>ERZ651776.2-NODE-2-length-405584-cov-6.414067_pt1 | contig 405584 bp, 381 predicted proteins | sample MGYA00514761_ERZ651776 | MGnify/ENA metagenome assembly ERZ651776
AACCGACCGGTCTTTTCGGCCATTCGGCAATCGGCAAGGGAAAATTCTGAGATGAGTGGCTATCTTGAGTCACAGCTCGTCATCCTGTGCCTGAGCATAATCTATGCTTATGGAATTTTCCTGCCCGCTGCGTCCGGCCAGCTAAACCTCGGCGCCGCTGGATTCATTACACTCGGCGCCTATGCCAGTGGCTGGTTCAACCTTTCCGACGGACTGGGCATTTCAATGCCTTTGAGCATCGTGCTCGCCATGCTGTTCACCGGCGCCGTCAGTTTCATGATCGCCTTTCCGATCCTGCGTACCCGGGGGGTCTATATGGTACTTGCCACATTCGCCTTTGCCGAGGTCGTATCGGGGCTGACCATCAACATGGAATTCAACCCATTCACCTTCTCTCTTACCGTTCTTATAGTTACCTTTGTAATGTAACTGACCACCAGCGTAGTAACAAATCCACGCACCTTCTCTCTTACCATTCGTTATTGAACCGTTGAATGACCCAGTTACCTTTCCAGAAAAGGGGACATCAGAGAATTTCTTATAGTAAACACCATCACGTTGCACCAAATCACGCATAGTCTTACTTCAACTTGGAGACGATAGAAGTGATAAAAAAGGATAAGGTATACATCCCATAAGTTCAACTTTATTGAATCCTTGTTCCTTTGCGTACATTTCAAAATTTCCACTAGGCAATCCAAAAAGACAATAAATGACTTTTAAAGAACTGCATTTAGGACAAGTTTGTTTTCTCATATCAAATTTATATCAATTAATAATGTAACTGTGTAACTTCAAATAAAGCCATTAATATCCTTGCTTTGTCTACCCACAGCGCTATTCCACAGTGACAGACTTAGCTAGATTCCTTGGCTGATCAATATCGGTACCCTTAAGCACAGCAACGTGGTACGAAAGTAACTGGAGGGGTAAAGTATAAATGATTGCTTCTAAGCTCTTAGGCACATGGGGCAAATTGATTACTGTTACACCTGATTCATTTTTGAACCCAGCATCCCGATCTGCAAAAACAAATAGCTGACCACCCCTTGCTTTTACTTCGTGTAAATTAGATTTTAATTTTTCTAATAATTCATTATTTGGCGCTACCGCTATGACTGGCATTTCTTTATCTATGAGTGCCAGAGGGCCATGCTTAAGTTCCCCAGCAGGGTATGCTTCGGCATGGACGTAAGAAATTTCTTTTAATTTTAGAGCTCCTTCCAGCGCTACGGGGAACTGAACTCCACGACCTAGAAATAAAGCATGATTTTTATCTGAAAAAGACTGGAATATTTTTTCTATAGTATCACTCAACTCTAAAGTTTTGCTACAAAGCTGGGGCAGCTGATGAAGCGCCTTTATAAGCTGTTGTTCTTTTTCACTATCAAGGCCGTGATCTTTACCTAAACCAATGAATAATAGCTGAAGGGCCACTAGTTGTGTTGTGAACGCCTTTGTTGAGGCTACTCCAATTTCTGGTCCAGCATAGGTCATTAATACTAGATCGGATTCGCGCACCAGTGAGCTATTGGCAACATTGCAAATAGCTAAGGATGCTAAATAGCCGGAGTTTTTTGCTAATTGAAGAGCTGCAAGAGTGTCAGCTGTTTCGCCTGACTGTGAAATAGTCACAAATAATGTATCTTTAAGTATCACCGATTTTCTATAGCGATACTCGCTTGCTACTTCTACCTGACAAAGTATTCCCGTCCATTCTTCTAACCAATACTTTGCAATTAAGCCTGCATGATAACTAGTTCCACAAGCTACTATATGAATACCTTTAACCTTTGCGAAAATAGCAGGGGCCTTGGTGCCAAATGCTTCGGGTAAAACATGTTTATCGCTGATTCTACCTTGCAGTGTTGCCTGAAGCATTTCAGGTTGTTCAAATATTTCTTTAAGCATAAAGTGCTCATATTTTCCTTTTTTCGCAATTTCATCATTATCAGCAATTATGACTATTTTTCTTTTTACATTTTTTCCTGATGAGTCTGTAAGGTTATAGCTTTGAGTTCTGAGCTCTACTAGATCACCTTCTTCCATAAAAATAAACTTATTTGTAACTTGTCTTAAAGCCATCTGATCTGATGCAATAAAGTTTCCATTATCGGTAAGTCCTAAAACTAAGGGGCTACCTTTACGCACTCCAAATAATACACCGGGCTCCCTAGCACACATTATCCCTAAAGCGTAAGCACCCTCTAAACGTGAAATTGTTTTTTGAATGGCACTCTTAAGAGAATTTAAATTAACAAAATAATAATGTATTAGATGGGCTACTACCTCGGTGTCAGTATCTGAGACAAATACGTAACCATAATTTTGCATTTCACAACGCAATTCTTCGTGGTTCTCGATGATGCCGTTATGAACAATAGTGACGTCTGAGGATCTATGAGGATGGGAGTTTATCTCTGAGGGTTCTCCGTGGGTAGCCCATCTCGTATGTGCTATTCCAGAGAAACCAATATTAGGCTGATTTGCTAGTATGCTAACTAAATTTTTTACTTTGCCTGAGTTCTTGTAAGTATGTAATTGGCTATTTTCATCAAAGAAGGATAAACCGGCAGAATCATATCCCCTATATTCAAGGCGCTTTAGTCCTTCTATTAAAATGCCAACTACATTTTGTTCTGACAAAGCTCCAACAATTCCACACATATAGTTTTCCAGTAATTAATTAAACGAGCTTAGACTTTTGTTTAATTCTCCCAATATTACTTTTTCTTTTTTGGACGCTCCCATCCAGACTTATTTAGTTGTGGGCTTCTGGATACAGACAATTCATTGTCTGGTATATCTTTTGTTATAGTCGAACCAGCGCCAATTGTAGCATTTTTACCAATAGTTACAGGTGCGACCAACGAAGCGTTTGAACCGATAAAACTATCATCGCCTATAATTGTTTTATTTTTATTAGCACCATCATAATTACATGTAATGGTACCTGCTCCAACATTTACATCTTTACCTAGTTGGGAATCCCCAATGTAGCTTAAATGACTAATTTTACTGCCTTTACCAACTTCTGTATTTTTTACTTCTACAAAATTTCCTATTTTAGAATTATCACCAAGAAGTGTTCCTGGTCTCACTCTAGCGAATGGTCCAACTTCTACATCATTACATATTGTGCTATTTTCGATAATCGTATTAGCCTTAATTTTTACATTGTCTCCTATAGAGCTTTCTGTAATGAGACAGTTGGGGCCAACGGACACATTCTTTCCTAACTTCACCTCACCTTCGAAAACAGTATTAACATCAATAAAAGTATCTACATCACAAAATATGGTCCCTCGTATATCCACTCTTGAGGGGTCGGCTAATGTAGCACCATTCACCATTAATCTATCTGCTTGCTTCTGCTGATAAAAGCGCTCTAGCTTGCTTAACTGCTTCCGTGTGTTCACGCCTTTTACCTCTTCAGGGGTGCCAGGGTTTACAGCTTCAATTTTAATTCCCGCTTTATTAGCAATTGAAATGAGGTCTGTCAAATAATATTCATTTTGTGCGTTATCATTTCCAATCTGAGGTAACCATTTTTGCAAAAGATTTGTGCTAATTGCGATGACACCTGTATTCACCTCTTGGATTTCTAGCTCTTGAGGCATCGCGTCTTTTTGCTCAATAATCCCACAGATGTCGCCTTTTCTATCACGCACTATTCTTCCGTAACCCTCAGGTTTTTCAAGTACTACAGTTAACAGGCCCATTGTATTGTTATTAACGACTTTGAGTGTCGATAAGACAGTTTTGGTAGAAATAAGTGGCACATCACCATATAAAACTAAAGTAATCCCATTAGAATCTAAATTAGGGGCAGCTGTCTGTACTGCATTAGCTGTACCAAGTTGTTCTGCTTGATACACATATTTTAAATCTTTCCCAGCTATTGAATTCTGTATTTGTTCAGATGCATAACCAGTTACAACAGTTATGTTAGAATCAGGTATGGTTTCAGCCATATTGATTACATGCTGAAGTAGCGGTTTCCCGGCCAAGGGGTGTAACACCTTGGGAAGGAGAGACTTCATTCTAGTGCCCTGTCCGGCGGCAAGAATTACTATATCAATGGTCATAAAATTCTATATTCAGTAAATTTTCTTTATTTAATCAGGAACTTTACAAGATTGCTACAAACTAACACTATCATCGTATATTCAAGATAAATAGAAGTCCAAAAAAAAGGGTGGCTATTGCCACCCCAATATTTTTATTTGTATTTATTTTTTACTTCCCAATTTTTTTCGTATCTGATCAATAGTTTTGAGCTGTGCTGCTGCAACTGCTAATTGCGATGCTGCTTTAGAGTAATCAAAATCGCCACTTTGATTTGTTATTGCTTCTTCAGCTTTAATTTTTGCTGACATCGCTGCTGCCTCATCAAGATCGTCTCCACGAAGTGCCGTATCAGCTAAAATTGAAATGACATTAGGTTGAATTTCTAAAAATCCACCAGAAAGATAAAAAACTTCTTCTTCTCCGCCTTTCTTGATTATTCTTACAGGGCCAGGTTTTAAATTAGTTAAGAGAGGAGCATGTCCATGTGCAACGCCTAGCTCACCTTGAGAGCCAGTTGCAACTACAAGTTCCACCAGCCCAGAAAACAAGGATTGTTCGGCACTTACAATGTCACATTGGACTGTCGACGACATATTCAACTCTCTTATTTAAGTGTTGCTGCTTTTTCTACAGCTTCTTCAATAGAACCGACCATATAAAATGCCTGCTCTGGCAGCTCATCATAGTCTCCGTCAAGGATCCCCTTAAAGCCTGCAATTGTTTGTTTCAAAGAAACATATTTACCAGGTGAACCAGTAAAAATCTCTGCTACATGGAACGGTTGTGATAAAAACCTTTCTATTTTTCTAGCCCGAGCTACAACCTGCTTGTCCTCTTCGGATAGTTCATCCATTCCCAAGATAGCAATTATGTCTTTTAGCTCTTTGAATCTTTGAAGAACTAATTGAACTCCACGAGTTACCTCATAGTGTTCTTGCCCAACAATTAGTGGGTCCAGTTGACGAGATGTAGAGTCTAGTGGATCTACTGCTGGATATATGCCCTTAGATGCGATATCACGACTTAACACAACGGTGGAATCTAAGTGAGCAAACGTTGTTGCAGGTGATGGATCTGTCAAATCATCTGCAGGCACATAGACTGCTTGAACAGATGTAATTGACCCAGTTTTTGTGGAAGTAATTCTCTCCTGAAGAACACCCATTTCTTCTGCCAAAGTTGGCTGGTATCCAACAGCTGATGGCATACGACCAAGCAATGCGGAAACCTCTGTTCCTGCCAAGGTATATCTGTAAATGTTATCAATAAATAACAATACATCTTTACCTTCATCACGAAATTTTTCAGCCATAGTTAGCCCAGTCAGTGCAACTCGCAGTCTATTGCCGGGGGGTTCATTCATCTGCCCATAAACCATAGCTACTTTTGACTTACTTGGAGTTTCTATATTAACAACATTAGACTCCTGCATTTCAAAATAAAAGTCGTTACCTTCTCTAGTCCTTTCACCCACACCTGCGAATACTGACAAACCTGAGTGTTCTGTTGCTATATTGTTAATTAGCTCCATCATGTTTACAGTCTTACCAACACCCGCTCCACCGAATAAGCCAACTTTACCGCCTTTTGCAAAAGGGCAAACCAAATCAATAACTTTTATGCCAGTTTCTAACAATTCATTTGATGCAGCTAACTCATCATAAGCAGGTGGTTTTCTGTGGATAGCAGATTTTTCTTTTTCGCCAATGGGACCCCTTTCATCTATAGGGTTACCAAGAACATCCATAATTCGTCCCAAAGTCTCTATTCCAACAGGAACAGAAATAGGAGCATCTGTATTATTAACATTCAGGCCTCGACTGATTCCCTCTGAAGAACCCATAGCAATAGTGCGAACAATACCGTCGCCTAATTGCTGTTGAACCTCGAGAGTTAGTTCTTTTCCTTCAACGACCAATGCATCATATACATTAGGTATTTGATCACGAGAAAACTCTACATCAATAACTGCACCAATAATTTGAACAATACGTCCACTACTCATTTTCGGTTCCTCTTCTACTAAACCTTTAAAATACTTGGTTAAACTGCTGCTGCGCCGCTAACAATTTCTGACAGTTCCTGGGTAATGGCTGCCTGGCGTGCCTTGTTGTAAAGTAGCTGTAATTCTTTGACCAGCTCCCCTGCATTATCGGTCGCACTTTTCATTGCTATCATTCGCGCTGCTTGCTCGCAGGCCTTATTTTCTACAACTCCCTGATAAACTTGTGATTCGATATATCGAACCAACAACTCATCTAGTAACTCTTTAGCATCTGGTTCATATAAATAATCCCAGTGATGGGACAACTCTTCATTTTCAGCTGGCTTAAGGGGCAACAATTGTTCTATCAATGGGGTTTGCGTCATTGTATTTACAAACTCGTTTGAAACAAGATAAAGTTGGTCTATGGTGCCCGCCTCGTAGGCATCTAACATCACTTTTACCCCACCAATTAAGTCATTTTGTGTTGGTGCGTCTCCTAAATCTTTAACAGTGGCAACTATATTCCCACCAAAACCGCCAAAAAACCCCGCTGCTTTATTACCGACGACACACAAATCGTTAGAAACACCCTTGTCTGACCAATCTTTCATTGATCTGATGACTTGTTTAAACAAATTAGTGTTCAGCCCACCACATAAACCACGGTCTGTAGATATAATGATATACCCGACACGTTTGATTTCACGTTGTTCCATGTATACATGTTTGTATTCACTCACCGCTTTAGCAATTTGGCCCACAACAGAACGAATACGAATCGCATATGGTTTACCTACAGCTCTTCTTTCTTGGGCTTTGCGCATTTTACTTGCGGCAACCATCTCCATAGCACTAGTTATTTTTTGAGTGCTTTTAATACTAGAGATCTTAGTTTTAACTTCTTTACCAACAGCCATTTTTGTGCCTTAATCTAAAACAGTTTTATTTTATCTTAATCCAGAATTACCAAGTTTGCGTACTAGAAAATTTCTTAAGTGCCGCTTCAAAGCTTGCCTGAATATCATCGTTCCAGTCACCCGATTTATTAATCTGATCGAGAAGATCGCCATGCTCGGCCTTGAAGTAAGATAGAAGCGCCGCTTCAAAATCTCCAATTTTGTTTACAGGTATCTCGTTAAGATAATCATTATCAGCTGCATAAATCATTAAACCCATTTCAGCAACACCTAGTGGGGCATACTGTTTTTGTTTCATGAGCTCAGTGACGCGCTCACCATGATCAAGTTGCGCTTTAGTAGCGTCATCAAGGTCAGACGCAAATTGTGAGAATGCTGCTAGCTCTCTATATTGAGCCAAAGCTGTACGAATACCGCCTGATAGTTTTTTCACGATTTTTGTTTGAGCGGCTCCACCTACTCTAGAAACAGAAACACCGGCATTCATCGCTGGCCTCACGCCGGCATTAAACATTGCTGCTTCAAGGAATATTTGACCGTCAGTAATAGAAATAACGTTAGTGGGTACAAAAGCAGAAACATCTCCAGCTTGTGTTTCAATAACTGGCAAGGCGGTTAAAGAGCCGGTTTTACCTTTGACTTTTCCTTTAGTAAACTTTTCAACATATTCTGCATTTACACGAGCAGCTCGCTCAAGCAAACGAGAGTGAAGATAAAATACATCACCGGGATATGCTTCTCTACCTGGGGGTCGCCTCAGCAAAAGTGATATTTGTCTATATGCAATTGCTTGTTTTGTCAGGTCATCGTAAATAATTAAGGCATCTTCACCTCTATCACGGTAGTACTCACCCATTGTACAACCACCAAATGGAGCTAAGTATTGCATGGCTGCTGGATCAGACGCTGTGGCTGCAACCACAATTGTATGATCCATTGCACCATGTTCTTCTAGTTTTCTCACAACAGCAGCAATTGAAGAGGCCTTTTGTCCAATGGCTACATAAATACATTTAATGCCAGAATTTTTTTGGTTGATGATCGCATCAACTGCTATTGCAGTTTTGCCAATCTGCCTATCACCAATGATCAATTCTCGCTGGCCGCGACCAATCGGAACCATTGCATCAATAGCCTTTAAGCCAATTTGAACCGGTTGATCAACAGACTGTCGGGCAATAACCCCAGGAGCGACCTTTTCGAGTGCATCTGTAAGCTTAGCTTTAATTGGTCCTTTTCCGTCGATAGGGTTACCTAGAGCGTCAACTACTCGCCCCTCTAACTCTGGTCCTACTGGCACCTCGAGAATTCGGCCTGTGCATCTAGCTTTTTGGCCTTCTGCCAGAGACTGGTAGTCACCAAGAATGATCGCACCCACAGAGTCGCGCTCTAAGTTAAGGGCCATTCCGTATATACCGCCATCAAATTCGATCATCTCACCATACATTACGTCTGCTAAACCGTGTATACGAATGATGCCGTCTGATACAGAGACGATTGTGCCTTCATTGCGTGCTTCAGGTGAAACTTCAAGACTATCTATACGTTGCTTGATTATTTCGCTTATTTCAGATGGATTCAATTGCTGCATTTTTTCAGTTCCTCGATCCTAGGAATGTAATACTTGAGCAAGTGTTGTCAATCTACCGCAAATAGAGCCATCTATAACAGTGTCTCCTGCTCGAATAACTGCTCCACCAATAAGTTTCGTATCGACAGATACTTGCATATTGACTTCTCTTTCAAGCTTTGCGCTAAGTGCACTTGCCAGCGTATTTTTTTGTTTATCGCTAAGTTTAATAGCGGAAACCACATCTACATCTATGGTTTTCTCTCTATTATCTTTTAGCGCCTCAAACTGCTTTGAAATTTGTGGTAATAACTTAAGTCTTTTGTTCTCCGCCAGGACTGATACAAATCCTTTTGTTTTTTCGTTTATTTCATCATCACATATTTCGGTCATTAACTTTGCTTGCTGTGCCGAAGTAGAGTTGGGCGAATTAAGCAAATTTAACACTCTTTCACTCTGACAAACAGCAACTAAAATCTTCAAACTATTTGACCAGCCCTTAAGATTTTTACCTGCAACAGCATATTCAAAAGCTGCTTTTGCATAAGGCCGAGCTAAAGTGCTCAATTCTGCCATGTCAGATCCTTATTAAAGTTGTGATGCCAAGTCATTGACTAAAGCTGCATTTGTTTTTTCGTCAATATTGGCTTGCAGTATTTTTTCTGCGCCCGCTAAAGCTAAAATTGCGACCTTACTGCGCAACTCTTCTTTGGCCCTATTTACTTCCATATCGATCTCAGCTTTTGCTCCAGCCTTAACTCTTTCAGCTTCGGTTTTAGCTTGATCTTTCGCCTCATCAATGATTTGACTGGCTCGCTTATTGGCTTGCTCTATAATTGCTGAGGCTTCTTTTTTAGCATCTTTAAGTTTTTCTGATACTTTCTCTTTAGCAGCCTCTAGATCCCTGGATGCCTTATCTGCCGCATCTAAGCCATCTGCTATTTTTTTCTGTCTTTCTTCCATTGAGCTAATTAAAGCCGTCCATACAAACTTCTTGCAAAACCAGATGAAAAAAAGAAAAGAAATCGACTGTCCGATTAGGGTTAGGTTTATATTCACACCAACACCTCGTTTTTTTTGTGATCTGTAAAAGAAATATATGTCAAAATTAGCCTGCTACACCTGGTGCAACTGCAAAAATTAAATACATACCGATACCAACACCAATCATTGGAATCGCATCAATTAAACCCGCCAACAAAAACATTTTTCCTTGAAGCATTGGCCCCAATTCCGGCTGACGAGCAGTTCCTTCAAGCAATTTTCCACCTAATAAACCCATGCCTACTGCGGCCCCTAAGGCGCCAAAGCCAACCATAACTGCAGCTGCGATCATGATAAGTCCCATTTTGTTCTCCTAATAACTAAAGTTAATTGAAATAATTAGTGATTCTCGTGTGCCATACCAAGGTATACAACGGTTAACACCATAAAAATAAACGCTTGCAAAGTGATAATTAAAATATGGAAAATTGCCCAGCCAAGCTGCAATGCTCCTCCAAAAGCGCCTAATACTATACTGCCACTCATATACATAATGGCAATTAAAATAAAAATCATCTCCCCCGCATACATATTTCCAAAAAGCCTGAGCCCTAATGAAAAAGGTTTTGCTAGCAAGCCAACTAATTCAAGCGCAAGATTAATTGGTATAAAAATAGCTTGAATAATTGGATTTTTTGCTGAAAAGGGCTGAAGTGTCAATTCACCCATAAAGCCAGTAATACCCTTTATTTTTAAGCTGTAGTAAAGAATCATACTAAATACTGCTAAAGCCATACCTAGTGTAATATTTGGATCAGTTGATGGAACTATTTTCTGAAACGGGACACCGCTCATCTCAAACAAATGTGGAATAAAGTCAACGGGAATTAAATCCATTAAATTCATGAGAAAAACCCAGACAAAAATGGTCAAGGCTATTGGTGCTATCCAAAGATTGTGTCCATGAAAGCTATCCTTAACTGTACCATCCACAAACTCAACCATCATCTCTATAAAATTTTGAAAACCAACGGGAACGCCACTTGTTGCTCGAGTTGCGGCATACCTAAATATGAATGCAAAAATCAAACCAAGTCCTATGGACCAACCTAAGCTATCCACATTAACCGACATGAAGCCCATTTGTGCTGCTTCTTGACCACTATGGGCAAAACCCCACCCATTTTCCGTTTGACCAAAAGTTAGATTGGTCAAATGATGTTGAATATAGCTTGTTGATGTAAGTTCTGTATCGCCTGCCATCGTTATCCTGCAAATCAGCTAAATTAATTTATATGTTCATTTACTGCCTTAGCAGCACAAAACCATTGAACAATTATCATAAAGCAATATGCGAGAAACAAAACTCGCACATCTAGCGCATCAAGAAAGTAAAAAGATAACCCAAACAAAACCGCGGTTATTAATAATTTTCCAGATGCTCCTTTTTGTATAGCTCGCACTATTTTTGGTGCTTGTTGTGCCCCTGTGTATCGAAAAGCTAATAAAGAAAAATAGGCTTGTGGCACTATTTGTATTATCCCGCCAATCAATACTGAAAAAGAAATTGTTATATCTAATGGCGCTAATATTACAACTGCAATGAGCAAAATCAATGTTTGAGTTTTTGCTATTTGCTTAACTGGTGGTGCTTTAATCGTAGTCTTCATGCATTACCAGTATTTTCTTTGTCGGTACTTTACTTTTTGAGCGCCCGCAATTATAGGTAGTACGAACAACAGATTCAAGATATCTTTGATGTATTATTACCAAATTAAGTGTAAATTTTTCATGTGACGGTCATTTTTCTAGTAAATAGGGAATTTTGAGTACAATTATTTTATGTGCTCCAAGATGCCGTCCAGCTCTTCTAGGCTGTTATATTTTAATATTAGACGGCCTTTTCCATTAGCCTTGTGTTGAAGAGCTACCGGGGCACCTAAGGTGTTTGAAAGTTGGTCTTCAAGGATTTTGATGTCGGGAACGGATTGTGTTTTTAACTCGGTGGGTTTTTTCTCTTGCAGTAAAAATCTAACATATGCTTCTATTTGTCTCACGCTCATGCTTTTTGAAACAGCAATTCTGGCTGCATTAAGCTGCATGCTTCCATCAAGGGCCAATAAAGCTCTCGCATGTCCCATTTCGAGGTCACCATGCTCTAATAATTTGCAAACTTCTTTTTCTAGAGACATGAGGCGGATTAGGTTGGTTACAGTGCTTCGAGACTTGCTAACCGCATCAGCAACCTCCTGTTGTGTTAAGTTAAACTCATCCTGAAGTCGGCTTAATGCGCGAGCCTCCTCAATAGCGTTAAGGTCTTCACGTTGAATGTTTTCAATCAAGGACATTGCCAATGCAGCGTTATCAGAAACATTTTTTTCAAGCGCTGGAACTACATCCAAGCCCGCTAATTGTGCTGCGCGCCACCTTCTCTCCCCAGCGATTATTTCATACTTTTGATGTTCTATTTTCCTAACAACAATGGGTTGCATAACACCATGCAACTTAATTGATCCAGCTAACTCATCAAGGGCTTCTGGCGACATGTCTCGTCGTGGTTGGTATTCTCCTCTTATTAAGAACTCGACTGGCAAGTTAACTAGCAGCCCCTTGTTGGCTTGATTTTTATCTGACTTTGTATTGTGCTCATCATTTTTTCCGGCATCTAACAAAGCGTCCAACCCTCTCCCCAACCCTTTTCTTTTTACCATTTTTCGACCTATTTTTTTAATTAATGAGCTCTCGTTCTCGTCTGAGTATTTCGCCAGCCAGACCAAGGTATGCTAATGCTCCTTTTGATTTTCTATCATAAGCAAGCCCTGGTAAACCATAACTGGGAGCCTCGGCAAGGCGCACGTTACGTGGTATTGCGATCTGGTACATTATCTTTCCAAAATGCTTTGTTAACTGGGCTGCTACTTCGTTGGAAAGGGTGTTTCTCGGATCGAACATTGTCCTTACTATTCCTTCCAACTTTAGTTTTGGATTAAATCGTTGACTTATTTTACTTATGGTTCCGATTAAATCGGACAATCCCTCGAGTGCGAAATACTCACACTGCATTGGAACAATTACACCATCGCAAGAAACCAACGAATTAATGGTAAGCATGCTCAATGAAGGGGGACAGTCAATTATTATAAAATCAAAATCATCTTTTACGTTTATTAGTGCGTGTCTTAGTCGGCTTTCTTTATTTTTGAATTCTAATAATTCCACTTCTGCTGCTGTAAGGTCACCATTTGATGGAAGTAAATCATAGCCTCCAGCCTGACTTTTCTGAATGCTATCTGATACATCGGCATCTCCGGCCAACACATCGAGTACAGATGTTTTAAGGTCTAATTTATTTACACCACTACCCATGGTGGCGTTTCCTTGTGGGTCCATATCAACCAAAAGAATACGTTTTTTATAGTTAGCCAAAGAGGCGGCCAGGTTTATACTGGTTGTGGTTTTTCCTACACCGCCTTTTTGATTAGCAACAGTAAATATTTTGGCCACAAAACTTCCTCAGGGGTTTTTAATTATAAAACTCTATCTCAATAAGGTGTCGATCACTTTTTATGCCTGGTACTAATAATTTATGTGAACCAATGACCTTATAATGTTTTGATAACATACTCAACTCTTGTCGTGGAAGACAGCCTTTCATTGCGTAAAATTTGCCTTCTTTTTTTAAGAGATGTTTGGTTTTTTGTGCCATATCAGACAGAGAAGATAGCGCTCTGCTAGTGATTGCATCAAAGAGAACTTTTGGTTTGTAATCTTCTAGGCGACATTGAACTTCTGTCAGATTTTTTAGGCTTAACTGATTTTTCACTTGAAAGATAAATCTTATTTTTTTTCCGTTTGAGTCTAGCAATGTGAAGTGTCGATCGGGGTAAAGTATTGCTAAGGGAATTCCAGGTAAACCTGCACCAGTACCTGCATCTAGTAAACTCTTTCCTTCGATAAGTGGAGCTATGCTTAGGCTATCTAAGATATGGGTCACTACCATTTGATCTCTGTCACGAACGGAAGTTAGGTTATATGCATTGTTCCATTTGTGAAGTATTTCTAGGTAAAATAGCAGTTGTGAGACTTGTGGAGCTGAAATTTTCAAGCCTAGTTTTTCAATACCAACTTCAAGCATTTGTTGCAGTGGCTCTATCATTTCTATGCTGTCTTTTTTTCTGAATGTTTCTTTAAGTAAACAAGTAGTATAGAAATTGCAGCTGGCGTTACCCCGGGAATACGTGAGGCTTGTGCTAGGGTTTCTGGTCTAACATCTAATAGTTTTTGTTTTACTTCGTTTGAAAGACCTTGAATCTGATTAATTTTAAGACTTTTTGGAATCTTGGTGCCTTCTTGTCTGTGAAGTTTTTCAATTTCCTGTTTTTGTCGATCAATATATCCAGAATATTTGGCTTGGATCTCTATTTGCTCAGCAACATCTTGTGAGGCACTCATTGGATCATCTGGTTTCACTAAGTCGTGATACTTCAGCTCAGGCCTTTTTAATAAATCTAATATGTTGTACTCATGGGTTAGGGGGGTATCAAATTTGTTACTTATTTCATTAGCCAGCGTTGAATTAACTTGGATCCAGTTGCTTTTGAGCCTCTGTTTTTCTAGCTCTATGGCTTCTCTTTTTTCGCAAAAAGCTTTCCACCTTTCATCGCCGACCAGGCCTATATTTCTACCTTTTTCTGTCAGGCGCAAATCAGCATTGTCTTGTCTTAACAACAAGCGATACTCCGCTCTACTAGTAAACATTCTATAGGGCTCAGTTGTTCCCATAGTAATTAGGTCATCCACCAAAACGCCTATATAACCCTCATCACGACCAATCGACCATGAATCTTTATCTTGAGAAAATAAGGCGGCGTTAGATCCAGCTAATAGGCCTTGTGCAGCAGCCTCTTCGTAACCGGTGGTCCCATTTATTTGTCCCGCAAGAAACAAGCCGTCTATATGCTTGGTTTCTAACGAGCTCTTTAGATCTTGTGGGTTCAAAAAATCATACTCAATTGCATAACCCGGTCTTGTAATGTGTGCCCCTTCAAAGCCTTTGATTGATCTAACCAGCTCAACTTGAACGTCAAATGGAAGGCTTGTAGATATGCCATTAGGGTAAATTTCGTTTGTCGTGAGACCTTCTGGCTCTATAAAAATTTGGTGTGAGTTTTTATCAGCAAAACGAATAACTTTATCTTCTATGGATGGACAATATCTTGGGCCCACCCCTTCTATAATACCGGAATATATTGGTGACCTATCAGATCCTTTTTTTATAATTTCGTGTGTATTTATGTTTGTATGGGTTATATAGCAACAAACTTGTCTTGGGTGCTGGTTGGTGTGCCCCAAGTAAGACATTGTTGGTTCCGGTTTATCTCCCCATTGGGTTAACAGACCACTAAAATTTATAGATCTAGCGTCAAGTCGTGGGGGTGTTCCTGTTTTTAGCCTACTAATTTTAAAAGGTAGATCTCGTAATCTTTTTGCGAGCTCTATTGATGGCGGGTCTCCGGCTCTTCCGCCTGATTCGCTTTCTAAACCAATATGTATTTTACCACCCAAAAATGTACCGGTTGTTAAAACGACTGTCTTACCAAAAAAACTTAAACCCATATCTGTTATAACACCTGAAACACGCTCGCCATCGAGGATTAAATCATTAACCGCTTGTTGAAATATCATTAAGTTTGGTTGGTTTTCTAGGGTGTGTCTCACCGAAGATCTATACAGGGCTCTATCTGCCTGGGCTCTTGTAGCCCGAACTGCAGGGCCTTTTCTTTCGTTTAAAACCCTAAACTGTATACCGCTTTGGTCGGTTGCTTTAGCCATCAATCCATCTAGAGCATCAATTTCTTTAACTAGGTGGCTTTTTCCTATGCCACCTATGGCTGGATTACATGACATTTGGCCCAATGTTTCAATATTGTGTGTTAGTAGTAGTGTTTTCCTACCCATGCGAGCAGAGGCCAGACATGCTTCTGTTCCAGCGTGTCCACCACCGATGACTATTACATCAAATTTTTCACTATATTTCATAAACAAGGGTTCTAAGAATTATTTTTTGCAGGGCCATTATAAGATCATAAACATTAAGTGCCAACGTAATCTCAATTAACAAGTTATATATGTGTTTATGTATATATATTATTATTGTAATTATTATTACAGGAGCCCTTTTTTGTGTAAAACTAAAAAAAACATAGTTTTATCATATGTTTATTAGCAATTAAATCCTTTTTGTAAGTTGAGCAAAAGGTGTATTATAGCTCTGTGCAAGTTGTGAACAAAATGACCTGTTATCAACAGAAAATAAAAAGCCGCCTTTATTCACAAAACAATCCACTACCCATACATAAGCTTTCATGACCTTTTTGCAATTTTATTCACAAACAAAAGGAGTTTAAACAATACAAACAAAACTGTATCCAAAAAAAGCAAATTCTTTCATTGATCTAAAGAAGCTTTTTCATTAAAATCCAACACGTTAATGAAATATACTAGTTAGTAAACGGAAACCTGTCATGAAAAGAACATTTCAACCCAGCGTACTTAAACAGAAGCGAACTCACGGATTTCGTTCACGAATGGCCACAAAAGCAGGAAGAGCAGTCATAAATCGCCGACGAGCGAAAGGCCGCAAAAGACTCGCATCGTAGCCTATAGGTTGAAATCACCCTCATCTTGTGAGCCACCGTGTTTTAAACAAACATATCATCAATATCTAATATGCCCAATTTCAACTTCGAGAAAAGCAAACGGCTATTAAACGCACAATCCTTTCAATCCGTCTTTGAAAACACAGATCTTAAAGTTTCTAACTCCAATTTTTTATTATTGGCTCACCAAAATAAACTTAAACATGCTAGGCTCGGAATGATTGTTGCAAAAAAAAATATACGGCTTTCTGTTGGCCGAAATAGGATAAAGAGGGTTATAAGGTCATCTTTTAGACTAAACCAACAAAATCTCGCTGCTTTAGATATAATATTTCTTGTTCGGAAAGGTATGAATAAACTATCATTTAAAGATCAATCTAAGTCGATTTCTTTGGGTTTAGATCAACTAAAAAACAAAACATAGAACCCGCTATGATCAAAACTTTACTAGAGACAGCATATATTTTTCCCATAAAACTATACAGATATTTACTAAGTCCCTGGATGGGAAACAATTGTAGATTTTATCCAAGCTGTTCTTCTTACGCTGAAAAGGCTATAAGGGCACATGGTATTTTTAAAGGAACACATCTTTTGTGTTGCCGACTTATAAAATGTCACCCCTTTGGATCTAGCGGCTATGACCCCGTACCTCATTTAGATAAAAATAACAGGAAGCAATAATATGGATTGGCAGCGTTCTTTTCTCATTGGTGCTATGTTGGTTGTTTTGTATATGCTTTTTCTCGAGTGGGATGGTTTCCAGTCAAAAAGAAATCTCATCCTAGCTGACTCTTCAAACCAGCTGGTAATCCCTGATATTCCAGCAACCACCAAACCCCAAACAAAAGAATCAATGGACGATATTCCTGTAAGCTCACCGCTATTAAATGCAGAAAAAACATCAAACGTCACCGATACATCCACCGCTGATGATATAAACACTGATGCTCGATTGGTTGTTGTTACTACAGATGTTTTAAGGGTGCATATTGATACTCATGGTGGAGATATTGTTAGGGTTGAGCTTCTCGAACACCTACAAAATATTACAGACAAGGAAACACCCTTCATCCTATTAAATAGAGCACAAGACTCAACTTTTTTAGCCCAAAGTGGACTAATAGGCGTAAATGGAACGGATACAAAAAAAGGAAGACCAGTATTTACAACAGTTGCTGGTCAATATGAGCTAAACGATAGTGAGGAAAACCTTGTTGTTCGCCTGATGCTTGAACAGGAAGGGGTTCAGATTGTTAAGCAGTTTACCTTTAAAAGAACAGATTACTTAATTAATCTAGAGTACCAAATAAACAACCAAAGCGCTTCTGTCTGGCAGGCCGGGCTCTATGGTCAAATAAAAAGAGATAGCCACAATCCAACCAATGTTACTGCGATGGGAATGCAACCCTTCCTTGGTGCAGCTTTAACCACTAATGAAAAAAACTACAAAAAACTAAACTTTTCTGAAATAAGCGATGAAACTTTTAAAGACACCGTTGATGGTGGTTGGGTGGCAATGGTCCAACATTATTTCGTAAGTGCTTGGGTGCCAGATCAAAATATTCGAAATAACTTTAATGTAAGAAAGATCAGCAACCAAGATTTTTATATCATGGGTTTTACTTCACCCCAAGTCCAACTAAAACCTGGAGAAAAGGCCGAGCTCGAAGCAGCTTTTTATACGGGCCCTAAGGACCAATATCGTCTTGAAAAAATTTCACCATATCTTGATTTGACTGTAGATTATGGGTGGCTGTGGATGATTGCAAAGCCCCTTTTCTGGGTTTTGTATCAACTACACGAGATCTTCGATAACTGGGGCTGGTCCATAATTATGCTAACGATTTTAATAAAAGCAGCTTTTTTTCAGCTATCAGCGAAAAGTTATACCTCTATGGCCAATATGCGCAAATTACAACCAGAAATGCTCCGCTTGAAAGATCTTTATGGCGATGACAGACAAAAAATGTCACAAGAAACAATGAGTTTATATAAACGAGAAAAGGTTAACCCAATGGGAGGTTGTCTGCCTATATTGGTGCAAATGCCAGTTTTTATAGCATTATATTGGGTGTTAATGGAAAGCGTTGAGCTAAGACACGCACCTTGGGTGCTTTGGATTAATGATCTTTCTGTAAAAGACCCGTTTTTCGTTCTTCCTTTGATTATGGGAGCTAGTATGTTTATACAAATGCAGCTTAACCCAACGCCCCCAGATCCAATTCAGGCCAAAGTAATGAAGATCATGCCTATAGCGTTTACTTTCTTCTTTTTGTTTTTCCCCGCAGGCTTAGTGTTGTATTGGACCGTAAACAACTGTCTTTCTATTCTCCAACAGTGGTACATTACTCGCAAAATAGAGAACGCTTAAATCAAAAAGGACACACATACCGATAACATGCATGAATATTTGAGGCTATGAATGACCGTAATCACTGATACTGACAATATATGTGCCATTGCGACACCACCTGGGAAAGGCGGGGTCTCTATACTGCGTATTTCCGGCTCGAACCTTTCTGTTTTTTTATCAAAATTTGTTTCCAAAAAACTTGAACCTAGATCAGCGGTATATGCAAGCTTTACAGACGATGAAAATGTAATCATAGATAAGGGCATAGCTATTTATTTTCCCGCACCAAACTCATTTACTGGAGAAGAGGTCCTTGAGCTGCATGGTCACGGCGGCCCAGCAGTCATGGATTTGTTATTACAGCGTAGCCTAAAACTGGGAGCTCGATTAGCTCGTGCAGGCGAGTTTTCTGAACGTGCGTTCCTTAATAATAAAATAGATTTAATACAAGCCGAGGCTATCTCCGATCTAATACTTGCATCTTCAGAACAGGCTGCAAGGTGTGCTATAAGATCGCTACAGGGTGAATTTTCTAAACAAATTGCTACTTTGTTAGAAAACTTAGTAAGTTTGCGCACTTACGTTGAGGCTGCAATAGATTTTCCGGAAGAAGAAATTAATTTTCTCGCTGATCCAAAAATAAACATAGAGCTGGAATCCTTGCTCAGCCTAGTTAAAAAAACTAAAGAGAGAGCCCACCAGGGTTCATTGGTTTCAGAGGGTATGTCGGTAGTCATAGCTGGTAAACCTAATGCTGGAAAATCAAGTCTTTTAAATGCTCTTTCAAAAAGAGACAGTGCAATTGTTTCAGATATAGCTGGTACCACAAGAGATGTTTTAAGAGAACATATCCACCTAGACGGTATGCCCCTGCATATAATAGACACAGCCGGGCTTCATGAGACAAAAAATTCCTTAGAACAAGAGGGTATTAAGAGAGCTTGGGATGAAATTGATCAAGCCGATAGAGTCTTATATGTGATAGATAGCAATTCAAAATATTCTTTGAATATACAAGAAAACTGGCCTGAATACTTCAGTCGTTACCCAACGAGGAATAATATCACTTTTGTACTAAATAAATCTGATATTTCCGACCTGTCTCCCGGGATCAGACAAGACAAGCTTGCTACAGTCATTCTTTCTGCAAAAAGCCACGATGGACTCGAGGCGCTTGGAGATCATCTGAAGAGCTGTATGGGCTATACAGGAACTAATGAGGGCTCTTTTGTAGCGCGACGTCGACATATTGAAGCGCTAAATAATACAGAAAATTATCTAATGTCAGGAAAAAAACAATTGTTAAGAGCGGCCGCAGGAGAATTACTGGCTGAAGATTTACGTCATGCACAGCAATCTCTGTCATCCATAACAGGTGTTTTTAGTAGTGATGATTTATTAGGACAAATATTCGGTAGCTTCTGTATCGGAAAGTGACTAATAAATGATTTTAAGTCATAAATTTATTATATGAATTTTGGCCAATAACAACTAACACATTAAATGAATAATCCACAAATAATCCACAAATAATCGTCAAATTATCAACATCTTATACACAGCTTCTACTTATATAGAGCTATTATTTGTGAAAATATGCTGTCTATAAACACAGTCAGTCGTATTTTATAACTTGTTGTTTTTAAACGTTTTTATTTGTTCTAAGCCTTTTAATTTTTTTTATAAAAGTTGTGGATAACTCAACTATTTGTGGCTAGACTAGATCGTAAATAAAAGTAAATTTCTTGTATTTGAGGGGTAGTAAAGCTTGGCTCAAGTCGTTTGGAAAAAATGTTTGTGTCTTCTCGAAGAAGAGTTGCCAAAACAGCAATTTAAAACCTGGATAAAGCCTCTTGAGCTTGGTTCAATCGATGAAATCGCTCTTGATAAAGATGTGCTCTTGTTAGCACCTAATCATTTCATACGAGATTGGGTTCTGGATAAGTTTATTTCACGTATCACAGAAATATTTCAACAGCTAAGCGGGGTGCGCTGCTCTGTTAAAGTAGAGTCGTCTCTCGGAAGTAAATCATCAAACAAACCTGATTCACGTGAGGCGCCACCTGCTCAACCACAAATTATTACTAGCAAACCATTACCAGCAACCACTTCTATAAGAATACCGCCAGACAGGACAACTGACACTGTAGAGGGTGGCCTCAATCATAAAAGCTTCCTGAACTCCACTTTTACATTTGATTCTTTTGTCGAAGGGAAGTCTAATCAACTAGCTTTAGCAGCATCAAAACAGATATCAGAAAATCCTGGTGGTGCCTACAACCCGTTGTTTATTTATGGTGCAGTGGGCTTGGGTAAAACTCATTTAATGCATGCAGTTGGTAATAGCCTACGACAACAAAAACCAAACGCTAAAATTATATATTTACATTCTGAGCGGTTTGTTGCAGATATGGTTAAAGCATTACAATTAAATGCCATCAATGACTTTAAAAGATTTTATCGCTCTGTAGACGCACTTTTAATCGATGATATGCAATTCTTTGCGGGCAAAGAGCGCTCACAGGAAGAATTCTTTCATACCTTTAACGCCCTGTTAGAGGGCGGAAAACAAATGATACTTACTTGTGACCGCTACCCAAAAGAGATTGATGGCTTAGAAGAACGTTTAAAATCTCGTTTTGGGTGGGGTCTCACTGTTGCGGTAGAACCACCAGAATTAGAGACCAGAGCTGCAATATTAATAAAAAAAGCTACTCAAGCGCGCGTTAATTTACCAACAGAAGCAGCCTTTTTTATCGCACAAAGAATACGCTCTAATGTACGAGAGCTCGAGGGGGCGTTAAAAAGAGTGATAGCAAGTGCTCACTTTACAGGTAGTCCGATTAATGTCGATCTTATACGTGAATCTTTGAAAGATTTACTTGCCATACAGGATAGGCTGGTAACTATTGACAATATACAGAGAGTAGTATCTGAATATTACAAGTTAAAAATGTCCGAGCTTTTGTCTAAAAGACGTAGCAGATCAATAGCAAGACCCAGACAAGTAGCAATGGCCCTCGCCAAAACATTAACTAATCATAGTTTACCCGAAATCGGTGAAGCATTCGGAGGTCGTGATCATACTACTGTATTACACGCATGCAGAAAGATTAAAGAGCTCGAAGAAGAAAGTTTGGATATGCAAGATGACATGAAACATTTACTGCGTGCCTTAACTACTTAAATATATTTACTCATAAGGTGTAAAAAACAAACTTCAAATTGGATTATTAGTAGATGAAATTCAAAATTTCCCGTGAAGATTTACTCCAGCCCCTACAATTAGTGGTTGGGGTGGTTGAAAGAAGGCAGACACTACCAATACTGTCTAATGTTTTAATAGCATTAAAAGATAACTGTTTATCCATGACAGGAACTGATCTTGAGGTTGAAATTGTTGGTCATGTAATGCTTAGAGACCCTGAAGCAAATGGCGAGATAACTGTACCTGCACGTAAATTAATGGATATCTGTCGATCTTTACCAGAATCAACAGATATTACGTTTACAGAAAAAGACGGAAAAGTTCAGATAATAAGTGGTCGAAGCCGATTTACACTTTCTTCCCTTCCAGCTGACGAGTTTCCAAGTATAGATGAAGGTGATTCAGGTAAATCATTTAATATCAGTAACAAAGAGATAAATAATCTTATTAGTCGAACATCTTTTGCGATGGCTCAGCAGGATGTGCGTTATTATCTGAATGGTATGCTGTTAGACTTGGATGATAACAGAGTTAGAACAGTAGCTACAGATGGACACAGATTAGCTATGATGGATTCTGGGAAAATAGAACTTCATGGCGAAAAAACTCAGGCAATAATTCCAAGAAAAGCCGTTATTGAGCTCTCTAGATTGCTACCCGATAATGGGGAGGCTCTAATAACACTAAGTGATAATTACATGAAGGTGGTAACCGAGGGTTTTCGTTTTACCTCCAAACTGGTCGATGGGGCTTATCCTGACTATGATCAAGTCATACCAAAAGATGGCGATAAACAGATGGTAGGCTCAAGAACTGATTTACAAAGTGGTTTTAGTCGAGCAGCTATTTTATCCAATGAGAAATATCGAGGCGTTAAACTAATAGTTCAAAAAGGTACCTTGACGCTCTTGGCTACAAATCAGCAAGACGAAGCGAGAGAAGAGGTTACTGTTAAATATGATCATGATGACCTAGAGCTTGGGTTTAATGTAAGCTATATAATTGATATTCTTAATATTTTAAGCGGTGACGATGCAAGTTTTACTTTTTCTAATGCTGGTAGCAGTGTGTTAATCGAAGACCCGGCGAATCCAAATTCCACATACGTTGTAATGCCAATGCGTCTATAACCTGAAATTATGCACCTTAAAAAAATTGGTATACACGGCCTAAGAAATTTAACTAGCAACGAAGTATCGTTATCTCCAACATCTAATTTCTTTTTTGGTGAAAATGGTAGTGGAAAAACAAGTGTCCTCGAAGGATTGTATGTCCTTGGTCGTGGAAGATCATTTCGATCACGCACATTAGACCTTGTAATTAATGAAAACGAAGAGTCCTGTACAGTTTTTGGGTTAATCGACAAAAATGATGTAAACATATCTCTGGGTGTCACAAGAACTCGAAATAACGATTTTAGGTTTAAAATGAATGGGCAAAAGGTCAATAATTCATCGTCTTTAGCAGACACAATGCCCCTTTTACTCATTAATTCTGATACATTCAAGTTGTTAGACGGCGGACCTCAATTTAGACGACAATACCTGGATTGGGGATTGTTCCACGTGGAACATTCATACAGAAAATCACTTAAAAACTTTAAACGAACTCTTAAGCAGCGGAATTCATTGTTGCGATGTGATAGAATAAACGTTGATTTACTTAATTCATGGAATACCGAGTTTGTAAGCTTTGCAGAAGCAATTGATAAATATCGAAAGATTTATCTTGTGGGCTTAGTTGAAAAAATAAAGTGGGTTTTAAGTGAAATTACAGATCTGGGTAACTTTGAATTCAAGTATTATTCAGGTTGGGATACTGATAAAAAATTATTAGAAATACTAGAGAAGAATCAACAAAAGGACATAAACATGAGAGTAACGACTCATGGGCCTCAGAGGTCAGATTTACGAATTAGCCTTGATGCAAAACCGGCCAACGAGGTTCTGTCTAGAGGTCAATCAAAAATTTTGGTTGCTGCAATGCAAATAGCTCAGGGGTATTTGTATTATGAAAAAACAGCAGAAAAGTGTCTATATTTGATAGATGACTTACCCTCCGAGTTAGATTTTTCTCATAGAAAAAAAGTAGGTAAATTATTGTGGGATTTAGGGGCACAAACTTTTGTAACTGGTGTGCTTAAGGAAGACCTGCTAAACAGTTGGCCCAAAGAAGACCTTAATATGAAAATGTTTCACGTGGAACATGGAAAGATTACTCAATGATCAAAAAAATATTTATCTAGGATTTATATATGAGTAAAGATCAGACATATGATTCAGACAGTATAAAAGTTTTAAAAGGCTTAGATGCAGTCAGAAAGCGCCCAGGAATGTATATTGGAGATACAGACGACGGCACTGGACTGCATCATATGGTCTTTGAGATAGTAGACAATTCCATAGATGAGGCCCTTGAAGGGCATTGCTCCGAAATTGTTGTTACCGTTCATCATGATGAGTCTGTAACGGTTTCTGATAATGGTCGCGGCATACCTACTGAGATACACGAGGAGGGTGTGTCAGGTGCCGAAGTAATCATGACGGTTTTACACGCGGGCGGAAAGTTTGACGAAGACAGCTACAAAATATCAGGCGGTTTGCATGGGGTAGGTGTCTCAGTGGTAAATGCATTATCACGACATGTGAAATTAACCATAAAGCGTGGCGGCGAAATACACGAACAAACTTACAAGCATGGCATTCCTGATTCACCGTTAACATTGATGGGAAAAACAAAGGAAACCGGCACTGCTATACACTTCATACCTTCTACGGAAACTTTTACTAATATTCAATTTCATTATGAGATTTTAGTTAAAAGGCTCAGAGAGCTCTCTTTTCTAAATTCCGGTGTGAGGATTGTGCTAAAAGATGAGAGAACAGCCAAAGAAGATATTTTTGAGTATGAGGGCGGATTAAGAGCATTTGTCGATTACTTAAATACCAATAAACTTACTATTAATAAACCTGTGCATTTCTCTAAGTTTCGCGACGATGGAGTTGGAGTAGAAATTGCGCTTCAGTGGAACGACACCTATCAAGAAAATATTCTATGTTATACGAATAATATCCCTCAAAGGGACGGTGGAACTCATTTAGCTGGATTTAGATCAGCACTTACTAGAAGCCTCAATACTTATATTGAGAAAGAAGGTATGGGTAAAAACAATAAAGTGAGCACTTCGGGTGACGACGCTAGAGAAGGCTTAACAGCTATTGTTTCTGTAAAAGTTCCAGACCCTAAATTTTCGTCGCAGACAAAAGAGAAATTAGTAAGCTCTGAAGTAAAATCTGCTGTCGAACAAGAAATGGGAATACATTTTACAGACTATTTACTTGAAAACCCTCAAGAAGCAAAAAGCATAGTTAATAAGATGGTAGAGGCTGCAAGAGCTCGTGAGGCAGCAAGAAAAGCAAGAGATATGACTCGTCGCAAGGGGGCTTTGGATATCGCAGGCTTACCTGGTAAGTTATCGGATTGCCAAGAGAAGGATCCAGCATTATCAGAACTCTACTTGGTTGAGGGTGATTCTGCTGGTGGCTCAGCAAAGCAAGGAAGGGACCGAAGAACCCAAGCGATCCTCCCATTGAAAGGCAAGATATTGAATGTTGAAAAAGCAAGATTCGATAAAATGTTATCTAGTGCAGAAGTTGGAACACTAATAACAGCGCTAGGTTGTGGAATAGGTTCGACAGAATTTGACCCAGAAAAGCTTCGCTATCATACTATTTTGATAATGACGGATGCCGATGTTGACGGTTCGCACATACGGACATTGCTTTTAACTTTTTTCTTTAGACAGATGCGTGAACTAGTAGAGAGAGGCAACATTTTCATAGCACAGCCACCGCTTTATAAGATCAGCAAAGGAAAGCAGGAACAATATCTTAAAGATGATCAAGAGCTAACTAGTTTCTTGACGCAATCAGCACTAGAGGGGACGAGCTTGCACGTCAACAACGATGCTCCGGGTATAAGTGGCGGACCTCTTGAAGAACTAGTATCTGAACATCGGCAGGTTATGGCTATTATAGAAGGATTATCCCGAACTCACCCAATAGAAATATTAAAAGCACTAATTTTTCTACCTAAAATTAACCCAAAAAATATGAATGACGAGTCTTTTGTTAAAAAATTAGCCCAACAACTGTTGGAAGCTATGGAGACAAAAAAGACCTCTGGCAGCAAAAGCTATGTTATTTCATCCCACAGAGGAGAAGATCAGTACTTTTCTCTAGAAGTACTTATAACAGCACATGGTGTTCCGACTCCTTATTACTTCACGCGTGATTTCTTTGCCTCAACAGAGTACGACACCATTGCATCTTTAGGTCTAAAATTAACAGGCTTGCTAGAAGAGGGGGCATATATAATGTGTGGGGAAACAAAAAAATCCATAGAAAGCTTTAGTGACGGCATAGATTGGCTAATGGCTGAATCAAAGCGAGGCTATAACATACAAAGATATAAGGGTTTGGGAGAAATGAATCCATCTCAGCTATGGGATACAACGATGAATCCAGAGGCCAGGAGAATGCTCAAAGTGACAGTTGAAGATGCAATTGCTGCTGACCTAATGTTTACAACTTTGATGGGTGACTTGGTTGAACCTAGACGTGATTTTATTGAAAAGAATGCATTAACTGTTACTAATCTAGATTTTTAATTCTTTTTGAGCAGTTTCGATTATATTCTTCACATGTTCAGTTAAATGTCGGCTGTCCATATTTTTTGTATTAATAGCATCAGCAATAACAACATGAATAGTTCCAGGCCACTTTAAAAAACTATGCTTTGGCCAACAATGCCCAGCATTATGTGAGATCGGGAGTATAGGAACATTTGCAGCAATAGCCAGAGCAGCACCACTTCTACCATAGCGACCAATTACTCCAGGTTTGACCCTTGTTCCTTCAGGATATATGAGGACATTTTGACCATTTGATAACCTATCTGTTCCTTGACATAGAATTTGCTTCAAAGCTTTTCTAGGGTTACCACGATCAATAGCAATAGGATGCATAAAATACAGAGCCCAGCCGAAAAAAGGGATCCAGAAAAGCTCTTTTTTTAAAATAGTGCTTACTGGCCTAAGTAATCGCTGAAGATAAAAGGTTTCCCATCCTGACTGATGCTTGCTCAGTATAACGCAAGGTGTATCGGGTATATTCTCTAAGCCATCAACTATTAGTTTTATCCCACAACTCAGGTGTAGCCACTTAATGATAATTTCATTAGCAAAAGTAGCTACATTTTGGCGTAATTTGATCGGGAGAATAGCGCCGAACGTGCAGGTAAATGTTCCGAAAATGGTTATAACTATACCGTATAAAGTATAAAATATAGTTGAACGTATAAAAGAAATTAATATTTTCATATTTATATAAAGTGATAATTTAACCATCGCATAAGTAGTCTGCAACGCAGGCTAAATTATCAAAAATTCTTGTTTGTTTTAAAATTAGGTTCTGTTCTTTCTTTAGTTGAATTTCAGTATTATTTCCCTTGCCTGTTCGAACTAAAATCGGTGAACAATTATATTTAAGGCCAGCTTGAAGATCACGAAGACTATCACCAACTATATGAACACCTGTTAGATCTATATTTAGTTCTTCAGTTATCTGATCTAAAAGTCCAGATGCTGGTTTTCTGCATCCACACTCATCTTCAGGTGTATGAGGACAAAAAAATATTCCGCTAAGCGTGACATTAGAGCTTAGTAATAAATTTTTGAGTTTTAAATGCATTTCTTCAAGTGCATCGTAACTAAAAAAACCTCGCCCAATACCGGATTGATTTGTGGCGACAACTACTTTATAGCCAGAACGAAACAACCTTACGATGGCGTCAATACTTCCGGGAATTGGCCTCCACTCATCGGCTGTTTTTATATAAGTATCTGAATCTTGGTTTATTACGCCATCCCGATCAAGAATAATTAGTTTGACCATAAGATAAGCTTACCTTTGTAAATTCTTATAAAATCAATCTGGGTCCATCATCTCTCTGGAACCAATAATGAAATATCAGCTACCTGGAGAAATAAAGCCCTTAATTTGTGCAACAGTACAAGACGATTGATACGTGTTTCATCATCGTCAGTCACAACCATAACATCATCGAAGAAATTATCTATAGGTATGGCAAGTCCAGACAATAGTTTTAATACTGACGTATATGACTGTTCTTGGAGCAATGGCTGTATTTTTTTCTCAAGATTTTCAACTATTTTAGTTAATGCGAGCTCTGACGGCTCGCACAAAAGGTCCTTATTAATTGACGCTGACATATCCTTTAATGGATTTTTTGCAAGTATATTAGATACTCTTTTGTTTGCAGCGGCTAATGTTACGGCTTCAGGGAATCTAGTGAACGTATGGACTGCATATACGCGCCGATGTATATCGAGAGGGTTATTTAGGTTTCTGGCAGAAACAGATAAAAAAACTTCAGTTGGTATACCTTCTTCTTCATACCAAGCTCTAAAGCGTTCTTTTACGTAAGTGAGTACTTGCATACAAATTTGATCATCATCAGTTTGCAGTTGCTGGTGCCCTGTAGCTGCCTTTTTTAAAACTTCATAAAGATTTAAATTTATATTATGTTCAATGATTATTCTCAGTAGCCCTAGACTGGAACGGCGGAGTGCAAATGGGTCTTTTGAGCCAGATGGTTGTTGTCCGATACCAAATATTCCAACTAATGTATCTAGACGATCACAAATAGCTAAAGTTATACCTATAGCTGTTTTGGGTATTGCATCCTTAGAAAATTTTGGCAAGTAGTGCTCTTGTATCGCCTCAGCAACTTCAGGCTTTTCTCCATCGTTAGTTGCATAATACTTTCCCATGATTCCTTGAAGACTTTCAAACTCTCCAACCATATCTGTTACTAAGTCTGACTTACATAACTGAGCTGCTCTAACTGATAATGATATATCGGCATTAACTATAGGTGCAATATACTCTGCGAGAGCACTAAGGCGGTCTGTCTTTTCGTATATAGTACCGAGCTGTTCTTGAAAAATTATAGACTTTAGTGACTCTCTCCTTTTCTCGAGCGTAGTTTTTTTATCAGTGTTATAAAAAAAAGCAGCATCGGATAGCCTCGGCCGAATAACTCTTTCATTGCCACGAATTATTTGAGAGGAATCTTTGCTTTCAATATTAGAAATTGTTATGAAAAGTGGTAAAAGCTCACCATCAGTATTAGTTAAATGAAAATATTTTTGATGCTCTGCCATTGACGAAATTAGTGCTTCGGTTGGCACTTCTAGAAATTCTCTGTCAAAGCTACCTAGAAGCGCTACAGGCCATTCATTAAGTGCTGTTACTTCATCAAGCAATGAAGCATCAACAATAGCTATTCCGCATACTTTTTTTGCTATTTTCTTTATAGCAGAGCTTATTAGCTCTCTACGTTCAGAGAAACAAGCAATTACATTGGCTTCGCGGAGACAAGATTCATACTCCCTTGGCTCATCTACTATAATTTGATTCTTGCTATGAAATCGATGACCGTAGGTTATATTACTTGCTTTTAAACCCATAATTTGTGAATTGATAATTTTGTTACCAAACAAAATTAATACCCATTGTAAGGGGCGAATAAACTCAAAAGCATTTGAACCCCATCGCATTTTCTTTGGAATTGGTAGTGCGCTTATAGCTTCTCTAATCAAATTTTCTGCAAGGTCTTCTACTTTTAACCCTGGTTTTTTCGATTTACTGAACAATTTTTCTTTTCCTTGGTTGTTTCCAACCATCTCAGATAATGATTCTATCGGAATACTATTTTTTTTTGCAAACGCTATGCCAGCCGCGGTTGGTTCACCTGCTGCATCAAATGCAATTTTTGTAGGAGGTCCCCAGATAGTGATTTCTTTACTAGGTGCTTGTTTATCAAGATTTTCGAGTAAAATTGCTATTCTTCTCGGAGTGGCAAAAACTTTTGTCTTGCTGAAGCCAAAGGTATTATTCTTGAACCCATTAGCAACATGATCATGAAACGCGTTAGCGAGATTCATTAATGCTTTAGGTGGAAGCTCTTCTGTGCCTATTTCCACTAAAAAATCAGCCATTACTTTTCCCCCCAATACGCCTTATTGCCCTGTCTGCCATTTCTTTTGATGCTAATGGAAATCCAAGTGCACTTCTAGAGTTGAAGTATGCTTCTGCAACAGACTTAGCTAGAGTTCGAATCCTTAAAATATAACGCTGCCTCTCAGTTACCGATATTGCGTGGCGTGCATCAAGCAAATTGAATGCATGCGAAGCCTTTATAACCATCTCGTAACCTGGTAACGGAAGTCCTTTATTAACAAGTCGCCTACAATCAGATTCGAGTTGATTAAATGTTTCGCGCATGAAATCAATATCAGCTTCTTCGTAGTTATATGCTGACATTTCAACCTCGTTTTGATGAAATACATCTCCGTAGGTTACAACACCCTCATCGCCACTGGTCCAGACCAGATCATATACATTGTCAACTCCTTGAAGATGCATGGCAATGCGCTCAAGACCATAGGTTATTTCTCCAGCCACTGGAAAGCATTCAAGACCGCCCACTTGCTGGAAATATGTAAATTGTGTTATCTCCATTCCATTAAGCCATACTTCCCAGCCGAGCCCCCATGCACCGAGCGAGGGAGACTCCCAGTTATCCTCAACAAAACGAATATCATGTATTGTTGTATCAATTCCTAACATTTTGAGTGAGTCTAAGTAGAGTTGTTGTATATTTGATGGCGAGGGTTTTAGTATCACCTGAAATTGATAATAATGTTGAAGGCGATTTGGGTTATCGCCATACCGACCATCAGCTGGCCTTCGACATGGTTGTACATAAGCGGAGTTCCAAACTTCAGGTCCAATAGCACGCAAAAAAGTAGCTGGATGAAATGTACCTGCACCAACTTCCATATCAAGGGGTTGCAAAATAACACACCCATGATCAGACCAAAATTTTTGTAAGGATAAGATTAACTCTTGAAACGAAGTACAATCCTTCTTAATTTGCGACACCTAGGCTTCCTTTTAGAATATAATATTAATGATTATAAGGCTGCAGACAATGAATAGTAAGTATTTATAAAATCAGTTACTGACATCTTGCTGTGGTCCTTTATTTTTTATTTTTATTTCAAATATTTTATCAGGAAAAATCTCTTATGATAGATAATAAAATTGATATATTTACTATATATGGACATCAAGCATGTGGATTTTGTCGTCAAGCAAAGACAGTTCTTCAGGCAAATCTTATACAGTTCGATTACATTGACATTCATACAGAAAATATAAACCCAGATGATCTAGCTCAAAAAATTGGAAAGCCTGCAAATACAGTCCCACAAATTTTTTACAATAACTCATACATAGGTGGGTACCAAGAGCTGATGAAATATCTTAGAGATAAGAATATGATCAACTAGTTCTCGATCGTTAGTTACTCAAAGATGGAAGCCACGTTGCAATTGAAGGCCAAATGGCAAGTTGTGCCATGAGTATTATTTGTATTGCTATAAAGGGCATCACTCCTTTATAAATATCCTGTATGTGTACGCTATTTGGCGCTACACCTTTAAGATAAAATAATGAAAAACCAAATGGTGGTGTTAAAAAAGAAGTTTGTAAATTTACTGCAATCATAATACCAAGCCAAATCGGATCAAGACCTAATCCAAGCAAAGCTGGGGCAACAATTGGAACAACCACATAAGTTATTTCTATAAAATCGAGAATAAATCCAAGAAGAAATATTAGCAACATAACCAAAAATGTTGCTCCAAAAAGACCTCCAGGTATATTTTTCAAAAGATCTTCTACTAGTTGGTCTCCACCAAAACCTCTAAAAACTAAAGAGAAGATAGATGCACCAATTAATATCAGGAAAATCATAGAGGTAATTTCGGTAGTTTTTTGGGCCACTTTTTTTAATAAGTCACATGAAAGCATATTTGCATTATAACTAAGCAGAATCGCTCCAATTGCACCTATGCCTGCTGCTTCAGTTGGAGTGGCTAAACCGAACAAAATAGACCCTAGTACTGAAAAAATCAGTATTACAGGCGGCATTAAAGGTTTAAGTAGCTGAAAAAAACTATTTTTTATTTTTTGTTCAGTGACAATTGGTATAGATCGTGGTTCAAAACGTGCGACAAGCATCAAATAAACTATATACATGATTATTAACAGCATTCCTGGGACAACTGCACCTAAGAAAAGATCACCAACGGATATAGTTTTTGGAGCAAAAACACCCTGAGCAAGCTGGGCTTGCTGATAAGAATTTGCAATGATATCGCCCAGTAGCACTAAAGCGATTGATGGCGGGATGATTTGTCCAAGAGTTCCTGTCGCACAAATAGTCCCAGATGCTAGAGAGGGAGAATACCCCTGTTTGAGCATAGTAGGTAAAGAAATCAGCCCCATAGTCACTACAGTTGCGCCTACAATTCCTGTGCTAGCAGCCAACAGCATACCGACCATAACAACCGATATACCGAGCCCTCCTTTAAAATTTCTTAATAATTGAGACATACTATTCAGTAGGTTTTCAGCTAAGCTAGACTTTTCTAGCATTACACCCATAAAAATAAATAAAGGAACTGCTATTAGGATAGTATTATCAATTATTCCGTATAATCGATTTGGCAAAGCATGCAAAAAATCCATATCGAAGATATTGGCTACGTTACCGTATACTGCGAATAAAAGTGCAGTTCCTGCCAATGAAAAAGCAACAGGATAGCCCGCCATCATTATTACGCAAACAGAAGCAAACATAATTATAGGGATATATTCAAGCATCTGAACCACTCTCTGCTTCACTTTTAATTTGATCAAATAGAAATAAAGAATTTTTTATAACTTCAGAAATTCCCTGTAGCAAAAGACATGCAGGCATAGTTATTAATAATGTTTTCAACAGATATATATACGGTAGGCCCCCTGCCTCCATTGAAACTTCTCGTATAGACCAACTGCTTATTACGTAATCCCAGCTGAGAGTTAAAATCACAATGCAAACAGGCATCAAGAACACTAATGTACCTAATACTTGAATTACCGCCTGAGTGTGAGGACTGAACTTCTGGTAAAAAATATCGATACTAACATGCCCTTTTCTCTTTAGTGTAAAAGCTGCGCCCATCAAAAAAACCAGCGCATGCATGTAAGTTAAGGATTCCTGTAGAGCAATCGACCCGATTTCAAAAAAATAGCGCATTAAAACTATTAAACCCATTAAGAAAACCATTAATAGGACTGCCCATGAAACTATTTTTCCTGTCCATTCAGTAAAATTATCTATACTCGTTGCTATCTTACGAATAAAAAGGTGAAATTTATAGTTGATGAAATTTTTAATGTTCATAATATGCGTATATTTTACCAGTCAATTATCATTTGTTGATTTTGTCATATTACTGTCATGAATGTAGAGTAAAATGATTCTCAATGAAAAATCATCAAAGGAGATTCAATATGAGAATCATTAGTATAAAAAATTACATTATTGTTGTTAGCCTACTTTCTTTTAGCTCTAGTCTGTTCGCCGCATCTCGTGACTATATCAGTGTTGTAGGATCCTCAACAGTGTACCCTTTTGCCACAGTGGTGGCAGAGCGCTTTGGAAAAAATACTGGTAGTCTGACACCTAAAATAGAATCTACTGGTTCAGGTGGTGGAATGAAGTTATTTTGTTCTGGCATTGGTACAAAATACCCAGATATTACAAATTCATCAAGACGAATAAAAGAATCTGAGTTTAAAAAATGCCAAGATAACGGCGTAACGGAAATCATCGAAGTTCTTATTGGTTACGACGGCATTGTATTGTCAAATTCTATTCAATCAAAAAAAATGAATTTAACACGTAAAGATATTTATTTAGCTTTGGCAGACAAAATTCCAAATTCAAACGGCAAATTGGTAAAAAACCCAAATAAAACCTGGCAGGATGTTAATCCTTCACTACCGGATAAAGCAATTGTCGTGATCGGTCCTCCACCAACATCTGGAACTCGTGATGCTTTTGTAGAGCTTGCAATGGAAGGCGGAGCTAAAAGTTTTAAAGCTCTCAAAGCTTTAAGAAAAAGCAAGGATAGCAATAAAATTATAGAGATGATGAGAGATCTCGATATACCTGCGAGTGCTTTTAATGAGAAGGGTAAGAAAGTTTTTAAGGCAATCACTCATGCTATTCGCGAGGATGGCGCCTACATAGAGGCCGGTGAAAACGATAACTTGATTATTCAGAAATTAGAAGCCAATCCAGATGCATTAGGTATATTTGGATATTCTTTTTTAGATCAAAATAGTGACAAGGTTCAAGGCTCAACAGTTGAGTTAGTAGAACCTACATTTGAAAGTATAGCTGATAAAAGTTATTCGATAGCACGTCCCTTATACTTTTATATTAAAAAAGCACATATAAATGTTGTACCTCGAATTGCTGACTATGCTGCAGAATTTAGTAGTGAAAAAGCATGGGGTCCAGAGGGTTATTTGGCTGATAAGGGTATGATCCCTATGAATAAAGATTTACGATCTAAGTTTTCAGATGACATAAAAAACATGACCATAATGAAGGGTGTGGAATAACTAGAATCTCTTGCCCACCCCTTCGTTATAGTCTGCTGAGATATTTCTCAGAGAGATTGCAAAAAAAATTTGCTTATTATTATGATAATATCCGGCTTGTGAGTATACTCATGAGCCGTTTTCAATTTCGAAATATGAAGGAATTTATGTAATGGGATTTGGTTCTTTAATTCTAGCTGTGCTTGGACTTAGCTTGATAGCATTTTATGCATCACGCGTAAAAGCTTTAAGTATGGCAAAACCTCTCGGCGGCATTCAGCAGCTGGCGTCACTACCCTTTTTTTATGGTATGCGTGCAGCAATATGGTGCGCCTTACCTGCATTAGCATTATTAATTATATGGTCTTTGTTTGATAATCACATAATTAGCACAATAGTCCTAAGCAACTTGCCAGATAGCGTCAAGCCAACCAATACTGATCAACATAATCTGTTGATAAACAGTATAGAAAATATATCAAGTGGCTCCCTAGATCCACAATTTGCTGACCCAAATTTGGTGTCTGCTTCAAAAATACTAGATCAGCTAAATAATACAGCCCAAAAATTACTAACTATATTAATATTATCCGTTTCTATTTTTTTTATGTCCTTTGCTTGGATAAAAGTTTCACCTAAATTGCATGCCAGGCAGATGGTTGAAAAAATGTTTAAATGGACACTCCTGATCGCGGCTTGTTTAGCTATTCTTGCTACGCTAGGTATTATTCTTTCAGTATTATTTGAGGCAATAAGGTTTTTTCAGCTAGTGCCGGCAAGTGACTTTTTATTAGGCACTGAGTGGAGTCCACAAATGGCTATTCGCTCAGATCAAGTTGGATCAACTGGAAGTTTTGGTGCCATACCACTATTTGTGGGCACCCTCTTAATTTCTTTTATTGCAATGTGTATAGCAGTTCCCGCTGGCTTAATGTCTGCGATTTATCTAGCAGAATACGCTAAACCTGTAGTGAGAAATTTTGCTAAGCCAGTACTTGAAATTTTGGCAGGAATTCCAACAGTAGTATATGGATTTTTCGCAGCTTTAACTGTCACTCCCTTTTTACGTGAGTATGGCGCAACTATTGGATTAGAAATATCGTCAGAAAGCGCTCTGTCTGCCGGGCTTGTAATGGGGGTAATGATAATACCATTTGTCTCTTCTCTAGCAGATGATGTTATAACTGCAGTTCCACAAAGTCTCAGAGATGGCTCTTTAGGCTTGGGGGCAACCAAATCTGAGACAATTAAAAAAGTCATTTTTCCAGCTGCATTGCCTGGAATAGTTGGAGGAGTTTTGCTTGCAGTTTCTCGCGCTATCGGAGAAACAATGATTGTAGTCATGGCAGCAGGTTTAGCTGCAAAAATGACCATTAACCCACTTGAAACTGTAACCACAGTGACAGTACAAATTGTTACCTTGCTAGTTGGAGATCAAGAGTTCGATAGCCCTAAAACACTTGCAGCTTTTGCCTTGGGGTTAATGTTATTCGTTGTAACCTTGATATTGAATTTTCTAGCACTGCGTATTGTGAATAAATATAGGGAGCAATATGACTAGTCTCTCTACAGCAGCGCGTCAAGAAAAAATTCGGTCAGGCTTAAAAAAACGTCATCGTGCAGAAACTCGTTTTCGATTATACGGTGCAACTGCTATTACATTTGGATTAATGTGTGTTCTCTTTTTATTTTCTGATATCACCAGCAAAGGGTACAAGGCTTTTCAGTTAACTTATATTAATCTTAACGTAACTTATGATGAGGATGTTTTGGGTGTAAGTGACGCAAGCGATCTTTCTCAAATGGCTTTAGGTGATTTCCATGGCGCTGTGAAGGCTGGCTTAAGAGACAGATTTACTGATGTTAATGGCCGCAAAAATAAACGAGAGCTCTACAGTATATTAAGCAACGGAGCTGGCTATACTTTACGTGACCAATTGAAAGAAAATCCGAACCTATTAAACACTACAGCCAACATGTGGCTAATAGCCGATGATGATGTAGATACTTATTTTAAGAGTCTTAACAATAAAGATGGTCCTTTCAAAGGAAGGATGACAGAGAATAAGGAGACTTGGCTGCAAAGCTTAATTGAATCTGGCGAAGTAGAGACACGCTTTAACACAAATTTCTTTTCCAAGGGAGATTCTCGAGAGCCAGAGCTAGCAGGAATATATGGAGCTGCGATGGGTTCTTTTTATACACTACTTATTACGATAATTCTTGCTTTTCCGTTGGGTGTTGCCGCTGCAGTCTATCTCGAAGAATTTGCACTTCGTAATAGATGGACTAATTTCATCGAAGTCAATATTAATAATCTTGCAGCTGTTCCATCTATAATTTTTGGATTATTAGGCTTAGCAGTTTTCATTAATTTTTTCGATGTACCTCGTTCAGTACCACTAGTGGGTGGTTTAGTTCTAACATTGATGACTTTACCAACAATAATTATTTCAAGCAGAGCAGCTATTAAGTCAGTTCCGCCGTCAATACGTGAGGCTGCCATCGGAGTGGGCGCTTCTCCTATGCAAGTTGTCTTGCATCATGTGTTACCTCTAGCAATGCCTGGAATGCTAACAGGAGCAATAATCGGAATGGCAAGAGCTTTGGGTGAAACAGCTCCTTTATTGATGATTGGCATGGTGGCGTTTATTGTAGACGTTCCAACGGGATTTAATGATCCTGCAACAGCATTACCTGTTCAGATTTTTCTTTGGGCAGACAGCCCAGAGAGAGCTTTTGTAGAAAAAACATCAGCTGCGATCATGGTATTGCTGGCATTTTTGGTAATAATGAATACAGTAGCTGTAGTTTTGCGCAAACGCCTTGAGCGTCGATGGATGTAGGGATTAAAAATTATTATGAGTATAATTAAAAACCACGGTAAAGAAGCTGATTATCCAGAAGAAACAGTTGGTGTGCCATTAATAGAGAATCCAAAAATGTCTGTTAGAAACCTTAATGTTTCTTATAATGATAAACAGGCTATATTTGATTTATCCTTGGATATTGGAAAACACGAAGTAATCGCAATGATTGGGCCTTCAGGCTGTGGTAAATCTACATTTCTAAGGTGTTTAAATAGGATGAATGACACTATTGAGAGCTGTAAGGTTGCTGGAACGATTACTTTAGACGACCAAAATATATATTCAAATTCAATGGATCCTGTTGCATTGAGAGCACAAGTAGGCATTGTTTTTCAAAAACCTAATCCTTTTCCTAAATCAATTTATGATAATGTCGCATATGGACCAAGATTACATGGACTGGTTAGCAGTCGCGCCGAAATAGATGAAATTGTTGAGAAAAGCCTCACTAGAGCCGGCTTGTGGGGGGAGGTAAAGGATCGTCTTGATCAACCTGGTACAGGTTTTTCAGGTGGTCAACAACAAAGACTATGTATAGCAAGAGCAATTGCAATAAGTCCAGAGGTTATTTTGATGGATGAACCGTGCTCTGCACTGGATCCGATTGCTTCTGCAAAAATAGAGGAACTGATCGCCGAGTTATCAGAAAATTACACTATAGCTATAGTAACTCATTCCATGCAACAGGCAGCTCGAGTTTCGAATCGAACGGCATACTTTCACTTGGGGCGCTTGGTGGAAGTTAACGATACAGAAAAAATATTTACCGCGCCAACACATCAGTTAACAGAATCATATATAACTGGCCGTATTGGTTGATGGGTAGACTCTTTAATTTGGAGGGTAATAATAATGAGTTCTAAAATAGTTATGGATAATTTAAAGCTGGATAAACACATTTCAAAAAAATTTAACGAAGATCTCGAGGACATCAAAACAGCCATGCTTGCTATGGGTGGTTTAGTAGAGAAACAGCTTGAAGATTCTATCGCATCAGTTATAAACGCAGATAGTAAGCTTGCTGAACATATTATTTCAACTGAAAACAAAATTGATGAGATGGAAAAAGACATCGATGAGACATGCATAACCCTTATTGCCCGCCGACAACCTGCTGCTACAGATTTACGCTTAGTAATGGCAGTTAGTAAAACAATAAGAGACCTAGAGCGTATTGGAGATGAAGCTCAAAAAATTGCAAAAATGGCTATTAAATTGACTGAGGAAGGCCATCCACGTGGCTATCAAGAAGTAAGACATATCGGGAGCTGTGTTCGTAAAATGCTTAGAGATTGTCTAGATGCATTTTCAAGATTTGATGCTGACTCTGCAATTTCAACTATGCTTCAAGATGAGCAGGTGGATAAAGACTACAGAACTGCTATACGTGAAACAATTACTTTTATGATGGAAGATCCACGAAGCATATCACGCTCTATGAACGTTCTTTGGGTGCTCAAGTCACTTGAGCGTGTGGGTGACCACGCCAAGAATATTTGTGAACAAGTAGTGTATCTTGTTCAAGGTAGAGATATAAGATAATCTCAACGATTTCGCTATATATGAAATAGTTTTTTAACTATATTTTTAGTGTTTCATTAAAAGGTTCTTTGTTGCACTCGTAAGGTCCCAATTATCTTATGTCAATTTTCTGTGGATTTGAGTTATGATACTGACAATTAAAACTTGGAGCTTTATCAGTGAAAGAGTTATTTATCAACAATATAGCATGGGCACAAAAAGTAAAAAAAAATGACCCTGCTTTTTTTCAAAGACTTTCTTTGCAACATGCGCCAGATTATTTATGGATCGGGTGCTCAGATAGCAGAGTACCGGCTAATGAAATCATTGGCTTGATGCCAGGCGAGCTCTTCGTTCATAGAAATGTTGCCAATCTAGTAGTTCATGATGACCTTAATTGTTTATCTGTAATTCAGTACGCTATTACAGATTTGAAGGTTAAGCATGTAATTGTTTGTGGTCATTATGGTTGTGGAGGCATAACTGCATCTGTAAAAAATCAAAAGCTCGGAACACTAGTTGATAACTGGTTGCTCAATGTAGATAATGTACAAAACCTGCATCGTGCCAGCATAGAAAAAGAAAATACCCAAGAAAGAATTATTGATCAGCTATGTGAATTAAATGTTATTGAACAGGTAGCCAACGTATCAAAAACTAGTATCGTTTCAGATGCTTGGTCTCAAGGTCAAAAAGTTACGATACATGGATGGATTTATAGCATGACAGATGGATTACTCAGTGATCTTGATATGAATATTTCTAGTGCTGAAGATCTGAAGATTCAGTACACACAGGCAATTGACAGAATCAACGATCGTTTCAAGCTCAGTTCGGAAAATGAGTAATTTAACTTGATTAGGTGATATAGGTTTTTTTATGCTGGTTATCATTTCCCCCGCAAAAACTTTGGATTATATTACACCCTCGGCAACCATTGATTTTAGTATACCGATGTTTATCAGTGACTCGGCCGAGCTCATCGACCAGCTAAAGCAACTGAACCCACAAGAAATTTCTAATTTAATGAAAATTAGTGAAAAATTAGGGAATATTAATTTTTCACGGTATTTAAGTTGGGATTCAGAACCTAATTTTGATAACGCTAAACAAGCAGTTTTAGCCTTCAAGGGCGATGTCTATACCGGCCTTGATGTTGAAAGTCTCTCGTCAAAAGAACTTAATTGGGCACAAAATCATCTAAGAATATTATCAGGCCTATATGGCTTGCTGCGTCCTTTGGATTTAATGCAACCTTATCGATTAGAAATGGGAACCAATTTCAAAACGACTCGAGGTAAAGATTTATATGAATTTTGGGGGAATAAGATTACGAGTAAACTTAACCAAACACTCCATAAAAATAATTGTGGCGTGGTTATTAATTTAGCTTCCAAAGAATATTTCAAAGCGATCAAATCAGATTCCCTTGATGCAAGAATAGTGACTCCTGTGTTCAAAGACTGGAAAAACGATAAATACAAAATTATTAGTTTTTTTGCGAAAAAAGCTAGAGGTATGATGAGCCGTTATATTATACAGCGTCAAATTCAAGATCCTGAGGAAATAAAATCGTTTGATACGGGTGGGTATAAGTTCGATAGTTCTGAATCAACAAAAAACGAATGGATTTTTACAAGAAAAGCGATGGAATAAATACTACATGGCGTTAAAAAAAACATTCTCCAAAGCCTGCGAGAACAACCGTCAACCGATATTAAATCGACTTATTAAAATCTTTTCTAATACATCTAATGTATTAGAGATTGGTAGTGGCACTGGGCAACACGCAGTTTTTTTTTCCTCAAATCTTCCACATCTTGTTTGGCATGCGTCAGATCTTCCATGTAACCATGGCACTATCAATGCTTGGATTGAGAGCAGTTCAGCCTCAAATGTGCGGAGCCCATTAGTGTTTGATGCTAACTCTACGCAATGGACAACTAGCTTAGTTGACGGATTATTTACAGCAAACACTTGTCATATTATAACTTGGTCATCTTTAGCTAATTTTTTTGGACGCCTTCATACTATACTAGCCCCCGGTGGAATTTTTGTTATCTATGGGCCATTTAAGTATGGTGGAAAATTTACAAGTCAAAGCAATCAGGAATTTGACCTTATCCTTAAAAATAACCACTCTCATCAGGGCATAAGAGATTTTGAGGCACTGGATGAACTAGCAGCTGGTGCAGGGTTAAAATTAATAGAGGATTATCCCATGCCCGCAAATAACCAGCTATTAGTATGGAAACGTGTGTAACAAAATTAAATTACTTATAAGGAAGTTTATTAGAAGCAAGATTTATGTATTCCTTGATATGAACTTCTTCTTGATTTAAAAATTTTTGTATTGCATCCGAAAAATCTGGATGTTCAATCCAATGAGCAGAATAGACTTCTATTGGTACAAACCCCCTTGAAATTTTATGCTCACCTTGAGCACCCGCATCAAAATAAGATAAGTTCTTTTCGATCGAAAACTCTATGCCTTGATGATAACAAAGTTCGAAATGAAGAAATTCATATTCTGCATTACATCCCCAGTAACGTCCATAAAGACCATTATCATCAAAAAAGAATAATGCTGAAGCGATTTTTCCCCCATCGCTACTACCCTTTTTCTCTGCTACAGATAGCATTATTTGGGATCCTAGAACATTTCCAATATTCTCAAAAAATTTTTGTGTGAGGTACCCATGTGTACCGTTTCTTTTTAGGTATGTCTGATGATACACCGAGCACATAAATTCCCACCAATCCGCTGTAATCTCTTCTCCTACCAGACGGGTAACATTAATATTTTCAGAGGATTTTCGTCGTTCTTTTAAAAGATTTTTTCTTTTTCTTGATGCGAACGTGCTTGTAAAATCATCGAAATCGCTATAATTATGGTTCTTCCAGTGGTATTGCACCCCAACACGCTTCATTAACGACTGCGAAAAAACACCATTCAGTAGCCTATATCGCGGAAATAGTATGTGCCAGCTGGAAGCCCCCCATTTTTTTGCAAGAGACTTTATATTTTTTAAGAGCACTAGTTCAATTAAATCCGGATTTATTCCGTCAGCAATACCTATGCGAGGGCCAGTTACAGGAGTGAACGGTATTGCAGTAACTAGCTTAGGATAATATTGGATACCATGCTGGTGATATGCATTTGCCCAAGAATGGTCAAACACATATTCTCCAGATGAGTGATTTTTTAAATAAAGAGGCATAGCTGCAACTGGAACACCGTCCTGTTCTAATAAAATATGCTTGGGAGTCCACCCAGTTCTATCACATACACTTCCAGAAGATTCCAGTAAAGAAATAAAAGCATGTTTAAGAAATGGATAATCAGTGCTGAACAACGAGTCCCAAATCTTTGAAGAACACTCATCAATTGACTGTAATATTTTTATTTTCAAGTACTAACTCTTACTACTTAAATGATGTTTTTCTGAAAACTTACATTGAAAGGAAGTGCCTTCACGAACCTTACTTTTTATTTTTAGTACTCCACTATGTCGAATTAAAACATGTTTTACTATTGCAAGCCCTAGTCCAGTACCACCAGTTTCTGTAGAGCGGCTTTGGTCAACGCGATAAAAACGCTCTGTCAGTCTAGAAATATGCTGGGAATCTATACCGCAACCATCGTCAGAAATTTCTACTACAACAGAGTTATCTGCATTATAGGCTCTTATATCAATTGATGTTCCAATAGGATTGTGCTTGATAGCATTTAAAACTAAATTGGAAAATGCACTATATAATTCTTTTTGGTCTCCCGTGAGTTGAATATTTTGCTCTAAATCAAGTGATATTATATTTGGTTTCCCAGGAAAAATATTCTCACTAATAATTTTAGCGTCATTATGAACCTGCAATAGCAGTTTTTCTAAGTCAATAGGTGTTTTTGGAACAGGCACGGTGGTTGATTCAAGCTGTGAGAGCATTACTAAATCATCAGCTAAATAAATCATCCGATTCGTTTGCTCTTGTATTTGGGATAACGCTTTAACCCAAGTATTTGGTACACTCTTGGTATTATCCATCAGAGTTTCTGTATAGCCGGATAAAACTGTTAGCGGCGTTCGTAACTCATGAGATATATTTGCTAAGAAATCTTGCCGCATTTGTTCCAAATGTTTAAGTCGAGTTATATCTCGTGCAACCAAAATTATCTCGCCTTCGCCAAATGTAGTAGCACTAAATATAACAGTTCGGCTTTGATCATGTGCTGCCTTCAACTCAAGTTGTGTTGAGATATCTGGCTTTTCAATGAAGGCTATAAATCTTGGATCGCGAACTATATTAACTATAGATTGACCTTTGTCACTGTTCTTAAAGCCCAGTATTTTTATAGCAGAGGGATTCCACCACTGTAATACCCTCTCAGATGAAAGAGTGGCTATAGCGTCTGGAAGGGCAGAGGTTACTTGACCAACTCGATCAGATAGATTTTTGCGCCTTCTATCCGTTCTTATGTTTCTTTGTTGCATACGATACAAGCTGTTTGCCATATCGGCAGAGATACCAGTCACATCTGGAGGTGCCAATTTACAGTCGGCTTCAATCCATCTATATACTTTTAAAAAATTTATAAATACCCAGATAAGATATAGAAAAAAAACTATTAACATTGTGTAAACTAAAAAGTCATTCGCAAGACCAATAATTAATGCTAGAAGAGATAACAGCGAGATTAGTTGTATTTCTGTTTCCAGTCCTCTACGCAAAATTCAAACCTCACTTTGTTGGGTGATATTAGCAGAAAAGCGATAGCCAGAACCCCTAATAGTTTGTATTAAGCAATCATGCTTATCGACCATGATTGCTTTACGGAGTCGCCGGATATGCACATCAATTGTCCTCTCATCCAGATATACATTTTGTCCCCATACATGGTTTAATATCTGGTCACGTGTAAATACTCTGTTTTGATGCGTTAAAAAAAATTTTAATAATTTAAATTCTGTAGGTCCAAGATTGATGACTTGATTAGATATAGTCACATGATGACTGATGGGATCAAATTTTAATTGACCGATCTCTATTATTTGCTCAGCACCTTCAGCTTCGAAACGTCTCAATATTGCCTTGATTCTAGCTTTTAAATTTTTTGCTGAGAACGGTTTCGATATATAATCATCAGCCCCTGACTCTAAACCCTGTACTATATTGTCTTCTGTGATTCGTGCAGTGAGCATTATAATTGGAATATTTTTTGTTATATCATCTCTTTTCAAGCGCCTCATAAGCTCAATTCCTGAAGTTTCCGGCATCATCCAATCAAGCAAAATTAAATCTGGTTTTTTTTCTAAAATTATTACGTGAGCATTCTTAGCATTTTCGGCTTGCAAAACATTAAATCCTGCAATTTCAAGTGATGTTGTAATCATCTCACGTATCGAAGCTTCGTCATCTACAACTAGGATAGTCTTATCAATCATAGTATAACCACTCTAAATTAAATGTAGTATTTCTTGATCGCCCCCACAAAATAATTACTATGGTAAATCATTTATCAAGATAGCTGGTAATCCAAGGCCAAACCGATAAAAATAATTAGTCCAACATAGTTGTTATTAACAAAAGCACTCAAGCAATTAGCAGCTTCCCTGTTGCGTATTATATATTGCTGATAAATAAACAAAGCAATAACACACACTAAAGACATGAAGAACCATATACCACGTTGAAAATATTCACCAGTCATAGTAAGTAGAATCAGAACTAATAATTGTAAGCATGCGGTGATACGTAAATCCATTTCACCGAACAGTATAGCTGTCGACTTAATGCCAATTTTCAAATCGTCTGCCCTGTCAGCCATAGCATAAAAAGTATCATAAGTTACCGCCCAAATAACAACTGCTAGATATAGAAACCACAGTCCACCATCTATTTTATTTGTCACAGCTGCAAAAGACATAGGTATACTCCAAGCAAATGCAGCGCCTAAAAAGATCTGAGGTAGATTGGTATACCTCTTCATAAATGGATAAATTGCCGCTAAAAAAACACCTATAAATGAGAGCTTTAAGGTAAGTGTATTTGTAAAAGCAACTAATGAGAAAGCTAACATTGAAAGGAATAAAAAGATGATAATGGCTTCTCTTGGACTAATTTCTCCATTAGGAATAGGGCGACTATTTGTTCGCCTGACATAACCATCTATATCTCGATCTGCAAAATCGTTTATTACGCAACCCGCTGAGCGCATAATTACTACACCGAGCATAAAAATGAAAAGTATTTTTATGCTCGGTATGCCGTCACTTGATAGCCATAAAGCCCACAAAGTTGGCCATAGGAGCAATAAAATTCCAACTGGCTTATCAAGCCTCATCAGCTTTATATAAAGAGTAAACTTTTCTTTAAAAGATTGTATTCTTAAACTGTACATATAATCATCATTATTGAAAATTGCTTAAAAATCTTACTAAAACTACTCATGTTCTATAATATTTTGAAGTGCTGGCATAAATTGCTCACTAACCAATAATGGTTTTTTATCAATATAAAATAATGAGCGACGACCCCATATTTCCAAATCATTTGTGGTAACAAATTTATGACGAGAATGAGGGTTAATTTTTGTAGAGCCAATATCTATGATTCCCCGTTTCATAGTAGCATCTTTAAACAAAAGAGCCCCTAGTGCTTTATTTTGCAGGTTTTGTAAATATCTTAATCTTCCGGTCAAAGTTCTTAGTGGAATTACACTTCGTGCATAGACCAGTGGCTCATTGTGACAATATAGAAAAACTTGTCTAATAAGTGCCTTTTGGCGTAAAGGGATTTTTAAGGCCCTAGTTTCTGATAGTGCTGGAGTGGAAATATTTTGCTTGAGAACTTTTACGCGAAAATTGCCCCTACTAAGTTTTATTAATCGTTGCGTTAAAGACCCCCTATCAAGTAGCCAACCCCTCATATTGAGTGAAATAGAGATATTAGGAGTTCTTTTATAGGCGTGCCAGTTAGGCTCATGTATAAATATTTGATTAGATTTTTTAGCAGCAGTCAATGTTTTTCCTATAATTACAAGTTGTGCAACAAACTTCTATTTTAGCCTGTATTTACATTTTATATTAGACACTATACCTGTCCATATTGTTCGTCACTACCAAGCCACCTTTGAATGAGGAGTTCGACATTTGATGGGTATTCAGATAGAAGTAATTGGGCTATTTTTTGTACTTCAGATATCAGGTGAGCGTCTCTATTCAAGTCCGCGATCCTAAATGCCATTTCCCCTGTTTGCTTAGTTCCAAGAACCTCACCTGCTCCTCGAAGCTTAAGGTCCATTTCAGCTATTTTAAATCCATCATTTGTTTGCCTCATAACTTTTAGTCTTTCACTGCTATTTCTCGATAAAGGTGGGCTATATAATAATACACAGTGACTTTCTTTTTTCCCGCGCCCTACTCTACCTCTGAGTTGATGAAGTTGTGCAAGTCCGAGCCGTTCAGGATTTTCGATTATCATTAAGCTTGCATTTGGTACATCAACACCAACTTCAACTACCGTTGTAGCAACAAGTAATTGAATTTCTCCAGACTTAAATGCTGCAATTGTGGTAGATTTTTCATCCGGCTTTTGTCTTCCATGTACTAATCCAATTTTTAATTTTGGAAGCAATAGGTGAAGTTCTTTTGCTGTCACTTCAGCTGCCTGAGCTTCCAGAATGTCTGATTCCTCAATGAGCGTACATATCCAGTATGCTTGACATCCATTAGCGCAAGCATGCTGTATTCGATCAATCACTCTTTTCCTATGCCTATCTAACATAACAACTGTATTGACTGGCAAGCGACCGGGAGGACTTTTATCAATAACAGACACATCCAGATTAGCATATGTGGTCATAGCTAGTGTTCTAGGAATTGGTGTCGCTGTCATTATCAGTTGATGTGGGACTTGGTTACCACTACGTCTTTTTTCTTGTAGGGCAAGTCTTTGATGTACACCAAATCGGTGCTGTTCATCTATAATAGTTAAAGCTAGATTATGAAAACAAACTTCCTCTTGAAACAGCGCATGTGTTCCAATAACGATTTGAGCTGAACCATCCTCTATGGAATCTAGCTGCTGTATTCTAGCCTTGCCTTTCATTTTTCCTGAGAGCCAACCTAACTTTACTCCGAGTGGATTTAACCAATCCTTAAAAGATGAAAAGTGCTGCTCTGCTAAAATTTCTGTAGGGGCCATCAAAGCGCACTGTTTTCCATTAGCTATACACTGAAGTGCTGCTATTGCTGCAATAACCGTTTTGCCAGATCCAACGTCACCCTGAAGAAGTCGAAGCATGGGTGTAGAGCTGTTTAAATCGTTTTGTATCTCTAAACTCACCCTATTCTGTGCAGTAGTAAGCATAAATGGCAGAGAATTTAAGAATCTTTCATGCAGTATATTGTTCACTTTGAGAATTGGCCCTCCCCTTTGTTGTATTGATTGGCGAAGTTTCAACAAGCTAAGATTATGTGCTAGCAGCTCTTCAAAAGCTAAGCGTTGTTGTGCGCGGTGTTCTCCTCTAATCAATTCTTCAATTGGAGTATCACTAGGTGGCTGATGAATAAATTTTAGCTCATCTTTGAGTGGTAATTTTTGTAATATATTTGGTAGCAGTTCTTCTAACTTACCTGTATCTATCAAAGCTAGTGCCTGTAGCACTATATTCCTCATTCTTTGTTGAGAGATACCCTGAGTAGTTGGATAAACAGCCGTCAAATTTTCTTGAAGAGACGTGGGTTTATCCGGGTTAATAAATTGATATTCTGGATGGTATATCTCGATTCCTGAACTACCAATTTTGGTTTGACCATAACATCTTAGAAAAGTATTTTTTTTCAAGCACCTCTGAAGAGAACTATTAAAATGAAAAAAACGTAAACTTATAGTTCCTGTTATATCTTCTAACCGACAAAGTAAGCTTCTGCGTCGACCATAAATCACTTCAGACCCAATGATCTCACCTTCAATAACGACCTCTTGGTCAGTCTCTAGTGTTCCGATGGGAGATATTTGTGTTCTATCAATATACCGAAGTGGTAAATGAAACACTAAATCTTGTATGGTATAAATCCCTAATTTGGATAATTTTGATGAGATTTGAGCCCCCACTCCATTGAGGGTAGATACATGAAGCTGGTCAAGATTTGGACTGTTCATATATGCTTAATCACAGCTAGATAAATAGGTTTATAGAAACAATTCAGTTAAGGTTATTTATGATCTTTCATTTATAATAATAGCGAAAATAAGTAATAAAAGGAAAGCTAATTGAAAGTCTTGTTTGCTGGTTGCGGAGATATCGGTGTTCGGGCAATCCGAACGATTTCAGATAATAGCTTATATGATCATTGGCAAACACTTGCAATGCGGAGAAAACCGTCTGCCTTACCATCAGATATAGAAGCGATACAAGGAAATCTGTGTGACAGTGAAAATTTTTTATCTATATTAGATAATTCAAATGTTGATGTTATTGTTGTTACTTTAACTCCCGATTCTATGAGCGATCAAGGATACTTAGATAGTTATGTCAATGGTGCGAACGTTTTAAAATCAACTATTATGAAAATATCATATCGCCCACAGTTAATTATATGGGTATCAAGCACAGGTGTTTACGGTCAATCTTGCGGAGAATGGGTGGATGAATCATCAGTAGCTTCCTCAAAATCATATAGGGGAAAGAGGCTATTAGAGGCTGAAAATTTAGTTAAATCCATTTCTAAAGAATTAGTCACGAATAACAGCAAATTAATAAAGTCAGTCGTAGTGCGTTTTTCTGGCATATATGGTCCAGGTCGAGGGAGGCTATTGAATCAAATTAAAAAAGGAAATATTGCATCTAAGCATCCAGTATCCTGGACAAACAGAATTCATGTTGTAGATTGTGCCGGCATCATAATTCATATAATAGACCTGTATTCACAAAAAAAAGATATATCCGATCTATATATTGGAACTGATAATCAGCCAGTTCCGGCTTATGAAATACAAAGCTGGCTAGCTAGCCATATGCGAGTAAAAATAGAAGAAAATAATGAAATTCCTAAAAACATAGATAATAAGAACGTTAATCGTAGATGTAACAATAAACTAATAAAAGATAGCGGCTATAATTTTATTTTTCCAGATTTTAAAAAAGGCTATATACCATTGTTGTTAGAAAATAATTCTACTTTTAAATTACCATAATGGCGTCCATTTCTACCTCAGCTTCTTTTGGCAACCGACTAATTCCAATTGCAGCTCTTGCTGGATAGGGCTCCTCAAAATGAGAAGCCATGATAGTGTTGACTATAGAAAAATTGGCTAGATCGGTTAGGTATACGTTTAATTTCACTATATTTTTTAAGTCACCACCCGCTGCTTGGCATATAGCAGCCAGATTATTGAAAACTTGATTTATTTCAGACTCGATACCACCTTCTACCAGTTCCATAGATTTTGGATCAAGTGGGATTTGGCCAGATAAATATACAGTATTATTCACCTTAATTGCTTGCGAGTAAGTTCCAATAGCCGCAGGAGCATTCTCTGTATTTATGATGGCTTTATTAATCATATGGATGTCCTATGTTAGTTAGTTGTACGGTATACCCGTTGTACTTGTTTTAAAATTCTGATACGTTTGATAACTCGAGCTAAGTGAAGTCGACTTTTTACCTCAATTAGTAAATCGATAATCATAGAGAAACCATCTCTTTCTTCTGTTTGAATTTTTAGTATTGCGGCCTCTGTCTCTGAAATGCGTGAAGCTAATGAAGCAACGATACCCCTCTCAGAGGCTAATTCAACCTTTAATGCTACTGCAAAATCACCCTTTAACTTAGTAGACCAATTGAGAGGTATACACTTTTCTTTATTAGTGCGAATTTCATCAAGGTTCTTGCAGATATCTATATGGACAACAAGCCCTTTGCCGGGACTGAGGTGACCTAGTATAGAGTCGCCTGGTATAGGATGACAGCAACGAGCATAGTTTATAATTAAACCTTCTCTTGTATCAATCATAATAGGTGATTCGAATTTTTCGGGTATGATGTCTTTTCGCATTGACGGAGGAGCCATAAGATTAGCCAATGCATACGCCATTCTATCACCTAGACCAATTTGTTGAAGTACTTCTTCAAATTTAGTGCAGCCTGTTTCTTTTAGAGCTCTTTTGATCCAAGATTTTCGGATACTTTTATAGTTTGTACCGAAACTACCAAGAGCCCTATCGAGGAGATTTTTTCCTAATATAACAGAATCGTCGTGTTGTTGATGCTTAAGAAAATGACGTATTCCACTTCGAGCTTTAGCTGTCATCACGAAATTTAGCCAAGATGGGTTTGGCTGGGCATCTTTAGCTGTAATAATCTCAATTCTGACCCCACTTTCAATTCTTTCCGAAAGAGAAATTAATTGACCATTACTTTTGCAAGCGATACAGGTGTTACCAAGTGCAGTGTGAACTGCATAAGCAAAATCTACTGGCGTGGCACCTTGAGGAAGAGAAATAATTTCACCTTTTGTTGTAAAAACATAAACTTCGTCTGGAAATAAATCTGTTTTTACATGTTCAATAAATTCTAGTGAATCGCCCGCCCGCTTTTGTATCTCTAATAAACCCTGTATCCATCTATAAGCTCTCGGATTTCCTTCATCTTGAGATTTATAAAGCCAGTGCGCAGCAATACCGTAATTTGCCATATCGTCCATATCTTTTGTTCTAATCTGAATTTCAATTAGTACCCCATGCATGCCTACTAAAATATTATGTAGGGATTGATACCCATTGACCTTAGGTATGGCAATATAGTCCTTGAATTCACCAGCTACTGGCTTAAATAGATTATGCATAATACCTAACGTACGATAGCAGTCGTCCACAGATTCAACAACGATGCGAAAGGCGAAAACATCCATGATATCTCGAAAGGATTTCTTCTTAGTTTTCATTTTTTGGTAGATACTCCAGAGATGTTTCTCTCTACCTGTAACTTCAGCCCCTATAGACTCCTTATCCAGTCGATTATCTATACTATCTTTAATTTCCTTAACGATTTCGCGTCGTGGACCACGTGCAACTTTAAGTGCTTCCATCATTCTTTTATGTCGGACAGGATACATAGATGAAAAACCTAGTTCTTCAAACTCTACCCTGACATTGTTGATTCCTAACCTTTGCGCTATGGGCGCATAAATTTCTAGGGTTTCTCGTGCAACCCTGCGACGTTTTTCTGGGCTTAAGCCCTCTAGTGTCCTCATATTATGAAGCCTATCGGCCAACTTTATAAGCATCACTCTTACATCTTTTGACATAGCAAGAGTCATTTTTTGAAAGCTATCTGCCTGTCTCTCAGCTCTTGACGTTGTTTCTATTTCATCTAGTTTAGTGAGCCCGTCGACTAAATCCGCAACCGTGTTACCAAAAAGATCCTTAAGCTCCTTTTTATTCACATGTGTATCTTCGAGAACGTCATGAAGTAGTGCAGCCATTATCCCCTCGTGATCTAAATGCATTTCAGCGAGAATTGTTGCTACAGCAAGAGGATGAGTTATATATGGTTCACCCGTCTGTCTGATTTGACCTTCGTGACATTGTTCTGCGAACTTATATGCTTGCAGGACACTATAGATTTGATTCGTTTCGAGGTATGGGGAGAGTTTCTGACCAAAAGCCTCGGCTACCTTAGAGGTTACCAAGATTTCATCTCCTCCATCTTGTTATACTGCTTCTGTGTTGTGAGGTGAGATAGAATTTTCAGCAGAAACATCGCTTTTTAATGAAGAATCATCAGTTGAATTATCATCATCTGAGTTGTGCTCGTCTGATTCAGACATTACTTCAGAACCCAAAGAAAAATCATTTGGCTTTTTCTCTATTAGGATATCAGCCGTTATCAAACCTTGCTCAATTTCTCGTAAAGCAACAACTGTAGGCTTATCATTTTCTATTGGCACCAAAGCTTCTTTTTCGCCCAAAGCAATTTGGCGCGCTCTTTTAGAGCTAACCATTACAAGCTCGAAGCGGTTATCTACATTTTTTAAGCAGTCTTCTACGGTAATTCTGGCCATGTGTGGATCCGTTATAGTTAGTATTTACAGTTAAAAAATTAATATCACAATTTTGATCATTCATTGTACAAAATTGCTGGTTTTAGGACAACAAGCTATTGAGTAAATTGAGATTTTTTTGTTTTTGAGACTGAAGTTTCAGACGTTCATGCAATATAATCGAGTTGAACTCCACCAATGTTTCATCAAATCCATCATTAATTAAAAGGTAATCAGCCATCATATAGTGCGAGATTTCCTCTTTTGCAGCAGCAAGACGTCGTTTAATAACGGTTGGATCGTCTTGACCACGTTTTATTAGTCGCTCTTCCAGTGCCTCAAGAGATGGGGGTAGTATAAAAATACTTTTACTTTCAGGTATTAAATCTCTAATTTGTTCAGCGCCCTGCCAATCGATTTCCAGAATTACATCTATTCCCCCAGATAGTGTTTTTTCAACCCATTCTTTCGATGTACCATAAAAATGGTTAAATACTTGAGCATGTTCCAAAAAGGCTTCTTTATTTATTAACGAAAGAAACATTTCTTCACTTACGAAGTGGTAATTGACCCCTTCTTTTTCGCCTGGTCTCATTGGTCGAGTTGTATGAGATATAGAAGCCTTTATATCAGGCATATTTTTTAATAGAGCTCCAACTAAAGTTGTTTTTCCTGCACCAGAGGGTGCCGAAACTATATAGAGTGTCCCTGCTTTAGACATCTAATTTACTTCCTCCAATTATTATTTTGTAAATGATAAAGAGATTCGATTTATGGAATCTATCGCTCAAAAATAAAATTATTTCATCATATATTAACATGAAGGTATATAAGCGAAATAAATCAGTTAAAATAAAAGTTCATTTTAAGGGAAGCAAATAATATGAATCGACCCAGTGGCCGTTCTTTAAATCAATTACGTGATATTAAAATTACGCGAAACTTTACTAAACATGCTGAGGGATCGGTTCTCATTGAATTCGGTGATACCAAGGTAATTTGCACAGCTAGTGTAGAAAATAATGTCCCACATTTTTTGCGAGGGAAGGGGCAAGGCTGGGTTACAGCAGAGTACGGCATGCTACCTCGCTCCACCAATTCAAGAATGAACAGGGAGGCCAGCCGAGGCAAACAATCCGGAAGGACGCAGGAAATCCAGAGGCTAATAGGTCGTTCTTTGAGAGCAGTGATTGATCTCAGTGTCTTAGGAGAAAATACTATTAAAATAGACTGTGACGTTATTCAGGCGGATGGGGGCACACGTACAGCTTCTATTACAGGAGCCTGTGTTGCACTCAGTGACGCCCTTATAAGTCTTCAACAAGCAGGGAAAATTAAAAAAAATCCACTCATTGGGATGGTTGCATCTGTCTCAGTCGGTGTTTTTGAGGGACACTCAATATTAGATTTAGACTATGACGAAGATTCAACAGCAGAGACCGACATGAACATTGTCATGAATAGTGACGGAGGGTTTATTGAAATTCAAGGTACTGCTGAAGCGGCTCCTTTTACGCACCAGCAACTTAATGAGATGTTAGGTCTTGCCAAAAGCGGTATTAATCATCTATTAAAACTACAAAATGAGGCATTATTGAAACAATAGACATCTAGATGCCAGCTACTATATGGGATGGCAACATAAGCTCTGTTGCTATTCCGTATATAAAGTAATCGATCACATTTAAGACTATAAAAAAGAGCATAGGCGATAAATCTATCATACCTAATGGTGGTATTAGCTTTCTAAACGGATCCATTGCTGGATATATAATTTGATTTATAAGTGTAATTGCGGGGTGTTGGCTTTGGGGTGCAATCCAACTAATAACAATTGTTGCAAGCAGACCATACATATAAATATTTAAAATCATTGATAGAATACCAACAAAACCCCAAGAAATAGCTATAAAAAAATTCACAACACCCAAATTATTAATAGTATAAGTGAGCTGTATAATTATCCATTGAAGAAGAATTGCAAGCACTAAGCTAGCTACATCAAAGGATCTAAATGCTGGCAGTAATGCTCGGATAGGGCTACTTGCTAATTGGGTCGCATTTACTATAAATAGAGATATAGGATTGTAGAAATCTGCTTTAACTAGTTGTAATAAAAAACGTAAAATTACTAGAGTAAGAAAGAAACTTCCTAAAGTTTGTACTAAATAAGTAGATACTGCACTCATTGTTGTCATAGGTATTTTTGCCGGTTAGTGGTGGCCGTATTCTTTATAGGGAAACAAGCTATAAATAAATTATACTCTAATTATGGGTGTTATTTTCAGCTTCTTTTGCCATTTCCGTAGCTCTTTCTAGAGCTTTATTCATTGCTTTATTAAATAGCCCCATAATATCTCCCTCAAGGAAAGCATTAACAGCCTTTTCTGTTGTCCCACCAGGTGAAGTAACGCAAGATCTAAGTTCGGAAGGATTCATGTCAGATTCTGCTGCCATTTTTGCTGCGCCTAATACGGTCTGTATAATCAATTTTCTAGAAATCTCTTGATCTAAGCCTAAATCTATAGCTACTTTTTCCATAGCCTCCATAAAGAGAAAAAAATATGCAGGTCCGCTTCCAGAAACTGCAGTAACAAGATCTATATCCTCTTCTTTTTCCAGCCAACAGCATAAACCAACAGCATCAAAAATTTCTTCAGCTAGATTACGTAATTTTTTATCAACTTTTTGATTTGCAAACATTCCTGCAGCTCCACTTTGGACTAGTGCAGGTGTATTAGGCATACATCTAATGATCGGTGTGTCTTCTCCTAACCAATCCATAAGCAACGATAGAGGTATACCAGCGGCAATCGAAATTGCCGGGGGCGTTTGATTTAAAGAAGCTTGGAGCTCCTTACAGACCGATTCAAGTATTTGTGGCTTAACACACAGCACTATTAAGTCAACGTCTTTAGCCGCAATAGAGTTATCTGAAGTAGTAGCTATACCAAACTTACGATTCAACTGGTCAAGATTTCTTTTTACTGGATCACTAACGGAGATACATCTCGATGAAAAACCTTTATCTATAAGGCCACCTATAAGGCTTTTAGCCATATTGCCCCCACCTATAAATGCTAGCTTTGGTTTATCCACATGAATGTCCTTAGTTATTAATTTTTTTAATAGTTATCTTGTGCCAAAAATAGCTGAGCCTAGCCTGACTATATTTGCACCTTCTTTAATTGCTCGTTCAAAGTCTGATGACATACCCATAGAAAGTGTATCCAGTGTGGCTGATTTAGATGAATTAATCCTTGTTTCTAGTAAAAGGTTTGACATAGTTTCGCACACTTTTTTATGTTCTTCATGACTCATATTATTTTTAGGCATTGCCATTAAGCCTCTGAGGTTTAAATAAGGGTAAGTTGAAATTATATTAGCAATTTTAATGCAGTCATGTAAGGAAACTCCCGATTTAGTAATCTCTTCGCTAACATTCACTTGCATGCATATATTAAGTAAAGGCTTGCTAGCGTCTCTTGAGTTACTCAGCCTTTCAGCTATTTTTACTCTATCAACAGTATGAACCCAGTCAAAATTATTTGATATCTTACTTGTTTTATTAGACTGTATCGGACCTATGAAATGCCAACATATATCTAATAAGTCGGCTAGTTCATACTGTTTTTTTTGCGCTTCTTGCAAATAATTTTCGCCAAAATGCCTTTGTCCACACTCATAAGCAACTCTTATGACATCAGACGACTGACCTTTACTAGCAGCAACGAGAATAATATCTTTTGCAGGCCGACCCGAACTTTCTAGAGCCAGATTAACTCGCTTATGTATATTTGCTAAATTTTCAGGCACGTCAGTCATATTCACAGTAAAAATTTAATTTTTATTAAACGCTTCGGAATCTTTATGGCTTTACACCAATAGACTGATCTGCCAGCCATGTTTCTAAAATTAATACAGCTGCAATATCATCTACGAGTATTTTTTTGTACTTATATCGTTGATTTTTAGTCTGATATTGATCTTTAGCCGTAAATGTGGAGAGCCTCTCATCTACCATGGCTACTTCCACCCCATACTTACCATGCAGTCTTCTACCAAATTTTCGAGCTCTGAGACAAAATTGACTCTCGCTACCGTTCATATTGAGCGGCAGTCCCACAAGAACTTGATTTGGCATCCAGTCATCAATTAATTTCTGAAGTTGGCTCCAATTAGGGATACCATCTTTTGCTTTAAGTATAGTTAAAGGATTAGCAGTCTTTAATAATTTTTGGCCACTAGCTACACCTATCTGGCGCGTACCAAAATCGAAGGCTAACACAGTGCAAGTTTCATTATCGCTGATCGCTTATCCCTACCATATTTAAACCATATAATTTTATAGCTGTATAAATATTCTAGATTCCATAGAAAAATCATAGTGATCTTTCGATCACATCAAATAATTTGCCACCAATATCGATCGACTTCTCGCGCTCTATTTCTCTGACGCAAGTCGGACTGGTGATATTAATTTCAGTTAAATAGCTACCAATGACATCCAAACCAGCAAGTGCGATCCCTTTCTCTTTTAGAAATCCACCTACCTGATTAGCAATCCAAAGATCACGATCGTTTAGTTCTTGTACAATACCTTTTCCACCTATTGCTAGGTTGCCGCGTATGTCTCCTTTCGGGGGGATTCTTGCTAAGCAATATGGAATAGGTTCGCCTCCAATCATCAGTATACGTTTATCACCTTTAATAATATCAGGGATAAATTTTTGTGCCATTATAGTTTTAGTTCCTTTACAGGTAAGTGTTTCAATTATTACATTTAGGTTTGGGTCAGAGTTGCCTACTTTGAAAATAGAGGACCCACCCATACCGTCTAATGGCTTAAGAATTATCTCACCTTGCGTACTAAGAAATTTTTTTATTTTTCCTGAGTGGCTACTAACTATAAGAGGAGGTATACATTGGGGAAATAGCGTAGAAAAAATCTTTTCATTATAATCCCTAAGGCTCTGTGGTTTGTTTATGACGGTTACGCCTAATTTTTCTGCAGCTTCGAGTATATAAGTAGTGTAAATATATTCGATATTAAAGGGAGGATCTTTTCTCATTAAAATTACATTAAGATTACTTAAGGGTTGAAATTCAATATCGCCTTTAGAAAACCATTTCGCCTCATCATCTTGAACCTTCAATTCCACCATACTCGCACTAGGAATGTTATTATTAAGGTATAGGTCATTTTGCTCCATATACATAATTTTCCAGCCACGAGTTTGCGCAGTTAAAAGCAATAAAAGAGTGGTATCTTTGTATGGGGTAATTGATTCGATAGAATCCATTACAACACCGATAGTTTTCGTCATGCGCCTGCCTTTGAGTTAGCAAATTCTGTAAGTTTGTTATTTCAGATCCAAGGTATACCTATTACCATTAAATCATTCTTTATTTTTTAAAACTATATCAACTTGCTTATGTTTTTTACTCTTATATTATTTATTTGCTCGTAATTAAAAATTTTAGTTATTGGAATTTGTATTTAAGGTAAGATAATAATATAAAATATTTGGATTTTTTCCTCTGGAGACCGGCCAGCATGAATAAAGCAATACAACAGACCGAAAAATCCCTAACTTTGATAATAATGACTTTTATTTTGTTAGCTTTGCTGGGTTTCTTAGGCTACATGGCCTGGGTAGTATTTTCTTTACCACTTATGAAAGAGCAACTAACGAACACAATATCTGTAGTTTTATTATTGGATGATTATCAAAAATTTTCCCATCCTATTCTCTATGCCTTAATAGTAACCTGCCTGATATGTCTATTAATTATATTAGAGATATACCGGAGATCAGTAAAAAGAAAAGAAATAGAAAAGATTCATCATCAGGCCATACTTTCATTGTTAGATGAGTCATCATTTATTGGAGATGCTGATACTAATATTGGAGATGCTGATACTAAAAAAGATTTTGAGGTAAGTGAAGCCATTAATTTAGTTATCAGTCGACTCATGTCTCACAATAAAATCACCCAAGAGATATCAGCTTCTCTTAGTGCAGCGGTAAATGAAACTCGGGTAGTTTCGTCACAATTAGCTGAGTCCTCTGAACATCAATCAGAAGAAATAACAATTATAATTAAAATGATGAAAGATATGGCAGCATCGATGCAAACTCAATCTGCTGAGTTAAAGAACACAGTCATAGACGTTCAACAGATATCTGCTTTATCTAAAAAGAGCAATGTTATTATTCAAAACTCAGTAATAGGTTTGAGAAATACTCAAAACAAGATCAATGATAAAACTAAAATTATCAAGAAACTAAGTGAAAAATTTAAGGATATAGAGAGTGTAGCATTCTCTCTCGATGATATGGCAGATCAGGCTCATATACTCGGTTTAAATGCAGCTATCCAGGCTTCAACAGCTGGAGAATCTGGAAAGGGTTTCGCAGTAATTGCAGAAGAAATACAGAAACTTGCGGAGCGATCTGGAACATCTATTAAGCATATAACTTCAATGATCAGCAATATCCGAGAACAAGTTGATTCATTTGGCCTTTCGGTAGATGAAGTTGCACATACAATTACTAAAGATAAAAAAGTTTCTGAAGAGGCGAGCCTAACGATTAAAAAAATCGACGCCACTTCTTCACTTTTAGTTAATAAAATCAATATTGTGATTAATACTTTATTAGAACAAGAACAACAGAGCGCTAAAGCCACTAAAATGCTTAATGTGATTCAAGATATATCATCCCAATTACTTTTCGGAACAAAAAATACAGCTGATATTATGGATGAAATCGAAGATAAAACTTCATTAACTTCAAATAATAGTAACGAATTGGATAGATTAAAATTTTTAAATCAAAAACCAATAGCTGGTGAATAAGTTTCAACTCAAGCCCCAGACTTTAGTTTTAGTCCCAGTAAAAAAATAAATTTTTTTAATTTTAATGAGTGCTGAAAAGTTTCGCACGTACAGTTTCTCTGTATTTGCTTGGAGAAGCAGCATAATGCTTGCTAAAAATTTTACTAAACGACGCAGCATCTTGGTAGCCACTATGAGCTGCAATTTCGTAGATAGTAAGATTCGATTTTTGTAGTAACTCTCCAGCATTTTTTAAGCGTACAGCCTGTAGATATTGCAGAGGTGTTTCTCCCAAAGCGGCCTTAAAGCGTCGATTGAAGTTTCTAGTGCTAAATTGAAATTTTTTTGCCACCATATTGATTGAAATAGACTTACTATAGTTATCCTCCAGCCAGATTTGTGCTTGCACAACTTGTTCATCTGGATGTTGCTGTACTTCGTCAGAGAAGTAGCTAGTAGGTTTAAATGAACTACGAATTTCATGAAAGAAATTACGTTCAACTTGTTTAGCTGCATCTCTCCCATAAAGCCTTGCTGAGAGATGGACCATTAGTTCAGCCATTGCATTTACACTTGCAGCGCAATAAAGATTTCCAGCTTGTGTTATGAAATATTGTCTCTTCAATGAAACTTTTGGAAAGTCTTTATGGAACTGATCAAAATAATGCCAATGAGTTGTAGCTGGCTGGTTATCTAGTAGCCCTGCTTTGGCAAGAAAACAGACACCAGTACCAACAGCAACAAAAAGTGCTCCATTAGCAGCTTGATTAATTATCCAGGGTATATAATCTTTGTATTTAACTAATGCTGGTCTTGGGTTCCTCCATAGCGCTGGTAAATTAATAATATCAAAATTTTGTTCTTCATTTATTACAGCTGATGGGCGAATATCAAAACCTGAGGGAGAAGTTATAAATTTTTCATCAATGGAGAGAGTAAAGGCTTCAATTTTTCTAGTATTTTGATTTTTGGGTCTAGCTGATGCTTCAGCAGTACGTAGCATTTCTACAGGGAGTGTAGCACTAGTTCCGAGGATATTATTGTAAAGTAAAGTCGCTATACGTAGCGGAGGTTCTTTTTTTAGATCACTTTTGTCCATAATTAACAAATATATGGCTATAAAAGACAAAAGTCAATAAAGCATAGCCTGATAAACTAATCTTATAGTGTACATTTTCAATTCTGTACGAAATTAATTCAAAAAAAGAGCGTTACTTCAATGCAAGCTTTGCCGGTTATCGTAGGATTTGGTGGATATAATGCTGCTGGACGAAGTTCTTCACATCAAGCCTTTCGGCGACTGGTGCTTGAGTCTTTGTCACAAGAAGAACAAGAACAAACAATCGTTAGCTTAGCCTGCCTTATGAAATTGGTGTCATGGAATGAGCAATTTTACACAGATTATCAAGAAGACAGTCTTACACAGACTCAAGTAGCGAAAAAATATAAAGATTTAGTTTTAAAAGGAACTCTCATACGACGCTTGGAAGATAATTTGTTCGATCCAAAAAAAGTATATGGACATAAGCGCGTAGTAGTAGAATCAAAAGATAAAAAAAATATATTTTTTAAAATCGCAAAGAGAGACCTGCCTCCAGTTATTCCAAGTCAATGGGATATAAAATATTTAGATGATGATATTTGCGAAGTTGGCATTGAAAATTCAGTTGATTTCTTGATTCCTACGTATACCGAACAGGCAGCCAAAGCTGGGGGCCAACTTCCCACAGGTTTTGATCCAAGTGCACAATATAACTCTCGTTTTCATCCAAGGGGTCTTCAATTAGCTCTACTAGGTGCTAGTGACGCCTTAGCTTCTATCGGTATTCCCTGGGAAAAAATAGCTTCCAGCGTGCATCCCGATGAAGTAGGAGTATACGGCACTAGTATTATGGGTCAGGTTTCCAAAGAAGGGCTAGGGGGACTTTTACAAGCAAGATTACTGGGAGAAAGAATAACTTCCAAACAATATGCTATGGGTTTAAATACAATGCCAGCAGATTTTATTAATGCCTATGTTGTAGGTAGTGTTGGTCATACCGCTGCAATAACAGGAGCCTGTGCATCTTTCTTGTACGTTCTACAAGGAGCAGTTCAGGATATTAAAAGTGGACGGAGAAGAGTAGCAATCATAGGTAGTGCTGAAGCTGGATTAACTCCAGCAGTTATGGAGGGATTTACCAGTATGGGGGCATTAGGAACAGACTCTAATTTATGCAAACTTGATTCTTCAAAAATCCCAGACTGGCGAAATGCCAGTAGGCCTTTTGGGGAAAATTGTGGATTTACAATTGGTGAAGCTTCTCAATATATTATTCTTATGGACGATGCTCTCGCTATAGATCTCGGAGCAGACGTTCATGGCGCTGTTCCTGATGTATATACTAATGCTGATGGAATCAAACGATCTATATCAGCTCCTGGCATTGGAAATTATGTATCATTTGCTAAGGCGGTGGCATCGGCAGTTTCAATTGTTGGTAAATCGGCTGTATGTGAACATAGCTTTATTCATGCTCACGGATCTAGCACTCCAGTAAATAGAGTTACAGAATCTAGAATTTTTGATCGTGTAGCAAAAGCATTTGCTATTAAAGATTGGCCTGTCACAGCAGCAAAAGCTTTTGTTGGCCACTCTTTGGCAGCGGCAAGTGGAGATCAATTAGCTTTTGCCTTAGGAACATTTAAATATAATATATTGCCTGGCATCAAAACAGTAGACAAGATAGCTGAAGATGTTTTCCAGGATAGACTTTTGTTTCCTTTAGAGGATTTGGATTTGACAGATCGAAAAATGAAAGTCGCATTCATTAACTCAAAAGGGTTTGGAGGCAATAATGCGACAGCTATAGTTATTTCTCCCTCTGAAGTAGAGAAAATGTTAAAAGTTAGACATAGCCGAATGTATGAGGAATACTCAAATTTAAGAGAGAAAACCCGTCAGGAAGCAAAAAAGTATGCTGAAAATGCAGATAAAGGAGCTATAAAAATAGTTTACCGATTTGGCGAAGAGTTAGTTGAAGAAGAAAATATTGAAATAACCTCTGACCATATAAAAATACCAGGTTATCACAAGAATATAGTATTTGATAAGAACAACCCGTGGGAGGATATGTGCTGAGTTCAAATTTAATGCAATTCATTACTGCATGAAGATTATTATTCAATCCCTAGCGAATCCCAGAGTTCATTAATTTTATCTTTGACTTTTTTATCCATTTCAATAGTTTTTCCCCACTCCCTGTTGGTTTCACCCTCAAATTTATTAGTAGCGTCAAAACCTACTTTTGAGCCCAAGCCAGAAACTGGTGATGCGAAATCTAAATAATCAATTGGAGTGTTATCAATTATAACCATATCTCTTTTAGGGTCCATTCGGGTAGTTACTGCCCATATTACATCTTTCCAAACACGTGGATTGATATCTTCGTCTACTACAATTACAAATTTTGTGTACATAAATTGTCTTAAGAAAGACCAAACCCCCATCATCACCCTCTTAGCGTGACCAGGATATTTTTTTTTCATCGAAACTACTGCCATACGGTAAGAGCAACCCTCAGGGGGAAGATAAAAATCAATAATTTCTGGAAATTGTTTTTGTAGTATGGGGACAAATATCTCGTTTAGTGCAACACCAAGAATAGCTGGCTCGTCTGGAGGTCGACCGGTATAAGTACTATGATAAATAGGATTTTTTCTATGAGAAATAGTCTCCACAGTAAATACTGGAAATTGTTCAATTTCGTTATAATACCCAGTGTGATCTCCAAAGGGTCCTTCTGCAGCGATGTCATCTGGATATATAAAACCTTCTAAAACAAATTCAGCGCTAGCCGGAACCTGAAGCTTGCTAGTTAAGCAATTAACTACCTTAGTTTTTTCTCCTCTCAATAATCCTGCAAAAGCATATTCTGAGAGTGTATCTGGGACTGGCGTAACTGCCCCCAAAATAGTTGCAGGGTCAGCACCTAAGACCACAGCTACGGGAAAAGGTTCGCCAGGGTTTGCAGCACTCCAATCTTGATAATCAAGCGCACCGCCGCGGTGAGAAAGCCACCGCATAATTAATTTATTTTTACCTATGACTTGTTGGCGATATATACCAAGATTTTGTCTATTCTTTTCAGGGCCACATGTTATAACAAGTGGCCAAGTAATTAGTGGCCCTGCGTCACCTGGCCAGCATGTCTGAATCGGCAACTTTCCTAAGTCGACATTCAATCCACTAATAACTTCGTCTTGACAAGGAGCTTTTTTTATAACGTCTGCAGGCATATTCAGTATCTGTTTAAATTTCCCCCTATTATCCCAAAGATCTTTTATACCTTTTGGTGGTTCTGGCTCTTTTAAGAAAGCTAATAGTTCACCTAATTCTCTAAGTGCATGAAGATTTTCTTTACCCATACCCATAGCAACTCTCTCAGGGGTACCGAAGAGATTTCCAAGTACTGGAATATCGAATCCTTTTGGATTTTCGAATAAAAGTGCTGGGCCTTTAGCCTTGAGCGTGCGGTCACAGATTTCTGTCATTTCAAGAACGGGATCAATTTCAGCTGAAATGCGCTTTAATTCGCCGCGCTCTTCTAAAAATGCAATAAAATCTCTTAGATCTTTATGTTTTTTCATCATATTAGGTAATTGTTAGAAATGAATGAGCATCAAATGTTACGATAATGACATACAATTGAAACTTCTTAGGACGTATTAAGCAAGTTAAAGTTTTATTATAAGGCTCGATTAATTTTTAACTTTTAACAAAGTGCTTTATAAAAATATAGAGGTGATAAATGAAAAATTTCCTTATAGCACCATCAATACTTTCAGCTGACTTTTCTAAATTAGGTCAAGAGGTTGACGAGGTGATAAGTGCGGGAGCTGATATCATACATTTTGATGTGATGGATAACCACTTTGTTCCCAATCTCACTATTGGCCCTATGGTTTGCAAGTCGTTGCGTGATCATGGAGTAACAGCAACAATAGATATTCACCTCATGGTTGAACCAGTAGATCAATTAATAGGCAGTTTTATAGATGCTGGAGCTGATTGGATAACATTTCATCCAGAGGCTTCCGCCGATATTGATCGCTCATTACAATCAATAAGAGATGGTGGCTGTAAAGGCGGCTTAGCAATAAATCCGGAGACAAATCTAGATAGCGTAAAAATTTTTTTAAATAAAATAGACATTATTTTATTGATGAGCGTGAACCCTGGTTTTGGTGGACAGAAATTTATCCCAAACACTTTAGAAAAGTTAAGAGAGGCTAGATCAATTATTGATAAAAGTGGGTTGAATATTCATCTCGAAATTGATGGTGGTGTGAGTTCAAAAAACATTAGGGAGATTGCAAGCGCAGGCGCAGACACATTTGTTGCGGGTTCTGCTATATATGGAACTGACGATTACCATCTTGCCATAAATAATATGCGTAGTGAATTAGAGGTTTAGTCAGCCTTACTTCACACTCTCAGCTGAATCCATTAGAATAGTTTAAATGTTCGAAATTATTTATTGTGGTTACTACACCTTAGCTGGATAACTCTTTTCTTATTTGGTAGTACTTAAAATTATAAGCTTTAAAGCTTCATTATTTAAATTTTTTTTATAGTAACAATACAGTATCAATCTGCTCAAGGAAGCAATTATGACCCCCGAAAAATTTGCTGAACTTGCTAGCCAAAACTATAGCCTTATTCCAGTCACACGAGAAGTTATAGCTGATCTTGAAACACCGCTATCCTGTTATTTAAAATTGGCAAAGGGTGCATACTCGTATTTATTCGAATCGGTTGAAGGTGGTGAAAAATGGGGGCGCTACTCACTAATAGGATTACCTTCAGATACCATATTAAAAGTCTTTGGTAATCAATTGGTAGTCGAAAAAAATAACAAAATAATTGAGTCGAAAACTACAAAAGATCCACTGGCAGATATTGAAAACTTTCAAGCCAGATATCAGATACCTGATTTGCCAAATTTACCTCGCTTTACGGGAGGTTTAGTCGGCTATTTTGGTTATGATGTTGTACGATATGTAGAAGAAAAATTAAGTGAATCAACACCAAAAGATGATTTAGGTAACCCTGATATTTTGCTAATGGTCTCTGATGAAGTAGTTGTTTTTGATAACTTGCTGGGTAAGCTAATTTTTGTTGTTCATCAGAAAGCTTCTGATACCGACGCATGGGTTAAGTCTCAAAATAAATTAGATGAATTAGAGAGTAAATTAAAAGAATCTGTTCCTGATCTACCTCCTTTGAACTCAAGTAGTGAACGAAGAAATGAGTCTAATTTCATATCTAGTTTTGGGAAAGATAATTTTCTTGCAGCTGTTAAGAAAATCAAAAACTATGTATTAGCCGGTGATGTTATGCAGGTGGTGCCTTCACAAAGGCTTTCAATTGAATTTAAAGCGGAACCATTAAATCTTTATAGGGCTTTACGTTCTTTAAATCCTTCGCCCTATATGTATTTTTTAGATATGAGCTCATTTCAGATAGTAGGCTCATCTCCCGAAATTTTAGCAAGACTTGAAGATGGTGAGGTAACCGTCAGGCCAATAGCTGGTACCCGTCGCAGAGGTCATACTCCTGAAGAGGACCTTTCTTTAGAAAAGGAATTAATAAATGATCCTAAAGAAATCGCAGAACACTTGATGCTCATTGATTTGGGCCGGAATGATATAGGTAAGGTCTCACAGATAGGTACAGTGAAATTAACAGATCAGATGGTGGTAGAGCGTTATTCCCATGTAATGCATATAACCTCCAATGTAACGGGTCAGGTTATACCAACAACGACTGCTATAAATGTGTTACGAGCGACCCTGCCTGCAGGGACTTTGAGTGGCGCTCCTAAAATTCGCGCTATGGAAATAATTGATGAAATTGAACCAGTTAAAAGAGGAGTATATGGGGGAGCCGTAGGATATATATCTTGGAACGGCAATATGGATACAGCAATAGCTATTAGGACCGCAATAATCAAGGATGGCAAGCTCTATGTCCAAGCTGGAGCTGGTATTGTTGCTGATTCTCACCCAGAATTAGAATGGAAGGAAACAATTAATAAAGCACGCGCTATTTTTCGTGCTGTCGATCTAGTTATTTAAGGTGCTTTAGTTATGATTTTAATGATAGATAATTATGATTCATTCACCTACAACGTAGTTCAGTATCTAGGTGAACTCAAGGCGGATGTTCGGGTTATAAGAAATGACGACCTATCGCTCGATGAAATAGAAAGTATGAGCCCTGAAAAAATCGTCATATCACCTGGACCTTGCACCCCAAACGAAGCTGGAATTTCTGTTTCTGCTATAGGCCATTTTTCCGGTAAAGTTCCTATTTTAGGAATCTGCTTGGGACACCAAAGCATAGCTCAAGCTTTTGGTGGCAAAATTAAAAGGGCTAGAAACGTCATGCATGGAAAAACTTCACCCATTTACCATAATAATGAGGGAGTATTTAGCGGGCTCCCAAACCCTTTTGAAGCAACTCGGTATCACTCTTTGATTGTTGAGCGTGAAAGCCTACCAAGCTGTCTTCGAGAGACAGCTTGGACAAAAAAACCATCAGGTCAAATTGATGAGATTATGGGATTCCGTCATAAGGATCATGAAATAGAAGGTGTGCAGTTTCACCCAGAATCAATACTTACCGTCAAAGGACATGATTTACTCGAAAATTTTTTAAAATACTAAAAGGCTATTATGGATATAAAAAAAGCAGTTCAACAAGTTTTGCTTGGTCATGATCTTAAAATAGATGAAATGCGTAAAGTAATGACTCAAATCATGTCCGGTAAAGCCACTGATGCACAAATAGGAGGTTTTTTAGTTGGTTTACGTATTAAGGGAGAAACAGTTGATGAAATCATTGGGGCTGCTCAAATAATGCGTGAGTTATCGCTAACTCTTAAAATAGATAGTCAAAATTTAGTTGATATAGTTGGTACTGGCGGAGATGAGGCCAGTATATTTAATGTATCTACTGCAAGTATTTTCGTTGCTGCAGCTGCAGGTGCTAATGTCGCTAAACATGGCAATCGTGGAGTAAGTAGTAAGAGTGGTAGTGCAGATCTATTAGAGGTTGCAGGAATTAACTTAAATCTGTCTGAACAACAAATAGTCTCGTGTGTAAAAGAGACTGGTGTAGGTTTTATGTTCGCTGTAAATCATCATGCTGCTATGAAGCATGCAGTAGGCCCCAGAAGAGAGTTAGGTATTCGTACTATTTTCAATTTATTAGGTCCTTTAACTAATCCAGCAAAAGTTCGAAATATGGTGCTGGGTGTTTATGATAAAAAATGGCTTCGACCATTAGCTGAAGTAATGAAAACACTTGGCGGTGAAAATGTTCTCGTTGTCCACTCAGAAGATGGATTAGATGAAATTAGTATTTCAGCAAACACACTGGTGACTGAATTAAAAAATAATAAAATTACGGAATATTCTATTTCTCCCGAAGACTTTGGAATGAGGAAGGGTGTTCTGAATGATTTGAGGGTTAAAGGCCCTGAAGAAAGCCTTGAATTAATAAAATCTGCATTAACCAAGCAGGTAGTACTTTCAACTAAAGTTGAAGCTGCATCCGATATGATTGCCATGAACGCAGGTGCTGCGTTATATGTTTCTGGAATAGCAAAAGATCTTAAAGAAGGTGTTATATTAGCTCAGGATTCAATTGGCAGTGGACTAGCGAAAGAAAAAATTTCGGAACTCGCCTCATTTACTAACTGCTTTAATTAACTTACTTGATGGATTAATTACTTGGAAACACCAACAGTTCTAAAAAAAATTCTTACTACTAAATCAGAAGAAGTAGCAATCAGACAACAGGCTATACCGCTAATCAAATTAGAGGAGCAATGCTTTGGGAATCTAAAAAATAGAGAATTAAGAAGTTTTTCTGGTGCACTTTCTAAAAAAATAAAAGAGGGAGCGCCTGCAGTTATTGCAGAAATAAAAAAAGCTTCTCCAAGCAAGGGCATTATAAGGAAAAATTTTGATCCAACTGAAATTGCACTAAGTTATCAAGCAGGTGGAGCAGCATGCTTGTCTGTTTTAACAGAAAGCAAATATTTTTTAGGATCAGATGATTATTTGCAAAATGCGAGAAATTCCACATCACTTCCTGTTTTGCGAAAAGATTTTATAGTCGAGCCCTATCAGATTTATGAATCTTACGTTTTAGGGGCTGATTGTATTCTCTTAATTGTTGCAGCATTAGATCAGTCTGCATTAACAGATTTCCACGAAATGGCTATAGAGCTAGGGCTTGATATTTTAGTTGAGGTACATAACGAAGAAGAACTGGAAAGGGCAATGCTTATAGATAATCCAATGATAGGGATCAATAATCGAAATCTGCATACATTTGAAACAGATATCTTCACTACCATTAAGCTTTTATCCAAAATTCCCAAAAATAGAATTGTTATTACAGAGAGTGGTATTTTGACTCATAAAGATGTTGCCACAATGAGAGATCATCAAGTCAATTCTTTTTTGATAGGAGAAACATTTATGCGTGCTGATGAGCCTGGATTGAAACTGGCAGAAATGTTTACTAAATACTAGATTAAAATTATCTCGAGGGTATTTGATGTTATGAAAGTAAAAATTTCATGGAATGGAGAGGCTAGGTTTTTGGCTGAAGCAGAGTCTCATCATACTGTGCTTATGGATGGGCCACCAGAGCATGGTGGAAAAAATTCTGGACCACGTCCTATGGAAATGATGTTGATGGGTATAGGTGGGTGTGCAGCTTTTGATGTGGTACACATATTGAAGAAAGGACATCAAAGTATAGTTAGTTGTGATGCTCAAGTTGAAGCAGTAAGATCTGACGAGGTTCCTGCAGTTTTCACTAAAATCCATCTACATTTTAAGGTATCAGGGGACAAAATTAAGGAAAATATAGTCCGTAATGCAGTAAAATTATCTGCAGAAAAATATTGCTCTGCTTCTATCATGCTGAGTAAAGGTGGTGTCGAAATCACCCATTCTTTTGAGCTCATCTAACTTTTTTCTAATCATCGAATAAAAAAAGGCAGCTTTCGCTGCCTAAAGGTTTGAGGGTGAAAATAAAAACTTGAATTTTTACTACAAAAATATGTTAAATGCTAGCCATTCATTACTCAAATGTATTAATATAATATAATCAATAACTTTGGAGAATTATATTGGACACCAAAGCACTCGCTCGTATTGATTTAAACTTATTAGTTGCCCTTCAACGATTACTGGAAGAGGAAAGTGTTACTAAAGCTGCTGAGCGACTTCACATAACACAGCCGGCAATGAGTAAAACACTTCAGCGTTTGCGAGATACATTTGATGATCCATTATTCGTGAGAAGTGGCAGAGGCTTATCGGCCACCCCGAGAGCAGTTCAGCTAAAGAGGCAACTTCCCCCAGTTCTTACTTCTATAACAAATATGATGGCAAAAGATGAATTTGACCCTTCTACTTTTGAGGGTGAAATTTCTGTTATGTGTGCCGAATTTATAGCTGTTCAAGTCATGCCGACTTTAATACAAACTCTTATAAGGGAGGCTCCATTGATGTCTCTTAGGTTAGTCGGAGAAAGTATCGACACAAAATGTGTTGGTTTCGAGAAAGGTGATCTAGATTTTTCAATTGAAATTGCACGTTCGTACCACGAAGAATATCATGCAACATCCCTAGGGAGTTTTACATCGGCTGTCTGGATGCGAAAGGATCACCCATTGTCAGGTGATGAGAATTTGAATTTAAATGGGATACTAAAATACCCTTTTGTGCAATATGCTCTTTTAAGATCCCAGTCTGGCGACACAATCGAGGAAACACGTTTTGATGCGCTACTAAAAGATAAAGGAAAAGAACGAAAAAAACCATTGGTAACAGCACAGTTGATGACCGCATTAAATGTTTTATGTTCAACAGATTCTTTGATGATGGGGACAACAAGCGATCTCAAAATAGATGGGATTATTCGTAAAGCGTATCCAGAAGAATTAGAGCTTGATACGACGGTACCTATAGTGCTTGTACAGCATTCTAGAACGACAAGATCTCCTGTTCATAGATGGTTAAGTAAAAAAATAATAGATGTTGTAGTTGACACAAAGATACCAGCCCAATAGATTACATTAGGTGACTAATTTTTGTCATAGTTTTTGATATTGCTGTCATTAAAGTCTTTGCCGGTAAAGGAAAATTTACTCCTCCAGCCCTCAGCGCTTTTTCTGCATGACGCGCCTCGTCACTAAGCATTGCTTCCACAATTTTACGACTTTTAATATCGCTGGATGGTAATTTTTCGACATGAAGGACCAAATGCTTGCAAACTTGATCTTCAGTTGCCGCAACAAACCCCAGACTTAACTTATCACTAATAAGGCCTGCAAAAGCACCGATACCAAAAGACATGCCATACCATATAGGATTGAATATACTTGGCTTTTGCCCTAATTGAACCACTCGCTCGCGACACCATGCTAGGTGGTCAATTTCTTCTTTGGCTGCATGCTCCATCTCTTGCCTAACAGTATCGAGTTTTGCTGTTAGGGCCTGTCCTTGATAAAGAGCCTGAGCGCATACCTCACCAGTATGGTTTACTCTCATTAGAGATGCAGATTGTTTTTTTTCTGATTTCGTCAATTCTGGCTCGCTTAAATTTTTAGCTGGAGATGGCCTGTTATGCTCAGGATATTCTGAGGTGATTGTTTTAAGCGCTAAATCCACCTGCGCCAAAAATTTATCGATGGATGAATAATTTCTGATACTCATAAATACTGCCAATTTGTTATTATTAAAAAAATTATATCAAAATTAAAACTAATGTAGTTAGATGTTTCAATGATAAATGATAAGTATACAAATCTAAATGATGGAATTTATTGTATTGATGCAAGGTATATTTGTCCGGGTAACGCCTGCTGTTATTTAATAGTAGAAGATAATGAAATAGCTATTATAGAAACTGGCACAGTTTTTACAGTAGAGGGTATCGAAGAAGCTCTTCATCACCTTAGTCTAAATAAAGAAATGGTCCGATATATAATTCCAACTCATGTGCACCTTGATCATGCTGGCGGGGCTGGTGTTTTAATGCAGAAATATACTAATGCACAGCTTGTTATTCACCCCAGAGGGGCCAAACACATGATTAATCCAGATAAGCTGGTTGCTGGGTCGAAAGCTGTATATGGAGAGAAAAAATTTAGGGAATTATATGGTGAAGTCGTTCCAGTTCCGGAGTATCGAATGCTTACGATGCAAGATAGAGATAAGATTTATTTAAAAAAAAGAATTTTAGAGTTTCGTCACACACCGGGACATGCGGAACACCATTTTTGTATTTGGGATCAGGTTAGTCAGGGCTGGTTTTCTGGAGATACATTTGGTATCTCATACGAAAAATTAGGAGGTAAGCAAAATAGATTCATTTTTCCTACAACATCCCCAGTTCAATTTGATCCAGACAAGCTCTTGGGATCTATAGACTTGATCATGAAATATAAGCCAAAACAGATTTTTTTGACTCATTTTAGTGTTATAAAAGAGCCCGCTAAACAAGCTAAAATTTTGCGTGAACAAATAGAGTCTTATAGAAAAATTGCCATCGAGCTTAGATTTTCATCGAATAGAGAAAAAAAGATTTTCAATGCAATAAAAGTGATGACTATTAGCAATATAGTATCGAAATTACCATGTTGTGACATCAAGAAGGTGGAAAATCTATTAGAGCTAGACTTTAAACTAAATGCTCAAGGAATAGATATATGGATATCTAAGCAGAATGAGAAAAATAAAAAAATTTCAACTGGAAAATAGCTTTAATATATGAGCTCACCGCTCTCTTTCTATTGCACGATATCCGATGTCATCACGAAAGAAGGACCCTTCCCAATGAATCTCTCTAGCAATCTTATATGCCTCCTCTCTTGCACAAGATATATTAGCTCCTAGTCCGACAGCACAAAGTACTCTGCCCCCATTAGTCACAACATCCCCATCGACAGTAGATGTCCCTGCATGAAAAACCTTATTATTAGAGGAATGTAGTGGCAAACCAGTTATAACATCACCAGTTTTATATTTGTTAGGGTAGCCTCCAGCAGCAATAACAATTCCCAATGCTGCTCTAGTATCCCATTTTATGATATGGCTGCTTAATTTTTTATCCAATACTGCATTACATAAATCTAGAAGATCGGACTCAAGGCGCATCATTATCGGTTGTGTTTCTGGATCACCAAAACGACAGTTGTACTCAATAACCTTCGGTGATCCGTCAGACATGATCATCAAACCAGCATAAAGGAAACCTGTATAGGTGTTACCTTCTTGAGCCATACCTATGACGGTTGGCTCAATCACTTCACTCATAATACGATCATATACTTCGTTTGTAACGACTGGCGCTGGAGAATATGCCCCCATGCCACCTGTATTTGGACCTTTATCACCATTATCACGTGCCTTGTGATCTTGAGTGGTTGCCATAGGGAGTATATTTTCCCCATCAACAACCACTATAAAGCTAGCTTCTTCTCCATTTAGAAACTCCTCTATGACTATTTGATGACCAGCTTCTCCGAAAGCGTTCTCTCTTAACATTTCTGTAGCAGCCTGTTTTGCCTCACTGATTGTTTGTGCAACAACCACACCTTTACCCGCTGCTAATCCGTCAGCTTTAACTACTATTGGGGCGTCCTTTGTATTTAGATAGGCAATAGCCAGCTCTAACGATGTAAATTTCCTATACTCAGCAGAGGGAATATTGTGCCTAGAAAGAAAATCTTTTGTGAAAGATTTGGAACCTTCAAGTTGCGCAGCTTTTTTTGATGGCCCAAAAATTCTTAAATTACGTTCTGTAAAAAAATCGACAATACCTTTGACAAGTGGTTGTTCTGGTCCGACTATGGTCAATGAGATTTTATTGCTCTCAGCAAAGTTTGCGAGTGCTACAAAATTATTTGGGTCTATAGCTAAATTCTCTAATTTTTCTTCTAATTCTATACCAGCATTACCAGGAGCTACAAAAACTTTATCTACCGTTGAATTTTGTGCGATCTTCCATGCCATAGCATGTTCTCGCCCACCAGAACCAATTAGTAAGATGTCCATGGATATAGATCCCCCAGAGGTAGATTTTAGTGCCTAAAATGCCTGATTCCAGTAAAGACCATTGCTATATTATGCTCATTAGCAGCAGCAATTACCTCCTCATCACGAACAGATCCACCCGGTTGAATTACACAGCTTATGCCTATTTTTCCAGCATTATCGATGCCGTCTCTAAAAGGGAAGAAAGCATCTGAAGCCATAATAGAGTCTTTAACTTTTAGACCTGCATGATCAGCTTTTATTCCAGCTATTCTAGCTGAATTTATTCGACTCATTTGCCCAGCCCCTATACCAATAGTTCTATTATTTTTTGTATAGACTATTGCATTGGACTTTACCATTTTGGCAATCTTCCAAGCAAAGATCATCTCTTCGAATTCTTCATCAGTAGGAATTTTTTTTGTCACTATTTTTAAATCGTCACGAGTGACCATCATGTTGTCTTTATTTTGAATCAAAAGACCACTATTGACTCTTTTGAAATCAAACCCTTGAGATTGTCCTCGATCTATTTCCCCACACACCAAAAGTCGAACATTTTTTTTACTAGCAATAATATGCTTTGCCTTATCAGTAACATTTGGAGCAATAATAACTTCGACAAATTGACGTGCACATATATTCATTGCAGTCTTTTCATCTAGTTCGCGATTAAGCGCTATAATACCTCCGAAGGCGGACTCAGGATCGGTGCTGAATGCTAAATCATAGGCAGCATTCGCATCGTTTGCGATGGCTGCACCACATGGATTAGCATGTTTGACAATTACACAGGCTGGTTTATTGAATTGTTTAACACATTCCAGAGCAGCATCGGTATCTGCTATATTATTATATGAAAGTTCTTTGCCTTGAAGTTGGATTGCACTAGCAACGCTGGATTGATTGGTATTTTTTTCTTTATAAAATGCTGCATTTTGATGAGGATTTTCACCGTAACGCATCTCTTGAGCTTTGATCAACTGGATGTTGTAGGTATTTGGAAACAAAGATTTTTTATTGTCACTGTTCCGAGAACCAAAATAGTTAGCTATCATACCATCATAAGCGGCAGTGTGTTCAAACGCTTTAAGCATCATGCTATAGCGAGTTTCATAGGTGGTGCAACCATCTTTCTTATTTAGTTCCTCAAGCACTACACCATAATCACTATTGTTGACGATTACAGTGACATCATTATAGTTTTTAGCTGCTGACCTAACCATAGTAGGGCCACCGATATCTATATTTTCAATAGCATTACTCAGATCGCAATTTGGATCCGCAACAGTAGTTTCGAAAGGATAAAGATTCACGACAACCATATCTATATTCAATATATTGTGGTCATTCATTACCTTATCATCGGTGCCTCGACGACCAAGTATTCCGCCATGTATTTTTGGATGAAGAGTTTTTACTCGACCATCCATCATTTCTGGGAACCCGGTATAATCTGAGACTTCACGGACATTAATACCATTGTCTTTTATTAATCGGTAGGTACCCCCCGTAGATAAAATCTCAATCCCCTTAGCATCAAGTGATTGTGCAAAATTAACTACTCCAGTTTTATCAGATACACTTATTAAAACACGTGAAATTTTACGAAGATCGGTCATAGTACATCCATTAATGGTTTATGCTAATTTGTGTAATGGCTAGATAAGCCCGTACTCCTTGAGTTTTTTTCGTAACGTTCCGCGATTTATCCCTAACATTTCAGCTGCCTTACTTTGGTTTTGATTAGTAAATGCAAGTGTTGTTTTCAGAAGCGACGCTTCTACCTCCTTAAAAACAAGACTATAGAGATTGTGTGTGGATTGATCGCCAAGATCATGAAAATATTCATTCAGAGCATGTACTAAACAACTACGAATAGATCCATATTTATTAATATGCGGTATTGCCGAATCGTTTTCTAATTTTGACTTAAGTATATCACTATCGGTCATGCTGCTCTGTTCCAGATATTATTTGTTGACCCAAAAAAATCGTGCAAACTTTGTAATTGTTGCTCAGGCTTTTCTAATTTAAAGAAATGACTTCGAAATTCTTTACAGTCTGCCAAGACATTAATGTACCAACCAGCATGTTTCCTGGCAATCCTTGTTCCTAACTGCTCACCATAATGCTTATGGATAGCTTTGATATGATCAGTAACTGTGTTCGCTATTTGAATTTTCGAAGGGCTCTTTGAGGCAAATCCTTTTTCAAGATAATGATTTATTTGTTCAAATATCCATGGATTTCCTTGAGCAGCTCTTCCAATCATAACTGCTGCTGCACCCGTATAGTTTAATACATGTTTAGCATCTTGGGGAGATGATATATCACCATTTGCAAAAACAGGGATTGAGCAGCTTTCTACTACAGATGCAATAGTGTCATATTCGGCATTACCTAAAAATCTGCATTCACGTGTACGACCATGGATAGCTAAAGCTTTTATACCAGCATCTTCGGCAATTCGTGCAATACTTATAGCATTACGGTTTTCTGTACTCCACCCGGTGCGAATTTTTAAAGTAACTGGAATATCTACAGCTGAGGTTATAGATTTTAATATTCGTTCAACAAGTTTTTCGTCTTGAAGAAGAGCTGATCCGGCAGCCCTTTTAAGAACTTTTTTTGCCGGACAGCCCATATTTATATCAATAATTTCGGCACCTAGCATAACATTTTGTCGAGCTGCTTCAGCCATTATTTCTGGAACACTTCCAGCAAGCTGAATAGACCTTGGTGAGACCTCTTTGTTTGTAGCTAATCGGTGTTTACTTTTTACGCTATCCCAAAGTGAGATATCTGAAGTCAACATCTCTGAGGTAGTGAGACTCGCACCCATTTTTTTGCATAAGGTTCGAAATGGTAAATCTGTTATACCTGCCATTGGAGCAAGTAAGACCTTACCTTGGATTATATGTCGCCCAATTTTTATCAAACTTTGAAGCCTATATCAATACGCATTATTAATTTAATATTTATTTTTAGAACACAAAATTAATTTCAATTCAAAGCTTATTCTATAAATTGACTTAAGCCAAGACATCGAATGTTCAAATTTTATATTTCTATGAATTTTCATGGGAATTCGAATAGGATTTTTTAGATACCTAATTTCTTTTCTAGGTAGTGAATATTTACGCCTCCCCTGGAGAATTCCTTATCAGAAACAAGGTCTTTTTGAAGGTTAATATTTGTTTTTATACCCTCGATATGCAGCTCATCAAGTGCATTTGCCATTCTAGCAAGAGCACCACTTCTATCCTTACCGCGAGTTATAATTTTACCTATCAAGGAATCGTAGTATGGCGGAACTGTATATCCAGTGTAAATATGCGAGTCAACTCTGACTCCGTTACCCCCAGGAGCGTGATAGGCGGTTATTTTTCCTGGACTAGGCATAAATGTAGATGAGTCTTCAGCATTTATTCGGCATTCAAATGCATGCCCCCTAATAACTATATCTTCTTGTCTCATACTCAGTTTTTCCCCACCTGCAATCAACAGTTGCTCTTTCACTATGTCTATACCAGTGATCATTTCTGTTACAGGATGCTCGACTTGAATTCGAGTATTCATTTCAATAAAAAAGAATTCACCTTTTTCATAAAGAAATTCGAATGTACCTGCTCCACGATAGTCAATTTTTATACAGGCTTCAACACAAGCTTTTAAAACTGCATCACGGGCTGCCTTGGGGATATTAGGTGCAGGCGCTTCTTCTATTACCTTTTGATGACGACGTTGTAGGGAGCAGTCTCGATCACCAAGATGAAGTGCATTACCCTGTCCGTCTGCGATTACCTGCACTTCGACATGACGTGGGTCCTCTAGAAATTTTTCCATATAGACCGTATCGTCACCAAAAGCAGCTTTAGCTTCGGCTTTAGTTAATTGAATTGCATCAGATAGTTCCCCCTCACTGCGTACAACCCGCATACCTCTTCCACCCCCACCTGCAGCCGCTTTTATGATTACGGGATACCCAACTTTAGCACCAATCTTTTTACTGCGATTACTATTACTATTAAGCGGTCCATTTGAGCCTGGAACGGTCGGCACACCAGCCTTTATCATACTTGCTATAGCTGCAACTTTATCTCCCATAGTTCTTATTACAGAAGCTGACGGACCAATAAATATAAAACCACTTTTCTCAACTTTTTCAGCAAAATCTGCATTTTCAGCGAGAAATCCATAACCGGGATGTACTGCCTGAGAGTTAGAAATCTCCATAGCGCTAATAATTGCTGGCACATTAAGATAACTCTGAGTAGAGGAGTTGGGCCCTATACAAATTGATTCGTCTGCAAGTAATACATGCTTAAGATTTGCATCAACTTTAGAATGAACTGCAACAGTTTTTATGCCAAGTTCTTTACAGGATCTAAGAATCCTTAGGGCAATTTCACCACGATTAGCAATAAGGACTTTTTCCAGCATAGCTATAGTTCCTATTCTTTATAGTTTAAATGATAGTAATCATTGGCTGATCAAATTCAACTGGTTCACCGTCTTTAGCCAAAATTTCCCCAATAACTCCGGCTTTGTCAGCTTTGATCTGATTCATCATTTTCATAGCCTCTATAATACAGAGTATGTCGCCATTGCTAACTTGCTGGCCTTCCTCGACAAAAACTTTTTCTCCAGGTGCGGAGGACCTATAAAATGTTCCGACCATAGGCGATTTGATAATATGCCCCTCAATTGAAGTGTTTGTTGCACTGGAGACTTTCTCATTAATTTTTAACGCTGGCGGCGTATCCAATGTTTGTGTAGTAGCAGGAAACGGACTGGTAGCTTGTGAAATAGTTACCTGACCGCCGCGACTGATTCGAATAGATTCTTCGGACTCTTTAATTTCTAACTCATTGATATCTGAATCTTCAATTAATTCGATTAATTTTTTTATTTTTCGAATATCCATCTGTATTTACTCCAAATGGTAGATTATTATTTATGACTCTAGCTGAACCAGGGCCGCATTTAATGCTAATTCATAGCTAAGGCTTCCAAAGCCACAAATAACTCCTGCTGCTATATCAGAAAAATAAGACGATTGTCTAAATTCTTCTCGACCATGTATGTTCGATAAGTGAACCTCAATGAAAGGAATACTTGTTCCAAGCAACGCATCACGGAGAGCAATACTGGTATGTGTAAATGCAGCAGGATTTATAATGATAAATTCTACGCCTTCTTTCTTTGCAACATGAATTCTATCTATAAGCGTGTGCTCTGAGTTACTTTGTAATGCTATAAGTTGATGTTTTTTTTCTATGCAAGCATTCATCAGTCCTTGGTTTATTTCTTCTAGACTTTTCTTGCCATATAGATCTGGCTCTCTACTTCCTAATAAATTTAAGTTAGGGCCGTGAAGTACTAATATAGTAGCCATGTTTTACCTGCAAACTTTGTTATATGGGTATTTCAGTAAGTCGGAAATTTTCAACTTACTAAGAGTCTGCATTAAAATATACAAACTGTCCAATATTTTGAATTTTTGATACTAATAGCAACAAATTTAAGTAAAATACGGGGTATATCGATAAATATTTTCCATTATTTTTTTCAAATTTTTGCAATTTCGTGTGTAATTCAAGGAATTTAGATGCAGTTTAATTGTTTTTAATGAAAAATATACAAAATCTACCTTATATTCTTCGAAAAAACATCTATCATGTCGCTAATTTTCAATATTTGTGGAAGTATGATAGGTTCTGCCTCTCCTGAAGGATAAAAAAGATATAGTGGAACACCGCTTCTATTATAATCATTTAATAATTCGGTAATTTCTGGATTATATTTAGTCCAATCTGCTTTAAGGTAAATGATATTTTTTTTATTTAGAATATCGGAAAAATCATTTGTCTTAAGCACCATTTGCTCATTTACCAAACAGGTGATACACCAGTCAGCAGTCAAGTTAATGAAAACTGAATCTTCATTTTCCAGCAACATACTTAATCTTTCTTTTGAATAAGCCTCCCATAAGTCATCTGTATCTCTATTTTTCTCATTCCAGATTGGTAAAAATATTGCCAAGGCAAATAACATTACAGCTAATATCTTAGTCATTTTGTTCTTGTAGATTTTGTGAAGCCAGATGGCAAACAATATGAAAACAATGCCACATAAGATTGCGGCAACTACATCGCTGTTAGTTTGTCTGCCTAAAACCCAGATCAACCAAACAGCGGTTAAGTATAGTGGGAAGGCTAAAAATTGTTTAAAACGGTCCATCCATACCCCCGGCTTTGGTAACCAGTTTGATAGGTTAGGTAAGCAGGTAATAGCTAGTATAGGGAAAGCCATACCTAGACCTAAAAAAATAAATGTACTTATTGCAATCATCGAAGACTGGGTTAAAGCAAAACCAAGTGCTGTCCCCATAAAAGGTGCTGTACAAGGACTTGCAACAACAGTCGCAAGTAACCCGGTCATGAAAGAAGATGATAAATCATTACCTTGAGTCGTTTTTTGACCCCATCCCATAATATTATTACCGAACGTGAACCAACCAGATAGACTTAGCCCTATGAGGACAAACAAATATACTATAAATCCTACGAATATTGGCGATTGAAGCTGAAAACCCCAACCTAGGCTTTCTCCTGTATCTCTTAAGATCATTAAAAGTGATCCAATAAGAACAAAGCTCAATAATATACCAAGAGTGTATGCTAACCCATGAAGATACTTATTATTATGAGTCGCACCTAAAGTAGCAAGATTGAGTATTTTTATAGAAAGAATTGGAAAAACACAAGGCATAAGATTGAGAATTAAGCCACCCAAAAAAGCAAATGAAAGCACTACATACAGAGATAAATTTTTAATCTCCATCGAGTTTGTTTTTTTGTTAAATTTTACATCTTTTTTTATGGATTGATGCTTGTCAAATTTTTCCTCTAGTAATGCTACAGATTCGCTAGAATCAAAAAAAATAGTTTGACGCTGGACTGGGTAACATAGACCAGCATCGGCACAGCCTTGAGATTCAATAATAATTTTTTTAGTAGAAATATTGAGGGGTACAGAAAATTTTGTATATCCGTAATAAACCTCTAAATTTTTCTTATAATACTCGTCGTAGATCAGTCCTCCAGCGGCATAACTGGGTTTATACATTATTAAGTCATCATTATGGTCAAAAAGTTTGAACCGATTTTTGTACAGGTAATAACCAGGCGCTATAAACCAATTAAGGACTAGTTGATCATCTTCAATTATGGGATTAAGTTGAAAGGCTTCATTGACTTTTAAGAATTCAGTTTTTTCAAAGAGTACAGTGTCAATCGAATTATTTTCAACGAGCGAAGCTTTTGCGTTAGATATAAAAAATAGAGCAATGGCCAAAGTAAGCATTTGAAGACTACATAGATATGAAAATTTTTTTAGCGCTTTATTAATCATTGAAGTCGTTAATTGCCTATATTAATTAAAAGCATCATGTTTAAAATACAAATACTGTTCGTGCTAAATTAATCCTAGATTAAAAAACACTAATATTTTAAAACAATAGTTTATAATTAAATACAGGGATATAAAATTTTTATAAGGATTTTAAAATTGACCATACAGCAAATATCAAAATATTTATTAAGCTCAGCAGCACTTTTTCTAACTAACCCTGTTGTAACAGCAGAACAAGACGATTCTTTAGCTATAACTGTTATTGACGGATATATAAGAGAAATGCCACCAGGACAGGATATAACAGCTGCTTTTATGACTTTAAAAAACTCAACATTAGGTCTATGTCGACTTACCATGGCATCTTCTGTTATCGCAGAAAAAACAGAAATCCATGGTCATTTCTATAAGGATGGCATGATGTCTATGCGCCCTGTTGACGGAATAGACATACCACCAAAAAAGAGCGTTTCTTTGAAACCTGGTGGTTACCATTTAATGTTGTTTGGTTTAAAAGAAGAATTAAAGAACAATGCCCAACATGAAATTATCCTTAATTTTTTGGGATGCCCAACTCTAACCTTTAACGCGGAAGTAAGAAGCGTGCTTCAGAATACACACCATCATTAGATTTACTAAGAGCAGCTACTGAAAAAAATTTCTTTGATTTGCTGATATTGTTTGGAGTTCAATCTGGGACCTTGCTGGCTTACTACATACGAGGCTGCTAAGGCTGCGAAATTTCCTGCAGTCTTGTAGCTATAACCATGAGTAATAGCATATAAAAAGGAACCTGCAAATATGTCTCCAGCTCCATTTGTATTTATTGCATTAGTTGGACAAACGCTAATATCGAATTGATCTTTACCGTCAAAAACTATTGCGCCCCTATCGCCCATAGTCACCACATAAGTGTTTGCCGATTTCTTCAGTAGTTTCAGGGAGCCATTTAGGTCAGAACAGTTTGTCCAGCTTAAGGCTTCTGCTTCATTGCAAAATAAAAGATCGACCCTTTTACCGATTATCTCTTCAAGACCATTCCTGAAAAACGAAACCATCGCAGGGTCTGATAACGTAACTGCAACTTTCACACCTGCTTTTTCAGCTATTTGACGTGCTTTAATAGCTGCTTTTTGGCAGCTATCTGTTGATACAAGATAACCTTCAATATAAATATATTCAGAATTACTAATTGCTTTTGGGCAAAGATCTTTAGGGGAGAAATTTGCACTTACACCCAAATTTGTACTCATTGACCGCTCAGCATCTGGAGTGATTAAGACCAAACATTTACCAGTAAGACCAATGGTTGAAATATTATTATTAAAGTCAACACCAGATCTCTTTAAATCATTTAAGTAAAAAATGCCATTATCGTCATTCGCCACTCTGCAGGAATAGAAAACTTCTCCACCGAATTCACTAATAGCAATTATAGTATTAGCAGCTGAGCCACCACTAGCACGATATGAGCCTGCTATTTTTTTTTGCAAATAACAAGTGAGCTCATTTTGGCGATCTGTATCAGCTAGGCACATCAATCCCTTATCTATTTTCAAATTATTTAGATCTTTGTCTGATACTTGTATTTCCGTATCAAGAAGTGCTGCGCCGATACCATAAACATTATATTTAGACATATTTTTTGTTAGTTAACTAAATTATTCCATGATTTCTAAACATTATTATTCAAGGCTTGAACATGATTGAATAATAATTAGAATTATGTACGAAAGACGCGATCATTTCACTAAGAGTATTAATTTATAGCTTTTGTTTTTAGCTACGGTTTTTGTATACAGAAATTTACTAGTATATTTTTCAAGTGGTATAAAGCAGTTAACAACAAATAAAGCCATGCCCCCTTTTCTCAAACGGAGGTAACTACTGTGAGCAAATTTTTTAGTTAGCTGCCCATCAGTAACAAAACCTTTATGAAAAGGTGGATTACATATTACCGCATCAAATAATTTTTTTATATTTTGAGCGCAATCGCCTGCTATAACCTCGCCATTAATATTGAGTTTTGAAAAATTCTCTGCACAAGCCAATATTGCAGCAGCATTATTATCGGTTGCAATGATTTTAGCCTTTGTGTGATTGTTAAGCAGAGCAGACAAATATCCGTACCCACAACCAAGGTCTAAAATATTTTGTGGTGGCTCATCAAAGAGAGTTAAAAAATCCGCAATAAAGTTACCTAGAAGTTTGCTGCCATTATCTATTTTCTCCCACCCAAAAATCCCAGGCTTGCTTACTAAATAATGATCAAGATATGGAATACATGCTCTCAGTTTTGTATAGTTTTTATCATGGGCTTCAATTTTTGATGCCCCTTTTTTTTCTTGGATTGATCGGGTAGCAGTACCTAAATAAATGGAACCATTTTTTTTTATTTGAATCAGAGACCCAAAAGATTTGGCTGCTTTTTCAGCATAAGACTTAATGCCATCATTTTTTTTTCCACATAAAATAAGCTTCCCTTTATCACAAAGCAATCGCTCAACATTGTCTATAATATGGTGAGCGACAGCCTTTTCTTTAGAAACTCTATAAAAAATTTGAGAAAAATTTCTATCATCAAAAACTGATAAATCAAAATCATTAAAAAAAACTTCAAGATCACTAGCTTGCAATCTTTCATATATATCAAAACGGTTAGTTAAAATTACTATTTTTTGAGAGATCAATAACTCTATATCGGATTCTTTAATATTTTCATCGATAATATATAACCAAGATTCAGATACATCCTTAGTCTTTTTTTCGATCAGATCTAGATACATATTGCTTATTTTCCATCATAAATAATTTTTAGGTCTAATAAATCAAACTTTAGTTAAGGAGTTCATGCTAACTATAATTCTGTAAAGATTAATTTCGTAAACTGATTATTTTCCAGTCAAGATCAATAGCTTTTTCTTTGAGTCTTGGACAAGGGTCTACAGCCACAGGATTTTCAACTAGCTGAAGAAGGGGAAGATCATTAATGGAGTCACTGTAAAAAGTACTCCCTTTTAAGCTAGCATTTGAGGTTTTTAACCAATTGATTAGCCTTGAAACTTTGCCTTTACCGAAACTTGGTATTCCTGACACCTTACCAGTATATCTGTTATTGTATTCCTCAAGCTCGGTAGCAATAATATTCTTGATACCGAGTTTTTTGCATATAGGCTCCACTACAAAGTAATTTGTAGATGTGATAACCATAAGTACGTCTTTTTTGGATTTATGGCTTTCTATAAGTTTCTCTGCCTTAGGTAACCACATTTGCTGAATGATATTTTCCATGAATTCTTGATGCAAGTCATTGAGCTCAGGTCGAGATAATTTTGTAAATGGTGCCAATGAGAATTCTAGGTAGTTATAAATATCTAGCTTTCCATTTTGATAGTCTCTATAAAATTGGTTGTTTTTCCTTCTAAAATAAATAGGATCGACAATTTTCTTAATCACTAAAAATTCTCCCCAGCTATAGTCACTGTCTCCACCAATGAGAGTATTGTCTAAGTCAAACATGGCCAAAGGCATTTTAAGTATCCAATTTATATATTAATGAAGTGTAGCTTAACGTTAGATTGACTTGTCCTCAATAGGATACTTAATGTAATTTGCATGTTAAAGTAGGTAATTGAATTATCTAGCATATTTATTATTTATGAGGCTAGATGCCTTGATAAATTTTATAACGAGAGATTATATTGTGGTTGATAAAGATGGTTTTAGGTCAAATGTTGGAATCATAATTTCCGACGGTGTAGGCAAGTTACTTTGGACTAAGCGTATTAAACAAAATTCTTGGCAGTTTCCACAAGGTGGTATTGACGAAGGGGAGTCTATCGAGACTGCACTGCACCGTGAGCTGTATGAAGAGGTGGGGCTTGAAGCTAGTGATGTAGATATTTTGGGTTGCACCAAAGGTTGGTTGCACTATCGTTTACCTAAAAATATGCAACGAAAAAACTCAAGCCCGCTATTTGTAGGACAAAAACAAAAATGGTTCTATTTAAAGCTTTTGGTTGATGAAAAGAAAATATCTTTTGATCGTAGTCATCACCCCGAATTTGATGATTGGGCATGGGTCAGTTATTGGTATCCTGCAAATCAGGTAATAGAGTTCAAGAGAAATGTTTACTACAAAGCTTTAAAAGAATTTTCTTCGCTTCAGTCCAGCATTGAACAAAAAGCAGAATTATATTCAAGAGGGTTTAAATAAAATGTCTATGCTTGAGTCATTAAGGAGAATCGTCCAAGAAGCCAATGCAGCTAAAGATTTTAGTGAAGTCCTCACTGTAATAGTTAATCAAGTTAAGAGGTCTATGGATACCTCTGTCTGCTCTATTTATCTTCATGATCTAAAAAATGATAGTTACGTACTGATGGCAACAGACGGACTTAACGAAGAAGCTATAGGTAAAGTTAGTTTATCTTCAGAAGAGGGACTAGTTGGGTTAGTAGCTTCACGTGCTGAGCCGATTAATCTTGAAGAGGCCTCTGCTCACCCCAAGTTTTCATTTCATCCAAATACAAACGAACAGTTGTTCCACTCTTTTTTAGGATCTCCAATCATACATCAAAGAAAGGTTCTTGGTGTTCTGGTTGTGCAAGATGAGACTCCTCGCCGATATGATGAAAGTGAGGAGTCGTTTCTCGTCACAGTTGCTGCTCAATTGTCTGGTGTGATTGCTCACGCAGACGTGGTCGGTGAGCTAAATCTCGCCCTTTATCCACAAGATAAGTCTATTAATGAAAGAATTTATTCTGGTGTGGCCAGTGCACCAGGTATTGCTATTGGCAATGTTTTAGTCATGAACCCCAATACCTCTTTAAAAGCTGTACCCATGAGGAAAGCCAAGTCTATCGATAATGAGCTTACTCAATTTCGGAAAGCTATGAGTTTAGTTAAAAGTGACATGCGTGCTTTGGATAAAAGTATGGTTGGGATCTTAAGTGACCAAGAACGGGCGCTATTCGATGCCTATGTTTGTATGCTAGATGACCAGGCACTGGGTGGCGAAGTCATAGTACTAATTAACGAGCATGGATTAAGCGCCCAAAGTGCTTGGGCTCAAGTAGTTTTAAATCACATCAACATGTTCGAGAGTATGACAGATTCATACTTACGTGAGAGAGCTTCTGATCTTGAGGATTTGGGCCGTCGAGTTCTTTCTTATCTTCAAACTGCAGAGCCAAGCCGTAAAAAATTTCCAGACAACATTGTTCTAGTAGGCGAAGATCTATCAGCTGCATCTTTCGCAAGTGTGCCGATTGAAAAAATTATTGCTATTACATCTGTTAAGGGTTCCCGAAATTCCCATCTTGCAATACTGGGTCGTGCTATAGGAATACCCACAGTTATGGGCGCAGTTGATTTACCTTGGAGTAATCTAGATGGGAAAGAGGCCATAGTAGATGGACATAGTGGAAACATTATCATCAGCCCTGGGTCTGAATTAAGAAAAACTTATCAAGAACAGGTCTTAGAAGAAAAGCTATTAGCTGAAAATTTTGAAAGACTAACCGATGAACCCTGTGAAACAACTGATGGACATAAAGTTTCTCTTTGGGTGAATACTGGGCTACGAATAGACTCTATGCTTTCACTTGATAGAGGAGCAGAGGGAGTAGGACTCTATCGAAGTGAAATACCATTTTTAATGCTGGATCGTTTTCCGTCTGAGGAAGAGCAACGGAAATTTTATCGAGAACAGCTAAAAACATTTTCCCCCAGACCAGTAACTATGAGAACTTTAGATATTGGTGGAGACAAAGACTTACCTTACTTCCCAATCGAGGAGGACAATCCATTTCTTGGTTGGAGGGGCATCAGGGTATGCCTAGATCACCCAGAGATTTTTTTGATTCAACTTAGAGCAATGCTGAAAGCAAGCGAAGGACTAAATAATCTAAGTTTATTGCTACCTATGATATCGAGTTTAGCTGAGCTGGACGGATCGTTAAAACTGATCGATCAAGTTTATGACGAGCTCACCAGAGAAGAAGGATATAGTTTACAAAAGCCATGGATGGGTGCGATGATAGAAGTTCCAGCTGCTGTTTATCAAATAAAAGAATTTGCTAGAAAAGTTGATTTTCTCTCTGTAGGCACTAACGATTTAACACAGTATCTGTTAGCTGTTGATCGAAATAATCCAAGAGTTGCAAGCCTTTACGATGTCTATCATCCTAGTGTTCTGAGAGCTTTGAGAATAGTTGTGGACGGCGCGAAAGAGGAGCATACCCCTATAAGTGTGTGCGGTGAAATGGCTGGAGACCCGATTGGTGCAGTATTATTAATGGCTATTGGTTTCCCTGTTCTTTCTATGAGCGCCACTAGTTTATTAAGAGTTAAGGCGATATTGCGTCAAATCAGTTTAACTGACGCAAAAGGCCTTTTAAATGACGTTATTTCAATGTCAGATGGGCACTCTGTCAGAAATCACATGGAGAATGCACTGCGAAAAAATTTAATATCAGGCCTTGTTAGCCGTAAAGTCCCACACTAATTTTTTGTTAGTTGCCTAGCTTTTGGGATTTGTTAATGATGGAAGCCTTTATAATTTTAACGATATTCTCATTAGTAGTATTATCATTATAGTAATTTTCAGCTACAGTTGTTCTATGCTAATTTACCCAGAAATTAATCCTGTCATATTCTCTTTCGGGCCGCTAAAAGTACATTGGTACGGTTTAATGTATTTGCTTGGTTTTTTCTTTGCTTGGAGAATAGCACTCGCTCGTTCCAAATCATCAAAATCTCCCGTTTGCCAGAATCAAGTCGAAGACTTAATCATTTACAGTGCTTTTGGTGTAATCTTGGGCGGTAGATTTGGTTATGTACTTTTCTATAATTTTGAGGAATGGCTTGCAGATCCACTTTGGTTGTTTCGTATATGGGAAGGGGGAATGTCCTTCCATGGCGGCCTATTGGGGGTTTTATTTGTCATTTGGATCTTTAGTAGAAAAATAAATAAGCCATTTTTAGCTTTAGCTGACTTTGTAGCTCCTCTTGTCCCAATTGGTCTTGGTCTAGGCCGATTAGGTAACTTTATGGGTCAAGAGCTATGGGGTAGACCAACCAGCTCATGGATGGGGATGATTTTTCCAAATGACCCCCAAAAATTGACTAGACATCCATCACAGCTTTATGAGTTTTTTCTAGAAGGACTATTGCTCTATATTATCCTTATTACTATCTCAAGAAAACCACGATCAACTGGTTTTATTGGAGGTTTATTTTTAACACTATATGGTAGCTTTAGGTTTTTTGTTGAATTATACCGAGCACCTGATGTTACTATTGGTTTCGATTTCTTTGGGTGGATGACAAGAGGACAGCTGCTTAGCCTACCAATGATAATTATTGGTATCATAATTATTTTATGGAGTTATTCTATTATGAACCAAGTTAACAAGTCTATTGAGAAAGGAAGCAAAAACTGATATGAAACAATATCTAGATTTAATGCGGCACGTAAAAAATAACGGCATTCGAAAAGAAGATCGAACCGGAACTGGTACAATCAGTGTTTTTGGCTATCAAATGCGCTTCGATCTTAGCGAAGGATTTCCTCTCGTGACCACTAAGAAAGTTCATTTAAAATCGATTATATTCGAGTTGCTTTGGTTTATTCAGGGTGATACTAATATAAAATTTCTAGTAAAAAATGGTGTGAATATTTGGAATGACTGGCCATTTCAGAACTGGTTAAAAGAAACGAAACAAGATAAAGAATATAGCATGTACTCGCAAGCTTGGCGGGATAAAATGAAAGAATTTATAGAGAGAATAAAGGAGGATAAGAAGTTTTCTGATCAATATGGTGATTTAGGACCTGTTTATGGGCAACAGTGGAGAAATTTTCAAGGAATTGATCAACTAAATGGGCTAATCAATGATATTAACAAGTCCCCTGATTCCAGAAGATTGATTGTTTCAGCTTGGAATCCAAGAGATATTCCCGTTATGGAAAAATCTGGATTACCACCTTGCCATACTTTATTTCAATTTTATGTAGCAGAAGGAAAGCTTTCTTGCCAACTATATCAAAGAAGTGCTGATGTTTTTTTAGGCGTACCGTTTAACATAGCATCTTATGCATTGTTAACGATGATGATTGCACAAGCTACAGGTTTAAAGTTAGGGGATTTTGTGCATACTTTTGGAGATGCCCACCTATATGTGAACCATTTAGAACAGGTAGAAGAACAGCTTAGTCGAAGACCCCATGCTTTACCTAATATGCAAATTAACCCGTTAGTCACCAATATTTTTGATTTCCAGTATATAGATTTTCAGCTCAATAATTATGACCCACAGCCGGCGATATCAGCAAGAGTAGCAGTATAATGATAAAAATTAACCTCTCAATTATTGTCGCTATGGCAAAAAATAGAGTGATAGGAATTAATAACCAGCTTCCTTGGCGGCTAACAGAAGATTTAAAATATTTTAAAGCCGTTACTATGAATAAACCAATTGTAATGGGAAGAAAAACTTTCGAGTCTATTGGCAAACCATTACCAGGAAGACTGAATATCGTTATTACGCGCAATACTAATTGGTGCTTTAATGAAGTTAAGGTTGCTTCATCGCTAGATCAAGCAAAGGATCTAGCGATATCGACTCGAGGTTTTAAACCCGAAATAATGATTATAGGTGGATCTGAAATATACAATAGTACAATAGAGTACGCAGATCGTTTGTATATCACCAGAATAGAAGACTCTTTTGAGGGGGACACTTTCTTTCCTATGTTTGATGAAAAAAACTGGAAAGAAGTTGGGCGCAAAAATTCTCAAGAAAAAACAGATATACCTTATTTCTTTCAGGTACTAGAGAGAATATAACGGCCATGCTTAAGTGAGTTTAGTTTAAGGTTCTTTTGACTTGATTGTCTACAATATAAGGGACTTAATACTAAAAGTATCTTGTGAATCTAATAATAGTAATGTAAGTGCGATCTGAGAGATTAGTAGTTTCAGATCTTTTTACAGAAAATCTTAGAATTTCTTTGAAAATTATACAGGGACTGACGCTCTGCAGGAAGCTCTTCTATTGAAGATTCCTTAAAACCATGCTCTAAAAACCAGTGGCTAGCTTGAATAGTCAGGGCAAATAGTTTGCTAATTTTCATTTCAGAAGCTTTTTTTTCAATAATTTCAAGGAGTTGTCCTGCATGACCTTGATTCATCAGCTCTGGATGCGTAACTATACATGCTATTTCTGCTGAACATCGATCATCTAGAGGATATAGGGCACAACAACTAATAATAGAACCCTCTGTGTTCTCTAAAACAGTGAACCTTGTAATTTCTAACTCCAGTAGTTCACGAGATCGTTTTACTAGGGCTCCATTTTTTTCTTGAGGCTCAATAAGCTTCAAAAGATCACCAATATCGTCAATAGCAGCTTGACGAATTAATCCAATGCTATTCTTTAAAATCAGCGTACCATTCCCATCTCTTGTGAAAAGCTCTTGTAAGAGAGCTCCATTTACTTTGTAGCTCACAATATGGCTTCGACTTACATTATTCTTACATGCCTCGAAGCAAGATTTAAGAGCTTGCTTTTGCTCACAGTCACTGCCTAGGTTATCGAGGTATTTTTGAGCTTCGCTGATCGATAAAGTTCTGAGTAGCTTTCCATTTTCATCTTGGATACCCTCATTTTGGCTGAATATAATTAATTTTTCCGCTTTTAAATTAATAGCAGCTTGAACAGCGAGATCTCTATAATCTAGACTAAAAACCTCTCCTGAAGGCGAATAACCAATTGGTGATAACAATACAATCGCACTATCCTCAAGTTGTTTATGTATATTCAGCGCGTCTATTCGGCGTATTTCGCCTGTATATTGGAGGTCAATGCCTTCTCTTATACCAGCTGGCTTAGCTGCAATAAAATTTCCGCTAACAACTTTTATCTTTGAGTTATACATTGGAGAACTTGCAACTCCACTGGAGAGCATAGCTTCTATATTAATTTTAGTACTACCTACTGCATCTTTTATCAATGACATCGAGGAGCGATCAGTTACAGAAGTGTATATATCTGCAGTTTTATAAATATCTAAAAATTTATTTTGGTTATTTGGTTGATATTTAATCCCATGTACAAGTACAAGTTTGATACCCATACTTTGTAAAAGAGCAATATCAAGAATTATGTTACTAAAATTTTCGTGACACATCGCCTCTCCACTTAAGGCCAGCAAAAAAGTTTTATCTCTGTGGCTATTAATATAGGGAGATGTATTCCTCAAAAACTTTACATATTCAGCTATTTTATTTTTTTTACTTGACGCCATTGTTAGCTCTTAATTTTTTGGTTTTCTATCAAACCACATTATAAGTAACGCTGACTGCAAAACATAGGATCTTGTAAGACTTAATATAAAATAATGAATTCGTTGGATTGTATTGCAACTATATGGGCTTTATAAGCATATTTAGGCTATTAAATAATGCATATATTTTGAAAATATATAAATAATTTTTTTTCATCGGGCTTTGTCTTTATTATGCCTACAGTTGGAGGCTATAATTGTCAATTAAGGTGTATAGTGAGTATATACAATTTTAAAATTTTATTTAGGAGTATGAAATGTCATTTGCCGACAGAGATGGCTGGATTTGGTTTGATGGCGAAATGGTTCCATGGCGTGAAGCGAAAGTACATGTTTTGACTCACACACTCCACTACGGTCTTGGAGTTTTTGAAGGTGTACGAGCATATGACACTGAAAGAGAAGGAGCCGCTATTTTTCGTTTACATGATCATACTGATCGCTTATATCGTTCCGCAAAGATCTTAAATATTGATATACCTTTCAGTAAAAAACAAATTAACGAAGCCCAAAAATTAGTTGTTCGTGAAAATAAACTCAAAGAAGCCTACCTAAGGCCTATGATATTTTTAGGGTCTGAAGGAATGGGACTTCGCGCAGAAGGACTAAAAGTACATGCAATAGTTGCCGCTTGGGACTGGCCATCATATTTGTCACCTGAGGCCTTAAAGAGAGGCATAAAGGTTCGTACATCGTCATATACAAGACATCACCCTAACATTACGATGACTAAAGCAAAGGCTAACGGAAATTATATTAACTCTATGTTAGCTTTAAGAGAGGCTTTAGACTGTGGTTGTGAAGAAGCTTTAATGCTGGATGTTGATGGTTTTATTGCTGAAGGAAGTGGTGAAAACGTTTTCATAGTAAGAGATGGAGTTGTTTACACACCAGAACTGAGTGCTTGTCTTGATGGCATTACTCGAAAAACTGTAATAAATTTAGCTGAAAAAGCTGGCTATAAGATTGTTGAAAAGCGCATTACACGTGATGAAGTTTATGTTGCTGACGAGGCATTTTTTACTGGTACAGCAGCCGAAGTACTGCCAATTAGCGAGCTGGATGGTAGAAGTTTGGGTGCTGGCCATCGAGGCCCATTGACCGAACTAATGCAAACACAGTATTTTGACTTAGTGCGAGGTAAGATACCTGAGTATTCAGATTGGCTTGCACCTGTAGCAAAATGAAACTTATAATTTCTTCTAGAGCCAATAATAGTTTATAAAAATATGGCATCTGAAAAGAAAGTGGTAGCAAAAAAAATACTCGTCATAGGCCCCTCATGGGTGGGTGATATGGTGATGGCTCAATCATTATTCATATTGCTTAAACAACAAAGTGTTAACGTATCAATAGATGTTTTGGCTCCCAGTTGGAGTCAACCAATACTAAATCGTATGCCTGAGGTATCCCAAGCGATTGATATGCCTATTGGCCATGGAATTTTTAACTGGAAGCTTAGACGGGAAATTGGAATTAAGCTCCGGGCAGAAAAATATACACAAGCAATAATTTTACCCAATTCTTTTAAATCAGCACTTATTCCATGGTTTGCAAAAATTCAACATAGAACAGGCTGGAGGGGAGAAATGCGCTATGGATTAATAAATGATATTCGTGGCTTGAAAAAAAAATCCTACCCATTAATGGTTCAACGTTTCGCTGCACTCGCTTTAACCAAAGATACAATTTTACCCAAATCTATAGCACCTCCGGCGTTAAAATTTTATAAAGATAAAGCGGTAAACCTCATCAATAAATTAGGATTAAATTGCGATCGTAAGATTTTAGTTTTATGTGCAGGGGCAGAATTTGGCCCCTCTAAACAATGGCCAGCAAAACATTATGCTGAAGTTGCATCAAATAGGATATCTGAGGGATGGCAAGTTTGGCTATTAGGCTCTGGTAAAGACAAACAAGTCGGCCAAGAAATTATCAACTATTTATCTCAAAGTGACCGAGACCATTGTAATAACCTTGCTGGTTTAACTCTGCTAGATGAAGCAATCGACTTACTGTCAGTTGCCAATATTGTAGTTACTAACGATTCTGGATTGATGCATATATCGGCAGCTGTAGATACACCACTAATTGTTTTATATGGATCAACTTCACCGCATTTCACTCCTCCACTCAATAAGAAGGCTGTTGCATTATCTATTCCTGTAGAATGTGGACCCTGTTTTAAAAGAATATGTCCCATTAATAGTATGAAATGCTTAGATGACCTAACTCCAGCTAAAGTGATTTCTGAGCTATTAAGACTGGCGGGTGATTAATGAAAAGAGTTTTAATAGTAAAAACCTCTTCATTAGGTGATATTGTTCATACCCTCCCCGCTTTGTATGACGCTAGTCTTGCTATTCCAGATATTAAGTTTGATTGGGTCGTTGAAGAAAGTTTTTCTTATATACCCCACTTGAACGATCAGGTGGATCAAATCATTTCTGTTTCCATGAGAAGGTGGCGTAAGAACATTTTTAAATTTTGGAACTCAAGTGAGCATTTAGAGCTAAAGAGAAAACTCAGCTTATATCCCTACGATGCTATAATCGACGCTCAAGGCCTATTCAAAAGTGCTTGGCTTGCTAGGCAGGCAGATGGAGATAGATATGGTTTCGATAAGACTTCCGCAAGAGAATCAATAGCATCATTTTTTTATGACCATCGATTCAGTATTCCCAAGGATATTCATGCAGTTGAACGAACTCGTATTCTATTCTCAAAGTCATTAGGTTATAAGCTAAATTCAAGTATAGGAAATTACAATCTTTTTTCTAACCCAGGAAATAATCAGTATGTTATTTTAATGCATGGCACAACTTGGCCTTCCAAACATTGGCCAGAAGAATCTTGGATAGCATTGAGTCGTTTGGTCGCAACAGCCGGGTATAAGGTTTTTTTACCATGGGGAAATAATCAAGAAAAGTCACGTGCAGAAAGAATCGCCGAAATTTCCGGGGCTGCAGTTCTGCCTAAAATGTCACTGACAGAAATAGTTTCTTTGCTGAAAAAGGCTTCTGGATGCATTTCTGTTGATACTGGTCTAGGACACCTTTCTTCTGCTCTAGGTATCCCTACGTTAGGTATTTTTGGCCCAACAAACCCTATTTTAACTGGCTTGTATGGTCCAGACCAAAAAAGTCTTCTATCTAATTTTCCTTGTTTATGTATGTCCAAAAAGTGTCCATTTTCATTAAAAGTAGATGGGTCATGCCGAGGTTTTCAGGGGCTTACAGCAAACATAGTTTTTGAAAATTTTATAAAGTTAATAAAAAAGAATATTGTTATCGATGATCTTGAAGTCACTATAAAAGAGGAGACAGACAAATAAATGAAGCTAGCATTTTGTTTGTATAAATATTTCCCATTTGGAGGCATGCAAAGAAATTTTCTGAAAATTGCTGAAGAGTGCTCAAAGCGCGGATACAGAGTCACTGTATATACATTAGAATGGCTAGGTGAAAAACCTGAATTTTTAAAAATCGTGATTATTAAAACAGATGCCATTAGAAATATAAAAAAATACCAATTCTTTTCTAGATGGCTTAATGAAAACTTGAAACATGAATCCATAGACTTGGTAATAGGCTTCAACAAAATGCCTGGCCTTGATATTTATTATTGTGGTGATCCTTGCTATGAGTATAAATCGCGTAAATTAAGACCATGGTGGTACCGATACACATTCCGATATAAGCATTTTGCTAGCTTTGAAAAGGCTGTTTTTGAAAAAAAAGCAGGTGTAAATATTTTAATGTTTTCACCTATACAAAAAAAACTATTTCAGAATTTTTACGATACAGACTCATCCTTCATAGATATGCTGCCCCCCGGTATTAGCCGTGATCGTCGCGCTCCAGACAATGCATCCGATATTCGCAAATCGTTTAGGGAAGAATTTAATTTAGAGAATGATGAGATTCTGCTTTTGCAGATAGGCTCTGGTTTTCGTACCAAAGGTTTAGATAGAAGTTTGCGAGCTATAGCGTCTTTACCGATCAAGTTAAAAAGTAAGATAAAGTTTTTTGTTATTGGCGAAGATGATCCCAGCGAGTATATCTCTCAAGCACAAAAGCTGAATATAGCTGATATTGTAACTTTCTTTTCTGGACGAGGTGACATCCCAAAATTTTTGCAGGGTTCAGACGTTTTATTACACCCCTCCTATGCTGAGAATACTGGAGGGGTGATACTCGAAGCTTTAGTTGCTGGTCTTCCCTCAATAGTTACAGACGTTTGTGGATATGCACATTATGTAAAGGAAGCGCAAGCGGGAATATTGTTAGACTCACCTTACTCACAAAACAGGTTCAATAGGAATTTGGAGGAAATTTTACTAGCAGATAAGTTAATATTACGAAATAACGGAATAAACTTCTCTAATAGCGCAGACATTTATGATATGCCTCTAAAGGCAGCAGAGGTAATTGATCGAGTAATTAAAAAAAAATGGACAAAAAAAAATTGGATGGATAAAGTCGAATGAAATTATTTTTGACCGAACCTTTTGCAACAAAATGGCAAAATTTAGACCCTTTCAAAGAAGTATTTTCCTTAACTGGCAAAATTTATCGAGATATGGGAGATCGCTGCACAAAGCGAATAGAGCTTGATGGTTCAGTTTATTTCATAAAAATACATACAGGAGTTGGCTGGAAAGAGATTTTAAAAAATCTTTTATGTTTAAAAAAACCTATATTAGGAGCTATAAACGAGTATGAGGCTATCATCCGATTAAGCGAATTAGGCATAAATACCATGGTTGTTAGAGCCTACGGCTCAAATGGTTGGAATCCAGCTACTAGGATATCGTTTATAATTACTGAAGCACTTGAACCAACAGCACCTTTAGATGAAGTATATAATCCTAGTACGCTTAAAGATTTAGACATAAATCAGAGACGTAAATTAGTGAAGAGGCTTGCCAAAATTACTAGGATAATGCATGAAAATGGAATGAATCATCGAGATTATTATCTTTGTCATTTTTTAATTGAGGCCACTAAAGAAACTAAAAAAAATATTTTTATTGAGCAAGTTATTTCACTTATTGATTTACATCGTATGCAGATAAGAAAGAGGACACCAAAGAGGTGGAAACACAAGGATCTGTCTGCTCTTTATTACTCAGCTATTAATTCAGGATTCAATCAAAGGGATGCTTTTTGTTTTATGCGAGAGTACAAACAAGGATTTTTGAAACAGATAATAAATGATGACCCTAGTTTTTGGGAATCTGTTAAACTTGAAGCAAAAAATCTTCATGATAAAGGTATTCGAAAAGGCTACCATACTTGAATGACCGCATTAAGTTTTACCAATATAGACTTGTAGTGTCTCTTTTAGAGGAACAGATAAACAATGCCTGAGCTACTATCCCTTCACCAACTAAAAGCAATGGAAGACCCATTAAAGACTCCCTTTGAACTAGATGTTCCAGGTAGAGAGCGTCTTATTTGTGAGGAAGTATTTCGTCATCTTCCAGGTAAGCGTATAGCTTTTCGTTCAATATGGGGTGGTGCGGAAGTTCTTGTTAAACTTTTTTTTAGAAAGAAAGATCTTGAGATTGAGCAGGCAGGATTAGATGCAATACATGATTCAGGTGTACCTTGCCCTAAAAAAATTTGGGGCTTAATTGATAAAGAAGGTGGCTACTTTATTGCTTCTGAGTTCCTGCAAGATGCACAAACATTATCAAGTTGTTACCAAAAGTTTACTAAGAAAAAATTGACTCCATTATTACATGATGCTGTGAAATTCATTGGCTTTCTTCATGTTAATGGATGGATGCAGAAAGATATCCACTTAGATAATTTTATACTTAGCCAAGATAAAATTTATATGATCGATGGAGGTGGTATCAGAAATTTAAAGAATCCAGTAGAAAACTTAGCTTTATTTTTTGCACAAATGATTCCTGATTATGACAGTATAGCACCCTCTATCGTTCCATCTTACGGGGAAAATTTACCTTCAATCGATGATTTTTCAAACACAATAAGAATTATGAGAGAGCTTCGTATTAAGCGTTTTTTATCAAAGAGCATGAGATCTTGCACTAGATTTCAAGTACTAAAAACAAAAGATTTTTTTATCGCTATAACCAGAAAATTTTTGACCAAAAAATTGAGTCAATTAATAAATGAACCAGAGGCTATTATCGGCCAAGCTAAATTTTTAAAGCGCGGGAATAGCGCTACAGTTGTTAAAGTTAATAATAAGGATTCTGATTGGGCGATTAAACGCTATAATATAAAAGATTTTAGACATAGGTTTAGCCGATGTTGGCGACCGAGCAGAGCCTGTGTGTCATGGCAAGGTGCTCACCGACTTGCATTGCTTGGAATTGCAACACCACAACCCATAGCTATGAGAGAAAATAGAAATGGTAGATTTCGTAAAGAAGCATATCTAGTCACTGAGTTTATAGAAGGAAAAAATCTTCAAAGCTGGTTGCTGTCTTTAAGTAAAGATCAAGTCCCTACTTGGCTAGGTAAAGAAGTGTTACGTCTGTTTGATACTCTTTGGCATGGTAAAGTAAGTCATGGAGATATGAAGGCATCAAACTTTATTGTATCCGAGAAGATTCTTTATTTGATTGATCTAGATACACTGCAATGGCATAGCTCTAAAGAATCTATGAATCAAGCCTTTACAAGGGATATAGAGAGATTTATGGAAAATTGGCAAGGCAATACTTGGATATACTTCAAAGATATTTTAAGTCCATTTGCAGAGCAACTTAATATCACTTTAAAAAATAAAAAGGTCTAATTTTGTCTACTATTATTCTTGGTATTTCGGGTGCACTCAATCATGACGCTTCAGCAGCTTTATATGTTGATGATAAGTTAATCGCAGCTGCTGAAGAGGAACGCTTTATTCGCTGTAAGCATGCTAAGGGAAAAATGCCATTTCACGCAGCGAAATTTTGTCTCAAATTTGCGAACATTAATCCAGAATTAGTTGATGTAGTTGCTGTTCCTTTTTCACCTATTTCATTTTTTTCTAAAGCACGATGGCATTATGTAAAGAGATATTGGTATGCGCCCGATCGAGCTTTAGATGTTTTGCTGAATGGTAACAGGCGTTATCGGCGTTATAGGGACCGTGTTTTCAGCTTACTTAAAAATTTAGGAATTGATCCAAAAAAAATTGAATTTGAACCCGTTGAGCACCATTTAGCTCACGCTTCTAGCGCATATCATTTGAGTGGATTCAAAGAAAAAACAGCGATCATGGGAGTGGATGGTAAGGGTGAATATGCAACCACTTTTTTTGGTTATGGTGAAAACGGTAAAATCCATAAGATAAAAGAATTTTATGATCCTGATTCACTGGGCGGTCTCTATGGAGCTATTACTGAATATTTAGGTTTTGAGATGTTAGATGGCGAATATAAAGTGATGGGAATGGCTCCATATGGCGACCCGTCGAAGCATGACTTTTCGCGTCTGGTTAAATTTGATGGAAAAAATTTTGAAATAAATACAAAGTTTGTTAATACTGTTGGATTAAGACGCTACAAAGAAAACGGCGTAGGTTTTTACTTTAGCCAGAAACTTATTGATTGGCTTGGACCTAAAAGAGAGGGTGATATCGCAGATGAGCCATATATTGATTATGCTGCGGCTATACAGACATTATTCGAAAAGATAGTTCTCCAATTAATGGATCACTATCTTGGTGATATTATTCAAGAAACGGGGAAGCTAGTTTTTGCGGGCGGAGGCGCACTTAATGTCAAGCTAAATCAAAAAATAATAGCAAAAGAATATATAAAAGAGTTATTCGTACAGCCAGCTTCTGGAGATGCAGGAACGGCAATTGGTGCAGCTTCCTTTTCACTAGTAAAGAGAGGTATTCAGCCTGAGAAAATGGAACATGTATATCTAGGGCCAAGCTTTTCAAATTCTGATTGTATTGCGGCTTGTGAGGGCCACTCAGAAAAACCTTTTTATAGTATCATTACTTCAGTCCCTGAAAAAATAGCTAAAATTTTAGTTGATGGAAATCCTGTTGCTTGGTTTCAGGGAAGAATGGAGTTTGGACCAAGAGCACTTGGGGGAAGATCTATATTAGGTTGTCCAAGTTCACCAGGTGTTGCTGGTCGGATTAATGAGCAAATCAAATTCAGAGAACGCTGGAGACCCTTTTGTCCCAGCATGTTGGATAGGGTTGCGCCTAAGATGTTTGCAACCTCACACCCAGCCCCATTTATGACCTTCACTTTTAAAGTAGAAGATGATTGGAAATCAAGGGTTCCCGAGGTGGTCCACGAGGATGGAACTGCTAGAGCGCAAGCTTTAAAAAAGGATTCCCATCCCCGTTATTACGCACTTATGGAAGAGATGGAAAAGCTCACAGGTAATGGAGTAGTTTTGAATACTTCTCTTAATAGAAGAGGAGAGCCTATGGTCTGCTCTCCTAAAGATGCATTAGATATGTTTTTTGGCTCAGATTTACAATATTTAATAATGGAAGATGTTTTGGTAGCAAAAGATGCATCAAAACTAAAGTTGTAATCATGAAAAATGAATCAAAGTTATATGCATAAACAACCTGTTGCTGTATGAAATCATTGATAATATTGATCGAATAAATGAAAAGTGGTTAGCCCATGATGCTGTCAGATAACAAACGATTGATGTTTAGTATTATTATTCCTGCATATAATTATGCTGATGTTTTAGATAGGTCAATAAGATCAGTGCTAAACCAGACTGGCGATGACTTTGAGATTCTTGTTATCGATGACGGCTCAACTGATAATACACCTAAAATTATGAGGGGCTACCAAAAGGAATTTCCTGAAAAAATTAAATATTTTATACAAGAAAATCAAGGACCAGCAGCTGCAAGAAATAAAGGGGTCGAGTTATCTTTTGGAAACTACCTTTTTTTTCTGGATGCTGATGATGAAATGGCCCCAGACCTTCTAAGTCAGTTGCGAAAAAAAATATCAGGCAAACCTTCAGTAGACGTAATTTTCGGTGATCATATTTCTATAGATCATAATGGTAATTCGACATATAGCACTACTGAGATCTTGCCTAAAACACGGGAAGAGTGTTTTAAGGCATACATCTTCAAAAAATTACACTTGTCTCACTGTGCTAAGATTGTTAACCGCAGAGTTTTCGGGAAAATCAGCTATCCTGAGAAATTAAGAATTTCAGAAGATATCCCATTTATGGCTAAACTACTGGCAACATGTGAATGTATACTTGTAGGTATACCCATGGCTATAGTTCATAAGCATCAAAATAGCTTGCGTCATAACACAGACTACGCCAAAGAATTTGGTGAGACCGTTGCGGATTATGTTTTTTCTTCTAAGACTGTTCCTAGCTGGGCTTTAAAATATGAGCAACGCTTTCGTGCTAGGAGATGCTTGTCGATATTCAGAACACTATGTCTTGCTGGTCAGAAGAAAGAGTCTCTACATTTTTATAAAAAAGCTCTAGTTTTATCTCCGTTTTTGATATTTCGATTTAGCTATACTAGAAAAGCGATAAAGATTTGGTTAAACGGTTGAAGATGGTAATTCACATTGGTTTGGGCAGCATAGTAAGTTTTATGCACCTATTCCAAATACAAGAGCACTAGTGACTGGAGAATTTGTGAGAGAAGAGCTTAAGTTGCTGAAATATCTAGAACCTTACTCGATGGTAACAAAATTTTAACGACTCTATCACTTTTGTAGATTATGCGATTAATATCAATGTTCGTAATGCTCTTAATTAGCGTAAAAAATTCTAAAATTCAATCAAACAACTAGAAGCTTCTCAGAGGATATTATTTAAATTGCTCTATGGTAATATAGGTGATTAAAACACTTATAGAGGATGTGGCCATGATGCCAGTAGTTCCGAAATTTGATTTGTCTCAGGTGCTCGTTGTGGGAGATATCATGTTAGATAGTTATTGGCATGGATCCTCAAAGAGAATTTCTCCAGAGGCACCAGTTCCTGTTGTAGATATTGCCCAATCAGAGGATAGAATTGGGGGGTCAGGCAATGTAGCATTAAATCTGGCATCCTTAGGTGCTGACGTTACTATAGTTGGTGTTATAGGTGAAGATGAAGATGGTATTACTCTTAAAATTAAATTGGATGCTGCAGGTATAAGCCATGATTTGCAAGTATCTGACTCCAAATCAACAATAAAAAAACTCCGCATCATTAGTCAAAATCAGCAGCTTATAAGACTTGATTTTGAGGAATTATTTACAGATAAAGATGCTTCTATCGTTACAACGAAAGCAGAAAAATTGTTATCTAGCTCAGGAGCTTTAGTCCTTTCTGATTATGGTAAAGGTTCGTTAGAGAAGTCCCGCCGGTTGATAAAATTAGCACGTAATAAAAAAATCCCTATTCTAGTCGACCCTAAGGGAAATAGCTTTGAGGTATACAAGGGAGCTACATTGCTCACTCCAAATTTCTCCGAGTTTCAGGCAGTTGTAGGCCCATGTTCTAGTGAAAAAATATTAGCTGAAAAAGGAGAAAAACTAATATCAAAATTAGAAATTGAGGCTCTGCTCATTACTCGTAGCGAAAAAGGTATGACGCTTCTGAGGAAAGATCTTCCAACAGTTCACCTGCCTGCTCATGCAAGAGAAGTTTTTGATGTAACTGGAGCTGGTGATACAGTAATTGCAGTTTTAGCTGCGGCACTAGCCTCTAGAATAGATATATTGGATGCAGTAACAATGGCCAATGTTGCAGCTGGTATTGTGGTTGGTAAATTGGGTACATCCACCGTTAGTCAACCAGAGTTATATCGCGCTATGGATAAATATCGAGGGGCTGAGTTTGGTATTACTAACGATGAGCAGCTTTTGGCTGGGATAACTGAGGCAAAAGCTAGAGGAGAAAAAATCGTATTTACAAATGGATGTTTTGACATTCTTCATGCTGGTCACGTCGGTTATCTTAAACAAGCTAAAGATAACGGAGATAGATTAATCGTCGCAATTAATGGAGATGTTTCTGTATCAAATTTAAAAGGGCCTGGGCGTCCAATTAACACCGTCGATCAGCGTATGGCTGTTTTGGCCGGGCTAGAGGCAGTAGATTGGGTAATTTCATTTGATGATGATACCCCGAACCGTTTACTGAAGAAAATTAAGCCAGATGTTTTAGTCAAAGGAGGAGACTACAGCCCAAAAGAAGTTGTCGGTTATGAAATTGTTGAATCTTATGGCGGTGAAGTCCACGTTCTAGACTACTTTGATAATTGCTCAACAACTAAGATCGTGAAGAAAATTCAAGAGAAATAACATATTTTTTATTATTCTGAAACTAAGATTTTTTCCGCAAGTAGCGTATTATTAGTTAGATGGATAGGATTTATAGTTCCAATAATTATGCTGCTTACACCTCGATGCTTTAAAATCATATCAAAACTTTTTCGTATGGAGCCTGCTTCAGCAGATAAAACTGCATTACCGCTATCTAAAGCTTTTTTAATAAAAATTCCTTTATTATTTTCAGTACAATAATTAATAATTGGAACATCTTTTTCATACCCTAAATTCCATGTCACCATTACACCGTCAGATTTTTTTGCAGCTAGGAGACCCCCTTTTAATGTTTTGCAGGACATACCAAAAGCCTTAATTTTACCTTCTTTTTTAAGGTCAGAAAGTACTTCTAAGGTCCCAAAATTTGTAATGATATCCTCATCATTTCCGTCCGAGTGAACTAAAATTATGTCAATAGCATCAGTATTTAGTCGCCTTAGGCTGCGCTCAACACTAAAACGAGTATGTCGGGGCGAAAAATTAAACTGTGATCGCCCATTTTTAAATTCTTCACCTACCTTGCTACAAATAATCCATTCGTTCCGTGTATCTTTAAGTAACCCTCCGAGCCGCTCTTCGCTATTACCATAAGATGGTGCTGTATCAATCAAATTGATTCCAAGATCTTTAGCTTTATAAATTAAATCAATCGCTTCTTTGTCATTAGGTATTGTGAATTTTTTTGGGTATTTTACACCTATATTTCTCCCAAGCTTAACGGTTCCCAACCCTAGAGGGCTAACATTAAGTCCTGTTTCACCAAAAGCCCTCTTATGATGCAAAGCTAGTCTCCAAATACTCTTTTCCATGGGGTAATAGATATCTTTGGTTTATCAAGAAAAGATAGCTCAGGTAGTTGTGTTTTTGATTTTCTGATATTGCCCTTGTCTAGCAGAAAGACGATTTCATCCGCTAAGTTAGGACATAACGTCAACTTGGTTGGCCATGCTACGATCACATTTGAATGATTTTTTGTAATGCCAGCAAACGCTTTATCGGGCCTATTAAAATTTCTTTGTTTTGGTTCCGCTCTTTCTATTGGTAATGCTGCCCATTCTGCATCTTTGAGATCTACCCAGGGCATAAGTGCAAAAAGTTCTTTTTTTGCTTTCGTTATAATAGCTTCCGTCGATAAGCCAACACCTTTTTCAGCTATACTTCCGCCTAAATACCATACCTGTTTGTGGTCCTGACAGGGGTGGCTAGATATTGTAAGTCTAGGAGTTGTTTCAGCACCCAAACAGTGACCATAAAAGGAATGAGGATACCCATGTTTAACCATTAGCATATGAAGAGGTCTTCTCTGCATCCTTGGGGTACTTTCTCCCATTGCATTTAAAATAGACTCATTTCCTTCGCCTGCAGTCAGTATGAACTGCTCAGCATGGAGTACGTATTTTTTTTCATTTTCATTAAAATTTAGAAAAGCTTTTTTATTAGCATCTTTCTGCCATGAAGTTTTACCCCAATCAACCATGAAGATTCGATTCGAATAATTTTTAGCTAATTTTTCAACAACACTTGGTACATCTAGAACCATATCTAATAATTTATAAACATTACCTCTAAATTGGCGATCTTGAAAGATATTTGGCAAGGCATCCCCGCGAACTTTATTTATACGCCCCCGTATAGCTTTGCTAGCTAAAAAAGTTGTCATTTTTGACAAAATACTTTTACTTGACCACATATAAAAGTGATTACTTAATTTTTTTGCTCCCTTTAGATCTACCTCACCCTCACCATCAATACATTTTTGCCAATAAGATGGCATTTCAGATATAGCCTCTGATGCTCCAGTCAAAGCACCATTGAGGGTATATTTCATCCCACCATGAATCATGCCTTGGCTCGCTACAGTTTGATCACCTCCAAGGGAATTTTTCTCAAATAATATGACATTGAACCCTTGGTTGGCTAATCGATTAAGTAGCCATAATCCAGCTATACCTCCACCAATGATTGCAATATCACATACAATTTTTTTCTGTTCTATGCTGGACATACTAGTTAGAATCCTTTGAAGTAAGTTGCCCTTTATTTTTTTATAAGCAGTCTGGATTTTTGGTTTCTATATTAAAGCTAGTAGTATAGCCTGACTAATTTTATTATGCTTTTAGAGGCAAAAAGAAACCACTGTCTTTCATTTTAGTATATCAATTAATTTTTGAGTGCCGAGATATATGTTACGTTTATTTTACACAGTTTCCTTATATTTTTTAACGCCCTTCTTATTACTGAGGACCTTATTGCGTGCTATAAGGGCAAGTCAGCATGGAAATCGTTGGTATCAAAGATTTGGGTTCATACCGAAAATTCCATCACATCGACAAGTAGTTTGGATCCACTGTGTTTCAGTGGGTGAAACTTTAGCGGCTGTCCCTTTGATAAAGAAAATACAGACAGATTACCCTGATAGAATTCTGGTTGTAACCACTACAACGCTTACTGGCTCGGAAAGAGTAAAATCAATTTTTTCTGATGATGTCTACCATGTTTATGCTCCTTATGACCTCCCATATGCTGTGAGGCGCTTTTTAAAGCAGACTCATCCTAGTTTGGTGATCATTATGGAGACTGAATTATGGCCGAATATGATACATTACTGCAGTCATGCCAACATACCGGTGGTTGTAGCTAATGCAAGAATGTCAAGCAAATCCCTCAAGGGGTATAAGAGATTTTCTAGCTTTACAGTGAGTATGCTGAAAAAAATAAGTTATGTAATTGCACAATACGATAATGACGGAAAGAATTTCTTAGAATTAGGTTTACCTGAATCGAAGCTGATGATAGCTGGCAATATCAAATTTGATAGTAGTCTAGAAAGTGATCTAGTGAATAAGGCATCTAAATTAAAGGCAGAATGGTCAGATGTGGGACAAAGAAAAATATTTCTTGCAGCGAGTACACATTTTGGTGAGGACGAAATCATTTTAGAGGCCTATAAGCAAATAAAAATATCCCATCCAGAGCTTTTATTGATAATAGTTCCGAGACATCCCGAAAGATTTAACAGTGTGGCTAACCTTTTTTCAAGACATAAACTTAGTTTTGTTAGAAGAAGTAATAATCCAAAAATCACGATAAATGATCAAATTCTACTCGGAGATACTATGGGGGAACTCATGTTATTTTATGGATTATGTGATGTTACTTTTGTAGGAGGTAGCCTTGTTCCAGTAGGAGGACATAGCCTAATCGAACCAGCTATATGGGGTGCTCCGATTATAAGTGGCCCGTTTCTACATAATTTTTTAGATGTATCAAAGTTGCTTAAAAATGTTGAAGGAATGGCTATTTGCAAAGATTCAATAAGTATCGCGGAAACTGTTTCTGAAATTCTTAAAGATGCTAATAAATCTAAACGAATGGGGAATGCTGCTAAGTTAATTGCGGACAGTAATCGTGGAGCTTTAGAAAAGATAACTAAGATTATTGATTCAGAGATTTTGTCACAATAATTTCTGGGTCCAACCAGCCGTCTAAGTCAAATAGATCTTGTGGACTAAGTTGTCCAGCCACTTCTTTTAGCCCTAACAAACTAATTATGTAGTCATATCGTGAGTCGGCATAATCTCTTTTAGCTTGATGGTAATTTTGTTTTGAAATTAAAACATCCGAAATATTTCGAGTTCCAGTTTCGTAGCTTTCTTCGTTTGAGGCCATCGCTTTTCTTGCAGAGTCGAGTGCACGTTGTCGAGCTTTTACTCGTGCAATATTAGTCAATACTTGCAAATGTTTAGACCTAGCTTGCTGCGTTGTACTTCTTTTTTTCCCTATCCAGATTTCTCTCAATTTTATGTATTCCTGGACAGCCTGTCTTCGTTCTGCGCTTACAAGTCCTCCTGTAAAGATCGGGAGACTTAACTCTATTCCAATATTACGACCAATTTGATTACTTTCTGAAGGACTGGAGAATACTGTATTAGTATTTAGATCTGTACCAGAAAAATATTCATCAGAACGATTATCATAGAAAGACATCGAGCCTTCAAGTTTTGGTAAATGAGCGTATTTTTTTGACTTTGTGTTTTGCTTAGCAGCTTCTTCAGCATGCTTAGCAGCTTTCAATTGATAATTATTATTTACCGCAAACTGTACCCATTGTTCTCTATCTAACGGTTCAGGCTTGACGATGGGAAAATCTCGTTTTAGTCCGGCCAGAATATCATGATTTCTGCCAGTTAATATAGTGAGCCCATCAAATACTAATACTAGCTTGGCTTTTGCATCTAGAGACGAAACCTCTGCATTATTCAAGGCAACTTGAGCTTCATGAATCTCAGTTATAGATGATAAACCAACATCAAAACGATTATTGATTTGCTCGAATTGTTTTTTTAAAGCTGCTTCCTCCTCAATAATATTTTTTAAATTTTCCTCTGCCCTGAGCACTGCATAATATGACTCCGCACATCTCATGATATGTGATTGTCTATCTGCAGAAAATTTTGATTTTGCTTCAAGACTCAGCTTGACACCCATTTTAAAATCAAACCATGCTGGCATGTCAAAAATTGGTTGAGTTAGGCTAACTCCATAAGATTTTTCATCTCTATCATTGTTACCTTTGGTGCCGAATATTGAACCTCCTGCACCCAAAACCCTCGTTGATGAGCCTTTTGTTTCAGCTTCTCTGTATTTAGCTTCTGCTACAATTGATGGAAGAAGTGCCGCCCTACTAATATTCTTTGATTCTTTTTTAGCTAAGTAGTCAGCTTTTGCAGCTAACAATTGTGGGTCATTGTTTAAGGAAAGTTCATATATTTTTGATAATGTTTCAGCGCTCCAGCAAATTGGTGCCAAAACATTTATGGATATAATAATAAAAAAAATAGCAAAGCACTTCATCGAGTTTTCCAAAGCTAAAAAAATACTAACTGAAGTTTATCAGATTTATATTAACTAGCCATTGTATGACTGAATGTATAATAGATTTCGTTAAATAAAGCTAACTAACAGAGGTATAATTATTATGTTACCAAAACATAAATACAACTCCCGAGATATTTCGATAGAGAATCAAGAGAAAGTATTTTCTGGATTCTTTGAGATGCTTCGAGTTACATTACGATATAAGCTGTTTTCCGGAGAATGGAGTAAACCCATTAAACGAGAACTTTTCGAAAGAGGTTCTGCGGTGGGTGTTTTGCTTTACGATCCAGCCCATAAGCTTATAGGGCTGGTAGAACAATTTCGTGTTGGAGCTCTGGGCGACAAGAATAGCCCTTGGCTATATGAAGTTGTGGCTGGTATGGTCGACCCTGATGAATCATTTGAGCAAGCAGCTTTGAGGGAAATACAAGAAGAAGTTGGAATTAATAAAGTTCAACTTCATCCAATCTGTCAGTACTGGGTAAGTCCAGGTGGAACCAACGAAAGAATGCATCTTTATTGCGGTATAACAAATCTGCTGGGACTTGATGGTGAATTAGGTATGAATGAGCAATCAGAAGATATTTTTTTGCATATAGTTCCCCAGGATGATATACCTTTATATATGAAAGCTGGTCAATGCGATAACGCAGCCACTACAATTTCTTTGATGTGGTTACAAAAAAATTTCGACGATTTTATATAAACATTTTCTTATTAATGCTTATGTAGGAGAAATAGATTGACTGAAGTCAACCCTAGGTTTAAATATAAAGTAGATCTATGTAGTTACTTAGCTGATGGTGAGGCTAATTACTTTAGATTGAAAAAAATTTTTCCTCAAATGCACCATGCTAAAGAGAAAAAAATACTAATTTTTAATACCGGTAAACATATTTTACTTTTACAGGTTCTAGAAATAACTCGATATACAACACTTATCCTGTTGCGCGAAGAAACAGGTGAATATATGCCTTGCAAAATGCTTAATTCATGGCTAACAATGCCTCAGCTAACCATGAGACTTTATCATGATGCAAAAATGGCAGAGGTGATATCTTGTGATAAAGTCAGATCTATTCGACCTAGATATGAAAAATTAAACCAAAATATGTATCAACCCGATGAAAAATCACAGTGGAATAAGTTTTTATCAGAGTGGTTAGAGTATTGCCTTGAATACGGATATGACAACTCTTTAGTAATTTAAGGCTAACATATTTATCAAATTCTTTAAAACTCAAATCAATGTTGCTACCAAGGATTTAAATTGAAAAAAACTGATGTTATTAACTTGATACAGATCAGCGATTGTCATCTGGGGTCAAAAAAAGACTTTCTATCTAACGGTGTTAATACATATGACAGCTTCAAGAAAGTTTTATGTGAGATTAAAAAAAAGTTCGGATCCTCTTTGATTATTATCTCAGGTGATATTTCTGCGTCAGGAGCTAAGACATCTTACCAGTTATTTTCCGACACAATGGATAAAGAGGGCCTACCTTACAGATGGATTCCAGGAAACCATGACGACCTTCAACTCATGAGTAATATAATTTCACAGCAATTTATACGTGTTGAAAAGCATGACAATTGGGTCATTATTTCACTTATCAGCTGCGATTCTAAAAATGTTGAGGGATTTTTGGCTAAAAATGAAATTGAAGAATTAGAGTTTTTGTTAAAAAAATATAAGGATCTTTATATTTTGTTATTTGTCCATCATCCGCCAGCCAGCATAAACTCGAAGTGGTTAGACGAGCATCGAATTACTAATAGCGGCAAGCTTGAAACAATATTATCTGGACACCCTAATGTGAAAGCCATATTTACTGGCCATGTTCACCAAGAGAGAGCTATAGATTGGGGTAATTTGATCGTTTATAGCACCCCTTCAACTTGCTACCAATTTGTAAAAGATATTGATTATTTTGAAATAAGTTCAGATGGTCCTAGTTATAGATGGATAGACTTAAAGTCTGACGGAGTTATAGTTACCGGTGTAAATTATCTGAAATCTTAATACTCATGTTCAGTTAACTTTTTTTCTAGTAATGTACTTTAGGTTTGTTGATAAAACAAATTTTTATTTAGCTTTTATCTTTTAAGAATTTATATCACTATAGGGATTTAAACAAAGAGATTTTTGGATATGACAATACTTTATATTCACGGATTTAATAGCTCACCTGCTTCCACCAAGGCACAGCAAACAGAAACCTGGATAGATGAGATATCTGCAAACAAAAAATTCATTTGCCCAGCGCTAAGTGGCGATACACAATTAGCTATTGGTCAGCTTGAGGAAATAATTGAGCATTGCGATGACGCGATTGGATTAATAGGAAGCTCGTTAGGTGGTTTTTACGCAACATGGCTTGCCCAAAAGTATAAATTAAAATCAGTTTTAATAAACCCAGCAGTTGAGCCTCACAAAACAATGAGTCAGTATTTGGGGTTAAATTCTAACTATCATTCTGGTGAGACCTATATCCTCACTCAAAGTCACATTAATTTTTTAGAAAGCATCAATGTTGCTGATATACACAACCCAAAAAATATATGGGTGTTACTCCAAACAGCTGATGAGATATTAGATTATCGCCAAGCCGAGATCAAATATTCCCAATGTATGCTTACTATCGAACAAGGGGGCAATCATAATTTTCAAGGCTATGAGCAGCATTTACCTGCCATAATTAAATTTTTACAACCATAGACGGTTTTTTATGAGTAACTACACATCAGAGGATATTGAAGTTTTAACTGGGTTAGACCCTGTCAGAAAAAGACCTGGCATGTATACAGATACTTCACGTCCAAACCATTTAGCACAAGAAGCGATAGATAATAGTATTGATGAAGCTCTGGCTGGACATGCCTCAAAATTAGTAGTCACACACCATAAAGATGGTTCATTGTCTGTGCTAGATGATGGTCGAGGAATGCCGGTAGACACTCATCCCGAGCAAGGTTTGCCAGGGGTAGAAGTAATTCTTTCGACACTTCATGCTGGTGGAAAATTTTCTGGTAAAAGTTATAAATTTTCCGGAGGACTTCATGGGGTCGGCATTTCTGTCGTAAATGCGCTATCCTCTAAATTAGAGGTTACAATTAAAAGAGATTCCAGCGTATATAATATGGTCTTCTCTAATGGTGAAAAAATTTCTGAACTAGAAATCATAGATAGCTGTGGAAAAAAAAATACGGGAACACTCATACACTTTTACCCAGATCCACAATATTTCGACTCTATCAAATTCTCTATTTCAAGACTTAAACATGTATTGAGAGCAAAGGCAGTTCTCTGTGCTGGTTTAGAAGTAAGCTTCAGTGATGAAAATACTGGAGAATTTGATATTTGGTCTTATAAGGATGGCCTTAAAGATTACCTCGAGGGCTCAACAAAAGAATGGAGGCCAGTTCCCCTAGAACCTTTTGTGGGAAGTTCGTCATTCGACTCAGCAGCTGTTGACTGGGCAGTGCAGTGGCTACCCGAAGGGGGAGATTTAATTCAAGAAAGTTATGTGAATTTAATACCAACAATTCAAGGCGGCACTCATGTAAATGGCTTCCGAACTGGATTACTTGAGGCAATGAAAGAGTTTTGTGAATTTCGAAATCTTTTACCCCGTGGAGTTAAGCTGGCGCCAGAGGATGTTTGGGACAAGTGCGCGTTTGTGTTGTCAGCTAAGCTAGCTGATCCTCAATTTTCTGGACAGACTAAGGAGCGATTGTCGTCACGTGAAGCAGCGTCATTTATTTCTAATATCACAAAAGATGCCTTTAGTTTGTGGGTCAATAAACATACAGAAGATGCTGAGTTATTAGCAGAATTATTTATTAACAATGCTCAAAAAAGACTAAAAGCTAGTAAGAAAATTGCTAGAAAGAGAGTAACTGCTGGACCTGCGTTGCCTGGTAAGTTAGCAGATTGTTCTTCGGTTAGTCCAGAACTTTGTGAAATATTCTTAGTCGAAGGAGACTCTGCTGGAGGTTCTGCAAAGCAAGCTCGAAGCCGAGAATTTCAAGCAATAATGCCTCTTAGAGGAAAAATTTTAAATACTTGGGAGGTAGATGGAGAAGAGGTTTTGGCATCGCAGGAGGTTCATGATATTTCTGTTGCGCTTGGTATAGATCCTCAATCAGAAGATTTGGGTAATCTTAGATATCACAAGGTATGTATTTTGGCAGATGCGGACTCTGATGGCCTTCATATTGCAACACTACTTTGCGCTTTATTTGTGAAACATTTCCGTTCGATGGTCGACAAGGGACATGTATATGTTGCCATGCCGCCACTATATAGAGTTGATGTAGGAAAAGATGTGTTTTATGCCCTTGATGATAGTGAAAAACAGAGTATTTTGGATAGGGTTACTGCAGATAAAAGGAATGCAAAAATAAACATACAGCGCTTTAAAGGTCTAGGTGAAATGAATCCTATGCAATTACGTGAAACCACAATGAATCCAGATACAAGGCGTCTAGTTCAATTAACTATAGAAAAAGGTGATAGCACAGATCAAATGTTAGATATGCTGTTATCAAAAAAGCGTGCAGGCGATAGAAAAACTTGGTTAGAGGATACTGGAAATTTAGCAGAAATATGAGACTTACTTGGCTGGCAGACTAATTTTTTAACAAATTTTATTTTATAGGTGAGCAAATAAAATTATGACTGAAACTTCCTTAATTGGTGATATTCCAGAGCAAATACCTCTGCATGATTACACGGAAAAAGCGTATTTGGATTACTCAATGTACGTTATTTTAGACCGCGCTTTGCCAAATATTGGTGATGGCCTTAAACCTGTTCAGAGAAGAATTATTTATGCAATGAGTGAGCTTGGTCTTAAATCTACGGCTAAATATAAAAAATCAGCTAGGACCGTAGGTGATGTGATTGGTAAATTTCATCCTCATGGAGACAGCGCTGCATACGAAGCAATGGTATTGATGGCACAATCATTTTCTTACCGCTATCCATTAGTAGACGGTCAAGGCAACTGGGGAGCACCAGATGACCCTAAATCTTTTGCAGCAATGCGCTATACGGAGTCAAAATTAGCGAGATTTGCAGATATTTTACTTAGTGAATTAGGTCAAGGTACAGCTGACTGGAAGCCAAATTTTGATGGTAGTTTAGAGGAGCCATCAATAATGCCAGCAAGAGCTCCACATGTTTTGCTAAACGGAACTACAGGTATTGCCGTTGGAATGGCAACAGATATACCCCCCCATAATCTCAGGGAGATAGTTGGCGCTTGTATTCATTTGCTTGATCAACCAAAAGCAACCCTTGAGGAAATTCATGCTTATATTAAGGGCCCGGATTACCCTACTGATGCTGAAATCGTCACAGCTCAGAATGACATCCTAAAAAGCTATGAAACGGGACGCGGTAGTCTAAAAATGAGAGCTGTTTGGCACAAAGAAGATGGAGATATAGTCCTAACCGCTTTGCCACACCAAGCCTCCGGGGCAAAGATTCTAGAGCAAATCGCATCTCAAATGAATGCAAAAAAATTACCTATGGTTGCTGACCTTAGAGATGAATCAGATCATGAAAACCCAACTCGATTGATCATAGTTCCAAAATCAAATAGGGTTGATCTTGAAGTTTTAATGAATCATTTATTTGTTACGACTGATTTAGAAAAGAGTTACAGAATAAATATGAATATGATTGGAATTAATGGTCGTCCCGAGGTAAAACCATTAAAGAAAATTCTATCAGAATGGATAAAATTTCGTTTGAATGTTGTTAAGCGACGCATAACGCATCGTTTAGAAAAAGTTGAAAAAAGATTACATCTTCTCGATGGCCTATTAATTGCCCTCTTGAATATAGACGAGGTTATAAGAATAGTTAGAGGTGAAGATGAACCTAAACCTATTTTAATACAAAGATTTAGCTTAAGTGATATTCAGGCAGAATATGTCTTAGAGACTAAATTAAGACAACTTGCAAGGTTAGAAGAATTTAAGATAAAAGCAGAGCAGAAAGAGCTTGCGAAAGAACAAGAGAAACTTGAAAAAATACTTAATTCTTCCCAGCGCCTGAAAAGCTTAGTAAAAAAAGAGCTATTGGAGGTAGCAGAAGAATTTGGGGACGATAGGAGATCTCCAATAATAGAAAGAGTTGAAGCTAAAGCTTTTTGCGAGACCGACTTAATAGTCTCTGAATCAGTTACTATTGTCCTATCAGATAAGGGGTGGATTAGGTCTGCAAAAGGACATGACCTTGATCCACTCTCCTTAAATTATAAAGAGGGAGATAAGTTCTTTTGCGAAGTTAAGGGTCGTAGCAATCAAAACGTAATTCTGTTGGATTCTGGGGGTCGGACTTATTCTATATCTGCCCACTCTTTACCTTCTGCACGTGGACATGGAGAGCCAGTAACAGGAAGACTAAATGCACCCTCTGGTGTGAACTTCAATGGTTTGGTTATGGGTGAGGATAATCAACATATACTTCTAGCAACAGATGCAGGCTATGGATTTGTGGCAAAAATTGAGGATTTGCAAACAAAAAATCGTTCAGGAAAAGCTACAATTTCTATTCCCAAAGGAGGAAAGGTTTTATTACCAGCCCTCATATCTGACCCTAACAAAGATTTGGTGATTGCGGTAAGTAACGAGGGTCGTATGTTAGTTTTTCCCATAACTGATCTACCTCAACTGGCTCGAGGGAAGGGTAATAAGTTAATCAGCATTCCATCTTCCAGGCTGCAAGCAAGAGAGGAATATATGGTTGCAGTGACCTCAATAAGAGAAGATCAGCAGCTTCTCTTATATTCTGGTAAGCGTTATTTAGGTTTGAAATTATCCGATTTAGAGCATTACCGTGGGGAAAGAGGCCGACGAGGAAACAAGTTGCCCAGAGGGTTTCAAAAAGTAGATAAAGTAGAAATAAAATCTCTAGATTAGTTTAGTTTAAATGAATGATCATATATATCGTCAATAGTTAATTAATACTGTGACTTCAATCAAAACCTAATTCTTTTTTTAGCATTTTTAGTTTTATTATCAGTTGTTCATTGCTTAATTTTGATTCTATTTTATCTTTTTTTGTAGCTGGAACCAATGAGGGCATTTTCTTGCCTTGAGATATTTCTGAGCATATTCGTCGATAATTCTCTAAGAATATCGGATAACTCACCGATGTGGCATCGTTTCGAAGTTTATACCACCCAGTTTCTTCGCCTGCATAATATACTGCTATGTGCGACCACTTAACACTAGATTTAGGTGAGCCGGCAGTGCATGCTTCCTTATATGCTTTTTCTGAGCTTGGTAGCTCACTATTTCCGTCAGACATTTCGCAACATTCGAGCATTCGATTAAGCGTAGGTAAATACTCTGATGTGCTTATTATTTTTTTTGCCCCCTGTAGTATTTGTTTCTCTGAAAAATAACAAAGCGTATCTAGCCATAAACGTTTAGCTTGATTTAAAAGGTCTGTATCGGTGTAAGCACTATAAAATTGATTATGATAGTTTACTCTGAATAGAGCAAAGACTTTATTTATGGCATCTATCAACTCTGGCGAGTAATTATTTGCCTGCCCAGCTTCTATCTCTGAGCTCATCGACGAGGTTGCTACCTCTTGTACTATTTGCTCTATTAGGTCGTTGTTTTTCTTCATAATTCCTTACCTTTGAGGAGATTGATTTCTGACGAGACCATTCTCGTTTTATGTGTTGTAGAAACTTCGTATTCCATGAATTATGTGCTTGTCCGCTCTCTCTCCAGTATAAGATAAACTCAGGTGATAGTTTATGGGCAAAATCTCTGGGAATATTGGCAAGAACTAAGATTTCATAAAGCTCTTCACTTGGCTTCCAACTTTGATCGAGTAATCTTGGGGCTGAGTCTTGTTCCATTGTAATGGTAAATTTTGACCACTGTCTCTTAATGTGTGTTACAAACCGGCTGTTCCAAGTATCAGACTTATCACCTCGCTCTAGCCAGTAAAGAACAAATTCTGGTATCGCATCTTCAATAAAATTGTCGTTAATTCCTGCTTGCCTTACTAAAATATCCATGGCGTCAATTGAGGGTCGCCATTCAGGCTCCATTAGTACCTTAAGACCAATTTTTGTGTTTTCTGTCTGAAAGTTACGCCATAAACGAATCACATGCTTGATAAATTTTGAGCCCCAGCTAAATTTAGGATCATTTCTTTCCGACCAATAAATAACAAATTCTGGAATTTGGTCATTTATAAATTTAGACGGTATGTTGTATTGCTGTAACTGGCGAAGAACTTCACTATCTGGTGACCATGAGCTTGGTATAGTTTTTGCTTTTGCCCTTAGACTAGGAGCCTTTTTTTCAGTAACTGATTGTTTAGACAATCCAGTTTCATTAAAAGCGAAACGCAGTTCTCCACTTTCTGTTATTGGTGAAGTAGAAATTAATAGAATTCCTTTATCACGCAAACTAAAAGTAATTCGCTGAAGCACAACAACATCCCAGAAAGGAACAGCATTAGTAATTTGTTTTAGGCTCACAGAAACCCAATTATAGTTATCAATAAGTTCTTGTCTGTTATGTTCTGATAGTTCATTTAGGGCATGCAATAGTACAGCCTCTTCCAAACCAATAGTGGCCGCAAGTGAAGGGGAAATCGACAGCATTTTTTCTGGAATTAATGACATATTAAGTACTTTATCAGAAATTTTGATGTAAGTTCATTTAAACAACCAGAGGTAGTATATTAATATAAATTTTTAGCTTAATTCTAAAAAAATCATAGTATAACTAATTAATATTTTAATATGTGAAAATGAAAGAAAGGTTATTTTTTGATTTAAGTTTTCTTTAGACTCCCATGCTAAAATATAATTTGAGCATGGGAGGCAGTACAATTGGCAAAACAAAAAATATCAACTTTTGTATGTAATGATTGCGGCGCTGATTTTACCAAATGGCAAGGTCAATGTAGTGAGTGTTCAGCATGGAACACTCTTACAGAAATTAGACTATCTGGCTTAAAAAAATCTTCTTCTCAGAGATATACTGGTTTTGCCGGCGCTACAAATGGCGCAATAAGCACTTTATCAGATATTGATATCAATGAAATTCCTAGAATAGCATCAGGTACGGCTGAGCTTGATTTAGTTTTAGGCGGCGGATTAGTTCCAGGTTCTTGCATTTTAGTGGGAGGGGAACCTGGAGCTGGGAAAAGTACACTCCTACTTCAGCATCTGTGCAAATTAGCCACGATACATAAATCGTTGTATGTTACAGGTGAGGAGTCTCCTCAACAGATAGCAATGAGAGCAGATAGACTTCGCCTACCAACAGATCAGTTAAAGATTATGGCAGAAACTTCTGTAGAACTAATCTGCTCTACAGCCATGGATTATGGTCCAAAAATCCTTGTAGTAGATTCTATACAGGTGATGCATTTAAATGATGTTTCTTCTGCTCCTGGAAGTGTTTCTCAGGTTAGAGAAAGTGCAGCCATGCTGATTCGTTATGCTAAAGAGACAAATACTATTTTGCTGCTTGTTGGACATGTAACAAAAGATGGCTCTCTTGCTGGACCAAAAGTTTTAGAGCATATGATCGATTGTTCTATGATGTTAGAGGCGACTAATAACAGTCATTTTAGGACTCTCCGTTGTAATAAAAATCGTTTTGGGGCTATTAATGAATTAGGTGTATTTGCCATGACAAATATAGGCTTAAAAGAAATATCCAATCCTTCAGCAATTTTTTTACAGAGAGATGATCAGGTAGCTTCAGGCAGCCTAGTGATTGTTATTTGGGAAGGAAGCAGACCTTTATTAGTTGAACTTCAGGCTTTAGTCGATCCAAGCCACCTAGGAAATCCGAGACGTATTACTGTGGGATTAGAGCACAATCGTTTAGCAATGCTTCTCGCTGTGTTGCACAGACATGGCGGGGTAATGGTTGGAGATCAAGACGTTTTTGTAAATATTGTAGGTGGAGTGAAAATTTCTGAAACCAGCGCTGATCTTGCATTAATTTTAGCTGTCATATCGAGTTTTCGAGATCGAGCACTTCCTCGAGACCTTGTCGTATTTGGTGAAGTAGGTTTATCTGGGGAGATTCGTCCAGTGCCTAATGGCCAAGAACGGCTAAAAGAGGCATTAAAACATGGATTTAAAAGAGCCGTTGTACCTTTTGGCAATGCACCGAAACAACCATTGCAAGGAATGGAGGTTATCACTGTGCGAAAATTAACAGATGCCATCGAGGCTTTAGATTAACAAAATCCTTCGTTGACATTGAGCTTAGAAGACGTTACTTTGCAAATGATTGTTAACGCAATAGGTGCCTAATTTACATATCAGTATCTTGGGTGAAACGGGAAATCAGTGCATTGAAGCTCGATATGAGCGACTTTAATTCTGATACTGCCCCCGCAACGGTAAATGAGACGATCATTTTTATTAATGAATCGAAGTTAAATTAAACAACCACTGTACATTAGTATGGGAAGGTAATTTAGCTAGGAAACTACTCATAAGTCCGGAGACCGGCCTATAGCTATACAAACGAACCACGGGGCGTGGTGGCGTGAATTTTGCTGTGGCATCTTGAATATCTAGATTCTATTTTCATTTCTTCACACACCTTTTCTCGTGGATATTTTCTGGCTCAATATTGTTCGGGGTCGAACAAATAGGATTTATTCAATGAAATTTTTTATTCATAGCTTTATTTTCTGCTTTTCACTTTCACTTTCACTTTCACTTTCTGCTGATACAAAAACTATAAAAGAAAGTATCGCAGAAGTCGTAGTTACTGCTACACGTACGCCACAAACAATAAATCAAGTGCTTGCATCAACGACAGTCATAAGCACTGAAGATATTGAAAGATATCAACCTACAGATTTGCTTGATTTATTTCATCACGTTCCTGGTATTGACATCGCGAGAAATGGAGGGACAGGAACCACTCCTGCTTTGTTTATACGTGGCTCAAATACAAGTCATGCATTATTTTTAGTAGACGGTCAACGAATTAATTCTGCGAGCCTGGGCAGTACTTCTTACCAGTTTATAGATCCCAGTCAGATAGAACGTATAGAGATTGTACGTGGCGCTAAATCAAGTATTTACGGCAGTGATGCAGTAGGTGGGGTAATTCAAATATTTACCAAAAAAGGTGATTTTAAACCTTCAACAATTGTTTCCACTGAGGTGGGATCTAATGTCCTGAAAAGAACAGCCGTAGCAACACGTGGAGCATACAATCAGTTACGTTATTCGATTGATCTATCATACTTGGAAACAGACGGAATTGATGTATTAAAAGATGATTCACAACAGAATCGAGATAGCGATGGTTACAAAAACTTTTCGATTAACACTAATTTTGGGTATACATTTGATAACGGTGTTGATGTTGGACTCAGCTTTTTAGAATCTCACTCCCGTATTTATTTAGATGGATCATCATATCCGGATAGGGATAGCTTTTCAGATAGCATAATACAAAATATAGGATTTAGTGTCAGTGCACCCTTAAGAGATTGGTGGCTTTCTAAAATTTCTATGGGCCGATCCATGGACGATATCGATGATACCAACGGTATAGACGGGTCTCATATATCAGATTTTCGCACTACTAAAGATCAGTATTCCTGGCAAAATGATATTGAAATATTTAATGAACAGATAATAACGTTTGGCGTAGATTTATATGACGACGAGTTAGTTGCTAGTACAGATTATACTGATACTCAAGGAGTCCCTGCTCGAGATAGAATGAACCGTGCATATTTCATTCAATATCAGGGAAATTTTTCTATTTTTGACTATGTTTTAGGATACCGCGAGGATGATAACGAAGAGAATGGAAAACAAAACACAAGTAATATCTCATTAGGAGCACAGCTAGGCAAAAGTCACCGAGTTATTTTTAGTTGGGGAGAAGCCTTTAAAGCACCAACCTATAATGATCTATACTGGCCCATAGGGGAGTATGGTGCTGGTAATCCAGACCTTCTTCCAGAGGATTCCGAGAATTTTGAGTTAGGATTCAGGGGAGATTATACTGTATGGAAATGGGAAGCTTCCATTTATCAGAATCGTATTGATAATCTTATTGAATGGGCCCCTAATCCTACAGAGGCATATCCATATCAATGGATTCCCTCTAATGTCGATAGCGCTAAAATTAAAGGTGGTGAGTTTAAGGCAGATACCAGTCTTGCTGGATGGGATATTACTACCAGTTTTTCTTATACAGATCCACGCAATCAAACAACAGATAAGCTTCTTCAAAAACGCGCCCAAAAGAAATTTACTTTCGATATTGATCGTAGCTTTTCTCGCTGGGATGCCGGAACATCTTTCAATGCAACTAGTAAGCGCTATACTAATACAACTAATACCGGGAGTTTAGGAGGCTATGGTCTGTTAGATTTTCGTTTTAGTTACCAACTCGCCGAAAAGGTTAAGATGCAGTTGAAGGCTAATAATGTGTTTGATAAGCATTACACGACTAGTGAAAACTATCATACGGATGGCTCTAACTGGGTATTAAAGCTTACTTATGCGCTATAATTGATCGTTTAGATACTTGGGGGGGAATACAATGGCTGATGAAAACCAAGCTGAGCGTCAAAAGCGCAAAATGCAAAAATTAAAAGAAAAGGTGGATCAGCATATCGAAGCATGCGATCAAGAAAAAGGTGTTATGATTCTCCTTACAGGAGACGGGAAAGGTAAAAGTAGTTCTGCTTTCGGTATGGTTGTTCGCTCACTTGGTTATGGATACAAGGTTGGCGTGGTTCAGTTCATAAAAGGTGAACAGTTATCAGGCGAAGAATTATATCTTAGAGATCATTGCCCCCAAGTGGATTTTTATCAAATGGGTACCGGGTTTACTTGGGATACTCAAGATCGTGATGCAGATATTGCTGCAGCACAAACCACCTGGAAGGTAGTAGAGCCGATGCTGTCTGATCCAAGTTACCATCTAGTTATTATAGACGAGCTAACCTATATGCTCAGTTACAAATACCTTGACGAGTCTATGGTAACCAAAGCTTTATCGAATCGACCGCCCAGTCAAAGCGTTGTAGTAACCGGTAGAGGTGGTGGAAACTCTTTAAAGGATATAGCTGATACCGTTTCAGAAATAAAAGATATCAAACATGCCTACCAGTCGAATATTAAAGCGCGTAAAGGCGTAGATTACTAGAATGGAGAAATCTCTTTGAGAGGCGCCAGATCACGTAAATTTACGTTGATCCTCTTTTTTTCATTGATACCGATGATGATCTTAGCTGCTTTAGTCGGCCCTGTTTTTATCTCTCCTGCTAAGTTTATAGATTCATTGGTAAGCATGCTCAGTATCACAGATTTCGGTAGCAATATATCGAATCAAGCGAGCGTTTCCCATGAAGAGGTCATTCTTTCCGCAATTCGATTTCCACGAGTAGTCTTGGCCGCTTTAGTGGGTGCTTGTTTAGCATGTTGCGGAGCAGTGATGCAGGGATTGTTTAGAAACCCTTTAGCAGATCCCTCATTAATTGGTGTTTCCAGCGGTGCATCCGCAGGTGCTAGTTTTGTGATTATATTTTGTAGTACTTGGCTTCATAGCAGTAGTTTTTTTGGGCTCACATTAGTCGCTTTTGGCGCATCTACAGGTGGCGCTTTGGCCGTCTTATTAGTTTACCGATTATCGACTTCTTCCACTGGAACTTCTGTTCCGACTATGCTACTTGTTGGCATTGCAATTAGCGCTTTAGCTGGGGCCTTAAACGGGATATTTAGCTTTATTGCAGATAATGAGATGTTGCGGCGTATGAGTTTATGGCAAATGGGTAGCTTGGACGCAGCTAATTGGTTTCGTGTTGGAATCGCTGGAATCGCTGCTAGCATATTGTTAATAACGCTTCCCAATCAAAGCCAAGCTCTTAATGCATTCTTACTAGGTGAATCAGAAGCACGGCACCTAGGTATAGATACAGAGAGAGTGAAGCAGCGAATTATTTTATTGACAGCAATAGGAGTTGGCACATCAGTTGCCGTAGCAGGTATGATTTCCTTTGTGGGTTTGGTTGTTCCTCATATGGTTCGCCTAGTCATCGGTCCTGACCATAGATATTTAATACCTAGCTCAGCTGCACTTGGCGCAATTCTTTTAATCGTAGCTGATAGTTTCGCGCGCATTATAGTTGCCCCAGCTGAACTACCTACTGGTATTTTAACAGCACTCCTGGGCGTACCATTTTTCTTTTGGTTGCTCACCAAAAATCATCACCGCATCCAGAGATAATACTTATGTCCCTTGTAGCCGAAAAATTATCACTTAATTGTTCTGGGGTCTTTTTGTTGCGAGACGTTAATGTTTCTATTTTGCCAGGAAAAATTACAACAATAGTTGGCCCGAATGGAGCAGGTAAAACGTCCCTACTTCGTTGCTTATCGAATGATATTTCACCGACATCTGGCTCTATAATATTTAATGGGAAAGATATTAATAATTGGGATCCTATTGATAGAGCAAAATCTTTATCGGTTCTAACACAGCACTCTTCGTTAGATTTCCCTTTTACTGCTGAGGAAGTTGTTCTATTAGCCAGAACTCCTCATGATACTGGTTCAATAAGAGATGATGAGATTGTAGCTACTGCTTTAAAAATTGTAGATGCAACTTATCTAGCGAATCGTCAATATACTCAGTTATCGGGCGGGGAAAAACAACGTATACATTTAGCTAGAAGTCTGGCCCAAATATGGGACCTAGATACAAAACAAAAGGATCATACTGATCGATTTTTGCTTTTAGATGAACCAACTTCTTCTTTTGACTTGGCTCACCAGCAATTAACACTGGAGATAGTCAGTAGTTTTTCTTCTAGGGGTGTAGGTATTTTATTGGTTATGCATGATTTAAATTTAGCAGCCAAATGCTCTGATCAGGTCATAATGATGGAGTGCGGTAAACCAGTAAAAACTGGTTTACCAAAAGAGGTTTTTACTGCAGAAAATATAGAGCAGGTTTTTGGTGTACGAGTAAAAGTTCAAGAAAATCCTGAGAATAAAAAACTTCTTATCGTTATCTAGATGAGGTTCCTACCAGTAATTTATTAACTTATATTTATTGTTGATAGTTAAGGGCTTACAAATGAACAAGAAATTGATCCAATGGTTGAATTTCCTAATAATTTTTGGAGTAAACGCAATTCTTTTATCATATCCAGTTACTGGACTAACTATTACTGATGATATGGGAAGTGAGATTGTTTTAGCAAAGCCAGCACAGCGGGTAATTAGTCTTTCTCCGCATCTTACAGAACTAGTTTTTGCGATAGATCAAGGAGAGAAATTGGTAGGGGTAATGAGTTTTAGTAATTACCCAGAGGCAGCAAAAAAAATTCCTCGTGTAGGCTCACATAATACAATTAGCTACGAGTCTATAGCACAAATTCAGCCTGATCTTATTCTTGCTTGGGGTTCCGGTAATGGCTCAGAAGCAATACATAAACTAAAGACTTTGGGATTTTCTGTTTATGTCTCAGAACCTGATAAACTCGAAGGAGTAGCTGCAACAATTCGAAAGCTTGGAATATTATTGGGTGCTAAGGATAAAGGTGAAAATGAGGCAAATAAATTTATCAATAGATTGAGTCAACTGAAAGAAAATTATAGTGATAAGCGAAAAATGAGTGTCTTTTATCAGCTCTCAGATAATCCAATTATGACAGTTAGTGGGCGACACTTAATTTCTGATGTCATTGAATTATGTGGAGGGTTTAATATTTTTTCAAAAGCTATACCCAAAGCGTTAAAGGTCAGTTTGGAATCATTAGTGAGATCTGACCCTCAAGTTATCATAGCGGGAACTAAAAAAGAAAATGAAGAAAAATGGTTAAGTGGGTGGGCAAATAGAGCTTCAATGAGGGCTGTTAAAGATAAACAAGTATATTTCATAGATCCAGATTTACTGGTAAGACATGGACCAAGAATTATAGAAGGTACAGAAAAAATGTGTAACTATCTAGAAAGATCTCGAAAACAAGAAAACAGGTAGAGTTAAGCGACTACCTAATTTCCTGGCTGTATATGTCTATCTGCAGGAATTATAGGTCATAACCACGTTCATTATGCTGAGTTACATCAAGACCATAATCTTCATCATCTTTTGATGTACGAAGACCTAATGTAGCGTCAATGATTTTGAGTATAATGTAAGTAACGACAGCGGTATAACAAAAAGTACTTACCACACCAATCATTTGGATGCTTAATTGACTCATTATCGTGACGCCTTCGGAAAGACCCTGACCACTAAAAACTCCGAGTTCACTTGAGATAAAAAATCCACCTAAAATTGTTCCTAATATGCCACCTACCCCGTGTACAGGAAAAACGTCCAATGAATCATCGATTTTAAGCGTTTGTTTTATTAATTGTGTTGCATAGTAACAAACAATTCCTGCTGAAAATCCAATAGCTAAAGCTCCACCAGGACCCACAAAACCTGAAGCTGGTGTTATAGTCCCAAGTCCTGCGACCATGCCGGTCACAATGCCTAATACGGATGGTTTCCCATGCTTCAACCACTCCATCATCATCCAAGCTAGAGATGCTGTTGCTGCAGATATGTGAGTTACAAGCATTGCCATTCCAGCATCCCCGTTGGCCGCCAATGCTGATCCAGCATTAAATCCAAACCACCCTACCCACAACATTCCAGCCCCAATAACAGTAAGTGTTAAGTTATGCGGTGTCATGGGCTGTTGCTGAAAACCTCTTCTGTTACCAATAACTAATGCTGCTACTAAAGCAGCCGTGCCAGCTGTTATGTGTACGACTGTTCCACCAGCGAAATCCAGGAGGCCTAGCTGCATTAGCCAGCCTCCACCCCAAACCCAGTGTGTGATAGGTACATAAACTAAAATTAACCATACGCTACTAAAAATTAATACTGCAGAAAATTTAATCCTTTCAGCAAAAGCTCCAACAATTAATGCTGGCGTTATTACGGCGAATGTCATTTGAAACATCACGAAAACAGATTCGGGTATATCACCGCTTAAAGTATCTTCAAAAACATTAGCGAGCATGACATTATTGAGGTTTCCGATAAAAGAATTGAGTGAGCCACCGTCACCAAATGCAAGACTATAACCACAAATTAACCAAATAACTGAGGATACACATGTTATAGCGAAGCATTGCATTAACACAGAGAGGACATTTTTTACACGAACCAAGCCACTGTAAAAAAGTGAGAGACCAGGAATAGTCATAAATAACACTAGTGCGGTAGCAGTTATAATCCATGCTGTATTGGCACCGTTTAGTGAGTCTGCATACCCTAAACTAGGAATTATCAGAGTAAGTAAAGACCATGTTAATCTATATTTTTGGTTTAACCGTTTTAGCATGACATATAATCCTATTGAGCAATATTGGTGCATTCTTACATTCAAGGTGCACTGATTTAGATCAAATATTAGTTAATTTACGTATCTTAGTGTTAATAATCTATCTTTTTATTTTAATGATGCAAGAATTATGCCATTGAGATGATTATTTTCCCTGAGCAGATAGGGATTTCCAAACCGAGTTTTTAAGTTTATCCATCTTAGCATCTGGGTTTCTGTATTTTAGCTGCAGTCCTTTAAGAAAATATCTTAAAACCTGATCTTTGCACTCTCTATAATTTTTGTGGGTTCTTTTCCGAAAGAAAGAACTTAGTTCGTGCGAACTTAATTCAAAATCTGCTAAACTGAGTATTTCTAAAATATCATCCGATTTCAAATGAAACGCAATTTTTAGCTTAGTGAATATCATATTGTTATTTAATTTTTTTTCAGGCAAGGGCTGTAAGCCTTCTTTTTTCCCTCTTTTCTCAATAATTAAACCGTTAAGGAATGCAGCAAGATAGCTGTCACTACAATTTAAAAAATCTGATTCAGTACTTTTCTTCAATTTTTTAATTAAGTCATCAACGGATATAGTCTTGCCTCCTAGGCTAGAAATAATAAGCATTTTTTCATCGTCATAATCAAGGATATAACGAATACGACGTAATACATCATTATTTGTCATAAATTTATCTCCTAGCCCCCTCAAAAAAATGTCGAATACCAATAATTTTGCTGGTAAACTTAAATTACAGTTACAATAACGAATGATATATATTTAACAGCCGTTAATGTATATTAAATCTTTAAATTTTATCAGCATTAAGTAATAACTAAGAAGAAAAAGATTATGTATAAAGATTTAGCTCAAAAATTAAAAGAAACAGAAAGTACACCATGGGATGAGGCTTATCAGCATTTAGCGGATTATAAAAAGGAGCATACTAATACCTTAGTGCCTCAATTTTATTCAACTGACGACGGGTTCACATTAGGTTTTTGGCTGCTTAAATTACGCCAAGATCGAGCTAATGGACTTTTAACAGAAGATCAAATTAATCGATTGGATGAATTAAAATTTGTATGGGATCCACATGAGCCTCATTGGGAAAAAGGTTTTGCCGAATTACAAAAATATAGAGAACAATTTGGCGATAGTTTAGTTCCCGAAAATTATCTTACAGAAGGTGAGCATTATGAGTTGGGTGATTTTGCCAGAGCCCAAAGGCTTACAGAGGGTAATTATCCAAGAGAAAAATATCAAAGACTTTGCACGGTAGATTATGTTTGGGATCTTCGCGAGTATGATTGGAAAAGAGCCTTTGCTGCTTTAGAGCTATATAAGCAAGAACATGGCGATTGTTTAGTCCCAAGTGATTATGTGACTGATGAAGAGTCAATAACGGGTGAGTTAGCTTTAGGCCAGTGGGTGATTAAACAGCGCATAGATATGGTTTACAGTTGGTTGACCGAAGAAAAGATGCTGAAGCTAGATTCAGTAGGATTTGATTGGACTCCTGAATCAGGAGAGCCATTACATTTACATCTTTACAGAAAAAATGATTAGTATCTTTCAATAAAAATTATTTTACCGTTTCAATCTCTTATACTTTATCCGTTTAGGCTCTGATTCAGAGCCTTTTTGTTTGCTACGATCCTCGTGGTATTCACTATAATTCCCCTCAAAAAATTTGATCTCACTGTTACCTTCATAGGCTAAGATATGTGTTGAAATTCTGTCTAAAAACCAACGGTCATGTGATATAACAAGAACACAGCCGGGAAAATTTTGGATAGCCTCTTCTAACGCTCTAAGTGTTTCAATATCTAAATCATTTGAGGGTTCATCTAATAGTAATACATTGGCTCCTTGTTTTAGAGTTATTCCTAGATGTAACCTGCCTCTCTCACCGCCAGATAACTCCATAACTTTTTTTTGTTGATCATTGCCTTTAAAGTTAAACCTTCCAGCATATGCCCTTGAAGATATTTCGTAATTTCCAATTTTTAGTATATCTTTTTTATCTGAGATCGCCTCCCATACACTCTGGTTGTCATCAAGATTTTCTCTGCTTTGATCAACAAATGCGAGCTTAACTGTTTCACCAATAGAAATATTACCGCTGTCAGGATCTTCTAAACCACAGATCATTTTAAAAAGTGTAGATTTTCCAGCACCATTTCCTCCAACTACACCAACAATTGATCCCTTGGGAATTTTAAGAGATAAATTATCGATTAATAGTTGGTCACCAAAACTCTTGCTTACATTATCAAAAGAAATAACATTTTCCCCAAGCCTAGGGCCCGGGGGTATATAGATTTCGTTTGTTTCATTACGACTCTGAAACTCTTGCGAATTCATTTCTTCAAAACGAGCTAATCGAGCTTTATTTTTAGTATGACGGCCTTTTGGATTCTGCCTCACCCATTCCAATTCGTTTTTTATTGTACGCTGACGAGCATCTTCTTGTTTTTTTTCTATATCAAGTCGCGCTTCTTTTGTTTCAAGCCAGTTTGTGTAGTTGCCCTCATAAGGTATACCATGGCCTCTATCAAGCTCCAAAATCCAACCAGCAACATTATCAAGAAAGTATCTATCATGAGTTACAGCAACAACAGTACCTGAAAATTCTTCTAGAAATTTTTCTAACCAATATACAGATTCTGCATCCAAATGGTTTGTGGGCTCATCAAGCAATATCATGTCGGGTTTAGAAATAAGCAGTTTACATAATGCAACTCTCCTTCTTTCACCACCTGATAGTAACGATACATCTGAATCCCAGGGTGGAAGTCTTAAGGCATCAGCTGCAATACTTAGTTGGCTATCTATATTATGTGCATCCCAGTGTTCAATGATATCCTCTAATTGCCCTTGTCGTTTGGCAAGCTTATCAAAGTCTGCATCTGGCTCAGCATAATCAACATAGATTTGCTCAAGCTCTTTTAGAGCCTCTACTGCTTCTAGAATACCTTCCTCAACATTTTCACGCACATTTTTATCATTATTAAGATAGGGTTCTTGACAGAGGTAGCCTATTTTAATATTTGGCATTGGCGTAGCTTCGCCCTGAATATCCGTATCAAGCCCTGACATGATATTTAGAAGAGACGATTTACCTGACCCATTTAAACCAAGCACGCCAATTTTAGCTCCAGGAAAAAATGACAAAGAGATATCTTTCAGAATCTCACGCTTAGGCGGCACAATCTTACTTACTCGATTCATTGTGTAAACATACTGCGCCACGCTATAACCCCTTTATTATTTGATATCAATAGTCAATAAATTAAGACTGACCACTATTATAAAGCTTTTATTATTTCTGTGACTGATTATACAACCTAACTTTTTATAACGATATAACCGCTCTTTTTTTGAAAGCACCTGTTAAGTAAACACAATATTGTCAGTTTCAGGTAGGGGCTTCTGCGTGATAGTTTCTTTTGATAATTTAGATGTTTATAGATTAGATTTAGTTTGCCAGTTTCAGGTAGGGGTTCTTTTTAAATTGACGACTCTGCAACTTTCAACGAAACTAAGAACTATATTCAATCGCGATGGACTTCAAAAATGATTTCAACTCAGGATTTACCTGCTTCAAGTGGTTATGATATTTCAAGACTACGTAAAAATAAAAATATGCCCCTTAGTCCAGCAAAACCTGCAAAGGCTTTTAATGGATCAAGAGTGATATTTTTTCTTAATAAACTTAATTTTATAATAGAAACGATTGAGAAATAACAATGTCAATGCCTGTAGTGAGGCGTTAGGTAATTTATACAAAATAAGTGGTTAATATGGTTGGAAAAAAAGAAAACGAAACCTCTAGAACACTTCGTTTTGTTACAGCTGCCTCTCTTTTTGATGGGCATGATGCTGCTATAAATGTGATTCGAAGATTAATTCAATCAAAGGGTGCCGAAGTAGTTCATTTAGGCCACAACAGAAGTGTATGTGAGGTCGTTCGTGCCGCTATTCAGGAGGATGTCGACGCTATCGCCATAAGCTCCTATCAGGGTGGGCATATGGAATACTTCACATACTTATTGGATTTACTAAAAGAATATGGGGCAGAACATATTAAAGTTTTTGGCGGCGGTGGCGGCACCATCACACTTGAAGAAATCAATATTCTTGAATCTGCCGGCGTTAGTCGCATCTATCATCCCGAACAAGGTATGAAAATGGGTCTTATTGGAATGATAGACGATTTATTTCAAATTGTGAGAGCCGGTTCAACTGATAAGAGAACTAAAATATGCGTTGATGACCATTATGAGAGATATATTAAACAAGATATAAATAACGAGTTTAAAATTTCTCAAACTATCTCTGCTATAGAAAATAGAGTTATCCCAGCAGATACATTAAATGAGTTAAAAACTAAATGGAAAGAGTTTATTTGTGAGACACCAGTAATAGGTATTACTGGTACTGGTGGAGCAGGTAAGAGTAGTGTTATTGATGAGCTCTTAGAGAGATTTTTAAGAAATAGACCAGATATCCGTATAGCAGTTTTAGCTGTAGACCCTACTCGGCGAAAAACAGGAGGAGCGTTGTTAGGTGACAGGATAAGAATGAATAGCCTTTCTTCTCCAAAAATATTTATGAGATCTATGGCAACAAGACGTCAACATTTGGCAACTAATGAAGTCTTAGAAGATATATCTATATATTTAAGATCAGTAGGTTATGACTTGATACTCATTGAGACAGCCGGTATTGGTCAAAGCGATTCTCAGATAGTCGATTTTGTTGATCTATCAATTTATATAATGACTGGAGATTACGGTGCAGCTACTCAGCTAGAAAAAATAGATATGGTCGATTATGCAGATATAGTCATTTTAAATAAGTATGAAAAAAGAGGCTCAGCAGACGCTCTGCGCGATATACGAAAGCAGTGGCGAAGAAATCATAATAAATTTGATTTGTTAGATACCGAAATACCAGTCTACCCAGTCATTGCTAACCAATTTAATGATCCTGGGTTAAGTTATGCTTTTTATAATTTGTGCAGACTCATTGCTCGTAAAAAGAAATTGGATAAAAAAGTCTGGGTTCCTAAAAAAGATAGTACTTTTATTCATTCAAAATCGATTGCACTTATTCCTGAAAATAGAGTACGTTACCTCTCTGATATTAGTGAGAATGGGCGACAGATTTGTAAAAAAAATAAAGCTCAATCTGAACTTGCATCTGAAGCTTATCAGGCTTATTCCATGTTAAAAAAACTAAAAGATGAGATGCTTCCAAGTCCTCTAGAGAAGTATTCAGAATCTCAGTTAATCCAAAAAAATTCTGATAAAACTCTCAGTAAATTGCGTGCAACGTATCAATATGCCATTACCAAAATGACGATGGAATCAAAAAAAATCATTCATGAATGGACAGAAAGAAAATCAGCAGTTGAATCAGACAAATATTCTTATTCTGTAAGAGGTAAGGATATCAAAGGCGACAATTATACAACCTCTTTAAGTCAACTAAAAATTCCAAAGGTTGCAGCTCCTAAGTATAGAGATTGGGGCGAAATTTTGAAATTTTTATTATCCGAAAATTTACCAGGTAACTATCCGTATACAGCTGGTGTTTTTTCATATCGTAGGATAGGAGAGGATCCCTCAAGGATGTTTGCTGGTGAGGGCACCCCGGAAAAGACAAATCGTAGATTCCATTATGTATCAAGTGGTTTACCAGCTATTCGTCTTTCAACAGCTTTTGACTCCGTAACACTTTACGGAGCGGACCCAGATGTGCGTCCTGATATATGGGGAAAAATTGGTAATTCTGGAGTCTCAATTGCCACATTAGATGATATGAAAAAACTCTATTCCGGTTTTGATCTATGCTCCTCAAAAACCTCAGTATCTATGACTATAAATGGCCCAGCACCAATGATTCTAGCTTTTTTTATGAATGCTGTAATTGATCAACAAGTTGAAATTTATCTTAAAGAAAATGATTTATGGGCTGAAGCTGAGCTTAAAATACAGAATTTTTTCAAAGGTAAAGAGAGGCCTACTTATAAAGGAAAGCTTCCAGACGGCCATAATCAATTAGGCCTAGCTTTGCTCGGAATTACTGGCGATAGATTGGTAGAGGGTAAAATTTATTCTAAAATAAAAGAAGTAGCCCTAACGTCAGTTCGCGGAACTGTGCAAGCCGACATTCTCAAAGAGGATCAAGCACAAAATACTTGTATTTTTTCTACAAATTTTGCGATGCGGATGATGGGTGATGTGCAAGAATATTTTATTAAAAATAAAATATCCAATTATTATAGTGTTTCAGTAAGCGGTTATCATATCGCTGAAGCAGGTGCTAACCCGATTTCGCAGTTAGCATTTACTCTATCAAATGGATTTACTCTAGTAGAGTATTATCTATCGAGGGGAATGAAAATAGATGATTTTGTATCAAATTTCAGTTTTTTCTTTTCTAATGGGATGGATCCTGAATATGCTGTGATGGGCAGAGTTGCTCGTCGTATTTGGGCTAGAGCGATGAAGGAAAGATATGATGCTAGCCCACGTAGCCAGATGCTTAAATATCATATTCAGACATCTGGTCGAAGTTTGCATGCACAAGAAATGAGCTTCAATGATATTCGTACGACCCTTCAAGCTTTATATGCAATATTTGATAATACGAATAGTTTACACACTAATGCTTATGACGAAGCTATTACTACACCAACATCAGAATCAGTTCGTCGTGCTATGGCAATACAATTAATAATCAATCGTGAATTTGGTTTAAATTTTTGTGAAAATCCATGGCAAGGGTCTTTTGTGGTTGAACAGTTGACCGACTTATTAGAAGAAGCGGTCTATGATGAATTTGACAGAATCTCGGAACGTGGAGGAGTGCTTGGCGCAATGGAAACTATGTATCAGAGAGGAAAAATTCAAGAAGAAAGTATGGTTTATGAGCATAAAAAGTATGATGGTAGCTTGCCATTGATTGGCATAAATACTTTTCTTCCAAATGAAGAGGAAAAAGAAATTATAGAAGGGCGCGAACTTGCAAGATCTGATGATAAAGAAAAGCAACTACAAGTTGATGCATTGAAAGCATATGTCATCCTGAATAAAGATGTTGCTGAAGAGTCAATTGCTAACCTAAAGCTAGCGGCATTAAATCAAGAAAATATATTTAGCTGTCTTATGGAGGCAGCTAAATTTAACTCTTTAGGGCAATTAAGCTCAGCTCTTTACGAAATTGGTGGTCTTTACAGAAGAAATATGTAGCTTATTATTACCAGTAGAAAAATAGTATATCTTAATAAGTTTATTCAGACGCAAAAATCGTGTAATTTTTATCTAAATTTGTGTACAATTTAGTGATTGAAAAAACTTTCCCATTTAAATATAAGTCTATTGTGTGATATGAATGTTTGATAAAAACCAAACTATTGAAAATTTTGATCCTGAGATTTGGGGATCAATAAAAAACGAGTCGAAACGCCAAGAAGATCATATTGAGCTTATCGCATCGGAAAATTATACTAGTCCTGCTGTAATGGCGGCACAGGGATCTAAGCTTACTAATAAGTATGCTGAAGGCTATCCTAGCAAACGTTACTACGGTGGTTGTGAATTTGTCGATCAAACAGAAGAACTAGCTATAGAGAGAGCTAAAGAATTATTTGGGGTTGGCTTTGCTAATGTTCAGCCACATTCTGGATCACAGGCAAATTCTGCTGTGTTTTTAGCTCTTTGCTCGGCCGGTGACACTATACTTGGCATGAGTTTAGACGCGGGTGGCCATTTAACTCATGGAGCAAAACCTAGTTTCTCAGGAAAAATTTATAATTCTGTTCAATATGGTTTAAATCCAGAAACTGGCTTAGTCGACTATGACGAAATAGAGAAACTAGCAACCGAATGCAAACCTAAAATGATCATAGCTGGATTTTCCGCATACTCTGGAATTTTGGATTGGAAGCGTTTTCGTGAAATTGCCGATAAGGTGGGGGCTTATTTTTTAGTTGATATGGCACATGTAGCTGGTCTTGTTGCCGCAGGTGTTTATCCTAGCCCAATTCCCTTTGCAGACGCTGTAACATCGACCACACATAAGACACTTCGGGGTCCTCGTGGCGGGATTATTTTGACTAATAACGAAGATTTAGCAAAGAAATTTAATTCCGCTATCTTTCCTGGTGGCCAAGGAGGGCCTCTTTGTCATGTCATAGCTGCCAAAGCTATTTCTTTTAAAGAGGCTCTAACTGAAGAGTTTAAAGTTTATCAACAACAGGTATTAAAAAATGCGCAGATAATGGCTGCGACTTTCATAAAAAGAAAAATAAAAATAGTATCTGGCGGAACTGAAAATCATCTCATGCTGGTTGATTTAATCGGTAAAGAGTTTACTGGAAAGGATGCTGATGCAGCTTTGGGCGAGGCATTTATAACAGTAAACAAAAATGCTGTACCTAATGACCCTCGATCACCCTTTGTAACTTCTGGATTAAGAATAGGTACTCCCGCTATAACGACTCGCGGATTCAAGGAAGCTGAATCAGAAGGTCTCGCTCATTGGATTTGTGATGTGCTAGATAGCTTAGAAGCTGGTAATTCTAATACGGTTATTCCAGAGGTAAAAGATAAGGTCCTCGAGCTTTGCAGTAGATTTCCTGTATACAGCTAGTAAGTTTTTATTAATACAATCACCTTATATTTTTTCCTCGAATTGCTGCAAACCTCAGCGACGCTGAGAGATCATTTCAGTATGATATAATTCTATATTATTTATTAAAATCAAGAGACTCCCATGCATTGTCCTTTTTGTAGCGCAGAAGATACTAAGGTTAATGACTCCCGGCTTGTTTCAGAGGGTGATCAAGTTAGGCGAAGACGTGAATGTATGTCTTGTCGTGAGCGTTTTACTACTTATGAATTAGCTGAGCTAATTATGCCAAGAGTCATAAAAAGTGACGAAACACGCGAACCCTTTGATGAAGAAAAGCTTAGAGCAGGTCTTCTCAGAGCTCTTGAGAAGCGTCCAGTTAGTATCGATCAGATTGAAGACGCGATATCACATATTCAGCATAGCTTGAGGGCAACCGGAGAAAGAGAGATGACTTCGAGAATGGTTGGAGAAAGAGTTATGTCTGAACTTAGAGAGTTAGATGAAGTAGCGTATGTTCGTTTTGCCTCTGTTTATCGAAGTTTTCAAGATTTAAGCGAATTTCGAGCCGAGCTTGACCGATTAGAAAAAAAAGGTTCAGAAAAGATTAGGGATTAATTTTATATGGAAAATACTAAGCACTTAAGTGGCTACGATTTTCAAATGATGACTAAAGCTCTAAAGCTGGCGCTTAAAGGAAAAAATACTTGTATGCCAAATCCTTCTGTAGGCTGCATTCTTACGAAGGACGAGAAAATTATAGGTGAAGGATGGCATCAAATAGCTGGCGAGGATCATGCCGAGATAAATGCTCTTAAGTCTTTAATTACACCATCCGATGGGGCCACAGCTTATATTACTCTGGAGCCATGCAGCCATAAGGGAAAAACAGGTCCTTGCGTGGATGCGTTAATAGAGTCTGGAATTTCAAGAGTTGTATATGGTATGACTGACCCTAACCCAGCGGTGAATGGTCAGGGTCTTCTAAAGTTAAAACAAGCAGGTATCTTAGTCGAGGGACCTTTATTAAAAACTGATGCCCAAAAGCTTAATTTAGGTTATATCAAAAGACATCAGCTTGGCTTACCCAGAATAACTATTAAGTTAGCTATGAGCTTAGATGGACGCACTGCAATGGGCGATGGAACAAGTCGGTGGATTACTGGTCAACCTGCCCGTGAAGATGTTCAGAAACTAAGAGCCACGAATTGCGCTATTATTACGGGTATTGGAACTATTTTGTATGATGATCCATCTTTGACAGTCAGATATAAAAAAGATGCATCTATATCTAACCATATACAAGAGCCAAAACAACCACTTTTAGTAGTAGTTGACAGCAAACTAAAATTACCAAATGATGCAAAGATTTTGTCAGGTTCAGCACCTATATTAGTTGCTACAGCAATTGAGAAATACAATTCAGATTTAAGAAATATTGATACCATCTGTATTGCTAATAGTGCTGGAAAAGTTGATCTTTTAGGTCTAATGAAATTATTGGCTGAAAAAGAGTGCAATAATGTTCTTATAGAATCGGGCCCAATCTTGGCAGGTGCCTTTATGCAACAAGGTTTAGTGGATGAGCTTGTAATTTATATGGCACCAAAACTCTTGGGCAATATAGCAAGACCATTGCTTAGTTTGCCATTTACTTGTCTAGATGAAGCTATAGAGCTAGACATTAAGGATATAAGGCAGGTAGGCAACGATATACGCCTGACTACGCAAATAAAAAATTTAAATACTAAAGTAGAGAAACCATAAATATGTTTACTGGCATCATAGAAGAAGTTGGAGAGATCGTAGCTCTAAAACAATGCAATGGCGATATGAAATTGCGCGTGAATACAAAACAACTAGATATATCAAAAATCCAACTTGGAGATAGCATTGCAACTAATGGTGTTTGTCTCACAGTTGCAAGATTATGTCAGGATGGTTACGAGTCAGATGTCTCTTCAGAGACATTATCTGTTACTTCTATAGAAAACTGGAGTATCGGATCCAAAGTTAATCTTGAACGCTCGCTGACCATAGATATGAGATTGGGCGGCCATCTAGTGCTTGGCCATGTTGACGGTATAGGTGAAATTTTAGACCGCTTCCCAGATGCCCGCTCTGAGCGCTTTCGGGTTCGTGCGCCGGCTGAACTTGCCAAATATATCGCACAAAAAGGATCAATAACTGTCGATGGAATAAGTTTAACTGTTAATAAGGTCGAGGGATCAGATTTTGAATTAAATATCGTTCCTTGGACTCTTGAGCATACTGTCATGAACACTTACCAGAAAGGAACTAAAGTTAACTTAGAGGTAGATGTAATTGCACGCTATGTGGAACGATTAATGCTTGGAGAAATCGCTATTACGAATTAGTTTTTTGAATGCAGTGATGATACAAGTTATGTTTTTTATAATTTAGATTTGAGAATAGGTATGAGCATTAATAGCATTGAAGAAATAATTGAAGACATACGTCAAGGTAAAATGGTTATCCTTATGGACGATGAAAATCGTGAAAATGAGGGTGATCTGGTAATGGCTGCAACAATGGTTCGGCCAGAAGATATAAATTTTATGGCGACTAATGGACGCGGCCTGATCTGCTTAACATTAACAGAACAGCGATGTAGACAATTAGATTTACCCTTGATGGTTAGTGTTAATAAGGCCAGCCGTGCAACTAATTTCACTGTATCTATTGAAGCTGCTAATGGTGTAACGACAGGTATATCTGCTGCTGATAGAGCTCGAACTATTCATGCAGCAGTTGCTGATAACGCATCAAAAAAAGACATTGTTCAACCCGGTCATATATTTCCTCTTCAAGCAGAAGCCGGAGGTGTTTTGTGTCGTGCAGGACATACCGAGGCTGGATGTGATTTGGCAAGAATAGCTGGCTTAGAATCAGCTGCAGTAATTGTTGAAATTATGAATGAAGATGGAACTATGGCGCGCCGCAGCGATCTCGATGTCTTTGCAAAAAAACACAACCTTAAAATAGGTACAATTGCCGATCTAATACATTATCGACTTGTTACTGAAAAGACTGTCAGCTGCACCAGTGAACGAGTCGTGAATACAAGATATGGCGATTTTGTGCTTCACACGTATTTGGATGTAGTTCGTAATGAAAAACATTTTGCTTTAGTTATGGGTGATATTTCCGAAGGAGAACCTCCATTAGTCAGAGTTCATATAAATAAGTCTGCTAGAGATCTTTTCAGTATTGAGTCACCTGGGGGTTACAAAAATTGGACTTTATCTGGGGCGATGGAGAGAGTAGCAAAGGAAGGAAGAGGAGTAGTAGTTTTTCTTTATTACCCTGAAGATGCTGACGATATAGATTCTGGGATTGATGACATGATTAGTCCGGTACCTAAAAAAGCCAGTGATGTCGTTTATCAACAAGTAGGAACAGGTTCACAAATTTTAATGAATCTTGGGGTACATAAAATGAGATTACTAAGTGCACCATTCAGATTCATAGCAATTTCTGGGTTTGATCTAGAAGTAGTAGAATATATAAGTTGTGAATAAAAATTTACTACAAATGATCAATGAATCATAAATATTTTGAAGAAAATATTGAGGGCTCAAAAATGAGTAAAAAAAGTCCTAGTAGGGATAATTTTGAAATAAATAAAGATGGTATGTCTTCGGTTCATATTGCTGTAGTAGCAGCTAAATGGAATTCTAATATTACTGACAACCTTATAAAAGGGGCTCAATTTGTATTAAAAAATTCAGGAATTCCTGAAAAAAATATTGATATATATAGGGTTCCCGGTGCATTTGAGTTACCTTTTGCTTGTCAAAAATTAACTAATGTTCAGAAACTACCTAGTTATAATGGCATTATTGCTTTAGGTTGTGTAATTCGTGGAGAGACTCCACATTTCGATTATATATGCCAAGAAACTACCAGAGGTCTAGGCGAAGTTGTCCTTAGGGCTAATATACCAGTTGGTTATGGTCTTTTAACTACTGATGATCTTGCCCAGGCTGAGCAACGCTCTCATATAGAGATAAATTCCGCTTTAGGTCAAAGCAATAAAGGACAAGATGCTGCAGATGCTGTACTGGAAATGATCCATACATTTAGTTAATCATAGGAAGCACTGATGTTCTTACCTTCAACTCGAAAAAAAGCTAGAGAGCTCTTAGTCCAAGCCCTTTACCAGCGCTCGGTTTCTGGTACTGAAATTAACATTATATATCAAGAATTTGTAGCTAATAATAATATGGATAAGGTAGACACTGAATTTTTTAAAGAATTGCTTTACGGTATTATAGAGAAATTAGATGAGGTAGACGGTGCTTATACGGAATATCTTGATAGAGAAACTTCGAGATTAGACCACATATCTAGGGTTATTTTAAGAATTGGCTCATATGAGTTATGTTTCAGAATCGATATTCCCTATAAGGTTGCGATTAATGAGGCAGTAAATTTAGCTAAAAAATTTGGGCCAACTGATACCTACAAGTATATTAACGGGATCCTTGATATGGCGGCACTTAAAAAACGTGCTATTGAAATCAACAATGAGAAACACCCTAAATAATCGACTCTATAATCCTTAGGTATTGATATTTACTAAATTATGAAGACGCTATTTTTAGTCATATTAAAATATAAAAGTTAAATTTATGAGTTCAAAAAAAGCTTCAATAGGTGAATTTTCAATAATAGAAAAATATTTTTCTAATTTAGGCCAAAGCAAAGGTGTCTCACTTGGAGTGGGGGACGATTGTGCTATCCTAGAAATCCCTTCAGATAAGCAACTCGTAACCTCTGTAGATACATTAGTTGAAGCTATACATTTTCCATCAAACTCTTCTCCTAGTGATATTGCACAGCGTGCTTTAAGAGTTAATCTCAGTGATATCGCGGCTATGGGGGCAGAGCCTCATTGGTTTACTTTAGCCTTGACTCATCAGACAGGAAATGAAGAGTGGATTTATAGATTTTCCAAAGCACTTGAAAGAGACGCTAAAAAATTTGGCTGTACCTTAGTTGGTGGAGATCTGACAGCGGGACCTTTATCAATAACCATCCAGGTGCTTGGAACTGTAGATAGAGGTAAAGCTATAAAAAGGAGCGGTGTTAAAGAAGGCGACTATATTTATGTGACAGGCTCACTTGGAGAAGCTGCCGCGGCTACCTTTATTTTTGAAAAACCACTTAATTTATCGAACCCTCTACCTAAGAGCTCGATCGATCGTCTCTATAATAAATTTTACCGACCAGAACCAAGAATAAAAGAAGGCATCCTTTTGCAAAATATTGCATCTTCAGCAATAGACATTTCAGATGGGCTTATTGCAGATCTTGGACATATTCTTAGTTCTAAATCGTATGGCGCTAATATTGAATTTAAGCGCATACCATACGCAAATTTTTTAACAGATGTCGCAGATCATGATTTAATTCAAAAATGGATTCTATCTGGTGGTGATGACTATGAGTTATGTTTTACTGTTCCAAAAAAATCTGTTGCTCTATTAGAGAGTATGATAGCCTCGCAAAAAATACAAGCATGTTATATCGGTCAAGTCTCCATAGATCCAGGAATACGTTGTTATGATGACCAGGGTAAACTGTTGAATATAATCAAATCTGGCTACCAGCATTTTTGAAGATTATCGGTACTAATTTTGATATATTTAAAAATATTTCTATCAAAAAAAGAGCATAATAAATGAATACAGTTAGCCCAACTTTTAGGCAACTTTTAAGAAACCCAGTTCACTTTTTAGCATTTGGTTTTGGTAGTGGTTTGTTCGCTAAGGCACCAGGAACTGCAGGTACTTTATTAGGCATTTTAGCTTGGATGTTTTTAGTAAATCTGTCATTAGTTACTTATATTATCGTTATAGTAATTGCAGCTCTAGCTGGAATATATTTTTGTGGAAAAACTGCGCGCGATCTAAATGTTCACGACCATAGTGGAATTGTATGGGATGAAATAGTTGGAATATGGCTTGCTATGATTTTAGTCCCAGTTACTTGGGGCTGGATTTTTGTAAGTTTTTTGCTGTTTAGGTTTTTTGATATATTGAAACCTTGGCCTATAAGTTGGATAGATAAAAATATATCTGGGGGTATAGGTATTATGGCAGACGATTTGTTAGCCGGTGGTTTTACTGCCATAGTTTTGTATGTGACCATGAAAATCTTATAAAAATTAAAATTTATTAAGTCTAAGTGATTATAAATGTAAAGTTCTTTTACTCGTTATGTATCATAGTTAAAATGACCACCCTTAAATTAGGCTATTCGGAGTAAATTGTGTCATTGAATTTCATACAAAGCGCAGAGCTACCAACTCGGTGGGGAACTTTTAAGCTACATGGTTTTTTTGATGATATTGAAAAAAAAGAACATATTGTTTTAACTTTAGGTTCAGTATCTACTCATAAGCCAGTATTAGTCAGAATTCACTCTGAATGCTTAACGGGTGATTCTTTATTTAGTCTGCGATGTGATTGTGGGTCTCAGCTCGAGGAATCTATGCGTCTTATTGCTAAGGAAGAAGTAGGAGCTATAGTTTATCTTCGCCAAGAGGGCAGAGGTATTGGTTTGCTTAATAAAATTAAGGCATACCATCTCCAAGATGAGGGTGCTGATACAGTTGAGGCGAATGAGCAGCTGGGTTTTGATCCTGATGCAAGAGATTATAGTGTATGCGAATCTATTTTTAATCATCTTGGTATAGTTGATGTTAGACTACTCACGAATAATCCTAAAAAAGTTAAAGCGCTTAAAGATATGGGAATTGTTGTATCTGAGCGACTATCAATTCAGACAGGACAAAATCCTCACAATGAAGCATATTTGGCAGTAAAAGCGGGAAAATTAGGACATCTTTTTGATAAAGATTAGTATCAGGCTATAGTGACTTGTAGAAGTGAAATTTTTTGGTTCCCAATATAATTAAGGTCATTTTATGACACTAGCAAAGAGAATTATTCCTTGTCTCGATGTTGACAGAGGTCGGGTGGTTAAGGGTGTCCAATTCATAGATATCAGAGATGCTGGTGATCCTATAGAAGTGGCTAAGCGATACAATCAGGAAGGAGCTGATGAAATTACTTTCTTAGATATCACAGCCAGCCATGAAGGCCGAGACACTATAATAAATACAGTAGAGCGAATGGCAAGTGAGGTATTTATCCCCCTTACAGTGGGCGGTGGTGTAAGAAACTTGTCGGATATAAGGAACTTGCTCAACGCTGGTGCTGATAAGGTAAGCATCAATTCAGCAGCTGTAAAAACTCCAGAATTCGTACGTATTGCTGCTGATCGTTTTGGTTCCCAGTGTATTGTCGTAGCTATTGATGCTAAGAAAACTAGCACCAATGATGAGCCCATAAAATGGGAAGTATTTACTCATGGCGGCAGAAATACTACAGGAATTGATGTACTGGATTGGACAAATATGATGGCCAGATATGGAGCAGGTGAAATTTTACTGACTAGCATGGATAACGATGGAACTAAAAATGGTTTTAATCTTGAGCTTACAAAAGCAGTTAGCTCAGAAGTTGATATTCCTATTATTGCTTCAGGAGGGGCAGGTAATCTGAAGCATTTAGCTGATGGTATTCTTGAGGGGCAGGCTGATGCAGTTCTAGCTGCTAGTATTTTTCATTTCGGCGAGTTTACAATTAAAGAAGCCAAGACATACATGGCAAAACAGGGTATCGAAATGAGACTTTAATATTATAAAAATATTATATATCTTGAAGAAAACATAATCTCACCCTTATTTTTAAACACCAATATTTTAAGTTACCACTATAACTATATATTATTAACATCAATCTAGTAATTCTTACTTAAGAGCCAAATCTTCGGATTTGAAGGCTTCCCATTTTCTCTCACTTCAAAATAAAGTGCATGCTCATCAAGACCACCAGTGTTTCCCACCCTCGCGATATCTTCGCCTTTCAATACCCAGTCACCCATTTTTTTTAAAAGGAATTGGTTATGAGCATATAACGTCATGAAGCCGTCACCATGACTAACTATTATCAAAAGACCGTGCCCTTTAAGATAATTTGCAAATATGATTTTACCATCATGAACAACTCTAACTGGAGATCCCGCATTAGTTTTTAGAAGCCAGCCTTTTGAGTGCATCGAAGAATTCGATTTTAAATCATACTCGTTACTTGGATTAGCATTCACAGGCCAGGGTAGCTTACCTTTATTTTCATAAAAATTGTTTTTTGAAGAGGTGCTAGAAGGATGATTCAATGCGTGGGTTTTTTTTCTTAATAAGGTTTCTAGATTAGCTTTCTGGTCAGCGTATAAAGCAAGCTTGAGTTGTGAAGAATTAATTTTACTATTAAGTTTCTTTATAGTAAGTGCTCTTGAGCTTTGTAATGATAAGAAGCTATTTTTTCTTTCTTTAAGTTCAGATCGATTTCGCATTAATTCTATTTTTTGATCTGAAATTAGCTTTTGGATAATATTAAGCTCTTTAATTTTCTCTTTATAGCTGTTAATTTTTTCATTTCTAGCATTTATAAAGTAATTATAATATTCAAGTATTCGATTAATATTTTTTGGGTTGTGTTGTTTTAAAATAAGCTTTAGAGGCTCTTCTGTTCCTTGACGATGAAGAAATTTAATATAATTTTTTATTAGATATTGTTGTTTCTTTAAGAATGCTGCTAAATTATTTCTTTGCTCATTAAGATTTTCAATTCTGCGGCTTAGAGAATCTATTTTTTTTTCAAAAGCTCTTATCTTGGAGGTTATTTTTGCCAGGGATAACTCGGTTTTTTCTAATTGATTATTTAATGATTCTTGGCTTTCCCCATGCCCTACAAGAGATTTTTTAAGATCAGAAATTTTATTATTTAATTTATTTAGTTTATGTAGATCATTTTTTTCTTCAGCCAATATAGGCGCAATGAAAATGAGAGCAATAAGTATTCTTGAAATGAAATATCGCATTAAATGTATTACCATCAATTAGTGCTATATTAGTGATTTTTGACTAGGGATTTTCCTGACATTTCCTTGGGCTGAGGTAAATCCATAATTGTTAAAATTGTAGGGGCGACATCTGACAACGATCCCTGTTTAAGAAGTGATATTTTCTTTTCTCCTATATATATCAGGGGAACTGGTAAAGTAGTGTGTTGTGTATGAGGCTGCCCAGTCTCTTCATCGAACATTTGCTCAACATTACCATGATCAGCAGTTATTAAGCACTGACCGCCAGCATTCTCAACTGCCAATAACAGTTTACCAATGCATTCATCAATCACCTCTACAGCCTTAGCTGCCGCCTTAAATATTCCGCTGTGACCAACTTGGTCACAGTTCGCATAGTTACAAATAATAACATCAAAATCTTTGCTATTAATTGCTTCAATAAGATTATCTGTGAGCTCATAAGCACTCATTTCTGGCATGAGATCATAGGTTTCGACTTTTGGGGATGGAATTAGTATTCTTGATTCTCCTTTGAAAAGATTTTCTTGCCCACCACTAAAGAAAAAGGTTACGTGAGCATATTTTTCAGTTTCTGCGATTCTTAATTGTGTTTTATCTAAATTACTTAAATGCTCCCCTAATGAGTTACGAATTTCTTCTGGCGGGAATGCTACCGAAGCTTGGATATCTTTGGAGTACTGAGTGGTCATTACAAAATCAGCTAATTTTGGACGTTTTTTTCTGATGAACCCAATAAAATTGTCATCGGTAAAAGCATTAGTTATCTGTCTAGCTCGGTCTGGCCTAAAATTCATGAAAATAATTACATCACCATCAACCACCATAGATTTTTCATTCATTGTAGAAATTTTGGTTGGTAAAACAAATTCATCGCTATCAGTATAATTATAGCTGTCTTCCAGCGCCTCAATTGCACTGTCAGCTATATATTCAGGGTAGTCATCTGTGAGCATATTGTATACTGCTTCAAGGCGATCCCATCTTTTATCTCTATCCATTGCATAAAATCGTCCAGATATACTGGCGATTTTTCCTACACCTAAGTCCGAAAGAATAGCCTCCGTTGTTTTAATTGACCCTTCAGCGCTCCTTGGTGGCGTATCCCTTCCATCTAAAAAAGCATGCAAATATATCTTTTTAGCACCTCTTTTGGCTGCAAGTTTGATTACATTATTTATATGATCCTCATGACTATGTACCCCCCCCGCAGAGAGAAGACCAAAGATATGTACCGCTCTATCATTAGCGATCGCTTTATCAACTGCTTTTATATATGAAGGATTAGAGAAAAAATCACCATTTTTGATACAATTATTAATTTGTGAAAGATTTTGATGTAAGACTCTTCCTGATCCGAGAGTAACATGACCTACTTCGCTATTACCCATTTGCCCAACAGGTAGCCCAACTGCAGGACCAGAAGTATCAATCAAGCTATGTGGGCACTTACTCCATAAGCCGTCTAATATAGGTGTTTTAGCTGAATATATAGCATTATGCTTCTTTTTTTCACTATATCCAAATCCATCTAGTATCAAAAGCAATAGTGGTTTTTTTGATTTAGTCATAAATTTTTAGGCTCTGTTTGATTTTTTATAGATTGATATTAAGAATATTACCGGCAAAGAGCGATTAGCGCCAATGATGGTTTCCCGTTAATCGTTTCGCTGTGTATAATTTACAGATATTGTCTTCTTTAATATACAAAAACAGCAATCGGAGTTAATCACCTTGGAATTTTTTGACTTTATAAGCGAACAATGGGTTCTTGTGAGTATTTTTATGACCCTCATTTATTTGTATGCAATTAACGAGCGCGCTAAAAGCGGTAAAACTATATCACCGCATGTAGTTACTCGCATGATAAATTCTGAAGAAGCGATACTTTTAGATGTTCGTGAAACAAAAGATTTTAGTTTGGGGCATATAGCGGGGGCAATTAATATTCCATATGCTAAATTGAATCAGAGAATACCTCAACTTGAACAGTATCGAACGAAAGCAATTATAATTGCTGATAAGCAAAGTCAGCATTCTGGCTCTGTTGGTCGAAAATTACAGCAAGAGGGATTTAGTGCACTAAGACTAACAGGGGGCATGATGGAATGGCAAAACCAGAGTCTTCCAGTTGTAAAAGAATAAATCATTTATCATTAAGACTTAATCGCTAATTATCTCTAATTCTTTAAGTTTTCGGGCAAGTGTGTTTCTACCTAGACCTAATATTTCTGCAGCCTTACTTTTTCTGCCACCGGTTTTAATTAAAGTAGCTTCAATTAAAGTTTTCTCAAAGGTTCTTGTTGCTCTAGCTATAATTTCAGTATTTCCAGACGATAGCTCTTCTTGAGCCCATTGCTTAAGATGCTCTTCCCAAGACATGGAATCTTTCGAATCATCATCTGTTATGTTAAGAAACTCAGCTGGTAAGTCTTCTGTACGAACCTCTATGCCTGGTGCCATAACCGTTATCCATCGGCATACATTTTCTAATTGTCTCACATTTCCTGGCCATGGAAGAATACTTAGGTATTCTATAGCTTCATCTGTAAGAATTTTTGTTTCATATTTTAATTCTTTTGCTGCTGTACTTAAAAAATGCCTTAATAATTTTGGGATATCTTCTCTACGGTCAACAAGGTTTGGAAGATGTATTCGAATAACATTTAGGCGATGAAATAGATCTTCCCTAAATAAATTTTTAGTTACAAGTTCTTCAAGATTCTGATGAGTGGCCGCAATAATTCGAGTATCAACTTTTATTGGTATGTGGCCACCTACTAGGTAAAATTCTCCATTGGCAAGCACACGCAATAGTCTTGTTTGTGCCTCAGCAGGCATATCGCCTATTTCATCCAGAAAAAGTGTCCCACCATTTGCTTGCTGAAAACGACCTTCTCTACGCTGACTTGCTCCACTAAAGGCGCCTTTTTCATGTCCAAATAATTCCGATTCTATTAAGTCATGTGGAATGGCAGCCATATTTAGGGCGATAAATTTGTTTTCTTTACGAGGACTATTATCATGCAATGCTTTAGCTACAAGCTCTTTCCCTGTACCCGACTCACCATTAATTAAGACAGTAATATTTGAGTTTGATAATCTACCGATAGCACGGAAGACCTCTTGCATAGATTGAGCTTCACCGATTATTTCATTATGATTATCAGAAATGCTTTCCTCTGAAATACTGGCTTTTCTTTGATCTTTTGTGAAGCTTATCGCGCGTTGTGTTACTGCTACTAAATCTTGAAGATCGAATGGTTTAGGTAAATATTCGAATGCGCCACCTTGATAGGCAGATACAGCACTATCCAGATCTGAATGGGCTGTAGTAACTATTATAGGTAGATTTGGATTTGAAGCGTGAATCTTTTTCAAAAGTTCCAAGCCACTCATTCCAGGCATTCTTATATCAGTTATCACCGTATCTGGAGTTGTTTTAATAAGCTCAATAAGAAGCTCTTGTGCAGTCTCAAAGGAACTTACTATCATATTTTCTCTTGCAAGAGTTTTCTCCATGACCCAACGAATAGATTGATCATCATCAACGATCCAGACATTATGTTTCATATTATTTATCCAACGGTAAGTAGATATAAAAAAATGTTTTGCCGCTCTTATTTTCACATTTAATAAGACCTTGATGAATATCTATCGCGGACTGAGAAATAGACAAACCGAGACCAGTTCCTCCTACTTTTCCACTAATCGATGGAAAAAACATACAATCGAGCATCTCTTCTGAAACACCCGGACCATTGTCGACAATTTGTATGCAGCAGTTCATCCTATGATGAACCCCTCGGATTGTTTGATTTCTCTCAATACTCGTCGTAACTTCTATCATGGGATTTGCTGTTTTGCAATCAGAGAGCGCTTGAACGGAGTTAAGCATTATGTTCAAAAAAGCCTGAGTTAGTTTCCCTCTGTCCCCACTGATTTCTGGGATGCTTGGATCGTAGATCTTATTTATATTTATCTTACCCATAGTATCTTTTTCTATAAGTGATGCGACATGCTCAATAATTTCATGAATATTTATTGAAGTAAATTTCGGTAAGGTATTTGATCCAAGCATTTGATTTACAAGCTTGGATAGCCTATTAGTTTCCTTGGTAATAATACTAGTAAATTCACGTAATTCTGGTCGATTTTCAAGGTCATCTGAAAGAAGTTGTGCTGCGCCTTTAATTCCTCCCAGAGGGTTTTTTATTTCATGAGCAAGGTCACGAATTAAGTTTCTGGCTGACTTGTGCGTATCTAGAAATCCCTGCTCTTTATTCAGCTGTATTAGTCTTTCCACCTGCTGAATTTCTAATAAAAGCATTTTTTTAGAACCATGAATTATGGGAGAAACAGTAAAATCTACAGTAATGTGTGCTTTATCAGGAAGCTGAAGACATACCTCTCTTTGTGTAAATGGACGATAGTCATCCACCGCTTTATCTATAGCAGAAAAGTCAATTTGACTGCTCTGCGGATCTTCATCGTACTCTTTTAAAAAATTAAATATCGATTTGCCCACAACACGAAATGAACTAGTATCAAATAAACTTTCAGTCGCAGAGTTCGCGTAAAGTATTTTCAGCTTCTCATCCAACAATATAACTGAGACATTTAGATTATCTAAGACTATGTTCTTTATTTCTTCCATTTTCATGATTCAATCAATCATTTAACTAGACTAGGAAATTTCGACATTAGGCTCTTTATAAAAATTGGTAACTATTGAATAAATTAGACTAGATTGCAGATGGTATACAACCTAGTCTAATGATTTGATAACACTTAAACAGAGTAGTACATATCAAACTCAACTGGATGAGTGGTATGCTCAACACGATGAACGTCTTGCATCTTAAGATCAATATATGCATCTATCATTTTATCTGTAAATACACCACCTTTTGTTAAGAATTCTCGATCTTCGTCTAAGGCCTCCAGAGCTTCTCTGAGACTACCTGCTACCTGGGGTATCAGTGAGCTCTCTTCTGGAGATAAATCATAAAGATCTTTATCTGCTGCTTCTCCTGGGTGTATTTTATTAATAACTCCATCAATACCTGCCATTAACATTGACGCAAACATTAAGTAAGGGTTGGCTGTGGGATCTCCAAATCTAGCTTCCACTCGTTTCCCTTTAGGCGAGGCAACATAAGGTATACGAAGTGCAGCGGAGCGATTCCTTGCTGAATATGCAAGCATAACTGGAGCTTCAAATCCTGGAATAAGTCGTTTATAGGAGTTTGTAGAAGCATTAGCAAATGCATTTAATGCTTTAGCATGCTTAATGATTCCACCAATATAATAAAGAGCAGTTTCACTCAGTCCAGCGTATCCGTCTCCTGCAAAAGCATTTTCTCCATTTTTCCAGAATGATTGGTGGCAATGCATGCCGGACCCATTATCACCAACAAGTGGTTTTGGCATAAATGTTGCTGTCTTACCATAAGCATGAGCTATATTGTGTACACAGTACTTTAAAATTTGAACTTCATCAGCTTTTTTAACAAGTGTATTAAACTTGATCCCTATTTCGCACTGCCCAGCAGTTGCTACCTCATGATGATGAACTTCTACATCGAGTCCCATTTCTTCCATAGCAGAACACATTGCAGTTCGTAAATCATGGAGGCTATCGACAGGAGGGACCGGAAAATACCCACCCTTAACACCAGGCCGATGTCCCATATTTCCATCTGGGAATTCTGATCCAGATGACCAAATTCCCTCTTCAGAATTTACTTTGTGAAAACATCCATTTATATTTGAGCCCCATTTGACATCATCAAATACAAAAAATTCTGGTTCTGGACCAAAGAAGGCTGTATCACCCAAACCAGTTGATGCTAAGTAACCTTCAGCACGTTTTGCAACGGAACGGGGATCTCGATCATAGGATTGCATAGTGGAAGGCTCGATGATGTCACAGCGTATGATGACTGTAGGTTCGTCAGTAAATGGGTCCAAAACAGCTGTTGCATCGTCAGGCATAAGGATCATATCGGACTCATTAATTCCTTTCCACCCTTCTATTGACGAGCCATCAAACATTTTGCCTGTTTGAAAAAAATCATCATCCACATCTTTTGATGGGAAGGATACATGTTGCTCTTTACCCCTTGTATCTGTAAAACGAAGATCAACCCAACGCGCCTCACTCTCTTTAATTAACTCTATAGCTTGTGACATTTTATTCTCCAAATTTATATAAGCACTTGAACTGCTGAAACTAAAAATAATTTTTATCATTAATTATAATGCAATAATTATACCAGAAATATAAACACCAATTATGGCTGTTTAAGGGTGTAATTTAGTTTATATATGCACTTTAATGGTGCAAAGTAGATTTATATAGTTAAAATTAACCTTTATGGTGCATTTTTTATTTTATGAAGTAAAACATTTTATTTATATCTTCACTATAGACTAAGTTTCTAGCTACATCGGTAATTACTAAGTTGGTCAAAATTAAATTTGATTTTGCAAGCATTTAGCTATCTCCAAACTATCTTGATCAGTATAATGCCGTCTTTCTTGTAAATCTAGGATCAGAATTGTGATCGAAAATCTTCGTAATATAGCTATTATCGCCCATGTGGATCATGGTAAGACCACTTTAGTAGATAAGTTACTTAAACAGTCAGGCACGCTTGACCGTAAGGATATGGATTCAGAGAGAATAATGGATTCAAACGATCAAGAAAGAGAACGCGGAATAACAATTTTAGCTAAAAATACAGCTATAAGATGGAATGGTTTCAATATAAATATAGTTGATACACCAGGTCATGCTGATTTTGGAGGGGAAGTCGAAAGAGTCCTTTCAATGGTAGACTCGGTTCTCCTTCTTGTTGATGCTGTCGATGGTCCAATGCCTCAGACTCGATTTGTCACGCAAAAAGCATTTGAACAAGGATTAAGCCCAATTCTCGTTGTAAATAAAGTTGATCGTCCTGGAGCAAGACCACATTGGGTTGTAGATCAAGTATTCGATCTATTTGATCGTTTAGGGGCGACTGACGATCAAATGGATTTTCCAATAATGTTTGCTTCCGCATTAAATGGAGTTGCTGGTATTGAACCTGAGTCTTTAGCAGAGGACATGACCCCTTTATTGCAAATGATTATTGATGAGGTTCATCCACCAAAAGTTAATATGGATGGTCCATTGCAAATGCAAATAAGTGCTTTGGACTATAATAGTTATGTCGGAGTCATTGGAATTGGTCGAATAACTCGTGGAATCTTAAAACCCAATGAGCAAGTCCTTATAGTAGAAAGCAACGAAAATTCAAGAAAAGGGAAAGTGCTCCAAGTAATGGGATATAGCGGTCTTGAGAGAGTGGATGTAGCTGAAGCGCAAGCTGGAGAAATTGTATGCGTTACTGGAATTGATAAGCTCAATATATCTGATACTTTATGTAGCCTAGATAAACCCGAAGCCCTTTCTCCTCTCACTGTTGATGAGCCAACAGTAAGCATGACATTTCAGGTAAACAATTCACCCTTCGCTGGGCTTGAAGGAAAATTTGTTACTTCCCGTAATATAAAAGAAAGACTCGAACAAGAGTTAATACATAACGTAGCTTTGAGAGTTTTAGAAGGTGATACACCAGATAAATTTATAGTCTCTGGGCGTGGCGAGCTTCATCTATCAGTATTGATTGAAAATATGCGTAGAGAAGGTTTTGAGCTAGGAGTATCGCGCCCAGAGGTTATAAAAAAAGAAGTTGACGGCCAGATACTAGAGCCTTACGAGCTAGTAATGGTTGATATTGAAGAACAACACCAAGGTTCTGTTATGGAAGAATTCGGAAATCGTAGAGCTGAACTCGGAAATATGGAACTAGATGGGAAAGGGCGTGTACGATTAGAATTTACTATTCCTTCCAGAGGATTAATTGGGTTTCGGTCTCAATTTTTAACCATGACAAGTGGATCAGGTATAATGACTAGTATATTTGATCGCTATGCCCCAACAAAACAAGGAGATTTAGCTAAAAGACAAAACGGTGTTTTAGTTTCTATGGTAAAAGGAAAAACCTTGGCTTATGCGTTATTCAATCTTCAAGAAAGAGGTCGCCTTTTTCTTGGTCATGGTGTTGAGGTTTATGAGGGTCAAGTCATTGGACTTCATGCCCGAAGTAATGATTTACCTGTTAATCCAACAAAAGCAAAACAACTAACTAATATTCGAGCTGCTGGCACAGATGAGAATTTGGTTCTATCTCCCCCTATTAATCACAGTTTAGAGCAAGCGTTGGAATTTATAGAAGACGATGAATTGGTGGAGGTGACACCGAAATCAGTTCGAATACGTAAAAAGTTATTGAAAGAAAACGAGCGCAAACGAGCGCCTAAGCTCTAATAAAACCTAAATTTTATTAAATATGAAAATATTTTTTCATTTGCGCTTTTAGATTTTTCTTTTGAGACCACTTTTTTTGCTTGTCTAATCAATTGTCGTAAATGTTTCCTGTCTATTTTTGGTAATGCGATCAATATATCGTCAATTGCTTTATCTCCCTCTAAAGTTAGCCTCTTTATCCATTTTTCAATGGTTATCTTCTGGCGGCGATAAATCACACTTTCTTGATCAAAAATTTTAAGCCCCATTAGAATTTTATCTATATCAGCGGACCTCATTATTTTGCCAATATGCTGGATTTGCCTTCTTTTTCCCTCTCGACTTTTTATTTTTTTGGCGAGCATAATTGCTTCATTGAGATCGTCTGATATTTCTATCCTAGATAGTTTCTTGGGAGGTAAATTGACAAGATCTGATCCAATTTTTTGCAGATTAAGCATTTCTTTTTTGAGCATCGATTTGCTTTTTTTAGGCTCTTTTAACAATTTTAGCGACATACTAGAGCTAGCATAAATATTTTCAGACATAAATAATCAACCATAGAATAGAGTAGCTAGACCTAAAAAGGATAAAAATCCTACCACATCAGTAATTGTTGTTAATGCAACAGTTCCAGCTAAAGCTGGGTCGATCTTGAAGGATTTCAGTATTACTGGAAGTATGGCTCCTGCAACTGCTGCAACAATAAGATTTATAGCCATAGCTGCACTAATAATTATAGCAATGAGTAGATCATCAAACCATAAGGCCGCAACGCCACCCATAACAATTGCCCAGACCATTCCGTTGAGTGCGCCTACCGTGAATTCTTTGCTAAGAAGCCAGTTCAAATTACTTCTATTAATCTGCCCAAGTGCCATTCCTCTGACCACGACTGTAAGTGTTTGACTACCTGCAACTCCACCCATACTGGCTACAATTGGCATCAGAATAGCAAGTGTTACAACTTTTTCGATTGTATCTTCAAAAATATTAATTACAGAAGACGCTAAAATTGCTGTTAGCAGGTTAACACCGAGCCAGACAGCTCTCCTAGGGGCAGAACGACTAATAGAAGTGAATGTCCCCTCTTCATCACTTAACCCCGCTAAACTTAATAATGAATGATCTGCTTCTTCACTTATTACATCTACAACATCATCAATTGTGATGCGCCCCAGTAATTTATTTTTTTGATCTATTACTGGAGCAGATACCCAATCATTTTTTTTAAATAATCGTGCTACCTCAGAATCTTCCATATCTGCAAAAATACTATCAATTCTGGTGACCATAATTTCTCGAGCTGTAATATTCGGGCTAGATGTAAGTAACTTACTAAGAGGCAAAATTCCTAAGAGAGAATCTTTTCTATCAACAACAAATATATTATCAGTGATACTCGGTAATTCTTCATGGCGACGGAGATAGCGTAAAACAACATCTAAAGTTATATCAGGTCGAACAGTGATTGTATCTGTATTCATCAAACCACCGGCGGTATCCTCTGCAAAATTAAGAACGCTCTCGACTCTTAATCGATCCTGTTCACGCATTGCTTGTAATACCTCAGGAATAAATTTTTCAGGTAGTTGTTGAAGAATATCAGCTATATCATCAGGATCTAAACCTTGTGTGATGGACGCGACCTCATGACTCTCCATCTCTTGTAGAATTTCACCACTCAGTTCTTCACTAAGCTCGCCTATCACTAAACCCTCGAGCTCTTTATCAATTAAACCCCACAGGACTCTGCGTACTTTAGGGGGGGCGGACTCGATTTGATGAGCGATATCAGCAGGCATTAAATTATTTAGCATATAGCTAAGTGAGCGAACATCACTAGAATCCATTAATTCTTGAATTCTAGTAAGTTGTGACATTTGAGCGTCTTGGTTATTATACCCCTGCATGGGAATGTCCCTAATAAACCTTATTGATCTTATGTATGACTAGTAGTTTATAGATGAGTATTAGAAATTTATAGTAGTGATTGCATGTTCTTAAGTAAGATTTTTATTACTTTTCTTCATCAAATTTATTAGCTATTAGGTTCTTAAGGGCTTCATACGCGTTTTCCGCATCACTTCCCTTTATGTCAAAATATAGAGTTGTCCCATTATTTGCTGCTAGTAATAACAGGGACATGACGCTTTTAGCATCTATAAGCTTACCAGCTTTAGTGCCTACCATAATCACAGAGCTATATCTGCTTGCTGTTGCTGCAAGTTTTGCAGCTGCACGAGCGTGTAGACCAAGTTTATTTAGGATAGTTAATTTTGTTTGTATTGATTTATGCATATCAAATATAAAATACTTCGTTTTAGTTAAGCTCTCTATGCCATGTTTGAGTGTTAGCATAATCCTTAATAAATATCTCTTTAAGCATATTGCTTATATAAACAGAGCGATGATGACCACCAGTGCAACCAATACCAATAGTGACATAGCTTCTATTATCTTTTAGAAATCTTGGAAGCCACATCTGTAAAAAATTAGCGATAGATGTAAGCATTTTAGAAACTTCTTTTTCACCCTTAAAAAAATTGATGATAGCTTTTTCGTTACCATTAAATTTTCGTAACCTGACATCCCAATATGGATTTGGTAAACACCTAACATCAAAAACAAAGTCTGCGTCAATAGGAACCCCGTGCTTGAATGCAAAAGATTCAAATAAAATTGACATATTATTTTCACTACTAGGAATTAATTGTTTTCTGACAACAGATCTTAACTGGTGAGGATTCATGTTGCTTGTATCAATTTTTCTGTCAGCTAAAGTTGATATTGGGTCCAACATAGCGCCCTCTATTTCAATTGCCTCTTTTATTGCTATACTGATTGAACTCAATGGATGTTTTCTTTTTGTTTCACTAAAGCGCTGTATGAGGACCTCATCAGATGCATCAAGAAACACTATTTCATAACTAACACCATAACTTTTAAGATTATTTAAAATTTCTGGTAATTGTATTAAATCATTAGTTAGGCTTCTAGCATCTATCCCTACCGCTAGATTATTTTGCTTTATCCCTTCTTTAGCACCCGATGCGTGCTCAAATAAACCTGTGAGGAGTTTTACAGGAAGATTATCTATACAAGAAAAACCAGCGTCTTCCAACATTTTCAATGCTGTACTCTTACCAGATCCAGAGCGCCCACTAACAATCACTAATCTCATTTTTCACTCCAGTTACCACTATTTGCTAATATCCGGTGAAGTGCTTGCTTCGATCCAGCTTCACGAATAGCTATACATCTTTTTTTATCTTGAAGCACACCTGCAATTAGGGACAAAGCATTTAAATGAAGCTCATCCTGCTGATCAGGAACAATTAAGACAAATATTAAATCAACCAAAATTCTATCATCAGAGCCAAAATCTATAGAGTTATTTAGCCTAAAAAAGGCTACAGTAATTTCTTTTAATTCAGCAATTCTACAATGAGGGATTGCTATGCCGTCACCTATCGCAGTTGTTCCTAGGCGCTCTCTTGCTTGTAGACTCCGATATATTTTTTCTGAACTAGCTCCTTCAGCTAAACCAGAAATATATATTGAAAGATTCTCTAGAACCTTTTTTTTGCTATTCCCATCAATATTAATGGATATATTCTCAATTGGAAGTAAGTCTGATAGCTTCATTTTTAATTATCTTCCACGGTTTTTTTCCTTATATTTGATAAGTTGACGATCGAGCTTATCCTCTAATATATCTATAGCCGCATAAAGGTCCTCATGCTCTGCTGCAGCAAATATATCTGCTCCTTTTACATGAATAGTAGCCTCCGCTTTTTGCAACAGCTTATCGACCGAAACGATAGCATTAATGGTACTTATATGGTCGCAATGACGTTCCAATTTTCCTAGCTTATTGGTTATATAGCTTTTTATTGGGTCTGTTACATCTAAATGGTGGCCGCTTATATTTAATTGCATATGATTCTCCATTTATCCTTATTTAAACAAATAGTAAATTTTAAATATGCTTCCTTTCGCTCGACGAAACAATGCCCATACCCTCCCTATATTTGGCAACTGTACGACGCGCAATATTTATCCCCATATCATTGAGCAAGAATCCTAGCTTGCTATCACTCAAAGGGCGTGTTGCAGATTCTTCATCGATCAGTTTTTTTAGAATAGCGCGAATTGCTATAGATGAAAACTCCTCTCCATTAGTTGTTTTAATGTTACTAGAAAAAAAATATTTGAGTTCGAATACCCCTAGTGGGGTCGAAATATATTTTTGAGAAGTTATACGAGATACAGTAGATTCATGAAGATTCAATTTATCAGCTATGTCCTTTAAGACCATCGACTTCATACTTTCCGTTCCTTTTTCAAAAAAATCTTTTTGCTCTTTGACAATAGATGAAGCAACCTTTAACAGAGTCTCATTCCTATTCTCTATACTTTGAATTAGCCATTTAGCTTCATTCAAGTTTTTTTTGATAAAGTCATTGTCTTCACCATGGTTACCGCGTTTTATTAACTTTTCGTACTCAGAATTAATGTTTAATTTTGGTAACACGTCGGTATTTAATGCCACATGCCAGGATCCATTAAGTTTAAAAGCTTTGACATCTGGTATTACATATTCAATCGGATCATTATTCCAATTGTTTCCTGGATAAGGAGATAGGGTCTTCAATAGCGATAATACTTTTTCAATAACTGAGAGCGTATAACCGGTGATTTTTTTTATTTGCGGTTTATCATGCTTCCTCAGTAATTCTGAATGATTTGAAACCAGTTCTTTGGCTATTTCAACATACTTTGTGTTTTTTGGGAGTTGGTCGAGCTGAATTACTAAGGACTCAGATACATTTATAGCACCTACACCTGGAGGATCAAATTGTTGTATTTTATTTAATACACCATGAATTTCTTCCAGAGTGACTGAATATCCCATACTCTCCTGAATATCTTCGAGAGGAGAAATGAGCATACCCTTACTATCAATTGAATCGATTATACTAATACCTATTATAAATTCAATATCGGAAAGAGTAACTAAATGTAGCTGAGAAACTAAATAATCACTTAAGGATCCACCGCTTGGATCGACAGCCTCATAATCTTTATGTTCAGCTATAATCCCATTATTATTTTTAGGCTCATGAGAATGATCCAGTTTATTTGCGAGTTTAAATGTATCTATAAATGTTTCATCCCAAATTTCTGTAGTTGATTCTTTTTCCAAGTCTTCTTCGTCCTCCTCGAGTTCTAAAAGTGGATTATCGTACAATTTTTGTTGAACTTCCTGAGATAATTCCAATGAGGAAAGCTGAAGTATACTTATAGCTTGCTGAAGCTGGGGGGTCATTTTCAGCTTTTGTGAAATATTGATTGATAATTTTGACTTCAACATAATAAGATCATTATACAGGCAAATATTGTGCCATTGAATAATTTAATAGTTGAATGTTTGACTGAGTTATTGGAGATTTGAGTGTATAAGAGTTTTAATTCCCTATTTAAAGTACGAAGTCTTCGCCTAAATATATATCTCGAACCTGTTGGTTGGCTATTATTGCTGAAGCCGCCCCCTCTGCGATAACTTTTCCCTCACCTACAATGTAAGCATGCTCACAGATATCGAGTGTTTCGCGAACATTGTGGTCAGTGATTAAAACACCGATATTTTTACTTTTAAGTTGACGTATAATTTGTTTTATTTCATTTACTGAAATTGGATCCACTCCAGCAAAAGGTTCATCGAGCAGAATGAAGTCCGGTTCTGTAGCCAGAGCTCTGGCAATTTCCACTCTTCGGCGCTCGCCCCCAGAAAGACTGAGACCTATAGAATCTCGAATATGAGAAAGATGAAACTCTTTTAATAAGTTCTCAGTTCTTAGTTTTCGTTGATCATCATCAAGATCATCTCGTGTTTCTAAGATAGCTAAAATATTATCCGCTACAGTCATTTTTCTAAAAACCGAAGCTTCTTGAGGAAGGTATCCAATACCTTTTTGTGCCCGACCATGCATTGGAAGATTAGTGATGCTTTCCTCATCAATAAATATTTCCCCCCCATCCTGTTCTATCAAGCCAACTATCATATAAAAGCAAGTTGTCTTGCCAGCTCCATTTGGTCCGAGCAAACCGACAATGGCACCACTCTCTACTGTGAGTGAAACATCACGAATGACAGGCCTTTTTTTATAGCTTTTAGAAAGATTTTGAGCCCTGAGTACCGCCATAAAAAGTTACCTTACTCTCTAGTGGGTGGAATGACCATCTCTATACGTTGTTTTGTATTCTCTGAAGAGGAAGCTTTTACGATCTCTGATTTCAGATCATAGTCAATTTTATCTCCAGTTATTGTAGTACCGTTTTGTTCAAGGCTAGCATCCTGAATTAATCCAATTCTTTCTTTTTTTAAAAAATATCGAATAGTATTAGCACTGGCTAAAACAAGCCCGTCTGCAGTATTAATAATTTGCTGGTATTTAGCTGGATTACCTTCGCATACAATGCTATCACCATCTTCTATGTCAGTTACTATTGTAACCTTGTCTGCATGAATTATTATGCTTCCCTGTCGAACAATGACTGACCCTTGATAAATAGCAGTACCATCTTTTTCGTTTTGTTCTGCACGGTCAGAAACTACTTTGATAGGCGACTTTCTGTCGTCTGGAAGTGCATTAAGGTTAAGACACCAAAAAATTAAAGAGGCGAATACCGATAACTTACTGCCCACGGTATACCCCTTGGACTTCTGATAAAAGTTCGAATATTTCAGTATCTAGATTTCCCCTCATACCAACGCCTATTGATTCTCCGTTTGGGCTAATCATTCTGATTTTAACATCAGTTTCAACAGTCTGTTTATTAGGATGCAAAATCAATTTCTCTGTAATGATTTTATTTTTCTTACCATCCTTAATATCCTTCCATGCGTAAACGTTGTCAGTAAATATTGCACTTTCACCATTATTTATACTCGCGCCCTTATCAGCCTTAAGTTGCCAAGGTTTAGTTGATTCATCTGATGCATAATATTTGAGCTTCGGTTTTTCAAATTCGAGCCTGCTAGTTGATTTAAAGCGTTTAGTATTTATTGCATCTAACTTTGAAGCTAATCTCCCGCTTTTATGAAACTCTAACAAAGTAATATTTATCATATAGCTATCAAATTGATAATCAATAGTGGTTTGATTATAGTCAGTTTTTTTTCTAAAAACTTCAGGCTGCCCAAGCATAAATAACAGAAAACCTCCCGCAAAACCTAAAAGCATGATTGTTAGAAGAAAATTACGCATAGTAGATAAATTAAGTTTAAGTAAAGTAAATTAATAAGTTAAACCTTTAAAGAAAATCCATCAAGCTTGAATCGAGCTTATTTTGTGCTCCCAAAATTAGTTCAGCTAGCTCTCTTACTGCACCACATCCTCCATTTGACATTGTTTGCCAGTTAGAATTTTTGACCACAAATTCATGAGCATCTCCAACAGCGACTCCCAGTCCAACCTTTCGAATTATTGAAACATCTGGCAGATCGTCTCCAAGAAATGCAATTTCTCGCATAAGATAATTGATGCTTTTTTTATCATCCTCAAGTATTTCATTTAGAGCAGCTAACTTATCTTCTCTTCCTTGTATAATTATATTAATTCCAAGATCTTTCGCCCTTTTAGAAACAATTTTAGAAGACCTACCAGTTATAATTCCCACTTCAATACCATTTCTTTGTAACAGTTTAATACCCAAGCCATCTTTAATGTTAAATGATTTGAACTCTTCACCATTATTTCCAAAATATAATTTGCCATCACTTAAGACACCATCAACATCTACCAATAATAATTTTATTGATTTTGCTAGGTTAAGAGTTTTTTGGTTATTTGTTACCATTTTCTATACGACGCCTGCTTTCAGAATATCATGCAAATGAAGTATGCCAACAGGCTCATGATCTGAATTCTCGATGACTAAAGTGGTAATTTTAAGATCTTCTATAATTTTTAGGGCCTCAGCAGCTAACGCATCTTGATGTATCGATTTACAACCCGATTTAGTAACCTCACTCAGAAGAATAGATTTTACATTCTTGTCTTCATTTATAGCTCTACGAAGATCACCATCAGTAAATACTCCAAAAAGCTTACCAGTATCCTTCACTACGGTGGTCATGCCAAACCCTTTTTTTGACATTTCAAGTAATGCTTCCTTTAAAGGCTGATTAATATTTACCCTCGGAAGATTTTCACCACTATGCATTATATCTCTGACCTTTAAGAGTAGTTTTTGTCCTAATGCACCACCAGGATGTGAGAATGCAAAATCTTCGGCTGTAAAACCCCTTGCCTCTAATAGTGCTATAGCTAATGCATCTCCCATTACAAGTGTTACAGTCGTACTTGTAGTAGGAGCCAATCCAAGCGGACAAGCCTCTGAGTTGACCCTCACATCCAAATGAACTTCTGCTGCCCTGGCTAGAGTAGATATTTGATCACCTGTCATACAAATTAAGGGGACACCTAGGCGCTTGATTTGGGGTAGGAGAGTAACCACCTCAGCTGTGGTACCTGAGTTTGATAAAGCCAATACCACATCCTTTTTTGTAATCATACCTATATCACCATGGCTCGCCTCACCTGGATGAACAAAAAATGCAGGTGTGCCAGTACTAGCGAAAGTGGCAGCAATTTTACGTCCGATATGTCCAGATTTACCCATACCAGTAACTATTACGCGACCAGAGCAATTAATTATTAGTTTACAGGCCTCTGTGAACTCATTACCAATACGTTGCTCCAAAAGCGCAACAGCTTCTGATTCCATCTTTATTGTGCGTTTAGCTACTTTTAAATAATCATTCTGGATCATTCTCTACTCTATTTTTTTTGACTGTTAACAAGTTTAGATAAAAACAGCGAGACTAAAAGAAAAATACTCCTTAAACTCAAATCATAAGTAAAGCATAGTAAAGTGCGTAAAGCATTAATAATAAAAGCCCTAATTTTTTTGAAATCGTTGCTTGAGCACCTTTATTTCTTGCAATATAGGACACATACAAGATTATAACAAGCAGGACCAATGTGAGCGATCCCATTGACATGTAATCTCGGTAAAAAACTTCTTCAGTTAGTTTTGGTGTTGCAATAACTCCAGGCAGAGCCATAACTATTAATAAATTGTAAAGATTAGAGCCAAATATAGTTCCTATAGCAATATCGTGATGCCCTTTTAAAGCACTACTTACCGAAGCAGCTAGTTCAGGTAAGCTAGTACCAATAGCAACTACAGTTAAGCCTATAATTAGTTTGCTTACACCAAAAAATTCAGCAAAATTTATAGCACCCCAAACTAATAAATCTGCACTTATGAGTAGCACTAGAAGACCGCAAAAAAAATAAATCACAGCTTTCTTTGTAGACATCAAGACTATTTCTTTTCTCTTATTCTTTAGCTCCTGAGTGGGTTTATATTTTTTTCTGTAAAAAATGTATGTCATTAGTGGAAGGGCCGCAAAAATAAGAATCAACCCCTCAGTATTAGTCAGGCTCCCATCATACAAAAAAAATCCACCAAGGAGAGTGGCAACGACGAGAGCAACCCCCTCTGTTTTAAGCAAATTTTTACTAAAAGGAATTGGACATATTAAAGCAGTGACCCCTAAAACTAATCCAATATTTGCTAAATTCGATCCAATAGCGTTACCTATTCCAATATCACCAGCCTGATTAAGTGACGCATCTATAGATACGATAATTTCTGGTGCAGATGTCCCAAAAGAAACAATCGTTAAACCAATAACTAAAGGGGAAATTCTAAAGTTATAAGCAGCTCCGACACTACCTGCAACAAAATTATCTGCACCCCACACAAGTCCTATGAGCCCTAATATAATTGCCAAAGATGCAAGACCTAATATTTCCATTTTAAATTTTATTCCTCGGCCTTGTTTCAGAGATTATTCCTAATTCATGTTTCCAATGTTATAGTGCGGACGTTCCCAAGTCAGCTATTATTTGGATCTATTAAGATAATCTTTCATCACGTGTGATACTGGGCAATAATGTCACCGTACTAAAAGGGTTTATGAGGAAAATAAAAATGCTATCAAGGTATTCAAACAAAATAGGAAAAATATTTTTAATTCTCGCTTGCACTATCCAATTTTCTTGGGCAAATTCAGTTATAGACGCTAGCGCAACGCTCATTCCAATGAAACCTCATGATGTAGTCGAGCAGGTGACAGAAAAACTTCTTAAAACTATCGATAGCCATAGAGAAAGTTTTTCGAATAACCCAGAAGACTTCTTTGATGAATTAGATCACCTATTAATTAGTGTCATTGATTTTGACTGGATTGCGTTCAGGGTTATGGGTAAATATGCAAAAATATCGAGCCCTGATCAACGAAAACGTTTTGCCTATATATTTAGAAGAGAGCTAATTGAAACCTATGGTCGAGGGTTATTGTCTTATGGGGAGCAATCAATTTTGGTGATCCCACCAAAAGAAGATATTGGCGACCTTAAGTCAACGAGAGTTATTCAAGAAATCCGAGGCCCAGATGGTGTATTCCCTTTAATTTACTCAATGAGCTTAACTCGTTCTGGTTCATGGAAGGTTACCAACTTAGTTATTAATGGAATTAATCTTGGTAAAATATTTCGCAATCAGTTTACTCAAAGAGCCAGAAAACTCGAAGGTGATATAGATAAGGTTATAAATACTTGGTCATCTTCTGGCGACTGATCACTAGGAACATTTATGGATGTGCCAATAATATTAGAAATACAAGATTTATTGAATAAAAAGCTACCTAATTGCAATATTAAAGTTGAGGGCAGTAATGGTCACTTTGATATTAATGTAACTGGAGAGATTTTTCTTGGTCTTAATTCCGTAAAACGACAGCAGTTGGTTTATCAAATTATTAATGAGTATATCAAAAATGGCACAATACATGCTGTGTCTATCAAAGCCTCTACAGGTGATGAGCTTTAATGATAGTTATTAGTAACATGATTAACTTAATTATGTAGATTTAAATTGAAAGTATGCTGAAAAAAAGGACCTTAAATGGACAAATTGCTGATTTCGGGAGGAGAAAGACTTTCTGGTGAAATACGCATATCCGGCGCAAAAAACTCAGCTTTACCCATTTTAGCAGCAACTCTACTCTCAGACGCACCAGTAATGGTGTCGAACATACCTCACCTGCATGATGTTACAACTATGTTTGAATTACTTGGTTGTCTTGGGGTGACTGTCATTATGAATGAAAAAATGAAAGTTGAGATAGATTCAACAACACTCAAAAATCATACTGCCCCTTATGATTTAGTAAAGAGGATGCGTGCCTCAATTTTAGTTTTAGGTCCCATGCTGGCTAAGTATGGTCGTGCAAGAGTCTCTTTTCCAGGCGGTTGTGCGATTGGTAGCCGACCTATTGATCTACATTTATCTGGTCTCAAACATATGGGGGCTTCAATTGAAATTAATGGAGGCTATATTGATGCAAGAGTTTTCGGTCGCTTACAAGGAGCTAATATTAAAATGAGAACTGTTTCAGTTGGAGCGACTGAAAATTTGATGATGGCAGCATCTTTGGCTGAAGGTAGAACCGTTATTGAAAATGCAGCTTGCGAACCGGAAGTAGCTGATTTAGCAAAATTTATTAATATTCTTGGGGGAAGAATCTCCGGAATAGGAACTTCAAAAATAATTATCGACGGGGTTGAATCACTATGTGGCGGTAGTTACACAATAATGCCAGATAGAATTGAAACGGCAACTTATTTAGCAGCCGCAGTGGCTACTAGAGGAAAGATTACCCTAAAAGATACAGATCCAAATATCTTAGAGGAAGTATTAAGAAATTTTCGAGAGGCAGGAGCTAAAATAAATACAGGAGCAGACTGGATCGAACTTGATATGGAAAACAAACAACCAAAATCAGTTAGTTTTAAAACTTCTCCATATCCGGGGTTGCCAACTGATATGCAGGCACAGCTTACGGCTGTCAATGCTGTATCCAAGGGGACTGCAACAATTATAGAAACAATATTTGAAAATCGCTTAGTTCAAATAAATGAACTGAATCGCATGGGAGCAATAATAAATGTAGATGGCAATATTGCTACAGTAAGAGGTGTAGATTGTCTAAAGGCTGCTCCAGTAATGGCATCTGACTTACGTGCGTCGGCAAGCTTAATCATTGCGGGCCTTGTTGCAGAGGGAAACACGGTAGTCGATAGAATTTATCATATCGATCGAGGCTATGAGCGAATTGAAGAAAAATTACAACAATTGGGGGCTAAAATTCGTAGAATCGCCCAGTGAATTCAAACATTAGAGACTTTAAAAATTATGGAAATAACAATCGCTTTAACTAAAGGAAGAATTTTAGAAGAAACAATTAGTATTTTGGCTAAGGCTGGAATAATACCTGCTGAAGATATTAGTCTCAGCCGCAAATTATTATTTAATACTAATATAGTAGGAGTGCGTATATTAATATTGCGCAGTTCTGATGTCCCCACATATGTTAGATTCGGTGCAGCTGATCTTGGAATAGTTGGAAAAGATACATTGCTTGAACATGGGGCTGACGGTTTATATGAGCCATTAGACCTTAATATCGCCTCCTGTAAACTCATGACAGCAGGAATAAGTGGAGCTTCACCAAGGTTAGGGCGTATCAGAGTTGCAACAAAGTACGTGAATATCGCAAGAAAATATTACGCCGCTAAAGGTTCCCAAGTAGATATTATAAAACTCTATGGCGCGATGGAGTTAGCACCAATTATGGGCCTCGCCGATGAAATAGTTGATATTGTTGATACAGGGAATACCTTAAAAGCAAACGGTCTTGAAGCCAGGGATACAATTTCCGCTATTAGCTCCAGGCTTATTGTTAATAAAGCTGCGATGAAAATGAAACATGCAGGTATAAAAGAAATAATAGATAGCCTTGAGAAGGTGGTAAAATAAGATATGAAAATGAAGATGGGCGACATAAGGCAATTTTCATCTATTGATAAAGATTTTGATAGTAAGCTTCAAAAATTACTAAATTGGCAGAAGACTGAAAACTCAAAAATCGATCATCAAGTCGGAGAAATATTGACTAATGTTAGGCAAAAGGGTGATATTGCCTTGGTAGAGTATACAAACCAATTTGACCATAGAAATGTTTCTAGCATAAAGAATTTAATAGTTCCTTCTGATCAAATGAGTCAAGCGCTTCAAAATATCAGTGAACCTGAAAGATCAGCTTTGAATGTTTCTGCTGAACGAATCATAGAATATCATGAGCACCAAAAAATTAATTCATGGAGTTATTGTGATGAAGATGGAACAATGTTGGGGCAGCAGGTAACTCCATTAGAAAGGATAGGTATTTATGTTCCAGGAGGTAAGGCAAATTACCCCTCTTCAGTTTTAATGAGTGCTCTTCCAGCAAAAGTTGCTGGGGTAAACAAAATTATCATGACAGCACCAGCCCCTGATGGTCAGCTGAATCCAATGGTTCTAGCTGCAGCAGCAATTGCAGGCGTTGACGAAATTTATACAGTAGGAGGAGCACAGGCAATAGGTGCGTTAGCCTATGGCACGGATACTATAAAAAAGGTCGACAAGATTGTTGGGCCAGGAAATATATTTGTTGCGACAGCTAAACGCATGGTTTTTGGTCAAGTAGGATTAGATATGGTTGCTGGGCCATCAGAGGTATTAATAGTATGTGATGGGAAAACAGATCCAGATTGGATCGCCATGGATCTTTTTTCTCAGGCTGAACACGATCAGAATGCACAAGCTATTTTAGTAAGCAACGATAATAAGTTACTTGAGCAAGTTAAAATGAGTGTAGAAAAATTACTGCCATCTTTAGAGCGAGCAGATATTATTCAATCATCCTTGAAAAGAAGAGGAGCATTTATTTTAGTTCGAGATTTAAATGAAGCTGTTGAATTAGTCAATTATATTGCACCGGAACATCTAGAGCTATCGGTTGATGATCCTGAAGATATGCTCCCAAGAATTCGTAATGCAGGAGCAATTTTTATGGGTCGGTTCACATCTGAGTCAGTAGGAGACTATTGTGCAGGGCCAAGCCATGTGCTCCCCACATCATCAACAGCGAGGTTTTCTTCACCATTGGGTGTATATGATTTTCAAAAACGTTCATCTATAGTCATGTGTAATGAAAAAAGCGCCTCAAAGCTTGGGAAAACTGCTTCTATAATAGCGAGAGCTGAATCTTTAACAGCTCACGCTCATTCTGCTGAGTACCGCATAAAGAAATAATTATAAAAATTTAGCACTTGAATATTGAATCAATGTAAATATATTTAGTGAATATATGAAAAAAAATAAGTTTTGGAGCCAAGCTGTTCGGCAATTGACACCCTACATTCCCGGGGAGCAGCCTATTAGCTCAAACCTAATAAAATTGAACACAAATGAAAATCCATATGCGCCATCCCCAAAAGTTCGAGAGGCAATTATTTCTGAGCTAGATGAAAAGTTGCGTCTGTACCCAGACCCTGATGCTTTTTCCCTAAAAAACATAATTGCAAGCAAGTTGAATATTCAGGCAGACCAGATTTTTGTTGGCAATGGATCAGATGAAGTGTTAGCACACATCTTCTATGCGTTTTTTAAACAAAGCTCACCAATTTTTTTTCCAGATGTGACTTATAGTTTTTATAAAGTTTACTGCAGTTTGCATGAAATACCTTTTAAGCAAATTCCATTAGCGGATGATCTTTCCATTAATACTGAGCAATACAAAAAACCTAACGGTGGAATAATATTCCCAAATCCCAATGCTCCGACTGGTAGGTTATTATCTCCAAAAATTATCGAGGATCTTCTCAGGAGCAATAAAAACTCAGTTTTAGTGATTGATGAAGCCTATATAGATTTTGGAGGTATAAGCTCCGTACCATTAATTTCCTCGTATCCAAACCTCTTAATAACTCAATCTTTCTCAAAATCTCGCTCTCTTGCAGGATTAAGAGTCGGCTTTGCTGTTGGAGATGGCTCACTTATTGAAGCTTTGGATAGTGTGAAAAATAGCTTTAATTCTTATCCCTTAGACCGTTTAGCTATTATCGGGGCGATGGCTGCGTTTGGTGACACAAAATATTTCAATGTAACCCGTAAAAAAATCATAAAATCTAGGGAAAAACTCTCATTAGATTTACTCGATTTAGGGTTTACGGTGCTCCCATCAGTAGGCAATTTTTTATTCATAACACATAAAAAATATGATGGTGCCGACTTAACATTATTTCTTAGAGAAAACAATATATTAATTCGCCACTTCGATAAACCTAGGATAAGAAACTATTTACGAATAACTATTGGGCTACCAGAACAAAATGAACATCTTGTAAACACAATTAAAAAGTTTACTTTATAAAAATTTTCAATTTAGTTGTGGCCTTGCTCCAGCTACAGCATCAATCACTTTTTCATCACCGTTTCTCAATACATAAAGTTTAATTGAATCGCCTGGCGAAAGACTTGCAATTACATTCATAGCTTTGTCGTTATCCACTACACCATTATTGTTTATTTTGAAAATAACATCACCAGGTAATAATCCAGACGAATATGCCGGGCTACCTGGATAAATATTGGTTATAACTAAGCCTAGAGGAGGATTAAGTCCAAGTTTTTTTGCTGCAAAAGGTTTTAATTGGCTTGCCTCTACACCAAGCCAGCCTCTAATTGCTCTCCCATGAGTTATTATATCTGTAAGAACCTTTAATGCTGTTTTTGAAGGAATAGCAAAACTTATTCCCATCGCATAACTTGTTCTATCGAGTATTGCTGAATTAATTCCTACAAGATGTCCAGTAGAGTCAACTAAGGGTCCACCAGAGTTCCCTGGATTAATTGCAGCATCTGTTTGAATAAAATTCTCAAAAGTATTTAAGCCGAGCCCTTTTCTTTGAGTCGCACTTATGATTCCCTGAGAAACTGACTGTCCAACTCCAAAAGGATTTCCAATGGCAAGGACCACATCGCCCACTGAAACCTTTTGATTTGCTAATTCTATTGGAACAAGGTTTTCTAGATTAATTTTCAAGACTGCGAGATCAATCTCTGGATCTGTTCCTATAACTTTAGCAGCAGCTTCTCTACCGTCCTGTAACTGAAGCACGATTGCATCTGCACCATCAATAACATGATGATTAGTTAAAATATATCCATTAGCTGTCATTACCACCCCTGAACCAAGTGAGGATTTCATACGAGCTTGTCTTGATGAATTTTTTTGACTAAAAAATTTCTTAAAGAGTGGATCCGAGTATAGCCTGTTGCCGGAGGGTAATTTTTTTTGCGTATAAATATTAACAACAGAAGGTGAAGCTTTTTTTACTGCTAAAGAATAGGAGAACGGTTTACTAGCTTTTTCATCTTTCTTTTCATTTGAAGTTATCTGGGGATCATAAAAACGGCTATCGAGCCATTCAGGAAAAAAATTAAAAGTTAACGTAGCAACAAGGAGGCCTAGGACAACCGGCCAAGCTAAATAATTTAGTATACGATGCATATATTTCGCCTTAAACCCTTCCTGAAGATTGTTAATTTATATTAAGGGTTGGGTCATCATCATTTTCAGCTACATAAGCTGAATCGCTAATAGTGGGATTACTCACTGGACTTACTGCCTCTTTAAGGCCATATTCTTCACTTAAAACCCCACCTGGTACTTTTGGGGCATAATCTTTTGGAGGTTGTATATCGGTACTTGAATCAAGGTTAACATCTTCACTTTTGTCAAATACAGAGTTTAAAATTTGGCGGCTGACATCAGTGCTTGCAAGATGAAGGGCTCCACTCGCAAGTTGTTCAACTATACATTTATAGTTTTTTGATAAACTCGATACAGCTTTTGATGTGGCACAAAAGTGGTTGGCTACTTCTTGTTGATAGTCCTTCAGTTCTCTTTGAGCCTCTATGAGTTTGTTTTCTAGTTCTTTTTGCTCTTTTTGGATAGGTTGAAAGGCCCTAGAGAGGAAATAACCAGCTATAGCGCCTACCACTAGAAGTGATAAGTAAATAATCAAGTTTGAAGTTAGCAAGATTTGACCCCCATAAATTTTACTTATTTTTTCTATGATACCTTATCTTTATATTAGTTAAAGTTCATAATATAATAATATTCTTAGTAATATTTTTACCCTTTATCTTCGATCAAAGACTTATGATTTTTCCTTTTTCTCTATTGAGAAACAATCTCTGATCACCTATTCTTGAAAAGTTAATTGAATCTTAAGTTAAATATAAACTACTTGCAGTCAATCTATGTTCAAGTATACACACATTACTTTACCTTCTCCTAAGCAGCGATATTTGTCCGATCTCGAAAGAGAAGAATTCAATTATGACTCATCACAAGCCGTTGCGGTAGATCTTTTGCAGTCGCTTTATGAGCGACTAGTTCAGCAGGAAGGCGTAAGTTGTAAAAAAGGCTTATTTACTAAATTCAAGAGTAAATTTATTTCTTTTAACAAGGTTGAACCCATAAAGGGATTATATTTTTGGGGCGGTGTTGGAAGAGGTAAAACCTATTTGATGGATAGTTTTTTTGAGAGTCTGCCTTTAGATAAGAAAATAAGGTTACATTTTCATCGATTCATGAGACGGGTCCATAAAGACTTAAAAAGACTTCAAGGAGAAAAAAATCCATTAACTATAGTTGCTGCTAATATTGCTAATGAGGCTCATGTAATATGTTTTGACGAATTTTTTGTTTCTGATATTGCAGACGCCATGCTTCTGGGAAAACTTTTTGAGCTCCTGTTTTCACTTAATGTCGTTCTAGTGGCTACGTCTAATGTCGAACCTGATAATCTTTATTTAAATGGACTTCAACGCAAACAATTTCTTCCAGCAATTAAATCGTTAAAAAAAAATACCAAGGTATATAATGTGGACAGCGGCATAGACTACCGCCTTAGAAGCCTGCAGAAAGCTGAGCTATATCACTATCCTTTAGATGCCAGAGCAAATAACTCCTTGATAGAGGCTTTTAATCTATTTTGCCCCTTACAGGATAATATTTTACTAGATCTTAGTATTGAGATTGAAGGACGCAATGTGAAATTCCTTCGTCAAGGGAAGGATGTTATTTGGTTTCACTTTGATATTATTTGTAGTTCTCCCAGAAGCCAAAATGACTATATTGAGCTATCACGGGAATTCCATGCTGTATTAATTTCTGGAGTACCAAGGATGGGAAAAAATAATGAAGATCAAGCAAGAAGGTTCATAAATTTGGTGGATGAATTTTATGATAGGAACGTAAAAGTTGTTTTATCTGCTGAGGTTGACCTTGTGTCTTTATACGTTGATGGCGCACTAAAATTTGAGTTTCAGCGCACAAAGAGTCGCCTTTTAGAGATGCAGTCCTATGAGTACCTTTCAAGACCACATCAACCATAACTTATGGTTAATTATAAGTAATATTTATGCTACTTACTAACTTTATTAAGTGCAATAATACTTGCATTAATTAGGTTATAATTTTTTAAATGTAGAATATCCTTGAAATGGGTGTAACTGCTCTGTAAAATACCGCCTCGCATAAAGTGGATACACTGCTTTTAGAATATTACATTAGGCAAATTTTGATGAAAACATACAATGCCACAGCTGAAACAGCTCAACATCATTGGTACATTGTTGATGCGGCTGATAAAACACTAGGTCGAATTTCTACAGTGATTGCCACATATCTTCGTGGAAAGCATAAACCAGAATTCACGCCAAATGTGGATACTGGTGATTACATCGTTGTAATTAATGCAGAAAAGGTGCAAGTTACTGGCAATAAAACAAAAGATAAAATTTATCACAGCCACACTGGATACCCGGGCGGTTTAAAATCAATAAGCTTTGAAAAATTGATTGAAAAAGCACCAGAGCGTACTATCCAAAATGCTGTTAAAGGCATGTTACCAAAGGGTCCGCTTGGTCGTGCTATGTTTAAAAAACTGAAAGTATATGCCGGGCAAGATCATCCCCATAGCGCCCAAACACCCCAGACTTTAGATATATAACGGAAAGTACTTATGTCAGATACACAATATTACGGAACCGGACGACGAAAAACATCTTCTGCAAGAGTTTTTTTAGAAAGCGGTGGCGGGAAAATAATGGTTAATGACCGCACACTCGATCAATATTTCGGTAGAGAGGTTGCAAGAATGATTGTTCGGCAACCTCTTGAGTTAGTTGATTGTATTAAAAAATTTGACTTGAAAATTACTGTAGTTGGTGGAGGAAGTTTTGGGCAGGCTGGCGCAATAAGACACGGTATTGCCCGTGCATTGTTACAATATGATGAAGGCCTGAGAAGCGATCTTAGGAAAGCCGGATTTTTGACTCGTGATGCGCGCGAAGTGGAGCGTAAAAAAGTAGGTCTTCATAAAGCAAGAAAACGTCCTCAATTTTCTAAACGTTAATAAATTAATAATATGTAAAAATATTTTCAAGTTGCACAATTTTAAATATTATATATATACTTTTCATAAGAAATTGATCTCTCATAGAAATACTACCTATTTTATGCAAAACGGGCATAGACAACACATTATTCCCTTGTAAAAATGACCAGTTTTTATTAAAATTCGCAACTATTCTGAACATGAAAAAAATCACAAATATCAGCTGCTAGGAGAGCGTCATGATTAATGACGGAATTGATCACGGAGACGGTATTGACTTTGCGCGAAGGCGTTTTTTGACAAATGCTACATGTATAGTAGGAGCAGCAGGTGCAACTGCTGCAGCTGTACCTTTCGTTGGGTCGTGGAGTCCAAGTGCCAGAGCAAAAGCCGCAGGCGCTCCGGTAAAAATAAATATTTCTAAAATAGAAATGGGACAGATGGTGACTTTCGAGTGGCGAGGCAAGCCAGTTTATGTTGTCCGACGTTCACCTGAAACGATTCAGGGGCTTAATGGTCACGACGAGATTTTTAGCGACCCTTCGTCATTAGCCTCAAATCAGCCATCGTATGTTAACGGTATTCATCGATCTATCGAAGGAAAAGAGGAATTTTTGATAATAGTTGGCCTCTGTACACACTTAGGTTGTGCACCAATGTTTCGCCCAGAGGTAGGAGCTCAAGATATGGGAGGAGATGATTGGTATGGAGGGTTTTTCTGCCCCTGTCACGGTTCGAAATTTGATCTTGCTGGACGTGTATATGCAGGAGTTCCCGCACCTACAAACTTAGATGTACCCCCACATTCTTATGAAACAAATAATGTAGTAGTAATTGGCGTAGATCAGGAGGCTAGTTGATGTTATTAGCATTACGTGACTGGATAGATGCACGCTTACCAATTATGCGTGCATGGAACACTCATATGGCTAAATATTATGCCCCCAAGAATTTTAATTTTTGGTATTATTTTGGCGTTTTATCACTAGTCGTATTGATCATACAGCTAGTCTCTGGTATCTGGCTTTTAATGAGTTTTGAAGGATCATCAGAAAGAGCCTTCGCCTCTGTTGAGTACATAATGCGTGATGTAGACTATGGTTGGATTATCCGGTATATACATTCTACTGGGGCATCAGCCTTCTTTTTAGTTATTTATTTGCATATGTTTCGCGGTCTAATTTATGGTTCATATAAGGCACCCCGCGAGTTAGTATGGATCTTCGGTATGACAATCTACGTGGCATTGATGGCCGAAGCTTTTATGGGGTATGTTCTGCCTTGGGGTCAAATGTCTTTCTGGGGTGCGCAGGTAATAATTTCTTTGTTTGGAGCAATACCTGTTATTGGAGAAGATATTGTCCAATGGGTCAGAGGAGACTATTTAATCTCGGGAATCACATTGAATAGATTCATGTCTCTTCATGTCGTAGCTCTGCCGATCATTTTACTTGCCCTAGTTGTACTTCATCTTCTTGCATTACATGAAGTGGGTTCAAATAATCCAGATGGAGTAGATATAAAGAAAAATAAAGATGCAAATGGTGTGCCTGTAGATGGAATTCCCTTCCATCCTTATTATACCGTCCATGATTTAGTGCCCATTACAGTCTTCTTGTTTGTATTTTGTTTCATTTTGTTTTTTATGCCTGAAATGGGAGGTTATTTTTTAGAATATGCGAATTTCGAAATTGCCAACCCTCTCAAAACTCCTGAGCATATAGCCCCAGTTTGGTATTTTACCCCGTTTTATTCGATGCTTAGAGCTGTTCCAGATAAATTTGCTGGATTTCTAGTGATGGCTGCAGCAATAGCAATTTTATTTGTACTGCCATGGTTAGACAGAAGTCCAGTTAGATCAATGCGCTACAAGGGTAGCTTTAGTCGTGGTGCTATACTGATTTTCGCTGCCTCTTTTGTTGTTCTCGGAGTCCTTGGTGTAAAGGCTCCTACCCCAGAGCGTACTTTATTAGCGCAAATATGTACTGGTTTATATTTCTTGTTCTTTCTAGCTATGCCTTTGTGGACTAGAATAGAAAAAACAAAGCCCGAGCCAGAACGTGTTACTATGGATGGTGGAATGGGCCCATGGAAAACTATATCTGCTGCATCTATCGTTATATTTTTGATATGGGCTCCCCTTAAAGCAGTTGGAGCTGAGTCCGCCTTTAAATGTGGAGCTATACCTTGTGATGAATTTACCGCTAATCTCAGCGATAAGGCTTCACTACAGAACGGAGCTAAATTATTTGTTAACTCTTGTATGGGTTGTCATTCTGCAAAATATTCTCGTTGGGACAGAGTAGCTAGAGATTTAGGGATACCTCCTGACATAGCTAAAGATAATCTTATACATGCTGATCAAAAGTTCGGTGCTTTAATGGATATTTCAATGCCAGCAGACAAAGCAAAGACATGGTTTGGAGCGACACCACCTGACCTGACCTTAGTAGCAAGATCGCGTTCTCCAGAATGGCTCTACACCTATTTAAGGAATTTCTATTCAGATCCAAGTCGTCCTTTGGGGGTAAATAATAAAGTTTTTAAAGATGTAGGAATGCCACATGTTTTGTTGGAGCTGCAAGGTTTACAAGAGTGTGCACCAGGACCGGTGCTTGCTGCCAATGGTGGAATCAAGAGGAATATTTTCACTCGTGAAGAAATATTAGAAAATCCATGTGGTCGCTATAATCTTATTAGTGAAGGCAGTCTGTCACCCGAAGAATTTGATACAGAAATGTACGATTTAGTGAATTTCTTAACTTATATTGCTGAACCTATGGCTGAAGATCGTAAAAGAATCGGAACTTATGCCCTGCTTTTTCTTGCATTTCTATTCATCTGGGTTTGGTTATTAAACCGAGAATATTGGAAGGATATCCATTAGCGCTTACTTGGGTCAAGTAATTTTACTGCCCTTATAATTTTAATCAAATCGAGGTTCTATTATGGGGATTGTTGCAAAACGATCATCCATGACATTTTATTCTGATCCGACGTGCCATTATAGCCACCGGGTTCGTATTGTCTTGGCAGAAAAGGGAGTTACTGTTGACATTGAAGATATCGATGGTGTAGCTGTACCAGAAGAAGTGTTGACCATCAACCCCTATGGTACACTACCAACACTGATCGACCGTGATTTGGCTTTGTATGAAACTAAGGTAATGATGGAATATTTGGATGAAAGATTTCCCCACCCACCACTATTACCTGTTTATCCTGTAGCCAGAGCGTTAAGTCGTCAATACATTTATCGCATAGAAAAAGATTGTAGCTCCCAAGTAGATATAATCGTCAGCTCCTCAGACAAAAAAATGGTAGAAAAAGCAAAAAAAGAACTACAGGATAGTCTCGTCAGCCTCGCACCAATTTTTACTGACCTACCTTTTTTTATGAGCGAACAGTTCACAGTAGTTGATTGTTGTTTGGGTCCAATTCTGTGGAGATTAAAGAATTTAAATATTGAACTACCAGATAGTAGACAAACGAAACCCTTACTTGATTATATGGAAAGAATTTTTGAACGTGAGTCATTCCAGGAAAGTCTATCTGAGATTGAAAGAGAGATGTAATTTGAATGATATCTATTTATCAAAAAAATATATCACTAGTTGTTTACATAAGTTAAATAAACGTAACTGACGACTACAACTATGAATATGACATCAAATAAACCTTATCTAATAAAAGCAATATACGAGTGGATTGTTGACAATGAGCTGTCACCTTATATATCTGTTGATGCGCATCAACCAGGAGTTGAGGTACCTCAAAGTTATGCTACAAGAGATGGAGAAATTGTTCTAAACCTATCACCTCGTGCAATTGCAGATTTAGTTATGAATAAGGATAAAGTTTCGTTTAGTACCCGCTTCGGGGGTATTCCAGCTAGCATCTGTTTGCCTATTCAATCTATAGTTGGGATTTACGCTCAAGAAAATGGCCAAGGTATGATTTTCCAAGTTGAAAATCCCGTTGATCCAAGTTCTTCGGATTCAGGCCCTGTTAAATCAGTTTCTTCTTCTGATAAGCTATCCAAAGATAAAACATCTGGCGATAAAACTAAAAAACCCTCATTGAGGATTGTTAAATAGAGGTTTTCATTATGTTTGATCCAATAGTAGTAGTGGGTATGGCAAGAACACCAATTGGAAGTATGCAAGGTCAATTTTCTGGTGTCCCATCTACTGAATTAGGAAGCGCAGCAATAAAAGCTGCTGTTGAGCGCTCACAAGTCCCATTAGACAGAGTAGATTCTGTTGATATGGGATGTGTGCTGGCAGCAGGACTCAGGCAAGCACCAGCAAGACAGTCTTCAATAGGCGCAGGTTTACCTATTTCTGTAAATTGTACTACTATTAACAAGGTATGTGGTTCTGGCATGAAAGCTTTTATGAACGCATGTGATAGCTTATCTTTGGGTCACACTGATATTTCCATTGCAGGTGGGATGGAAAGTATGACTAATGCTCCATATTTAATGACCCAAGCAAGAGGTGGATATCGCTTTGGTGATGCTACTATATATGATCATATGACTATAGACGGCTTAGAAGACGCTTATACTAAAGGTGCTATGGGGATGTTTGCAGAGGAAACTTGTACTAAGTATAACTTTAGTCGCGAAGATCAAGATGCTTTTGCTATTACTTCACTTCAAAGAGCCCAAGATGCAATCGCTTCTGGAAAGTTTGATGCTGAAATTACTCCTTTTACTGTTAAAACACGCAGTGGTGAAATCCTTTGCGATAAAGATGAGCAACCAGGCAAAGGTAATAAAGAAAAAATTCCACAACTAAGACCAGCATTTAAAAAAGATGGATCTGTAACTGCTGCAAACTCAAGCTCCATAAGTGATGGGGCGGCAGCATTGGTGTTGACTAGATTATCTGTTGCAAAAGAACTCGATCTCAAACCTATAGCTAGAGTTGCAAAATATACAAGTAACTCTCAAGAACCAGAGTGGTTCACCACAGCCCCAGTTGGCGCTATCAGAAAATTGTTAAAGAATCTTAATTGGTCAAAAGATGATGTTGATCTATATGAAATTAATGAAGCCTTTGCGGCTGTGACGATGGCGGTGATGAAAGAGATAGATTTACCGCATGAAAAAGTTAATATACATGGAGGTGCATGTGCACTTGGTCATCCAATTGGTGCATCTGGAGCAAGAATAATAGTTACGTTATTATCTGCCATGCAGGCTTATGATAAGCAAAAAGGTGTGGCTGCTGTATGTATTGGCGGTGGAGAGGCATTATCTGTCGCTCTTGAGTTAATTTAAAATTAATCGGTATATTCGAGAACGGACACCACTTTCACGGCCCCGCCAATTTCACTGGTAAGTCGTAAAGCTTCTTTAGCCTTCTCTTGTGAAATAAGACCCATTAAATAAATTATCCCATTTTCTGTAACTACTTTTACAGAAGAAGATTCAACTTGATCGCTACGCATTAGTTTGTGTTTAACTTTTGCAGTTAGCCATGCGTCATTTGTTCTTGCAATCAAAGAGGTAGGGCCACTAATTTTAATTTCATTATAAACCTGACGCACACCTCGATATTGTCTTGCAACTTCTGCTGCGCCGCTTCTCGCTTCTGCTGATGGAGCTTGACCCGTCAAAAGTACAACACGATTGTATGAGTTTACATTGATATTTGAGCTTTCTAACTCAGGGCCATTTTTTTTAATATTAACGCCGATTGAAGTTTCAAGCTCCCAGTCATCAATATCGGTTCCTATAGAAATTTTTTCTGGTTCCGGTTGTATTGGATTTTCAGTTGCAACATGAATGATTTCAGTGCACCCAGTTAAAAAAAAAGTATAGACCAAGATTATACTTTTCAAGCGAACTGCCATCAGCCTTCTCCTCCAAATAGTTGTTTATCTATCAGTTCACAAAGACAAAATATACTTAACATCTGTAATTCACTTATTTGATGTATATCATTATGTTCGATTCTTAGTTCTATGTCCTCATTATTTAGTAGAGCGGAGACGTCTGTATCTTGCTGTCCAGTCAGGGCTATTACCTCCATAGATTTATCATGCGCTGCTTGGATTGCTTGAATTAGATTACTGGGATTAGTGCCGGCACTAAATACGATCAATAAATCACCAGGCTGACCTAATGCTAAAATCTGCTTACTAAATACATGGCTTTTTCCACTCTTATGACATATTGATGTGAGTATTCCGCTTTCATTCAAGGATATTGCCGGCAAACCAGGTCGTTCGAGCTTATACTGTAATAAAAGCGATTCAGTGATTATATTTGCTAGAGCCGCAGCTAAACCATTACCACAAGATAGTACTTTATGACCATTAAGAAGCTGTCTTACTATTTTTTTGCTTGCACTGGTTATTTGTGGAGCTAAAATTTGAGCGCTATTCTTTTTTGCTTGAATACTTTGATTAAAATGTGAAAGAACAATTTTTTCCATAACACTATGTTTGTCCACTCAAATAATTCATATAAGAAGTTTAATCTTACATTCTACCTTATCACTCATTAGTTTGTCGGTGCTTAAATATAAGAAACTATCGAAATATTTCATATATTAAGTTAAAGAGTTAAAATGTTATCGGTATGCGGCAAGTATATAAAATTTAATTCCAAAAGTTGATATGTGATTTTATGATTGGTGAACTCTATCTCGTAGCAACCCCTATTGGTGATATGACCGATATAGCTCCACGTGCCTTGGGCATTTTAAATACTGTTGATATAGTAGCCGTTGAAGACAAAAGAAGAAGTAGTAGATTATTTAGTCATTTCGCTATAAAAACACCTATGATTTCTTATCACGATCATAGTGAAGAAAAACAAGTAAAAAAAATAATTGATGAGCTCTTATGTGGTAAATCTGTTGCACTGATTAGTGATGCTGGAACACCATTAATTTCTGATCCTGGCTACAAACTAGTAAATGCTGCTAAGAATAAAAGTATAAAAGTATCCCCAGTTCCCGGACCTTGTGCACTTATAGCAGCAATAAGCGCATCAGGATTGCCAAGCGATCGGTTTATTTTTGAAGGATTTTTGCCGCCAAAATCTATCGCTCGTATCTCAAAAATACAAAATATCTCAACAGATTATCGAACTATAATTTTTTATGAAGCGCCACATCGAATACTTGAGACTCTTATAGATATGATAAAAGTTATTGGCCCCTCGCGAAAAATTGTCTTAGCTAGAGAGTTAACAAAAACCTATGAAACTTTTATATCTGGGACCCTAGAGGGTGTATTGGAGATAATCGAAAAGGATTTAAACCAACAAAAGGGTGAAATAGTTATAGTTTTAGCAGGAGCTGATTACTCAGAAAAAAAAATAGAAGCTCAAGATTCAAAGCGGATACTATCTGTTTTATTAGAGGAGTTACCTTTAAAGCAAGCTGTATCTTTGGGATCAAAGATAACCGGAGTTCAAAAAAATATATTTTATAAATTAGCTCTTGACCTCAAGAAACAGTAGGTTAAATATCATTTTATAATATTGTTGATCATCACCCGTAGCTAAAATATTTATCAGATTATTTTACATTTCATGGTAACCTATCTCTAGAGTTGGTTGGGCAACCGCCGCTGTTTTTTCTTGATATTTCCCTAGGTGATATCAGGTTATCAGGGGAGGAAAGTCCGGGCTCCATAGGGCAGAGTGCCAGGTAACACCTGGGAGGCGCGAGTCTACGGAAAGTGCAGCAGAAAATATACCGCCGATGGTCAATAATTTTGATACAGGTAAGGGTGAAATGGTGCGGTAAGAGCGCACCGCGCAACTGGCAACAGCTTGTGGCATTGTAAACCCCGCTCGGAGCAAGACCAAATAGGAATCCTTTGGCGCGGCCCGCGTCGGATTCGGGTAGGTTGCTTGAGGCCCGTGGTGACACGTGCCCTAGAGGAATGGTTGCTCAAGACAGAACCCGGCTTATAGACTGACTCTAAATATGGCTGATCCTTGTGTGTTTTTGCGAATCTAATTTCTGCAAGGATTAGCCTCCCATCAGTAATTTCAACATATATCTCCATTTAATCACTTCAACCGCGATTTCTAGTGAAATCTGGCTAACTGACATCGTTTTTGTAGTCAATATTCGCAAGTGATTGAGTTTAATCTAAATTTTCTTTCATAGAGGAGTTTTTTGGCTTGACTTTGACTTTCTTGAGCATATAGTTGTAAAAGTGGGTAGAAGTGGGCAAGTGTGGAATTTAATTTTTATAGGATTGAGCCAAAAGTGTTTAGAGGAAATAATGAAATTAATACTGATGACAAGGGTCGCATCGCGATGCCCTCAAGATATCGCGATGGACTATTAAAAGTATGCTCAGGACATCTCATTGTGACAATTGACCTACAAGATAAATGCCTTCTAATTTACCCTTTAGCAGAGTGGGAAAGGATAGAAGCTGAGATTGCAACACTGCCAACATTTAATTCAACAACAAGAAAATTACAAAGACTTTTAATTGGACATGCAAAAGAAGTAGATTTAGATAGCAGTGGTCGAATACTCATCCCGACAGAATTAAGAAACTATGCTCAACTTGAAAAAAAAGTAATTTTGATTGGACAACGCCATAGATTTGAAATTTGGAGTGAGAGTAATTGGAATCAAGGTAGAGAAAATTGGTTGGCTGATACCGGTGGTGATCTTGATGTTCCAGAAGAGATGCGGTCTATTTCTTTATAGGTAAAAATATATGTTAGCAGATGGACAACACAAAACTGTTTTGTTAACGGAAGCTGTTTCAGGACTGATTACAGATACTGACGGGATATATATTGACGGTACATTTGGCAGAGGTGGACATACTGCATTAATACTATCACAGCTTAGTAATAGAGGTAGTCTAGTAGCAGTAGATAAGGACCCTGAAGCTTGTCAAGTTGCAAACAAAAATTTTTCTGGAGATGCTCGATTTGAAATTGTACAAACCTCCTTTGCAAATATTCGTGAATTAGTTGAACAGAAACAATACTCAGGAAAAGTTGCTGGAGTGTTATTAGATCTGGGAGTCTCATCTCCACAAATTGATAATCCAGCCAGAGGCTTTAGTTTTTTAAAAGATGGACCCCTCGATATGCGAATGAATCCAGAATATGGATTAAGCGCTGCTGAATGGCTTTCAATAGCTAAAGAGGGTGATATTGCTCGAGTTATTTCAGAATATGGAGAAGAAAGGTACTCCAAGAGGATTGCTCGAGCTATCACCCGCGCTAGACTTGAAAAGCCGATCACAAGAACTGAACAGCTCGCGAACATTGTCAAGGAAGCAAATCCAGCATGGGAAAAAAATAAACATCCAGCTACAAGAGCCTTCCAAGGAATCAGGATTTTTATAAATAAGGAGCTGGAAGACTTAAAAAATGTATTACCAGATATTTTAGAGATATTAGCAATAGGTGGCCGATTAGTAGTAATCAGCTTCCATTCACTTGAAGACAGGATTGTCAAAAGATTCATAAGAGACCAAGAGAAAGGACAGCACATACCAAAGGGATTCCCTGTTTTGGAAAAAGACATTATTCGACGAATGCGTTCAATAACCAAAGCTATTAAATCATCTGATCTTGAGATAAAGAATAATATTAGAGCTAGAAGCGCTGTTATGCGAATTGCACAAAAATTGGTATAGGTATGATAAGTATAAGAAATATAAAATTTATGAAGAGAAATAATAGCCTAAATGTTGGACGTTGGTTATTTGCGGCTTGGGTGAGTGTCATCGGTTCTTCACTTTCTGTAGTCTATCTCAGTAACGCATGCCGTGTATTGACAAGCGAGATAGCAAATCTTGAAAGAGAGTCAAATATTTTACAAGAAACATGGGGTAAATACTTGATAGAAAAAGGGACACACACCTCATTGAACAATATCGAATCATTAGCAATAAATAAACTTAATATGAAGGCGCCAAAAAGAGATGAATTTATAGCTATTTTTCCATAGATAATTTAGTAATTAATAGGATGTGATAACAAGTGAAATCGGAGAAAAACAAGTTACATATTTCACGCTGGAGATATACTTTGCTGGTAACATCTCTGCTTGCATTACCTATTGCAGCAATTTGGCATATAGCTGGATTACAAGTATTGGCTGACGTGGATAAAGGATATGAATTTTTACAGGGAAAAGTTAAAAAGAAACTAGTGCATAACGAGTCTATCCCAGCTTATCGGGGTGTCATAACAGATAGAAATGGCCAGCCACTTGCAATCAGTAGTCCTGTAATAATTGTATCTGCTAACCCACGCCAGGTAGATGTCGACCATCCTAATTTTTCAAATCTTGCCAGATATTTATCAATGACTAGTATAAATTTAAAGAAAAAATTATCTAAAAATTCACACAGAATACACCTCCGACTTAAAAAAGATCTTGAGCCTGCTAAAGCCGAAAAAATTCGTGCTTTAAGGATCTCAGGGATTTATATGAAGAAGACTTATAAGCGCTTCTACCCAGCAGGTGAGCTCACCTCACAAATAGTAGGAATAACAAATTTAGATGATGTAGGCCAAGAAGGTATAGAGAAATCATTTGATCATATCTTAGCGGGTACTCCTGGTAAGAAAAAAGTACTGAAAGACAGAAGAGGGAGTGTTATTAAGGATTTAGGGATGGAAAAAAATGCAAGTCCCGGACAGAATATAGCATTAAGTATTGATATGAGATTGCAACATAAAGCTTACACAGAGCTAAAAGAGGCTGTTATAAAAAATAATGCTAAGTCTGGATCAGTCTTAGTGTTGGACGTTCATACAGGTGAAATTTTAGCTATGGCGAACCAGCCTTCATATAATCCAAATAATAGAAGTAGATTAAGTTCTGATGAGCTAATCAAAGGCGCAAGAAATAGAGCTATTCTCGATTTTTATGAACCAGGGTCAACAGTTAAACCTTTTACCGTATTAGCAGCCTTAGAAAATGAAAAGATTTCTTCTGGATCAATTATTGATACGAATCCAGGATATATTCAAGTAGGCAAAAAGATAATAAAAGATCACCATAACTACGGAAAAATTAGTCTTGATGACTTATTAAAAAAATCTAGTAATGTTGGTGCGATAAAGCTAGGCCTTGATGTTGATCCAGAAGATATGCATGACTTATTTTCAAGAGTAGGGTTTGGTGAAGTTATTGGAGTAGGATTTCCCGGTGAAGTGTCAGGTATATTACCTTCTCATAGAAATTCCATGAAACTTGAAAGAGCAAATCTTGCTATTGGGTATAGCATGAATGCTACTGCCCTCCAAATTGCTCAGGCTTATGCGGTTTTAGCATCGAACGGCCTAAAGAAACCACTTACGCTGCAAAAATTAGATATAGCTCCACAAGGTGAGCAAGTGGTTGACTCAGAACTAGTTATAAAAGTTCGTAGAATGATGATGGGTGCGACGCGTTCTGGAGGTACCGCAGAAGATGCTGCTATTTATACATACAATGTAGCCGGAAAAACTGGCACTAGTCATAAAAATACGGTGGGTGGATACGAAGAAAAACGTTATGTGTCTTTATTTGCAGGCATAGTCCCAGCAGAAAAACCACGTTTGGTCACAGTAGTAATTATAAATGACCCAAAAGCTGGCCAACATTACGGTGGAAAGGTTGCCGGCCCTGTATATGCGAATGTCACTGAAAGGGCATTAAGAGTTTTGAGAGTTGCACCAAAAATTGAAAACAATGATAGAGCAGTAGTAACAAATCATGATTTGGACCTCAATCAGTCTGGGGGAGACATTTGATGGCATTATCAACTGTTCAATATAACTGTATGTTAAGCTCTCTACTGCCAGACCTAGATTTAAGTGAAAGTTTAGCCAATCTTAATATTACTGGGCTCTCGCTTGATAGTCGGCTAGTTAAACCTGGACATCTCTTTTTTGCTGTACCTGGATTTTTACAAGATGGAAGAGATTATATTCACTCATCACTCCAGTCTGGCGCGGAGATTGTCTTATATCAACCAGATAAGAAGCTTCTTCCAGATAATGAAAGAATTGTTCCTATAGCCAACCTAAATCAAAAAATAAGTGAAATCTCTGGCCGATTTTATTCATACCCGTCAAAAAAGTTAGCGCTCACTGGTATCACTGGAACGAATGGAAAAACTACTTGCACCCAATTGCTAGCACATTTACTAAGTTTCGTTAATGGTTCTGTTGGTGTTATTGGGACTCTTGGTTGCGGGTCTATAACGGCCAAAAAAACTGACCTTAAAACGAAAGGAATGACTACACCTAATCCAATTGACATTCAGTCTATCCTCGCTGATTTTGTAGCAAGCAATATAAACCAGGCAGTCATGGAGGTTTCTTCCCATGGCATAAGTCAGTTCAGAATAAACAGTTTACTTTTCGAGACAGCTGTATTTACAAACCTCAGTCATGATCACTTAGACTACCACGGAAACTTAGAAAATTACTCCAAGGTAAAAAAAGAGCTATTCAGTATGCCTGGGTTAAAAAATGCTGTCATAAACATAGATGATACTTTTGGATCAAGAATAGCTGAAGACTTATCCTTGTCAATAAATAAAATTTCTTACTCTTTAGTGAATCCAGAGGCTAGCATTTTCGCTGAGGAAATAAATATATCGATTACAGGTTTTACAGCTAAGATTAGTTCTCCTTGGGGTCAAGGCGAATTAAAAAGTAGATTAATCGGAAAATTTAATCTGCAAAATTTATTAGCTGTAGTTGGTGCTGCATGCTCTCAAGGGCTTAATTTTGATAATGTAATAAAAGTACTACCGATGTTGGAAAATATACCAGGTCGAATGGAGATAATTAATGATACGGAACAGAAAACTGATAAATTAATAGCCGGTCCAGTGGTAATAGTAGACTTTGCTCATAGTCCAGACGCACTCAAAAATGCACTAGAAACATTACGAGATTTATGTAGTGGAAAATTATGGTGTATTTTTGGATGTGGTGGTGATAGGGATCAAGAAAAGCGCCCCATAATGGGCAAAATTGCAGCAGAATTAGCAGACCATGTAATTATTACGAATGATAATCCCAGAAACGAAAGTCCAAAAAAAATATCGGAACAAATTCTTTCAGGCATCATACCGAATACAAAAAGTATAATTATTCTTGATAGAAGAGAGGCAATTAATTTTTCTATCAAATCTGCCATGCAAGAAGATGTAATTTTAATTGCAGGTAAAGGTCATGAATCATATCAGTTGTTGGGGTCTAAAAGTTTCTCTTTTAGTGACAGAGTTGAGGCTAAAATAGCTCTCAATAATAAAGAGGAAATTTTATGATAGGAGAATTCACCCTGTCCCATGTAGCTCATAATTATGGGGGAACGATAGTTCATCCGGATTGTTCTTTCAGTTCTGTATCGACAGACAGCAGAGTTGTAGAGAACGGGCAAATCTTTGTGGCCCTTAAAGGAAAAAAATTTGATGGACACGAGTTTATATCATCAGTTTCAAAAAAAGTATGCGGCCTTGTTGTCGAAAAACCATTACTTGATTTAGAGATAAGTCAATGGGTTGTACCCAATACAACTTGGGCGCTAGGGCAAATTGCAAAAGCTAATCGTGATAAATTTAATGGATGCTTAATTGCTGTAACTGGAAGCTGTGGAAAAACTTCAGTTAAGGAAATGATCGCCTCAATACTTAAAAAAATCGGATCAGTCTTAGTTACAAAAGATAACTCTAATAATGAAATTGGAGTTCCAACCACTTTAATAAATATATCGGCTGCACATAATTACGCAGTCGTGGAAATGGGGGCTAGAAATGCAGGAGACATTAATTATCTTTGCGAAATAGCTAAACCGGATATTGCACTTATAAACAATATTTTACCCGCACACCTTAAAGGTTTCGGTGATATTCAAAATATTGCTAAAGCTAAAGGTGAAATTTATAGAGATCTCAGAAATAATGGAACGGCAGTAATTAATATTGATGAACCTTATGCTCAAGTTTGGATTAAATCAACAAATGCAAAAGTAATTACATTCTCAACTCATGACATCCGAGCTGATTTTAGTGCTCAGAATATTACTTCAAAAAAAGAAGGCTACTTTAATTTTTCCCTAGTGACCCCCCAAGGAACAATTCAAATAAATCTGCCCTTGAGGGGTAAGCATAATATTGCTAATGCTGTTGCTTCGGCAGCTTGTGCTCATACTGCGGGCGCTCAACTGCAGACCATCCAGAATGGACTAAATAATCTAACGCAAGTTGAAGGAAGAATGGAATGTACAAAATTATCTTCTGATCTCTTCCTTATTGATGATAGTTATAATGCAAGCCCGGGTTCAGTTAAAGCTGCTATAGATACCCTCATAGAAATAAATGGCGTAAGTATACTAGTACTAGGTGATATGGCTGAGCTCGGTCAGGACGAGATTCAGTTACATGCTGACATAGGAAAATATGCCTTTGACGCCGGGGTAGATATTTTTTTAGCTGTAGGACCTCTTTCTTTTTATGCAGCTAAAGAATTCGGTGTGAAGTCCCAACATTTTAATGAAAAAAAAGAACTTCTTAACTACTTAGACGATAGTAAAATTTTAAATGAAGATTTACCTGATATTAAAAAAGTAATTCTTGTTAAAGGCTCAAGATTTATGGGTATGGAAGATATATCTGATTCGATAAAAAATCAGGGGGCGATATAGGATGCTTATTTGGCTAGCAGAATTTTTATCCCAATATCTTGCAGCTTTTGCCGTGGTAAAATATATAACAGTTCGTACAGTTATGGCAGCACTAACATCGTTGCTAATTTCCTTTATTTTATGGCCATGGATGATTTCTTATCTTAGAAATTTACAAATAAGTCAGTCAGTTAGAAATGATGGACCTTCTACTCATTTGATTAAAGAGGGAACTCCGACTATGGGCGGCCTCCTGATACTTTTCTCTATATTTATAAGCACACTTCTTTGGGGTGACTTAAATAATAAATATATATGGATAATTCTACTTGTAACAATTTCATTTGGAGTAATTGGCTGGATCGATGACTATAAAAAAGTTGTTAAAGGCAATTCTGTAGGAATCGTAGCACGATGGAAATATTTTTGGCAGTCAGTAGTAGGTTTAGCGGTTGCTATTACTCTCTATAAAATGGGTAGTAGTGGTGTCGAAAACGAATTAATAGTTCCTTTATTTAAAGATATAGTGATTCCTTTGGGGGGTTTTTATGTCGTACTCACATACTTTGTAATTGTAGGAAGCACTAATGCAATTAATCTCACGGATGGACTAGATGGGCTTGCTATTATGCCAATAGTCATGATTGGAAGCGCATTGGGTTTAGTAGGCTACTTATCAGGACATATAGAGTTTTCAAATTATTTACATATTCCCTTTGTAGCTGGAACTGGCGAGGTAGCAATATTTTGTGCCGCTTTAGCAGGTGCTGGTTTAGCATTTTTATGGTTCAACGTACATCCTGCTCAAATTTTTATGGGAGACGTTGGTTCGTTGTCGTTGGGGGCGTCTTTAGGTGTCATAGCTGTAATAATTAGACATGAAATAGTTTTCTTCATTATGAGTGGGGTTTTTGTAATAGAAGCACTTTCTGTAATGTTACAAGTGACGTATTTTAAATTGACCGGTAAGCGAGTTTTTTTAATGACTCCTATCCACCATCATTTCGAGCTTAAAGGTATGCCTGAAACTCGTATAGTTGTGAGAGCCTGGATTATTACTGTAATGCTTGTTTTGATCGGGTTAGTGTCATTGAAATTAAGATAAAAAGGAATGAGTGCACCAATGGGTCAGCTTATAGCTAGCAATAAGACGAAAATGATAGTTGGTATAGGGTCTACAGGGTTTTCTGTCGCTCGACATTTAACCCAATTGGGCCAACATTTTATTATGATGGATACTCGAAAAGAGCCACCTTTGTTGCAGAAATTTAGTGTTGAGTTCCCAGAGATAACCTTACTATTAGGAGAATTGCCAACTGACAGCTTTTGTAACGTTGACGAAGTAATCCTTAGCCCAGGTTTATCAAGACAAATACCAGTTGTTCAGATTGCAATTGAATCAAATATATCTGTTATTAATGATATTGAGCTATTTGCAAGATCAGCCAATGCACCTATTATCGCCATTACTGGATCTAATGGTAAAAGTACCGTCACTTCTTTATTGGGCGAGATGTTCGTTGCTGCTGGGCATACGGTAGGTATAGGGGGAAACCTAGGGATACCCGCATTAGATTTGCTAGATGAGAAAGTTGAATTTTATATTCTTGAGCTATCAAGCTTTCAACTCGAATCAGTTGACAATCTATGTGCTGAAGCCGCAACAGTTCTTAATATCAGTCCAGATCATCTAGATCGCTATGAGTCCTTACTTGATTATCATCAGTCCAAGCATCGTATTTTTCACGGCGCTAGACAAGTTGTAATTAACCGAGATGATAAATTAAGCACCCCCTTAATTGGAGAAAAAGTAAAATCATGCAGTTATGGGCTTAGTCGCCCAGATCTAAATTGCTTTGGTGTGATTAAAGAGTCGAATGGAGAATCTTGGCTTGCTTATGAATTCGAAAAATTGATTTCTCAGAGTGAACTAGGGTTATCGGGGTCCCACAATATGAGTAATGCTCTCGCTGCCTTAGCGCTAGGAACGGCTCTGAATCTGTCTTTGGAGCCAATGCTAAAGGTGTTAAGGAGATTTAAGGGGCTTCCCCATCGATATCAAACAGTAAGAATTTTAAATAATGTAATTTATATTAACGATTCTAAAGCTACAAATCTGGGCGCTACTCTAGCTGCTATAGGTTCTTTACCCGCTAATGGAAATATAATTTTGATTCTTGGAGGTCAGCCTAAGGGGCAAAATTTTTCAATACTTGCTTCCTCATTGTCTGGTTTGGTGAAGAATATTTTATTAATAGGCGAAGCAGCGTCTGAAATAGACACCGCTATATCCGGAATAATTGACACCATTTATGCAGTTAATGTGGAAGATGCCGTTATGTTATCTAATGAGCTATCTAAATCAGGAGATATAGTCTTGTTTTCTCCGGGATGCGCAAGTTTAGATATGTTCGCTAATTTTGAAGAAAGAGGCGAAAAATTTATTTCTGTGGTAGAGGATTTGAAATGAATATGGAATTCGTGAAGCGAAAGACATCTTTCTTCGATTCACTTCATGGTATAGACCAACAATTGCTATTTGCTGTTTTAGCAATATTAAGTATTGGGCTTGTAATGATTTATTCTGCTTCAATTAGTCATGCTGACTTCAAATATAACGACAATCTGTTTTATTTGAAGCGCCATTTGATATTTCTATTGCTTGGTATTGCAGTTGCATTTATCTTTTTAATCACACCCTCTTGGGTCTGGTGCAAGCTTGGAACACCAATATTTATAGTATCAATACTCCTATTAATCGCAGTTTTATTTGCACCCAAAATTAATGGAAGTAGACGCTGGATCTCGCTTGGATTCATCAATCTTCAAGCTGCTGAGGTTGCAAAATTTGCTGTTATTATTTTTTTAGCAGGATATCTCCAAAGACACCAACAAAAACTCAAAGAGTCCTGGAAGAGCGTATTCTCACCTCTTTTCGTAATCGCTTTAGTTGTGTTACTTTTGTTTAAACAGCCAGACTATGGATCTATGGTCATCATAAGCACTACAGTGTTCTGTATGTTATTTATTGTAGGTGTCCCTCTTTGGCAGTTTGGCATGATATCTATTTTTTCTATTTCTGGCCTTGCTTACATCGCTGTAATGGAACCATATCGAATCGAGAGATTAAATTCCTTTTTAAACCCCTGGTCTGATCCCAGAGACACTGGTTACCAAGTAACAAATTCTTTGATGGCTTTCGGAGAGGGAGAATGGTTTGGAGTTGGCCTAGGGAATAGTGTACAAAAATTACATTATTTACCTGAGGCGCATACGGACTTCATTTTTTCCATTTATGCTGAAGAATTTGGGTTGATTGGAGTAACAGTTATGATACTTTTATACGTAATTCTGATACACCGAATACTTCATGTAGCTCGACGAGCAATGAGAAGTAGAGCCTGGTTTTGTACTTACAGCTGCATCGGTATTGCGATAATACTAGCACTCCAGTCTTTCATAAACATAGCAGTTACATCTGGCTTACTACCTACAAAAGGCATCACATTACCCTTTATAAGTTATGGGGGTAGCAGTCTCTTGGTGTGCATTGCAATGATTTCATTAGTATTAAGAATAAGCTCAGAAGTTGATGTTGTTGGAAAAACTATAAAGAGAGTAAGTCGTGTTAAAGCAGAGAATTAAAAAAGTATTAATTATGGCTGGGGGCACAGGTGGACACGTCATACCAGCCATTTCAATAGCAGAGGTCTTTAGAAATAGGAATGTTTCTGTTGTATGGCTGGGGACCCAGCAAGGCATCGAGTCAGAATTAGTTCCAGCTAATGGATTTGATATCAATTATATTGATATACAAGGATTAAGAGGTACTAGAATTTTGAAATGGCTGAAAGCACCTTATATCCTTATTAAAGCTATTTTTCAGGCTATGATTGTGATTCATCGAGAATCACCAGATATGATTTTAGGTTTGGGCGGTTTTGCATCAGGGCCTGGTGGAATTGCTGCAAAAATTATGAGGCTTCCATTAATCATTCATGAGCAAAATTCAATTCCCGGAACCACTAATAAGATATTAGCCAAAGTAGCCACTCGTGTGCTGACCGCCTTCCCTGATACTCTGCCACGTGGGGAATGGACTGGTAACCCAGTCCGTAAAGAAATCTCCTCTTTGCAACCGACATTATTGAGCAGGATAGATAGAGATCGCCCTCCAAGAATACTTATTTTAGGCGGTAGTTTAGGATCGATATCAATCAATAAAAAAATACCTCAGGCTCTTTCTGCTGTAGAAAAAAAATATAGACCCGAAATACGACATCAGTCAGGTAAAGCTAACCTCCAAGAAACACAGCAGATATATAAAGATTTAGATTTAAAGGCGAGAGTTGAATCTTTTATATCCGATATGGCAGAGGCATATGGGTGGGCTGACTTAGTTGTCTGCAGAGCAGGCGCCTTAACAATTTCAGAGCTCGCCGCTGCAGGCGTAGGCGCTCTACTTATACCATATCCTTACGCTGCAGATGATCATCAATTCCATAATGGTAAATGGCTCGTAAGTCTTGGTGCTGCATACATGGTAAAAGAACAAGATTTAACAGATAAATTGCTAGTATCAATTTTAAATGAATGGCTAGGAAACCCAGTAAAATTAGATTCTATGGCCATGAATGCAAAAAAATCAGCAAGGCTTGGTGTGGCAGAATTAGTAGCAGATATCTGTATGGAGCCTTTATGATTATAAAAAAGAAAATTTTTATGCCTGAAATGCGACAAATGAACCATATTCATTTCATCGGCATCGGTGGTAATGGTATGAGTGGAATAGCAGAGGTATTGCTCAATCAGGGCTATAAAATTTCTGGATCAGACCTACTAAAAAATGATAATACACTAAGACTAGAGGTATTAGGGGCAAAAATACAACTAGGCCATACTGCTACGAATATTGATGATGCAGATGTAGTTGTAACTTCTTCAGCGATCGCAGCTGATAATCCAGAGGCTATAAGTGCACGAGAACTTCGCATACCTGTTATTCCAAGAGCAGAGATGTTATCGGAACTTATGAGGTATCGTCATAGTATAGCCGTTGCAGGTACACACGGTAAAACTACAACTACAAGTTTGTTAGCTGCAATTTTAGCTGCAGATGATAAAGATCCCACATTTATAATCGGAGGATTAGTAAAATCAGTTAATACAAATGCTGGGTTGGGTATAAGTCCCTATTTAGTTGCTGAGGCGGATGAAAGTGACGCTTCTTTTTTACATCTGCAACCCATGGTTACAATTTTAACAAATATTGATAGTGATCATATGGAAGCTTACGACTCAGACTTTAGTAAGCTAAAACAAACTTTTTTAACATTTCTTCATAATTTGCCTTTTTATGGACTAGCTGTTTTATGCATTGATGACCCAGTAATTAAATCCATGCTACCTGATATTTCGAGACCCGTTTTGACATATGGTTTCTCAGAAGATGCAGACTACTGTATTAAGAACGTTACCATAAAGAAAGAAAAAAGTAGCTTTGATTTATCAAGACCCGGTGACAATAAGTTACTAACAATTGATATGAATATCCCAGGCATCCATAACATTTTGAATGCCACTGCAGCAATAACTGTAGCTATTGATGAAGGTGTTTCCGATAAGTCTATCAAAGAAGCACTAAGAAAATTTCAGGGTGTTGCAAGGCGTTTTGAGATTTATGGTGATTATCCGATTGGCAATGGATCAGCGATGCTAATAGACGATTATGGTCACCATCCAAGAGAACTAGCCGCTACTATTAAAGCAATTATGGATGGATGGCCGAATAGACGACTAGTTATGATATTCCAACCCCATCGATATAGTCGAACAAGAGATTTGTTCGAAGATTTTGTACAAGTTTTATCAAGTTGTGATGCTCTCCTTTTGTTAGAAGTATATTCCGCAGGAGAGGATGAAATCCCTGGAGCAGACAGTAGAACATTATGTCGAAGTATTAGGCAGAGGGGCTTAGTAGATCCTATTTATGTCCAAAATATTCAAGAAGTTAATGAGATTCTTAGAGATGTTATCCAGGCAGACGATATTATTATTACTCAAGGGGCAGGAAGTGTAAGTAAACTTGTAAAAATTCTTGCAGATTCAAACTTATCACAGGACCTTTAGAAAAAATGATAACCAAGCAACAAGAAATCAAAAAATATGGTCGAGTTGGGGTTCTAACTGGAGGCGTATCTGCTGAGAGAGAGATCTCGTTATTGTCTGGGAAATGTGTGACTGATTCATTAGTAAGATCTGGTCTAGATGTCCTTTCTATAGATATAGATGAAAGATTTTTTGAGCAGCTGCCAAAATATGGATTAGATAGAGCATTAATTATGTTGCATGGTTCTAGAGGGGAGGACGGAGTGCTTCAAGGTGCTCTAGAGTCATATGATTTACCTTATACTGGCAGTGGCATTTTGGCATCTGCAGCGGCTATGGATAAGCTCCATAGTAAAATTTTTTGGAAAGGATCTAATATTCGAACACCGGCGTTCTCGTTATTAGAAAAAACAACTAATTGGAAGGAAACTCTAAAAAAACTTGGCGGCGAAATAATTGTTAAACCCGCACGAGGAGGTTCAAGTTTAGGCATGAGCAGGGTCAATGATGTCAAATCTTTTAAGGAAGCATGGAAGAAAGCGTCAATTCTTGACGATAAAGTAATTGCTGAGCAGTGGATCGAGGGAGAAGAATATACAGTTGCTATATTAGATGAAAAAGCCCTCCCTCCTATTAAGCTTGAGACTAGCCATGAATTTTATGATTATTCTGCTAAATATCTCTCTGAAGAAACTATATACAGATACCCATGTGAGCTAAATGAAAAAAAAGAAAAAGAACTCATGAGGCTAGCGATACAGTCTTTCGAGAGCCTTGGATGTACCGGATGGGGTCGTGTTGATGTAATGACAAACTCACATGGTGAGTTTTTTGTTCTAGAGATCAACACCGTTCCAGGAATGACCGACCATAGTTTGGTGCCAATGGCAGCAGCAGCAGCAGGATATAGTTTCGATGAACTAGTACTTAAGATTTTAGATAGCTCAATGTAATTATCTGTTAATTATTGATAGGAAACACTGAAACGTGAAAACACATATAAATCGAATAGGAAACAGAGACCTCAGATTGCAAGATCGTTATCACCTTTTGCGTGATTGGCTTAATTGGTTTTTTAAGGGAGTAAAAATTCTACCGATCGTCATTATAGGCATTGCTATGATATGGAGTGCTAAATATCTTTTTGTCAAATTTGACATACCTATTAATAATATTTCGGTTTTTGGCACTTTCAGCAATATTGAAAAAAAAGAAGTAAAAGAATTAATTATAACTACAGTCTCTGATTCGAAGATTTTAAGTTCAGATCTAATGAAAATAACTTCTCTTCTTGAGTCACACCCTTGGATAGAGAGAGCGTTTGTTAGACGGAAGTGGCCAAGCGGTATAGAAGTTAAAGTAATTGAAGAGGTTCCATTAGCAAGATGGGGAGATAGAAATTTTCTTAATGATAGGGGTGAGATACTAGATCTGAATAATAGAAATTTATCTAGTTTGCCCGTACTGACAGGAGTGGAAAATTCTGAGCGACTAATCATGAATACCTATCAAGAGATTAGTCTATTATTGCGGCCTGCAGGTTTGAAAATTATAGAATTGAGCTATAACAATCAGGGTATTTGGAAATTAACCTTATCTAATGGACTTGAGATTTTAATTGGCCGTGATCAGATAATTGAAAAAATACGTCGGTTTTTAATTATATGGATGGCGACCTTGAAAAGTAGCAGCACTGATATGGATGGAGTTGATATTAGATATGACAATGGGATAGCTGTGAGATGGAAATAAATAATTTAAATGAGGTCAAAGATGGCTAATACAAACGAAGAGCAAATGATAGTTGGGTTAGATATTGGAACCTCGAAAGTCGCAGCTATTGTCGGAGTGGTAAGTCCAGAGGGAGCTTTAGAAATAATAGGAGCAGGATTACAACCATCTTCTGGGTTAAAAAAAGGTGTAGTTGTAAATATAGAGGCAACTGTTAATTCTATACAGCGTGCTATTGAGGAAGCAGAGTTAATGGGGGACTGTAATATACATTCGGTTTTTGTAGGTATTGCTGGGAGCCATATTCGAAGCTTAAATTCCCATGGTATAGTCGCGATTCGGGATCAAGAGGTTTTGCCTCTAGATATAGAGAGAGTAATAGATGCAGCAAGAGCTGTGGCTATTCCTGCTGATCAAGAAATTCTCCATGTTTTACCTCAAGAATATATCATTGATAATCAGGAGGGAGTCCATGAACCACTTGGTATGTCTGGTGTTCGCCTAGAATCAAAAGTTCATCTTGTTACCTGTGCAGCAAATGCTGCACAAAATATAAAAAAATGTATTCGTAGATGTAATTTGGAGGTTGACGATATTATTCTAGAGCAGCTCGCCTCAAGCTATGCTGTGTTGACTGAAGATGAAAAGCAACTTGGTGTATGTTTGGTAGATATTGGTGGAGGCACTACTGATATAGCAATCTTTTCTGATGGTGCAATTCGACATACTGGTGTAATACCTATCGCAGGTGATCAGGTGACTAACGATATCGCTCATGCACTCAGAACACCTACAGCGCATGCTGAAGAACTAAAGATTAAATATGCATGTGCTTTAGCAAAATTAACAGCTGCTGAGGAAACTATTAAGGTCCCAAGTGTTGGGGATCGACCGCCTCGAGATTTATCTCGGCAAGCTTTAGCTGAGGTTGTTGAACCAAGATATGAAGAATTATTCTCACTAGTTCAAGCAGAGCTACGTCGAAGTGGGTTTGAAAATCTTGTAGCGGCAGGGATGGTTCTTACTGGTGGAACATCAAAAATGGAGGGTGTAATTGAGCTTGCAGAAGAAATATTTCATATGCCAGTAAGAGTGGGGTCACCACAAAATACCAAGGGGCTATCTGAAATAGTTAATAATCCAATTTACTCAACAGGCGTAGGACTAGTTTTATATGGCGAACAGCAACTTTTAGAGGGTTCTGTTCCGGGCAGGGGGTCAAAAAATGGTGGGAAAGGTTTTGTGGGGACAGTAAAAAGCTGGTTTCAGGAAAGTTTATAGATAATTTTATATTTAAGATTAAATAAGAGGTAAAAGTTATGTTTCATATAATAGATAATACACTAGATAGTGCAGAAATAAGAGTAGTAGGTGTTGGGGGTGGAGGTGGCAATGCCCTGAAACATATGATTAAAAGTGGCGTAACTGGTGTTGAATTTATATCTGCAAATACCGACGCGCAAGCACTTCAAGACATCGATGCTACAATTTTACAGATTGGTAGCGGTCTTACTAAAGGATTAGGTGCAGGCGCCAACCCAGAAGTTGGTCGCCAAGCAGCATTAGAGGATCGTGAACGAATTTCTGAAGCGCTAGTTGGCGCTGATATGGTCTTTATTACTGCTGGTATGGGAGGTGGTACTGGAACTGGAGCTGCACCAATTGTTGCCGATATAGCTAAAGATTTAGGGATCCTTTCAGTTGCTGTAGTTACTCGTCCTTTTGTTTGGGAGGGGAAAAAGAGGATGACTGTCGCAGAAGAAGGATTGAAAGAACTTAAAGAAAAAGTTGACTCTCTTATAACAGTACCAAATGAGAAACTTCTTGAGGTTTTAGGTAGATCTGCAACTCTACTTGATGCATTTAGTGCAGCAAATGATGTCCTTTTAGGTGCAGTTAAAGGAATTGCTGACTTAATGATAAGACCCGGCCTTATTAATATGGATTTTGCAGATGTTAAAGCAGTTATGTCTGAGATGGGACAAGCTATGATGGGAACAGGTGAAGCATCAGGATTAGATAGAGCTATTGAGGCAGCTGAAAAAGCTATACAAAGTCCGTTACTTGAAGATATAAATTTGCAAGGAGCCAAAGGTATATTGGTAAACATAACAGCTGGAGAGGACGTCACTCTAGGTGAATATAATGATATTTTGGAGAGGGCCAACGATCTTAGTTCTGAGAACGCTACTGTGGTAGTTGGAACTGTTATTGACCCTTCCCTAGATGATATCCTTAGAGTTACCGTAGTTGCTACAGGTTTAAGTCTTGAAGATAAACCAATGTTTATCCCTGTTGGAGTAGATCACCCAGAAGAAGATATACAAAAAATCGAAACAAAAACTAGCTCAGGAGGCGAAATAAATTGGGCTGAAATTGAAAGACCCACTATACTCCGTAATGGGAACAAATTATCAGATGAAGATTCAGATTCAGATGTAGATAAAGACTTATCAGTCGATTCAGAGGATTATCTTGATATTCCAGCATTTTTGCGCTGTCAGGCTGATTAAGGTACTGTATTATTTGAGTCTAGTATAACTTTATTTTATGTTGGAAAGAATATCTTGGAAAATAAGAAAGATGATGAGACAGCGTACACTAAATAATATGATACAGGCCACCGGAATAGGTCTTCATACTGGAGAAAAAGTTTTTCTCACACTCCATCCAGCTCCAGTTGATACAGGTATTATTTTTCGACGCTCTGATTTAAATCCACCAGTAGAAATAAATGCAATAGCAGAAAATGTTGGAGATACAATGCTCTCGACAACTTTAACTAAAGGTGCAGTTCGCGTGTCAACAGTTGAACATTTATTATCAGCTATGGCTGGTTTAGGTATAGATAACGCTATCATTGATATTACCGCCCCAGAAGTACCTATAATGGATGGTAGTGCTAGTCCGTTTGTTTTTTTACTTCAGTCAGCAGGCATAAAAGAACAAGAGAAACCGAAGAAATTTATACGAATAAAAAGAGAGATAACAGTAGATGATGGAGATAAAAGTGCATCCTTCAAACCTTTTAATGGCTTTAAAGTAGGGTTTTCTATCGATTTTGATCACCCAGCTTTTAGTAATCGAACTCTTCAAACCTCAGTTGATTTCTCTACAACCTCCTTTGTAAAGGAAGTTAGTCGAGCACGTACATTTGGTTTTATGCATGAAATTGAGTACTTGAGATCCCAGGGACTAGCTCGTGGCGGGAGTATGGATAACGCTATTGTAGTCGATGAATTTCAGGTTTTGAACGAGGATGGACTTCGTTACGAGGACGAATTTGTTAAGCATAAAATTTTAGATGCAATTGGTGATTTATATTTATTAGGAAATAGCCTCATCGGTGAGTATGTTGGCCATAAGTCTGGACATGGTCTTAATAATGCGCTTTTAAGGAAATTGATTTCAGAAAAAGATGCTTGGGAGCTAGTTACCTTTGAAAATAATGAAGATGAGGTTCCAATTTCTTACACAAAACCTTTACTGACAGCATAAATGAGCCAAATATTAATAATTAAGTATGATGACTTGTAACAAAAGATGGTACGTTTAAAAGAATCTACACTAAATCTAGACTAATTCATGGGAGCGTCTGTACTGTATACCCATGTAATTTTAGCAATGTGGTTTTTTATAGCTATGTACATATTTACTGTTCTAAATAGATTAATTATTTGATCAGAATCACTCTGGAACAAAAATGAAATTTTTTGCAAAACTTTTTGGTAGTAAAAATGAGAGAGAAGTTAAAAGAATACGAAAAATCGTAGACCGAATAAATTCTTTTGAAAATCAAGTTTCTTTATTGGAAGATGGTCTTCTGAGAAAAAAAACAGAAGAATTTCAGCTTAGGTTTAAGGATGGTGAGTCACTAGATCAAATTCTTCCAGAAGCTTTCGCTATTGTAAGGGAGTCAGCCAAGAGAACTTTGGGACTGAGGCATTTTGACGTCCAAATGATTGGAGGAGTTGTGCTCCATGAAGGTCGAATTGCAGAGATGAGGACTGGTGAAGGTAAAACACTCATGGCCACTTTACCTGCATATCTTAATAGTCTTAGTGGGGAAGGAGTACACATAGTTACAGTCAATGATTATTTGGCTAATAGAGATGCAGAATGGATGGCACCTATATACGAATTACTGGGTATGAAAGTTGGAGTTATTTCGTCAGGTATGACTCCAGAGGAAAAATTAATAGCTTATCGCGCAGATATTACATTTGGAACGAATAATGAATTTGGGTTCGATTACCTCCGTGATAATATGATTCTACGCACCGAGGACAAGTTACAGCGAGGACTAAATTTTGCTGTTATCGATGAAGTTGATTCAATCCTTATTGATGAAGCGAGAACACCACTGATTATCTCTGGAGCTGCAGAAGATAGTTCATCCCTGTATATAAAAATCAATAAGTTAATTTCAACTTTATTACCGTCTACGGAGGAAAAATCAGGTGATTTTACTATAGATGAAAAAATGCGACAGGTTGAACTCACAGAAGACGGCCATTGCAAAATAGAACTTATTTTAGAGAGTGAAAGCTTACTTCAAAAGAATGATAGTCTTTATAATTCTATCAATTTATCACTTTTGCATCATATTCAATCAGCTCTCAAGGCCCATCATCTTTTTAGCAAAAATATTGAATATATTGTAAAAGACAAACAAGTTATTTTAATTGATGAGCATACCGGTAGAACTATGCCTGGGAGAAGACTATCGGAGGGCCTCCATCAGGCGATAGAGGCAAAAGAAGGTGTTGATATCCAGAGTGAAAGTCAAACTATGGCATCCACTACGTTTCAAAACTACTTTCGTCTTTATGATAAATTGTCAGGTATGACGGGAACAGCCGATACTGAAGCATATGAATTTCACCAGATATATGGATTACCAGTAGTTGTTATACCGACAAATCTTCCAGTGGCCAGGGTAGATCTGAATGATTTGATTTATCTTACGACAGATGAAAAATATGATGCAGTAGTTGCCGATGTTAAATCATGTATTGCGAAAAATGCACCAGTATTGGTTGGTACAGCAACTATTGAGAGCTCAGAAGAGATGTCAGCAAGATTGGAAAAAGCAAAAATTCCACACCAAGTTTTAAATGCAAAACACCATGAAAAAGAAGCACAAATAATTTCTCAGGCAGGGATACCTGGAACAGTAACTATTGCAACAAATATGGCTGGTCGTGGAACTGATATAGTTCTTGGTGGTAACTGGGAGGCTCTTTTATCAGAGCAAAAAACCACTAACGAAGACAAAATAAAACTTATAAAAGCTGAATGGAAAATTCGACATGATAAAGTGATTGAGGCTGGAGGCCTACATATCTTGTGTACGGAGCGCCATGAATCAAGACGAATTGATAACCAATTACGAGGCAGAGCTGGTAGACAAGGAGATCCTGGCTTATCACGTTTTTATCTGTCTATGGAAGATCCATTAATGAGGTTATTTGCTTCAGATAGTGTAAAAAATATGATGCGCTCATTAGGTATGAAAAAAGGAGAGTCAATTGAACATCGAATGGTTACTGGTGCTATTGAAAAAGCTCAAAAGAAAGTTGAAGGTAGAAATTATGACATGCGTAAAAATTTACTAGAATATGACGATGTTGCAAACGATCAGAGACAAGTTATATACCAACAAAGAAACGAACTTTTAGAAGAAGATGATATTAGTGATATTATAGAAAAAATTAGAGAAGATGTGGTTGACACTTCAATCAGCTATTATCTCCCTCCTGAAAGTCTAATGGAGCAATGGGATGTCTTAGGATTAGAAAAACACTTTTTGGCAAATTATAATTTAGAAATAAAAGTTCAAGATTGGTTAAATAATGATGATCTTTTAAATGAAGAATCTATTCGATTAAAAATTCAAGAAATGTCAAAAGATGCATATGCAAAAAAAGTATCTTCGGTTGGTGAGGACATTCACATGATTGAAAGACAGCTAATGCTCCAGGTTTTAGATACTTTATGGAAAGAGCATTTATCTCGGATGGATTATTTGCGACAGGGTATAAATCTTCGAGCTTACGCACAAAAAAATCCAAGACAAGAATATAAACGTGAATCTTTTGAGTTATTTCAGCAGATGTTGGAGAATATAAAATCGGAGACCATTCGCTTTTTGAGCAAGGCGGAAGTTCGGAGCCGTGATGAAATTGAGGAATTAGAGCGTATAAAGAGAGAAAGTCAGCAGAAACAGAACCTTAAAATGCAACATGACTCTGTTTCATCTATTAGCGCTGCTAAACCTAAAATTGATGCCACTCAAAAATCAACCTCAATAAAACCATTTATTAGACCAACCCAAAAGATTGGAAGAAATGACCCTTGCCCTTGTGGTAATGGAAAAAAATTCAAACAATGTTGTGGTAAATTAAAATAAAAAAACAGTTTTTATTTTAATGTAATATTAAAGTTATTGTGAGAAATGTATGGCTGTTGGTAAAGATTTTTTTCCAAAAATGTATCCTGTACCTGGCTTTAGATTAGGTGCTTCAAGTGCAGGCATCAAAAAATCAGGAAAAAAAGATTTAGTTGTTATGGAGTTAGCTGAGGGAAGTACTGTTGGTGGATCATTTACAAAAAACTTGTTTTGCGCAGCACCAGTTAAGCTTGCTAAAGAGCGGATCTATTCAAATAAAATTCGTTATTTAGTTACCAATACTGGTAATGCTAACGCTGGAACTGGGGATTTAGGTAGACAGCATGCAGAGTCTATTTGTGAGTCTCTCGCAAAGTCTATGTCGGTAAACAAGGAAACAGTTTTACCTTTCTCTACTGGCGTTATTGGTGAATATCTGCCTATTGAAAAAATTATTTCAGCTCTACCATCAGCACTGTCTTCACTATCTGAAAATGGTTGGGATACAGCTGCAATGTCTATACTTACCACTGATACAAGGCCAAAAGGAGCTAGTGTTAAGTTAAAGCTGAGTGAGAAAAATATTATTATTACAGGTATAGCAAAAGGCTCTGGGATGATAAGGCCAGATATGGCTACCATGCTAACTTATATTGCTACAGATATTGCAATTGACCAAGAATTAATTAAAGAGATTATCAGAAACGCAGTAGATTGCTCCTTTAATCGAATTACTGTTGATGGAGATATGTCTACCAATGACTCGGCAATTTTGGTTGCAACAGGATTGTCTGGAGTAGATTTTTCTGAATTATCTTTAGATGACCAGAAAATATTTATAGACAATCTAAAGGATATTTTTTTATCTCTAGCTTGTCAGGTCGTTCAAGATGGAGAAGGGGCAACTAAGTTCGTTACAGTGAGAGTATCTTCTGGAAAGACAGCATCGGAATGCTTACGGGTAGGCTACTCGATAGCTGAATCATCATTGGTAAAGACTGCTCTTTTTGCTTCCGATCCAAATTGGGGAAGAATTCTCTCAGCAATTGGCATGTCAGGAGTATTAGATCTAGACATTAAAAAAATACAGATTTATCTTGACGATGTTCTTATTGCTGAGAACGGAGGAAGGGCTTCTAGCTATATGGAAAATTTTGGTCAAGAGATTATGGATAAGGAATCTTTATCTATTAATATCAATCTTAATCGAGGGGATTCTTCAGAAATAATTTACACTACGGATTTGTCGCATGACTATATCAAAATAAATTCAGAATATCGAAGTTGATGAACAGGGTGCATGTTGTTGTAGGGTTAATTATAAGGTCAAATCATAAGATTTTAATCTCTAAAAGAAAGAAACATTTATTCCAAGGATGCTTGTGGGAGTTTCCTGGTGGTAAAGTAGAAGTGGGTGAGTTACCTGTTGACGCATTAAGAAGAGAGCTTGAAGAGGAATTAGCCATTTCTGTTATTGATCCAACTCCATTTATGAAATTTGATTTTGACTACCCTGAAAAACAGATATTTATGGATGTGTGGATGGTAAAAAATTTTTCTGGTGATGCTATAGGCAATGAGGGTCAAGATATTGCTTGGGTTTCAATAGATGAATTAATTTCTTACAAATTTCCGGCGGCAGACGACCGTATTCTAGAAAACATAAAAATGTTATAGATCGTGATATTGACTATCTTCATTCTTCTCTTTTTCCGAGTTACCAAGATCTGTGTTATTTTCTTTATCTGGAATTTTAAAACCTTCCGTGGCCCATTCACCAAAATCGATCTGCTTGCAACGAATAGAGCAGAACGGTCTATGAAGTGAGCTTTTGTTCCAAGTGACAGCCTTCCTACAGGTAGGACAAAAGACTTCGACTACATCTTTCATGCTGTCTGATTTTTTGATAAATCTCTCCATTTTTGCATTCTACAGAAAAGGTAAAAATTTATAGCTCCTCTGCTAAAGTAAGGTAGTTTTTGTGTAAACACTCTATCTTAAGCTTAAATTTTTCAATGCTACCAGTATTTTCGACAACATCATTAGCGAGTTTCAATTTTTGCATTCTTGGCATTTGTGATGTGATTATAGCTTCAATTGCATCCGCAGATATTCTATCTCGCTTTTGAACACGAAGAATTTGCACTTCTTTTGAGACATCTATTACTAAAATTCTGTCCGTTAGCTTATATTGATCGGTTTCTAGCAACAGTGGTGACTCTAGTATTACGTATTCACTTAAACTATACCTTAGGGATCTTAAAACTCGATCTTTAATTGGTGGGTGCAAAAGTTCTTCCAGCCACATCTTTTTTTTTGAAGAGTTAAAGATTTCATGTCTTATATATAATCTATTTAAAGAACCATCTCCAAGTAAACTTTTTTTACCAAAATATCCGGAAATTTTAAGATGGAGATCTAAATCTGTCTCCACTAAATTTTTTGATATCAAATCAACATTAATTACCTCGATACCCAATGCTTCAAAATAATGCCCGGCTGTGCTTTTGCCACTACCAATACCACCAGTGAGTCCGACAACAAATGTCATTATAGAAGCCTCATAGAAAAATCTATCGCTTGGCAATTTTTAGTTAGGCTTCCAGAGGATAAATAGTCCACATTCATAATTACTTGTTTAGATAAGTTGTTTTTATCTATATTTCCGGATATTTCTATTTTAGTATCCCCTGTATTCATTGCTATTGCTCGTTGCATCATTTTTTTATCGAAATTGTCCAGCATGACTATATCAACCTGAGCATCTAGCGCTTCAGTGAGTTCTGATAAACTTTCTACTTCTACTTCAATCGGTTTATCAGGAGAAATTTCTTTAGCTTTAAGAATAGCGGACTTGATACCACCACATGCAGTAATATGATTCTCCTTAATAAGAAATGCATCATACAGTCCGAGTCGATGATTTTTACATCCTCCAGTAAATACAGCATATTTTTGAGCTAACCGCAGTCCTGGAATTGTTTTTCGAGTGTCTAGAATCTCAACTCCACTTTCAGAGGCTAATGTGGCGTATTCTCGAGCTGTCGTAGCTGTGCCAGATAAAGTTTGAAGAAAATTGAGTGCGACTCTTTCTCCTGTTAAAAGACTTCGAGCCGGACCGTTAAGCGTGCATATATGCTGATCTGGTTCCAATCTTGCACCATCCTGAACTAGCCATTTTACTGTAACACGTTGATCTAGTTGATTAAATACTTCATCAAACCAAGCCTGACCACAAAGGATCGCCTTTTCTCTAGTAACAACGAGTGCATCAGATACTACATTCTTTGGAATAAGTTGGGCTGTAATGTCGCCATCACCAATATCTTCTGATAAAGATCTGGCAACATTGATTTTAATATCTTTTATCAATTTTTTATCGATTAACATAATAAATGATCTCATGTACTCCTTTAATTAGTATAACAGCGCCACTCTTTTGTAAAAACTCCCTAAAATTTTTATTGGCATTAGCCTATCACCTGATTTATATTAAATCATGAAGTTAATATTTTATTGGTCGCAGACTGAGGACGCAATAAATTCTAAAGTAATCTCATCCTTGGAAATTTTTCATGATTCATTCGAACGGTTGGTATAGTCTAGCTAGTAGTGAGCTATCACCAAATCAGGATACTCGTCCAGATATAAAAAACATATCGCTTTTGGTTATCCATAGTATAAGTTTGCCGCCAGATAATTTTGATAATGGATATATTTGTGATTTTTTTAAGAACAAGCTGGATATAAGTCTTGATCCGTACTTTAAAAAAATTGCAAATCTAAAAGTATCTGCACACCTTTTAATTGACCGTGAAGGTGAGGTCATACAGTTCGTTAGTTTCAATGACAGGGCTTGGCATGCTGGAGTATCAAGCTACAAAGGTTTAACAAACTGCAATGACTTCTCTATTGGCATTGAGTTGATTGGAAGTGATACGACACCATATACTAATGCACAGTATGAGAGTCTTATTAAAGTAACCCAAGAAATAATAAAGCGATATCCGCTTATTGACAAAAATCGTATCTTGGGACACTCAGATATAGCCCCTAGTCGAAAAACAGACCCAGGACCGTATTTTGATTGGGAACGCTATACTTTAAATCTCGATGATAAAAATTGAATGTTTGCATTAATCGTTATCCCAACGGAAAAAGACACCTGCAAGACCTATAAAGAAAAAAGTCATAATACTTAAAATAATTAATTGAAAACTTATATCGTTAAAGCTTGCACCCTCAAGCATGACCGCCCTAGATGCTGATACTAAATGTGTTAATGGAAGGAACTGTGAAAAACTTTGTAACCACTCGGGTGCGCTATCTAGAGAGAACCATAATTCTGAAAGAAGAAGCATTGGAAAGCTTATAAGGTTGAGAAGACCATTTGCTAGGTCCTCGCTAGAAGTCCTCGCAGCCATTAATAGTGACATGCTTATAATGGAAAGGTTTCCAAATACTGCGACTAAAAGCAAAAGTAGGTAACTACCAATCATCATGAAGTCTATGAAGAGATTACATCCAAAAAATACAATTGTAGTTACCGCAATCATTATACATAGCCTCGAAAGGGCTTGTGATCCTAAAAATTTCCACGCACTTAATGGCGTAACTTTCAATCTTTTAAGTACCCCATTTTTCCTATAGCGAACTATAATATAGCCAATTCCCCACAAACCGCTGAACATTATGTTCATAGCCAAAATACCTGGTATAGCCCAGTCTATATAGCGTATTTTTGGACCTACTACCTCCTGTCTTGTCCAAACAATTTGAGAATTAGTCAATTTAGATTTAGCCAATAACATTGTTTCTAATAGGAGGCCCTTCTCAGATTCAGGGTTTATCCAATAACGAGGGATTTTTTTTGTATCCAAAAATATATCTAATTCATGAAGCCTAATTTTTTTCATAATAACTTCAATATTTTCGTATTCTACTAAATCAATTGTCGACTCAGAAGACAGTAAATTTATAAGTACGTCTGAATTAGATTGAGGATAAAGAACTCCGATTTGGAATATTTTTTGATTTTCAGATGAAAAAACCAAGGCTAATATTATGACAATTAAAGGGGTAGCTATAAAAGACCAGAATAATGACCCTTTGTCTCTGTAGTATTCTCTGTTTCTAGCCATCCATAACGCAAAAATTTCTTTCAATTTTTTTCACTCCCTCAGATGGTGGCCTGTTAACTTCAAGAATAGATCATCAAGAGAAGGCTTCCTTACTTGAAGTGATTGCAAGGTAATGCCCTGGAATGCCAGATCTGACAGGGTTTTTTCGATATTATTGGTAGCAATTGCAATACAATCTTCTCGTACCTCAATAGAACTGGAAATCTTATCAATATATATTGAGTTTTCAGTTATATTAAAATCCTCATGATTAATACAGACATAACTATGTCCAAAGTTTTTTTCTAGTAGCTTAGTTGGAGAGCCATCCTCTATTATCTTCCCCTTATCCATTATTACTAATTGGTCGCATAGTAACTCGGCCTCCTCCATATAGTGAGTAGTGAGTAAGATAGTTTTACCTTTTTTCTTAATATTTCGAATAAGTAACCAGAAATTTCTTCTAGCTTGAGGGTCTAACCCTGTAGTTGGTTCATCTAAAAAGAGAATTTCTGGATCATTTACTAAAGCAATAGCTAAAAGCAGTCTTTGACGCTGCCCACCAGACAATTTTGTTGCGTAAGTCCCTAAAAATTCGTCAAGTTGACATATTTCAATTAACTCATCGATGGATTTTGTATGACGATAGAGCTTTGAGAACAGTTTTAGAACTTCATAAGTTTTAAGATAATCCATTAAGGCTGTTGTTTGAAATTGAATCCCCATTTCTGACGAAAAATTACTATTTCGTTCTTTACCTTTGTATAAAATTTTTCCAGTTGTGGGTTTTTTTATACCCTCAATAATTTCAATAGTCGTAGTTTTTCCTGCCCCATTGGGGCCTAATAAACCAAAACATGAACCTTTGGGTATACTGAAAGAAACATCATCAACTGCCTTCAAGGAGCGGAACGATTTTGTTAAATTAAAGACTTCTAAGATCGCTTTCATATATCAATTAAGTGTATAGCATCATTAGCTGAATCTGTTAGGGTATAAATCTTTTTGGTCACTTTTTTAACATTATAACCTGCGAGCGATCACTACTATATGAAAATAAGCATTATTAAGAGGAATAATTAAATGAAATTCCAGGAAGGAACTGGAAGTTGGGGCGAAGCAGTTAAAATATATCGTCAACCAGAAGTGATACGAATGTTATTTCTAGGGTTTTCAGCTGGATTGCCGCTCTTGCTAGTTTTTAGCACATTAACAGCGTGGCTGACTGATCTAGATATCAGTAGAACTAGTATTGGTTTTTTTGGTTGGGTTGGAATGACTTACTCTATAAAGTTTTTTTGGGCACCGGTCGTCGATCAAATAAAAATACCATGGCTCACCTCAAAAATTGGACAGCGTAGAAGTTGGATTTTGCTTGGCCAAATAGGAATCATATTAGGATTAATCGCTATGGTCCTTATGGATCCTAGAGTATCTTTATTTAATTTCGCTATTTGTGCAGTTTTAGTTGCCTTTTCTTCCTCTACTCAGGATATCGCCATCGACGCGCTTCGAATTGAATCAGCAACAAATGAAATGCAGGGAGCCCTAGCTGCTGGCTATCAGTTTGGATATAGGGTGGGAATGTTAATAGCAGGTGCCGGCGCTCTTTATATGGCTGACTTATACAACTGGAATATAGCATATTATTTCATGGCAACTTTGATGTTAATTGGAGTATCTACTGTTTTACTGATACCAGAGCCAAACCACATCCAAGACAAGCGATCTTCATACTTAAACGATAGAAAAAGATCCCTGATTAGTCGTTTGATCTATTGGTTGCAACAGGCTTTTATGGCCCCATTTGTTGAGTTTTTTAAAAGAAATGGTTCCTATGCATTGATAATCTTAGTATTTATATCTGTCTTTCGACTTAGCGATATTACAATGGGTATTATGGCTAACCCATTTTATTTAGATTTGGGTTTCACCAAGTCTGAAATTGCAGGAGTAAGCAAGATCTTTGGTTTTTTCATGACACTCCTAGGTGCATTTTTAGGAGGCTTATGTGTTCTTCGTTATGGTATTCATAGGCCTTTAATTTTTGCTGCGATACTAACTGCCGTAACAAATCTTTTATTCATATACTTGTCTAATTTAGGCAACGATATGGGTGGTTTAATATTAGCAATAAGCGGGGATAATATTAGCGGTGGTTTTTCAGGAGGGGTGTTCATTGCTTATCTATCGAGTTTGACGAATCGAACCTTCACTGCCACGCAGTATGCACTCTTTACGTCATTGATGACTTTACCAGGAAAATTTTTTAGTGGATTTTCCGGTATGCTAGTTGATGCTGCTGGTTACCAGGTATTTTTCTTTTATGCTGCACTGATGGGTATACCTGCGATATTGCTCTCCTGGATAGTCTGGAAAAAACATGTGGCCGCAACACAAAATCTATAGGGGATATTTTTTGCGATACCTTTTCTTATTTTTTATTTTAATTCCTTTCGTAGAAATATCTCTATTAATAGCAGTTAGTCATGAGATTGGACTGCTTATTACGTTGAGCCTTTTTTTATTCACAGCAATTGTGGGTATTTTCTTTTTAAGAAAGCAGGGCCTAAAGACACTTTTTCGAGCACGAGAAAAAATTTATATAGGAGAGATTCCTGCCAAAGAAATGATAGAAGCTATAATAATTTCATCCAGCGGGATTTTTTTAATCATACCTGGGTTTATTACTGACTTTATAGGCTTTGTCGGTCTAGTCCCTATACTTAGAACATATTTTTTTACTAGCTATACATCTAAGTTATTTGTTGCAACCGATGAAAAAAAATTTTCCCAAACACACCCTGATAATTTTCGTGAAAATAACCCAAATAAGAATAAAGAATTCATAGATGCTGAATATTGGGAAGGAGAACGTGATAAATAAATTTCGCCCCCCCTTGAAATGAGTGTAAGCTGACACCATATACATAATTGTTGTAAGTATAAGTTGGTTTTAACACCCTTTAATAATTTTTTCTGTGATATTTTTTATATTTCAGGATCTCAAATAATTTAGTGGAGAAAGATAATGAAAATTCGCCCCCTACACGACCGCATTGTTGTTCGTCGAAAGGAAGAGGAAGAGAAGACTGCAGGTGGTATCTTATTGCCTGGATCTGCAAAAGAAAAACCAAATGAAGGAACTGTAATCGCAATAGGGTCTGGGAAGATCTTAGATAATGGTGAAATACGCCCAGTGGATGTAAAACTAGGAGATGTTGTAGTTTTTGGAAAGTACGCTGGTAGCGATACCATCGAAATTGATGGAGAAGAACTTATAATCCTCGGTGAAACCGATATTAAGGCAGTTATATTAACTTAGTTCAATATTACACAGTTATGAATATAGAATTAAGTTCCAATGAATTTTTAGAAAGGAAAAATTATCATGTCAGATAAAGAAGTTAAATTTGGAGACAGTGCACGCAACCCAATGCTCAGAGGAGTAAATGTACTGGCTGATGCAGTAAAGGTAACACTGGGACCAAGAGGTCGTAATGTAGTTATAGAAAAATCATATGGGGCCCCCACAGTAACTAAGGATGGAGTTTCTGTAGCAAAAGAAATTGATCTAAAAGATAAATTTGAAAATATGGGTGCACAGATGGTTAAAGAGGTTGCATCTAAGGCTTCTGATGAAGCCGGAGATGGAACAACAACCGCTACAGTTCTAGCACAATCAATCGTAAATGAAGGATTAAAATCTGTAGCAGCGGGCATGAACCCTATGGATTTAAAGCGTGGTATAGATAAGGCTGTCTCTTTAGCGGTCGAAAAAATTGCTGCAATGGCTAAACCTTGTGCCGATAATAAAGCTATTGCTCAAGTAGGTACAATATCAGCTAATAGTGACACACATGTTGGAGATATTATTGCTCAAGCAATGGAAAAAGTTGGAAAAGAGGGTGTTATTACTGTTGAAGATGGCAGTGGGCTTGAAAATGAGCTAGATATTGTAGAAGGCATGCAGTTTGATAGAGGCTACTTATCACCTTACTTTATAAGCAACCAGGAAAGTATGAGTGTTGAGCACGAAACTCCCTATATTTTGCTATATGATAAAAAGATTTCAAATATTCGAGATTTATTACCATTACTCGAAAGCGTTGCAAAAGCCGGTCGTCCGTTAATGATCATTGCAGAAGACGTAGATGGAGAAGCCCTCGCTACACTTGTTGTGAACAACCTACGTGGAATAGTAAAGGTTGCTGCATGCAAGGCCCCAGGCTTTGGTGATCGCCGTAAAGCTATGCTTGAGGATATAGCTATCCTTACAGGCGGAACTCTAATTTCTGAAGAAGTTGGTATGGAGCTTGAAGCAGTAACATTGGAGCATTTAGGTACAGCTAAACGTATTAGTATGACTAAAGAAAATACAACTGTTGTAGATGGTGCAGGTGATAAGAAAAGTATCGCTGAAAGAGTTAAACAGATACGCGCACAAATTGAAGATACCTCTTCTGATTATGATCGTGAAAAATTACAAGAACGAGTTGCGAAATTAGCTGGTGGTGTTGCTGTAATAAAAGTTGGTGCTGCAACTGAAGTGGAAATGAAAGAAAAGAAAGCTCGTGTTGACGATGCTTTACATGCTACTCGTGCAGCTGTTGAAGAGGGTGTAGTTCCAGGCGGCGGTGTCGCATTGATTCGAGCTCTTCAGGAAATAGAGGGTTTAACTGGCGATAATGAAGACCAGAATGTAGGAATTAGATTAGCTCAACGAGCTATGGAAGCACCTTTGAGACAAATTGTATCGAATGCCGGTGGCGAAGGCTCTGTTGTGGTAGATAAAATTAAAGCTGGCAAAGGTAACTTTGGTTATAACGCAGGAATAGGAGAATATGGCGATATGATAGCTATGGGAATCTTAGACCCTGCGAAAGTAACTAGGAGTGCATTGCAAGCAGCCTCTTCGATAGCGGGATTGATGTTGACCACTGAAGCTATGGTGGCAGACGCTCCGGCAGATGAAGGAGCTGCCCCTGCTGGTGGAATGCCAGATATGGGAGGCATGGGAGGCATGGGAGGTATGGGTGGTATGGGAGGTATGATGTAAACTTACCTAGCTCCAAAGGTAACGAAAAACCCGTATTTTTTACGGGTTTTTTTTGTCAATTTAAAAGATACTCAAAATTTTAAATATTATTTACGTGATCAAACAATTTTAATGTAAATAATTATCATTATCATTAATAGTTATATGGGTACTTATTATTATAAATAATATTTATAATAGGTTTCACGTAGTGTAGAATAAATAATTATTGGACTATTAACTTAATATTTTAGGTGTAAGTATGGAATTTTTTAATTTTCTTGTTCGTTGGAGTCATCTGCTAGTTGGAATTGTATGGATTGGTATGCTCTATTATTTTAACTTTGTGCAAGGTGGATATTTTAAGCAGGCAACTCCTGAAGGACTTGCAGACGCTAAACAAAAACTAGCGCCAAGCGCTCTCTGGTGGTTTCGTTGGGGAGCTATGCTAACCTTCATCTCGGGTGTAATACTACTTGGAGGTCTTTCACACAACCATCAATTCAATAATTCGATTATCATTGGCTCAACGATGGGAACCCTAATGTTCCTCAACGTTTGGCTCGTAATATGGCCTGCCCAACAAATAGCATTGGGTATGAAAGAAGGAGACGCTGCAGCAAATGGAGCTAAAGCACTCTTAGCATCAAGAACAAACGTTTTATTTTCAGCCCCTATGGCCTTTGGTATGTTAGCTAGTGGACATGGAGCACAGTGGGGTGGAAGTGGCTATGGGTCACCTATTGGAGGTTTAGATCTCATGATCTGCTTAGCTATTATTGTGGCACTTGAAGTCAATGCTCTTGTTGGAAAACAAGGACCAATGGCCTCTGTCAAAGGTGTGATACACGGCAGCTTGACCCTAACAGCAGTGCTATTTGGAATACTTTATTATATTTAAATATTATAAAAATTTTTAAAGTCAAAAAAGCCCATGTTGAGGGCTTTTTTTTTGGAATTATTTTATAAAGTTGCTCTCAATCATCGAGTTTACCACCCCTTGTAAGAGAATACTTATTGACCATATTTTATACCTATGGCGTATAATGTCTCTATAGAATTTATCTTCCTTGGGAGTTCGCAAACAATGGTAAATGATGACAACAATAAAACTGATTCAATTGTGCCTGAAAGTGACGATAGGATTGGAAGGGGTGGGGTGTATATAAATCGACCAGTATCTCGTGATCTTAGCTCTTCGAATCAAGACAATCTTACCCCTGAAGACGGCATTAGTTGGCATAAAATATCTAACCCATTTTTGATAATAACTGTTGTTGGGCTAATCTACTTAGTGTTTGTTCAGGATGCCGAGTTGAATAAACTTCAGGAACGTTTTGATGTGCTCGAAACTAATGTTATTACGACAGATATAAATTCAAACTTTAAAGAACAAGACTTAAAGTTAGACAAACATTGGTCTGAGATAAAGAAATTATGGGGAATAGCTTACGATAGAAATAGCAAGAGTATAAAGAAAATTAAAACTACTTTGGAGTACCAAAAACAAGATCTTGCGAGTATTAGTAAAAAAATGGAAAAGTCGAATAAATCCATGAACTCACTAGTGAATTCTTCATTAGCTACTAAGCTAGAGGTAAATGATCTAGTTGCTAAATATGGAAGTAAACCATCAAAGGACGTAGAGATTCGAATATTAGAAAACGAGAAAGCAATTGAAGCGATTGATGCTCATCGATTGGTTATCAATCGAGACATACAGCAATTAAAATCTCAGCTCAATATTAAACCAGATTAGCCTTTAAGGTTAATAAAATTACTTTGGTTTTGTCATTTCTTCGGGTCTTACCTTTTCGTCAAATTCATCAGATGTGAGAAGTTTAAGAGCAATCGCAGCTTCCTTTAATGTTGTATTCTCATCAAACGCTTTCTTGGCTACTTTTGCAGCATTATCATAACCTATGTATGGATTTAGAGCTGTGACTAGCATCAAAGAATTATTTAGATGCTCATTAATTTTAGATTTATTGGCTATAATTCCTACAACACAATGAGCATTAAAGGATCGGCATGAATCGCCAAGAAGTCTTATTGATTGTAGAAGGTTATAGATCATCACAGGCTTAAAAACGTTTAATTCAAAGTTTCCAGACGACCCTCCAACAGCTATGGCTGCATCATTACCAATAACTTGTGCAGCAACCATTGTCATTGCTTCAGATTGAGTAGGATTTACTTTGCCTGGCATGATTGAACTACCAGGTTCGTTTGCGGGTAAGGTTAGCTCTCCTATACCACATCGGGGACCAGAGCCAAGCCATCTGATGTCATTAGCTATCTTCATTAATGAACAAGCTAGTGTTTTCATTACACCGCTAGCTTCTACAACAGCATCGTGAGCAGCGAGCGACTCAAATTTATTTGGCGCTGTAATAAATTCTCTATTCGTTAGAAGTGCAATTTGCTTAGCAACTTTTACTGCAAAATCTGGATGAGAATTTAGACCAGTGCCAACTGCGGTACCTCCGAGTGCAATTTGACTGAGACTAGGTAAGCAGTTTTTTACTCGCCGTATTCCATTTGTAAGTTGCTGCACATAACCACTAAACTCCTGTTCAAGAGTGAGTGGTGTGGCATCCATTAAATGAGTCCGGCCGATTTTAGTGATCCCTTGAAATTCAGCACATTTCTTTAAGAGCACATCGCGTAGACTTGTTAATTCAGGTAGTAGATGACTATATATTTGTTCAACTGCTGCAATATGCATCGCCGTAGGAAAGGTGTCATTAGAAGATTGCCCCATGTTTACGTGGTCATTAGGATGTATTGGTGATTTAGAACCTAGCTTGCCGCCTGATATCTCAATAGCTCTATTAGCAATAACCTCATTAGTATTCATATTTGATTGAGTTCCACTGCCTGTTTGCCAGACTCGAAGCGGAAAGTGATCATCGAGACTACCATCTATAACCTCATTAGCAGATTGCACAATAAGGTTCTTTTTTTCTTCTTCTAGTAATCCTAGATTAGCATTAACAATTGCCGAAGCTTTTTTTAAGATACCCATACCCCTTATAATTTCCCGAGGCATAGTTTCTATACCGATATTAAAATAAATGAGAGATCGAGCTGTTTGAGCACCGTAATAACGGTCAACTGGAACTTCAATTTCACCCATACTGTCAGTTTCGATTCGCTTCATCATCAAAATCCCCTCCGAAAATTTTAAATTAAAAAACACATAATAATAGGCTCTATAAATAGAAAAAGTCTAAGAGTGTCGAGCCACTTGATTTAACTGTTTTCTGGTTAATTAAAAAAACATATCTTAATGCTTCAATTACAGAAATCCAATCACTTTGAGGGAATTGCGATTATTAGTTTTGTCATTTTTATGTTATTAATTCTATATTAGGTATCATAAATAGTATAAATGTGGAGTTAACTGAAGAATGACTAATAGCCTTTATTGGTATGACTACGAAACTTTCGGATTAAACCCAAGCCGTGATTATATCTCACAATTCGCCGGCATAAGAACTAACGAAAATTTAGAAATAGTAGGCGAACCTTTAGTTATGTACTGCCACCCACCATCTCATCGACTTCCTTCTCCTGAATCTTGCATAGTTACAGGTATTACCCCGCAAATTTGTTTAGAGCAAGGTATCCCAGAGAGGGAGTTCATTGATAAGATACACCGAGAACTATCTTATCCAGAAACTTGTGGTGTTGGTTATAACAGTATTGGATTTGACGATGAATTCACCCGCTACTGCTTGTACCGTAATTTTTACGACCCCTACGCACGAGAGCATCAAAATGGGAATTCCAGATGGGATATCTTAAATTTACTTCGCCTAACTTGGGCACTCAGACCAGATGGTATAAATTGGCCAGTGAAAGATGATGGTTCTCCTTGTTTCAAATTAACTAGTTTGACTGAGGCAAATGGAATCGCACATGAGTCTGCTCACGATGCTTTGTCTGACGTAATCGCTACTATTAATGTAGCTAAGTTAGTTATGTCTAAACAGCCCAAATTATATGATTATGTTTACAAGCATCGACTAAAAAAAGAATTGAAGACCTCTATAGATGTTAATAAAAAAAGACCGTTTTTTCATGTTTCTGGTAAGCTTGGCAAAAAAAATTGTTATTCATCTTTAATGATGCCAATAACTATTCATCCAAGAAATAATAATTCTATTATTTGTTTCAATTTAATGGGTGATCCTCAGCCACTGATAGATTTTTCAGCTGAAGAACTATATAAGCATTTATTCATTCATAAATCTCATAAACAAAAAATATCACTTCATACAATAGAAATAAACAAATGCCCTATTATCCTGACGCCTACTTTGATAGATGATGTTGCTTCAAATCGATTAAAAATTTCCCTAGAAAAATGTGAAAAGAATCAGCACGAACTTTTAAAGCATGACTTATCTGAAAAGTTAAAAAAAGCTTACTCTATGAAAAAATTTGAGGAAAGTAAGTATCTTGATAGATCTAGTCATGTGGGTTTTATTGAAGCCAAAAGTGATCAAAAATTACTTCAGCAAGTAAGAAATTCTTCATCCAAAGAATTAGCTGACGGTAGTATCAATATACAAGATAAACGCTACAAGGCATTATTGTTCATTTATAGAGCTATAAATTATCCTAATTCTCTCACCGAAATCGAGAAGGAAGCTTGGAGAAATATGCGTAATGAAAGGCTAAGGAGCGAGATGGAGGATCATCTTTCTTTGAAAGATTATTTTTTTAAAATAGACGAGCAATTATTATCAAAGGATTGCTCAGAAAGAGATCGTAATATATTGTTATCTCTTAAGACATGGGGCCATGAAATTCTTGATTAGACTTTCATTTAATAAGTTACTGGTTAGCGCGCAGTAAAGTCGCTAAAATAGTTAAAATTAAATTTTTATCTTTGGGGTAAAAGTGAAACTTAAAGGTCAAAGTGTTCTTTCCATAAGCCAGTTTGAAAGAGCTGATATTGATAATATTTTTCGTGTTGCTGACGATATGGAGCCCTATGCCCAAAGGCAAAAAAGAACACGAGTTCTCGAAGGGGCCATTCTTGGGAATATGTTTTTTGAAGCAAGCACTCGAACTCGCATAAGTTTTGGCAGTGCATTTAATCTTTTAGGTGGGGATGTGCGAGAGACGGTAGGACTGGAACTTTCAGCTTTAGCTAAAGGAGAATCTTTACATGATACAGCAAGAGTACTCTCAGGTTTCAGCGATATTATATGTATGCGACATCCTAAATCCGGATCAGTTGCTGAGTTTGCTAAGAGCAGTCGAGTTCCATTAATTAATGGTGGTGATGGTAGTAATGAGCATCCTAGTCAAGCTTTATTAGATTTATATACTATAGAGAAGGAGCTTAAAGCCTCAGGAAGAAAAATTGATGGACTTCGTATTGCTATGGTTGGAGATCTAAAGCATGGAAGAACAGTTCATTCGCTTAGTAAGCTATTAATGCTCTATAAAAATATTTCTGTTCAGCTTGTTTCACCAAAAGACTTGTCTATGCCAAAAGATATCGTAGAAGAGATGAAAAGTAATGGATTATCAGTTATCGAGTCAGAAAAAATTGAATCAAGTATATCTCATGTAGATATCGTTTATTCTACTAGAATTCAAGAAGAGAGATTTACTAACAAAGATGAAGCTGATCTATATCGTGGGAAGTTTAGGTTAAATCAAGCTGTCTACACCGCCCATTGTGAGCCTAATACAGTAATTATGCATCCGATGCCTAGGGATTCAAGAAAAGAAGCTAATGAGCTAGACAAAGATCTAGATGATAATCCAAATTTGGCTATTTTTCGCCAGACAGATAACGGTTTGCTTGTCCGCATGGCTTTATTTGCGATGATTTTAGATGTTGTGCATTTAGTAAAGAAAAGCTCTTCAGATGTGCCATGGCATAACCACCGCTAGCTTATAAAATATACTACCTATATAAATAGAAAAGCCATTTTGATTATGAATGAATTTGACGATATTAGACCTTATTTCGACAGTGAGGTGAGTACTGTTTTAGCTAGACTTTCTAATAATTCAGAATTCATAGATATATTGTTGTCTATTAAGTACCCGAGATTACATCGCTGGCTGCCTTGGCTAATTAGACCCATCATTTCTTATACGTTGCGATTAGCATTTTCAAAAATCAAAAAGGTAAGCGATCTTCATAAGGCTATGAGAGTAAGTTTTGGAAAACTACTGATAGAGACTGATAGCTTTTTGACCATTAGTGGCCTTGAAAAATTAGAAAGAAAAAAACCTTATCTTTATATAAGCAATCACAGGGATATAGCGATGGATCCAGCTTTCTTAAATGTAGCCTTGATCGACGACGGCAGGGATACGGTAAGAATAGCTATAGGCGATAATCTACTTAAAAAAGAATTTGTGTCTGATTTGGCTCGCGTTAATAAAAGTTTCGTTGTTAAGAGATCTGTACAAGGGCGAAGAGAAAAACTTACAGCTTTAACTAAATTGTCTCGTTATATTCGATATTCTTTGATTGAGGATAAGTCTTCAGTTTGGATAGCACAACGTGAGGGACGAGCAAAGAATGGTCTAGACAGAACGGAACCAGCTCTACTGAAAATGTTAAACCTAAGCAAAGAAAAATCTCAAACCTTTGGAGCTGCCTTGAGCGAGCTAAATATTGTGCCAGTATCTATTTCATATGAATTTGATCCCCTTGATATTGATAAGAGTATGGAGCTAGCTGAAAAATATAAAACAGGATCTTATGAAAAAAATGAGGATGAAGATTTCTTTAGTATATATAAAGGCATCGTTGGGCGAAAAGGCGCAGTACATATAGCTTTCGGGGACCCCCTAAAAATAGACTTCATGTCCGCTGATGAGGCTGCTCTCTCTATTGACCAACAAATTATCAGAAACTATAAACCACATGCGACCAACCTCTTGGCTTACCATAAGCTACATAAATCTAATGATATAACTAAGGAGATGGCAGCTAAACTTCAGTGTGATTGGACCAAAATAACCGATGAATTTAATAAAAGAATAGAAGCCCTTGATCCTGTATGCCAAAAAATTATCCTTGAGATGTATGCTAATCCAATATTACAAAATATTGATAAAAAGAAATGACCCTAGAAATAGATATACAAAAAAAGATTCAAGAGGGCTATAGAAAGTTTCTAGAAAACAATAGTTTGCGTTCAAGAGTAGGACAAAAACAGATGATTTCTTTAGTTGCCAATACAGTTGGTAATATAAAGCAAGATGCATCAGGACAAAGAAATTCTGATAATGGTATTTGCGTAGTCGAGGCTGGAACGGGCACTGGTAAAACTATCGCATATTTATTATCAACACTTCCTTTAGCAAGATTAACAGGGAAGCAGGTTGTTGTGTCAACAGGAACAGTTGCGTTACAAGAACAGCTTGTTAATAAGGATATCCCTATGTTACTGAAAAGTGCAGATTGGAATTACAGTGTGAGTCTTGTAAAAGGCCGTGGACGATATCTCTGTCCCCTGAGGCTAGAGCAATGCCTAGATGGGGCTAAGGCAAAAGAGAGTGGCGTATTTTTATTTGATGATGAGGTTAATTTCAACCCTTCAGAAAATATAATAAAAAAATATCGCACAATGGATAAAGCTATAAGCGATGGCACATGGCTTGGTGATAGAGATAGCTGGCCTGATATTTTAGAAGACATAGACTGGAGACCTCTGACAGTCAATCGAAGTCAGTGCGCAGGACGAAAGTGTAGACATATTACAAAGTGTTGTTTTTTTAAAGCTAGAGATGATATAGAAAAATCTGAATGTATTGTTGCTAACCATGACTTAGTAATGGCTGATTTAGCTCTGGGCGGAGGAGTTATTTTACCAGCTCCAGAAGATACAATTTATATCTTTGACGAAGCTCACAAGATAAGCTCGACAGCAATTAATCATTTTTCAAGTCAATGTCGATTAAAAAGTACAACAAATTGGTTAGGTCAGATAAAAAAACAAATATCAACAAAGCACCTACTTTTTAAGGGTGCTCCAATAGTACAAGACTACTTTGAAAAAATTGGTGATGCCGCAGATATATCCGAAAAACTTATTGGGTTAAGCTACCCTGTATTTGAAAAATATATTGAAAAAAATGATGTCGGTAAGTCATTATTTAACTTTTCTCGTGGTGATCCTGGGGATGAGATTAGAGAAATATCTGAAAATATTTCAAAAGAGCTAAATACTTTTTCCAATCTTACAAAGACACTATCCGAAAAATTAACTGATATAATGGATGATCTTCACTTCCCTATTCCGAGGCTAGATCTAGAGCAGTTATTTCAACAAATAGGTTCCTGGCAAGGCAGAGCTGAATCAATTAAGCAATTATGGCAAAGCTATTCTCAGAGTTCTCATCATGATTTAGAAACTGAGGACAATGATATGACAATTCAACATGAAAGATCTCCAAGTGCTAGATGGCTATCAATTGAAGAGTCGAATTTAGGAAATATAGATATCTGCCTATCTTCTTCTCCAACAGATGCTGGAGGTATACTTCAGATGAATTTATGGAAACATTGCTATTCTGCCATACTCACCTCAGCTACAATAAGAACGCTGGGAAGTTTTAACAATTTTAAAAAAAATGTTGGTTTGCCCGGTAACTCGGAGTGCAAAGCAGTGGAAGGCGCCTTTAATTTTTTCAACGCAGGTTCTCTTCTGATTCCGGATATAGGGGTTGATGCAGGTGATTCAACAGCACACACAGTCGCCCTCATAAAAAAATTACCTCAATTAATTGATTCCAATGAGGGAACACTAGTTTTATTTTCCTCTCGCCGACAAATGGATCAAGTTTTCGATGGACTTTCTGGAGATTTTAAGAAGAAAATATTGACTCAAGGGCTGTTTACCCATCACGAAATCGTTTGTCGCCATAAACAAGCTATAGACGAGAATAATGGTAGTATTATTTTTGGATTAGCAAGCTTTGCTGAAGGTATGGATTTTCCTGGTGATTATTGTCGACATGTGATTATTGCAAAGATACCGTTTTCAGTGCCTGATGACCCTATTTATAGAACGCTGTCTGAATGGATTGAAGAGCAGGGGGGCAACCCTTTTATGGAGTTAATGTTACCTGAAGCATCGATAAGATTGCATCAAGCATGTGGAAGACTCATCAGAAGCGAAGCTGATACTGGGAGGGTTACAATTTTAGACCGCCGAATTTTAACTAAGCGTTACGGCGAAAAACTATTAGCTGACTTGCCTCCATTTAGCAGGAAATTTTAATATATTAAAGTTTTTAATTAATAGTTGATTGAGTCCAACTTTTTTTGAATAGCTAATTTAATATTTTCTGCATCCAAGCCCGCTTGGTTTAATTGATATTTCCTGCTCCCATGAGAGATAAATTTATCTGGGAGTCCAATATGAAGTATGTTCACTTTTGCCTTTGAAAGAGCTAAGTGTTCACCCACAGCACTGCCGGCTCCTCCAGCGATTGCGTTATCCTCAATAGTCACTAGCAGAATATTCTCTTTGGATAGTTTCTCTATTAGAGCCTCATCTAATGGCTTAACAAAGCGCATATCGATAACGGTAGCATTAAGTTTAGAGCCTACCTCCTTAGCTGTTTCTAGCAGTGCCCCAAAATTTAATATTGCTATTAACTCCCCTTCTTGAACAACTTCACCTTTACCTATACGAAGAGCAGTCATTTTTTTGTTTATTTCTACTCCTGGACCAACCCCTCGTGGATATCGCACTGCAGCGCAGCCATCATGAATAAATCCAGTATAAAGCATCTGACGAGTTTGATTTTCATCAGACGGTGTCATAATAATGAGATTTGGAATACATCTGAGAAAGGTTATATCGAAGCTACCCCCATGGCTTGCACCATCTTCTCCAACAAGCCCTGCTCTATCTATGGCAAATAGTACATTTAAATCTTGAAGAGCCACATCATGAATGAGCTGATCATAGGCTCGTTGTAAAAAGGTAGAATAAATAGCAACTACAGGTTTAATACCCTCGCATGCCAAGCCAGCTGCTAGTGTAACAGCATGTTGTTCTGCTATAGCAACATCATAAAAACGGTCTGGATAACGCTGAGAAAAATCAACCATGCCAGACCCTTCACACATCGCTGGAGTTATAGCTACAAGAGACAAATCTTCATGCGCCATATCACATAACCAGTCGCCAAAAATTTGTTGGTATTTCTTCTTATTTTGTTTTGTTGGTTTTGATTGTTCGTCTTTAGTTATGCTTGATTCAATTTTATTTAAAGCATGGTAACCAACAGGATCTGATTCTGCCGGGCCGAAGCCTCTACCTTTTTGTGTTATAGTATGAAGTAAAATTGGACTTGAGAGTGATTTTAAGTTACCTAAAGTTTTTATAAGAAGAGGTAAATTGTGGCCGTCTATAGGCCCTATATAATTGAAGCCAAGTTCTTCAAATACAATTCCTGGGGCAACCATCGCTTTGAGATGAACCTCAGTCTTTTTTACAAACGCAGAAGCAGCAGGGACTGCCTTAAGTACCTTTTTTCCACCTTCACGTATTGTGTTGTAAAAACGACTAGACCATATTTTAGAAAAATATGTAGCAAGACCACCTACATTATGTGAAATCGACATATTGTTATCATTTAGCACAACTAATAGATCGGCATCGGTGTGGGCGGTATGATTGAGTGCCTCGAAAGCCATTCCTGCTGTCATAGCTCCATCACCAATAATTGCGACAGTTTTATTATTTTTCTCTTTAAGCTTTGAGGCAAGAGCCATACCTAACGCTGCACTAATTGAGGTGCTTGAGTGACCAACCCCAAAGGTATCATATTTACTTTCTCGTCGATGGGGAAAAGGTGATAATCCTTCAGCCTTGCGAATAGTAGTAATCTCTTCCCTTCTACCAGTCAAAATTTTATGTGGGTATGCTTGATGACCAACGTCCCAAACTAATTTATCTTCTGGGGTGTCAAAGATATAATGAAGGGCGATAGTTAATTCGACAGCGCCAAGTCCTGCACCAAAATGACCACCACTTTGCCCAACACTAAATAAAAGGTAACTCCTTAACTCATCTGCCAACATAAGCAATTGCTCTGAACTAAGACTCCTCATTTCAGATGGGTTATTTATAGTATCGAGCAGAGGGGTTTCTGGTCTTTCAAGGGGTATGCTATCAAAGGTTTTTGTCATCTATTTCATGTCCACAGTGAGAAAATAATAATACACTAAATTTCTAGTAAATTTATTTTAGATGAGCCTCTTAATCGAGATCATTATTTTAAAATATAATGGGTGCCTAGAATTTTCTGCTTATAACATAATCAGCAATCGCTCTTAATTGTTTTGCATTACCATCAAAAATTTCAAGCGCAGCTATTGCCGATTCGTGAAGTTGTAGCGCTTTTTTTCTAGCGCCATCTAGACCAAGAAGTTTAACATAAGTAGCTTTATTAAGTACCTGATCTGAGCCAGCTACTTTTCCAATTATTTTAGTCTCACCTGAAACATCAAGAATGTCATCTTGGACCTGAAATGCTAAGCCAATAGATATACCATAATTTTTTAGAGCGTCGAGCTGTAATTTAGTTGCTTTCCCTGTAGATAGAGCACCCATAATTATACTTGCAAGAATTAATGCACCAGTTTTTTTATGGTGCATTAGCTCCAATTCCTCAAGTGTCAAAAACCGATTAACAGAATTAATATCTATTGCTTGGCCTTTAACCATGCCCTCAGGCCCAGCAGCATTTGCTAGAGAGCTTATCAGCGTTAGAGATATCTCAGGAGAAACCTTGTTGAGTTTTGTAAGCTGAATAAAGGCTAAAGACTGTAAGGCATCTCCTGCAAGTATGGCAAGAGCTTCGCCAAAAACAACATGACATGTCGGTTGGTTTCTTCTTAGGCTATCATCATCCATTGATGGCAAGTCATCATGTATTAGAGAATAAGCATGAATTAATTCAACCGCCATGGCTACAAAGTCGGTATCTTCCGTCAACTCACCTATAGCTTCAGCTGTAGCGTATGTTAGCGTAGGGCGTAAGCGCTTACCGCCATTTAAAACACTATAAATGATAGCTTCATTAAGTAGATTGTTATCATCATTTTTTTCATCCAGAACATAAGTTAACTTTTTGTTAACTCTTTGCTGGCAATGCTTTAAAAAATTGGCAAAATTTTCGTTTTCCATTAAGTTTTATCGGCGTCGGATTTTTCGTGGGTACTTATTCCCGAAGTTAATATCTCAACTTTTAGCTCAGCATCTTTTAGGGCTTGCTGACATTCGCGGGTAATTTTAATTCCATCTTCAAAAAACTTGAGAGAATCTTCAAGGCTTAAAGAGCCGCTCTCCATATCATCTACTATTTTTTCTAGTGCATTTAATTTTTTTTCAAAATCAATGGTTTTGTTCGGCTCTGTCAATTTTATGCTCCCCGTCGTTTAATACTGAACATTAGCTGAGGAAACTCGTTCGGTCAAATATCAATCAGTGAGATTATTTAAAAGGACGATTTTACCAGTATGCCCAAATACTTCCATTTGACAATGAGCTTTAATAATATCCGATAGAGGATATACAGAATCAATAATCGGTTTGATTTTATGTTTCGTCAAAAAATCTAACATATCACTGAATTCAGCATTGCTACCCATAGTTGTCCCTTGGATGCGTATATGATTAAAAAATACTTTCCCCATTGGAAGTCCTTCAGGCGGACGGCCTGCCGTAGACCCAAAGAATACATAACGCCCTCCCGGCAAAAGAGTGTCGAGCACTTCATTAAATAAATCACCTGCAGCACTATCTATCACGACATCAAAACCACCCGATTGATCAAATAATTTTTTATAGCAGCTTTTAAAGTTATAATTTTCACCTGCAGTCACACCGAGTTTTATAGCATCATTAATTTTTTGTTTGCTACTACTACTGACATAAACTTTAGCCCCTATATGTAAACACCAGAGCACAATAAACGTTGATACCCCACCCCCTGCTCCAGTGACTAAAACTTTTTGATTTTTATGTACTTCAGCTTGCGTAAAAACTGCTCGCCAAGCAGTAAGTCCAGCTAACGGAATAGCAGCAGCTTCCTCCCAGCTTAGGTATTCTGGCTTGGCATACACATCTTTTGCAGGGCTGCAAATATATTCTGCAAAAGTGCCTTGATCTGGCATTCCGAGCACTCGAAAATTTGGGCCATAATAAATTTCACTTTCTCCCCATTCCCTAGCTGGATATAGAACTACTTCTTTTTTAAGCATATCGGGACTTACACCCTCACCAACTTTATCAATAACACCAGCACCATCTGAACCAGTAATACATGGTGTTTTGGTGCCAGGGTATCCTCCTCTTGTAATCCAGTAATCTCTTCTGTTTAGTGCCGAAGCCACAATTTTTACACGCACTTCTCCTGATGAAGGTTCGGGCATCTTTATATCTTTTATTTCTAGGCAATTTGGCCCATTTATATCTTTTAGTATTGCAGCTTTCATAAATTCTCCTCCATAAAAATAATAGTTGCATTTTATAAGTTTTTTCAGTAAAAATTTAGTTTTGTGTTTAATATTTATATAGAATGGTTATTTATGTGAATAAGTATAAATTCTTATTAATTAAATTTTGGGGGCAATAATGTCATTACTTAAGAAATTAGTTTTTTTGCTTTTTGTTTGTAGCTTTTCTCTAGAAACATACGGCGCACTTCCCTTATCTGACGACTCTGGCAATAAACTCCCATCTCTTTCTTCAATGCTAAAAAAGGTAAATCCTGCAGTAGTAAATATTGCCACTTTCTCAACAAACAATCAGGCGCAAAACCCTTTAATGAACGATCCCTTCTTTAGGAAATTCTTTAACCAGCGTGGTCGGAATATGCCTGAGATGCAAAAGCCCCGTAAAAGAAGACAAAGCGCAGGTTCAGGTGTAATTGTTGATGCTGCTGATGGGATAATCATGACTAATTATCATGTAGTGAAAAGTTCTGATGAAGTTCGAGTATCGTTAGTTGACGGTCGAGAATTTACCGCTGAGATTAAAGGTGTTGATCCTGAGCTAGATATCGCCATATTAAAAGTAGATGCAAAAAATCTTTCTGAGGTCAAGTTTGGTAACTCTAATAAGTTAGATGTAGGGGATTTTGTTGTAGCTATAGGGAATCCTTTCGGACTTGGCCAAACAGTTACGACAGGCATAGTAAGTGCTTTAGGCCGGACAGGCCTCGGAATAGAAGGCTATGAGAACTTTATTCAAACTGATGCATCAATTAATCCTGGAAATTCTGGAGGTGCACTCGTTAGCCTAAAGGGAGACTTAATAGGAATTAACACAGCAATCATTGCACCCTCAGGTGGAAATGTAGGTATTGGTTTTGCAATACCTGTAAATATGGCTAAAGCTAGTATGGATCAAATTCTTAAAACAGGTGAGGTTAAAAGAGGCCAACTTGGAATTTCTATTCAAGATATTACACCAGAATTACGTCAGGCATTTTCTTTAAAAAATGGACAGCAGGGTGTCTTGGTAACTGGTGTAGCTGAAAACTCACAAGCAGAAAAAGCTGGTTTAAAAGCAGGCGACGTGATAACTGCTATTGATGGAAGGCCAACTAGTTCAGGCGGTCAACTGAGGAGCCAAATCGGAATTAAAGAAGTAGGCGATAAAGTAAAAGTCAGTTTAATTCGTGAAGGTAAAACAAAAAAAATAATAGTAGGGATTGGGGAGCAACAAACTTCTTCGGTTGATGGAAAAATGCCACCTCTTCTTGAGGGCATCACGCTAGAAAAAAGTCCCAAAAGTAGCGGTCTAATTGTTGCAGATTTGCAGCCTAATTCACCAGCTGCTTATACTGGATTGAGACCCGGAGACCTGATAGTTGGGGTTAATAGAAAAAGAGTCCAGGATTTAAGTGACTTCTACGATGCAATCAAGTTGAGTGAAAGATCAATACTGCTTCAGATCAGTCGCAATGGTAGGCCAATGTATTTGGTTGTTCGTTAGCCAAAGTTTGATGATAAAAACCTCTAGGCTATGTTCTTGGCAATAGCAGCATACAGGGGATCACCAAATTCTGGAGAACAATCAATGAGCTTTATTTCTTCAAAGCATTTGGTGTCAACCAGAAATGATTTGACTAGATAGGCACGCTGTTCTTCGTCTAATTGAAGCCATACAGAGGTTGCCTTTGATTCAAAAAACCTATTTGAAAAAGATATAACCAATGGCGCACCTTTTTTTAAAACTCTTCCCATATCTTTCAGAACAGACAAAGGATCAATTAAATAGTCAATGGAGACGCAAATTACCCCTGCGTCGAACTGGTTGTCTTCAAAAGGTAGGATAGGATCGGTATTTAGATTATGAACAGTCCATTCATCTAGCTGTTTATTGTGAAACATCTCCCTTTCATTCATACCTAAACCTGTTACAGAGCTATATGTATTTTCATCTGGAAAATGTGAAAAGAAACTACTCATAAGATCTAAGATATGGCCAGTTTTTGGGAGATGTTCTCGATAGAGATCTGTCACGGCATCTATTGCGCCGAAGTCAATATGCGCAACAAATCGAGGTATTTTATAAAATTTTTCATCAGCTTCTTCATCTATACGCTCAAAGGCGTCATCGGGAAGCTTAAATGATATTTTTTTATCGAAATCCATATCAGCAAGAGTAAATAATTTAAGGAAGTATTACAAAGAAAATTTATCTTCAAAAAAGCAGTTAACTGTTTAAAACAAGATTAATTCGCGATATTTTAGGATGAAAGGCTTATGAGCAAACAAACTTATCAATTTAGATTGTAATTTATTTATACATTTATATAGTGTGTTTATTCAAAATAAAAATGAAGATCAGAATATGAGTAAAGATAAATCACGAAAACATTCACAAAAAATAGTAGACGGACCAACTCAGGCTCCCAGTCGCTCTATGCTTAGAGCAGTAGGATTTAGTGATGATGATTTTAAAAAATCACAGGTGGGAATTGCCTCAACTTGGTCAATGGTTACACCATGCAACATGCATATTAATACTCTAGCAGATGAAGTGAGTAAAGGTGTGGATAGTGCTGGAGCCAAAAGTGTGATTTATAATACTATCACTATGTCTGATGGCATCTCTATGGGTACAGAGGGTATGAAGTATTCTTTAGTATCACGTGAAGTTATTTGCGATTCTATAGAGGCAGTTTCGGCTGGCATGGGACATGACGGCATTATTGCTATTGGTGGCTGCGATAAAAATATGCCTGGTTGTTTGATGGGCCTAGCGCGCTTGAACCGTCCTTCAATCTTTGTATATGGTGGGACGATTTTACCTGGAGAGAACCATACGGATATCGTCTCTGTATTTGAAGCTGTAGGTAGTCATGCGAATGGTGATATTCCTATTACACAGCTGGAGCATATTGAAAAAACGGCGATCCCGGGTCCTGGGTCTTGCGGCGGCATGTATACGGCAAATACACTAGCCTCAGCGATTGAGGCTTTGGGCATGAGTATGCCAAATAGTTCCGCACAAAATGCTGTTTCAAGCAACAAAAAACAAGACTGTATCGATGCAGGAAAAGCTGTTGTTTACTTGCTTGAAAATGATATCAAGCCATCTGACATTATGACAAAAAAGGCATTTGAAAACGCAATTACGCTTACTATTACCTTAGGAGGCTCTACTAATGCAGTGCTGCACTTAATAGCAATGGCAGACACTATCGGGGTTGAGGTGACACTGGAGGATTTCGTTCGTATCGGTAAAAAAACACCAGTGATTGCCGATTTGCGTCCAAGCGGTCAATATCTCATGTCTGAATTAATTGAAATTGGTGGAATTCAACCACTGATGAAGCGTTTATTGGATGCTGGAATGTTACACGGTGACTCTATGACAGTTACAGGAAAAACAATGGCCGAAAACCTGGCTGGGGTAACCGATTATCCTCAAGGACAAAATATTATCCTACCCTTTGATAAGCCAATTAAAAAAGACAGCCATCTGGTGATACTCAACGGCAATTTAGCACCTGAAGGTGCGGTTTCAAAAATCACGGGCAAAGAAGGCTTAAGTTTTACTGGTACCGCCAAAGTATATGACTCAGAAGAGCAGGGCTTTTCCGCCATTATTGATGGAAAAGTGGTATCCGGCGATGTAGTCGTAATTCGCTACGAGGGTCCGAGAGGCGGACCCGGCATGCGAGAAATGTTAAGTCCCACCTCTGCAATTATGGGCAAAGGGCTAGGTAATGATGTCGCACTCATAACTGACGGACGTTTTTCAGGAGGGAGTAGGGGATTCGTAGTAGGTCACATCACACCTGAAGCATATGAAGGAGGGGCTATTGCGCTGGTAGAAAATGGCGATAATATTACAATTGATGCTCAAAATAGTGAGATTACACTTGATATCAGTGATGCAGAAATGGCTAGGAGAAAGAACAACTGGCAAAAGCCTACACCAAGATATACCAGAGGATTACTCGCGAAATATGCGAAAACAGTAAGCTCTGCTTCCACTGGAGCAGTCACAGATAGGCCTAAGTAATCTGTCAGAGGTTCTTCACATAACTAATATACAGTTACTCGGCGGCTTAATGATTTTAGTTAAAATTTCGTGTGAAATTTTGGTGGAGGCGGCGGGAATTGAACCCGCGTCCGTCAGTCCTCTACCGAAGGCTCTACATGCTTAGTTCAGTCATTAATTTAATAATTGACAACCCGACTGGCAGGGTACGTAAATTACGATTCCGGTAAGTTTTTAGTGAGTCTACCCCAGACAAGTTTCATCACGATCTTATGAGTATGACACCTGATAGTCCCTAGAGACTCTGGACGCATAAGCACGGCTCCAGTCAGATGGCTCCCTACCGTTTCTTAGGCGGCGAGTGCGTAGTTGTCGTCGTTGGCAACTAATAATTTGCGACTTTGGATTAACGAGATTGGTCACCATCTCGGCATGCACCACAGGTTTTGTAACCGGCGTCGAATCCAGAACGCCCCCGTAACAAAATAAGTTTAACACATTTGAAAGCGATATAGCTTAAATAACTGGATAAGAAGACACATGCACCCATACAAAATTATAATGACATGACCTAAATCGATAGCTGATACAACTCATTTTTTTCGCATATTAGACATTATGCCTCATAATTCTTTGTTTCTGACGTTGCCAGTCATGATCTTTTTCAGAGGCTCTTTTATCATGAGACTGCTTACCTTTTGCAAGTGCGATTTCGCACTTTATAATATGCTCTTTCCAATAAATTGATAAGGCAATACATGTGTGACCTTTTTGGTTAACACTATTAAATAGTTTAGAAAGTTCTTTTTTGCTTAGCAAAAGTTTTTTATTTCTTCCGGGATCTACGACATAGTGGGTTGAGGCTGTATTTAATGGGGCTATATGGGTTCCCATTAAAAAGGCCTCGCCATTTTGAAGCAATACAAAGCTATCAGTCAGTTGTCCTTTTCCAGCCCTTAAGCTTTTCACCTCCCAACCTTGTAAGACTAGACCGGCCTCAAATTTTTCTTCAATAAAGTAGTCATGCCGTGCTTTTTTATTTTGCGCAATAATAAGATTTTTTTGTGAGTTCTTAGATTTTTTTTCCATAATGATTATTATAAGGATTGATGGTGAAAGCACCTATAATTTTCTTATACTTCAACATAAAGAAATAATAGTATAGCTTGACTAGTTTTTAAGAGCGCAGTTTATCGGTACAATTAAATTATTAAACACACAGGAATTATTTTGAAGAATACTAAAAACTTTCATGCATCATGGTCTAGTCGTTGGACATTTATTCTGGCAGCTGCTGGATCTGCTGTTGGCTTAGGAAATATTTGGAAATTTCCATACATTGCTGGAGAAAATGGAGGCGGTGCATTTGTCATTGTATATATTCTTTGTATTGTGATTATTGCTCTACCAATTATGGTGGCTGAAGTAACATTAGGCCGAATGGGCAAAAAAAGCCCAGTCAACACCATTCGAGATTTGATTCAATCTTCAGATGCACATAAAAGTTTTAATATAATAGGCTGGATGGGAGTCTCCGCAGGGTTATTGATTTTATCTTACTATGCAGTTATTGCTGGTTGGGCATTGAGTTATATCGAGCATATGATTTCTGGAACCTTCCATAATATAAATGCAGAGAATGCAGGTCTTATTTTTGATAATTTACTAAAAAATAAAAATGAATTAATTTTCTGGCAGTCACTATTCATGTTGATGACAGTCATCGTTGTAATTTTTGGAATAAACAAAGGTTTAGGGCTCGCCGCTCAGATACTAATGCCACTTTTGTTCATCTTATTGATTGGGTTGTTGATATTCGGATATCAGCAGGGTGATCTTGCAAAAGCCTTTAGTTTTTTATTTGGTTTCAATTTTGAATCACTAAGCTGGAAAGCTGTACTAGTAGCACTAGGGCATGCTTTTTTCACACTTAGTATAGGTATGGGGGCAATGATGACCTACGGGGTCTACATGCCAGCAGATAGCCGAGTTTTTTCCAATGTTTTGATGGTGGGTATTTTGGATACCTTAGTTGCATTAATTGCAGGGCTCGTAATTTTTTCTATTGTCTTTGTAAACCCGAGTATTGAGTCAAGCGCAGGCCCTGGATTAATGTTTGTAAGTCTACCAGTAGCTTTCGGAAATATGCTTGGCGGCCTAATCTTCGGAACTATATTTTTCGTTTTAGTCACTCTAGCAGCATGGAGTTCCTCAATCTCTTTGATTGAGCCTGCAATTGCTTACTTAATAGAATCTAGAAAATGTACTAGATTGATGGCAAGTCTAGCCTTAGGTTTCATCGCATGGATTATTGGATTAGGAAGTGTTTTTTCTTTTAATATCTGGGCTGAAGAAAAAATTGCAGGATTCAACTTTTTCGAATTAATAGATTTTATAACTGCTAATATCATGCTTCCACTATCGGGTTTGTTGGTAGCAATCTTGATTGGATGGAAGATAAAGTCAAAAATGGTTGAAGACCAGTTACTATCCGATAGTCCTAGATTGTTCTTTGCTTGGAAATGGGCCATAAAATTTATCTCACCTTTAGCTGTAATAGTTGTTTTAGTCATGGGCATTTATCCGAGGTTTGCATAATGTCTACATCCATTAACCGAACAACCCTGTTGTCATATTCAGCACAAAAGATGTTCGATATAGTAAATGATGTAACGAGCTACCCTGATTATATGAATAACTGCATAGGTTCTAAGATAATTGAGCAGGGTGAATCTTTTATGGTTGCGAGACTCGATCTAAAAAAAGGCTTTTTGCAGCACAGCTTTACAACTCATAATATTTTATTCGAGCCAGAGCGAATAAGTATGACTTTAGAAAAAGGCCCGTTTAGTAAATTTAGGGGAGAGTGGATCTTTAAAGAATTAGATAAAAATTCCTGTAAAGTTTCTTTAGATTTAGAATTCGAATTTAGTAGTTTTTCTGTAGGATTAGTATCTAACCAGTTATTTACATCAATAGCCAATAATCTTGTTGACGCACTTTCAACAAGAGCAAAAGAGGTTTATGGTTGATGGCTATAAAAGGTGATATTTTCGTTGAAGTTGCTTATGCATTACCTGAAAGACAGCAAATCATAGAGCTTCAGGTTCCATTAGGAACAACTGCGTTCAACGCAGTAAAAAATTCTGGTATTATTGATGAATTCTCGGATATAGATATTGAAAATGCAAAAATGGGGATATTTGGAAAACGCTTCGGTACGAAAGGCTTAAAATCACCAAAAGAGTATGTGCTGAAAAATATGGACAGGGTGGAAATATACAGGCCTCTTATTCTAGATCCAAAGGAGATAAGAAGACTTCGTGCAAAAAGCAGTTAGAATATAAAATTTAAGCACTTTCTATATCAACTATGATGCTCTTTAGTCTGCTGAGTTAACTTCTTGATCCAGACTTTCAATTTCGATCGCGTTGGGCATATAGTCTCCACGCAACATAGATAACTTGTCATCCTTAAAGAAAATAACCATTCTTTCTCTGACCTCTTTTCCCTCAGCTGGCTTTAGCCCATAAAAATAATCCCAACGATTTTGATTGAAAGTATCTGCAATGAGTGGAGTTCCCATAATATATTTAACTTGATTTTTAGTCATACCAGGCTTTAATTGATCAATCATGGCTTGTGATATTACATTACCTTGCTGTATATCGATTTTGTGAACCTTTGGTAATTTAATAAAGCTTCCATCAAATTTTGGCACCTTGGGTATAGAGGGCATAGAAAAATTAGAGCAACCAGATATTGTCACAGCGACGGCTATATAAATCAAAATTTTCTTTATGTGGCGCATTATTAAATTTCCATGATAATATTATAGGATAATAATACAGAATACAGGCTATCTATAGAAGGGTTTAAAAAGAATGAGTGATGAAAATCAAGATTTACGTGCTGCAGGGTTAAAAGTAACTGCTCCTAGATTAAAAATTTTAAATATTCTTGAGAAATCAGCAGAGTCACATCTTAGCGCTGATGATATTTATCGACAATTAGTTGAGGCTGGAGAAGATGTTGGGATAGCTACAGTTTATCGTGTGTTGACACAGTTTGAGTCATCAGGACTTGTTATACGTCATAATTTTGATAATGGTCCTGCAGTTTATGAAATAGAACGTGGCATTCATCACGATCATATGGTTGACGTTAATAGTGGCGCTGTTATTGAATTTCAAAGCCATGAGATTGAAGAACTACAGAAACAAATAGCAAAAGATAATGGATTTGAGTTAATTTCTCACAGCTTGGTTCTTTATGTGAGAAAAAATGAGCTTTTGTAATCAATTTTTCTTATTAGATGAGAGCATCTCTTTTGCATGATCCAAAGTAGCATCTGTGATGTCAACCCCACCTAGCATCCGCGCAATTTCATTTAATTTTTCAGAATCGTTTAAAGTAACAATATTACTAAACGTAAGATTTTCTTTTGTATTTTTACTTACCTTCATATGGTCGTGTGCTTTCGAGGCTACTTGTGGCTGATGGGTAATACATATAATTTGTCCAAGTCTACCAAGATCTTGAAGTATCGATCCAACTATATCTGCAGTAGCGCCACCTATTCCAACATCTACCTCATCGAATACGAGTGTTGGAATGGAGGAGTTTTTTGCCGCTATCGCCTGGATAGCAAGACTGATTCTAGATAGCTCTCCTCCTGAAGCAATTCGTGCCAATGATTTGCAAGGCTCTCCAGGGTTGGTGCTAATAAGAAATTCAACTTCCTCTTGACCTCGCCCACCGAGGTCATTATTTGTTATCGGATTAAGGTTTACGTTAAATTGTGCGCCATTCATAGATAAAAGTTTTAATTGCTTTTCTATATCTGAAGAAATTTTTATAGATGCTTTGGTTCTTATTTCAGATAATTCTTTTGCAGCTAACGAATATTCAGCAAATAATTTTTTTGTTTCTTGCTCAAGACGATCCTCTTCATCGTGACTTACTAATAATTTCTTTAACTCATCCTCAATACTTTTCTTTTCTAAATAAAGATTCTCTGGTGATATTTTATACTTTCTTGCTAGTTGGTATATTTCGGTAAGTTTATTCTCTACCTTATGAAGTGCCTCTGGATCAGCATTAAAATTATTAAGGTATTGCTGAATTTCTTTTCCAGATTCTTGAATTTCAATCTGTGCGCTAGTAAGAGAACGATGCGCTTCTTCAAGAGATTTCGATTTAGCAGGTATCTTTTGAAGAATCTGAATAGATTCATTGAGTAATTTTTCGAGATTACATTTCTCTGCTTCTGAATACAATTGAAGTACTTTATTGCAATCAGAAATTATTGATTCTGAATTTGCTAGACACGCTTGTTCCTCCTCAAGTGATTGGAGCTCTCCTTCAGAAATATTTATTTCTACAAGTTCCTGAAGCTGAAAAGATAAGAAATCTTTAGATGAAATTAATTCTATATTTGTGTTTTTAAGTTTTTCAAGTTCCTTTCTAGCGCGAACCCATTCTTGGTGAAACTTTTTTGTTTTTCTCGATAATTCAGAGCAATTTGCAAAATTATCCAATATATAGCGATGTGTTTCTCGCCTCAAAAGCGACTGATGTTCATGCTGATTATGAATATCAATGAGTGTTTCACCAATTCCTCTTAACTGCTGCATCGTAGCTGACTGACCATTAATATGCCCACGAGACCTACCCTCTTTTGTTAGCACTCTTCGTATCACACACTCATATTCTTGATTATCAAAATCATGTGCTTTGAGCCAACTCTTAGCTAAAGAAACCTGCCTAATATCAAATATTGCTGATACCTCGCACTTATCAGCAGCCCTTCTGACCTGGTCCGTATCTGCTCGATCACCTAAAGCCATAGCAAGAGCGTCAACAACTAATGATTTACCTGCACCAGTCTCACCTGTGAGAGCAGTCATACCATTATTGAAATCTACTTCTAAGTACTCAACTAAAGTAAAATTTTTAATAACCAGTGTTTGTAGCAAAATTATTCTCAAATTAAATAAAAAAATAATAACATTAATTTTATACAGATTTTTCTGATGCGTCTGCCCTTGAAACTTTTTCCTGTGTCCCAATATATGAATATACAGAAAGATAAGCTTTTGAAAACCTATCTTTCATAAATTCTTTAATTCATAAAAAAATTTGTACTTAAGGAGATTGTCTGTGGCGGGAAAAAAAAATAAAGAACCCAGTGAAGTAACTGACGAGCCAGTAAAAAAACCTAAAACAAAAAACACAAAGAAGAGTAAGTCGAAAAGCTCTTCTGCTAAAAAAGATTTAGATTTAAGTTCTGAGATTGAACTTCTTTCTAAACAATTAACAGAAGCACAAGATGAGTCTCTTAGAAATCAGGCAGAAATGCAAAACATTATTCGCCGCTCAGAGAGAGATGTTCAAAATGCTCATAAGTACTCCTTAGATAAGTTCGTGGCAGAGTTATTGCCGGTTGTTGATAATCTCGAGCGCGCCCTTGGGAGTATTGACCAAAATAAAAGTGAACTTAAATTGTTAGCTGAAGGCGTTGAGCTTACACTTAAGAGCTTTCAAGATGTTTTAGAGCGCCAAAAGATAATCTCAGTCAATCCAGAAGGTGAAATATTCAATCCTGATCTGCATCAAGCTATGAGCATATTAGAGAAACCCTCGGTTGCTCCAAATACGATTATAGACGTATTTCAAAAAGGCTACACATTAAATGGTCGATTAGTTCGCCCTGCGATGGTTGTAGTTGCAAAAGGAGAAGCTCAATAATCTTTCAAAAATAAATACTTTGATAAAGGTTGAAATACAAAATAATGCGCCAATATAGTTATGTATAAATAATATTTTTGTTTTTTTTAGTTACGTTAATCCCGGAGAAAAAAAATGGGTAAAATTATAGGAATTGACCTTGGTACAACAAACTCGTGTGTTTCTGTACTTGAGGGCAATAAGCCAAAAGTTATCGAAAATGCTGAAGGCGTAAGAACTACTCCATCTATCGTTGCTTACATTGATGGTGGCGAAATTCTAGTTGGACAGTCTGCAAAACGTCAAGCAGTTACAAATCCAGCTAATACATTATTTGCAGTGAAACGATTAATTGGACGGAGGTTTGAAGATAAGGTAGTTCAAAAAGATATTAAAATGGTGCCATATAAGATAGTTAAGGCAGACAATGGTGATGCATGGGTTGAGGTGAATGGAGAAAAGCGTGCAGCTCCACAAATCTCCGCAGAAGTACTTAAAAAAATGAAAAAGACGGCAGAAGATTATGCTGGAGAAGATATTTCACAAGCAGTCATAACTGTACCGGCGTACTTTAATGACTCACAACGACAAGCTACCAAAGATGCAGGAAAAATAGCTGGCCTTGATGTTAAAAGAATCATTAATGAGCCTACCGCTGCTGCATTAGCATATGGATTAGATAAAACTCCAGGAGATCGAGTCATTGCCGTTTATGATCTTGGTGGAGGTACTTTTGACATCTCTATAATTGAAATTGCAGATGTGGATGGTGAGCATCAATTTGAAGTGCTCTCAACAAATGGAGATACCTTTTTAGGTGGAGAAGACTTCGATATGCGTTTGATCGAATATTTAGCCGATCAATTTAAAAAAGAGAATAACTTTGATCTGTTGAAAGATCCTATGGCAATACAGCGTCTCAAAGAAGCAGCGGAGAAAGCTAAAATAGAATTATCCTCAAGCCAACAAACAGAAGTGAACCTACCTTATATAACTGCAGATGCTACTGGACCAAAGCACCTAGTGGTTAAGCTAACTAGATCTAAGCTTGAATCTTTAGTTGAAGAGTTAGTTGAGCGCACCATGTCGCCACTTAAAATAGCTCTTAAAGATGCAGGTAAGTCTGTATCTGATATCAACGATGTCATTTTAGTTGGCGGCCAAACTCGCATGCCCATGGTACAAGAAAAAGTGACTGACTTTTTTGGGAAAGAGCCCCGTAAGGATGTCAATCCAGATGAAGCAGTTGCTATGGGCGCAGCCATACAAGGCGCAGTTCTATCTGGCGATGTAAAGGATGTATTGCTGTTAGATGTAACACCTTTGACATTAGGTATAGAGACAATGGGCGGTGTCGCTACTCCTCTAATTGAAAAAAATACCACAATACCTTCAAGAAAATCTCAAATTTTCTCTACAGCTGAAGATAACCAGACAGCAGTAACAGTTCATGTAGTCCAAGGTGAGAGAAAACAGGCAACAGGAAACAAATCATTGGGTCGTTTTGATCTTGCTAATATTCCACCTGCCCAAAGAGGTATGCCGCAAATCGAGGTAACGTTCGATATTGATGCAAACGGTATCCTTAACGTTAATGCTAAAGATAAGGCAACTGGAAAAGAGCAGTCGATCGTTATTAAAGCTTCTTCAGGTTTATCCGATGAAGAAATTGAAAAAATGGTAAACGATGCAGAAGCTAATGCTGCTGAAGACCAAAAGTTTGAAGATTTAGCGCAAGCTAGAAATACTGCAGATGGACTTGCTCATGCAGCTACCAAGACTCTAGAAGAGGCAGGGGATAAAGCGACTGACGAAGAAAAAGAAGCTATTTCATCAGCCATAAAAGAGGTTGAAGAATCTGTTAAAGGAGATGATAAAGAAGCTATAGATGCAGCAGCAACAAAACTTTCAGAAGCGTCTAGTTCACTTGCTCAAAAGCTGTATGCTGAGCAAGCTGCTGCAGGCGGAGATGATTCTGGAAATGATCAAGGTGCTTCGGCGACTGACAATGATGCTGTGGATGCAGAGTTTGAGGAAGTAAAACCTGAAACTGACGCAAGTGAATCTAAATCAGAAGAAGCAGAGTCCAAACCTCACAAAAAAAGTAAGAAGAAATGAAAAATTTACGAAAGTAAAATTTTGATTTTCTTTCTCAAGAGCTAAAGCGCGGTTTTTACATCGCGCTTTAATTTATTAGAGAGACGATAAATGATTAGATTGTTCTCATTAAATTTTCCTAAAAAAATTAATTATTAAAAAGTTGATTACCCATGTCGAAGCGAGATTATTATGAAGTGCTGGGTGTACCTAAAAATGCACCTGAACAAGATATAAAAAAAGCCTACCGTCGTATAGCGATGAAGAATCATCCCGATCGAAATCCAGACAATAAAGATGCAGATCATCTATTTAAAGAAGCTACAGAAGCATACGAAGTTCTCTCCGATAAAGAGAAAAAAATGGCCTATGATCAATATGGGCATTCTGCACCAGGAGCTGGCGGTGGCCATGATCCTAATGGCAATTTTAGTGACATTTTTGGTGATGTCTTTGGCGATATTTTTGGTGGTGCCAGAAATCAAGGTCGACCTGGACCTATGCGAGGGTCAGATTTGCAATATAATTTAGATATGACTCTAGAGGATGCGATAAAAGGCAAGACAGTAAAAATTACAATACCTACACTATGCTCTTGTAAGGAATGTGATGGGTCTGGTAGTAAAAAGGGATCCTCTCCCACAACTTGTGGTACTTGTGCTGGACACGGCCAAGTGAGAATGTCGCAGGGTTTTATCTCAGTTCAGCAGGCTTGTCCCAAATGCCATGGCCGTGGTTCGACTATAAGTGACCCTTGTGGTGCGTGTCGTGGCCAAGGTCGGACAGAGGAAAATAAGACTCTTTCAGTTAAAGTTCCACTTGGAGTTGATACTGGTGATCGTATACGTCTTAGTGGAGAAGGAGAAGCTGGCCCCGAGGGCGGACCCCCTGGTGATCTATATGTTCAAATGAATGTTCAAAAACATAAGTTATTTCAACGAGATGGACGTAATCTTCACTGTGAACTACCAATCAGCATAATCAGTGCTATCCTTGGTGATGAACTTGAAGTGCCAACTTTGAATGGACCTGTAAAATTAAAAGTTCCAGAAGAAACCCAAACAGGAACTACATTTAGACTCAAAGGTAAGGGAGTTAAAACTGTTCGTAGTGCTGGAGTTGGCGATTTATATTGTACGGTGATTCTTGAGACTCCTGTAAAATTAAGTAGTAAGCAAAAAACTATCCTTCGTGATTTACAGAATAGTATGGGTCTTGAAAAAAATTCACCCAAAAGAGATTCTTGGTTTAAGGGTGTAAAAAAGTTTTTTGACGGCTTCACTCCCTAATTTAGAGCAAATCACAAACATATAGCTGTATCAACAGGTCTATTATAGAATACCAAAGTAAATTGATTTAATTAACTTTTGATAAGATCATCGATATTATGAAAAATAATTCCATTAGAGTTGCTGTATACGGTGCCGCTGGAAGAATGGGTCGGTCGCTTATAGAAGCTGTAATTAATAATGATTCGGTTAAGCTGGGCGCAGCCATTGTAAGACCTGGCAGTTCCTTGATAGATTCTGATGCGGGTAATCTTATTGGAATCTCTGACACGGGTATAACAGTAACTGATAACCTGCTTAATGTCTTGCATGATTTTGATGTACTAATTGATTTTAGTTCAATTGAAGCATCCCTTGTTAATTCACAAATTTGTAAAGAGCACAGCAAAGGCATGGTGATTGGTACAACTGGCTTTGACGATAATCAAAAACAACAATTAACGTCTGCTTCGAGACAATCTGCATTATGTATTGCATCTAATTTTAGTACAGGGGTGAATTTGTGTTTTGGATTAATTGATCTTGCAGCTCAAGTTTTGGGGCAAGAGGTAGATATAGAGATTTCTGAGGCCCATCATAAAAATAAAATAGATGCGCCATCAGGAACTGCTTTGAATATGGGTGAAATAATTGCTGAATCATTAGGCTTGAATTTTGACGATGTGGCGGTATACGGGCGAGAAGGCCAGACTGGCAAGAGATCTAAAAATACGATTGGTTTTTCAACGCTAAGAGCCGGGGATATCGTGGGAGACCATACTGTAACTTTTGCTTCAGATGGAGAGAGAATCGAAATCACTCATAAAGCCTCCAGTCGAATGTCATTTGCTAGAGGTGCAGTTAAAGCTGCTAATTGGATATCTAGTAAAAAAAATGGTGTCTATGATATGCAAGATGTACTTGGCCTCAAATGATAAGTCGTTTTTTGAGTTGGGATTCTCTGGACAGCCTGCCATGGTTCGCCTAAAATATTCTCAAATTTATTTGTACTTAATAGCCAGACATTAGGCAATTTAAATCTAGTATATACAGAGTGGGGTGAGACCGTTAGTTTCATCTCATTTTTTGCTGGATAATATTTTCCAGAGTTGTTAGCTATCGAATAAATTTAAATTTAATTTTTTGTCGTTAAGGAGGTTGCATTGAACGCCGATCAATATCAGGCAGCTATCTTAGTCCTCCAAGATGGCACAATATTTAAAGGGAAATCCATCGGTGCTAAAGGCTATTCCACTGGCGAAGTAGTCTTCAATACATCAATGACCGGTTACCAAGAAATTCTTACCGACCCTTCCTATGCTAGACAAATCATAACTTTTACTAATCCTCACATCGGTAATACAGGTACAAACGCTGAGGATGAGGAGTCATCAAAGATTTGGGCAAACGGTCTCGTAATAAGAGATCTGCCAATATTATTAAGTAATTTTAGATCAGAAAAGGCACTCGATGAATACCTAAAAGAAAAAAACGTCTTGGGAATTGCAAATATCGATACTCGCAAATTAACCCGTATTCTCAGGGAAAAAGGATCCTTAAGTGGCTGCATAATGACTGGTGATATTGACGAAAAAATAGCACTCAAGATGGCATGTAAATTTATTGGCTTGAAAGGAGTAGATCTTGCCAAAGAAGTCACTACTGCTTCCATATCCAAATGGACAGAGGGTTCTTGGAGATTAAATCTAGGTTATCAAAGTATAAATGCAGCGATTTACAAAGTAGTAGTTTATGATTTTGGTGTTAAAAGAAACATCTTAAGAATGCTTGTTGACCGAGGCGCTGAGTTGATAATAGTTCCTGCTGAAACCCCAGCACGTGAAGTTTTAGACATGAACCCTGATGGAGTATTTCTTTCTAACGGGCCAGGGGATCCGCAGCCTTGCACTTATGCCATCGAGGCTATAAAACAGCTATTAGAAATCAATATCCCCATATTTGGAATTTGTTTAGGCCATCAGCTTTTAGCTTTGGCAAGTGGCGCCAAAACCTTAAAAATGAAATTTGGTCATCATGGAGCCAATCATCCTGTTAAAGACGTCGAAACAAAAAAAGTTATGATTACCAGCCAAAATCATGGGTTTTCTATAGACGAGCCAACCATTCCAGACAATCTTTGTGTCACACATGTATCATTATTTGATGGGTCTATTCAAGGAGTGCACCGTATAGATAAACCAGCATTCGGTTTTCAGGGGCACCCTGAGGCTAGCCCTGGACCCCATGACGCAGCACCTTTGTTTGACCATTTTTTTGAGCTGATAAAAAACTACTCTAATAGAAATATGAAGAATTGATAATCTATGCCAAAAAGAAATGATATTAAAAGTATTTTAATTCTAGGAGCTGGGCCTATCGTTATAGGTCAAGCTTGCGAGTTTGATTATTCTGGGGCTCAGGCATGTAAAGCTCTGAAAGAGGAGGGGTTTCGAGTCATTCTGGTGAATTCCAATCCCGCTACGATTATGACTGACCCATCTATGGCAGATTCCACCTATATAGAGCCATTAGAGTGGCGGACCGTTTCAAAGATTATTGAGGAGGAGAAACCTGATGCCTTGCTTCCTACAATGGGTGGCCAAACAGCACTTAATTGCGCCTTAGATTTATTTCGAGAAGGTATTTTAGAGCAAAACAGTGTTGAAATGATTGGTGCTGATCAAGATGCAATAAATAAAGCTGAAGATCGTAGCCTTTTCGCTATCGCAATGAAAAAAATTGGTTTAGAGACCGCAAGAGCCATAATCGTCCATACCTTGGAGGAGGCGCTTACGGCTCCAGATATTTTTGGCTATCCATGCATTATAAGACCATCTTTTACTATGGGTGGATCCGGTGGAGGTATTGCCTATAACCGAGAGGAGTTTATTGAGATATGTCAGCGCGGATTAGAGTTATCTCCAACCAATGAATTATTAATTGATGAATCCTTACTTGGATGGAAAGAATTTGAAATGGAGGTTGTGAGAGACCAAAAAGATAACTGCATCATTATTTGTTCTATTGAGAATCTTGATCCAATGGGCGTTCATACAGGAGATTCTATTACTGTTGCGCCCGCCCAGACGCTCACAGATAAAGAGTATCAAATTATGCGTAATGCTTCTATTGCAGTATTACGTGAAATAGGTGTGGAAACAGGCGGCTCTAATGTTCAGTTCGCCGTGAATCCTGTTAATGGAAGAATGGTTGTTATTGAGATGAATCCCAGGGTTTCTCGATCATCTGCTTTAGCATCAAAAGCCACAGGTTTTCCAATTGCCAAGATTGCGGCAAAGCTTGCAGTTGGCTTTACATTAGACGAGCTTCTTAATGATATTACTGCAGGTTCGACCCCCGCATCCTTTGAACCTAGTATTGATTATGTAGTTACAAAAATTCCACGATTTGCTTTTGAAAAATTTGATCAAGCTAGTTCTAGGCTTACTACACAAATGAAGTCGGTTGGGGAAGTTATGGCTATTGGTCGAAATTTTCAGGAATCATTTCATAAAGCACTAAGAGGATTAGAGGTGGGCTCGGCAGGCCTCGAGGAAAAAATAAATTTTTTCTCAAAAGATAATTTATCTGAACTTCGATACCAGCTTAAAGTTCCTGGATCTGAGCGTATATGGTATGTTGGAGATGCCTTTCGAGCAGGTATGGATATAACTGAAGTTTTCAACTTAACATTTATTGACCCTTGGTTCTTATCCCAGATACAGGATCTAATCAACGAAGAAAATATTATTAGTAAACTATCTATGCGCTCTCTGGATAAAGAAAAATTATATCGACTTAAGCAAAAAGGATTTTCTGATAAACGCCTATCTCAACTACTGAAAGTTACTGAAAAAAGTTTTAGAGAGTTTCGTTACGCCTCAAAAGTAAGACCTGTATATAAGCGAGTAGACACATGCGCGGCAGAGTTTTCTACTGCCTCAGCTTATATGTACTCTTCTTATGATGAAGAGTGTGAAGCAGATCCATCAAATAAAGATAAAATTTTAGTTTTAGGCGGAGGGCCCAATCGAATTGGACAAGGTATAGAATTTGACTATTGCTGTGTTCACGCTGCTCTAGCAATGCGTGAAGAGGGCTATGAAACAATTATGGTTAATTGTAACCCAGAAACAGTCTCTACTGATTACGATACCTCCGATAGATTATATTTCGAGCCAGTAACTTTAGAAGATGTATTAGAAATTATTAATATTGAAAATCCTAAAGGTGTAATTGTTCAATTTGGTGGACAAACTCCCCTTAAATTAGCACAAGCACTTGAAGATCATGGTGTACCTATTATAGGAACAACACCTGATGCTATAGATCTAGCAGAGGACCGAGAGCGGTTCCAAAAAATGATAGAAAAATTAAAACTCCTACAACCTCCAAATGCAATCGTCCGTTCTATGGAAGAGGCAATAAATGCGGCTGCAAGAATTAGCTACCCCCTAGTTGTTCGGCCATCTTATGTGCTGGGTGGCAGAGCTATGGAAATTGTCTATGGAGAAAATGAGTTGTCTCAATATATGGAGAGCGCTATAAAAGTTTCAGACGGCTCCCCTATATTGTTAGATTATTTTTTATCTTCTGCAATTGAAGTTGATATTGATGCTGTTTCTGATGGTAAACGTGTAGTCATCGGAGCAATAATGCAACATATAGAACAAGCTGGAATTCACTCTGGTGACTCCGCCTGTTCCTTGCCACCATATAGTCTTCCCGAGCATATTCAGAATGAGATGCGAGAAATTGTTAAAACTATGGCTGTGGAACTAAAGGTAAAAGGCCTTATGAATGTTCAGTTAGCATGGCAGAACGATAAAATTTACGTTATCGAGGTAAATCCTCGTGCTTCAAGAACTGTACCTTTTGTTTCCAAATGTATAGGAGCCTCCTTGGCTAAAATAGCCGCTCGTTGTATGGTTGATATTTCCTTAGAGGACCAAGCGTTCACTGAAGAAATAACACCCGATTTTTTCAGTGTTAAAGAGGCTGTATTACCATTTAATAAATTTCCTGGAATAGATCCTATTCTTGGTCCAGAAATGAAATCTACAGGAGAGGTCATGGGTGTCAGTCAAACTTTTGCGGAAGCCTATGCAAAAGCAGAACTCGCAGCTAGCAATCCTTTACCCTCAGCGGGTACAGCATTTCTAAGCGTACGAAATCCAGATAAAAGTGGTATAGTAAAAGTTGCTAGCGACCTAATAAAAGCAGGTTTTGATTTGATGGCAACAACAGGAACATTAAAAATATTGAATGAGGCTGGCTATACTGTGGAGCATATCAACAAAGTTCAAGAGGGTCGCCCTCACATTGTTGATATGATTAAAAATGATAAAATCAGCTTAATTATTAATACTACTGAAGGTCGTCAAGCCATTGCAGCTTCTGCAACCATTCGGTCCAGTGCAGAGCAGCATGGTGTGTACTACACAACAACCTTAACTGGAGGAGAGGCAGTATGTATGGCCTTAAAAATTAAAGATGAGATAAAGGTTAATAAACTTCAAAAACTTCATCTTAGGGGTGATAAATGAGTAAAATACCCATGACATCTATTGGATTTGAAAAACTCCGCACTGAGCTTGATAATTTAAAAAAAGTTGAACGCCCTAGAATTATTGCTGCAATTGCAGAAGCTCGAGCACATGGTGATCTCAAAGAAAATGCTGAATATCACGCAGCTAGAGAGCAACAGGGCTTTGCTGAGGGCCGCATACAAGAAATTGAAGCTAAATTTAGTAATGTTCAAATCATCGATGTCAGCCAAATGCCACCTGGAGACAAAGTTATCTTCGGTAGTACTGTAAATATGATTAATTTAGAAACAGATGAGTCTGTCTGTTATCAAATAGTAGGTGATGATGAATCTGATATTAAATTTAATAAAATTTCATATAAATCTCCTATTGCTAGAGCTGTCATTGCAAAAGAAATAGGAGATATAGTAACGGTGAAAACTCCATCTGGTGACATTGAATACGAAATTGATGATGTGAGATATATTTAATCGATCAACATATTTTTATCATCGAATAAGGTTTGATAACTTGGGATTAGGGTCGTTTGATTTTTTTAGTAATAACAGAATATGGCCAACAGACTGAACTACTTCAGCACCACATTTTTCTCGAATTATTTCAATTATATGAGCTCTCGATTGTCGATCGCTATTGCTGAGTTTAATTTTTATCAACTCATGATCTGTAAGCGCTCTATCGATTTCAGCAAGAACATTCTCACTTAATCCTTTGGTCGCTACCGTCACAACTGGATTTATTTTATGCCCTAGTCTTCTGAGTTGTTTTTTGTCCTCATTGGAAATTTTCATTTTTCAAAACTCTTAATGTTTGCTGTAGTCATTAGCATAGTTATTACAGCCTTTTATTTGGCAGAATAAATCTGTATTACTAGTAGAAATGATGACCATATTTTAAATACTATTTTGATACCCAAAAATACAAGTATAATGCTATAAAAATACAAAGATTCCCATTATATTTAATACTTTCGGTATGTAGATATGGCAGTTCATTCAAAAAGTAGTCAGAAATGGCTTCAAGAACATCATAGGGATCAGTATGTTAAGCGTGCACAAACGGATGGATATCGTTCACGTGCTAGTTATAAATTGATAGAAATTAACCAAAAAGATAAAATTTTTAAACCAGGTTTAATAGTAGTTGATCTTGGTGCTGCTCCAGGAGGATGGTCGCAGGTGGCTGCAAAATTAGTAGGGCCTGAAGGTAAGATAGTAGCCTCTGACATACTTAAGATGGACCCTATTGATAAAGTAGATTTTGTGTTGGGAGATTTTACTAACTCTGATGTGCTTCAAAATATACTTAATTTATTAGATAATAATTTAGTAGACCTTGTAATTTCTGATATGGCCCCAAACATGAGTGGTATAAGAGGTGTTGATCAAACAAAAGCTATGTACTTGATTGAACTTGCCTTAGATATGGCTTGCAAAGTCCTTAAACCGGGTGGAAACTTTGTAGTTAAGGTATTTCATGGTGAAGGTTTTGATCAGTATATGCTTGAATTAAAAAAAAGGTTCAAACGAGTCATGTCAAGAAAACCAGATGCATCTAGATCACGCTCAAGAGAAGTATATTTTGTTGCAAAAAACTTTAAGAGATAAAAAAATTTATATAACCTGATATAACTCAGGTCTGCATCGCGAACTAATTAAAATGGAGATTTTTCCTTGAATGATACGGTAAAAAATATTTTTTTATGGCTTATCATCGCTGCAATTTTGATGTCTGTCTTTCAAAACTTTGGACCTTCAGAACCAGATAAAATGATTAATTACTCAACATTTGTTGAAGATGTTCAGCGTGGAGATATTGAAAGTATCGTAGTTAAGGGTTCTATAATCGAAGGTCTTAGAAAAGACCGAACGGCTTTCAAAACGACAAGACCCGCCGTTTCTGATGATGGCTTGATGGGAGATCTTCTTGATAATCGTGTTGATGTCATAGGACAGGATCCTGAACAGCAAAGTCTCTGGAGTCAGCTGCTAGTCGCATCTTTTCCTATTTTACTAATACTAGCAATATTCATGTTTTTCATGCGTCAAATGCAAGGGGGTGCAGGTGGTCGAGGCGGCCCGATGGGTTTTGGAAAGAGTAAAGCTAGACTTCTTGCTCCTGACCAAATCAATACTACCTTTAGTGATGTAGCCGGTGTGGATGAAGCTAAAGAAGAGGTTCATGAGCTTGTTGATTTTTTACGGGATCCCACACGATTCCAAAGACTTGGTGGTCGAATTCCTCAGGGAGTGCTTATGGTCGGTCCTCCTGGTACGGGTAAAACTCTTTTGGCCAAAGCCATTGCTGGTGAAGCTAAAGTTCCATTCTTTTCAATTGCGGGTTCAGATTTCGTAGAAATGTTTGTTGGTGTTGGAGCTTCGCGTGTAAGAGATATGTTTGAGCAGGCAAAAAAACAAGCTCCATGCATTATTTTTATTGATGAAATTGATGCTGTAGGTCGACATCGTGGTGGTGGTCATGGTGGTGGTAACGACGAGAGAGAGCAAACATTAAACCAACTACTAGTAGAAATGGATGGTTTTGAGGGTAATGAAGGAATAATTGTTATTGCTGCTACGAATCGCCCAGATGTTCTTGATAAGGCTCTGTTGCGACCTGGAAGATTCGACCGACAAGTCTATGTAGGTTTACCGGATATTCGAGGCAGAGAGCAAATACTTAAGGTGCATGCTAAAAAAGTTCCTTTAGATGATAAAGTTGATTTAGGTGTTATTGCTCGAGGAACACCTGGTTTTTCAGGTGCAGATTTAGCTAATTTGATAAACGAGGCAGCATTGTTCTCTGCAAGAGCCAATAGAAGGCTGGTTAGCGGAGAAGAATTTGAAAAAGCTCGAGATAAGGTAATGATGGGTACCGAGCGTCGTTCTATGGTTATGTCTGAGAAAGAAAAAGAAAATACAGCTTTTCATGAAGCAGGGCATGCGATTATAGGAAGGTTAATGCCTGAGCACGACCCAGTTCACAAAGTTTCTATCATTCCTCGTGGCCGAGCTCTTGGTGTTACGCAGTTTCTTCCAGAAGAGGACAAGTATAGTCTAAGCAAACTTCAGCTGAAGAGTCAGCTTTGTAGCTTATTTGGCGGTAGAATAGCAGAAGAACTAATTCATGGTGAGGAAGGAGTAACAACTGGAGCTTCGAATGATATTGAAAGGGCTACACAGATGGCGAGAAATATGGTTAGTCGCTGGGGTTTGTCAGATAAAATGGGTCCTGTTTTGTATGGCGAAGAAGAAGGTCAACCATCTGGCGTTCCAGGCTCCATTTATTCTGCCGATACTGCTAGAGAAATTGATATTGAAGTACGCAAGCTCCTAGATGACTGTTATAGACGCTCTGTTAAAATTCTTGAGGATAACAAGGACATCCTATATTCGATGAAGGATGCGTTAATGGATTATGAGACTATTGATTCCGAACAAGTCGATGATTTAATGGAAAGAAAGAAAGTTAGACCTCCTTATGACTGGGATAATAGTGCTAATAATAGTACCTCCGTTATAGAAAAAAATAAGAAATCGGATAATGTTAGCGTTGTTCGTGGACCTGCAAAAGAGTCATAGCTACTTGGATACTAAAATATAGTACTTCAGTCCAATATTTTAGTATCCAAAGTCGCGTCTAAGGAATCCCCTTCAATGTCATCAAACTTTATATTTATAAATTTTACTATAGACTAGTAATTATTATTTTAAGGTTAACAATAAATATATATTTTTGATGAAATACTAATGATTATCAGCACTTTTCACTCTGACTCAAATAAACCTCTCATAATGGCAATTCTAAATGTTACACCCGATTCCTTTTATGACGGTGGACTACTCTTTAATAACAATAATGTCTCGCTTGATTTGGCGATAAAAAAAGTAGACGAGCTCATTAAAAGTGGCGCTGATATTATAGATGTTGGTGGAGAATCCACTAGACCCGGAGCAATTGCTGTTAGTCAGCAGGAAGAGTTGGACAGAGTGATACCTGTAGTTGAGTCTATAGTTGATCGTTTTGGAGCATCAGTTTCAGTAGATACCAGCTCCCCGATAGTAATAAACGAATCTGCAAGGGTCGGAGCAGTAATGATTAATGATGTGCGAGCTTTAACAAGAGTGGGCGCTATTCAGGCAGTCGCTGCCTCCGGCCTAAATATTTGCCTCATGCACATGGCGGGAGAACCAAGAGATATGCAGATTACGCCAAGCTATACTGATGTTTTTGCAGAAGTAAGTAAATTTTTATTAGATCGTGTGAGTGTTTGTGAATTAGGCGGGATTGATCGAAAAAAAATACTTATTGATCCTGGATTTGGTTTTGGTAAAAAACTTGAACATAATTTATCCTTATTTCGTAGTTTAACTGAATTAAGTGAGTTAGGCTTCCCTTTAGTTGTGGGCTTATCAAGAAAATCTATGATAGGCTCAATTTTAAATAAACCTATAAATAAAAGGTTGTTTGGAAGTGTAACTTTTGCAATATTAGCAGTGCAAAAAGGAGCTCAAATACTTCGAGTCCATGATGTAAGTGCTACAGCTGATGCATTTAAGATATTGTCTGCTGTAGAAGGAATAGGAAATATATGACACAAAAAAAATTCTTTGGTACAGATGGAATACGAGGTCGAGTTGGAGTAAGCCCTATAACAGCAGATTTTATGTTGAAACTTGGATGGGCATCTGGAAAAGTTTTTAGTGAAAAAAGCGAAGGCCGTAAACTTATTATAGTCGGTAAGGATACCCGCGTATCAGGATATATGTTTGAATCAGCTATTCAAGCTGGGCTGATCGCAGCAGGAGTCGATGTGGCGCTTTTGGGTCCTATGCCCACACCAGCAATTGCTTATCTAACCAGAACTTTTCGGGCTCAAGCTGGGATTGTAATAAGCGCCTCCCATAATCCTTTTTATGATAATGGTATTAAATTCTTTGGTGCCGATGGGTTCAAATTATCTGATGCAGTTCAGAAATCCATAGAATCTTATTTGGATAAACCACTCATAACAGAAGATCCTTCAAAGTTAGGTAAAGCATTTAGAGTAGAAGATGCTGCAGGTCGATATATAGAATTTTGTAAAGGTACACTTCCACCGGGTGGCGATTTAGAGGGTCTTAAAATCGTAGTTGATTGTGCTAATGGAGCAACCTACCACACAGGACCAATGGTTTTTAGGGAGCTGGGAGCAACAGTAATCGAGTTAGCTGTTGAGCCTGATGGCTTCAATATAAATGAAAAGTGTGGCTCTACTCAGCCTGCTATTTTGCAGAATGCAGTTTTAAAACAAAAAGCTGATATGGGCATTGCTTTTGATGGGGATGGTGACCGAGTGATGTTTGTTGATCATAAGGGGCATTTAATAGATGGGGACGAGTTAATATTTGTTATTGCAAAACATCGTCATCAGAATGGTGGTTGCACTGGTGTTGCCGGAACTTTGATGAGCAACTTGGGTATGGAGAAATCACTTAATGCGTTAAAAATTCCGTTTGTTCGAACTCAGGTGGGTGACCGTCATGTTATTGAGGCATTGCGTGATAGAAAATGGAAGCTTGGGGGAGAAAGTTCCGGGCATATTGTATGTAGTGATTTAACTACTACAGGAGATGCTATTGTTGCCGCTTTACAGGTCTTGTACGCAATGAGAGACACATCTACACCACTGAATACATTAAAAAAAGAAATGCAGAAATATCCACAAAGCATGATTAATGTACCTATTAAAGGTGATTTTAACCTAAAGAACTACCCGCTTATAATTAATGCAATAAATGAAGCAGAAAATGAGCTTAAAGAAAAAGGAAGGATACTACTTAGACCATCTGGTACTGAACCGCTTGTGAGGATTATGGTAGAAGGTGAGGAACTACATCTGGTTGAGAAGATTGCTAAAAGGGTCGCTGGGGTTGTTGAAGCTGAAGCAAAAAAAAGCTGTAGAGATTTGTAACTCAATCAAGATAGCGCGAAAGGCAAGGTAACCACACCGCAGTTTGGTTGAATAATGCTAGCATCTCAGATAAGATTGCGCCCATCTAGGGTCAGGGTAATTATAGAATATGCAGCGTTCTCTAATAGCCGGAAATTGGAAAATGAACGGCAGTAAGAAAATTTTATCAGACTTGGCTGAACAATTGTGTAGTTTACAATGTGATGCAGATGTCGTTATTTTTCCTCCAAATGTTTACATACGTGATGCAATTGAGGTTTTTTCAGGCGCATCCATTGCAGTTGGTGCCCAAGATGTCTCTGAATATAGTCATGGTGCCTATACTGGTGAAATCTCGTCTGAGATGCTTACAGATGTTGGATGTGATTACTGTATCGTAGGCCACTCTGAACGAAGAAGTCTTTTTGGGGAGGATAATCTTAAGATTGCAGATAAATTTTATCAAGCAAGTGAAGCCGGATTGATACCAATTCTATGTTTAGGTGAAACTTTGAATCAACGAAAAAAAGACGAGACGCTTGATGTCATAACTACTCAGCTAAACGCCGTGGTAAAATATACAGGGAAAGTTTTTTCTTCAGATTTAGTAATTGCATATGAGCCCATATGGGCTATCGGATCAGGTAAACCTGCGAGTACTGATCAAATACAGATTGTGCATCAATACATACGATGCAAACTGCGAGAAAAAGGATTAAATGCAAAAATTTTGTATGGCGGTAGCGTGACTCCCGAAAATACCAAAGAGCTTCTTGAAGACCCAGATATCGATGGACTACTCGTTGGCGGCGCCTCCTTAGACGCTAAATCGTTTGTTCAAATATGTAAGTTGGCATAAATTAAAAACTAATAATTTGGTAAAATAAAAAAATGGAAAAATTAACATTAATCGTGCATATCCTTACAGGTATTGCAATCATCGGTATGATTTTATTGCAGCAAGGTAAGGGTGCAGAAGCAGGAGCATCCTTTGGTTCGGGGGCCTCACAGACAATGTTAGGAAGTGCAGGTAGCTGGAACTTTTTCAGTAAGGTGACAGCTATCCTTGCAACGATTTTCTTTATCACTAGTTTTGGATTAGCGGTAATAGCTAAAGATCGCGCAGGAGTCAAAGACGAGATTTTGCCCAGTTTAGAGGTTATTGAACAGTCTATGGATACTGATCTTCCTGAAGTTGACCCTGTCAACAAATCTTCTGATTTACCTGAATGAAATCAAAAAAAGCCCAAGTGGTGGAATTGGTAGACACGCTATCTTGAGGGGGTAGTGGCGAAAGTCGTGCCGGTTCAAGTCCGGCCTTGGGCACCATTTATTATTTTATTCCCTGTACAGCACTTTCTGATGCTGGGTTTCAGACTATAAACTTTACAAAAATAAAAAATTTAAACACTTAATCAAAGAGAAAGATCGTTTGATTGAAAGTTCGAACCTTTCTTTGAACTGTCTATTTTATTAAAAGCCCAAATAATTGCTATTAACCAACCTAGTAATATTAAACCAAAAACAATATTTATAATCATAATCACTCATCTATTTCTATGACGCTTATTAAATGCAACAATAGTAGGTATCATATGATTTATAAATCGATATTAAAGAGGTGTGGTTTGAGTATAGGGTTATATTTTCTCTGTGTAATCGGTTGTTATTGCTGGCAAATAAAAGGTCTCAATTTTGAACGAGATGTTTGGAAGAGCCAGGACAGAGGAGATTATTCTCAGGTAGAAGTAGACTATTATCTTAAAAAATTTGAAACCGATAGACGTCAAATGTGGTTATGGAGTTTTATAGGTGCGGTTTATGTGTGGATCCCTGTTTACCTACTAATTTTAGTGCTGTCCAAGTAACAAAATCAAAGGATTTTTAAAAGCAAAATATTTTATGGATAATTTTATGACGTTTTTGGATGGAGAAAATGCAGCTAAAGAAGAAATAAAAATTTATGGGTTTAATTTGGAGCTTTGGAATAATTTTTTAGAACATCCAGGGGATTTCAAAAAACTATTCGGTAAAGCCTTACATAAAAAATCTGATGAATTCATAGAAGGATATAAGAGTTACTATAGTTCATATGCACTTTGGGCAGATACAATCTCATACAGAGACAATTTACCTTCATGGAGAACCCCCTGGAAGGACAATCCTAAAGAGACAAGTAATGAGTCGGATATTAATATGAAAATTGATTCAAAATCTGATGAAAGGGGTTAATTATTATAAAAAACCAATGTGATGTCAGTGAAATTATCGAAATGGCTTGGTGTGATAAAACCTCATTTGATGATATAAAGGATATAACTGGTTTGGCAGAACCAGATGTTATTAAGATAATGAGATCAAGCTTGAAACCTTCGAGTTTTAGGCTTTGGAGAAAACGTGTTTCTGGAAGAACCGCAAAGCATAAAAAACTCATGACTTAACCCCATTAAATTACTTATAGTGTTCAGTAAGGGCCTACAAAATAACTATTCATTAATGAAAATGCTAAACTCATAACATAAACTTATAATTAGGAAAGAATAGAAGTCTGTCCCGCTATATAGTCATTAGTTTAAATTTACCTGTTGAATTTATTTTTTATAATTTGATAATTGTAATATATATTAGGTTCGCTTATGAATATTGAGACTAAATTAATCCATGCTGGATTTGAAGATGACCCAACAACAAGAGCTGTTGCTGTACCCATCTATCAGACTACATCTTATAGTTTTCGTGATACTCAACATGGGGCCGATCTTTTTAATTTAGCTGAGCCAGGCAATATCTATACTCGTATGATGAACCCTACCACTGAAGTACTAGAGCAGCGCATGACTGCATTAGAGGGTGGAATTGGTTCACTAGCTATGGCATCTGGAATGGCGGCTATTACAGCAGCTATCCAGACCCTCGCTTGTAGCGGAGAAAATATTGTTAGCGTTAGTCAGCTTTATGGCGGGACATACAACTTTTTTATGCATTCGTTGCCCAACCAAGGTATTGTGGTGCGTATGGCTTCAGGCGACGATATAGCTGCCCTAGAGGCTTTGATTGATGATAATACAAAAGCTGTATTCTGCGAATCTATTGGCAATCCTGCAGGTAACATTGTCGATATTGAAGAGCTATCAAATATGGCTCATAAGTATGGCGTGCCAGTAATAGTAGATAATACTGTCGCGACACCTGTTTATTGTCGTCCGTTTGAACAAGGAGCCGATATCGTCATTCATTCATTGACTAAATATATTGGAGGTCACGGCACGTCCATAGGTGGAATAATTATTGATTCGGGAAATTTTCCCTGGAAGGACCATCCTCGATTTCCAATATTTAATCAACCAGACCCCTCTTATCACGGAGTGATATATGCAGACGCCATGGGAGAGGCGGCATTTATAGGTAGAGCGCGCGTAGTGCCACTCCGTAATATGGGCGCTGCAATTTCACCATTTAACTCATTTTTAATTTTACAAGGTCTTGAAACTCTAGCTCTTAGGATGGAGCGTCATACTGAAAATGCTCTAAAAGTGGCCCACTACCTATCTGCACATAAACTTGTTAGCTGGGTAAATTACGCTGGCTTAACAGGCGATAAGTATTATCAGCTCTCACATAAAGTTGTTTCTGGGAAACCATCAGGGATTCTAAGTTTCGGAATAAAGGGTGGAGAAGACGCTGGAATTAATTTTATTGATAGCTTGAAGCTTGTTAAGCGACTCGTGAACATCGGTGATGCCAAGTCTCTAGCCTGTCATCCGGCTAGCACAACCCACCGTCAGCTAAATGACGAAGAACTGAAGTCTGCTGGAATCAGCCGAGATATGATTCGCATTTCTGTAGGCATAGAGTTTGTTGAGGATATCCTCTTTGATATAAATCAAGCTCTCGAAAATACTAAATAATAAAATTGAGTTATGAATATTAAAAAAAGAGTTTTTGTGCGTAAAAAAAAGCTGCTAACAATTATCGTGTTTAGCATGCTTTTGGCCGGATGCATATTCACTAGTCCAGAACCACCGAGCAATCAATCTAATATTTGTTCTATATTTAATGATCACCCCGATTGGTATGACTATGCACTAGATTCCGAAAAGCAGTGGGGTACAAGCATTGCTGCACAAATTGCTTTTATAAAACAAGAGTCATCTTTTAGGCATGACATAAGACCACCAAGAGACAAGTTACTTGGTGTTATTCCTTGGTTTAGATCCTCCTCTGCATATGGATACGCTCAGGCTCAGGACGCTGTATGGTCAGAATATGAGGAGGAGAGAGGTTCGCTTTTTTCAAGAAGGTCACATATGAAGTATGCTACTGATTTTATTGGTTGGTATAATAGAAAAAGCCGTTCCGTACTTGGTATCGACCAAACCAATATAGAGCATCTTTACTTGGCCTATCATGAGGGTCGGGGGGGCTATAAAAGAAAAAGCTACCTCAGAAAAAAATCACTTCGTAAAATAGCAAAAAAAGTTAGCCGTCAAACAGAAATCTTTGAAAGACAACTAAAAACTTGTGAAAAAAAATATAAATGTAGATACTTTTTTCAAGTATGGCCAATTTGCAGTTGAAGTTTAAGAAAAATTTATTTCAGATAGATGCCACTATAATAAATAAGAAAAAGACTAGGAATTAGAAGGGTTTGCCTTGACCAGAAACAATGCTAGCCCTATAATCTTCGACCCTTAATTAAGTACTCTAATATAATTAGATATTAGATAAATTACGACAGGGATTTGTTGTTTTCACTAGTAGCTAACTGAATCAAAGCTGAGTGAATAAGATTTGTTGCGGGGTGGAGCAGTCTGGTAGCTCGTCGGGCTCATAACCCGAAGGTCGTTGGTTCAAATCCAGCCCCCGCTACCAAATATATACATAGAATAATTTTTCTCTATGTTTGAGCGTTGAAAAAATTCGCGCAAAAAAAGCCCCTTTATGGGGCTTTTTGTTAGGAGATGTTGACTAAGTAAACGATAGATTTATTCAGTAAAGAAATTCGAGGGTTAACAGTGATAACAAAAGAGGATACCCTTAAAGAGCTAATAGCTCCAGTCGTATGTGCCCTAGGCTGCATATTTTGGGGTCTTGAGTACCTATCCTCAAGACGAAATAATGTCTTAAGAATATATATTGATAAAGATCCAATTACAGTTGAGGATTGCGAAAAGGTTAGTAGACAGATAGCAAGCTTGCTAGATGTCGAAGATTTGATAACTAATGAATATACATTAGAAGTATCTTCTCCAGGTATGGATAGACCTCTTTTTACACTTGATCAATACAATCAATATAAAGGTGAAAAGATTACTTTGAGGCTTCGTTTACCTCTCGAAGGGAGACGAAACTTTAAAGGTTTTTTAGGTGGTATAGAGGGAGAAGACATTTTGTTAACGACAGAAAGTAAAGAATTTATTTTCCCAATTCAAATTATTGAAAAAGCGAATGTTATTCCTAGTTTTGAGTATAGTTGCGAGGCTAAAAAATGAATAAAGAGATTTTGATGGTGGCAGAAGCCGTATCAAACGAGAAGGGAGTATCCCCTGAAGTTATATTTGAGGCTATAGAATCAGCATTGGTAACAGCGACAAAAAAACGTTATGACGAAGACTCTAATATCCGTGTAACTATAAATCGTGAAACAGGTAGCTATGAATCTTTTCGATGGTGGGATGTTATTGATGACGACACTATGGCCGAGCTTGGAACTCAATTTACCCTTGAGGAGGCTCATGAAAAAGATATTAAGCTTAAAGCGGGCGATGTTTTTGAGGAAAAGATCGAAGATGTTGGATTTGGCCGAATAGCAGCGCAAACGGCAAAACAAGTAATTGTTCAAAAAGTAAAAGATGCAGAAAGAGCTCTAGTTGTTGAGCTATTTATTGATCAAGTTGGTGAGCTGGTAAGTGGTACGGTAAAAAAAGTTACACGAGATAATATTCTTGTTGATTTAGGAAATAATGCTGAGGGCATTTTACCACGCGAAGAGTTAGTAGGTCGTGAAGTTTTTCGAGTAAATGATAGAATTAGGGCAATACTGCAAGGTATTAATTCAGAAAACAGAGGGCCACAACTGTTGCTCAGCCGTAAATGTAATGAGATGCTTACAGAGCTATTTCGTATTGAGGTTCCAGAGGTATCTGAACAGGTAATCGAGATTCGTGGTGCTGCAAGAGACCAAGGTTCGCGTGCAAAAATTGCAGTAAAAACAAATGACGGTAGAATCGACCCTATCGGAGCATGCGTAGGGATGAGGGGAGCAAGAGTTCAAGCTGTTTCTAATGAGCTTGATGGCGAGAGAATTGATATAGTTTTATGGGATGATAATCCAGCCCAACTTGTTATTAACTCTATGGCTCCAGCTGAAGTTGAATCAATAGTAGTCGATGAAGAATCAAACTCAATGGATGTTGCGGTTTCAGAAAGCTCCTTGGCAATGGCTATAGGAAGAAGCGGGCAGAATGTGCGATTAGCGTCAGAGCTAACTGGTTGGAAGATAAGTGTTATGACAACTGATGAAGCTCAAGGCAAGCAAGATAAAGAAGTTCATACGCTTATTAATTTATTCAAGGAAAAATTAGATATAGATCAGGATATTGCTACTGTTTTAGCCGAGGAAGGTTTTGCCTCCCTTGATGAGGTCGCCTATGTCCCCTTGGAGGAAATGGCAGATATAGATGGATTTGATGAAGATTTAGTTGAAGAGTTGAGAACTAGAGCTAAGGATGCTTTGCTGACGATGGCTCTTACATCCGATCAAGATCTTAAAAAACCGGCAGAAGACTTGCTTAAAATGGAAGGAATGGATCAGCAGCTTGCGGATAATCTAGCCAATTCAGGTATTATATCAATGGAAGATTTAGCAGAGCAAGCAGTTGATGATCTATTAGATATTGATGGTATGGACGAAAAAAGAGCAGCCAAGCTAATTATGATAGCCCGGGCTCCTTGGTTCGCCAATGAGGAATAAGAATAACTCGAACAGTTTAAATTGAGGAATATTAATGGCTAACGTTATTGTAAGCGAACTTGCCAATGTTGTAGGGACATCCGTGGATCGTCTTCTTAATCAAATGAAGGAAGCCGGGCTGCCTCAAGATCACGCTGATGCTGTTGTTGGAGACGAGGAAAAACAAATATTATTAGCTTATTTAAAAAGTTTAAATAGTGATAAGTCAAGAGATCCAAAGCAAATAACACTCAAGCGTAAAACACTTAGTACATTAAAAACAAGTGCTGGAAGAAAAACAGTTAATGTCGAGGTGCGCAAAAAAAGGACTTATGTCAAGCATGAGGTACCTGTTGATACTGAGCAATCAGGGAATACAGATAAATTACCTAAAGCAGTTTCTACTAATGCTGAAGATGAGCTTCAAGCGACGACAATACAACGAACGGCACCTGAGATATCAGATGATAAAAGTTTAGAAAAATCCTCAATTGACGTAGTAGAAAAAGATCAATTAGATAACTTAAAAACAATAATTAAGCCAATCAAGAGTAATGATAATCCTGTTTTGGCAAAAGAAGTTCCTGATTCGGAAAAACCATCAAAAAAATATCAAAAAAATTATACAGCAGCTCCTATTGATGATGATAAAGAGGGAGAGCTGAAAAAACCTAAAAAACGAACTGCAACAAAAGAACCAAAACATAAAATTGTTGATTTACTTAAATCGGTTGATGATGAGATTGATGAAGAGAAGAAGCCACGACTACGAACCGGTATAAAGATTGCGAAAATAAAAAATATCCATAAATTCAAAAAACCTGTAGATAAGATTACATATACTGTCGAAGTTCCCAAAGAGATTCTTGTTGTTGATTTAGCAAAAAAAATCTCAGTTAAATCAATTGTTGTTGTTAGGGCTCTGATGAGTTTGGGGTCTAATATTTCGGTTAACGAAATTTTGGATCAGGATACAGCAATCCTTGTTATCGAAGAGCTTGGACATAATGCAGTCGCAATATCTGATACAAGAGAAGAAGAGACGCTCATTGACAACTTAAAACTAGACGCGGATGAAGTGCTTAAACCACGTGCGCCAGTTGTTACAGTTATGGGCCATGTTGATCACGGTAAAACATCCTTACTTGATTACATAAGGAAAAGTCGTGTAGCTTCAGGTGAAGCCGGAGGTATTACTCAACACATCGGTGCTTATCATGTAAACACTCCTAAAGGTATGGTTACGTTTTTAGATACACCAGGTCATGCAGCTTTTTCAGCAATGCGAGCACGTGGTGCAAAAAGTACGGATGTTATAATTTTGGTTGTTGCGGCTGATGACGGCGTTATGCCTCAAACTGAAGAGGCTATTCAACACGCTCGTGCGGCAGATGTGGCACTGATTGTTGCAATAAATAAAATTGATAAAGAGGGATCTGATTCTGAAAGGGTTACTAATGAGCTATCAGCTATTGGTGTTATCTCCGAAAAATGGGGAGGTGATACACAGTTTGTAGAGGTTTCGGCGCAAACTGGTGAAGGTATAGATAGTTTGATTGAGGCTATACTTTTACAGGCTGAATTACTTGAATTGAAAGCATCCTATACAGCACCTGCTACGGGTGTCGTTATTGAGTCTAGATTGGAAAAAGGTCGTGGTACAGTTGCAACTATATTGGTGCAATCTGGTAAATTAAATAAAGGTGATTTAGTTCTTGCAGGAGAAAGTGTCGGTCGTATCCGTGCAATGACAGATCAAGCAGGTCGAGCGGTACAGGATGCTGGGCCCTCTATTCCAGTTGAAATTTTAGGTTTAGATGCCCCACCAGCAGCTGGCGACCAATTCCTGGTTGTTGAGAATGAAAAAAAGGCCCGTGAACTAGCGGAGCTAAGACAGAATAAAATCCGCAATGAAAGTGCGTCCTTAAAAAAATCTGCAAAGCTTGAAGAAATGTTTTCTAAGTTTGAAGGTGGAGAACAAAAAAGTAGACTCCCGATTGTTATTAAAGCAGATGTAAGAGGATCTTTAGAGGCCATTCTTACTGCTATAAAGGAAATGGGGAATGAGGAAGTAGAAGTAGAGGTTATATATTCAGGAGTTGGTGGAATAAGTGAGTCAGATATAAATCTAGCTATTTCATCACAAGCCGCAGTTATAGGTTTTAATGTTAGAGCCGATAATTCTGCTCGTCGTTTATCAGAAGATGAGCAATTAGATCTTCGATATTATAGTGTCATATACAATGTCTTAGATGATATACGCCAAGCTTTAGGAGGCCTGCTTTCTCCTGAAAAACGTGAAGATATACTCGGCATCGCTGAGGTTAGAGATGTATTTGGGTCACCTAAATTCGGGGCCATTGCTGGTTGTATGGTTATAGAGGGTTCAGTATTTCGTAATAAGCCAATTCGTGTTTTAAGAGAGAGTATAGTGATTTATGAGGGAGAGTTAGAATCTTTGAGGCGCTTCAAAGATGAGGCTAGTGAAGTTCGTAACGGAGTTGAATGCGGAATTGGTGTGAAAGACTACAATGATATTAAAGCTGGTGATCAAATTGAAGTTTATGAAATTACAGAGATCGCAAGAAAACTATAAATTAGGGGGCTCAGATTTATGCCAAGAGAGTTCACTAGAAAAGATAGGGTGTCCGATGCTCTTCAAAGAGAGTTGTCTCGATTGATCCGTGATGAGGTTAGAGATCCTAGACTCAAAATGACTAACATCACTGGTGTTGAAGTTAGTCGAGACTTAAGTAGTGCAAAAGTCTATGTAACTTTTATTGGGTCTAACTCAGAAGAGGCAGGACATGATGCTACTGCAATTTTAAATGGTGCAGTCGGTTTCCTGAGAACCAGAATTGCCTCTGAGATGAAGTTGAGGGTAACGCCAAAAATACGATTTATATATGATATTACTGGAAAAAGAGGGCAAGATTTAGCTGCCCTTATAGAGCAGTCTATATATTTGGATGAAAAACATAAATTTATACCAAGTCAAACGTCTGAAAAATTTGACGAGGACGTCTGAAATTGGGACGCCGGAATAAAGGACGTCAAGTTAATGGAATTTTGTTGCTAAATAAAGCTTTAGGTGTTTCATCGAATAAAGCCTTACAAGAGGTCAAGCATTTATATCATGCAGCTAAAGCTGGACATACAGGTACTCTCGATCCTTTAGCTACAGGAGTTCTGCCAATTTGTTTTGGAGAGGCAACAAAATTTACTCAGTTTCTTTTAGATGCTGATAAAAAGTATAGCGCGACCGTTAGGTTTGGTATTTCTACTTCTAGCGGCGATGCAGGAAGTAAAATTATCTCTGAATCTGGCGCTATAAATTTAAATATAGAAAAAATTAATAGTACTCTGGCTAGGTTTCGTGGAAAAATTCTTCAGGTCCCCTCAATGTACTCGGCACTCAAGCATGAAGGCGTGAGGCTTTATGAGTTGGCTAGAAAGGGTATAAATGTAGATAGAAAAGCACGAAGTATAGAAATTTATTCATTGGAGATAATTAACTTTCGTCCAGGCGAGTTTCCAGAGGCAGATTTTAAAGTTCATTGTAGCAAAGGTACTTACATAAGAAGTTTGGCTGAAGATATTGGGATATCACTAGGATGCGGCGCTTATATTACAAATTTACATAGAGATGCTGTTGGAGAATTTAATAATAATGACTCTATTACACAAAAAGAATTAGAGTCCATAAAAAAATCAGACTTGATGAATGATCTAGATTCCCTTTTAAGACCAATAGATGCTGGAATCCAGCACCTTATGGAGGCAAACTTAACTGAAGATGCAACTTTTTATTTTTGCCGAGGACAACCTGTAGTGGTACCTCAGACCTTTCATGAAAGCAAAGAAGGAGATATAGTGCGCGTCTTCCAACAGGAAGGTTTATTTATAGGTGTTGGTGAGATATCAGCTGATGGTAAACTTGCACCAAAGCGTTTAATAGTTTGATTTAGTGTAAAATAGTAGTGTATCTGTAAATATGCACGGGTACCCTTTTTTTAAACCGCATATTGGAGAAATGTATGTTAAGTGCAGATGAAAAAAAAGTAATTGTTGAAGAAAATTCAACAGCTAAAGGAGACACTGGGTCTCCAGAAGTTCAAATATCTTTGTTAACAGCAAATATAAATAAACTTCAAGAGCACTTTGGTGCTCACAAGAAAGATCACCATTCACGACGTGGCTTAATTCGTATGGTTAACCAGCGCAGAAAGTTGCTAGATTATTTAAAAATTAAAGATGTTGCTCGATACGTAAAACTTATTAAGAAGCTTGAGTTACGCCGATAGTAATATCTTGGTGTCGTTTGAAGAAAACTCATACGATTATGATTATAAGGAAGCTAAAGAAATGCCTTTTTATTTTATGGCTGATCGAGTTACCTATAATTCACTTGAAAAAGAAATCCTTTCAACAAGGAATTTTATTGAGTATTTATTGGTAACACGAGCAGTTTATTTTGGGTATTTTAGAGAGCTTTATGATATGAAAACTACTAGGAAAAAATCATATGAAACCTGTTACAAAAACATTTCAGTATGGAGATCATACTGTAACACTTGAAACCGGACGTATTGCACGTCAAGCAACTGCAGCAGTTTTATGCACTATGGATAAGACTGCAGTTCTTTGTACAGTTGTTGCTAATAAAGAAGCTAAGGATGGACAAGATTTTTTCCCTCTAGGCGTCCATTACATAGAGAAAGCTTATGCAGCTGGAAAGATCCCTGGAGGGTTTTTCAAACGAGAAGGACGACCTAATGAAAAGGAAACCCTTACATCTCGTTTAATAGATAGACCTATTCGCCCACTTTTTCCAGATGGCTTTAAGAATGAAGTACAAGTAGTCTGCACCGTTGTTTCTGCAGAAAAAAATATCGATCCAGATATTGTTGCTATGATCGGTGTATCAGCAGCCTTATCGATTTCTGGAATACCTTTCAATGGCCCTATTGGTGGTGCTCGTGTTGGGTATAAGTCAGATGTTGGCTATATGCTTAATCCAACTTACTCTGACTTAACCGAATCAGAGCTGGATATGGTTGTAGCAGGTACCCAGGACGCAGTATTGATGGTGGAGTCTGAGGCAAGTGAGCTTCCTGAGGATACTATGTTGGGAGCAGTACTTTTTGCCCACCAAGAAATGCAAGCTGTGATCAAGGTTATTGCCGACTTAGCTGATTCAGTATCTAAACCAAGCTGGGATTGGCAGCCAGCTCCTGAGAATACGGAACTAGCAGAAGCATTAAGCGATAGAATTGGTGATGATCTAGATGTGGCTTATCGCACCATAGATAAGCAAGATCGAGTTGCTCAGTTAGATGTTCTTCGTACTGATGCAATGAAATTAGTTGGTGAAGTTGACGGTATTAGCGAGGAAGATATTCGAGACGGCTTTAAGAAACTTGAGAAAAAAATAGTTCGTGGACGTATTACAAGAGGTGAACCTCGGATAGATGGAAGGGATAGCAAAACTGTCAGAGCAATTAATGTAGAAACTAGTTTACTTTCAAAAGCACATGGTACAGCTTTATTTACCCGTGGGGAAACCCAAGCTTTAGTTACTACAACTTTGGGGTCTATGAGAGATGTCCAGTTGATTGACGCATTGGAAGGAAAGAGAGAAGATCCTTTTATGCTCCATTACAATTTTCCTCCATATTCTGTTGGAGAGTGCGGTCGTATGGGCTTTACGGGAAGACGTGAAGTTGGTCATGGCAGATTAGCTAGACGTGGTATTGCAGCGGTACTGCCTTCAACTGAAGAATTTCCTTATGCGATACGTGTAGTATCTGAAATCACAGAGTCTAATGGATCGAGTTCAATGGCTTCGGTATGTGGGGCTAGCCTTGCATTAATGGACGCTGGCGTTCCCCTTAAAGCTCCAGTAGCTGGGATCGCTATGGGTTTAGTTAAAGAAGAGAGTGGATTTGCAATATTAACAGATATCTTAGGTGATGAAGATCATTTGGGTGACATGGATTTCAAGGTCGCAGGAACATCAAATGGCGTTACTGCTTTACAAATGGATATCAAAATAGAGGGTATAACTGAAGAAATTATGGAAGCCGCTCTAGAGCAAGCACTCCATGCTAGGCTTCACATTCTTAGTGAAATGAATAAGGTTCTTGCTTCTTCTCGCAAGGAAGTTTCTGAATCTGCACCCCGTTACCACACAATGAAAATAGATGCAGATAAAATTCGTGATGTAATTGGAAAGGGTGGGGCTACTATTCGCACCTTAACAGAAGAAACTGGAGCTACTATTGACATTAGTGATGATGGTTCGATCCGCATCTATAGCGATGATTCCGATGGCCTTAATGATGCCATTTTCCGTATTGAAGAGATCACAGCAGAAGCAGAGGTTGGAAAAATTTACAGTGGAACTGTTGCTAGGATTGTTGACTTCGGTGCATTTGTCACAATTATGCCAGGAACTGACGGGCTTTTGCATATTTCTCAAATTGCACAAGAACGTGTAGAAAAAGTTACCGATTATCTTAAAGAAGGCCAAGAAATAAATGTTAAGGTTCTTGATGTTGATGCGAGAGGCCGCATTAAACTCTCGATGAAAGAAATACAAAAAGAAGAAAATTCTGCTGAGGGCGATGAAAAAGCAAGTTCCAGTCAATCAGAGAAAACTGAAAAAATATAAATTTTGTAAGCAATACTGAAAAGCGAGGGCTTGCCTCGCTTTTTTTTCATAGAGAAATTTTCAGTGAAAAAAAACTGTTTAGCGTTACAATCTTATATATGGATCATTATCGCCCATTTAAATCTCGTCAGTTTGAGCAGCAGAAATTTTATACGCGGCTTTTGGTTGGCTGTTTTTTCATGGCAGTCTTAACTGCAATATTAGTTAGCCGATATTATTACCTGCAAGTCATCAATCATGATGTCTTCATGACGAAATCAGAAAACAATAGCTTGCTTATTGAGCCAATAACCCCTGCAAGAGGAAACATATACGATCGAAATGGGGTTGTACTAGCAATGAATCGTCCTAGTTTTAATCTTTCAATAGTTAGTGAAAGAACAGTTAATCTAGATTTATTGCTATCAAATGTCTCTAAACTGATATCTATATCTGATTTTGAAAAAAAACAATTTTTTAAGAGTCTTAAAAGGAAGCGAAGACCTTTTGAACCAGTTCAATTGAAAAAGGATCTGAGTGAGGAAGAGAGAGCAATATTAGCTGTACATCAATTTGATCTTCGAGGCAGCCTGGTTACTGCAAAACTTTTGAGAGAGTATCCATTAGGATCCAGCACTGCACATATAACAGGTTATGTGGGCGCTATAAACGAACAAGAGCTTAAAACATTAGACCCTCTTTTATACTCTGGTGCTCTTGTTTTGGGTAAATCTGGAATTGAAAAGAAATATGAACAAAATCTCGTGGGTCAACCTGGTTATCAGATGGTTGAGGTTAATAGTCTAGGTCGAGTAATGCGAGAGCTCAATAAAGTAGATCCAGTTAATGGTAAAGATTTACATCTATATCTAGATCATCGACTCCAAGAAAAAGCTTATGAGGTTTTAGAGGGAGAAAAAGGATCAGTCGTTCTCATTGAAGTAGATACTGGCGGTATTCTTGCTATGGCTAGCGCTCCAAGCTATGACCCCAATAAATTTGTTAAAGGCATCAGCCATAAAAACTATAATCTATTAGCTAAATCTTCAGAAAAACCTTTATTCGATAGAGCTTTGCTTGGACAGTATCCACCCGGATCAACTATGAAACCAGTATATGGATTGGCTGCACTGAATGAAGGAATAATTGATGAGAAATATAATATATATGATCCGGGATATTTTCAGCTTCCTGGTTCAAAGCATAAATATCGTGACTGGAAAAGAGGAGGCCATGGGCACGATATCCACTTAAATAACGCCATAATTGAATCGTGTGATACCTTTTTTTATAAATTAAGCACTTTAATGCCCATAAGCATTCTTCACAAATATGGAACTATTTTTGGTATTGGAGAGAAAACAGGAATTGATATGCCTCATGAAAAAAACGGGATTATGCCGTCCAGAGATTGGAAGAAAAGAACTCATAATTTAGCTTGGTATCCTGGCGACTCTGTCAATGCCAGTATAGGGCAGGGCTTCACACTTGCTACACCATTGCAGCTTGCTGTTATGACCGTAGGACTCGCAAATCAGGGAAAAATACCAGTTCCTAGAGTAGCGCGTGACAAGAACCCCTCTCTTTTAGTAAAAAAGGAAGTTGAAATACAAAAAAAATACTGGAATTACATACGAAAGGCTATGAAAGACGTTGTGCATGACCCAACCGGGACTGCACGAAGGATCAATCAAGGAATTGATTATGAGATATCAGGAAAAACTGGAACTGTTCAAGTTATAGGCATCAAACAAAAAGAAAGATATGATATTGCATCAATTGCTAAAAAAAATCGTGATCATGCTTTATTTATAGCATATGCCCCTAGTGATAAACCCAAAGTTGCAATAGCTATTATTATAGAGAATGGCGGAAGTGGTTCGGCTCGTGCAGCTCCTGCTGCAAAAGAGGTTATAGAAACATATATGAATCTTTATTCTATAAATTCAAATGAAAGTAAGAAGCAATGATCAAAGTTGATTTCAGAATAAAAAAATCTTGGTGCTCTAATGAGCCAGAGTGAGTTTGTTAGGCGAATAAATCAAGGAAACTCAGCTTTCGTTGATACTCGAAATAAGTGGAACAGGCTGCATTTGGACTTACACATGCTGCTAACCCTCCTAGCGTTAGCAAGCACAGGTTTAGTAGCACTTTATAGCGCTAGCGGACAAAACTTAAATCTCGTTAATTCCCAGCTTATTCGATTTGGTATAGGATTTATCTTGTTGTTAACAATAGCGCAAGTCAATCTTCGATTTTTTGAGCGATGGGCATTTATTCCATATACTGGCGGAGTTCTTTTATTGTTAGCGATACCGTTTTTGGGTATTGAGAGAAATGGAGCACAACGTTGGCTGGATGTAGGAGTCCAGTTTCAGCCATCAGAGGTCTTAAAAGTTGCAATACCTCTATTGTTGGCCAGTTATATTTCTAGAAGAGATTACCCTCCAAGCCTTAAAACGGTGTTTTTTTCATTACTTCTAGTTGCTATACCAGTCGCTTTAATTGGTATACAGCCAGACTTAGGCACAGCAATTTTGGTTGGAGTTGCAGGTTTTTCAGTATTATTTCTTGGCGGCCTACCAAGAATTTATTTATTTACATCATCCTGCTCACTTGCAGTTGCTATGCCTTTAATGTGGTTTTATGGACTGCATGGTTATCAAAGACAGAGAATTATAACTTTGTTTGATCCAGAGTCTGATAAATTTGGAGCAGGATGGAATATCATTCAGTCAACTATTGCCATAGGTTCTGGGGGCTTGGGTGGTAAAGGATGGGGTCATGGAACTCAGTCTCAACTTGATTTCCTTCCGGAAAGCCATACAGATTTTATCATTGCTGTATTTGCAGAAGAGTTTGGTTTATTAGGAGTTTTGGGTCTTATGGCCCTGTATGCTACTTTAATTCTAAGATGCCTATTAATTAGCATTCGATCGCAAACTATATTTGGCAGACTTTTTGCAGGAAGTTATACTTTTCTTTTTTTCTTATACATTTTTGTTAATTTAGGGATGGTATCTGGAATTTTACCAGTTGTTGGAGTGCCTTTGCCCTTTATGAGCTTTGGGGGAACTTCAGTAGTTACTCTAATGTGTGGTTTTGGGATATTAATGGCAATTAGTACAGAACAAAACTTTAAAGAAAGGAGACGCAGCAGGTAATTTTAACTGAGATGTACGTCCAAAAATATTATAGGAAAAAACCAAATATGAATATACATAGAAAATTTCTTCTGGTTCTTTTACTTAGTTCATCTATGGGTTTATCTTCAGCTATTGCGGATTATTCAGAGCATCCAGACGCCAAAAAATTTATTGAAAAAATAGAAAATGACTATGATCGCACTAAGATTTTAACAATTTTTAAGAGTGCAAATAAACAGCAATCCATAATCAATGCAATGAACCGTCCAGCAGAAAAAGTAAAATCTTGGGCAGATTATAAAAAAATCTTTATCCAGGAAAAAAGGGTTAATCAAGGAGTTCAGTTTTGGCTCGAAAATGATCAAATTCTGACTAAAGCATCAAAAAAATATGGTGTTGCTCCAGAGATAATCGTTGCAATTATTGGTGTAGAAACATCCTATGGCCGGAATAAGGGAAGTTATCGTGTCATTGATGCCCTTACGACTCTGTCATTTGATTATCCAAAACGTAGTAAATTCTTTAAAAAACAGTTAAAAAGCTTTTTTTTGTTATGCGAGGAACAGAAGCAAGATCCACTCTCTTTGAAAGGATCATATGCAGGAGCAATGGGTTATGGGCAATTTATACCAAGCAGCTATCGTAGTTTTGCTATTGATTTTGATGGAGACGGATTCTCAGATATATGGAACAATAAAGCTGATGCAATAGGTAGTGTTGCGAATTACTTTTCCAAACATGGATGGCGTTCAGGAGAAGAAATTGTTATTCCTGCAAAGTTTGATAAGTCATATGACATATCTCTAGTAAATAAGCTAAAACTAGATAAAAACATCGGTAACCTCAAAAAAATTGGCTTTCATCCTTTATATCCATTATCGGATCAAATTAAAGCTTTACCTTTAATTCTAGAAAGTGAGGACGGTAAAAACTATTTGCTAGGCCTACACAATTTTTATGTTATAACTCGATATAATCATAGTCATTTATATGCGATGGCAGTTTATGAGCTAAGTAAATTGATTTTAGATCGAGTTAAAAATAATTAAGATATAGCAAAACAGGGTTGTAATTTAATCAGGCAGAGTCAAAACTGTAATTGCAAGATACATAATTAATTTTCTGGTAAGAGCTAAAGCCCATGTTAGAATTATTAAAGGTTATATGGAATATTCTTAGAGGTTTAGAACAGTTTTATGCTTTACTCGACTTAACTAACTTATGAGGTGACCCAATACTATGCGAAAAATAACGCTTACCATCATTTGGCCCTTACTTTTTTTGACTACTTTTGCGTCATCTATACAAAGTAAAATATTGATTCCTGCGCCACCAAGTCTTGCAGCAAACGCCTGGATTTTAATGGATGCTAATACAGGTAAAGTTTTGATTGAACACAACGCAGACCAGCAACTTCCACCCGCAAGTCTTACAAAAATTATGACTAGCTATATAGTCGCAAAAGATTTGGAAAATGGCAGAATAAATGAAGACGATAAAGTCCCTATAAGTGTAAAAGCATGGAAAATGGGTGGATCTAGGATGTTTATCCAGGAAGGTAAAAAAGTCCTTTTATCTGATTTACTTAAGGGGGTAATTATATCCTCGGGTAATGACGCCTCTGTAGCCCTCGCTGAATATATTGCTGGCAGTGAAAATGCCTTCGCAGATATTATGAACCAACAAGCTTTACTACTTGGAATGTCTGGGACACACTATAGCAATTCAACCGGTTGGCCAGATGATGGACATCTAACTACCGCAAGAGATTTAGCTCTATTATCACGTTCATTGATAAATGATTACCCTACTCAATATAGTATTTACGCAGAGAAATATTTCAAATTTAATAATATAGATCAAAAAAATCGCAACTCATTACTCTGGCGTAATAGCTTAGTTGACGGTCTTAAAACAGGTCATACTGAGGAAGCTGGCTATTGCCTTGTAGCCTCTGCCACTCGAAATGGTATGAGACTGATCTCTGTAGTCATGGGCGCAAAGTCGAAGGCAGCTAGAGCACAGGAATCACAGAAGCTTTTATCATATGGCTTTAGATATTATGAAACAAATAAAATGTATTCTGCTGGTGATGTCGTAGAAAAAGATGCACAAGTTTGGTATGGCACAGAAAATAAAGTAAATTTGGTCGTATCCGAGAATGTTTACCTCACGATACCCCAAGGATCTAAAAAAGATCTTAAATCAAAGATAGTTCTAAACGGTATCATTGAGGCGCCGCTGACAGAAACAGAAGAGCTTGGAAAGATGTCAGTTTCTCTTGATAAAGATACACTAGCTAAGTTCCCTATTTTTGCTGAACATGCTGTAGATGAGGCCGGTATCTTTGAAAGATTGTGGGACTCACTTGAAATAATGTTCATGGGTTTTTTTGAGTAATGTGTGATCACAATGGCTCAGAGTTACCATTTATTGAAAATCTAAAAGTAGATGACTCTCAACAGGCACCAAAAATTGAGTTTCCTTGCGAGTATCCTATAAAAATTATAGGCCAATCTGGACCTGAACTATATAGATTGGTAATTAGGGTTATGGAAACTCATTCACCTGGTTTTGAGCATTCAAAAATTACAGTTAGAGATAGTAAAAATCGAAACTTTCAGTCTATAACTGTTGTTATAATTGCAACTGGACCTGACCAATTAGGGTCTTTGTTCAGCGATTTAAAAGTTGATCCTTTAGTTAAGATGGTTTTATGAGTGATTGCTTATGCCTCAGCTACCCCTCCCTAATTTAATTATTAGACGCCTAGGTTGCTTGAAGTATGAAGATACTTTTGAGCGTATGAAATTATTTACATCGAAGAGAGAGAAAATTACTTCAGATGAGATTTGGTTTTTAGAGCATTTCCCAGTATTTACCCAAGGACAGGCTGGGGATAATAGCTATATTATTCAGCCGGCAGAAATACCTGTTATAAAGACTGATAGAGGTGGTCATGTCACATACCATGGTCCAGGACAAATTACTGGTTATGTGCTTGTGGATATAGAGCGACTTGGTATTGGCGTCAAAGATCTTGTAAATTTGATTGAAGATTCGATAATAGAAACCTTAGCATGCTGCGGTATAAGCGGGGAAACTAATACTAAATCACCCGGCGTTTTTATCGGAAATATTAAAAAAGATTTAGTTGATGTAAAAAAAATTTCTTCTTTAGGGTTGAGGGTACGTCGTGGTTGCAGTTATCATGGTTTTAATTTGAATGTTGATATGAACCTTGAACCTTGGTTAAGAATAAATCCTTGTGGCTTAAATATAGGGATGACACAAATTTCTGATATAGCTGAAGAAAAATTTTCTTTAGCAGATGTTGTGAACTTCTTGGCAGACATTTTTGCCCAAAAATTGGGGTATAATAATTATAAGACTGAAACTACCTTAGATTAAACTGCTAATTTAAGATTTTCGGGACAATATTAAGCACAACTCAGACTAAAATCTTCGAATTTTTTTGGCGCCAATTTATGACAGACCTCAATATTGCCCCCCCTCAGCGAACTAAGCGAATAAAAAAAGGTGAAAAACTTCGAAGTGCCGAAAAAGTAGAACGCATACCTGTTAAAGTCATTCCCAGTGAAAATATTTTGCGCAAACCAGAATGGATGAGAATCCGAGTCTCCTCTTCACCAAAAGTACAAGCAATTAAAAATATTCTCCGCAAAAATAAGCTGTCTACGGTTTGTGAAGAAGCTGCTTGTCCAAATCTCAGTGAATGTTTTGGTAATGGCACTGCGACATTTATGATTATGGGTGAAATATGCACAAGACGCTGCCCTTTCTGTGATGTCGGCCATGGTAAACCAAATAATCTTGACCCAGATGAGCCAAAAAGTTTAGCTGAAGCTATTTACGAAATGAAGTTAAAATATGTTGTAGTAACTTCTGTGGATCGAGATGACCTAAGAGACGGAGGCGCACAACATTTTGCGAACTGTATTAGAGAGTCAAAGAACCTAAGCCCCGACCTTAAAGTTGAGGTGCTTGTCCCTGACTTTCGTGGAAGAATGGAAATAGCACTAGAGATTTTTACCTCGACACCCCCAGATGTCTTTAATCACAATATGGAGACTGTCTCTCGTCTTTATCGTGAGGCTAGACCTGGTGCTAATTATGATTGGTCCCTTAAGTTATTGAATGATTATAAGTATTATAATCCTAATGTACCGACAAAATCTGGGTTAATGGTGGGGCTGGGCGAAACCAAAGAGGAGTTGATAAAGACGCTAGACGACCTTAAAGCTAATAATGTAGATATGGTCACAATTGGCCAATATCTTCAGCCCTCTAGAAATCATCTGCCTGTGAATCGCTTTGTTCATCCAGATGAATTCGCTGAATATGCAGAATATGGATATCGTATCGGCTTTAAACATGTGGCTTCTGGCCCATTAGTTAGATCATCTTATCATGCTGACAAACAAGCAAGAGGCGAAAAAATAAACTAAAAAATAATTATAAATTAAAATTTATAATTAAAAGGGCCAATCGATGTCAAAAAAAAAACTTTTAGATATATTTAATGCAACAGTTTATAGAGATGAAAAAAAAGTCTTCGATCAACTTTCGCTTTCTATAAAATGTGGAGAAAGTGCAGTTATCATTGGCCCAAATGGCGCAGGTAAGAGTTCCTTGCTTAAACTTTTATCTCGAGAGATATATCCGATTTCAAAAGAAGGTTCTTTTGTAAAAATCTTAGGCAAACAGCTCCCAACTTTATGGGACCTTAGAAAAAAAATTGGGCTAATTTCTGCTGACTTACAAGCTATATTTGTTCCCGATATAAGTGGTTTAGGGGTAGTTGTTTCTGGGCTGCATAATTCGATCGGTTTGTTTTCTCACCAAGAGATAACCGATTCAGAACTCAAGCGCGGAAAAAAAATATTAGAATATTTAGGTATTCAAGATCTAGCTAATTGCCGTTACCGGCAAATGTCAACTGGGCAGCAGCGTATTTGTTTATTGGGACGGGCGCTAATCCATAATCCAGACCATTTGATTTTAGATGAACCAACAAGTGGTTTAGATATTAGGGCAACTCATCAGTACTTGAAAATTATTCGAGAGTTACTTTGTAGTGGAAAAACAATTTTATTAGCTACCCACCACATCAATGAAATACCTCCAGAAATTGAGAGGGTAATATTGATTAAGGAAGGTAAAATCTTTGACGATGACAAAAAAGAAATTCTTTTTACAGATGACAAGATATCTGAGTTTTTTAATATTCCACTAAAGATATCTTGCTCGAACGGATATTACCAGGTATGTCCTGAAAAAACATAAATCAAATATGCCATATTCCCCTAGCATGAAAATATAAAGTTAAATTTTTTGTAAAAATATTAAAGGAAAAGATGAATATGAAGATCGCAAAAGATAGTGTAGTAGCTTTCCATCATAAAATGACAGATGAAAAGGGTGAGGTTGTAGAAAGCTCTCTAGGAAAAGAACCGAGTAGTTTTTTGTATGGACACAAAAATATGATTGAAACTTTAGAGCATTCGATGTCTGGTAAAGAGGTTGGCGATAAGTACAGCATTACACTTCAGCCAGATATGGCTTATGGACGATTAAATCTTAAGAATAGGCTAAGAGTTTCAAGAAAAAGTATTGGACAAGAGGGTAAGCTGGAACCAGGTATGGTAGTACCCTTAAAAACAGTTGAGGGAACTCGCCCAGTGACTGTTGCAAAGGTTGGAAAATTTAATGTCGATATTGATTTTAACCACCCCCTAGCAGGAAAAACTTTGACCTTTGACATAGAAATCATGGAGGTTCGTGTAGCAACATTCGAAGAGCTCAAACAAGGAAAACCTCTTCCTAAAACCACTCACTAGAGTCAGCAAACTAATAAAATTGCAATTGAAGCCCGAGTGTTACGTTACCTTTTCTCTTACCTGCGTAGCCACTGGCATTTGCATTACCATGCGTATAGTTCAAATTTATATTTGCCTTGCTTCCAGCTAGCACATAATTGGTACCCCACTCTGATGTATCGCTATTTTTAGCATCTGCAGGACTGTTTTTCGTATGACGAAAGTATGGTTGAAGCTTTCCAATACCAATAATTTCTGGAATCAAATAACCTGCAGTGACATAAAATGAATCTCCATCAAAAAGACAAAAACATTTTTCTGTTTCATCTTGCGGCCTTCTTGCAAAAGTAAAGTCTGATTCTATTTCTTTGTAACCGGCTTCAAAGTTGATTACACCTTTGTTCAACAAGACTCTTTCGGAAAAAATATCAAAAGCATACCCTGAAAAATCTCCTGATTCGGATTTGCTTCCTGTACCATCATTTTGTGACTGAAGAGTTATAGCGGCTGTTAAAATATTACCTTGTGACCCGTAATAGGTCCCACTTGTGTAGTAGTGTCCGGGTTGAGGCTCTATATTTAAAAAGTTATAGGCTAGGCGCCCAGCATATAAAAAGTGATTATCGGTGTTTCCATAATCATTCTCTAGCCCCTCAAATATACCTAGTAAATATTGAAACCTTTCTTTCGTTCCCCAGAACACGCCTCCTTCACTTCGCCCCAGCTGTCCAGCGGGACCGTCATAATCAGCTGAGAATAAAGGTTGACGGTATTGGTTCCATGTCAAACCCGAATATGGGCCGTTTAAACCCGGGCGATCAGAAGGTACAAGTGTTCTACCTAACCATAGATTTGCGGAGCTATTCAATTCAAACTTCAAAAGGGCATCAATAGTCATCATTGAGTCACCTTCATATTTTTCTGTATTAATATTAAATTTTAGATAATCATGAAGCTGACCAGATATATATAAACGCATGCTATTGATTGTGAATTCTGAGCTATCGTTAGTATCACTGTCACGAGAAGCGGCTTGGAATCTAAGGCCCCCTCCCAACGATAACCACATTGTGTCGTTTTTCTTAAGCATAAGCCCTTTTAAGGGCAAGCTGGCCAAGGTTGGGGAAGACATAAAAAGAAATAAAAGAATAAATAGTGATGAAAAATAAAGTTTTTTTGTGATTATTGATGAAAACTTTAATTCAACTTTGAATAATCTCATTATATGAGCTGCTTTTTAATAAAATATATCTATTTATAACACACACTTAGGCTAATGTCTTTCTAATATAAGCTTCATAGTCGATCAACCAAAATTTCTTTTTTAATCCACCAGAGTAATGTATCGAGCTCCCATTTTGCCTAGTAACCCTATGACAAGGAATAATTATACTAATAGGATTTTTGTTTAAAGCGTTGCCAACAGCACGTGCAGCATTTGGCCTTTTTACAGAATCTGCTATATCTTTATAGGTGACACATGAGCCGAAACCAATATTTTGCGTCTCATCCCATATTGAATTTTGAAAATTAGTTCCTTGAATGTCTAAAGGTAACGAGAACTTCTTTCGTTTTCCTAGAAAATACTCTGTTAGTTGTTTTTTGCACTTGAGGGTCAGACTGCTTGAAAAGGAATATTCTTTCTGGTCACTGAATGTAACTTTTACTATCCCATAACGTGTAGCCTGTATTTTAATTACCCCAATAGGGGTGTCTAAAAAATCAGTATATATGCCGAAGTTAACTATCAATTTCTGGAGTTTTAATAAATCTGATGTAAGGATTGAATTTTAGGAATTTGTCCATACTTTTCGCACTGGCTGACCAAAATCGTCATATATTATTTTTTCTTTAGCCGAGTTTTTAGCTGTTTTTTTTGAGTTTACTTTTGTTTGTTTTCTTGAGTCGATAGCTGCAATTACCTCTGTCATTGGAGTGCGATCTACTTTTGGTTCGTTAAATAGTGGAGTTTTCAAGCTTGCTTGTGGACTTTCTCGCCCAGTAACACCTTTATCTATTTGTTGAATAGTTCCTCCTTGGCAGGTAAATGCATCTATCTGTCGCTGGAGCTCGTCTCTTAGATCTGCTTTTGAAGGTATTTTATCCACAATTTGTCACCGTATTATATAAACTTTAGTATAACACTTATATTGGCGTTCGTCAGTACTACCAGTTATTCCACACAGGTTTACAAGATGATGGGAGCCTGGAAATATGACCAAGCTCAGCCCACGCTTCTCCGGGTCTATGGAAGTCAGATCCACATGATGCGAGTAAATTTTTTTCTAAACATAGGCTAGCTAAATCTTGTGTGATTTCTGGATTTTGATTACCAGAAATAACCTCGATTGCTTGGCCTCCAGCTATTATAAAATCATCTAGTAAATTCTTAAGCTTAGTGCTAGTTAACTTATATTTTTTAGGGTGAGCAAGCACTGCAGTTCCTCCAGCCTCTCGAATCCATGTAACGATCTGGGGGAGATCTGCCCATAAGTTCTTAATATCGCCAGGCTTTCCTGCACCAAGATACTTCCTAAAAGCTTGATCAATATTATTAACAGCGCCAATGTTTACTAGATATTGCGCAAAGTGGGGACGCCCAATATTTTCACTTTTAGCTATGTTAAATACCCCTTCTAAGGATTCCTTAAATCCTATATCGTTTAGCTTCTCAGCAATCATAATTGCTCTTCGTGATCTTGCTTCTTTTTGAAAGCTGACCCCCTCTTTTAAGGCAGCACTTTCAAGCTGCAGATTTAGTCCGAGAATATGTACATTGATTTTTTTCCAGCTTGTAGAAAATTCTACTCCTGGGATAATTTTAATCGAATGATTATTTTTTATATCTATGTGTTCAAAAGCCGAGATAGTATCATGATCTGTTATCGCTAGGGTACCTACCCCCATTGTTATAGCTCTATCAATTAGCTCTGTAGGATCAAGTAATCCATCTGAGAGGTTAGTATGTGAATGTAAATCGTATATCATAGAATTAGACATTTTTTTCCAGCGCATTTAAGAGTTATCATACAGATAATTTTAATACTGTAAATTTCGAGCTAATTTGATGCCTAATTTATCTAATGCTGATTTATCATTAAAGAAAACTAAAGACATAATTACTCCAATAAGTTGGAAAATGCAGCAAGATGTTATCAAACATACCTATCATTATATCCAAACCGGCTCACAATTGTTTAATAAAAAGTTTGATTTGATTCCCGTCTTATTTAACTTGAGTGGTAGAAGCGCAGGTATGTATAGATGGAAGTCTTTGGCTGTTAACAAAAAAGATAAGCTAGGGATCATCCGTTATAACCCTTGGATTTTTGCTAAACATTATGAGGAAAACTTCATGACTACTGTTCCGCATGAGGTAGCGCATTATTTAGCCAGATGTATTTATGGAAAAAAATTGAGGCCTCATGGCCAGGAATGGAAATCTATTATGCAGCATTTTGGAGCAAACAATGCTGTGACTGTTGATTTTGATATGAAAGGAATACCGACCCGCAAATCTAGAAAATTCATATATCGTTGTAGCTGCATGACTCACCAATTAGGAATTCGTAGACACAATAAATGCTCAAATAACCAGGCTAGTTATTTTTGTACAAAATGCTACGCTAAGCTTAACTTCTCAATGGAATGTTAATGCTTAAATCTGAAAAAAACTGGTACGTTTACATTATTTTGTCTAGTGACGAATCTCTTTATACGGGAATCACTACTGATCTAGAGCGTCGATTCCAGCAGCATTTGAGTTGCAAAGGGGGAGCTAGATATTTTCATGGTAGAAGGCCAAAAAAAATAGTTTATTTAGAGCATGGACATGATCGAAGTAGCGCATCTAAACGTGAAGCTGAAATAAAATCTTTAAATAGAAGCCAAAAAATATCAATGATCAGCGACACTAAAAGCTAAACGAATATTTACATCAGAGTTTTCAATAATATAGAAAATAGAATTTTCAAACAATTTACTGATATTCCATTAGGTAATAATATTTTTTATGGAGGTTTTTTTGGATGCATGGGATGTAATAATAATAGGTGCTGGCGCTGCCGGTTTAATGTGCGCCATTACAGCTGGAAAGCGTGGTCGCAGAGTCTTAATTTTGGAAACATCGAATAGGCCCGGTAAAAAAATACTCATGTCAGGCGGTGGTCGCTGTAACTTCACTAATCTTTATATGGATGCAGATAAGTTTTTATCAAACAATTCAAAATTTTGTAAGTCAGCTCTTAATCGTTATACCAAAAATGATTTTATAGAATTAGTTAGAAGGTATGATATTAGTTATCATGAAAAAGCTTCCGGTCAATTATTTTGCGATAATTCATCAAAAGATATCTTGAATATGTTGCTTGCTGAGGCTAAAAAATCTCAAGTTACAATAAAAACAAACTGTACGATTAAAAAATATGAACATAAAGAGCAATTCATAATTGAAACCTGTAATGAGAAATTTAAAGCTAAGTCACTAGCTATAGCAACCGGGGGGCTCTCTGTGCCAACATTAGGTGGCACTGATTTTGGTTACGAAATAGCAAAAATGTTTGGGCATAAAATCACTTCACTTCGGCCTGCTTTGGTGCCTTTTGTATTTACAGATAAATTTAAGTTGATATCAGAAAAACTATCTGGGATATCTTTATATGCCCGCCTTTCTTTAAATAAATATGAATTCTATGAAAATATATTATTTACACATCGCGGTCTAAGTGGGCCAGCAGTGCTTCAAATATCTAGCTATTGGAAGGAGGGCGATGAAATAGAAATTAATCTTATGCCTTCAATGGATTGTATGAAGCTTTTATTAGAACAAAAACAAAAGCAACCAAAGATACTTTTAAGATCAATTTTATACCCATTTTTACCAAAAAAATTAGTCCTCGAGATCCAAAATCTTTGGTGGCCAGAAAGAAAAGAGACACCAATTGCTGAACTTCCAGATCTATTATTAAAAGATCTTTCTGATAAAATCCATAACTGGAAATTAAGGCCATCTGGAACTGAGGGCTACCGCACCGCTGAGGTTACATTGGGAGGGGTTGATACTTCTGATATTTCGTCTAAGACAATGGAAAGTAAGATAAAAAAGGATTTATATTTTATTGGTGAAGTATTAGATGTGACTGGCCATCTTGGAGGCTTTAATTTTCAGTGGGCATGGGCATCTGGCTATGTTGCAGGAAAGGTTATTTAGATTTCTGATAATCTTCATACTTTGAGAATCGAAAAATATATTTTAAATAATCATTTTTGGATTATAGAATGGATCGAAATGAATTAAATACTCAGACAGCTAAAATTTCTTGGAAAGAGTTAGAGGTGTTCTTTGCTAATGGTACAGTCGTTTATGTATCCTCTAAATTAGATTTGATCGATGTAGGTTTGGAGATTTACTTGGATAATAAAATTCAAATTGAAGAATGGATGTCAGACAACATGGTTTGTAGAGTAAGCGATCAGCAAGCCCAATCATGGCTTGAGGATGACATAATATTGTGGTCTGTAGTTATAAAACCTTGGGTTTTAGTGCAACCAATTGAGGGTTCTCATTCCTAAGAAAAAAATTAAAATTGATGAAAAGGAATTTTAATCTTGATAAATCTCGTCTCATGTAGGATCCTTCGCAATGTTTTTAAAAATACTGGGTTTTGTATCCTAGAATAATAAGAAATTAAAATAAAAGGAGTATAGTCTCATGGCAGGTTTCGATAAGGTGGTTAACACCTACGAAGAGGCGATGAAAGGGCTCACAGATGGAATGACAGTGATTGCGGGCGGCTTCGGTATCTGCGGTATACCTGAGAATTTGATCAAAGAAATAAAAAAAATGGGTACTAAAGAGTTGACGATTATCTCTAATAATTGTGGTTGCGATGGTCTTGGTCTTGGGGTGCTTTTGGACGATCACCAAATTAAGAAAATGGTCTCCTCTTACGTAGGAGAAAATAAGATGTTTGAGGAGCAGCTACTTTCGGGACAATTAGAGGTAGAGCTGACTCCACAGGGTACGTTGGCAGAAAAAATGCGTGCAGGTGGTGCTGGAATACCTGCTTTTTATACAGCTACTGGGTGTGGTACAGATATAGCTAAAGGTAAAGATGTTCGTGAATTTGATGGACGCAAGTATATACTTGAGGAGTCTATTACGGGTGACTTCGCAATTGTTAAGGCTTGGAAAGCGGATCGCTTTGGTAATGCCATCTATCGTCATACCGCTATGAATTTTAATCCTATGGCTGCAACAGCTGGAAAAATAACAGTCTTGGAAGTCGAAGAGATTGTTGAGCCCGGGGAGCTGGATCCAATGCATGTGCATACTCCTGGGATTTATGTTGATCGTTTAATACAAGGAACGTTTGAGAAACGTATCGAATTGCGTACTGTACGCGAAAACTAATCGGAGAAATAATAATGTCACTTTCTCGAGATCAAATGGCTATTCGAGTTGCTCGTGAGCTCCAGGATGGCTACTACGTTAATTTGGGTATTGGAATACCAACACTTGTTGCAAATCACGTTCCAGATGGAATGGAAGTTATGTTGCAGTCTGAAAATGGTCTGCTTGGCATGGGCCCTTTCCCAACAGAAGATGAAGTTGATGCAGACCTAATTAATGCAGGAAAACAAACAGTAACTACAGCTACTGGTGCATCAATTTTTTCTTCATCTGAATCTTTCGCAATGATAAGAGGTGGTCATGTCGACTTAACCGTCCTCGGTGCTTTTGAAGTTGATTCTTCTGGAAATATCGCTTCATGGATGATTCCTGGAAAGCTTATAAAAGGCATGGGTGGAGCTATGGACCTGGTAGCCGGTGCTGATAACATAGTTGTTATGATGACGCATGCGGACAAGTATGGTAATTCTAAATTGTTATCAAATTGTTCACTTCCTTTAACTGGAGCAGGATGTATTAAGCAGGTTTTGACTGATCTGGCATATTTAGAAATACGTGAAGGTAAATTCCACCTAATAGAGCGCGCTCCAGGAGTATCTGTTGAAGAAATTGTTGAAAAAACTGCTGGTGCTCTGGTCGTCCCACAAAATGTTCCAGAAATGAAGTTTTAGGTTTTAACCAATAAGATATCTAGCCCACCTTCATCTGGGGAGGCTTTATTATTTTCTATCTGCCAAAGACTTCTAGTTATCAATTTAGAAAAATAAGATTTCCCATTCCTAGAATAAAAAATTTTTCTGACCGATAAATTCATATTGGTCATTTTGTAGTGGTTTGTTTGGCACAAAATAAGCACCAATTGGTTTCAGGCCCCCTGTAAGTTATTGTTTGTTATAGCTTGAAATAGAAAATCAAAATATATATGGATTAAAAAATTATAAATTTTTTTATGATACAACCTGTAGTGTTTTTTTCTGGAAACTAACACTATATCTTGTATAATCGAAATTGATTACATTATTTTATGTTTAAAAAATTTCATACAAATTATGATTAACAGTCTATCGCTTTTAATAAAAGCTGAACAGAAATACACTAAACAATACCATGAAGTACCAAAATAAAGGGAAATCTAAATATTATGTCTATTGAAGCTATACAGACGGGTGATAAATCACAAATTATAGATATCAAACTTCAAGACGCATCATCAGATATCTGGGATAAAAAGTATAGGTTAAAAAATAAACAGGGCGAGCCAGTTGATGAAAATATTGATGAAACCTATAGGCGTGTAGCAAGAGCTCTTTCAGAAGTTGAAGATAAAGGAAAAAGGGAAACTTGGTATGAGCGTTTTTTATGGGCTTTAAGAAATGGTGCAATCCCTGCAGGCAGGATAATATCCAATGCGGGTGCTTTAGAGCATAAGCCAGCAACCTCGACGATCAACTGCACTGTTTCTGGAATTGTAGAAGATTCTATGCTAGATATCCTCAATAAAAATTTAGAGGCTGGCCTCACTCTAAAGGCAGGTTGTGGTATTGGTTATGAGTTTTCGACTTTGCGACCAAAAGGTGCATACGTTTCTGGTGCTGGAGCATATACTTCAGGCCCGCTGTCTTTCATGGATATTTTCGATAAAATGTGTTTCACCGTCTCGTCTGCGGGCGGACGTCGCGGTGCTCAAATGGCAACCTTCGACGTGAGTCATCCAGATGTAGTAGATTTCATAAAAGCTAAACGCGAAGATGGAAGGCTTAGACAGTTCAATATGTCGCTCTTGATAACAGAGGGTTTTATGGAGGCTGTAAAAAATGATGAAGATTGGCCACTGAGTTTCCCTGTATTGCAGAAAGAAGTAGATCAGGGTGAGGTTAGCCTGGAAGATGACAATTTATTATGGAGGGATTTTCCAACATTAAAAGGTTACGCTGCAAATAAGGAAGGCTTAATTGCATGTAGGATATATAAAAGTGTAAAAGCCAAACATCTATGGAATGTAATCATGACGTCTACATATGATTATGCAGAACCAGGATTTATTTTAATTGATAAGGTAAATCAAGACAATAATAATTGGTTTTGTGAAGACATTCGAGCAACCAATCCTTGTGGTGAACAACCACTCCCTCCATATGGAAGCTGTTTATTGGGTTCCATTAATCTAACAAAGTTCGTTAAAGATCCTTTCACAGAGAAAGCTAAATTTGATTGGAATGGGTATAGAGAAGTAGTCTCTGTATTCACACGTATGCTCGATAATGTAGTGGAAATTAATGGCTTGCCACTTGAGGGCCAACGAGAAGCGATTATGAATAAACGTCGCCACGGAATGGGTTTCTTGGGTTTGGGTTCCACTATGACAATGCTTACTATGCCATATGGATCCGATGAGTCACTTGTGTTTACAGAAGAAGTCTCTCGTGAGTTAGCTTTAGCTGGTTGGCGTACAGGCTTAAGTTTAGCGAAAGAAAAGGGACCTGCGCCAATAATGGACGAAGACTTCGAGGTAACTGAGGCAATGCTTCGCAAATGTCCAAAAATGTCTAAAGATGGTATATCTATAGGGGAAAGAATAAAAGGTAAGTTGCTGCATGCCCGATATAGTCAATATATGGAAAAGATCGCAGAAATTGATCCAAAGTTGGTAGCAGAGCTTGCAGATGTCGGCTGTAGATTTACCCATCATTCATCTATTGCTCCAACTGGGACTATATCTCTGTCGCTTGCAAACAATGCTAGTAACGGCATCGAACCAAGTTTCGCACACCATTACTCACGTAACGTAATAAGAGAAGGCAAGAAATCTAAAGAAAAAGTAGACGTTTTTTCTTATGAGCTATTAGCTTATCGTGAGCTAATTAATCAAGCAGCTATGCCTTTTGCAGAAAATGATGAAGAAACCCTCCCTGAATATTTTGTTTCTAGCGCAGATATTCAACCAAAGAATCATGTCGACGTTCAAGCAGCATCTCAAAAGTGGATAGATTCTTCAATATCTAAGACTATTAATGTTCCTACTGATTGTAATTTTGAGGATTTCAAGGATATATATCTTTACGCTTATGAAAAAGGATTAAAAGGTTGTACAACATTTCGATTTAATCCAGAAGCATTCCAGGGTGTATTGGTGACAGAAAAAGATTTAGAAAACACCACTTACCAGTTCAGTTTAGAGGATGGTTCCTCTGTTGAAGTAAAGGGTAATGAAGAGGTTGAGTATGATGGGGAAACTCACACTGCTGCAAATTTGTTTGACGCCCTAAAAGAAGGTTATTACGGTAAATTTTAATCGAGTAATTAATATTATGATAAAGTTAGATAAAAAAATTGTAAGCTATAAAGTGCTAACACCATCAAATGACGCAACTTTGCCAGAGCAATCAACACCAGAGGTCGGCTTAGAGCGGGCAATTGAAATGATGACTGAACATGTAAGTCGTCCAGAAGAATTGCATGGATCCACCTATAAGGTAAAGACACCACAGTCCGAGCATGCTTTATATATAACCATCAATGATATTATTCTGAATCCAGGAACGGATAATGAACAACGTCGTCCCTTTGAAGTTTTTATTAATTCCAAGAATATGGAGCAATTTCAATGGGTCGTAGCACTTACCAGAGTAATTTCAGCTGTCTTTCGAAAAGGCGGTGATTGCACTTTTTTGGCAGAAGAATTAAAGGCTGTATTTGACCCTCAGGGTGGCTATTTCAAGCGTGGCGGAAAATTTATGCCTTCTCTGGTTGCAGAAATTGGTGAAGCTATTGAAGATCATTTAACTAAAATTGGTATGATAAAAGTTGGTGAGATTACTGAAAGCCAGAAAGCAGTTCTTGCCGAAAAGAGAGCGGAGTATGATGCTAGAGAATCTATATTTCCTGAAAATAGTAAAACAAATGATTCATTTCCAGCTAGCGCGAGCCTTTGCAGAAAATGCATGACAAAGGCTACCATTTTGATGGATGGATGCATGACTTGCTTGAATTGTGGTGAATCAAAATGTGGCTAGTGTAGAATTTGAAAACGTAAGCTTATGCAGATTGTACCCTAAAGTTTAAAATTAAATTTTCTCTCTAGCCTCCGCCCTTGTGGATTTAATATTAATTCCATTGAAGAGTGCATAACACTAAAATTATTTGGTATTAATATAGTGTAAATTTTAATTATCATGTATACCTAAAATATTATGGTTATATCAAATAACGAAACAATTAAACTCAAGGCTACTCCCCTCAAAGAATTACATGTTGAGCTGGGTGCTCGCATGGTTCCATTTGCCGGTTATGAGATGCCAGTAAATTATACAGATGGTATAAAAATAGAACATCTTCATACAAGAAAGAATGCAGGACTATTTGATGTTTCTCATATGGGTCAAATTATTATCACTGGAAATGGAGCAACCCAGGCATTAGAGTCATTGGTCCCTGTTGACTTAGAAGCTCTTGATGTTAATCAGCAAATCTATGCATTATTGACTAATGATCAAGGAGGGATTCTTGATGATTTAATGATTGTGCGCTTGTCAAAAAATTGTTTTTTTCTAGTAGTTAATGCAGATTGCAAAGAAAAAGATTTGGAGCACTTGAGAAATAACTTAGAGGACTTAGATATTGATTGGCTAGATAATCGAGCACTATTAGCTCTCCAGGGTCCTAAAGCTATAAATGTTATGCAAGAACTAGCTCCAGCTCTAAAAGAATTACTGTTTATGTCGGGTTGTTGTGTCAATTTAGCTGGAATAGATTGCTATGTTACTCGTTCTGGTTATACAGGAGAGGACGGATTTGAGATTTCAGTTCCAGCAGATTCTGCTGCAATCTTAGCTAAAAAATTACTATCTTTTAAGCAGGTTAAAGCCATTGGATTGGGTGCTAGAGATTCTCTAAGATTAGAGGCTGGACTTTGTCTTTATGGTCAAGATATTGATTCAACAACATCACCTGTACAAGCCTCTTTAGTTTGGAGTATTAGTAAATCCCGTCGAACATATGGTAAAAAATGTGGTGGTTTTCTTGGTTCCAAGACTATATTGGAGGAACTAGATCATGGTACCAAAAAAAAACGTATTGGCCTAAAAGTATTAGGAAAAGCACCCATTCGAGAGGGAGCCGAGTTAGTAAATAGTGAAGGTAAAGTAATTGGCATCGTTACTAGTGGTGGGTTTGGACCAAGTTTGAATGCTCCAATTGCAATGGGGTATGTAGAAATCAAGTACTCTAATATAGGTGAAGAATTAGGAGCGCTTGTGCGTGGGAAAATCCTAGCTGTTTCTGTTCAAAAAATGCCATTTGTTCCAAGACGTTATTTTCGCGGATAAATTTCTTTTAATTAATAAATAGAGATACCATCTTATGAAATCTTTAGCAGATTTATCTAATAACAGTGAATTCGTTGGTCGTCATATCGGCGTATGTGATGAAGATAAGACGGAAATGCTTGAAAGTTTAGGCTATAAATCCTTAGATTCATTCATAAGCGCAGTGGTGCCAAAAAAAATTCTTCTTTCAGAAAGTCTTGATCTAGACGATGCAGTTACTGAAATAGAGGCACTAAATAACCTAGGCATCATCGCCAAAAAAAATAAAGTATTAAAGAATTTTATTGGACAAGGTTACTATAATACAATTACTCCGAATGTTATATTGCGAAATGTGTTTGAAAACCCCGCTTGGTATACCGCCTATACTCCCTATCAGCCCGAAATTTCGCAAGGTCGACTAGAAGCTTTACTAAACTTTCAGACAATGATTGTTAGTCTTACAGGTATGGATTTAGCTAGTGCATCATTATTGGATGAGGGTACTGCGGCAGCTGAAGCAATGATGCTTTGTCGAAGAATGTCTAAATCTAAAGAAGAGGTTTTTTTCGTTGACAAGCATTGTTACTCACAAACCATAGAAGTTATCAAAACACGTGCAGAACCAATTGGTATTAAAATAGTTGTTGGAGATTTATCAGAGATAGAGAAGTCCAATTTTTTTGGAGTACTTCTTCAGTATCCAGGCGAGGATGGAGCTATTAGAGACTTCTCTAGAATTACAAATATTATTCATAATAAGAGGGGATTAGTAGTAATAGCATCAGATATATTGAGTTTATTGTTACTGAAAAGCCCCGGAGAAATAGGTGCTGATGTGGCTATAGGCAGCACCCAACGATTTGGCATACCCCTTGGTTTTGGTGGTCCCCATGCAGCTTATATGGCAACAAGAAATTCATTTAAGCGCTCTCTTCCGGGTCGTCTTGTTGGAGTATCGCTTGATAGTGCAGGCAAGCCAGCTTATCGTTTAGCACTGCAAACTCGAGAGCAGCATATACGCAGAGAAAAGGCCACTAGTAATATATGTACTGCTCAGGCATTACTTGCTGTTATGGCTAGTATGTATGCAGTATACCATGGCCCAAACGGGCTAAAGTATATCGCAGAAAAAGTACATCATCTTACAGTGATTTTAGCTTCCGGACTTAAAAAAATTGGATGTAGGATAGTTAACGAAAGTTTCTTCGATACCCTCACTATCAATACTAATAAAGATACCACCAAGATCCATAGTTTAGCTGTTAGTAAAGGGTTGAATTTACGTATGATTGACGACTCAAATCTTGGTATTTCACTTGATGAGAGGACATCCTTGGATGATATAGAGAGTCTGTGGCGTTTATTTGACAAAAATACCGATTTAAGCGTCGATCAAATTAAATTGTCAGCGCACAACAATATACCTAAAAGACTTTTACGGGAAGATGAACCTTTAACTCATCCAGTATTTAATTCATATCAATCAGAGACAGAAATGTTGCGTTATCTTCGGAAACTCTCAGACAAAGATATAGCACTTGACAGAGCAATGATACCCCTTGGTTCGTGCACAATGAAACTTAATGCCACAGCTGAAATGATACCAGTTAGCTGGCCTGAATTTGCAAACATTCATCCTTTTGCTCCGAATGATCAGGTTTCAGGCTATATCGAAATGATTGAAGAAGTTGAGTCAATGCTATGTGTTGTTACCGGTTATGATGCTGTATCTTTGCAGCCGAATGCTGGATCACAGGGCGAATATGCCGGTCTACTTGCTATACGCTCCTATCATGCCAGTAGAGGTGAGTCGCATCGTGATGTATGTTTAATACCTAGTTCAGCGCATGGCACAAATCCTGCATCTGCACAAATGTGTGGTATGAGGGTTGTGGTTACTGCTTGTGACGACATGGGGAATGTAGACCTAGAAGAACTTCGTTCTAAAGCAGATCTTCATTCAGATAACTTAGCAGCTATTATGATCACCTATCCTTCTACTCACGGAGTATTTGAGGATGGGGTTATCGAGGTATGCAACATAGTCCATCAACATGGTGGGCAAGTTTATATAGATGGCGCTAACCTGAACGCTATGGTTGGAATTTGCAAGCCTGGAGAGTTTGGTGGTGATGTATCCCACCTTAATCTTCATAAAACGTTCTGTATCCCTCATGGAGGAGGAGGACCAGGTATTGGTCCAGTTGCAGTTAGACAGCATTTAGCGCCATATTTACCAGGAAACAAAAGCCTTGCTAAAAAACCTGTCATTAATACAGTTTCTTCAGCACCATGGGGAAGTGCGAGCATTTTACCGATAACATGGATGTATATGAAGATGATGGGATATAAGGGCCTTAGACATGCAACAGAGATAGCTATCTTAAATGCTAATTATATTGCAGACCGACTCAAAGATGCCTATGAAATTCTATATACAGGAAAAAACGATAGAGTAGCTCATGAGTGCATAATAGATTTGCGAGCTATTAAAGATAGTGTGGGTGTTACGGTTGACGATGTAGCCAAGAGGTTAATAGACTATGGTTTTCATGCTCCTACAATGTCGTTTCCAGTTCCAGGAACTCTGATGATTGAGCCTACCGAAAGTGAATCAAAAAAAGAAATCGATAGATTTTGTGATGCTATGCTTGCAATTCGGAAAGAGATCGACTCTATACAAAAGGGTGTATACCCTATTGATGATAATCCTTTATGCCATGCTCCTCATACCGCAGAGATATTAATAACTGATAACTGGAATAGAAGTTATAAAAAGGAGACAGCAGCTTATCCTGTTGCTACTTTGAAAAATTCAAAATACTGGCCTCCTGTAGGAAGAATTGATAATGTGCATGGAGATAAAAACTTGATCTGTTCCTGTTTACCAGTATCAGAATATGAGTAAATTTCTTTAAGTGCTTAAAAATTTTATAATAATTTGATTAAATTCAACTGATTTTTCAACGTGCAACCAATGACCAGCTCCATTTATTGTTGTATGCTGAGATTTTGGAAACAACTGTAGTGTATCCTTGAAATATTGTTCTCGGATATAGTCAGATTTACCACCTTTTATGAACAAAGTGGGTCCTTCAAATGGCTTGCCAGTGACAGACATTGCTAACTCACGCGAATAATTTGTGTTAATGCTTTCCATAAAAACTCTTACACTATATTTTCCGTCTTCTTTTAAAATAAGGTTCTTTAAAAGAAATTCTCTGATAGCTAAATCACTAATATGTTTAGATAATATTTCGTCAGCTTGTTTTCTGGAAGCCGGCCTACTCGAAACTATAGCATTTAAACCATTAATAGCGTTGATTTGGATATCAGGTTTATAGTCGATAGGTAAAATATCACCAATAACAATTTTTTCTACTTTATGCGCATAGCTCAATGCAGCCTGCATAGCAATTTTACCACCCATAGAATGTCCAATTAGAGAGGCTTTAGAAAGATCCAGTTCTTTCATTAGTTCAATAATATCTAATGCCATAGAGGGATAATCCATCTTCTGACATATTGGGGATTTACCATGATTTCGAAGATCTGGTGAAATAACCATATAATTTTTAGATAAAGCGTGACTTAGACGCCTAAGATTGTTGCCTGATCCAAATAATCCATGAATTAATATGATTGCTTTACCAGTACCCTGGATAGTATGGTTTAATTTCATAATTGTTATATTTTATTGATTAGGTTTTCTCAAAAAATTTGAGCTAAAAAGAGAATAATATAATTTTATTCGTTAGATTTGATTCCTCCAAGACATATGTATTTTAGCTCCATGTAGTCGTCAAGACCATATTTAGATCCTTCTCGACCATGCCCAGATTGCTTAATTCCACCAAAGGGCGCCATCTCATTCGAGACTAAATTTTCATTGACTCCAAGAATCCCACATTCTATTTGTTCTACCAGACGAGAAATTCTACTGATATCTCGAGTATAAAAATACGCAGCCAGCCCGTAATCAGTGTCATTTGCAAGCGATATAGCTTCAGCCTCTGTTTCAAACTTCATTAAAGTGGCTACAGGCCCAAAAATTTCTTCAGAGAAAATTCTCATATCCTTTTTAATATTTTCGATAATAGTTGGCTCTATAAAATTCCTTCCGAGCTTTGAGCGATCGCCTCCTATTAGTATATTAGCACCATGAATTAAAGAGTCCTCAATAAGGTTACAAACATTATTGGCCGCTGTCTCGGTTATAAGAGGGCCAATAGAGACCCCTTTTTTGTCACCAAAGCCTAAAGTCAATTTTTTAGCAGATTGAGCGAATTTTTTGGAAAATTCATCATAAATGTCTGAGTGTATGAGAAATCGATTTGCGCATATACAGGTTTGCCCTGCATTTCTAAATTTCGAATTTATGGCGCCTTGTACCGATAAATCAACATCTGCGTCATTAAATACTATGAACGGAGCATTGCCACCTAGTTCCATAGATGTTCGCTTTACTGTTATCGAGCTAGCCTTCATTAATTTCTTTCCTATGGCAGTAGAACCTGTAAAAGAGATTTTTTTTACTAAAGGATTTGAGACTAGCTCATCACCAATTTCCTCAGGGTCTCCTATAACTATATTAAGGAGTCCTTTGGGTATACCCGCACGATCACCCAGCGATACTAAAGCCATCCCTGAAAGAGGGGTTTTATCATCTGGTTTGCACACAACACTGCAACCAGCTGCTAATGCGGGTGCAATTTTTCTCGCAAGCATAGCAAAAGGAAAATTCCAGGGAGTAATACAGGCTACAATTCCAACGGGGTTTTTAGTCACAAACATTTTTTTATCAGTCGTTTTACCAGGAATCAGGTCCCCACAAATGCGTTTGGCTTCCTCTGCAAACCATTCAATATATTTTGCTCCATAGTCTATTTCTGCATATGACTCATTTAATGGCTTTCCTTGCTCAGCAGTAATTATTTGAGCTAGATCGTCTCTGTTTTCAACAATTAAATTGTACCAACCTCTAATTAGTTTTGAACGATCATAAGGGGTAACCGTTAACCATAGTTGCTGAGCAATTTTTGCGGATTGAATTGCTTGTTTTGTTTCTTTATCTCCACATTTAGCGACCTTAGTTATTAATTTATTATTAGCTGGATTAGTTACAGTTAAGGTCTCCCCGCTATATGCGTTGATCCATTTTCCATTAACAAAAGCTTTAGTTATGAGTAGGGTTGGATCATTTAAAATTAGTTTCTTATTCATATATAACCTATTCAGATACATTGAATTTTTACTGAGCAAGACGCGTATAAGTCTTGTTTAGTCTATTTTAGAGATTGATACTTGCAGTAACTTCTTGGGGTCAAGCCTGTCCATTGCTTAAATGCCCTAGTAAATGATCTTGGCTCGGCAAATCCAACCAACTCTGAGACTTCCTCAACAGATAACTTTTCTGTAACAAGTTTATTAATAGCTAGCTCTCGACGCATATCATCTTTTATTTTTTGATAGCTTGTTCCCTCATCTTTGAGTTTTCTATAGAGCATTAAACTGCTCATATTTAACTTATTTGCTAAGATACTAATTTTCGGAAAATATAGTTTTGAGGGCTCTTCATCCATTATTTCCCTCTCAATTTTCGATTCTAAGGTGGTTTCATCCCCGGGGACTGCCATAATATTTGCAGGGTGATGAGCTAAAAATTTTTTAACCTCTTGGTGTGTTCTTACTAGAGGTTTTTTAAGATACTTTGCGTCGAAGGATATACTATTAGACAATTCCCCAAACGATAAGGTTCCAGGAAACATGATCTTAAGTTCATCAATATAACTTGGCACTTTATGACTGAAGCTAACGCCTTTCAATCGGATTCTTTCTTCAATATACCAGCTTGGAAAGCGATGCCAAATAACTAAAAGATATTGAGCTAGGAAATCGTCTGGATCTAATTCGGGGTGCGCAAAATAGAATCCTAATTTAGCAATGTTCTTTTGATCTATACTTAGATCAATTTCCATTGTGTTAGTTATTAAGCTATAAAAATTAATCATTTTTTCAAGCAAATCACCCAGGGTTTTGCAGTGAATTGAAATTTCACAAAACAATTCAAAAATCCCATATTTGACAGGCTGATTAGTAAAGCCCATAAACTCGTCATCTAACTCCTGTTGCACCGAACGATAGAGCCGTGCAACTTGGTCTCCTTGTATTCTATGCGGCGTTAGCCATATTTTTGCTGGATTGATACCAGCACGAGCTAACAATACTGAAGAATCAAGTTTTCTTTGGCGTATTCCATGGAGACACGAAATAACATGATGATGGGCAATTGTGGCGATATACTGCTCCTTAAATAATAAAAACTGGTGAGTTTTCTTTCGATAATAAAGATATAGTGCCATATTTTTAAAATTTTGTGAAATAATCGGTGAGTTATACAGTTATAATTGGACCTTTCAGATATTATAGGAGTAATTCATAGTTAGGTTGGTATAATTAAAGTCTTTATTTATCAGTGATCAGTTACGAGTTTAAAAGCAAGGATAGATGTAATGAAAGATAAGTCTAAACCCAATGTTCCTGATTGGGTAGATCTAGCTAAAAAGGAAACTAAAAGCCAAAATCTAGACCATTTGCTTTGGGAAACCGCAGAGGGTATCGATATTAAGCCTTTGTATACCTCTAAAGATACAGATAAGTTAAAAGAGAAAGAGAGCCTTCCGGGATTTATGCCCTACAAACGCGGCCCAAAAGCAACGATGTACACAGGGCGCCCATGGACTATACGTCAGTACGCAGGGTTCTCAACTGCAGAAGAATCTAATTCTTTTTACCGAAAAAATTTGAAAGCTGGACAGCAAGGATTATCTGTAGCATTCGATCTGCCGACTCATCGAGGGTATGACTCTGATCATGATCGAGTCCATGGAGATGTTGGAAAAGCGGGAGTCGCTATTGACTCTGTTGAAGATATGAAGATTCTTTTTAAGGATATTCCATTAGATAAGGTTTCGGTATCCATGACAATGAACGGTGCAGTTCTTCCAGTTATGGCAAATTTCATTGTAACTGCAGAGGAGCAGGGTATTGAACCACAAGCACTGATGGGCACACTTCAAAACGACATCTTGAAGGAGTTTATGGTTCGAAATACATACATCTATCCTCCTGAGCCCTCAATGCGAATTATCTCAGACATAATTGGCTATACAACAGAGTTTATGCCTAAATTTAATTCTATTTCGATTTCCGGATATCATATGCAAGAAGCAGGGGCTACAAATGTTCAGGAGCTTGCATTTACCATAGCTGATGGAATCGAGTATGTTCGGACAGCAATTAACAGTGGTCTTGATGTGGATAGTTTTGCGCCTAGATTATCGTTTTTCTTTGCAATCGGTATGAATTTCTTTATGGAAATTGCAAAACTGCGTGCTGCAAGAGTTCTTTGGTCAGAACTGATGAAAGAAAAGTTTGATCCAAAAAATGAAAAATCACTAATGCTAAGAACACACTGTCAAACCTCTGGTGTAAGCTTAACTAGTAAAGACCCATACAACAATGTGATGAGAACAACTATTGAGGCAATGTCTGCAATTTTAGGAGGCACTCAATCTTTGCATACAAACGCGTTTGACGAGGCACTTGGACTGCCAACAGATTTTGCTGCTCGTATTGCTAGAAATACCCAACTAGTACTTCAAGAAGAAACAGGCATCACAAAAGTCGTTGATCCACTTGCAGGGTCATACTTCATAGAAACGCTGACTGATCAATTAGTGGAAGCTGCACGTGTATTAATTGATGAGGTCGAAGATATGGGTGGAATGACTAAGGCTGTCGAGACAGGCATGCCCAAATTAAGTATTGAAAAAGCTGCCGCATTAAAACAAGCAAGAATAGATCGTGGGGATGAGGTTATAGTTGGAGTTAATAAATTTGAATTAGAAGAGGAGCCAGATATTGAGGTACTAGAGATCGACAATACCAAGGTGCGCTCTTCTCAAATTGCAAAATTAGAAAAAATTCGCAGGGAACGTGATGATGTTTTGTGTCAAAATGCTTTAGATGCCCTGACTAATTCTGCAAATACAGGACAAGGAAACTTGCTAGCTTTAGCTGTAAATGCTGCTAGAGTCCGGGCAACCGTCGGAGAGATATCATTTGCGCTAGAAAAAGAATGGGGTAGACATCAGGCTGTGACTAAAACTATTAGTGGTGTATATGGTTCTGCTTATGAAGGAGACGAGGAGTTTTTTGACATACAGAACAAAGTAAAAGAATTTGCTTCAGTAACGGGAAGAAGACCTCGAATGCTGGTCGCTAAAATGGGCCAAGATGGACATGATAGGGGAGCTAAAGTTATCGCGACAGCTTTTGCAGATATTGGTTTCGATGTAGATATTAGCCCTATGTTCCAGACACCTACAGAGGCAGCCCGTATGGCTATTGAAAATGATGTACATTTTGTCGGTGTTTCTTCTCAGGCCGCAGGACATAAAACGCTTGTACCTCAACTTATTGAGGCTTTAACTCAAGATGGAGCAGTGGATATTAAAGTAATATGTGGTGGTGTGATTCCTCCAAAGGATTACCAGGATCTATATGATGCTGGAGTAATAGCTATTTATGGCCCAGGTACTAACATACCAAAAGCGGCTGCAGAAATATTAGATCTTCTTAGTAAAGATTCTGGTGATAAAAATAGGAAACTGTGATGCAAGAAGTTATTGAGCACTTAGCAAAAAAACGAAAAGAAGCAAGTCTAGGTGGAGGACAAAAGCGAATTGATGCGCAACATAAAAAAGGGAAGTTAACTGCTAGAGAAAGAATTGAGATTTTGGTAGATAACGATACTTTTGAGGAGTGGGATACTTTTGTAGAACATCGCTGTACAGATTTTGATATTGACAAGGAGCATATTCCTGGGGATGGAGTGGTAACAGGATATGGTACTATTAATGGTAGATTAATATTTCTTTATAGCCAAGATTTTACAGTTTTTGGTGGCTCTTTGTCTGAAACACACGCTGAAAAAATCTGTAAAATTATGAAGCAAGCAATGAAGGTTGGTGCACCAGTTATTGGTTTAAACGATTCTGGAGGTGCTCGAATCCAAGAAGGAGTAGCTTCACTTGGTGGTTATGCTGATGTATTTCAACAAAACGTCATGGCTTCAGGCGTCATACCACAAATTTCTATGATAATGGGACCATGTGCTGGTGGCGCTGTCTATTCTCCTGCCATAACCGATTTTATCTTTATGGTCAAGAATAGCTCCTATATGTTCGTCACAGGCCCTGAAGTCGTTAAAACTGTAACACACGAGGAAATTACAGCTGAAGAATTAGGTGGTGCAATTACACACTCTAGCAAATCTGGTGTTGCAGATTTGGCTTTTGAGACCGATATAGATGCTTTGCTTAATCTGAGAGATTTCATCTCTTTTTTGCCAGCCAACAATCAAGAAAAACCACCGATTTTGCCAACTAATGATCCATCTGATCGGATTGAAAGTTCTCTTGACTCTTTAATTCCAGACGATCCTAATAAACCATACAATATGAAAGAGTTGATAACAAAAGTTGCTGATGAAAGGAATTTTTTTGAAATACAGCCCGATTTCGCCGCAAACTTGATTGTCGGATTTATTCGAATTGATGGTTCTTCAGTAGGCGTAATTGCCAACCAGCCCCTTGTTTTAGCAGGCTGTTTGGATATCAATGCATCAACAAAAGGTGCGCGTTTTATTCGATTTTGCGATGCGTTTAATATACCTGTTCTGACATTTGTAGATGTGCCTGGCTTTATGCCTGGGACCAGCCAAGAGTACGGAGGCATTATTAAACATGGAGCTAAGCTTTTGTATGCTTATGCTGAATGCACTGTGCCAAAGGTTACCGTAATAACTAGAAAAGCATACGGCGGAGCTTATGATGTCATGTCCTCAAAACACTTAAGAGGCGATGTAAATTTTGCTTGGCCCTCTGCAGAAATTGCTGTGATGGGACCTAAAGGTGCAGTAGAGATAATATTTAGGAGTGACATTGGGGACCCAGAAAAAATTAAGGCAAGAGAAGTAGAGTACCGAGAGAAATTTGCGAACCCATACATAGCTGGAAAGCGTGGATATATCGATGATGTTATCACGCCTAGTAGCACCAGAAAAAGAGTTTCGCGCTCGTTATCAATGCTCAGTAATAAAGATATAGAAAATCCTTGGCGGAAACATGGAAATATCCCCCTATAAAGAACTGAACTTCTTTATAGTTTCTTTAATTTATGATTAGAAGATTAAGTATGTTTAAAAAGATTCTTGTAGCAAACCGAGGTGAGATAGCTTGCCGTATATTCAGAACAGCTAAAAGCATGGGAATATCTACTGTAGCTGTTTATTCAGATGCGGATAAAGATGCTCTGCATGTTCGCATGGCAGACGAATCTGTATATATAGGACCATCCCCATCTGTTGAGAGTTACCTAATTATTGAGAAGATCCTAGATGCATGTAAGGTCAGTGGTGCAGATGCAGTACACCCAGGGTATGGGTTTCTATCTGAAAATAAAAAATTCTGCGAATATTTAAATGCAAAAGGCATAGCTTTTATAGGTCCAGACTCAAAAGCTATAGAATCTATGGGAGATAAAATCACCTCTAAGCTAATTGCTTTAAATGCAGGGGTGAATACAGTGCCAGGATATGATGACATCATCAAAGATTCCGATGAAGCTGTAAAGATCGCAAAAGATATTGGATACCCAATTATGCTTAAAGCCACTGCTGGTGGTGGTGGAAAAGGTATGCGCATCGCATGGAATGAAAAAGAATGCCAAGAAGGTTTCATCCGTGCAACTAATGAGGCTATTTCTAGTTTTGGGGATGGAAGAATCTTCATAGAAAAATATATTCAAGATCCACGGCATATCGAAATACAAATAATGGCAGATAGCCATGGAAACATGGTTTATTTGGGCGAACGTGAATGCTCAATTCAGCGCCGACATCAGAAAGTAATTGAAGAAGCCCCCTCACCTTTTTTAACGAAAATAGATAGAAAAAAAATGGGTGAACAAGCTATATTATTGGCAAAAGCTGTAGATTATAGGTCTGCGGGCACAGTTGAATTTATTGTTGATTCAAATAAGAATTTCTATTTTTTAGAAATGAATACTCGATTGCAGGTCGAGCATCCAGTTACAGAGATGGTGACCGGTCTTGACTTAGTTGAATTGATGATTAAGGTTGCTGCAGGTCAAAAGTTACCTTTATTACAAAAAGATATTCAGCTGCAAGGTTGGGCTATTGAAACTCGAATTTATGCAGAGGATCCATTTCAGGGTTTCTTGCCTTCTGTGGGCAGAATGGAGCGTTATATAGAGCCAGCTGATAATGGAGTTAGGATTGATTCAGGAATTTTTGAGGGTGGAGAAGTTTCAATATTTTATGATCCGATGATCTCAAAATTGATTACTTATGGTTCCGATAGAAACCAAGCTATTGAAAAAATGAGTAATGCATTAGATTCTTATTATATTCGTGGAGTAAAAAATAATATCAGTTTTTTAAGTGCTCTTATAATTCATCCGCGCTTTAGGTCAGGAAATCTTACAACGAATTTTATTAATGAGGAATACCCAGAAGGATTTAGTGCTAATGTTTTATCCCAGGCTGATATGGCAGTTTTTGTAGTTACTGCGTCGGTTATACATGTGATAAAAAGTATTAGACGTACCTTGATTTCCGATCAATTAGTTGGTCACGAATATAGCCCACTAGAGAAGCTTGTTGTTATTACAAATAACAGCGCTCAAGAATACCAGCTATTGGTAAGTGGTTCAGACCAATCCTATACAGTTGATTTGGATGGACAGCTATTCACCTTTGAAACAGATTGGTGTATAGGTGAGCCGTTATTGAGAGCTAATATAAATGGTCGAGAGGTTGTATCGCAGGTTGATCAGATAGGTCAGCATATTCACTTATTTCATCAAGGTTCAAAAAAAGAGATTCTTGTTGTTTCACCTAGGCTAGCAGAGCTTAATAAACATATGCTAATAAAAGAGAAACCAGATACATCCAAGCTATTAGTTTCTCCAATGCCTGGTTTACTTGTTAAATTATCAGTCAGAGTTGGAGATACTGTTAAGTCAGGTCAGGATATAGCAGTTATAGAAGCTATGAAAATGGAAAATAATTTATGTGCAACCAATGATGGGGTTGTTTTAAATATTCCAGTTAGTGAAGGGGATAGCCTTGCAGTTGGAGAGCTAATAGTTGAATTTGAATAAAAAATTAACAAAAACTAGATCTACTTTTTTAATTTTAAGGGGGTGGGAGTATTGCAATTTGATTGTCATGAATTGGCACAAAATATCCGACTTGGTGATCGTCGTGCTCTTTCGAAGGGCATCACCTTAGTTGAATCAGCTCTACCAACTCATCAAGAAAATGCATCGGAACTTCTTGAGATATTGATGCCTTATACTGGGGGATCTATCAGAATTGGGGTTTCTGGAGCACCGGGTGTTGGAAAATCAACATTTATTGAATCTTTCGGTGGTCATGTTATAAATCAAGGACATAAGGTTGCTGTGCTGGCTGTCGACCCAACCTCTTCAGTAAGTGGCGGCTCCATATTAGGGGATAAAACTCGTATGGAATCCTTGTCACGGGAAAATGACGCATATATTAGACCTTCCCCAGCAGGAAAAACACTGGGAGGCGTTACTCGTAGGACACGAGAAACATTGTTACTTTGCGAGGCAGCCGGCTTCGATGTAATTTTTGTAGAAACGGTTGGAGTAGGACAATCAGAAACTGCTGTTTCAGAAATGACAGATATGTTTCTATTATTAATACCCCCTGGAGGTGGTGACGAACTTCAGGGAATTAAGCGCGGCATTATGGAGCTCGCCGATCTTGTATTGGTAAATAAGTCCGACGGCGACCAGCTTGCTGCAGCATCACGTACAGCCGCTGATTATCAGATGGCTCTTCAATTCTTACATAACCGAAGCTTAAGCTGGAAGGCCAAAGTGCAAACGATGTCCGCTCTTACTGGACAAGATATTGATCTAGTGTGGCAATTGATCATTGATTATCGTAATTTATTGGATACGGCTGGTGAGATTTCTTCGCGTCGAATTTCGCAATCATCTTCATGGATGTGGAGTGAAATAGCCGAGGGCCTCTTAGAAGAACTGAAGCAGAGTGAATTAGTAATGAGTCATATAGACAGCATAGAAAATGAAGTAAAAAGTGGTAACCTTCCTCCAACAGTTGCCGCAAGAAAATTAATAAAGAAATTTAAGAAATAATAAAAAATTTATTTAATGAAAAGGATGTACTATGATCGGAAATCTTAACCATATAGCTATTGTAGTCCCCGATCTAAAAAAGGCTGTAGAGATTTATAATGTTGCCCTTGGGGCAAAGGTGTCAGACCCAGTTGATATCCCTGATCACGGTGTACGTGTAATTTTTGTAGAGCTAAATAACACCAAAATAGAATTATTGTTTCCAATAGGAAAAAATTCTCCAGTTGCAAGTTACTTAGAACGCAATCCTAGTGGGGGCATACATCATATTTGTTATAGCGTTGAAGATATTTTGAATGCAAAAGACAGATGTATTGCACAGGGGTTAACCGTTATCGGAACTGGAGAGCCTCAAATTGGAGCACACGGTAAACCAGTATTATTTCTTCATCCTAAGGATTTGTGCGGCACTCTTGTCGAGCTAGAGCAAATTTAAACTTGTAACTACCGATAAATATGATTAATTGATTTCTTCTGTACGATAGTATTTCATTAGTATTTCAGCAACTTCCGGCCGAGAAAACTCTGGTGGAGGAGCGATCCCTTCATTTAACATTTGTCGGACCTTTGTTCCTGAAAGTATTATAAAGTCTTCTTTTGTATGATTTTCTACTTCATTCATCATCACTACTTTACTTAATTTTTTTGAGTATGCAGTGTGATCAGCAGGAAAGATTTTTATTTTTAGTGATCCCTTTGGAACTCTGTTATCAAAAATTTCTTGGGAATCAAATGCACCATAATAGTTACCTACACCAGCATGATCTCTGCCAATAATTAAATGCGTAGCACCCATATTCTGTCTAAAGATAGCATGCAAGATAGCTTCTCTAGGTCCAGCATATAGCATATCAAAACCATATCCATTAACCATAACTGAATTTTTAGGAAAGTATAATTCTACCATTTTTCTGATGCAGGCATCTCGAATAGGGGCTGGTATATCCCCTTTTTTTAGTTTTCCCAGCAACATATGGACAACTACTCCGTCTGCATTAAGTCGCTCCATAGCCATATGACATAACTCTTCATGAGCTCTATGCATCGGATTTCTTGTTTGAAAAGCGACAATATTTTTCCAGCCTCGGTCTTTAATTTCATCCCGAATTTGTTGTGCAGTTTTGAAGGTATCTGGAAACTCATTTTTAAAATAACTAAAATTTAATACTTCAATTTTACCTGAGACTAAATAGTTTCCTAAACTGTAAAATGTAGCCACTCCCGGATGTGAAATATCAATTGTACCAAAAACTTCTTTCACTATGGTTTGCATCTGCTCACCAGTAACCAACTCAATATTTTCTATATCCATAATAGCTATTATTGGATTTTCAGTGATGTTTGGGTCTCTTAAAGCGATACGTTTTTTTCCATTGAGACCGCTGATATCCTTAGTGATATTTATTATTGGGATTGGCCAAAATAATCCATTCTTCATATGTAGATTTTTTGAGACACTGATTGTCTCCTCAAGATTCATATAGCCAGTAAGAGGATTAAAATAACCTGCACCTAGCATCATCGCGTTGGCTGCAGCGGTCGAGTTAAGGAGCAATGAAGGTAAAGTGGCACCTTCTTCCTGAAGTTCCTTGTTTCGGTTTGCGTCGCTTACAAGCAGGGGATTTAGTTTTTCTGAGCCATGAGGCTTAATCACTTTCCACTCTCCTCGGAGGATTAGTTAAATAACAAAGATTTTAAGCATAGCTATATATGCGTTTATCAAGTTTGGGGAGCATGTGTTAAAGGCAACTTCTTTGAAAGTTGCTATTTTGTTTAATATTTTTGAGGATTCATGATAGCTATAATTACTCTTCTTTTCCACACATATGAAGGGCGATTAGTTTTTACAAATTTTTTCTAATAAAAATAACAAGCGCAATCCGAAAAAGTTTATATAATTGTATACTAAATACTAAAACAGCTTTCACGGCTTGGGATTATATCGGTATAATGAAAATCTTAGTTCATAGCCCTATTTACCAGAAATAATATGGAGAAGAAAATGAGTCAATACAGAAAGATAGGTTTGGTTGTTTCAGTAATGATAATTTTCTTGGGTATTGCAGGTTGCGGTTCAAACGAAAGAGAATTGATACTTACTCCACAACAAGAAATAGATATTACTGAACGACTGACTCCTATTGGTACTTTAGTTTTAAAAAAGGATATAGCTGAAACATTACCAGCGGTTGCAAGCGCTTCATCTTCTCCAAAAGTAGAGCTTTCTGAAGGCTCAGAACATATTGTAAAAATGTTAAATTCTGGTCCAGGTGGAAATATGATTTTTGAGCCTGCTGTTATCAAGGTTTCAAAAGGAGATACTATACATTTCAAGGCAACAGATATGTCTCATAACGCAGTTTCTTTAGATGGCATGATTCCCAGTGGTGCCAACAGTTGGGCTGGTGAATTAAATCAGGATATAAGTGTTACCTTAGACACAGAAGGAGTCTATGTGTATCAATGTGATCCTCACGCGATGATGGCGATGGTTGGAGTTATTCAAGTTGGCGAAGCGGTTAACCTTAATGAGGTGAAAGATTTAGCAAGTAAACTAAAATCGACTTTTATTATGAATTCAAACAGACTAGATACATATTTATCGCAACTCTAGAAATAACTTACTGAATCTGAAAAGAGTTTTAGAATTCAAATTATTTATTATTTGATTGCTAAAAAACCCTCAAAACATAGATACTTTTGAACGGTATTAACGTCAACAAATCCTGCTCTTCTGAGCATATCTAAATTGCCTTGTGTCGAAAATGGCTCCAAAACACCTTTAAGGCTTCTAGATTTATTAATTATTTCATCAGGTGTATAGCCTGCGCGAAGCTTATAATCATTGTATAAAGCGGTTATGATATCCTGAAATCTAGCGTCAGCTCCACGCACTTTTTCAAATAAAAATAGAGCTCCGCCCCAATTTAATTTCTCATAAATTGAATTAATTATATTCTGGCGCACCGAGGTTTTTACAAACTGAATAGTGTAATAACATATAATTAAATCAGCTTCATGCATATCCAGCTCTATGACATCTTCAGCAAGAAAAGATGCGTTCAAGCCTTCCACCTTAGCAAGTTTAGCTTCTGCTTTTTTTATCATATCCTCTTCTATATCTATACCAATAAAATGAGCTTCTGGTTTATTCTGATGATGGGTTGCCAGTTTCAGTATGAGCGTTCCTGTGGAACAGCCTATTTCATAACAAAGCGATTTTGGTTTAATAAAAAAATCACTCATATCACATATCAGATCATGCCCTTCTTTATAAAGGGGAACTGATTTTGAGATATGGGCATCAAAAGAATTAACCAGTTCACCATTAAATTTCCAGTTAGCTCTTTCCGCATACACAACATCAGTTTTTTTTTTCATACACCAGCCCCTATAAGCTAAAATTTATTTAAATAATTTGCCTAATTCGTATGATAACATTATATATCTAATGCTCTTTGCTGATGTAAAAGATAAAATGTTTTTATGACATTACCAAAGAGAGTAAAAATTGTTGAAGTTAGCCCAAGAGATGGGCTTCAAAATGAAGTCCAGTTGGTTTCTGCGGATTTGAAAATAGAGTTAATTAATCTTTTAGTTGCAGCTGGTGTTTCTTTTATAGAGGCTGGAAGTTTCGTAAATCCTAGATGGGTGCCACAAATGGCAAATAGCGATTCTGTATTTGCTGGAATCAAAGGTGCAAAAAACGTTAATTTTTCAGCATTAGTTCCAAATTTAAGAGGATTCGAACGTGCCATAGAAGCTGGCGCCAAAGAGGTTTCGATTTTTACCTCAGCTTCAGAATCTTTTAGTAAAAAAAATACTAATTGTTCGATTCAGGAGAGTTTGGGGCGTTTTGTGCCTGTTCTTAAATCAGCTGCTGATAAAAAAATACCAACACGCGCCTATATTTCTTGTATAGCGGGATGCCCTTATGAAGGAGCTATAAGCCCAAGCAAAGTGGCAGTTTTGGCGAATGAACTTTATCAAATGGGTTGCTATGAAGTTTCCTTAGCTGACACTACTGGTGTTGGTACACCAGGTATTATTTGTCAGGCTATAGAAAAAGTATCAGCAAAGGTCCCTCTTGATAGTATTGCTGGCCATTTTCATGATACTTACAGCCAGGCATTAGTAAATATTTATGCTGCTCTATCGATGGGCGTATCTATTTTTGATAGCTCTGTTGCTGGTTTGGGTGGTTGCCCATATGTAAAAAACTCTGATAAATATAAAGCTCCTGGAAATGTTGCAACTGAAGACCTAATTTATATGCTTAATGGTCTTAATATAAAGCATGATATTAATTTAAATAAATTGATGAAAGCAGGACTTTTCATCTCAAAAAAATTAGGAAAAAAGAGTGGATCAAAAGTTTCTGCAGCATTTACTTGAAAAGATAATGCTTTTTATTGTATTTTGCAGCATTGAAATGGTTCTTAAATACAATAAGCGAATTAGAGACTCGATATGAATTCTCCATCTGAAGACAAAAAACAACAAAACCAGTTACAAAATCTCAGGCAAATCTCAGTTAATGACGAGATTATTACACCTGATCAAATTATTCACGAGATGCAACACCATGAATCTAATTCACAAGATGAGATTATCAAAAAGTCATCTGAAGTATTGATAATTCAGTCATTATTTTTACAAAAAGCAAAGGAATTGGGATTAGATGAAGATTTATCACCGGATAGTAATGATGCAATTGAAGAAACAATAATTTCAAGGTTGATTGCAAAAGAGGTTGCAAGATCAGATGAAATAACCGAGGAGGACTGTCAAAAATATTATAATCTTCATACCAATGATTTTTTAACCAAAGAGATGTTAGAGCTGAAACATATTTTGATAAGTGTTACTCCTGAGGATAAAAATAGTAAGAGCGCAGCAAAAAAATTAGCTATGTCCGTCATCAAAAACCTTAAAGAATCCATCGATAAATTCGATTCTTTAGTTAATGAGTACTCCCAGTGTCCCTCAAAGAATTCTGGTGGTTCTCTTGGAAGAGTTGCTCGAGGTCAATTGCCCCCAAATTTCGAAAAAGAAGTATTTGGTCTTAATAAAGGACTACATGAAAAGCCAATTGAATCTGATTTTGGTTATCACATAGTTTTAGTTGAAAAAATATTACCACCACAGCAACTTGAATTTGAACAAGTGAAGGGGGATATAGCTGATACGTTAATCGAGATTGGACATCGTATTGAACTCTCAAAATATACGCATCAATTAATTAAAGATGCTAATATAAAAGGTGTAGATTTCGAAGTTGGCTCAGTTAGCTAGTTATTTGAAAATCAGATAGAACAGATTAAGTGACGCCATTAAATATCGCGACTTAATATTTCGATTTGCTGGCCAGTTAGTTTTTTGCATGTTTGATTAAGTTCTTCTACTCTAAATAGTAAGCTTTTTTCGCTTGGTGGTGATAGAGCTATCCCGTCTAATGATTCATGGTCTTTAGTTTTTCTATCAAGTAATATTTCATTATCCACTGCTTGGTCAAGCATAGATTGAAGTGAGTCCAAGTGGATTTCTCGAGCTGATTCCTGTAATAATTGAGATTTAAAATTTTTGTATCTTACAGTTAGTAAAGCGCTAGATAATTCTAACTTTATACCATGAGCATCCAATAATTTTCCCCCTAATCGATGTATTACTGAAGAACAACATAAAGCCCTCAGAGGGTGCTCATCAGTATTGTCGTAACCTTTAAAATTTAGGTATATACAACGTTGGTTTGCATTGAATCTATTGGCACCATATATATCAGCAGCATTGTTTACTAGAATATCGAATTGATACATTAAGGATTCAAGATGTTCAGGATTAACTCTTGTTTTTAAAATAGTTAAATTTTTACATTCAATAGCTAGAATTGTTGACTCTTCGTATTGATCTTCTGTTTCAGATGGCTGACAACCAATTCTTGATGATATTAAAGGCTTAAGCCTATTTTCAAGCATACTCAATTCATCTGTGGCCTCAACACCATCGCTAGGGAGTTGCTGAATAATACGATTGAGTCTAAGCGAAAGAGTTTTTCCTGATTTTACTGATGCATATATTAGTATAGAAAACATACCAGAAAATAATAAGGCGATCGTTATATTAATAGCTCGAAAGTTGTTTATAAAAAAACCATCATAAAATTGAATTAGTCCATACCCTACAATTTCATTTTCAATAGCTATAGGGCTGGTGTATCTACTCCCTAAATTATCCGGAGTATTTTTTTTAATGGGCCCTTTAGCTTTAGCCAAAATCTTTTTTGATGCATCATATACTGCAACGTACCCTACACCATCAATTGCTAGCATGTCGTCTAATTCTATCTGGAGGCTTAATATATCTTTGTTTATTATTGAGGTTTTAGCTACCTTCGCTAGCTGTAGACCTAGTGTATTTCCTAAATACTCCTCTTGTTTGTCGGCAACTACAGATATCTGTTGATTTATAATTAGCGCACCTAAAGTGCCAATAAATATTGCAAATGATATAGCAAGTATAGGTAATGTTTTCGCGTAAGATTTTTTATTCTTGCCCATCACCGATAATTCCCATAAAGTTAGATTTTTGTTAACTTAGTGTATTCTCTTTTATAATACCTCATATGAGATGCGTCTGCGTCCATAGATTTTTATTATTTATACTGGATTCATTGTGAGAAAAATTTTACTTATTAGTATATCAGGTGCAGATAAACCTGGGATAACAGAAGCTGTCTCCGAGGTTCTTATGCGTCATAAATGTGATATTTTAGATATAAGCCAATCTGTGATTCACGATAATTTAAATCTTGGGTTATTGGCAAGAACACCGATAGTATGTGAATTGGATTATATAAAAAGTGAGATTTTACCTTCAATTGATGCTTTTGCAGTGAAAGTACGTTTTCAGGAGATTAGCGAGAAAAGTTATTCTCACTGGGTTGAGCAACAAGGTAAGCCCCGTCATATTGTTACGCTACTTTCAAGAAGAGTTACTGCTGAGCATATAGCTAAAGTCTCTGCAGTCACAGTTAAACATCAGCTTAATATCGATAAAATCACCCGTCTTTCTGGGAGAGTGCCTTTGGATCGTATGGAAAATAGCATTAGATCTTGCGTAGAGTTATCTTTGCGCGGAGTGCCTAATCAGCTAGATGAATTTCGTTCCTCACTATTAGAAATGTCAAGTGAAATGGAAGTTGATATAGCTTATCAAGAGGATAATATTTTTCGCCGTAATCGACGTGTTGTAGTATTTGACATGGACTCAACTCTAATTGACTCTGAGGTTATAGACGAGCTTGCAAAAGAAACGGAAGCTGGAGACAAGGTTTCTAAAATCACAGCAGCTGCAATGCGCGGTGAAATAGATTTTAAAGAAAGCTTTGGTCAGCGTCTCCGGTTTCTTGAGGGATTAGATGAATCTATTCTCGAAAAAGTTTTTCACCGCTTAAACCTCACTGAGGGAGCAGAAGATTTAATGTCTACACTCAAATTATTAGGTTATAAAACTGCAATTCTTTCAGGTGGATTCGATTATTTTGCTTCTCGGATTCAAAAAAAATTGGGAATTGACTATGTTTATGCAAATAAACTTGAAATACTTGATGGAAAGGTGACCGGTAATATCTCTGGAACAATTGTTGATGGAGAAAGAAAAGCGATATTACTACGAGAAATCGCAGATGGTGAAAATGTTTGCTTAGAGCAAGTTATAGCAGTAGGAGATGGCGCAAATGATCTTCCAATGCTGAGTATAGCTGGTTTAGGTATTGCCTTCAGAGCAAAACCTTTAGTTAAAGCAACAGCCAAACAATCTATATCTAAGGTAGGCTTAGATGGAATTCTTTACCTAATGGGTATCAGCGACAGAGACACTTCACGTCGGGTATAATTTTTAAATAAATTTATGTGAATCATCTAAGACAGCGGCACTTTGCTGGGCATCCCTGCTATTTCTCGAACCAGTTTCGGAACTAAATACCCAGGAAGTTTTGCTGTGAGACCAACCAGCAATTTTTTGGCTATCTCATCGCTTACTTCAAAGTGTGAGGCACCCTCAACCTTATCTAGCTGATGTAAATAGTAAGGTAGAACTTTCATCTGATAAAGCCTTTCACTTAGTTCTTGCAGAATGTTAATAGAATCATTGACCCCGGCAAGCAAAACTGTTTGGTTTAGTAAAATGACACCAGCTTCAGAGAGATTTTTAAGAGCAGCCCCCACAGTGTCATCTAATTCCTTAGGATGGTTGCTGTGTATAACAAGTGAGGTCAGTAGGCGCGTCGATGTAAGCCATAATAAGCAATCCTCTGTAATGCGATCAGGTATAACAACTGGAAGCCTTGTATGCACCCTTAGCCGCTGAACATGAGGTATCTTTGCAATTTCTTCTGTTAACCAGAGTAATTGGGTATCACTAATAGAAAGCGGGTCACCCCCACTAAAAATAACCTCAGTAATAGTTTTATTTTTATTGATATACGTTAGTGCCTGCTGCCATTCACTCATTCCTAATTTATTATCTTGGTATGGAAAGCTACGTCTAAAACAGTAGCGACAATTTACTGCACAGTTTGAACTTACAATAAGCAGTATACGCCCCTCATACTTATGTACTAAACCAGGTATTAAATTCGCTTTATTCTCACCTAAAGGATCCTTAGTATATCCGGGTGCTGCATAGAGCTCCTCTTCAGAGGGCAGTATTTGCCTTAAAAGAGGATCATTAGGGTCACCTTTTTTAATACGCCTTAAATAGGCATAAGGAACTTTTAACTTAAAGTTACAATTAGCTTTCAAGGAACCGCCCAAAAGACTTTCAATAGTTTTATTATCTAAATCTAGCCATTCAAGAAGCTTTTTAGGATCACGGATGCTCTGAGAAACTTGCTCTTGCCACGTAATACTATCTACAGATACAACGGAACGGGTTATCATAGTGACCTCTTTTTAAAAAACAGTTTATTTGAACACTGAGGTAATAATGTCTAACTATTCTACCAATGAATTTCGCTCAGGTCTGAAAGTAATTTTGGATGGCGATCCTTGCAGTATTTTAGAAAATGAATTTGTAAAACCTGGTAAAGGCCAAGCTTTTAGTCGCGTACGTCTACGCAATTTAAAGTCAGGTCGAGTATGGGATAAAACATTTAAATCTGGAGAGTCTCTTGAAGGAGCTGATGTAACAGAATGTGATATGCAATACCTTTACAACGATGGCGATTATTGGCATTTTATGGAGCCAGATACATTCAACCAGCATCAAGCTGATAAAACAGTTATTGGAGATACTGGGCTGTGGCTGAGGGAGCAGGATATAGTAATGGTGACACTTTATAATGGTTCACCATTATTAATAACTCCAGCTAATCATGTAGAGCTTGAAATTATAGATACTGATCCTGGCTTAAAAGGCGATACTGCTCAAGGTGGAACTAAACCAGCTACTTTGAGTACTGGCGCAATTATCAAAGTGCCTCTTTTTTTGAATATAGGAGAAGTTGTAAAGGTTGATACACGAACTGGACAATATATAAGTCGTGCTTAATTTAATTATAAATGAATATTACTTGTGAATTTTTGGCAGCCAACAGCAACGAATGATGCTCTCAAATTTCGCGCCTATGTGCTCTCTAATATAAGAAATTTTTTTCATAATAGAGGAGTTTTGGAGGTGGACGTACCATTACTAGGAAAAACTGGTGTTACTGATCCATTTATTGATTGTTTTGAGTTAAACGTTAATGGTGAAACTAGATACCTGCAGAGTTCACCAGAATATTTTATGAAAAGACTTCTTGCCTCCGGTTCTGGGCCGATTTATTTCTTGGGAAAAGCCTTTCGTGCAGAAGAAGTTAGTAGTAAACATCAGCCAGAATTTACTATCTTGGAATGGTACCGACTCGATTTTGATAATAATCAGTTAATGAAAGAAATAGCAGATCTTATGAATATGCTCAAAATAAGTAATAGTTACCAGTCAATAAGGTATGCAGATTTATTTAAGAAATATATCCGAATAAATCCTCATGAGGCTCGTCTCGAGGATCTGCAAAAGATAGCTTCAACAGTCTCAGATGCTAGTTTTTTTGAAGAAGATAGGAGTGTTTGCTTAGATTTGATTTTTAGTATGTGTATCGAGCCTCAACTTCCTAAAGGCTTAGTATTTATTTACGATTATCCAGCATGTCAATCCGCGTTGGCGAAACAAAAAAAAGATCATGAAGGCAATTATGTCGCTCAACGTTTCGAGTTATATCTCGATAATCTAGAGTTAGCCAATGGGTATGTTGAATTGATTGACTTTGACGAGCATATTGCCCGTTTTGCTAAAGACCAATTGATTCGCGAAAGATTAGGTAAGAAAATCATTCCTCTAGATTATAATCTCTTAGAATCCTTGAAATATGGGTTACCAGCTTGTGCTGGTGTTGCCATTGGTATAGATAGATTGATCATGAAGCTGATGGATTTAAATGACATTTCTAAAGTTATGTCATTTGGTTATACCGGAGTTGACTCTAATAATGATTAAACGACCAAAGACTGAAAAACCAGTAGCTATATTTCTTATGGGGCCAACCGCATCAGGTAAGACAGATTTAGCAATAGAGCTACATAAACATCTTCCTGTTGAAATAATTAATGTTGATTCTTCTCAAGTCTATAAAGGAATGGACATAGGTTCAGCAAAACCGACTAAAGAGATTTTGAATAAAATAAAACATAGGCTTATAAATATCAGAGATCCATCTGAATCTTATTCTGTTGCAGATTTTGTGATAGATGCACAAAAAGAAATGAAAGAGATCGTTGATCAGGGAAAGATTCCACTTTTAGTAGGTGGGGCTATGCTATATTTTAAGGCCTTGCTAGGAGGTTTAGCAGATAACCCACCCGCTGATCTCTCAATGAGAAAAAAAATAGAAGCCGATGCCCTTCTTTATGGATGGCCGCACTTATATAGAAAACTCAAAAAAATTGATCCTGAGTTAGCAAAAGAATTACACCCAAATAACTCACAGCGTATTCAGCGAGCTCTTGAAATTTTCTATATAACAGGCCAAACACCATCAGCTATTAAAAAAGATCAAAAAAAATATGGTAGTAAGATAACACCTATTTCTAATAGTTATCGAATCATTCAAATTGCATTAATTCCGTCGGAAAGGGCTTATTTACATGAGCGAATTGAAAAAAGATTTAAAAAAATACTAGATACAGGTTTTGAAGCAGAGGTTAGGTTGCTTCACGAGAGATCTGATTTAAATGAAAATCTACCCGCAATTAGGGCTGCAGGCTACAAACAAATGTGGAGTTATTTAACAGGCACAATTAATTACAATGAAATTGCTGACTTAAGTAATGCTGCGACTAGGCAACTTGCAAAGCGACAGTTAACTTGGTTAAAAAAATGGCCCCATTTACAAAAAATACAAATAGATCGCTACAACGACGAAAAGGATTACTCTAATAACAAAGTGCTATCTGATTGTTTGAGTATATTAAAACGTCAAAATATATATACTGATATTTGTCAGTAGTACTATAATAAATCATTAAAATTTTTTTATTTAAAAGGAGTTTGTGTGTCAAAAAGTCATAATCTTCAAGACCCTTTCTTAAATACTTTACGAAAAGATAAGATCTTTGTATCCGTTTTTTTGATAAATGGAATAAAATTACAAGGAAAAGTGGAGTCCTTTGATCAGTTCGTAATAGTTCTTAAAAATACAGTGAACCAGATGATATATAAGCATGCCATTTCGACTATTGTGCCTGCCCAAAATGTAAATCTACCAGAGGTGGAATAGTTGATACAAGTAGTGTTGAAATTTAAAACAAAGAGCCAACGTTAAATTGTTTTTTGATCGGCCTAGTTCCGGTGAGCTTGCAATCTTGGTTCATCTAAATCTTCATAGTGAGAGTGAACCAGAGGACCCAAAAGAATTCGAGGAACTAGTGATCTCAGCAGGAGGTGTTCCTGCATCTTTATTAATTGGCTCTAAAGGTACACCTAATCCCAAGTATTTTATTGGTACAGGAAAATTAGACGAGCTTAAACTATTAGTTTTCGAGCACTGCGCTAACCTTGTAATATTTAACCATAGTCTGTCACCTAGCCAAGAGAGAAATCTCGAGAGTGAGCTTGAATGCCGTGTGTTAGACAGAACAGGATTGATCCTAGATATTTTCGCTCAAAGGGCACTAACACACGAAGGAAAACTTCAGGTGGAACTTGCACAACTGCAGCATATGTCAACAAGACTTGTTCGCGGTTGGACCCATTTAGAGCGTCAAAAGGGCGGTATAGGCTTAAGAGGCCCAGGTGAGACACAACTTGAAACCGACCGAAGGTTACTACGTTATCGAATAAAGTCTATTTTAAAAAGGCTAGCAAAAGTTAGAAGCCAAAGAAATCAAGGTCGGCGATCACGTGAAAAGGCACAGATACCAACTATCTCTTTAGTTGGATACACAAATGCAGGAAAGTCAACGCTGTTTAATCGACTTTCTAAAGCGGGTGTTTATGTTGCAGATAAACTTTTTGCGACACTAGACCCAACTATGCGTCGTATAGAGTTAGATAATTTGGGGCCAGTTATTCTTGCTGATACAGTAGGATTCATTAGCCATTTACCGCATAAGTTAATAGAAGCTTTTAAGGCAACACTAGAAGAAACTAAAAATGCTAAGTTACTTTTGCATGTAGTTGATGCAGCATCCGAGATGCGAAAAATTAATATCAAGCATGTCAATGACGTATTATCTGAAATCGGGGCAATAGGCTTGCCAACATTAATTATCTACAACAAAATTGATCTTGTTGATCAATTTAAAGAGAGGATAGATAGAGATGAGAATGGCAGACCAACTTCAGTATGGTTATCAGCTCAGACAGGCCTGGGATGTGGCCTTCTGTTTCAGGCTATATCTGAGATATTAGCTAAAGATATGATGTCTAAAAAAATTAGACTTAACCCAAGTATGGGGAAATTAAGATCTATCTTGTATACAAATAATGCAGTTTTGGATGAAAAACTTGAAGAGAATGGAGATTTTTTACTGGAGGTAAAGACTCCAAAAGCTAACTATAAACGCATATTAAAGGAGGCAAAAATTAATTCTAATCAATTAAGTGAAGAGCATTAAATAATAATATTGATTTAATGTTATTTAGTTGGCGGAAAGGTACAATTAGAAGTTAATAGAATTTAAAATTCATAAGAGTTATTTGGAGATTATTATGGCCTGGAATGAACCTGGTAATGGAAAGGATCCCTGGGGTGGCAATACTGGTAATCAGGGTCCACCCGATATAGATGAAGCACTTAAAAAATTACGATCACGTATAAGTGGAATATTTGGCGGTGTTGGTAATGGAGACAAGAAATCTAATAATCAAGGTGGCAAAGGCATTCTTGGCATTTTTTTTACAGTACTCATAATTGGTTGGTCTATATCCGGTTTTTACCAAGTCGATGAGAAAGAACAGGCAGTTGTTTTGCGCCTTGGTAAATATTTAGACACTATGGGACCTGGATTACATTGGAATCCCTCCCTCATAGATAGAGTAACTAAAGTCCGAGTCACAGAAGAGCGTCAATATTCTAGCAGGGGACAAATGCTCACAGAAGATGAGAATATCGTAGAGCTACCTATAACTGTGCAATACAATATCAGTGACGTGAAGGCTTTTGTCCTTAATGTTAAGGATCCCGAGCTCAGTTTGAAGCAAGCATCAGATAGCGCATTGCGCCACGTAGTTGGAAGTAGCAAATTGGATGAAGTTGTATCTACTGGTCGACTTAAAATTGGTGATGAAGTTCAACTCAGGCTTCAAACTTATCTTGATAACTACGGCACAGGCATAAAAGTAAGAAAAATAAACATTCAAGAAGCAAGGCCACCGAGTCAGGTTAAGGCTGCTTATGATGATGTCATTAAAGCACGAGAAGATAAAGAAAGACTCATTAATGAAGCTCAAACCTATTCTAATGGAATAATTCCTGAAGCTAGAGGTCAGGCTCAGCGTCAGATTGAAGAGGCTAATGGGTATAAAGAACAGGTGGTAGCTGAAGCAGAGGGTGAGTCGAAAAGATTCGAATTATTACTATCTGAATACAATAAAGCACCACAAGTTACTCGCCAAAGAATATATTTAGATACTATGGAGCAAGTTATGGGTAACAGTACAAAAGTGCTAGTTGACGTAGAAGGAGGAAATAATATGCTTTATTTGCCTTTAGATAAAATTATGGAGTCCAGTAAAAACAACGTTAAGCTTCCACCTTACGGATCAAACAGCGTCAACCAGAGCTACGATCAACCTAGTCGCCAGAACTCATCAAGATCAAGGGAGGGCCGTTAAATGTCTAAGCGTACTTTATCTATAGTTTTTGTATTAGCATTAACCCTAGTTGCAACTAGTACTTTATATGTAATTCAAGAAACAGAGCTTGCTGTTAAGTTGAGATTTGGTCGTCTCATAGAAACAGATATTCAGCCAGGATTGCACTATAAAATTCCTTTTGTTGACAAGGTTAGAAAGTTTGATGCTCGAGTTCTTACGCTTGATGCTGATCCAGCAAGTTTTTTCACTGTAGAAAAGAAAAGACTAATAGTGGATGCATTTTCCAAGTGGCGTATCGTGGATGTAGATGTTTATTACAGATCAACAGGAGGCAATTTTCTTGTTGCACAGGAGAGATTAGCTAGCCGAGTCAATGACGGTTTGCGTAATCAATTTGGTGCAAGAACTTTGCAAGAGGTGGTATCTGGTGAAAGAGATCAGCTAATGAAAAACTTGGCAGATAAACTCAATCTTACAGTTCGTCAAACTTTAGGTGTCGAGGTAGTAGACGTTAGGATTAAGGGAATTGATTTGCCACCAGAGGTTAGTGAGCAGGTCTATAGAAGAATGAAAGCGGAGCGAGAAAAAGAAGCTAGAATTCTTCGTTCAGAAGGTGGAGAGCAAGCTGAAAAAATTCGAGCAGATGCAGATCGACAGAAAACAGTACTATTAGCTAATGCATACAAAATCGCAGAGGAAACAAAAGGTCAGGGTGATGCACAAGCTACCTCTACTTATGCTGATGCTTATACTAAAAACCCAGAATTTTATGCTTTTATTAGAAGCTTGACCGCTTACGGGAATTCTTTTTCAAATAAAGGCGACGTACTTTTAGTGGATCCAAAGAGTGATTTCTTTCGGTATCTAAATAGCCAAAAAGGTGAATGATTTTAAAACATGACCATTCTGCTACCTAGTTAAAATGGTTAGTTGAAAAAATAAAAATAAGTACTTATGGTTATTGTAAAACTGATGGCCAGCAGAATTCTATTTTGTTCGCACTCAGTGAATTTTTGATAAACGGATAAATTAATGACTGAAATAAATCAGTGGTTATTGCCAGATGGAATTGAAGATATTTTGCCAAAACAGGCAATTAAAATGGAGAGCTTACGCCGACAAGCTTTAGATCTTTTTCATTCTTGGGGTTATGATTTAGTCGTGCCACCATTAGTCGAGTTTACTGAGTCACTTTTAAGCGGAACTGGATCAGATCTCGATCTGATGACATTTAAATTAACTGATCAAGTCAGCGGAAGGACAATGGGTGTTCGTGCAGATATGACACCCCAGACTAGTCGCATGGATGCGCATAGTTTAAAACGTAAGGGCCCAAGTCGTTTATGTTACGCAGGACCAGTTCTTTATACTAAACCTCGTCATCCTTTAGAGAGTCGTTCTCCGATCCAAATTGGCATAGAGTTATATGGTGAGCCTGGACTAGCAGCAGACGTTGAGGTGATCAGGCTGATGATGGAAACACTGGAATTGGTCGATTTAAAAAATCTCCGATTGGATATCGGTCATGTAGCTATATACGAAAGTTTGCTTAAGGCGCTAAGTTTGTCAGATCAAAAAGAAAAAGAATTGTTTAATCTGGTTCAAAGTAAATCGATACCTCAACTAAATACATGGATTGATTCAAATCTCGATAATTCAGTTTATGCAAAAATGATCCGGTCTCTTGTTAATCTGGTGGGAGACGTTTCAATACTTGATGCCGCCCGCACACTATTGTCAGATGCTCCTGTAGAGGTAGAGTTAGCTTTAGATGAGCTTCAATCTGTGGCAGATACCTTAAAAGAAAGCAGCCCTAATATTGAGATTTGCTTTGATCTGAGTGAATTACGGGGCTACCATTATCATACAGGAATAGTGTTTGCTGCTTATGCTCCAGGAGCTGGACAAGCTATCGGTAACGGAGGCAGATACGATCATGTAGGAAAAAGTTTTGGCAGATCACGGCCTGCTACCGGTTTTAATATGAGTTTAAAAACACTTGTTCAGCTAAATAGAAATGAAAACCCTATAGCCACAGGTATATTCGTACCAGCTACAAATGAAAGCGATCAGTATCGAGCTATTGAAAAATTACGCTCTGCTGGTAATCGTGTTGTGATGGGATTCCATGGTCAAGAGGTAAATTCTCATGAACTAGGATGTGACCGTCAGTTAATCTTAGTAGGTAATGAGTTTCAAGTAGTTCCAATATAGTCAAATTCAACTAGTTTAGAGAAAAAAATGGGCAAGAATGTAGTGGTACTTGGTTCTCAGTGGGGGGACGAAGGAAAAGGTAAAATTGTTGATCTGTTAACTGATCAAGCTAATCTTGTAGTCAGATTCCAAGGGGGACATAACGCTGGCCATACTCTAGTTATTGCTGGAAAAAAAACAGTTCTTCATCTAATTCCATCTGGTATTTTGCGTGCTGATGTAAATTGTTTGATTGGAAATGGTGTTGTTTTATCCCCTGATGCTCTTTTAACAGAGATGGATGAATTAAATCAACAGGGTATACCAGTCAGGGAGAGACTTAGAGTTTCCCCATTATGCCCACTTATTCTGCCTGTGCACATAGCTCTAGATCAAGCTAGAGAGCGAGCTAAAGGTCAGTCTAAAATTGGAACCACTGGTAGGGGAATTGGTCCAGCATACGAGGATAAAGTTGCTCGGCGAGGCCTTAGACTCGGTGATATATTCAATAAAGATGAGTTTCCAATTAAACTTAAAGAATTAATGGATTATCATAATTTTGTGCTTACTTCATTTTATGGTGAAAAATCTATTAGTTATGATGAAACACTCACTAAATCAGTATATTGGGCAGATAATTTAAAGGCTATAGTTAGTGATGTAACTAGTACTTTGCACTTAGCAAGAGAGTCTAAAAAAAATATAATGTTTGAGGGTGCACAAGGCTCGCTATTAGATATTGATCACGGCACTTACCCTTTTGTAACCTCTTCAAATACTACTGCAGGGTCTGCAGCCACAGGTAGTGGATTTGGTCCCCTTTATTTAGATTATGTTCTGGGTATTACTAAGGCCTATACAACGCGAGTTGGATCTGGACCTTTCCCTACAGAACTGTTTTGTGATTTAGGGGTACATCTGAGCAAAAAAGGACATGAAACAGGCGCGACTACTGGAAGAGGACGACGGTGTGGTTGGTTAGATATTGCAGCTCTTCAGCAAGCTGTACATATCAACTCTATTTCTGGAATATGTCTCACAAAATTAGATGTTTTGGATGGCATGAAAATAATTAAAATATGTACCGGATATTTGGATATAGATGGAAAAAAAGTGGCCCTTCCGAGACATGCAGATGACTATGAAAATTTAGTACCTGAATATGAAGAAATTTCTGGCTGGAAAGAGACAACAGCTGGAATTAAGAAGCTTAGTGACCTTCCAGTAAATGCTAAAAAATATATCAAAAGGATTGAGGACCTTTTAGATATTCCAATTGATATTATATCCACAGGCCCTGATCGATCAGAAACAATTATTTTGAATCATCCATTTAAGTGATATGGAACAGCACATTTAGACCTTGTGGGGAAATAACAAGCACTTAATCCTTTAAAATATCTTTCATTTAGAAGATAGATTATTTATCCAAGACTTATTTATTGTTGCAGTACAGATATCTGCATGATTTATTTTTTTGAAGTGATGTTGAAGCATAATATCTATCACAGGAAATGCTAGGTTTTTCCAAGGAATATCATTTTCTTTAAATAGCTCAACTTCAAGTGATTCAATCCCCGGACTAAATAGTCCATCAATGACTTCACCCTGATAAAATATATATACTTGACTAATGTGAGGCAAATCAAAGATTCCATATAAAGTAGGGTTTTTTATATGAGTATTGGCTTCCTCTTCGGATTCGCGTAGTGCAGCTCCTAGACAAGTTTCATGGTTTTCCATAAAACCAGCTGGAAGGGTCCAGAAACCCGAGCGTGGCTCTATAGCTCTTTTGCATAATAATACTTTGTTATTAAATGTCGGAACACATCCAGCTATAATTTTTGGGTTTTGGTAAAAAATAGCATCACATTTAATGCAAACATCACGATTTCTATTGTCCCCAAGAGGTATTCTCTGGCTAGTTGGACTCCCGCAGTTGCTACAAAAATTCATAAGACTTTGCCATTAAAATTATTGAGTATTGAGTATATATAATTCTGAGTGAGAATTGTGATATCTATGCAAGAGAATTTTCATGTTGTAACCTAGTAAAATTTGTTCAATAATTTAAAAAATTATATTTAAACTTTTGGAAAAATATGTCTGGCATGATTCCATCACCATGTGTTTCAGTTTGCTCTATGAATGAAGAAGATCTTTGTATCGGATGTCACCGTAACTCTCGGGAAATCAGAGAATGGATGTTGATGGATGATACTGAGCGACATGAGGTTATAGAAATTGCTTCTCAAAGAGCAAAAAAAAATAATCCTTTTGCCTAAAGTAGCATTTTGATTGTGTTGCGACTGGTTATTTTCCTCACTTGGGAGGTATCGTTAGATACCATCTTCCTCTTCCTGCTCAATTTTTTTCATCAGTTGCTTCACTTGTAACTTTGTAACACTTTTGTCACTTAGTGATATGGTCTCAATACGATAATTTTCAATAGTTAGTGACACATTACCATCTGGTATGTTTTCAAGATACTCAAGCACTAGACCACTTAATGTCTTTGGACCGTCAGTGGGAAGATCCCAGCTAGCCTCCTTGTTTATTTCTCGTATAGTTTGAGATCCATCAATTTCAAAAAAATCATTCTTGATTATAGCCATACCAGGGTTTTCATCTTCAGCTTTATTAGTAGTAAAGTCCCCAACAATTTCCTCTAAAATATCTTCTAGGGTAACGAGTCCCTCAATCTCACCATACTCGTCAACAACGACTGCTATACGCCTTTGATTGAGCTTAAAATTTAACAACTGCTTATTAAGTGGGGTATTTTTTGGTACAAAATATGGTTCTCGAGAAAATCTTTTGATAGCTCTTTGTGTAAGTCCCTCTCCCCCCATACGAAGTAATCTAGGGACATTTTTCATATGAAGAATTCCTTCAATCTGATTTATGTCACCTCTAAAAATTGGAATACGCGTATAGCCACAATTTATTATAGTATCGAGGATGCCATCTTTCTTATTATCAAGATTAAGCCCTACAATCTCATTACGTGGCACCATAATGTCATTAACTGTAATTTCCTCAAGATCTAAAATGTTTATTAACATATTTTCTTGCTCAGGTATTTTTTTGCTAGACACTCCTACAACTGTTCTGAGCTCATCTTTACTTAAGCCATCATCTCTACTTTTATTCGGGTTGATACCAAATACTTTTAGCAATCCATTTGAAAGTTGATTTACTAGCCATACAAACGGGTAAAATAATATCAGTAGAGGCTTAAGAATGTGGCTAGAGAAAAAAGCGATACCTTCTGGATGTATTGCTGCTACCGTTTTTGGTGTTACTTCGGCAAATATGAGTACTGCTAATGTCAATAATATTGTGCCGATAAATATACCAGCATCACCATAAAGCCGGAATGCTATGACTGTTGCAATTGCTGAACAAAGGATATGAGTGAGATTGTTACCAATTAAAATAATACCAATAAGCCTATCTGGCCGTTTTAAAAGTTTGTGAGCTTTTCGTGCTCCACGATGGTTTTTTTTGAGATGATCTAATCTATACCGATTTAGAGACATCATTGCGGTTTCTGAGCTGGAAAAAAATGCTGATAGTATTATCAGGCCTACAAGAATTGAAAATAGTAGTTCTATGGAGGTGTCGTTCAAAGAAGAAAAAACCTTTTTTACTTATAAGTTCTATATGTTGAAGAAATTTTCTTGGATTGGCAAGCTCAATTGCTGTTTTAGCCTGTGAGTAACACCTTTAAGACAAACTTTGTGCCCCAGTATGCTAATGCAAGAGTTCCAAAACCTACCAATGTCCAACGTACTGCTGTTTTTCCTCGCCAACCACGGAAATGACGCCCCCAAAGTAGAATAGCAAAAAATATCCATGAAAAGAGTGAAAAGAAGGCTTTATGAGCAAGATGTTGTGCAAAAAGGTCCTCAAAAAAAATCAAACCTGTAGCAAGCGACAGAGTAAGCAAGCCAAAACCAGCCCATAGCGTCTCAAATAAGAGAGACTCCATAGTTTGAAGTGATGGAAAAATTTGTGGGAAATTTCCAAATCTTTTTCGCCTAAGCCGCCATTCCTGAAGAGCTAAAAATAAGGCTTGAAATGCAGCAATCGTAAGCATACTGAAAGATAGGATCGAAAGAAAAATATGAAATCCCACCTGTGTAGAAACTACCGGTGAACTTACCAACGGTATTTTAGCTTTCATCGAGATTGTCGTCATAGCGATAGATAAAATCAGAGCACTCAATGGAAAAAGTAACAGAACACAGTCCTGACATTGTCTTTTGAAGCTACTAGCAAGGGCAATACAATTAACCGAAAAGATTATAATAGTTATAATTGAAATTAAACTAAAAGTTACACCTTGATCGGTGAGCATCCATTGAAGACTGGCATAACCGTGAAGAGATACCGCTAGAGCTGAAAGAATAATCATCGCAGCAGGATTTTGGCCAACCTTTTTGGTAAGTTGCAACCCTTGATACAAGGCTGCTGTTAGATAGAATATTATTGAGGCGATCGCTATAAGCATAGACTTAACTATTTATTATTTAAGTTATGATAATAAAAAAAATTTTAAAGTATTTCACATCATGTAGTATTCCGCGAAAAGTTTTAGAAATGAGTCATTTATTAAATTTGTGACTAACTATGACAAAAATAAAAAAACTAATAGCAGGCTATACAAATATTTTCTTAAATCTCTGATAGTTAATATAAATTAAAAGTAATAAAAAATCCAAAAAGACTTACTATAATCATATTTGAATATTTAAGTTATAATATTTTTTTAACTCTAAAGATGAAAGACTTAATATGGCCATTTTTAAAAATCTTAGCGAGCAATTTTCAAGCTCCTTTAAAAAAATTTCTGGTAAATCAAATTTAACTGAAAAAAATATACGGGAAATTCTGAGAGAGGTCCGAATAGCCCTGCTCGAAGCAGATGTCGCTCTTCCAGTCGTAAAGATTTTTATTGAGGAAATAAAACAAAAGGCTCTAGGCGCAGATGTTAGCCGCAATCTTAATCCAAGTCAGCAATTCCTAAAGATTGTTCAAGCAGAACTAGAAATTCTGATGGGGGAGAGTAACGAGGAATTAAACCTGTCTGCACAAGCGCCAGCTGTTATTCTAGTTGCTGGACTGCAGGGTGCTGGTAAAACCACATCCTTAGCAAAACTGGCGTTTTTTCTTTCTAAAAAGAAAAAGAAAAAAGTCATGGTGGTTAGTGCTGATATATATCGACCTGCTGCAATAAAACAGCTTGAGATTCTTGCTAACCAAGTAAATGTTGCATTTCACCCAAGTTTATCATCGCAAAAACCTGTTGATATTGTTGCTGAGGCCCTACATTCTGCCAAAATTAAATTCATGGATATATTGCTTGTTGATACAGCTGGACGACTCCACGTAGATGAAGACTTAATGGATGAGATAAGTTTGATTCACGCAACAGTCAAACCAATTGAAACACTCTTTGTTGCTGACGCAATGATTGGTCAAGATGCAGTTTTAAGCGCCAAAGCTTTTAATGAAAATCTACCTTTAACCGGAATAATCCTGACTAAGATAGATGGTGATACTCGTGGTGGCGCTGCCCTCTCTATACGTCAAGTAACAGGAAAGCCGATAAAGTTTTTGGGAGTTGGTGAAAAAATAGATGCTCTTGAGCCCTTCCATCCAGAAAGGATAGCATCTCGAATACTTGGTATGGGCGATATGATGTCGCTTATAGAGGAAGTAGAAGAGAAAGTTGACCGAAAAAAAGCAGATAGTCTTGCAAAAAAAGTGTCTCAAGGTAAAAAATTTGATTTAAATGATTTAAAGGATCAATTACAACAAATGAAAAGCATGGGTGGGTTAGCAGGTATGATGGAGAAATTGCCGGGGATTGGAGGAATGCCACCAATTCCTGCAAAACCAGATGTAGCTGATAATTTCTCTCGAATGGAATACATAATTGACTCGATGACCCCTCTAGAGCGAAGTAAACCAGAAATATTAAATGGTTCTAGAAAAAAACGTATTACAAAAGGCTCAGGCTCCACATTGCAAGATTTAAACCGTTTGCTCAAACAACATAAACAAATGGGTATGATGATGAAAAAGATGAAAGGTAAAGGTATGAAACGTATGATGAAGAAGATGTCTGGCTCGTCGAGTCTAAATGGTGGAGGAGTATTACCTGGTGGAAATAATAAATTCCCTTTTTAGGGGCGGTTGCTACTCGTTGCTTTAATCTTATATCACTACCCTAATGCTATACATACACTAATCTTTTGGATATAATCCTGCGCTTTTATGGATACAGCATATTTAAGTTGTACTTTCGTATAATATGAATTACTAAAAACAAAATTTTTAAATAACAAGAAAGAGAATCTTCATGGTAACAATTCGCTTAGCTCGGGGGGGATCCAAAAAACGCCCCTTTTACCATATCCATGTAACTGACAGTCGTCGGGCTCGAGATGGTAAATATATTGAAAGGATTGGTTTCTTTAACCCGGTGGCTCGCGGTCAAGAAGAACGTTTACGCATCGATACTGAACGAGTAGAACATTGGGTTACATTAGGTGCAGGTGTAAGTGATCGAGTTTCTCGTTTAATTAAAGAAACTTCTTTAGCCTGCTAAGTTACCTTAAATGAGGTGAGCTCAATTGATATTTTCCTAGATCCCGTTTTACCCACAGATCCTGTCATCATCGGCCGAGTTACCTCAGTACATGGAATCAAAGGATGGGTTAAAATACACTCATACACAGAGGAACCAAAAAAAATTTTTGATTATGAGCCTTGGTGGATAAATGCTAGAGAAGGCTGGAAATTAGTAAAGGTTAATAAATATAAAGTGGCAAGTCAGAATCTTATTGCCCATATTAATAATTTTGACGATAGAGATGTCTCTCGAAAAGAACTGTGTCAAAGAAATATAGCCATAGATCGCTCAAAGCTCCCAAAACTAAATACTAATGAATATTATTGGTATCAACTTAAGGGTTTAAGAGTTATCACAATTACTGGAAAAGTGGATCTTGGTGTAGTTGTTGGTTTATTGGAAACAGGTGCGAATGAAGTGCTTGAAATACAGGGTGATAGATCTAGTTTGGACCTCAGACAACGATTAGTTCCCTGTATAAAGCAAGTAGTTTTGTCAGTAAATCTTGAATCTAATATTATCCAAGTGGACTGGGATCCTAAATTTTAGGCTCTTATTGAAAATACCAAAATTTTTGTATGTGCTATGATTTAAACTATGAAAATAGGTCTTATCACATTATTTCCAGAAATGTTTGACGCTTTGTTAGAGCATGGTATTAGTAGTCGAGCAGTTAAAAATGGTTTAATTGAAGTTAAGTGCTTTAATCCTAGGGCCTATGCAGCTGGTTATCATAACATTGTAGATGACAGACCTTATGGCGGTGGACCAGGAATGGTGTTGATGGCCGAACCACTCCGCAAGTCGATTAAAGAAGCTAGAAATTGGATAGGAGCTAAAACTAAAGTAATTTATTTATCGCCACAGGGGCAAGTATTATCCCAAAAAGGCGTGCAATCGCTTTCTTCTGAAAGCAGCTTTATCTTTATTTCCGGCCGATACGAAGGTGTAGATGAGAGGGTTATTGATCTAGAAGTTGATGAAGAATGGTCTATAGGTGATTATGTTCTCAGTGGAGGAGAACTTCCCACAATGGTTGTGATGGATACAATAATACGCCAACTGCCAGGAGCCCTCGGCGACCAGTTGTCTGCCAAACAAGATTCTTTTTCGGAAGGCTTGTTGGATTACCCTCATTACACTAGACCAGAGACATATGAAGGCTTGAAGGTACCAGATATACTTTTATCAGGAAACCACGAAAATATTAGGCAGTGGCGATTAAAGGAATCCTTAAAAAGAACATTGTATAGACGTCCGGAATTGTTATCTGGATTGAGTCTCAATAAAGAGCAAGAAGAGATGCTAGATAGCCTAATGAATGATAGCATTTCAAAAGAGTCGACTGATGAAAGTAACTAAATTACTATCCTATCTGTACGACGCTACTCAAAAAGGTGGTAACACCAAAATATAATAGGTGAGGAGCAAATTATGAGCGGAAAAAATTCAATCATCGCAGAAATTGAGGCTGAGCAAATGGAGAAAGATCTTCCAAAATTTTCAGTTGGCGATACTATTATTGTGCAGGTTAAAGTCATAGAAGGCACTCGTGAACGTCTGCAGGCTTTCGAGGGAATTGTAATAGCCAAACGAAATCGGGCTCTTAATTCAGCTTTTACTGTACGTAAAATATCAAATGGTATTGGAGTGGAGAGAACATTTCAAACATATAGCCCTCAAGTTGCAAGTATCTCTGTAAGTAGATATGGGGATGTCCGCCAGGCTAAGCTATATTACTTGCGCGGTTTATCAGGTCGTAAAGCAAGAATTAAAGAAAAATTAAAAACTATTTAATTCATTTCTTGGTCAAAATAAAGCGCTTTTTACAAGCGCTTTTTTTTGTTTAAACTTGTTAAAATGATATATTATTCAATTTTTATTGAACAACAAATCAGTTTTAATATTCAGTAACACTTTGATTTTTTTTTGATAATACGATTAGAATATGACTGCTAGCAAAGAAAATAAGATAATTATTGATAGTTATCTTGATTCTATTTGGATGGAAAAAGGCCTAAGTAAAAATAGCCTTTATTCTTATGGGCGAGACTTAAAGATTTTTTCGGAGTGGCTTGAGAAAAAAAAAATTAATTTACTGAATGCTTCTCGACGAGATATTCAAATGTTCTTGTCTTATCGTTTTGAGCAAGGCCTCTCGGCAAGAACTACTGCTAGACAGTTATCTTGTCTAAGAAGTTTTTTTCGTCATTGTCTCCGTGAAAAAAATATTAAATCTGATCCTACAATATTAATAGATAATCCAAAATTAGGCTCCCCATTGCCTAAAAGCTTGTCTGAATCAGATGTTGAAGCAATATTGGCTGCACCAAATGTTGAAGAGGAACTTGGTTTGCGTGATAAAGCTATGTTAGAGGTGGTCTATGCTTCTGGGCTAAGAATCTCAGAACTTGTTAGTTTAAGATTGCATGAAATCAATCTACGTCAAGGAGTTGTCAGAGTTTTTGGAAAAGGTAGCAAAGAGCGACTTGTTCCCTTGGGTGAAGAGGCGATGTACTGGTTGCAAGAATATATAAAAGATTCGAGACCGATATTATTAAATGAAATACAAAGCGAAGTCTTATTTTTGAGCACAAGAGCTAAGCAGATGACTCGGCAAACTTTTTGGCACAGACTAAAAAAGTACGCATATGATGCAGGAGTCAGTCAGTCAGTTTCTCCACATATGCTTCGCCATGCTTTTGCAACTCATTTGTTGAATCATGGGGCTGACTTAAGGGTCGTACAGCTACTTCTAGGCCACAGTGATTTATCAACTACCCAAATTTATACACATGTCGCTAATAGCCGCATGAAAGAACTTCATAGCGAGCATCATCCTAGGGGCTAGAGGTAAATATCTATGTTAAAAAAAAATCTTAGTGATATATTTGTGAAATTATTAACATTATGTATTTTTTTGATCTTTTTTTCCGCGATCTCTTGTGCTGAAGAAAATATTCCAGTCGATGTTGTAAAGAAAATTAAATCCAATTTACTACAATCACGTCCGGATTTAAAATTTGATAGTATTGAGAAAACTAAGATTCCTGGATTATATTTAATTAGAGTTGATTCCAATCAATTTTTTTATGTTGAAAAAAATGGAGAATATTTAATAGTTGGGGACATGTATCAAGCAAAATCCTTTGGCTTCGTTGCGGTCGTTGACGAGAGCACATTAGAAATGCGTAAAAATAGTATCAAGAAAGTCCTAAAAAAAAATATGATTATATTCCCGTCGCCAAGCAAAGCTAGAGATATTCTCTATGTGTTTACCGATGTAGATTGTCATTTTTGTCGTAAGTTCCATAACGATGCACTTCCTAATCTTTCATCAGCCGGAGTAGAGGTCCGCTATCTTGCTTATCCAAGGGCAGGCACTAACTCTGAATCCTATAAAAAAATGGCCTCTGCATGGTGTGCTGATGACAAAAATAAAGCTTTATCTAAATTAAAAAATGGTGAAATCATAGATGAGTATATTTGTGATGAAAACCCTATTTCTAATCAAATAGATCTTGGTCAGAAAATTGGAATTACAGGTACACCCGCGATGTTAACGGAAGACGGCACTCTGTTAATGGGCTATCGACCAGCAAATAAGTTACTGGAAATTATAGCCAATCACTAACCTTATTGATCAACCTTCGATGTTTATTCCTTAAAAAAATAGATGCCGATAAAGCTAATTTGATTGCGGGTTATTATATGCGAACTTCTTGATAGGGATAGATTATAATATGTTAAGTGACTAATTAAATTCATATCTAAGCTGAATGTATTTCTACTTAGATGTATAAATTAACTTAAAAGTTAGGGCGAATAAATTGAAATCTGTAAATATCGGAATATGCGGCTTAGGTACGGTTGGCCGAGGAACAATAAATGTACTTAAACGTAATTCTCAAAAAATAAAAGATCGACTTGGTTGTGAGATTCTATTAAATCATATTGGATCTAGAACTACTCCAAATGATTTTGATTTAAAAGGAGTCAGTTTTAATCAAGATGTTTTCGCTATAGCCGATAACCCTAAAATCGATATTCTTGTGGAGCTGATAGGTGGTACTTCAGTTGCAAAAGACTTAGTTTTAAAAGCAATTGAAAATGGAAAACATGTCGTAACTGCCAACAAGGCATTAATTGCTGAACATGGAAATCAGATCTTCCAGGCGGCAGAAAAAAAAGGAGTTACCGTTGCGTTTGAGGCTGCTGTAGCCGGAGGTATCCCAATTGTAAAAGCTCTTCGTGAAGGTTTAGTAGCTAATAATATAGAATGGGTAGTAGGGATTATTAATGGAACCTCCAATTTTATATTGACTGAAATGAGAGATAAAAATAGGACTTTTCCAGATGTTTTGAAAGAAGCAAAAAATCTTGGATATGCTGAGGCTGACCCAACCTTCGATGTAGAGGGTGTAGACGCTGCACATAAGTTGGCAATATTAGCTTCATTGGCTTTTGGGCATACATTTCAGTTCGATAAAATCTTTACAGAAGGAATTACAAAAATTGAACCTCAAGATGTAGCATATGCTGAACAACTAGGCTATTGCATTAAGCATTTAGGTATTGCTAGAAAAGTTGAAACAGAAGTTGAGTTACGCGTACACCCAGTACTAATACCTAAAGAATCCTTAATAGCTAATGTTGACGGAGTGATGAATGCAGTTTTAGTGAAAGGTGATGCTGTAGGGCCGACTATGTATTATGGACCAGGCGCAGGAGCTGAGCCGACTGCATCTGCGGTGATTTCAGATATTTGTGATATCGCGCGAACAATTGAATCTAAACCAGAGCAGCGTATTGCACCTTTTGGTTATAAATATGATAACTTGAAAGACGTTACTATTTTGCCTATATGTGAAGTAAGGACTGCTAGTTATATGCGTGTAACTGCTTTGGATGTGCCTGGTGTTTTAGTTAAGATAACCAAGGCGTTAAGCGAGGAAAATATAAGTATTGAAGCGATCATTCAGAAAGAACCTGCCGCAGAAAAAAATCATGTCCAGCTAATTCTTTTAACTAATAATACAATTGAAAAATATATTGATGCGGCGATCAATAAAATTGAAGCTTTAGATGTAACAAAAGGAGATATAGTCAAAATAAGGGTTGAATCATTAAATTAATTCAACTAGCTGTGTTTATGACTTAATCACAAAAGAAGCGGTTATAAGTTAAGTAGGTAATTATTGTGAAATATGTGAGTACACGAGGAAAAGCTCCAATCTTATCTTTTGAAGAAGCAATGCTAGCTGGTTTAGCTAGTGATGGTGGTCTATACGTACCAGAAAAAATTCCAAATTTTTCAAAAGAGGAAATCTCTTCTTGGTCTGATCTAACATACGAAGAATTAGCTTTTAAGATAATGTCACCATTTATTGATGGGGAAGTACCAGATGATGATTTAAGATTACTCATAAAAAAAACTTATAGTACCTTTAGGCATAAAGCTATCGCGCCGCTTGTGCAAACTGCACGCAATGAATTTATTCTTGAGCTTTTTCACGGACCTACGTTGGCATTTAAAGATTTTGCACTTCAGTTCCTTGGTAATCTAATGGATTACGTGCTGAAAAAAAGAAATCAGAGAGTTGTTGTGATGGGCGCAACATCCGGGGATACAGGTTCTGCTGCAATTGAGGGGTGCCGTCATAGCAAGCATTTGGATATTTTCATACTCCATCCTCATAATCGAGTGTCTGAGGTCCAACGCAGACAGATGACAACTGTTCTTCAGGATAATGTTTTTAATATAGCTTTAGATGGAAACTTTGATGATTGTCAGAATATGGTAAAAAATAGCTTCAGTGACCAGACTTTTTTGCCAAAAGATAGACAACTTGTAGCAGTTAACTCTATTAATTGGGTCAGAATTATGGCTCAAATCGTATATTATTTTTATGCAGGACTAGCACTCAATTCGCCACATCGTCGAGTATCCTTTTCAGTTCCCACTGGAAATTTTGGCGATATATTTGCGGGTTATCTCGCTAAACAAATGGGTTTACCCATTGATCAGCTTGTTATTGCTACAAACTCCAACGATATCCTTCATCGGTGTATTAGCAATAATGATCTGAGTATTAAAACCTTAGTTCAAAGTTTATCCCCATCTATGGATATTATGGTCTCTAGCAATTTTGAGAGAATGCTCTTTGATCTTCATGACCGCGATGGAAGAATGATAAATAATCTGATGTCTGATTTTAAATCAAAAGGTAAGCTAGTTTTAACAGATGCAGTGCTCGCTAAAGCTCGGAAATTATTTTCAAGTTATCGGTTAGACGATGATAGTATGACAAATGTTATGTCTGATATTTGGAAAACGTCCGAGTATATCGTAGACCCGCATACGGCTATAGGTGTTGAAGCTGCAAGAAGAACAATCAGCCATAGAGGTGCACCTGCTATATGCCTATCTACAGCACATCCAGCGAAATTTCCAGAATCATCCCGTAAAGCTGGATTTGAAAATGATCCTGAGCTACCACCGCATATGACAGACCTGTTTGATAGAAAGGAAAGGTATACCATCCAGGCAAATAATATCCAAGACATACAAAAGTTTATCGCTGAGAATATTTCTTAAATTTATGGACCTACAGGAATACATTTTTAAACTAAAAAATCTTCCAGAGAACGTTTCATTTGAAGATACAGTTTTTATTATTGATATATATTATATTTTTAAGCCAACAGAATTCAAAAATGCAGAGATTTTAAATAATATAGATGAAAATAATGGGTCATGCAAAATATTCGCTTTTGGCCTTTTAAATAAACTAAACGAGTCCGAGGTTATCCATTGTTTTGGTGATTATTATCGAAAGGATGTCTTAATGGATCCTTTTGGTGTCAATCATCAAAATATAAGAAGTTTTATTAAAAATGGGTGGTCAGCTATTCAGTTCGAAAAAGAAGCTTTAAGTTTAAAAATTTCTTAAATTTTAACTAAAAAACTTCATCAGAGATTACTAGAATGGATATAAAAGATGAGGCAAGAAAATATTTGATGACTTTTTTGCTAAAAATGTTGAAAGATAATTACTCACAAAATGAATTGGAAAATCTTTTTATTCTTAAATATCAAGATGCTGATCTCGAAGATATAAGACAAGAAATTATGAAGATTGTTAATCCGACAGGAAAGTCTAGTATTGAAGATATACGAATGATTAGATCCGACCAAAAGTCTAAGATAAAAGAAATATTAGTAGACCTAGAGTCCATATCAGTCAATAAGTTATAGTTCAAGCTAACTGTTTCACAGGACGTTATATTGATAAAAAACTCTAAGCCTAAAAAAAATCTAAAATTACGCAAAGTGGATTTTAAATCTAGTAATTTTGATAATAATTATCCTGATTTTCTTAAAAGAATTTATATAGGTCGTGGAATTACCAATGAGGAACAGTTAGATTACTCTTTAAAAAAACTGCATCCCCCAAAAGGATTTAAGGGTTTAGATGAAAGCATAAGCCTCTTAGAGGAAGCATTAAATCACCAGCAGCGTGTGTTAATAGTTGGGGATTTTGATGTTGACGGTGCGACAAGCACTGCACTTATGATATTAGCATTAAGTGCAATGGGAATGAAAAATATAGATTATATCGTTCCTGATCGTTTCAAATTTGGTTACGGCCTTACTCCTGAGATTGTCACGTTAGCAAATAAATTTAAACCAGATCTGCTTATTACAGTTGATAACGGTATATCAAGTATTAGTGGTGTTTTAGCCGCAAAAGAAGCAGGGATGAGGGTCTTGATAACAGACCATCACTTACCAGGATTAAATTTACCAATTGCAGATGCCATCTTAAATCCTAATCAGCATGGTTGTGATTTTCCATGTAAAAATTTGGCAGGTGTGGGTGTTGTTTTTTATTTATTAATAGGCTTCAGATCTAGATTACGTAATATCGGTTGGTTCGATAGCCAAAAAATCACAACTCCAAATATGTCTCAATGGCTGGATCTAGTGGCTCTTGGAACTGTGGCGGACGTTGTGCCACTTGACTACACCAATAGAATTCTGGTTCATCAAGGTTTGTTACGAATACGGTCTGGAAAATTAAGGCCAGGAATACAAGCGTTGTTAACTTTGGCAGATAAAGACCATAAAAAACTTATAGCGAGCGACCTAGGTTTTGCAGTTGGACCAAGATTGAATGCTGCTGGAAGATTAACTGATATGAGTATTGGTATAGCCTGCCTTTTAGAAAATGATAACAGCGCTGCAAAAAAATATGCAATACAGCTTGAACAACTTAACCTAGAGAGAAGAAGTATTGAAGTTAATATGCGAGAAGAAGGATTAGAAATTTTAGAAAAAATTAATATGAATGACATAGATCTGCCTTGGGGTATTTGTTTATTTGATAGTAACTGGCATCAAGGAGTTGTGGGTTTACTTGCTTCTAGAATCAAAGATCATCTCCATCGACCAGCTGTTATCTTTGCAGAAACTGGAGGGGAGAAAGAAAAAAAAGAATACAAAGGTTCCGCTAGATCCATTCCTGGGTTTCATATTCGAGATGCATTGGAAGCTGTTGCAACAGCTCATCCAGGATTAATAAATAAGTTTGGTGGGCATGCGATGGCTGCTGGACTCAGCCTGGATCCAAATAAATATACTTTATTTGAAAAAGCCTTCGACAAAGAAGTTAGAAGCCGGATGACGACATCTGATCTTGAAGCTTTGATGTTAATAGATGGTGTTCTTTCTACAGAAGAGCTAAGCCTAGAAAATGCATTATTAATTAGAGGCTCGGGTCCATGGGGGCAGCAATTTCCCGAGCCGCTATTCGTTGGAGATTTTTATATTTTAAGTCAGCGCGTAGTTGGTAAAAAACATATAAAATTAGTGCTTTGTCTAGATTGTGATAAACAAGAAAAACTTAGTGCCATTGCATTCAATGTTAGCTCAGATGATATTGAGGAATATAAAAAAGAAAAAATAAATATTGTATATAAAGTAGATGTTAATTTTTGGCAGGGAAGAGAATCGTTACAACTAATAATAGAGACCCTCATTTACTAGCTTCCAATTCAATCCACCTCTCTGAGGCCAAATCAAGTGCTTTTTGTTTCTCGTTTAAAGCATCTAAGAGGGGTTTTGTTTCGGTATAAGGTTTGAGGTAAAACTCTGACCTATTGGTTTCATTCTGAAGTTTAGCCAGCTCAAGTTCTAACTTCTCAATCATAGCTGGGAGCATATCAAGCTCGCGTTTGAGTTTATAGCTAAGCTTAAGTGGAATCTTTTTTTCTGCACTCTTGTAATCAGAGCGATTTGATATTTTTCCTATTTGTTTTCGATTATTTTTTTGATGATCCGTTATGTTTAGTTCTTTGCCACGATTTTCCCAATCGGTATAACCGCCTAGATATTCTTGTATATTACCTCTATCTTCAAATACGAGGACACTTGTCACTACGTTATCAAGAAACTGACGATCATGGCTGACAATAATTAATGTTCCAGCGTACTCTACAAGTTTTTTTTCCAAGACCTCTAGCATTTCAATATCCAGATCATTAGTTGGTTCGTCTAAAACTAGAAAATTTGTTGGTTGGGTAAATAATTTTGCTAAAATAACCCTATTTCTTTCGCCACCAGAAAGAGCTTTAACAGGAGTCATAGCTCTTTTTGGCGAAAATAAAAAATTCCGCAAATAACCTATTATATGCCGGTCTTTACCGTTAATTTTTATGTACTCTTTGCCATTTCCAACATTTTCAGCAATAGTTTTTTCAGTGTCTAATTCACGATGTATTTGATCAAAATAACCTATGTTTAAATTAGTCCCTAGTTTTACAGAACCGTTATTAGGAGGGATCTGTTCTAAAAGAATCTTGAGTAGTGTTGATTTACCAACACCATTATTTCCAATTAGACCTATACGATCACCTCTGCGTATCTTGAGACTAATATTATTGAAAAGCTTTTCATCTCCATACCCATGTGAAAGTTTTCGGGCTTCAATAACTTTCTTTCCAGACTTTTCCGATGACTCAATACTTATCCTAGCTTTTCCTTGGCGAGTAGAGCGCTGTATACGCTCTTCACGCATAGCAGTTAATGCACGAACACGACCTTCATTTCTTGTACGCCTTGCTTTGATGCCTTGACGAATCCAGACTTCCTCTTCTGCAAGTCGTTTATCAAATAAATCATTTCGCACTTGCTCATTTTCAATTGCCTTTTCTTTCAAAAATAGATAATTGTTATAAGTTCCAGGCCAGCTTATCAGTTTACCCACCTCTATTTCTACAATACGTGTTGCAAGTTTCTGTAAAAAATTTCGGTCATGAGTAATAAATATTACGCTCCCTTGATAGCTTCGTATTTTATGTTCTAGCCATTCAATTGTACTTATATCAAGATGGTTAGTGGGTTCATCTAATAGTAATAGATCCGGATTAGATACTAATGCTTTTCCGAGAGCCACCCTTCGTCGCCATCCACCAGATAGATCGGCTAGTGCCTTATTGGCAGGCAAATTTAACTGACTTATAATCGTTTCAACTTGCTGTGTAATGTTCCAGCCGCCACCAGCATCAATTTGAGCCTGAAGTTGGTCTAAGTGGTTCATCGCCTGCTTACCCATATTTTTTTTTGAGGCTTCATTGAAAAGATCTATAAGTTTTTGCTGATCAGATAACCCTTCTTTAACCACATCAAAAACTTTACGATCTACCGCAGAAGGAAGATTCTGGTCTAGCTGACTAATTCGTAAATGCTGTCTAAGATGAATTTCACCAGAATCAGGGATAATTTCTTGATTAATTATTTTTAGTAGCGTAGATTTTCCAGCACCATTTCTTCCTATTAGACAAATTCTTTCTCCAGACTCTACAGAAAAATTTGTTTTTCGAAGTAGTGGAATATCACCAAATTCAATAGATATATCATCAAGACGGATTAAGCTCATAATTATTCTATTGTTCACATAGTTGGCTATATTGAAATTGCATGGATTTTAACAGAATTTTAAAATTTTGTGCCAATATGCAAATAAATTCTCGCAATAGTTTCATCTTTAACTGAGAGCTATTTCACTGAAATAATATACATCAACCCAATCTAAATTTAAGTAGCTGGAGAAGGCGTTAATATTCCGATAGAATTCTATTTCTCATTTCATTCTTGGATATCTAAATTAATGGAAATAAATCCGATAAAAAACGTCTTAAAAGATCTTCAAGAAAGAACCGATGTGCTTCGGGGGTACCTTTGACTATAGTAATAAAAAAGATCGTCTTGATGAGGTTGAGTTAGAGTTGAGTGATCCTGAAGTTTGGGGAGACTCTATGCGTGCAAAAAATCTTGGACGTGAAAGGTCGTCTCTGCAGCTTATTGTTGAAACTATAGATACGTTGGACGTGGGAATTTCTGACGCTTTTGAATTATTAGAAATAGCATTTATTGAAAAAGATATTGATACTGTTCAGGAGATAGAGTCAGATCTAAAAGTGCTCACAAAAGGACTAGTTAAGCTAGAATTTAGTAGAATGTTTTCAGGTCCGATGGATCCTAATAATGCATACCTAGATATTCAGTCAGGCTCTGGTGGTACCGAAGCCCAAGACTGGGCAGAAATGGTTCTACGTATGTATCTTCGTTGGGGAGAAATGAAAGGCTTCCGCACAGTTCTTGAAGAGGTTTCCTCAGGAGATGTAGCTGGTATAAAAAGTGCTACGATTCATTTTGAGGGCGAGCATGCATTTGGGTGGCTTCGAACAGAAACTGGTGTTCATAGGCTTGTTAGAAAGTCACCGTTTGATTCCGGAAGTCGTAGGCATACTTCTTTTTGCTCTGTTTTCGTTTCTCCAGAGATTGATGACGATATTGATATCGAAATTAATCCTTCAGATGTGCGAACAGATACATACAGAGCAAGCGGCGCTGGTGGACAGCATATCAATAAGACAGATTCAGCTGTAAGGTTAACTCATATTCCAACAGGAGCAGTAGTACAATGTCAAAGTGAGCGTTCTCAGCATCAGAATCGCGAAAACTGCTGGAAAATGTTGAGAGCAAAACTTTATGAGCAAGAAATGCTGAAGCGCAATGAGGCTGCTCAGGTGTTAGAGGACTCAAAATCAGATATCGGTTGGGGTAGTCAAATTCGTTCATACGTTCTCGATGACCAGAGAATTAAAGATCTGCGAACAAATATTCAGACTAGCAATTGTAGTTTGGTTTTAGATGGGCACTTAGATGAGTTTATAGAGGCATCTTTGAAAGCAGGTTTGTAAAATTAAGTATCATAGTTGAAAATACAGCCATATAAATTTAATTCACGAGTACTAATTTGGTTAAAAAAATGAGTAAAGAGTTAGAGCAAAACGAAAATAAGCTTATTGCTGAAAGAAGAGCTAAGTTAGCAAAAATTCGTGAGCAAGCCATTGAAAATAACACGAACCCTTTCCCAAATAATTTTTGTAGAAAAAATCTAGCAGATAATTTACAAAAAAAATACTCACATAAATCAAAGGAAGAGCTAGAATCCTCAAATCAGGTGGTAAGTGTTGCTGGCAGATTGATAAGAAACCGTGGTGCTTTCATGGTGATTCAAGATATGTCTGGAATCATGCAGTTATATGTAGTTAAGGGGGCTAGATCTTTTGTAAAAAACCTAGATCTTGGAGATATTGTTGGTGTTAGTGGAGTTCTACATAAATCAGATAAGGGAGATCTGTATGTTAGCATGGATAATAATTATCTTTTAACAAAGTCTCTGAGACCTTTGCCTGATAAACATCATGGCTTATTAGATAAGGAGATGAGATATAGGCAGCGTTATGTCGACTTAATTGTTAATCCTGAATCTCGTGACGTATTTAAAGTTCGCACAAAAGTAATTAATTTTATACGTTCTTATCTCAATAAAAAAAATTTTATGGAAGTCGAAACACCCATGCTCCAAGTCATCCCAGGGGGAGCGGCTGCGCGCCCATTTGTCACCCACCATAATGCCTTGGATCTTGATATGTATTTACGTATAGCACCAGAACTATATCTAAAAAGATTAGTTGTTGGTGGTTTTGAGCGTGTATATGAGATAAACCGTAGCTTTCGTAATGAGGGTTTATCAACTCGGCATAATCCTGAATTCACAATGCTCGAATTCTATCAGGCCTACTCAAACTATACTGATTTAATGAATATGACTGAAGATATGTTGCGAGGTTTAATTACTTCAGTGCTGGGTAGCTTAAGCGTCATAAGTACCTCTAAAAACAGGGAAGGTGAGATTATTGAGGAGAAAGAGTATGATTTTTCAAAACCTTTTGGAAGGATGTCAGTTTTTGAATCTATATTAAGATTCAACCCAGATATAGATGCCCAAAAACTAAGCCAAGAAACTGCAGCACGCTCTATTGCCTCTGATCTAGGTATTCCGCTAAAAGATACATGGGGATTGGGAAAAATTCAAATTGAAATTTTTGAAAAAACAGTAGAACATTTATTAGATAACCCCACGTTTATTACTGAATATCCAACAGAGGTATCACCGCTTGCTCGCCGTAGCGATAATAATTCATTTGTAACCGATCGATTTGAGTTTTTTGTTGGGGGAAAGGAGATAGCTAATGGATTTTCTGAACTTAATGATGCAGAAGATCAAGCTTCAAGATTCAGTCAGCAGGTGGCTGAAAAAGACGCTGGTGATGAAGAAGCCATGCATTATGATTCAGATTATATCAGAGCCCTAGAGTACGGTCTTCCACCGACAGCAGGAGAGGGTATAGGTATCGATCGTTTAGTGATGCTTCTAACTGACTCATCGTCGATAAGAGACGTCCTTTTATTTCCTCACATGCGTTCAGAGTAAATTATTGGAATTTTGCAATCTTATCCAAATAGATGAATCTAAATACTAATAATTTTTTCTTTCTGCTGTATAATTTTTGTATAATTTTTTTCTAATTCATTTAGTCGATTTTTTTCAATGTCTACAATTTTTTTTGGAGCTTTGCTCGTAAAAGATTTATTTGCTAACTTACCTTTTATGCGCAGTAAATCGTCTTCAATTTTAGCTAGCTCTTTATTTAGTCTTTTTATTTCCTCATCTTTATCAATTAATCCTGCCATAGGCACAAGAATTTCCAACTCTCCAATTAATGCTGTTATTGAGGCTGGCGCTTCCTCACTGCAATCAAGCCAAATTATCTTATCCAAGTGAGCCATTTTAGCTAAATAAGCCCTGTTTTCACTTAGACGATATTTATCCTCACTAGAGCCATTTCGCAGATAAACAGTTAATAGCTTTGCGGGTGATATATTCATCTCACCACGAATGTTACGAATTCCAACTACAGCTTTTTTTAGCCATTCGATATTAACAGTAGCTTCGTTATCTATAAGTTTTTTATTTTCTGTAGGATAGGACTGCATCATAATGGTTTCACCTTCTTCATCTACTAGTGCTTTGAGCTGCTGCCATATTTCTTCTGTAATAAAGGGCATAAATGGATGAATCATTTTGAGGGTGGTCTCTAGTACTCTTATCAAGGTTCTACGGGTCCCAACCTTTAATTCTGTAGCGATATCATCGCCCCAGAGTACTGGTTTGGATAACTCCAGATACCAATCGCAGTATTCATTCCACATAAACTCATAAATAGCTTGTGATGCTAAATCAAATCTATAGTTTTCAATAGCATCCGCCACTTCTTTTTTTACTTGTTGTAATCGACTAATAATCCAGCGGTCTGGTAATGATAGCTGGTAATTTCTATGATTATTTTGACCGCAATCTTGACCCTCTGTGTTCATCAAAACATAACGCGCGGCATTCCATATCTTATTACAGAAGTTGCGAAAACCTTCAATTCTCCCAACATCAAAATTTATATCTCGTCCTGTGGATGCAAGAGAGTAGTATGTAAAGCGAAGCGCATCTGTTCCATAGGCCTCTATTCCTTTTGAGAACTCTTTCCGAGTTTGTTGTTCAATTTTTTCACGTAGCTTTGGTACCATCATTCCCGAGATTCTTTTTTTAACTAATGGCTCTAGTTCAATACCATCAATTAGATCTATAGGGTCAAGTACGTTACCTTTTGATTTAGACATTTTTTGTCCATGACTATCGCGAACTAGACCGTGAACAAAGACTGTTTTAAATGGAATATCATCTACAAAATATAAACTCATCATGATCATTCTGGCGACCCAAAAGAAAATAATATCAAAACCAGTGACCAGTACACTGGTAGGATGATACTTTTCTAAAAATTGGTTAATTTCTGGCCACCCAAGCGTCGCAAAAGTCCAAAGACTTGAAGAAAACCAGGTGTCTAAGACGTCACTATCTCGCCTTAGCTTTATATTACCAAGATTATTTCTTACTCGAACTTCTTCCTCGGATTTTCCAACATACACATTTTCTTTATCATCATACCAGGCGGGTATTTGATGCCCCCACCAAAGCTGACGTGATATACACCAATCTTGAATATCGCGCATCCAAGAAAAATACATATTTTCATATTGCTTTGGAACAAATTTGATATCTCCATTTTCTACTGCAGCTACCGCTTTCTTAGCTAAAGGAGATGTTTTTACATACCATTGATCAGTTAAGTAAGGCTCTATGATTACACCAGATCTATCACCTCGTGGGATTTTAATTATATGAGCATCAATTTTTTCAAGTAATCCGAGGCTATCTAAATTAGATATAATTTCTTTTCTTGCATCGAACCTTTCCATTCCAACGTATGCAAGTGGAACATTTTTATTTAACCGAGCATCATCATCAAATATATTTATTACAGGTAAATTATGACGTTTCCCCATCTCGTAATCATTGAAATCGTGTCCTGGAGTTATTTTCACACAACCTGTACCAAAATCTTTGTCAACGTAGTCATCAGCTATTATTGGAATTTCACGATTAACAAGGGGTAGAATAACGTTTCTTCCTATGAGGTGTTTATATCTTTGATCTTCAGGGTTAACTGCAACTGCTACGTCACCCAGCATAGTTTCAGGACGCGTAGTAGCAACAGTTAAATATTCATTTCCTGTAGATAGTGGATAATTAAAGTGCCATAAACTTCCATTTTCTTCCTCTGAAATTACCTCTAGGTCAGACACAGCAGTATGTAATTTTGGGTCCCAATTGACGAGTCTTTTTCCTCTATATATTAAATTATCCTCGTACATTTTAATGAAAGCGTCTTCAACAGCCCTAGAAAATCCATCGTCCATAGTGAACCGTTCTCTTGACCAGTCGACCGATGCCCCTAGACGACGCAGCTGCTTCGTAATAGCCCCCCCTGACTCATTTTTCCATTCCCATACTTTTTTGATAAATGCGTTTCGACCTAAATCGTGACGGGTTACGTTTTCTTGGTTCAAAAGTCGCTCTACTACCATTTGTGTAGCAATTCCAGCATGATCCGTTCCAACCTGCCATAATGTATCGTTACCTTTCATTCGTTTATAACGTATCAAAGCATCCATTATGGCCTCTTGAAAGCCATGCCCCATATGAAGATTCCCAGTAACATTAGGGGGAGGAATTGCTATACAAAAAGATGGAGAACCATTTTCTGTGGGCTTGAAATACCCACGGTTTTCCCAGATGTCATACCATTTAGTTTCTATATTTTTGGGGCGATAAGTCTTTTCCATGAGCTCTCATTTTATTGTTAAAAAGAGGTAAAACAGCTTATTGATAGTGATTAGCACAAATACAGAATTCTTATAGTTCTAAATTATAAATGGATCCGCATGTCAGAGTCGATTAACTTCTGGTAATAAGCTAATTTTTACTTAATTATTCACAGTTAAATCATGGTATGTAATAGGGTAACCACGACTCTGATAAAAACTATATTGTTTTCTTTTATTATTAATAACTTCTTGTTCATCATAAACAATTTCAATAACTTTCTGAAATCTTGAAAACCACCCCGGTGTGGAACTATCTGACAGGTTAATAAGCAATTGATCATGTTTTCCGGGATTGAGTTCGTGATTGATAGCAATAGCTGATGATGGTTCGCTTTCAATATCGTGAGGAATGAAAGATACAGTATCGAAGCTCCATAATCTCTCATCAATTCTTTTCGATATACTTTCTTCCGGTGTACTTATTAATACAGAAATTTTTTTCTGGTAAGCTTTATTTACTAATTGGCAGACAAATAATAACAATGAATTATAGTCACCTTTTATGCGATAAAAAATAATATTAGTCATTATTGGCTTCTTCTATTAGAAACTGACATAACAAAGGAACCGGCCTACCCGTTGACCCTTTACTACTTCCACTCTTCCAAGCTGTTCCCGCTATATCTAAATGGGCCCATTTGTACTCTTTTGCGAATCGTGCAAGAAAACAAGCAGCAGTAATTGTTCCGGCTAAACGACCACCAAGATTAGCCATATCGGCAAAATTACTCTTGAGTTGAGCATCATATTCACTCCAAATTGGAAGACGCCAAATTCTATCAGAGCTTGTTTGACCTGCAATTTCCAGTTTTTTTGCAAGAATATCATCATTGCTCAATAGGCCTGATGCATGACTCCCTAGAGTCATTACGCATGCTCCTGTTAAAGTCGCAATATCTATTACGTTTTTTGGCTTAAATCGAGCTGCATAGGTTAAAGCATCGCATAAGATCAACCGACCCTCTGCATCGGTATTTAGAATCTCAATAGTTTGTCCTGACATACTTTTTACGATATCACCAGGCTTTATGGCATTGCCTCCTGGCATATTTTCTACAGCAGGTATCACCCCAACCACGTTAACATTTAGGCCTGTGTCAACGAGCATAGAAAAAACACCCAATACAGAGGCTGCACCGCACATATCATATTTCATTTCATCCATCGCAGCACCGGGCTTGAGGCTGATGCCGCCTGAATCAAAAGTGACACCTTTTCCTACTAGTACAATGGGCTTATCTCTTTCCTTAGTGGAGCCATCATATTTAAGGACAATCATTTTTGCAGGTTGTTTAGTCCCAGCTGTTACTGATAGCAAAGAATGCATACCAAGCTTTTTCATTTCCGCTTCATTTATTATCTTACAGCTTAATTGAGAATGACTCATCGCAAGCTTTTTTGCTTCTTTTGCTAAAAAGGAGGGCGTGCATATATTTCCTGGAAGATCCCCTAGATATTTTGATAAATTTATACCTTTTGATACTGACAAACCTAATTTACATGCATCTTTTATTTCTTTTAATTTTTGATTTGATGGTACAGCAAGTAGGACTTTTTTTAGAGAATAATTAGTCTTCACTATAGTTTTTAGTGAATCTGAAAAATAACTCTGCTCACCCAGTACCTGAGAAATTTTTTGCGCTTGCCAAACATCATTTCTGCCACTGACAATGATATCTTGAAGCTCGATTACAGCATCCTTGACAGGTAGATCTTTAAGCTTAAATCCGATACTTTTGGCGAGACTTAAAAACATTTGCTCATTTAGTATTTCGCTACCACTACTGACTATTAACAATCTTTGTGCTTCTAAACCATCTGGATAATTGATCGTTATTGAGCTGCCTAATTTTTTTTGAATATCTCCGCTTTCTTGGAGTTTTGTTATGAACTCAATTATAGTAGGACCTAAATATTGGGCTGAGTTATTCATATCAGATTGCGGATTATTATGTTTGTCATATTTGTTGCTGAGAACTAGCACTAGACATTCAGTTTTCTTAGAACGAAGATCGCATTTAGTTGCATTAAGTTGCATTTTTTCTCCAAAGTTTAGTTGGTTAGGTATTTGAATAAACGTACACTTAGTAGTAATAAATTTATTTATATATATTAAAGCATAATAGGAATCTTTCTATTGCTAATTTTTCGATATCTTGCACGTGATTTTTTGAGTTCTGCTTCTGCAGTCACAATAGTGCTATTAATGATTGTTATGAGTGGCCGATTTGTAAAATACTTGGCGGAAGCTGCTGCCGGTGATATGGATGCAGGTATTCTTTTTGCCTTGATAGGCTACCGTTTACCTGGGTTTTTAGAATTAATCATACCCTTGGCATGTTTTTTGGGTATTCTTTTAGCTTATGGGCGCTTATATGTTCAAAGTGAAATGACAGTAATGATTGCATGCGGAATGAGTCAAACTAAATTAACTTTATATACGCTAGTTCCGGCATTTATAGTAGCAATTTTGTCATCTTACTTGAGTCTTTTTGCTACCCCAGACGGCGCCCGTAATGTTGAAGCTTTGATTTCAGGCCAAAATGAAAGAGGAGATTTAGATGGTATGAATGCAGGTCACTTTTATCCAATTCAAAAAGGTAAGGGTGTTACATACACAGAAGAAATAAATAAAGAAGGTTTGATGTCCGACGTTTTTCTTGCTGAACATCATCCTGATTCTGAATATGGAGACCAATTAATTCTAACTGTATCGAAAACTGGAGAACAAAAAAATTCAGATGACGGTATGGATTATCTTGTTTTAAAGGATGGTTACCGTATCGAGGGAATCCCAGGGCAGGCAAATTATAAGATAACTCGTTTTGAAGAATACGGACAATCTATGAAAAAACAGGCTCCTGATAGGCGCAATAGAAAGAAATATCAGATACTTACTACTTCAGAATTAATGCTCGCCAAAGAGCCAGAACAGGTGGCTGAGTTGCAGTGGCGTTTTTCTGTTCCAATTTTAGTGTTAGTAATGAGCTTAATAGCTATTCCATTAAGTAAAACGAACCAAAGGCAGGGTAGATTTTCTAAAATGATCCCAGCAATCTTAATATATATGGTCTATTTGGTGATGCTTAACAGTGCAAGAAGTGCGTTAGAGGAAGAATTAATCCCAACTTTCATTGGATTATGGTTCGTGCATTTTTTATTCTTTATTATAGCTATATTGCTACTTTACTTTCCTTCTATAAAGCTTTGGATAAAGCACAATACTCCATTGGTGAGACGATGAAAAATCTAATTTTCTTTGCTAAGTTAAAGAAGACCTGGATTTTTTTAGCGACTAAGTTAAAGTTTATGCGAGCTTTAATATTAGAAATATTTGAGAATTTTTTATCCTCCTCTAAAAAAATACCATCATTAATCTTATCCAAAATTAGATTATTGGGTAAAGACTGCTCTAATCTTGTTCTGTTTATAAGGGAAGAAGATATATCGATAAAGAGACTAATATTTTTCGTTAGAAATTTACCCTCTTATATCATCAAAGATCTGAAATCTATGAGTAGAATATCCTCCTATATATCGGTTTCAGTAATTGGAGCTGTAGGCTTAGCGCTATTAATAATTGTAGCCCTTGACACCGTTGGCTCTATGATAGATGGAGCTGGTGATGTAACCAAAGAATATAATTTCTTCCAAGTCTTGATTTATGTTGCCTTGACGACACCAGGAAGGATATATGAGTTTCTTCCAACAGCAGCGCTCATTGGTTGTCTCGTAGGTTTGGGTGGTTTGGCTAATAATTCTGAATTAATGGTTATTAGGGCGGCAGGGGTTTCTGTTTTACGCATAGTCTGGATGGTCCTTAGACCTATCTTATTACTTGTCGTAATTGGAGTGATGTTTGGAGAGTATATAGTCCCTCATAGCGAAAAATATGCTGAAAGCAGACGTATGTTACTGACAAAAGGAAAAGTATCACAAGGATCTGCCAGCGGTCTTTGGAATAAGGAGGGAAATGAATTTACGCATATTGAATCAATTTTTCCTGGCGGTGAATTATTTGGCGTCACTCGCTATGAATTTGATGACAACCATGTATTAAAAAAGGCTAGTTTTGCTGATAAAGCGTCTTTTCAAAATGGTACTTGGGTGGAGGAGTTTGGAGCTGCGACTTATTTTGAGGCTAATAGCACTAGAGTAGAAAATTTTATTCAGAGAATTTGGACTACGGAATTATCACCTGAGTTGCTCAACATTGCCTCTCTTCCATCTGAATCTTTATCTATGAGAGATTTAAACAAGCATTCTAGCTACTTGAACGATCAGGGGCAAAATGCCTCAAGGTATGAGTTAGACTTTTGGCGTAAGGCCCTTCAACCATTCACAATCATAGGTTTAGTGTTGATCGCAAGTTCATTTATTTTTGGTCCACTTAGAAGAGTCTCGATGGGTTATCGCATTTTTGCTGGAGTAGTTGTTGGTATTGTATTTAGGATTAGCCAAGACTTGCTTGGTCCCGCGAGTATGGTATTTGGTTTCTCACCTTTTATTGCAGTTATTTTTCCTGCAATTGTTTGCTCGCTGATCGGTATTTTTTTATTAAGAAAATCTTCTTGATAACGTCGGTTAATGCATAAAATTTTTTATTGCCATACTATATTAGGTTTCTTCGTTGCCACTTTTTTTTATGACCAAAACTATTGTGCCACTTAAAATATCATGAACACATCTGCCTTTTTTATCGATTAAACACCAAAAATAACCGAGGCCAAGAAGTCCAAACGAAATATGGGCAAATAGACACCTAGAAAAGCACTCCATCATCGTCAAATCTTGTTGTTTCTGGCTATACAAATGAAGCTTCCAAGATTTCATTCCAAGGGTTTGGCCTCTGCGAACCCAACACAATACATAAAAATAAATACAGCTCAACCACATGCCAAGAGTAATGAATACTTGAAGAATATTACTTGGCGCTTGCATGGTATCATCGCCTGCAAGCTTTCTTAAAAGAAAAACAATAACTCCAAAAGCAAAAATTATTCCTATGAGCAACATAGAATCGTACAATATAGCCATAAATCTTCGTATTAGATTTGCAGGCTTTTCAAATTTTTTATTTTCTTTGTTCATTTATAAAACTTACCTATTGGCTGTTGCAGCAATTTTTATTAAATATAAATTTATCAGAAATTATCAGCAACCCTGATTATTAGTTATTATATTATCGAATGATTTTTTAGGCTAAAGATCTAAAAAAAATTTACATATATGTTTGAAAGTTTAAAACTAAAGGATTACACCATGAGTTCTATTTTAATACAAAAATCCCATAATATGAGCAATCTGGAACTCCAATTTCTAGTCGAAGATTTAGGCAAAGATCTCCAAAAAAAATACGGTGGTGATTATCAAATTGAGGGTAAGCTAGTGAACTTCATACACAGTGGCGTTGAAGCACGAATCAGTTTTGACGTGTCAGTAATTAGAATTCAAGTTACCTTGAGCTTGATGATGTCAGCCCTCAAAGGAACTATAGAAAAAGAGATTAATTCATATTTAGAAAAAAAAATTTACTAATAATATTTTTTTATTAATCAGTATTAATCACTTATTGCACACTCCAAAAATACGCATTTGTCCGCCCCTATGTCCTACGTCAACATCAAACTTCATTGGAGCAATACCTGTATGAACAACAAATTCTCGGGATACAATTTTGTAGGTAAACATCACTGTTGGATTTCTGGCTTTAATTTGGTGACCATTTCTTTGTATTATATCTAAAGCAATTGAGCCAAAGCCGCTAACACTAGGATTTGTTACAATAATATTATCTCCATTAATTTTAATGTTTACAGTACCCCCAGCAACATCAATAGATCTACCTGCACCTGTTTTGTAAACCTCTTTAACTGGGCAAACATAAAGCTCTTCAGCATAATTTTTTGGACTTAATCCGACAGAAAAAAACACAAAAACCATATACAAATAAATTTTATTCATAAGTTAAAGTCAATCCTGTAATTCATATTATTAGTAATAATAACTTATATAATCAAAATTATCTTTTATTTAAAAATTATCACAATTGTATGACATATTTCTTAATATTTGAGATCTTTGAGATTTAGTTAAGCTTGAATGTCCTATAAGACGTCGGATAAAAATATTTTCCGTAAAGCATATATTTGTTGCAAATAATTATCATTTGCAATCAAAATATATTCAAAGTGAAGTTATTTGTTTTTATGTATAAGAATATGAGCTACATAATAAATTATATACTGAGGTAAAAAAATGAGAATTATGGCGCTTTATTTTTTATCCACAATTTGTAGTAGGGTTGTCGGTCACCCTGATTCGCCTTTGGATGGAACTCGTACAGATACTTTGGCCCTGATCATGATGATCACCGGTATAATCCTTGCAGCCATCGCTTCTTCTTTGATCGTTATTTGAGGCATAACGACTTGATTTTCGTCAAAAAAAGAAAAAAAATTCTTGTAAATGATATCGTAGCGTTTGATATATGTATTAACAGATTTATTGTAAAACGTGTTCAATTTGTTTCCAAAAACTTTATTTCCGTAAAGGGTGATAACCCAAAACTAGAGTCATCAATTTGTGACTCAGATAAAAATACAAAATCAGAAGTTGGAACAGTTGTTATTAAAATAAGCACTAAAATGATGAATTTTCTTGGCAATAAATTTCTTCTACCAAACAAGATTTAATTGTTATAATCATGATAAAATAAATAGGCTTTTCAATAAATTAACAGGAATTAAATATGCGTTTTCCAATAATAATTTTTTCGTTACTTCTATTGGTATCGTTTGGATATGCTGACGGACATGGAGAAAGTTGCAACCTCGAAATTGCAGCAGGCGATACACTTAAATTCGACAAGACAGAATTGCAAATTAGCTCAAGTTGCGAAAAAGTAACAGTTACATTTGCACATACTGGAAAGCTGCCTGCTACTGTGATGGGGCATAACTGGGTGTTATCAAAAACAGCTGATGTGAAACTTATTGCTAGCGATGGTTTAACTGCAGGTGCAAGCAGTGGGTACATTAAAGCTGGCGATGAAAGAGTAATTGCTGCTACAGATATTATTGGTGGTGGTCAGACTACTACTGTGAGTTTTGGAGCTGGACAGTTAAGTTCAGCTGAATCATATACCTTCTTTTGCTCATTCGCAGGACATTCATTCATGATGGCCGGGCCTTTTAAAATAGTAAATTAAACCTTCCTATTTTAATATAATAAATCCTGACTCATTAAGTACTAGATGAGTCAGGATTTATATTAAAGTTATTTATTAATTTTTGATTTAGATACAACATCAACAAGTACAGCAATTACAAGATTTAAAAGTACTATAGCTGTAATAAATACAAATGAAACAAAATATATAAAAGCCCAGGGATGTAAGTCTTGCATTGGTAACATGACAGTTTCCCAACTCGATAGAGTCATAACTTGGATTAATGTTAATAAAGAGATCCCTAAATCTGCCCATCTTGCTGGATCGTCTGTAGAAAATAAAATTGATCCAATCGCTGCATAAATATATAGAATAATAAATAGAATCAACATCACATATCCACATCTAGCTAGAGATTGAAGTAATGCTTCGACTAGTTCTTTAAGCTCAGGAATAATAGATATTATTCTTAGGATTCGAAATATTCTTAAAAGTCTTAAAATTAGAACAGATGATCCAGTGACAGGAATCAGAGAAGCACACACTATGATAGTGTCAAAAAGATTCCATCGGTCCTTGAGAAAAAAAGACTTTTTTTCCTCTCCAAGAAATCTTATTAAAAGCTCAAATAAAAAAAATATAGTTACAAAATAATCTAAAATGATAACTATATTTATGTAGTTATTGCTTATTTCATATGTTTGAAATCCCACTAAAAGTGAGGAGAGAAGAATTATAGAAATTACGATGCTTTGAAATCTTCGGTCATCTTTAATTTCATTGAATTTATAGATCATTGAAAAGTTCCTTCAAGTATCTTCTATTTGAGGCTTGGTAATAATTAGAGTATTAGAATGTATTATACATATAATTGTACCAGAGGCCGGACTCGAACCGGCACGCTTTTAAGGGCGGGGGATTTTGAATCCCCTGTGTATACCAATTTCACCACTCTGGCATGGGACAGGATTATAGCAGTGACTACTCTATAATCAAATTGAGTTATTTTAGCGCCAAGAACACTGGTTATAAGTGTAAATTTCTATTACTCTTGCGACGTTAAAAAAACTAAAGGTTGTTATGAAGCGAGAGTTATTCAATTACAAGTTACCAGCTAACCTTATAGCACACGAGCCAGCCTCTGAGAGAAGGGGCAGTATGATGATGGTGATAGATCAAGAAACAAATGATATAAAACACCGGTCCTTTTCTGAAATTGTTTCTCTAGTTAAGCCAGGAGATCTCATGGTATTTAACAATACCAAAGTTATGCCAGCTAGGATGTTTGGAAAAAAAGATACTGGGGGAAAAATCGAGTTATTAGTTGAAAGATTAATAGATGATCAAACAGTGCTAGGGCACTTGAGAGCTAGTAAATCTCCAAAAATTGGTTCTAAAATCATTTTCGACGGCTGCATTGAAGCATTAATTCAAGAGCGAAGAGAAGATTTATTTATCATTAAGTTTTCTGGTGACCAGTCAGCAATAGATGTATTAGAGTCAAAAGGACATACACCATTACCTCCATATATAGATCGGCCTGATCATGATATTGATAAAGAACGATACCAAACAGTATATGCGAAAATACCTGGCGCAGTTGCGGCCCCAACAGCTGGCCTACATTTTGATTTAGAGATATTAGAGGAGCTGTCATCACTTGGCATTAATATAGCATATGTTACTTTACATGTTGGATCTGGAACCTTTCAGCCAGTGCGAGAAAGTAGTATCTATGATCATGTGATGCACTCAGAGATTATAGATGTACCATTATCTGTTTGTGAGCAGGTTGAAGCTACTCGTAAGAATGGGGGAAGAGTAATAGCTATTGGCACAACAAGTGTTCGATGTTTAGAGAGTGCAGCCTCGGGAGGAAAAATCAGCCCAATGAAAGGTGAGACAGATATATTCATTTATCCAGGTTATAAGTTCCAGATAGTAGATGCAATGGTTACAAACTTTCATCTACCTGAGTCTACACTCTTGATGTTAGTGTGTGCTTTTTCTGGGTATACGAGAATAATGTCTGCTTATGAACAAGCAATAATTAAAAAATATAGATTCTTTAGTTATGGTGACGCCATGTTCTTGATAAATAATCCGGATGCACATCAAGAGCTACCGATTACAGATATATATTTAGGAAAAAACCTAAAATGAGTAGTAATTGTTCTATGAGCTTTAAGCTTAATAGCCAAGATGGTAAAGCCAGGAGAGGCCAGCTGAAATTTCCTCGTGGTAAGGTTGAAACACCAGCTTTTATGCCAGTTGGAACCAGTGGAACTGTCAAGGCCATGTTGCCGAGAGACCTAAAGGAAATTGGTGCACAAATAATCTTAGGGAATACGTTCCACTTAATGCTTAGACCCGGGACCGATGTCATCAAGTTGCATGGAGGCTTGCATGACTTTATGCAGTGGGAAGGACCAATATTAACGGACTCAGGTGGATTTCAGGTTTTTAGTTTAGGGTCTATTCGAAAAATAAGTGAAGAAGGGGTCTCCTTTCGTTCTCCTATCGATGGGAGCCAAATCTTTTTGGATCCAGAAACTTCGATTCAGGTCCAAAAAGATTTAGGAGCTGACATCATAATGATTTTTGATGATTGCACCCCTTATCCAACTTCAAGAAAGGACTCCCAGATATCAATGGAGCTATCCTTGCGCTGGGCTCAGAGAAGCAAGCTTGAACATAATGGTAGTAAAGCTGCATTATTTGGAATTATTCAAGGTGGCATGTATGAGGATTTACGTGAAATTTCTCTAAAGGAGTTAGAAAATTTAGGATTTGACGGCTATGCAATCGGGGGGCTCTCTGTTGGAGAGCCAAAAGAGGATATGCTGAGGATTATTAATAGTACCACTCCAAAAATGCCAAAAAATAAACCAAGATATCTGATGGGTGTGGGTAAGCCTTGCGATCTATTAGAGGCAGTGAAGCTTGGCATTGATATGTTTGATTGCGTGATGCCAACAAGAAATGCACGTAATGGCCACTTATTTACGACCTTTGGTGTAGTTAAAATCAAAAATGCAAAATATCGATATGATACAGATCCGATAGATTCGAATTGTAACTGCTATACTTGTAAAAACTTTAGTCTCGCTTATCTTCATCATCTCGAGAAGTGCAAAGAGATACTGGGTGCACAGCTAAACACAATTCATAATTTACATTATTACCAGTCCCTGATGACAGATATAAGAAACGCCATAGAAAATCAAAGGTTAGATAGTTTCTCAGAAAATTTTTATAAACAGCAAGGGTTATAAATTTATTAATTTCAGGTGAATATACTCTTATTTTTTTAGCTAAGTTTAAAAAATTCTTTTTTTCATAAAGTAAAATTTTACTTTTGTAGCAAATATTTTTATAACAAGCCTCACAAGATCTATCTTTTCAGCCTATAATGAATACATAAACTATATAAGAATAATTTTTTATGAACAATTATCCCATCAGAACGTATCTTTTTATATTAATAATCGTGTTTATAAGTATTGCATTTGCATTACCTAATATTTTTTCTGCCGACCCTGCAATTCAGATTTCTGGTCAGAGTGGAGAAATGGAAATAAACCAATCAGTTATGGATGATATTACGACTGCATTAAAAGATGCTGATATAGATTATTTTGGTACAAAGGTAGATGGTGAAACAGGCATTCTTAGACTGACAGATATCGATCAGCAGCTATATGCTAAACAAGTAATACAAAAAAAACTCGGTTTAGAGTATGTTGTTGCCCTGAATTTAGCACCTACCACACCTGAATGGTTAACCCGTTTTGGAGCCTCTCCAATGAAACTTGGCCTTGATCTTCGTGGCGGCGTACACTTTTTGCTAGAGGTCAATACAGACGAGGCTATAAGCAAACAAATGGATACGATAGTCCGCCAAGTTAGGACTGCTATGCGGGAAGAAAAATTGCGCTATGAGTCTATAAAATTGGTGAAAAGAAAACAGATAGTTGCTGCATTTAAAACCAAAACTGATGCAGATAAAGCAAACAGTATCATCCGACAAAAGTTTACTGGAATAACTAGGGATATTAATGAGGAAAATGGACTCTTTATAATTCGTTCAAAAATGTCAGAGCCGGAGATAAAAAAAATCCAAGACTATGCAATTAATCAAAATCTAACAACACTGCGTAATCGAGTTAATGAGCTTGGAGTATCTGAGCCAGTCGTTCAGCGACAAGGAAAAAATAGAATAGTTGTGGAGCTTCCTGGAGTTCAAGATACAGCTGCTGCAAAGAGGATCATAGGAAAAACTGCAAATTTAGAATTTAGATTAGAAGCAAAACCCGGGTCATCTAATCGTGAAAAATTTTCGTTTAGTGATTCCTATGTCAGGGATAGAGGAATCAAGGATGCCTACCTTAAGCGAACCGTTGTAATAACAGGTGACCATGTTTCAAAAGCCTCTGCAGGATACGATGAAAAAGGAACACCTAATGTTAACATATCTCTGAATAGTCAAGGTGGAGCGAGAATGCATCGTATGACTAGAAATAATATAGGCCAGCGATTGGGCGTTTTGTTTATCGAATACAAAGTACGTACGAAATATAACATTGATAGCGATGGAAAAAAGATTGCTATTTCTGAGCGCTATGTTGAAAAAAAGATTATCAACTTGGCAACCATTCAAAGTGCGCTTGGTGTTGGTTTTCAGATTACTGGGTTAAGCACACCAAGAGAAGCCTCTGAGCTAGCACTATTTTTGAGAGCTGGAGCTATGGCTGCCCCTATGTACTTTGTAGAGGAAAGAACTATTGGCCCGTCTCTAGGCGCAGAAAATATAGTTTTGGGGGTTAAATCTGTATCAATTGGTATGTTTTTAGTTGTCATATTTATGCTTCTTTATTATAAGATATTTGGTCTTTTTGCTAATATTGCTTTAACTTTAAATTTATTAATACTAGTAGCTTTTATGTCAATGCTTGAGGCTACATTAACTTTGCCAGGAATCGCTGGTATTGTTTTAACAGTAGGAATTGCTGTGGATGCAAATGTTCTTATATTTTCCCGAATTAAAGAAGAGATATCTAACGGATTGCCGCCACAGTCTGCGATTAGCGCTGGCTATGATCGCGCTTTCGTATCAATTGTAGATGCTAATGTAACAACCCTTATTGTGGCAGTTATTCTTTTCATTATAGGATCAGGGCCAGTTCAGGGATTTGCAGTGACTCTTTCTATAGGGATTTTAGTGTCAATGTTCACAGCTATAATCGTAACGAGAGCCTTAGTAAATTTGAGTTTCGGTAATCGATCTATTGAAAAACTCAGAATCTAGGAAATTTTGTATGTTTAATACTAATATCATCAATTTTATGGGTCAGCGAAAAATAGCATCCATAGTTTCTGTTTTTCTCGTCTTAGGTTCTATTGTTTCGTTTACCACAAAAGGATTAGTTTTGGGGTTAGACTTCACCGGTGGAACTCAGATTGAGGTAGGCTACCAGGACAAAGCTAATCTAACAGAAATAAGGAATCACTTAGCAGCAGCTGGTTATGAAAATTCTATTGTTGTTCACTTTGGCTCAGAAAAAGATGTTCTTATCAGGATGCAAGACAAACCAGCAGCAGGATTGTCTGATAATGTTTTGAAGGCGTTACGTGCGAGTCAGCCTTCAGTTACTTTAAGGCGAATAGATTTTGTCGGACCGCAGGTTGGTGAAGAGCTGCGAGAGGATGGCGGTTTAGGCATGCTTGTGGCCCTGCTAGTGGTTATGATGTACATAGCCATCCGGTTTCAATATAAGTTTTCTATAGGCGCTGTTGTTGCTTTGATGCACGATGTAATTCTTACACTTGGATTTTTTTCTATAACGGAATTAGAGTTTGATCTAACAGTCTTGGCAGCCGTACTAGCAGTTATAGGTTATTCTCTTAATGATACAATAGTTGTGTCTGACAGAATCAGAGAAAATTTACGCTTACTTCGAGTTTCAGCAGTCGAAGCCGTTATCAATAAATCTTTAACTCAGACATTAGGCAGAACACTGGTAACCTCGCTAACTACGTTGTTAGTATTATCATCATTATTCTTTTTTGGCGGCGAGCTAATTCGTAATTTTGCTATTGCTCTTATGGTAGGAGTCTTTATCGGGACCTATTCATCAATTTACGTAGCTTCAAATATGTTATTAATTTTACATGTAAAGCGTGAGGATTTAATGCCTCCAGAAAAAGAAGGTGCAGAGTTTGATGATCGCCCTTAAATATAAAAAATAAATTACTATCTTTATTCAATTAGCAATCTATATTTTTAATTAAAAATTCATTAAGTTCTGAAAGAGGTATGTTTTGATTTTCAGATTCACCTCTATTGCGATACTCTATCGTACCTTTTTCTATACCTTTTTCTCCTAAAACCAGTCTATGAGGTAAACCGATTAGTTCTATGTCTGCAAGCATTCCACCAAGGCGAGCTTTTTCTTGATCCATGAAGAGGACGTCAAAACCAATATTTAAAAGTTGAGTATATATCTTCTCACAGTGATCCTTTACTTTTTCGGACTTATGTATGTTGACGGGGATCAATGCAATCTGAAAAGGAGTTATTGCTTTAGGCCATAAAATGCCATTACCGTCATTATTCTGTTCAATAGCGGCGGCAACAATTCTACTTATTCCAATTCCATAACAACCCATCAATATTGATTGTTGTGTGCCTTCTTCATTTAGAACTTTGCAGTCCATTGCCTCGCTATACTTAGTGCCTAATTGAAAGATATGCCCAACTTCAATACCACGTTTGATATCCAAAAATCCCTTACCGTCTGGACTGGGATCCCCCTGGATAACATTTCTTATATCTTCAACTCTTATAGCGTTACAATCACGTGCCCAGTTTACCCCTGTTAAGTGCAATCCATTTTTATTAGCACCACAAACAAAGCTAGTTAATTGATTTGCAGATCGGTCAACAATAACAGGTATATCTAATCTAAGAGGGCCAAGACTACCAATATCGCATCCAAGTTGTGCTTTAATGATATCCTTGCTTGCAAAAGTCAGTGGCGTCATAATCCCACTAATCTTCTCAGCTTTGATTATATTGAGCTCATGATCGCCACGTAAAGCCAATGCTACGAGGGGCATATGGACTTCTTCGCTTTTATTTTCAGATGACTCTTCTTTTGGTTGACCCAATACAATTAATGTTTTTACGATATTAGATTTATCTACATCTAAAAATTTACTTATTTCCTCAACACTGCTGAGCCCTTTCGTTTTAATTTCTTGTAATTTCTCTTCCTTCTTTACGGTGCTTGGATGAACAGTTGCTGCTTCAGTCGTCTCTACGTTAGCTGCAAAGTCACTTCCATCTGAGAAAGCTATAGAATCTTCTCCTGATTCAGCTAATACATGGAATTCATGAGATATGCTTCCTCCTATACTCCCTGTATCAGCAATGACTGCCCTGAAATCCAATCCAATTCTTTTTAAGATACTACTGTAGCCTTCATACATCAATTGATAAGTTTGACTTAAATTTTTTTCAGATACATCGAATGAATAAGCATCTTTCATAATGAACTCTCTTGAGCGCATAACACCAAAACGTGGACGTATTTCATCACGAAATTTAGTTTGTATTTGATACAAAACTAACGGTAGTTGTTTGTAGCTATGAACTTCGTTCCGAATGAGGTCTGTAACAACTTCTTCATGAGTTGGCCCAAGACAGAATGGCCTTTCATGCCTATCTTGAACGCGCAGTAGTTCTGGTCCATATCTTCCCCAACGACCAGACTCTTCCCACAGACGAGCGGGCTGCATAATTGGCATTAAAATCTCTTGTGCTCCCAGTTTATTCATTTCTTCCCTGATTATTGCCTCCAATTTACGTAGTACTATTAAACCCATTGGAAGCCATGTATATAAACCAGACGCAAGTTTTCGAATCATTCCTGCACGCAACATTAGTTTGTGGCTGATTATTTCTGCATCAGCTGGGCTTTCTTTTTTTGTTGAGATTAAGAATTGACTAGCTCGCATAATTTATTTTCTATTGGCGGTTAAACGTAAAAAAAGGTATTTTACGGTGATCACATATATTGGTATAGAGCAAAGAGGAAATAAATTGTTCAAACTTCACTCTCAATTAACTAAGGATACTATATTTATTGGTAAATTTGAGCTTTCACAACTACTTATTCACAAAGATGCTAATTATCCATGGTTTATTTTAGTACCAATGCTACCTAATATTTCTGAGATCCATCACTTATTAAGTGATGAAGCAATACAGCTGATAAAAGAATCGAACTTATTGTCTGAGACTATGTCGGAAATATTCGCTCCCGATAAAATTAATATTGCTGCTTTAGGTAATATGGTTCCTCAGTTACATCTTCATCATGTAGCCCGCTATAAAAACGACATTTCTTGGCCTAACCCTATTTGGGGGAATAAACCGTCTACTAAATATAACAAAAAAAATCTGAAGTTTCGCATAGAATCTTTAGTGTTAGCTATATCTAGAAAGGGATACAATATTATTTAGGTATATTGATAATGAAGTCAAATATTAGCTTTACAATTAAGTTGTCTTACTTAATTGGCTAATATCTGTTCTTCTAGCCATTCTATTCATAGGGTATAATGCCTAAATTTTTAAGGATGCCTGTCGATAAACTTTTAAATAAGTATATTTATTCATAGGGCTTTAATGATTACAGGAAAAAATAATGCGTACAATTTATTGTGGTGCCCTTAACCATAGTCATATTGATCAGGAGATTACAATTTGCGGGTGGGTGCACCGTCGCAGAGATCATGGTGGCGTTATTTTCATTGATCTTCGTGATCGTGAAGGAATAGTACAGGTAGTTTTTGACCCGGACAGTAAAGAGTATTTTGACACTGCAGATTTGGTGCGAAGTGAATATGTTCTTAAGATCACAGGTATCGTCCGCGCCAGATCGACTGATACTGTCAATTCTGAAATGCCAACAGGGCATATAGAAGTATACGGGTTAGCTTTAGAAATACTTAATAGGTCTGAAACACCTCCATTCCCATTAGATGAATATATCAAAGTGGGCGAAGATGTTCGATTAAAGTATCGCTATATGGATTTACGTCGTCCAGAGATGCTTAAAAATCTAATATTTCGCTCCAAGGTAACTGCTTTGATGCGCGCTCATCTAGATAAAAAAGATTTTATAGACATTGAAACACCAATTTTGACTCGAGCAACACCAGAAGGAGCAAGAGATTATCTAGTTCCAAGTCGAACACATGAAGGTAAATTTTTTGCTCTTCCTCAATCACCACAATTATTTAAGCAATTACTTATGATAGCTGGTGTAGAGAAATATTACCAAATTGCAAAATGTTTTCGTGATGAAGATTTGCGAGCTGATCGTCAACCAGAATTCACACAAGTGGATATAGAAGGCTCGTTTATCAGCGAAGATCAAATAATAGAAGTTAGTGAAGAGATGATCCGAAATATCTTCAGTGAATTATTAGATGTAGATCTAGGTAGTTTTCCACGTATTTCATACAAAGACGCTATGAATAGATATGGTAGCGATAAACCAGATCTCCGAATTCCTCTGGAGTTAATCGAAATTAAAGACCTAATGGTTGATGTAGACTTTAAGGTATTTTCGGGACCAGCTAAAGATAATGAAGGCAGAGTTGCAGCAATATGCGTACCTAACGGAAATAGTATAAGTCGAAAGAAAATAGATGATTATACTAATTTCGTAAGTATCTATGGAGCCAAAGGTTTAGCTTATATAAAGGTTAATGATAAGAATAATCTAGAAGAAGGTTTGCAGTCACCAATTGTTAAATTTTTACCTCATGATATTCGCCAGAAAATTCTCCAGCGCACAGGTGCAAAAAATGGAGATCTAATTTTCTTTGGGGCTGATAAATATAAGGTCGTATCTAATGCTTTAGGGGCTTTGCGTATAAAATTAGGCGAAGACCTAAATCTATATACCTCTGGATGGGCTCCTTTATGGGTTGTTGATTTCCCTATGTTTGAAAAAACAGATGATGGTGAATGGACACCCTTACACCACCCCTTTACTCAACCAGCATGCAATCCTAGTGAGTTGAAAAATGATCCTGGTAGTGCTTTATCGTTAGCTTATGATATGGTGATTAATGGCACTGAGCTGGGCGGTGGCTCTATACGTATTGATAACCTTAAAATGCAAAAAACAGTTTTTGAGGTGCTAGGCATTAGTAATACTCAAGCCAAAGAAAAATTTGGATTTCTTCTCGAAGCACTAAGTTATGGTTGCCCCCCACACGGAGGATTAGCTTTCGGCTTGGATAGATTGGTTATGTTAATGACAGGTAACAACTCAATTAGAGATGTCATTGCTTTCCCTAAAACCCAGACAGCTGCTTGTGTTCTCACAGATGCACCTGGTTGTGTCGATAAAAAACAATTAAGGGAGATGAGTATAGATTTAAGGAAGAAAAAGTGACTAGAGGAAAATATTAATAGCTAAATTAGTTGAACTAAAAAGTAAGTTAAAGGCATAAAAAATCAATTTAACGAGTAATCTAAGGAGAATAGAAGATGAAAGTATTAAAAAAGACTGATACATACACAATATATAAAAAACGTTCGGGGCGTTATGCTGTTGAAGACGCTCTTCAAAACATTGTAAATGGTGCTGATAAGATAAACATTCTTATAGAGGCTGGAATTATTAAGCAAGCTGCTATTAAATCTTTGTCAGATACCCAAGAAGAAGCACCGGCAGTAGAAGAAGCACCGGCAGCAGAAGAAGCACCGACAGTAGAAGAAGCACCGGCAGTAGAAGAAGCACCGGCAGCAGAAGAAGCACCGGCAGTAGAAGAAGCACCGGCAAAAAAAGACTAATTGATTTAATTAATTACATATTTTTTGTTGCATCAGTATTAAGCGGCTTTTAAGGCCGCTTTTTTAATATATTAAAAAAATTTTATATTTTTTTAAGGTTGACTGGGTATATCAGGGTTGTTTTTTTTATTTTTTAGGATACTGTGACAATATACAGTATATTAAAAAGTTGTATTTATATGTCATTGATCATAGGTGTAGATCCTGGCTCTCGTAAAACTGGTTTTGGGGTTATAGAGATAGTTAGCAAAAGTAGCTCCCAAATTAAATACGTGACTAGTGGGATTATTCGTTTGCCGTCTGGGCCACTGCCTGAACGTCTGGGAGTGATCTTTGATAATATCTCCCAGCTTATAGACGAATTCAATCCTCAACAAATGGCAATAGAAGAGGTTTTTCTTGCCAGAGATCCAAGCGCAGCGATAAAACTTGGTCAAGCTAGAGGTGCTGCAATAGTTGCTGGGATAAAAAAAAATTTAGTAATTGGAGAGTATTCACCTCGAACTATCAAGAAATCAGTTGTTGGAAACGGTGGCGCTACTAAAGATCAAGTCCAGCATATGATTAAAACAATATTAAATTTGCCTTCTTCACCCGCTGAAGATGCTGCCGATGCATTAGCTGCAGCTATTTGTCACGCTCAAACTATTTCTTTTGGATTAAATTCAGAGGGATTATTGCACTATTCAAAAGGTCGATTTAAGCAAAAAATCAGTACATCCAGTTAATTTTTAAGAGGATTGATAATTTTATCGTAATCTGAATTGTTTTTTATAGGAGAAATGGTTTGATTGGAAGAATCTCAGGGGTTTTGATTGAAAAAAAAGCACCGCAATTATTAGTTGATGTTCAGGGGGTCGGCTATGAATTACTGGTATCGCTAACCACTTTTTTTGATCTGCCGGAAAACGACGAACAGGTGACTCTATATACACACTTAGTAGTTAGAGAGGATATTCAACAGCTCTATGGATTTAGAAAAGCGAGTGAAAGAGAGCTGTTTCGTATGCTGATAAAAATTAGTGGAGTGGGGCCGAAAATGGCACTTACTATACTTTCAGGAATGAACACAAAAGATTTTTTTGAATCAGTTCAAACAAACGATATAGAGAGACTCGTTAAGCTTCCAGGAGTTGGGAAAAAGACAGCAGAAAGATTAGCTATTGAAATGAAGGATTGTTTGCCTGCTATATCTTTAATGAATGCTAACAAAGTAGATTCAGGAGAAAAAGAAATATTTCATCAAAAATTAGGTGCTCAAGAAGAGGCTGAAAGTGTACTAATTGCATTAGGCTATAAGCCTCAAGAAGCAACTCGTATGATTGCTATCGCATCAAAAAATATAAACATAGCAAATAATGAAAAGAAGGTGAGTGAAAAATTAATTAGATTGGCTTTAAAGAGTAAAGTAAAATCATAATTGTTTATGTAACAAATATATAATAGCAAGTGACTTGAATATTGGTTGTTTGATGCCTTACTTTCGTATGAGTATACAGAAAAATGATAGAGACAGATCGAATAATATCTCCAGAAGGAGAAGAACAAGAAAAACGTTTTGATCGAGCTATTCGTCCGTTAAGCTTGGAAGATTATGTGGGTCAAGAAATAGTTAGGAATCAGATGCAGATTTTTATTAGTGCTGCCTCTAAAAGAAACGAGCCTCTTGATCATACTTTGATTTTTGGACCCCCTGGTCTTGGAAAGACTACATTAGCCCATATTATTGCAAATGAGATGGGTGTTGGATTAAAAACTACCTCTGGACCAGTACTTGAAAAAGCTGGAGATCTCGCTGCAATAATGACAAATCTTGAGTCAGGAGATGTGCTCTTTATTGATGAAATACATCGTTTGAGCCCAGTGGTTGAAGAGCTGATATATCCAGCGATGGAAGATTACCAGCTTGATATTATGATTGGTGAGGGTCCAGCAGCACGATCCATCAAGCTGGATATACCGCCCTTTACTCTTGTCGGTGCAACTACTAGAGCAGGTTTGCTTACCTCACCCTTAAGAGATCGCTTTGGTATAGTCCAAAGGTTAGAATTCTACTCAGACAAAGAGTTAAGTAAGATAGTTTCTAGATCAGCAAAATTACTTGGTGTGAAAATAGATGAAAATGGCACCCAAGAAATTGCCAGACGATCAAGAGGAACTCCCCGTATTGCAAATCGATTACTACGTAGAGTCAGAGATTATGCGGATATTAAAGCTGATGGAGTTATTTCATCACAAATAGCTGATATGGCGTTAAATATGCTCAATGTTGATTCTTGTGGATTTGACCATATGGATCGACGAGTTATGCTGGCAATAATAGAAAAATTTGATGGGGGTCCGGTTGGAGTTGATAGTGTGGCTGCAGCGATAAGTGAAGAAAGAAATACCATTGAAGACGTCATCGAGCCGTTTTTAATCCAGCAAGGCTACTTGCTTCGGACGCAGAGAGGGCGAACAGTTTCGCGATTAGCATATGAGCATTTTGGATTAAAAAATAAGATTATAAATGAAATATGAGGTTTATTTATAAATGATGCAGAAGTTTTGTCTACCTATTCGGGTCTATGTAGAGGATACAGATGCCGGAGGCATTGTTTATTACGCAAATTACCTTAAATATATTGAGCGTGCTAGAACAGAGCTCATAAGAACCTTTGGTTTTGATAAACCAGCACTATTTGGAAGCCTTCAGTTTGTAGTTCACTCTGTTAGCATTAAATACCTGCAGTCAGCAGTTCTAGACGATGAAATTATCGCCACTGCAGAAATAATAAGGGTTACGAAGACTTCTTTTATGGTTGCTCAATCTGTCCTTAGAAACAATGAGCTGCTGATAGATGCTGAAGTAAAAGTAGTTTGTATTAGTCATGATAAAAAGACTCCATGCGCGATACCGATTAATATGTTGAAAAAACTTCAAGGCGGAATAGTAAATATAAAGAGGGCTAGCTCATGACAGAGCAATTATCTTTATGGAGTTTAATTTTTAATGCCTCTTTTTTAGTTCAATTTGTAATGTTGATTCTTTTCCTTGCTTCAGTAGTGTCTTGGGTAATGATTATTCAGAGAGGGCTTTATCTACGTGAGGCTGAATATAATTCACGTCAATTTGAGAATGATTTTTGGTCAGGGATAGATTTAAATAAATTATATGAAGATATAAGAATCTCAGATGCTGGTGAGGGGTTACCTGGAGTATTTAGAGCAGGATTTAGGGAGTTCAGCAAACTTTCACAGCAAGCTGGTGTTGAGCCAGAGGCGGTCATGGAGGGTACTGAAAGATCAATGAGAGTTGCGCTAGCCCGAGAGGAAGAAGCACTTAATCAAAACCTACCTTTTCTTGCAAGTGTCGCATCTGTTAGTCCTTATATTGGACTATTTGGAACAGTTTGGGGAATCATGAATTCATTTCGCGGACTTGCTAACGTTCAACAAGCCACATTAGCGGTAGTGGCACCAGGTATATCCGAGGCATTGATCGCAACCGCAATGGGCTTATTTGCCGCGATACCAGCAGTACTAGCTTACAATAGATACTCTTCAGCTGCTGAAACAATTTATAATAGTTATGAAACGTTTGCAGAAGAACTGTCTACTATTTTGCACCGAAGGATTCATAGTAAGTGATAATTAAAACTATGAAAAAAAAGCGACGATTGGTTGCTGAAATCAATGTTGTTCCATACATTGACGTAATGTTAGTTTTGTTAATAGTTTTTATGGTAACCGCTCCATTGTTAATGCAAGGAGTTAAGGTAGAACTACCTAGCGCCCCATCTGCACCACTTGACAAAAACAGCAAAGACCCCTTAATTGTATCAATTAAGTCTGACGGTTCGTTTTATATCGATCTAGGAAATGGAAAAAATAAAAAAGAGACTCTGGAATCAATTTTAGTAAAAGTTAAAAAAGTATTATCGCAGCAACCTAAAACTCCTGTTCTAGTTTGGGGAGATAAAAAAGTAAACTATGGCTCTGTTGTTGAGCTGATGAGTAGTTTACAAAATGCTGGGGCACCGTCTGTAGGCCTCGTAACCGAACCACCTATAAGAAATTGAATATTTTATTCTTTACTAGACTCACTTCACTTATTTTGGCTATATCTTTGAGTCTAATTCTGCATTTAGTAGTAATTTATTTTCTTTTTAACAAATGGGACGAGGGGATAAAAACACAAAAGGTATCGCCCCCAAAGTATTTGCAAGCCAAGCTGGTAAATCTGGATGAAAAAATTAAAAAAAAAATACAACCTAAACCTAAACCTAAACCTAAACCTAAACCTAAACCTAAACCTAAACCTAAACCTAAACCTAAACCTAAAAAAAATAATGAAAATAAAATAAAACATAAAATTCTTGATGAGCAAGAAACGAAAAGCCTGCAAGCAAGCAAGCAATTAGAACTAGAGAATAAAAAAATAGTATCTAGCTATTCTGCATACATAATTGAAAGAATAGAGGCTAACTGGAACAGACCGCCCAGTGCAAGAAGAGGAATGGAATCAAAATTACTAATTAGATTAGTTCCAACAGGCCAAGTTATAAGTGTGAAGCTACTCAAAACAAGTGGGAATATTGCCTTTGATAGATCAGCAGAGCAGGCTGTTTACAAAGTTGGTAGTTTTGATAAGTTACAGCAATTAGATATCCAGACATTTGAGAAAAATTTCAGGAAATTACAGTTAGTTTTTAAACCAAATGATTTGAGGTTGTAATAAATTGAAAAAAATTAATTTGATTATAATTCTATTTGCCTTTATTTCTTTATCAGCATCGGCTGAGCTATCTATTAATATTACAAAGGGAATTGACAATCCGACAAAAATAGCTATTGCTCCATTATCTTTTTATGGAAATCAACTTCCTGAAGATACAAGTAGAATTATCGAAGATAATCTTAAAAGAAGTGGTCTTTTTGATCCTATTTCAAGAAAAAATATGTTGTCATTTCCAGGTACGATAAAAGATATATATTTTCGTGATTGGAAAATCCTAGGAGCTGAATATCTAGTTATTGGAAGCTTAATATTAAGTGGCGATTTTTACGAGATTACGTACAGTTTGTTGGAGGTGCACAGCTCAAGATTAGTCTTTACGAAGATTGCAAAAGGATCTAAAGGCCAACTAAGGGATCTATCTCATCATATAAGCGACGAGGTATATGAGGCTATAACAGGAATTGAAGGTGCATTTTCTACCAAGGTTGCGTATGTGACATCCTTAAAATCAAACAACAAAACATTATACAAACTTATGGTATCCGATGTTGACGGCGCTAGAGAAAGACTAATACTTGAGTCTAATCACCCTATTATGTCTCCTTCTTGGTCTCCTGATGCAAAAGAGTTAGTTTATGTTTCTTTTGAAACAGGAAGACCAGCAGTATTTCGTCAGAATTTAGCTAATGCTAATAGAAAGCAACTTACCAACTTTAGAGGATTGAATGGAGCCCCATCATGGTCACCTGACGGAAAAAAATTAGCACTAGTTTTATCGAAAGATGGTAATCCTGAGATTTATACTTTTGATCTAAGAAAAGAAAAATTTATACGTCACACAAATCATTTTGCAATCGATACCGAACCTAATTGGGCACCGGATAGTAAATCTCTTGTTTTTACCTCAGATAGAGGTGGATCACCACAAATATATAGATTAACCCTCAAAAATGGAGAAGTGCAACGCCTAACTTTCCGAGGATCATATAATGCTAGGCCCAGGCTAGCTAGTAATGGCAGAACTTTAGTGATGATTCATAGAAGTGCTCATCAATTTCATATTGCTACACAAGATTTAGTAAATGGTGATTTAAGAATTTTATCTAATACTAGTTTAGATGAATCACCCACAGTCTCACCAAATAGTGCTATGCTACTTTATGCTACAAAGATAAATAATAGAGGAGTTTTAGCAGCTGTTTCTCTTGATGCAGGAGTAAAATTTCTTCTCCCAAGTAAACAGGGAGACGTCCGTGAACCAGCTTGGTCACCAAAATAAAATAGAACTAAATTCGGTATATGTCGTCTAATAAAGCAAAATATTGTTAAAAAGGAAAAACAAAAAATGAAAAAAATTTATAAATATAGTTTGGCCACTATAGTCTTGTCATTATCTCTAGTGGGTTGTTCAATAACAAAGAACAATAGTGTAGCTACTATGACTGATGACCGCATTACAACTGGATCTATAAAAAATAACTCGATACAGGGCTCTACCTTAAAAACAGATATCAAAGTTCCTCGTGTATTTTATTTTGAATTTGATAAAGTAATGCTCAGCTCTGAGGCACGATCAGCCCTTAGACTTCATGCGCAAAGTTTACGTTCAAATCCAGCTAAAATTCGTTTGCTTGGGCATGCAGATGAACGTGGTAGTCGCGAATATAATATGGCTTTAGGAGAAAATAGAGGAAATGTTGTTCGAGATTTTTTAATCCAAGAAGGCGTGAGTAGCTCGCTAATTGAAGTTATTAGTTATGGTGAAGAAAAAGCAGCTTCCTCTGGTAGTAATGAGGATTCATGGGCTATGAATCGAAGAGTAGAATTAAAATAATATCAAATATCAAATATTTTCTTATGAAAACTATAAATTCATTGATATGCTATTTTATAAATGGCCTTATTCTAATATATGGAATGATTTTTTCGACTGTCATTATAGCTGCAGCACCAGTTGAAAATATCAAAAATAATTCGAATAAAAATAATCATATTATCAACAAATCTATGTCCCAATCTATAAATATCGATGCTCATTATCAGACACAACTACTCAAACAAGAGGTAAGATCTCTTAGAGGTATAGTTGAAGAACTTAAAAATGAAGTTGACCTTATATCTAAACAGCAGAAAGATAATTATCAAAATTTAGACCAAAGGTTATCCAGTCAATCTGGATATGCAAATAATTCTTCAGAGATAGATAATAATAAAATTATAGAGACTACAACCAGCATAATAGACGATAAAAATAAGCTTCCTTTGCTTCTATCAAAAGAAGAGAAGGAATACTATGATAATGCTTATGCGAATTTAAAGTCAGGTAACATAGACAAAGCTATTTCAGGTTTTAAATCTCATGATATTAAATACCCAAATGGAACTTATGCCGCCAATGCATATTATTGGCTTGGTGAAATATATTTACTCCAAAGTCAGCTAAGTCTAGCTCATGAAGCATTTTTAACAGTTCATCAGGACTATCCAAAACACCTTAAATATCCCGATGCGACGTTTAAATTAGGACAGGTTTATTTTATGCAAGGCGATAAAGTGAAAGCTAAGAAAATAATTAATAGTATTACAGATGGAAATACCAACACTGCTATATTAGCTCGAAACTTTATAGCTGAAAATTTTTAGTTTTGGTAGACAATGAGTCCAACTAACGAACCTTTCGGTCGGAGACTGACAGTTCAATTAACACTTGATTTTTCATTGTTCATGAGTAAGATAACCGTCTCTTCAAGCGGGTCGTTAGCTCAGTTGGTAGAGCAGTTCCCTTTTAAGGAATTGGTCGTTGGTTCGAACCCAACACGACCCACCATATATAAAGCTTCTTAATTTCTATGGTCAGACTTATTTTTTGTGCATATTAGATATATGTTAAAATTACAAATGAGCTTCTATTGAAAATTGATTATGAATACACCTCTTAACCAGCATCAAAAAAATCTAAGCTTTACGCCTACATCGAAGACTGATCAGATTATTGAGTCTCATCTTAAATCTATATATGCCCAACCAAGACCCTCCACCCAGGAAGAAGGTTTGTACAGGAATAGAATTAAGCAACTATTGAAAGATAGAAATGCAGTAATAGTTGCTCACTATTATACCGATCCATCGATTCAAGCTTTGGCAGAAGAAACGGGCGGAATTGTTTCTGACTCGCTAGAGATGGCAAGATTTGGCAGCACACATCAGGCCACTGTACTAGTAGTTGCAGGTGTAAAGTTTATGGGAGAAACAGCTAAAATTTTAACGCCAGAAAAAAAAGTTTTGATGCCTACGCTTGAAGCAACATGTTCTTTAGATATTGGATGTCCTGTGGATGATTTTAGTGAATTTTGCGATCAAAATCCTGATAGAATTATAGTTGTTTACGCAAATACATCAGCTGCTGTAAAGGCAAAAGCTGACTGGGTAGTTACTTCTAGTATAGCTGTAAATGTTATTGAGTATCTTGATAGCTGCGGAAAGAAAATACTTTGGGCGCCAGATAAGTATCTAGGTAGTTATATTCAGAAAAAAACTGGTGCTGATATGCTTATGTGGAATGGAAGTTGTATTGTGCATGAAGAGTTTAAGTCAAAAGGAATTATTGAGTTAAAAAATGTATACCCCGATGCTGCATTGCTTGTCCATCCAGAGTCTCCTGAAGCCATGATTGATATGGCAGATTTTGTTGGTTCAACTTCACAACTAATTGAGGCCTCGAAGAATCTACCTAATCAACAAATGATCGTAGCAACTGACTCGGGTATATTTTATAAGATGCAGCAAGCATGTCCTAATAAAGAGCTTATAATTGCTCCTACTGCTGGACAAGGCGCTACCTGTCGAAGTTGTGCAAATTGTCCCTGGATGGGGTTAAATGATCTTAAGAACTTGATGAATTCTTTAGAGCTAAATGAGAATGAGATATTTGTAGAAAAAAGTACTAGCATAAAAGCAATGAGTTCATTACAAAGAATGTTAAATTTTCGTGACGAGTAACTATAAGTTCTTTATATCTTCTTCAATCTTCTCTAAATTTTTAAGCCTTTGATCAATCAATAATTTTTTATTGTAGTCATTGACCAATAATTTTCTTGCATACATTAATTGATCTCTTGCTTTGTCAAAGACACCAATCAGTATAAAATATTCTGATCGCGCCAGGTGAACGCCTGGTATATCTCCAGAGAGACCACGAACTTCTGCAAGTTGAAACCATACCTCAGGATTGTTTGGGTGACTATTTTTTAATGAGTTTAATATTTTTTCAGAATCAAAAAAACGATTGGCCTTAAGATATGTTTCAGCCAGAGACATACGTAAAGGGTAGCTTTTAGTATCATATTTTAGAAGTGAAAGAGTTTTTTCGATTGCAGTAGTATATTTTTCTTGATTTCGATAACTCTCAATCTGAGCCATTTTATAAAGGAGCTCATTTGGTGATATTTTCATTAGTTTATTAATTAATTTATCTGTTGTTGTGAAATTCCTCATAGCCATATTTGAAAGAGCCACACCATAGATCGCAGCATTTTTATTCTTCCCTGTATCACTCAATTGGTTTTTGAAGTAGTTTAGCGATAAATTAGGGTCTTCCTTGATTGCAATAATTGCTCTGGCTCGCATCAAATGAAATTCAAAATTGTCAGAATAATTTTTAACCTTGAGTTGATTTATTCTATTTTTTGCATCAACAACTCTATCTTGTGTAAGTGGGTGGCTCCTCAGAAATTCAGGGATCTTGCTACTTGCATGTCTGCTTAGTTTTAACATTCCTTCGAACATAGAGGACATAGCACTTGGGTTCATTCCTGAGGCAATCATTGTTTGGAGACCTAATCTATCAGCTTCCCGTTCATTTTGTCTGCTGTATCTTAAAGCTGTATTCATTCCCATAGTTTGCGTTGCACTTAAGCCAGCCATACCTGCATCACTACCAGCTGTTGCTGACAAAATGAGGCTCGCAAGCAAACCTGCCATACTTACAACTCTATTTTTCTTTTGTTGATTTAAGCGACGGGCAAAGTGTCTTTGACTTAGATGAGCAATCTCATGCGCAATAACCGATGCCAATTCATCCTCGGTTTTTGCATACAGAAATAATCCTGTATGAACTCCAATTATTCCTCCAGGCACTGCAAAAGCGTTTAGTGTTGAATTATTTATAACAATAAGCTCAATACGCCGATCCTCCAGACGGCTTTTAGACGCTAATTTGCTGATTAGTTTTTCTAAGTAATTTCTTAAAAGCGGATCATGATTTTCATTAACTCTACTTCGATAAGCTTTAAGCCAAGCTCGGCCTAATTCAAACTCTTTTTGTGGCGAAATATTACTTGATGACTCGTCCCCTAGTAGGGGAAGATTGATTTCAGCACTCAAAGCTGGCCTAACTACAACTAGTAAGACTAAAAAAATTAGTATCAAATACCGAAAATGGTTAAAAAGTGTTATTAACTTGTTCATTTTGATTGATATGCGGCAATAGGACTGTATGTGTAACTTTAATTATAAAATTAAATCTATAACAATAGATACACTTTAACAACTAAGGCACGAAGATTTAGAAAACTTAAGTAATATTATTATAGCTTGATTAGTGATCTCGTACCTTATTGCATGTATTATCTAATGACAAGATTGGAGAGTTTCATGTTGAAAGTATTAGGTAGATGGATTAACCGTTATTTTGGCGAGGAAGAGACAGTTTTATTAGCCGTATTGTTAATTTCTGCTTTGGTGGTATTAATAACACTTGGTCAAATAATAGCACCTTTCATTGCAGCACTTATTTTTGCTTTCTTATTGCAAGGGGGGGTAAACCGCTTGACCCTTTTGGGTATTCCCAGAATAGTTGCAGTAATAAGTGTATTTTTATTTTTTATTGGAACTTTTTCAGCAGTTTTAATTATTTTTTTACCATTGATAGGCCGACAATCATTAAATTTAGTCGAAAAGGTTCCTGCTATGGTCGATCAGTCTCAGGGGTTACTTTCTTTACTGTCTGAAAAATTTCCTAAAATTTTTTCTGAAAATCAAACAAGTGATCTATTGGCACAAGCATCAAAAGAACTTGGTGGTATTGCGCAAAATTTAGTAAGTTTTTCATTTGAAACATTTCCAAGTATTTTAGCGCTAGTTCTGTATGTCGTATTAGTGCCTTTACTAGTTTTTTTTATGCTGAAAGATAAAGAAAAGCTACTAAGCTTTTTATCTAATCTTCTTCCCCTTAAGCGCCCTATGATGTGGAAAATATGGAAAGAAATGAACTTTCAAATGGCTAACTATGTCCGTGGAAAAGCAATCGAGATAGTAATCGTTGGTTTTGTTAGTTATGTAACATTTTTATTTTTTGGGTTAAATTATGCCGCACTTCTTGCTTTATTAGTTGGATTGTCAGTTATCGTTCCGTATATAGGTGCTCTTCTTGTTTCTATCCCAGTAGTTATGGTGGCCTATCTTCAGTGGGGCTGGGAGGGAGATCTATTTTTTTTACTAGGAGCTTACGCAATAATTCAAGCTCTAGATGGTAATGTTTTAGTACCTTTATTATTTTCAGAGGCAGTGAATTTGCATCCAGTATCAATTATACTTGCTGTAATTTTATTTGGAGGAATATGGGGATTTTGGGGTGTATTTTTTTCAATCCCTTTAGCAACACTAGTTAAAGCTCTTTATGGCGCATGGCCAAATCCAAGTATGCCTCCTAATAACCAAAATTGATTCTTTTTTAATGTGCTTCTAGATGAATAAAATATATATAGTATTAATTTATAGTCTAATTTTTAGCCCAGCTCAAAATCTCGCCTCAGAATCGGTAGATTTTTTTATTAACTCTCAAGAGCTTATAAAAACTAACCAAGTTATAGTAGAAAAAAGCAAGCCAGATTCTTCTGAGTACCGTTATATAGAACTCTCAAATAAAATGAAGGTACTGCTTATTTCGGATATGAAAGCCGACAAGGCAGCTGTATCCCTTGATGTCTTTGTAGGTAGTTCTCATGATCCAATAAATCGACAAGGTTTAGCTCATTTTCTTGAACATATGTTGTTTTTAGGAACAGATAGATACCCTGCGCCAGACGAATATCAGTCCTTTATAAGTCAGCACGGAGGTTCGCATAATGCATACACATCTTTTGAACATACAAATTATTTTTTTGATATTGACCCTAAAAGTATTGAGTCAGCACTAGATCGCTTCTCAAGATTTTTCATTGCCCCCTTGTTTAACTCTGAGTATGTTGATCAAGAGATGAATGCAGTTCACTCCGAGTATATGGCGCGAATAAAAAATGACTATCGTCGACAAAGAGATGTTTTATCTGAGATTGTTAATCCAAACCACCCTGCAGCAAAATTTAGTGTTGGAAATCTAGATATTTTATCCAATAAGAAGATCAGCAATGTTCGAGATGATCTTCTAAGTTTCCATAATAAACATTATTCTGCAAACAGGATGGCTCTAGTTGTTCTTGCTCCTAAAAGTCTTGATGAATTGGAATCTGTTGTTACTGCAAAATTTAATGAAGTAAAAAATACAGATAAAGTACAATTTAGACATAAACAACCGTTATTTAAAGATGGTGTATTGCCTTATCTGCTAAATATTGAGCCTATCCAGGAGCGGCGTCAATTAACAGTAACTTTTCCTTTGCCTTCTATGCGAGACTATTATCGAGAAAAACCCCTTAGTTATATTGCCAGCTTAATTGGAGATGAGGGTCATGGTAGTCTTTTATCTTTATTGAAAGAGAGAGGTTGGGCTGAGGGACTTATGGCTGGAGAAGGCCTATCTGATCTAAATGGAAGCTCTTTTGATATAAGTATTAGTCTAACGCCTGACGGAGCAAAAAGCTTCAAAAAAATTATTAATTTAATTTTTCAAAAAATCAACCTCATCTCGCAAAATGGAATAGAAGAATGGCGCTGGGCCGAGCAAAAAAAATTAGCTGAGACTGCATTCCGTTATAAAGAGGCAAGTAGCCCGAGTAGTCGTGTTATGCAGCTTTCTTCTCAGCTTCATGACTACCCTCCTCATTTAGTTATCAGGGGCCCCTACCTGCATAACCAATTTGATCCAGGCCTTATTTACAAAATACTTAGTTTAATGAAACTTAATAATTCCTTAATTACTCTTGTATCTCCAGAAGTTCAAACTGATAAAGTATCTAACTTATATATGGCTCCATATAGTTTAAAAAAATTTAAGACTGACCAAGTTCGAGAGTTTGATTTAGCAAATACCTTAAAATTACCACCTCCAAACAAGTTTGTTCCAGATAGCTTTGAAATAAAATCAAAGATAACAAATTCATCCGCCGGTAAACCAAAATTATTAATTGATAAGGAAAATTATCGTCTTTGGCATTACCCAGATGATTTCTATGGTGTTCCCAAAGCTCAATTTTATGCATCAGTAAAAATCCCATTAATAAAGAATGCCAACGATGCTGCTATGCTTGATTTATATCTAAGGGTCGTTAATGAGCAACTTAAAGAAGCTAATTATGCTGCAACACTAGCTGGGTTAAATTATGGTATTTTTAGGCAGGCAAATAAAATAATTATTTTTGTGAGTGGATTTGATAACAAATTACCTTTTTTGATAAAAGAGGTTACCAATGAGTTATTTTCACCACATCGGGAGCAAGAAGATAAGCTATTTTATCGACTGAAATCAGAGTTAACGAGAGAGTGGCAGAATGCAAAAAAAGATTCCCCATATAAGCAGGTTGTTAGGGAAGTAGCTCATCAGATTGATACTAAATCTTGGAGCCCAGAAGAGCTTTCAGAAGCCATGCTAAATTTTGATATAATCAAATTTAATAATTTCATACAAACTATATTTTATGGTGCAACCACAGATTTTCTTGTAGGTGGAAATATAGAAGCTTCAGTCGCTAAATCTATCATTCCGCCGACGGTCAGCCTTTTTGAGAATAAGACCTACGGTGGCGATCATCAGATATATAAAATTCGTTCAGAAGAAAAATTGAACTTATCTTTAGCAATCAATCATAACGATTTGGCTATTCTAAAATATTATCAAGGACGAAATGATAGCCCCAAGGAAGAGGCCTCAATAATCTTATTAAAACAGCTCATAGGATCCGATTTTTTTCACGAATTGCGCACAAAAAAACAACTGGGTTATATAGTGGCTGTGGTGAATCAGAAAGTTGATAGGATTCCAGGTGTCAGTTTATTAATTCAATCACCCGAGGCCTCAGTAATTAGAATGGGACAAGAGATAGATAATTTTTTATTAGACTTTTTTGATAAATTAAAAATCATGACTGAAGAAGATTTCCTTAAACAAAAAGAATCAGTTTTATTGAGATTACAGGAAAAGCCTAAAAATTTATTGGAGAGCTTATCCCAATTCTGGGAGTGTATAATTACACGTAATTATACATTTGATCGTAGAGAGAAATTGATATTTGCGCTACAGAAGATTTCACACAAAGAAATCTTAAATACATTTAGCTCTCTAATGATTAAATCTGGTTATTCTTTTCAAATAGATAGCGGCGACAGTTTTTCATTTGATAAAAAAGAGTTTGAGAAAAATAGAGAAGCCTTTACTCTTCATACTAAATAACTTTAATAAATCCAGTTATTTAGTATGTTTTTTTTCACTGAATGATTTGTTTTTTTTCTTTTTTTCTTCGAATTGATCATTTTTATTTAGAACACTAAGTTTCATTGGGCGCTGCTTGACTCTTACTTTATGTTTCAAGTGTTGAAATATATCGTTTGGCATACCCTCTGGTAGGTCAACTGTACTGAAGTCATCATATAGCATGATACGGCCAATATTCTTACCATCGATCCCTGATTCACTTGCAATAGCGCCAACAATATCTTTTGGCATGACTCCATCATTTTTGCCAGCTTCCATCCTGTAGGTAACCATATTAAGTGAATCACCTGAGCTATTTTTTTTGGATGCACTAGATCTTCTTTTAGATTTTCCAGAGCTAGAATTTGTAGATTTTTCGTGTATTTTTCTCTCGTTAAATCTAGTATCAATCGAAGGCATATTAGGAAAAAGAGGCCGATCTTGTTGCACTTGTGCTGCTAACCCGGCTGCTACGTCAGATATTGATAAATTATTATTTTCACATAATTTATGAAGAAGCTCTTTGAAGCGCTCAAGATCCTTAGTCTCAATACTTTGTAGTATACGGTCTTCAAATTGCTGAATGCGTTGACCGCTTACTTGATCTCCGGTTGGAAGAGTCATCATAGTAATTTTTTGTTTTGTTGATTTCTCGATTGAATGTAATAGACGATTTTCCTTGGGCGCAACGAATAAAATAGCTTTACCATCTCTCCCGGCTCTGCCAGTACGGCCAATTCTATGGACATAAGCTTCGTTATCATAAGGAATGTCATAGTTTATCACGTGACTGATGCGCTCAACATCAAGCCCTCTGGCAGCAACATCAGTTGCAACCACAATATCAATTTGCCCTTTTTTCAACCTATTTACTGTACGTTCCCGTATAGTTTGACTTAGATCGCCGTTAAGAGCAGATGCCGAGAAACCTCTAGCCTCAAGTTTTTCTGCAACTTCTGACGTAGCAGATTTTGTTCGAACAAATATTAGCATTCCATCAAATTTTTCTACCTCTAAAATACGTGTTAATGCCTCCATTTTTTGATGGCCTTTGACAATTAGATAAAATTGTATAATTCGTTCAACAGTTTTTGTTTTTGAGGCTATGCTTACCTCTTTAGCATCTCCTAGATATTTTTTTACAACTCTACGTATAGTTGGTGGCATCGTTGCTGAAAATAAAGCTCTTTGACATTCGGGTGGCGTCTCTGCAAGAATAGTTTCAACATCATCAATAAATCCCATTCGAAGCATTTCATCAGCCTCATCCAAAACTAGGGCATTAAGTTTATTTAAGACCAAGCTTCGGCGTTTGATGTGGTCAAGGATTCTACCAGGGGTGCCTACAACAACCTGCGCTCCTCTTCTAAGCCCGCGTAACTGTATACTTATATCCTGCCCACCATATATTGGTATGACTTGAAATTTATTAATATTTCTTGCATAGGTTTGAAATGCTTCTGCAACTTGAATAGCAAGTTCACGAGTTGGCGTAAGAACTAGTATCTGGGGATCTTTTTGTACCTTATTAAGACGACTAAGTAATGGCATTGCAAAAGCACCAGTTTTGCCTGTACCTGTTTGAGCCACACCAAGTAAATTTTCTCCACCTAACAATATAGGAATACTTTGCGCTTGTATGGGAGATGGCTGCTCATAACCTAATTGCTTGATAGCCTTGAGTACTGATTCAATAATTCCCAGTGATTCGAAATCGGGGGGTAGCATAAGTGAGGTCCGAGTTACTTAGATTCACGACTAAAAAGCCGAGTTTGTTAAAAAACGCAAGTATACGCCTATGGTTTGGCTGGAGAAAGGATTTTCGCTTATATGCTTTGTTTCGCGACAGCTAATCTTTAGCAATAACTATAGCCAATATTAGGTTAGGCCACAGGCCCTGTAGTCCTTACCCTTTTTGTTTCTTTTTTTAAAGAAGATCTTTCATTACCACTTAGAGTATTAACTTTACCGTCAATTAAATTTTTTAGTGCTATGAGGAATCCTAAAAGAATAAATGCTCCAGGAGGAAGCATAAATAATAAAAAACTATATCCCTCACTGAAAATAGTTATACTCCAATCGACTGCGGCTGACCCAAACAATAGATCCATATTTATAAAAATTTTACCGACACTTAGGATTTCTCTTACTGCACTTAAAGTAATAAGAACGGCAGAAAAACCCATACCAAAAATCAAACCATCAAAAGCAGATTTAACTACACTATTTTTGCATGCAAATATTTCAGCTCTATTTAAGATTAATCCATTAACAATTATCAAGGGGATAAATATACCTAACAATATATAAAGTTCATACATGAAGACTTTCATGAATAGTTCAATAATAGTTGTAAATGTAGCGATTATAATTATAAATATTGGGATTTTTAGTATGCCCGAAACACGTTTTTTTATTAACGAGATAGTTATATTTGAGAATAATAGAACAAACATCGTAGCTATACTAAGTCCTAAAGCTTTTACTACACTGTTGGAGACTGCAATTAACGGACATAACCCTAAAAAAAGAATAAGCCCCTGATTTTCCTCCCATATCCCATTATTTAAAATACTTTTATAGGAGCGAATATACATCAATTACCGCCTTCAAAATTGTTACTTACCTTAATTTCATTAAATACATCGAGCTCCTTTATAATCCTTGATTTATCCATTTCATAGTACTTCAGTGTTTCATGAACCTGTTTAATTATCGCGCTAGGTGTAATGGTCGCTCCAGTAAATTGATCAAAATATCCACCATATTTTTTAACTTTCCATGACTTGGGTTCTAGATTGTTTAAAGATTTTTTGTTGAAATTTAGAATCCAGTCGCTCTTAACCACCTCCATTTTGTCACCAAGCTCCTGGGTTTCTTTATGAGAAACCACTCTTACAGAAACAATGCTACCATCAAGATTAATACCGACTAAAATCTTAATTTTTCCGTTATAGCCGTCATACGCTATTGAAGGAACTATAATACTAATTAGCTTGCCATTTATCTTTACTAGGTGAATCTCTCCGCTTTCAATTCCTAACATAGAAAAATACTTTTTAGGAATATTAATTGTATCTGTCAATATATCATTAGTATAATTTGCGTTTGGTGCAACTTGAAAAAGAAACCGCTTAGCATACCTGCTTTCGGACTTAATAATATAGCCTTTAGTTATTGCATGTACTGTGAACACTGTGATCCCTGATATTAAGGCTACAATACCTAAAACAGCGATATTCTTCCACACCGAACCACTAAACATTGATCACATCTTTTTTATTATTCATGTTCTTTGATTCTTGTTAATTTATCTATTAATGGTGAAAAGAAATTCATTATTAAAACTGCAAAAGCTATCGCATCAGGGTAACCTCCCCAGCTTCGAATTATAAAAATTAAAATACCTATTAGTGTGCCATACAAGAGCTTACCCCTGTAACTATTTGGAGATGTAATTGGATCTGATGCTATGAAGAAAGCCCCAAGCATTGTGGCGCCGCTAAATAGATGGAATATTGGTGAACCAAGACTTAATGAGCTTCCACTATCATAGAAAACAGATGACAGTATTATTAGGGACCCAAGTATTCCGAATGGAATATGCCATGTGAGTATTTTTTTATATAGCAATAAGCAACCACCTAGAAAAAAGCATATATTTATCCACTCCCAGCCATAACCTGCCAATATCCCTTTCGTAAAATACAGCTGATCGCTATAGAGTCGGTCAATCATGAGACTCGAATTTTGCCTAAAAACATCAAGTGGTGTTGCAGCCGTGTAGGCATCCACTTGGTTGAGTGTATTTGCAGCATCTAAATTAAAAAAAGGGAAAACAATTTTTATGGATTGCCACAAATCAGGTGCTTCAATACCTGTAAAATCCATGCTGATTGGTGCTGGCCATGCAGTCATTTGAGTCGGAAAAGATATAAGCAAGACTGCATAACCAACCATCGCCGGATTAAACGGATGATAACCATGAACCCCATAAAGGTTTTTTGCTATAACAACACTAAAAAAAATTCCAATCACAGGTATCCACCAAGGAGTCAATGGGGGAAGAGATATTGCTAGCAGAACGGCTGTAAGTAGCACGCTATGATCTTTAAGATGAGAAATAACCATGCGCTTACGAAGTTTAAGTATAAGAGCTTCAAGGATTAGGGCTGTTAAAGACGATATAGCGATGTTTAAAAGAGAGCCCCAACCAAAAAATAATATAAGCGTAAATATCCCAGGAATTATCGCAATGAATATTAAATTTGTAATTGGAATCTTGTTATATTCGGTCTCTGATTCCAATGAGGTGGTTAAAGTCATATTATGTGCTCATTTAGCTTAAGTTTAGATAAGTCACTAGACTGGGCTGCTGCAAGACGAATTCGGGCACTCTCAACAGATGCAACAGCTCGTTTATATTTATCGTCATTAGTTAAAACCTTCAATTCTTTAAGTTTTTTTTCAGCAGTATGAAGTTGATCTTTTGCTCTAGCAACACGCCTTAAAAATCTGGCATGATCGGCCTCTGGAGTAGATTTTTTAGCTTCAATCTGTTTCATAGCCTCTTTTAATAGATTATTAGTTGTACTGGTCATTTTGTCGTTTTTTGAGGAAGCTAGACGCCTATTACGAATAACACTTTTGGAGGCTAGTTCTTTATCTTTTCTTTCTATCTGATATACAAATCGATCCCTTGCTCTATCGGAGTTAATTATTGATTGTGGCTGATCCCACTTATAGCCGGATAAATTCTTTTCTACTGATACCATATCTATACAGTCGACAGGGCATGGATCAATACAAAGATCACAACCAGTACATTCTTTCTTGATTACTGTATGCATTTGTTTTGCTGCACCGAGAATTGCATCTACTGGACATGCTTGTATGCACTTAGTGCAACCGATACACTCATCTTCGCGAATAAGGGCAACAGTTTTTATGTCTGTCGAAAAACCATATTGATTATCCAGGCTAGGCGGACTCATATCTAAAAAACTTGCGAGGGCGTTAATTGTAATTTGGCCACCAGGCGGGCACTTATTTATTGCATCTCCAACAGCGATTGCCTCGGCATAGGGTCTACAGCCCGGGTAGCCACATTGACCGCACTGTGTTTGTGGCAAAAGACCGTCAATTTTCTCGACAGCCGAAATAATCTCTACCTTAAATTTGATGGATGCATAGCTAAGCAACATACCAGAAAAAATACAAAAACTGACGAACACCATTAAGGCAGAATAAAAGGATTTTTGGATTATGATGTCGTATATTTCCATATCTAAATTAATCCAATAAAACCCATGAATGCTAATGACGTTAATCCAGCTGTAATTAGTGTAATAGAGGAGCCTATAAATGGCTTCGGCACATCAGCACAAGTTATTCTTTCACGCATGGCTGAAAATGATATTAGCACTAGAGAAAAACCTATAGATATACCAAAACTATAAAGAAATGTTTCCAATAAGGTGTGCTCTTCCGTAATATTTTGAAGGGCCACACCAAGTACAGCGGAATTAGTAGTGATCAATGGTAAAAAAGTCCCTATACTTCGATGCAATAGGGGTTTATTTTTTTCCACATACATCTTTATTAGTTGAACTATTACTACAATTACAAAAATAAAAAAAATAGCCTTAAAATATTCAATATTTAATGGTGTCAGTATCCATCTATCAATTAGGAAGCTCAATATCGCAGATATTGTTAAAACAATTGTGGTAGATCCAGCTACACTGATTGCTATTTCAATTTTATTTGATGAGCCCACAAAAGGGCAGAGTCCTATGCATTGAACTAGAATAATATTGTTTACAAATATAGCGCTGATTAGGATGACAGCAAATTCCTGCATGTTTTCATCTCAACAGATTGCAAGTTGAAGTTTTAGTGCCTTGTTGGTCGAAATTTTTAAGCCTACTGGCTTTGTATATAAATCAACAACTTAAGTGATTCTTTGTCCTGGTTTTGCGCCACTATCAGGAGAAATTAGATAGATTCCATCGTCATCACCAGCAGCTATGACCATCCCTTCAGATACACCAAAGCGCATTTTCCTTGGAGCAAGATTTGCAACAATAACTGTCATTTTTCCCACGAGATTTTGTGGCTCATGAAAAGACCGTATCCCTGATAAAATTTGCCTTGTTTCAATACCAATATCAATGACTAGACTAAGTAGCTTATCAGCCCCGTCAACATACTCTGCTTTAGTAATTAATCCTACTCTAAGATCAATATTCATAAAATCATCAAACTGTATTTCATCGATAATAGGTTCCAAAGTGGAAACCTCTTCCGTAGTTTTTGAATCCATATTTTTTGACACCTTTTTCTTCTTATTATCATGGGTTGTAATAGCTTGGTTATTATTCTCAATCATTGATTTTATCTGACTTTGATCGACTCTCTGCATCAAAGGCTTAAATTTATTAATTTTATGACCCAACAGTGGGCTTGATAGGCTGCTCCAGTCTATCTTTTCATTTAAGAAACTTTCAGTAGCCGTTGCCATTTCCGGAAGTATGGGCTTTAAATACACCATCAATACTCTGAATATATTGATTGCTAGGGAGCAAATATCTAATACTAATTGTTCATTATTAGGATCTTTGGCAAGAAGCCATGGTTCTTTTTTAGCTATATACTCATTTATAATATCTGCTTGAGCCATTATTAATCTTATAGCCTTACCATACTCGCGTTTTTCATAATAGCTTGCAATTGGCTCAGACTCAGCAACTACCTTAGACCATAGAGCACGATCTTCTATATTTGTTGAAAGTAGCCCATCATTTCCCTTAGTAATAAAATTAGAACATCGGCTTGCTATATTAACTATTTTTCCAATTAAATCGCTATTTACTCTCTGTGTAAAATCTTCTAAATTCAAATCTAAATCATCTATTCCTGATGAAATTTTTGATGCATAGTAATATCTTAAATATTCTGGGTTCAGATTTTTAAGGTAGCTTTTTGCTGTAATAAAAGTGCCTCTCGATTTAGACATTTTTTTTCCATCCACAGTTAAGAATCCATGAACAAAAATTTTAGTTGGAGTTCTAAATCCAGAGCTATCTAGCATGGCTGGCCAGAATAAAGCATGAAAATTAATGATATCTTTACCAATGAAATGATAAAGTTCTGTTTTGGAATTTTTCTCCCAAAATTCTTCAAATTTTAGATGCGATTGATAACACAAGTTTTTAAAGCTAGCCATATATCCAATTGGTGCATCTAGCCAAACATAAAAATATTTTCCTGTTGTTCCTGGTATCTGGAAGCCAAAGTAAGGGGCATCCCGACTTATATCCCATTCATTTAAGCCTGAGTCGAGCCACTCGTTAAGTTTATTTGATATTTCAATTTGTAGGTGACCAGCTTTAGTCCACTCTTTTAAAAATTCTGAAAATATAGGTAACTTAAAAAAATAATGCGTCGATTTTTTTGCTATAGGGGGTACACCGGTAATTATTGAAATTGGATTTATTAAATCAAGTGAAGCATAGGTTGCACCGCATACCTCACAGTTATCTCCATATTGATTGCTTGCCTTACATTTTGGACAGATCCCTTTTATGTAACGATCAGACAGGAAAAGGTTTTTTTCTGGATCGTATGCTTGAGTGATTTCACGAACAGCTATATGACCATTATTATTGAGTTGTTTGTATATATATTCTGAAAGTTCTTTATTTTCTTTGGAATGTGTAGTGTGATAATTATCAAAATCTATCAAAAATCCCTCAAAATCTTTCTTATGCTCAGCATGAACTTGATTTATGAGCTCTTCAGCACTGATACCAAGCTCTTCAGCCTTTAGCATTATCGCGGTACCATGAGCGTCATCAGCACAAACATAGTAGCATTCATGACCACGGATATTTTGAAACCTCTTCCAAATATCTGTTTGAATATACTCTACTAGATGTCCAAGATGTATTGACCCATTGGCATATGGTAGTGCGCTAGTAATAAGGATTTTTCGACGGTTTTTAGCTTTTTTTGTCATTATAATGGGCCGCTATTACTTTTTAATTTTATATGGGCAAAAAATTCATTGATTAGTGTATATTATGCATACTCATCAATTGCAGTAAGCTATATTATCGAAATATTAAACTATAAAGGTTTTCCCTTTAATTTTCACCAGTTTTACGAGGAGTAATGATGATTACCGGGATTGATCAAGCGGGTCTTTCAAAAGTTGAGCATATTATTGCTGTCGCATCCGGTAAAGGTGGCGTTGGCAAATCAACTACAGCAGTTAATTTAGCCCTTGCTTTAGCGTCGGATGGAAATAAAGTGGGTATTGTTGACGCTGATATCTATGGTCCAAGCATACCAATTATGCTTGGAGCTACAGTAGAGAAAAAACCAAAGATAGTCGATGAAAAATTTTTTTTACCAATCGAAAGACTTGGCTTATACACAATGTCCATAGGTTACCTTATGACTAAAGAAACGCCAGTTGTATGGAGAGGCCCTATGGCAACTGGTGCATTAATGCAGATGCTTACTCAAACAATTTGGGGTAGTTTAGATTACCTTATTGTCGATATGCCACCTGGTACCGGAGATATTCAGCTTACATTGGCTCAAAAGGTCAAGTTATCTGGTGCAGTTATTGTAACCACACCTCAAGATGTTGCTCTACTAGATGCTCGTAGGGCTATTGAGATGTTTAAGAAGGTAAACATACCTGTTCTTGGAGTGATCGAGAATATGGCTATACATGTTTGTAGTCAATGCGGCCATCATGAGTATATTTTTGGCAAAAATGGCGCTGAAATAGTAGCTTCTGAATATAAATCAGAAGTATTGGGAGTTTTGCCACTATCGATTGATATTCGTGAGCATATTGATCAGGGTAAACCTTGTGTATATGCTAATCCCGAAAGTGATATAAGTAAAATTTACTATCAGGCTAAAGGAAAGATAATACAAAAATTAGCAGATATCGCAGCCCCAAGTTCTCCAGAAATTATTATTGAGTAACTTTTATTTAATAGCTTTTATCAACTAATCCATCAGGGTATTATGACATATATAGTATGTTTAAAAAAATAGGAATTGAGAATATATGAGTATCAAATCTGACAAATGGATTAAGCGAATGTCTCAAGAAAAAGATATGATCGAACCTTTTTTTGGAAAACAAGTGCGTCAATCAGATACTTCTGTTGAAAAAATCATCTCTTATGGCGTTTCGAGTTACGGTTACGATGTTCGGTGTGCCAATGAATTCAAAATATTCACCAACATTCACTCTAAAACAGTTGACCCAAAATACTTTGATGAAGATGCATTTATTGATATTCAGGGTGACCACTGCATCATCCCTCCAAATTCATTCGCATTAGCGCGTACTATTGAATATTTTAGAATTCCACGAAATGTACTTACAGTATGTTTAGGTAAGTCTACTTATGCGCGTTGCGGTATAATTGTAAATGTCACCCCTTTAGAGCCAGAATGGGAGGGGCATGTAACACTAGAATTTTCAAATACAACAAGTTTACCCGCGAAAATTTATGCTAATGAAGGAGTAGCTCAGATGTTATTTTTTGAGTCTGACGAGGTTTGTGAGGTCTCTTATGCCGACCGTGGCGGGAAATATCAAGGGCAGACAGGAGTTACTTTGCCGAAAGCATAATTGCTTTATCAAACAACAAGCAATTACTTTGAGCTCTTCATTTTTTATTTCATTAAATTGGTATGATTTAAACTACCTTCTCGCAATAACATAGTGAAGTTTTCTCCTCCTTTTTCTTTTTGTTCGAGCTTTACAAGCAAGTAGTTCCATTGAGGTGCAAACCATAAAAATGTTTCTCTGTTGCTTTTTTGTCTTGTTCTTTTAAGTTTTAGCGTGCTGATGACCCCTAGCTCTGTTTTGAGAAACTCTTCTCCCATAATATTATAATTCAAAAGTTTTATCTTGCCTCTTCTGATCACAGCATAGCTCAAAAGCTCAGCTTTGTTGATTAGATCGCTTTGAAGTTTTATTTGTGAGGTAAGATTATTAAGGTGAGCATCTCGCTTAAAAATTTGTTGTTTTTTTTTCTTAGAGCGATACTTTGCCACACCTAATGATTGATCATAAGTCAAGATCTCTTCTTTTTTTATACCCAATACACTTTTTGTTAGCTTGTATTCAATTTCCGAAATACTTCCATTTTTGTCAATTTTAAATACTGAGGTTTCCTTCACGTCACCTAAAATATTTTTTGCGTTTGCCTCTTGAGTATAAATACCAAGATTATTTTTTAATGACCGTGTGGTTTCGAGATTAATTCCGTTATAAGAGCTGGTATATTTAAGATTATGCTCTTCAAGTGCAAGAGGATTAATTTTTTTTAGCTCTTTAGCTTGAACGAAAACAGAAAAAAATAAAAAAATTGAAATACAGCTAAGGTCCTTTAATAAGGGATATTGAGGCACCTTCAAATTTTTTTTTAGTATTTGATGATTAACTACGCAAAACATTTTATTTACATTATATAAAATTACGAATTTTAGCATATATATTGCTCTAGCTTTATTAATTCGTCAGTAAATCTAAGTCCATTTTTAGGTAATATAGCTGAATCGAATACTGCTTTTTCATCTATCAAGGATAGACGGCCTTCACAAAATAACTTCACTGCTAATGGATAAATTTGGTGCTCCTTGATTAGTATACGTCTCGCTAACGCATCGACTGAATCATTCTTCAAAATTGGAACCACAGCTTGGATTATTGACGGTCCTCCATCAAGCTCAGTAGTCACAAAATGAACTGTGGCACCTGCATTTTTATCACCGGCGTCTAGTGCCTTTTGGTGCGTGTGGAGACCACGATATTTAGGTAAGAGAGATGGATGAATATTTAGTATTCGTCCAGCAAAAGCTTCAACAAAATCTGAGGTAAGAATTCGCATAAAACCAGCTAAAACAATTAGATCAAGATTATATTTTTTTAGTTTTGATTCCAGTACAAAATCAAAGCTTCTTCTATCTGCATATCGAAGATTATCCAAAACAATGTTTTCAATACCAGATTTTTGCGCTCGCTTTAGTCCTCCAGCATCAAATTTATTGCTTACCACAAGAACAATCTCAGCATTAATTATGCCATTTTGAGTTGCATCTATGAGTGCCTGTAGATTGCTACCATCTCCTGATAATAAAACAGCTAATCTAGCTTTATGCATTGGTATAACTCTCTATAGCCCTTTTAGTACAACTTTTTCTTCGCCGTCTTCAGCTCGAGCTATTTCGCCAATAACAAATGCGTTTTCACCTGAAGAACTTAAGATATCTATAGATAATTGAGTCATTGTAGCTGGCACACATACAACCATACCAATACCGCAATTAAAGGTTCGATACATTTCATGCGGGTCAACGTTACCTTTTTTTCGTAGCCAGTCGAAAATAGGAGGCTCATCCCAACTCATTAGATCGATGACTGCTTTAGTGTTTTTAGGAAGTACTCTAGGAATGTTTTCTAGAAGCCCACCTCCAGTAATATGTGCAAGTGCATTAACATTTACATTAGGATTTTTTATCAAGGATAAGATAGATTTAACATAGATTTTTGTAGGAGCTAGTAGCGCCTCTGAGAGTAAAACTTTGCCAACAAGCTCACTTTTTATATCTGTTTGAGATACCTCGATAATTTTTCTTATTAATGAATAGCCATTAGAATGAGGGCCACTAGATGCAATACCAATTAGAGCATCACCCTGCCTAGGGCTCTTGCCGTCTATGATCTCTGATTTTTCTACTATACCGACACAGAACCCAGCAAGATCATAATCTGACCCTGTATACATTCCAGGCATTTCAGCAGTTTCACCACCTACCAAGGAACAACCAGCTAATTTACAGCCTACGCCAATTCCAGAAACTACCGATGCCGCTACATCAATATCTAATTTTGCAGTTGCATAATAATCGAGAAAAAATAATGGTTCTGCACCACAAACTAAAAGATCATTCACGCACATCGCCACTAAGTCAATTCCTATTGTATCGTGAATATTAATATCTATCGCGAGTTTCAACTTTGTACCAACACCATCTGTACCTGATGCAAGAACAGGTTCCCTGTAGCCAGTGGGCAAGTTGAATAACGCCCCAAATCCACCAAGACTTGATAAGACCTCAGGTCGCTGCGTGTCCTTTGAGACGTTTTTTATTCGTTCTACGAGAATATTTCCTGCATCTATATCCACACCAGCATCTTTATAGCTCAAAGGGATAATATTTTTATCATACATAATTTTTAATTACCTTTAATAAATTAATCATCTGTAGCGCCTAAATATTCCCTTTTAGCAAAATTGAAAGAATATCTATTTTATATCAAAAAAAACAAACTGACAGTTAGATAATGCCTCTATCTTCTCTCAACTGATATAATTATATTATGAATAATTTATTTTTATGTAAAATACCTAAATTTATGAACTTAAAATTATTAGACCCTTTGAACAAAAACAATTTATGTTGTGGGTGATTGATGTCTGAACAGCTTATTTTAAATGTTAATCTAAAAGATGATGCAACATTTGAAAACTTCTTCTTACAAAAAGGTAGCGAAAATGCTGTTGCTGTTGAGGTTCTTCAAAAACAGTTATTGTCTAAAAAAAACTCTTTTGTCTATCTTTGGGGTGGGCAAGGTAGTGGCGTGTCGCACTTACTGCAGGCGAGTTGTCACAATACGTTGACTCAAAATTTATCAGCTCAATATTTATCTTTATCAGAATTCTTAGATTACTCTCCTGAAGAGCTATTTAGAAATCTTGATGTAATATCACTAATTTGCCTAGATAATATCCAAGCTATTTCTGGGAATATCTACTGGGAGCGACAACTTTTTAATCTTTATAATCGAATCAAAGATTCTTGTGGATCTTTACTGGTTGGTGCGAATTGCTCCGCCCGCGAATTACCATTGAATCTACCTGATCTTCACTCAAGACTTTCGTCTGGTTCTTTATTCCAGCTCGCCAGTTTAGATGATGTATCTAAATCAAAAATAATTCAGTTTCGTGCCCTGAGGAGAGGAATGAAGATTACTGATGATCTAGCTCAATTTATAATTGCTAGATCACCCAGAGAGATGAACTCATTGATGAATTGCCTCGATATTTTAGAGAAATTTTCATTGCAAGAAAAACGTAAGCTCAGCAAACCTTTCATTAAGTCAGCTTTAGGTTGGGACTAGCGAGTATGCTATAAGCTAAATTAAGCTTATTCAAATGTTTCTAAAGATCTTGCTAATTCAGCTCCAGCCAAAACAATCATCCAAACCAAATAGATCCAGATCAAAAATATAGGAAATATAGCGAAAACACCGTAAATACTTGCATAACTAGAATAAGATATGATCGTACCGAAGAGTGTTTTTGCAAGTTCAAAAAATATTGAAGCAAATAAACCTCCTGTAGCCCCATAATATTTAGATACTTTACAGTTTGGCACAGCAATGAAAATGAAACTAAATACCCCCCATGTAAGGAGCAATGGGATAATGTGCATAAAAACGCTTGCTATAGAAAATACATTATTATTAGACAGTAATTGAAATGAAAAGAAATAGGTTTGGATAACCAGGCCAAAACCAAGTAATAATGGACATATACTCAGAACACACCAATATAAAACAAAACTATAGAGACCTCCTCTAGATTTAGTGTTATTCCAAATTTTATTAAAAGCCCTCTCAATGCTTGATAGCATCAAGTAAGACGTTATTAAAAGCACGGCCCCGCCTATAATCGACAGCTCTCGCGCTTGATCTAAAAAATTGTTTAAATATTCTTGTATCTCTTTTCCGCTTTGCGGTACAAAATGATTAAAAATTAAATCTTGTATTTTATCCTCCAGTCCGAGAAAAAAAGGCACTAATGTGAACAATGAAAACATTAGGGTCATCATCGGAACTAGGGAAAATAAGGTCATAAATGTTAGAGCAGAGGCAGTTTGACTGCACTCATCCTCTTTAAAGCGCCGAAAGAAATATTTAAAAAACACTATCATAATATTTAGTTTCGGTTGTATAAAATTCATGTTTGCCCCCTAATATGCAAACCTAGCTAGCCCTATAGACAGCTTTCCAGCTAAAATAGATTAATTAATTTAATTATAACAAGGAATTTTTCAAACAATATGATCAGTATTTATCACAACCCACGTTGTTCAAAATCTAGACAAGCTCTGGCACTCTTGGAGGCTTCGGATGTCCCATTAAATATTATACTCTATCTTGATACCCCACCATCATTTGAGGATCTCGAGGGCATTTTAAGAAAGCTTGGTATTACAGCTAGGGAGCTTTTAAGAAAAACCGAGAGCGCCTATAAAGAAAATAATTTATCAGATAATACAAAAACAGAAAGTGAACTTATAGAGACTATGGTCTCCTATCCAAAGCTTATAGAGCGCCCTATAATAACGAATGGTAATAAAGCTGTCATAGGGCGGCCTCCTGAGATTGTATTGGAGATTATTTAATGGGCTATATTTTAATTCTTTATTATTCCCATAATGGCAATACTAAAAAAATGGCTGAAAAAATAGCAGATGGTGTTGAAATGTCTGGTTTAGAAGCCAGAGTAAGAACTGTTCCGCCTGTTTCGAATGTTTGCGAAAGCTCTCAATCAGATATTCCAGATAAAGGACATCTCTATTGTACTCAAGAAGATTTAAGAGAGAGTTTAGGTTTAATTCTTGGAAGTCCTACGCGTTTTGGTAATATGGCTGCTCCATTAAAGTATTTTTTAGATATGACTGGAGATATCTGGCTTAATGGAGATTTAATAGGAAAACCAGCTGGAGTTTTTACATCTACAGGGTCTTTGCATGGCGGGCAAGAGACAACTCTTTTGACTATGATGTTACCTCTAATGCATCAGGGTATGATTTTGGCCGGGTTACCATATAGCGAGCAGGCCCTCCATAATACTCAAAGGGGAGGAACACCTTACGGCGCTTCATGTCAAACAGGCAAAGACTTCAATGATATGACAAACGACGAATCAGACTTATGTGTTGCCCTTGGAAAAAGAATTTCTAGTTTGGCAAAACTATTAACAATTCATCTTTGAGTTGAGAATACTTTTAATATGAAAGTTAAATTCATTATTAATCTAGAAAAAAAATTACGCATATGTCGTAAACTGACTTGGGCAAGTATAGTAACTTTTCTATTCGTATTACTGCTTAATAGCCTTTTAAAATCTAATCCGATTACTATAATAATTTTTACGTACTTGCCGATATGCCTGCTACTGCCGGGTATATACAAAGAAAAGTATAAAACCATATCGATGCTGTGCTTTGTGACACTGTTATATTTTATAGTAGCGGTTAATAATTACTTTTCACCGGATTCTAGTTACTTGGATGTTTTAGAAATATTAATACTAGTGATCATATTTATCGTTGCTATGCTACATAGTAGATGGAAGCAATATTCACTTTATCAGGTAGACCAAAATTGAACTTTCTAAATTTTTTTAAAAGAATATGCAAAACCCTCATAATATGTGTTCAGGTTTTAGCAAGTTTATTCATAGTCTGTATATCTATTTTTATTCTTGTAATTTCTCTGAAAAACGGTGATCAACCTTTACCAGATAAAGCTGCTCTAAAAATATCTCCTATCGGTACTTTAGTGGAGACAAAAACCTATGTTTCTCCACTAAAAAAATTCATGGAAAAAAGTGGCGTTGAGACAGAAACATTACTTTCAGAACTTATTACTACGATTGATTATGCATCTGGCGATAAGCGTATCACTAATCTGGTTTTAGATTTAGATTATTTCACTGGTGGCGGGATAAGCAAGCTTGAAGAATTAGGTAAAGCTCTGACACGCTTCAAGTCAAGTGGTAAATCCATCACTGCTATCGGAGATAGCTATAACCAAGAACAATATTTCCTAGCAAGTTTTGCTGATGAAATCCATCTTAATCCGATGGGTTCTGTTTTGATTGAAGGTTATAGTAGATATAATAGTTATTTTAAGGATGCTTTGGATCAACTTAAGATTAAAGTTAATGTTTTTCGAGTCGGCGTTTACAAAGATGCAATTGAACCATTTACTCGTAATAGTATGTCTGACGAGTCTAAAGAGCATACCTCAATTTGGGTGAATGACTTATGGAACGCCTATACAAAAAGAGTTGAAAAATCCAGAAATTTACCGGAAAATTTTTTAAGTGATTATTCAAATAATCTGGGAAAAAAATTATTAAATTATAAGGGAGATGCTGCTAAATTAGCACTTAATGCTGGTCTCATAGACAAGATATCTAACAGAAAAGACAGTATAGATTATCTGATCTCAGTGTCTGGGATGGATGATGACGGAGGCTACCAGTATATCGACTCTTCGAGCTATATGAGGCATATTAAGCAAAAAATATATCTATCAAAAGCAAGAGACAATACAAATCATATCGCTCTAATAACTGCCAGTGGACCTATCGAGATTGGAGATCAACCAAATGGAAAAATAGGTAGTGAAAGCATGTCTCTGCTCATAAAGCAGGCCAAAGAGGATGACAGCATTAAAGCTGTAGTGATTAGAATAGACAGTCCGGGAGGAGGTGCCTTTGCCTCTGAAGCAATTCGTCAAGATATAATAGCTTTGAAAGAGCTCGGTAAACCAGTAGTAATTTCAATGGGTTCTGTAGCAGCATCTGGTGGGTTTTGGATAGCTATGGGGGCTACAGAGATATGGTCTACCCCAACAACAATTACTGGATCTATAGGTGTTTTTGGAATTGTTCCTACATTCGAAGAAACTCTACAAAATATTGGAGTCAGGAGTGATGGTGTCGATACAACGACACTATCTAACATTTATCAGATATCAAGACCTATGTCTGATCATGCTAAACAAGTTATACAATCTGGGGTAGATTATACCTACAGTAAGTTTTTGAGTATTGTTGCTGAAGCGAGAAATATCAGTGTTAAAAAGGTAGGACTCATAGCACAAGGTCGAGTTTGGACTGGCGAAAAAGCATTAGAATTAGGGTTAGTTGATAAGCTGGGAGGATTAAATGAGGCTGTATCGGCAGCCGCTAATATAGCAAAACTTGATAATTACGAATTACGTGAATTGATCAGGCCATTAAGCTTTCAAGAGAAAATTTTGAATCAGATTGGAAATACACAAGTAAAGTATTTAGGAGAATCTGTTCCAGTATCAACTTTTGTTCCAGAGTTACTGATCAAATTTAATAATCTTTACAAAAAGTTTGGTTTTTTGGAAGTGTTGAATGACCCTAGGGGTATCTATCTAAGTTGCTTTGAATGCGTCGAATAACCTATTAGATTTTTATATTATCGCTCTAGGTACTCCAGTTTTCCTTTTATCCCATCCCACTTTTCAGCGTCTTCCGCCGGTGTTTTTGCTTCAGTAATATTTGGCCAAACTTCAGATAACTCGGAATTAAGTTCTAGGTATACTTGTTGATCTTCTGGGAGCTCATCCTCAGAAAATATTGCTCCAGCAGGACACTCTGGTTCACAAAGTGCACAATCAATACATTCATCAGGGTGGATTACTAAGAAATTTGGTCCTTCATAGAAACAATCCACTGGGCATACTTCTACACAATCAGTATATTTGCACTTTATGCAGTTTTCGCCGACTACGAATGGCATTATATTATTCTCCGTACACCTGATATATGAAACTGTGCGAAATTATACAGAAATCGATGGACTCTTTTAAACAAATATTTTTCATAACTTTATAAATATCGAAAATTAAATAAGATTATTACAATAATTTAACATATGCTTGCTTCTATATCAAAATATTTTGATATAGTAAAATTCTATGCCCGAGTAAATTGGAATATTTCGACTACTGTATGGCTATACAGTAGTCGAAATTTAAGTTAAAATTAATAATTATGTGACACAATTAAAAACTATATAAGAAAAAAGGAAGTTATTATGGAGCCCAATAAAGAAAAAGCCCTTCAGGCAGCACTATCGCAAATTGAAAGACAGTTTGGTAAAGGTACGGTAATGCGAATGGGAGACAAAGAGCATCAAGCGATACCAGCAATTTCTACTGGATCCTTGGGGTTAGATGTCGCCCTTGGAATTGGCGGGCTACCAAAGGGTAGGGTGGTTGAAATTTATGGACCTGAGTCTTCTGGTAAAACTACGTTAACACTTCAGGTTATAGCAGAGGCACAAAAAGTTGGTGGCACTTGTGCTTTTATAGATGCAGAGCATGCTTTGGATCCTGTGTATGCAGAAAAGCTTGGTGTTCAAGTAGATGACCTTTTTGTTTCGCAACCGGATACAGGTGAACAAGCTCTTGAGGTTACTGACATGTTAGTAAGATCTGGAACCATAGATGTGTTAGTAATAGATTCTGTTGCAGCACTTACCCCAAGAGCAGAAATAGAGGGTGAAATGGGAGACCACCATGTGGGCCTTCAGGCAAGATTAATGTCTCAAGCTTTACGTAAATTAACTAGTAATATCAAAAATGCAAATTGTTTAGTGATATTTATTAATCAAATTCGTATGAAAATAGGTGTTATGTTTGGCAACCCTGAAACGACCACAGGTGGCAATGCACTGAAGTTTTATTCGTCAGTTCGTTTAGATATTCGTAGAATCGGAGCAGTGAAAGAAGGCGACGAGATAACTGGAAATGAAACAAGGGTAAAAGTGGTCAAAAATAAAATCTCACCTCCATTCAAGCAATGTGAATTTCAGATTTTATATGGACAAGGGATAAATCATTTAGGTGAGGTAATAGATCTTGGTGTTAAATGTGATTTAATTGAAAAAGCAGGCTCTTGGTATGCTTACAATGGAAATAAAATTGGCCAAGGTAAATCTAATGCTTGTATATATTTGCGCGAAAATGAAAGCATAGCCAATGAAATTGAAGAAAAAATTAGAGCACAACTAATGCCGGTATTAAAAAAAGAAAACAAAGCAGAAGCGAATCAGAAAAATGACACAATAGATGATAGTGAAATCAAGGTGATAGAATAAAAATAAATTATCAATGTTGCTATATAAAACCATACTTGGGTACGAGGTATGGTTTTTTTAATAACTCATAGCATTTGTAGCAGAATATAGAAGATTGGCTTTATTTTTATGGAAAATAAAAAAGAAATAAAAAAATATGTCAATGTTAAATATCGTGCCATGACATTACTTTCTCGAAGAGAGCACTCGTTCGATGATTTATTACAAAAGTTAGTCAAAATATTTCCGGATGAATCGAAGCTAATCTATGATGTTATGATAGATTTAAGGGATTTAAATCTTCAGTCTGATTTTCGCTTTGCTGAAATGCTTACAGCAACAAGGATAAGAAAAGGATACGGGCCAGATAGGATTGTTGCTGAGCTAAAAAACTGCAAGGTTTCAAATGATATAACGGTAAAAGTTGTTACAGAATGCGGAGTAGATTGGTTCGAGCTAGCTAAAAAAGTTTTAATAAAAAAATATGGTTATAGTACTAGCTGCGAATTCAATGAAAAAGTGAAAATAAATAATTTTCTAAAGTATCGTGGTTTTAAATCTGAGCATATATCCGCATGTTGTAAATAACAAAAATCAATTAACTGGATATTTTAATTATTTAATGATGAGTTTAAAAAATATATTATTCCTTTCGTTGCTTTCAGTGCCCCTCAGCCTTTTTGGAGTCGAAATAAATGGCCAGCTATCTCAGGGTTCTATTGTATCTGGTCAGGTAGATCCAGGTACAACACTAGAAATGATGGGTCGAGATATAAGGGTTGATGAAAGCGGTTTTTTTATTTTTGGGCTTGGTCGTAATGCTCCAGAAAAGATTACTTTAACCTCAATTAATAAAAAAAATGAAAAAAAATTATATATATTTTCGGTTCACCAAAGAGAATATAAAGAGCAAAAAATTTTTGGTGTCCCCCAAAATACTGTAAAGCCTCCTAGCGCATTAAGCGAAAGAATAAAAAAAGAATCAGAACAAGTTTGGATTGCAAGGGCAAAAATAAATAATAGCCTAGATTTTTTATCTGGCTTTGTTATGCCGTTGAAGGGCCCTATTACTGGTGTTTATGGGAGTCGAAGATTTTATAATGGATATCCTGGTAATCCGCACTATGGTTTAGATATAGCAGCTCCAACAGGTACTCCTGTTTTTGCACCCGCTCCGGGGGCTGTAGAACTTGTGCATCCTAATATGTTGTATTCTGGGGGGACCCTAATTATTTCACATGGTTTTGGAATTAGCTCGACCTATATTCATCTCAGCGAAATCAGTGTTGATGTTGGCGAGAGGGTAAATAGAGGAGACTTAATAGGTAAGGTTGGTGCTACCGGAAGGGCAACAGGTCCACATCTTGATTGGAGAATAAATTGGCTTGATGTAAGACTTGATCCACAATTAGTAATGAAATATTTTCCCCTTGTTCCATAGTTTTACTTCCTCCTTTGACTTAAACTTATATTTTACGATCTTACATTAAGGATTAGCATGATTGATAAAAATTTATTATCCATTTTGGTCTGTCCAGTTAGCAAGGCTCCACTTGAGTATCTTAAAGACAATGATGAGCTTGTTTGCCGTGCAAGCGGACTTGCCTACCCTATTAGAGATGGCATTCCAATAATGCTTGAAACGGAAGCTCGCCAGTTAAATGCCGATGAAAAACTCAGTTAATATTTAGTTAATGTATAGTTGGTTAATAACTTTTAGTTGAGGTTGTTTAGAGAATGACAGATAAAACGCTTTTTGAAAAAATAATTAATGGGGATACATGCGCAGATATAGTTTACGAAGATGAGCAATGTATTGCTATAAAGGATATAGCACCTCAGGCTCCTACGCATTTGCTGATTATCCCCAAAAAGCCTATCCCTATGCTTGCAAATGCTGCTCCGGTGGACGAGAGCTTGTTGGGACATTTGTTGCTAGTAGCTTGCGATATAGCGAAAGAAGCGGGAATAAGCGAAGCTTTCCGAATAGTAATTAATAATGGTGCTGAAGCCGGTCAGACTGTATTTCATCTGCACTTACATTTGTTAGGAAATAAGAAATTTTTAGAGAGTAATCTTAGCTTTTAGTATTACTGCGTAGCTCTCAGGAAAAATTAGATTTTATTTGGCAATACTATAAAATCTTTTTAAATACCTCAGATAAGGTTGTGGGTTAAATTTATTATGAAAATTTCTAAAATTCGACAATCTTTCCTTGATTATTTTGAGAAGCATAACCATAAGTTGGTCAGCAGCAGTAGCCTAGTGCCTACTAATGACCAATCTTTGTTATTCACAAATGCGGGTATGGTTCAATTCAAAGATATATTTCTAGGTAAAGAGAACCGAAAATATCTCAGAGCGACTTCTTCACAACGATGTGTGAGAGCTGGAGGAAAACATAACGATCTAGAAAATGTAGGTTATACAGCCAGACATCATACTTTTTTTGAAATGTTAGGGAATTTTAGCTTTGGTGATTATTTTAAGCACGAGGCAATTATATTTGCATGGAAATTCTTGACAGAAGAGCTTGGCTTGCCTGAAGAGCGCCTATGGATTACTGTTCACGAAACAGATACGGAAGCAGAAAAAATATGGCTCAACGAGATAGGTGTGAATCCAAATCGCTTTTCAAGATTGGGTGTTGACAATTTCTGGCAGATGGGAGAAACAGGTCCTTGCGGCCCCTGCTCAGAAATATTTTATGATCATGGTGAAGAAGTATCTGGTGGACCGCCTGGAAGTAAGCATGACGATCTTGATCGTTATATTGAAATATGGAATTTAGTTTTCATGCAATATGAAAAGAAAGCAGACGGAACTATGGAGCCCCTCCCAAATCCATCTGTCGATACAGGAATGGGCCTTGAAAGAATAGCTGCAGTAATGCAGGGCGTCCACAATAATTATGAGGTAGATCTTTTTCAATCCTTGCTGAAGTCTGCTGCTAAAGCAACCAACACAAAAGATTGTGAAAATAAGTCTCTTAGGGTGATAGCAGACCATATTCGTTCTTGTAGTTTTTTGATAGTAGATGGGGTTTTTCCATCAAACGAAGGCCGCGGCTATGTCTTACGACGTATCATTCGAAGAGCTATTCGTCATGGAAATCAACTAGGACAAAAACAACCATTTTTTTATTCTTTAGTTTCAGACCTCTGTTCGATTATGGGGGAAGCATATCCAGAATTAATTAAGGCTAAAACTAGAGTTGAAAAAGTACTTTTAAAGGAAGAACAGCAGTTCCAGAAGACCCTAGATAGAGGTATGTCTTTACTGAACTCTTTTTTGGAGAAATTAAATGACACTATAATTCCAGGGAATATAGTTTTTACACTTTATGATACATATGGTTTTCCTGTTGATTTGGTCAATGATATTGCAAGAGAAAAGGGTCTTACACTTGATATGTGTGGATATGAAAAATGTATGGAGGCACAACGAGATAAAGCAAGATCGGTCGGAAAATTTAATGTTGAATATGCTCAAAATTTTGAACTGAGTGGAAAGACTGAGTTTAATGGTTATGGATCAACTGCAGTCCAAGGAAATATTGTAGCTATAATATTAAACGGTAATTTAGTTGAAGGTATTTCAAAGGGTGAAGAAGCTGCAGTAGTTCTAGACAGCACTTCCTTTTATGCAGAATCTGGAGGCCAGGTGGGAGATCATGGGCTGTTGATTTCTGATGCTTCTGAGTTTTCTGTAACAGACTGTCAAAAACAAGGCGAGCATTACTTGCATATTGGTATTCTTTCTAATGGATCTATGTCTGTTGGTCAAAAAGTTGATTCTGTGGTCGATACGAGCATCCGATTAGCAACTGAAATTAATCACTCTGCAACTCACTTGTTGCATGCAGCCCTAAGAAAAGTTTTGGGTGATGATGTCTTACAAAAAGGCTCCTTGGTAGATAGCAATCGTCTTCGATTTGATTTTAGTCATCCAAATGCTCTCAGCTCCTTGCAAAAGAAAATCATCGAAAAGATCGTTAATGACGAAATTCGTCGTAATACTTTAATAATAACTGAGGTTTGCGACATGAAGACTGCTAAACAAAAAGGAGCTATGTCTTTATTCGGTGAGAAGTATGGCGACGAGGTAAGAGTGCTAACAATGGGCGATGGATTTTCTATTGAGCTTTGTGGGGGCACGCATACTCTTCGCACAGGTAACATTGGTGTATTTAAAATCATATCTGAAGCGGGTATTGCTGCTGGTATCCGTCGTATTGAAGCTGTAACTGGCGAGGCTGTATTGAATCACTTTGATAGATTAGAGCAAGATCTTGAGGGCGTATGTGCTGTTTTTAAAACAAGCCCAAAAAATATCCTTGAAAAAGCAAAATCTTTGTTAGCCGAATCAAAGGGGCTAGAAAAAGAAAACGCAAGCTTGCAATCAAAAATATCTGGTAAGACAGGCTCAGATCTTTTATCGCAAGCCAAGGAAATCAGTGGCATAAACGTTTTATCTGTTGTTTTAGAAGGTGTTGATCCAAAAACACTCAGGGATACAGTGGATCAAGTAAAAAATAAGCTAGCAGAGAGCATAGTTATATTAGCTGTAATTCAAGGAGATAAAATTTCATTAGTTTCAGGGTTAACCAAAGGAATACCTGAAGCAATTCATGCAGGAGATCTAATGCAATTTGTAGCTAGTCAATTAGATGGAAAGGGTGGAGGTCGTAGAGACATGGCTCAGGGCGGAGGCACGAAAATCATTGCTCTACCTGAGGTAATGAGTTCAGTCTTTGTTTGGGTCAAAGAAAAATTGATAAATTGATTTATATGCTGCTATTTTTGTTAGCTTGTGAAGCCGATATTCCTTAACTTTGAAAACAATATGGTGTTTAATTGCGCACCATTTTGCAACTATTGTAATGTGTCTTTAGTGATATTAAGGCAGAATGCAATACCAAATACACTACAAAGTCTGAGTTATACATGAGTTTACTAGTTCAAAAATTTGGTGGAACTTCAGTCGCTACTGTAGAAAGAATCGAGTCTGTAGCAGATAAAATCTCCGGTTTTCACAAACGCGGCGATAATATAGTGGTAGTAGTATCTGCTATGAGTGGCGAGACTAATCGCTTGATTAAGCTTGCAAATAGAATTGATGAAACTGCAAGCTCACGCGAAATGGATGCTCTGTTATCAACAGGAGAACAAGTTACAGTAGCCTTATTGTGTATTGCTTTGCATAAAAGAGGATGCAAAGCGAAATCTTATATTGGCTCTCAAGTCCCTATACTTACTGATAACGCTTATTCTAAAGCCCGAATATTAGATATAGAACCTAGTCGTATACAAAAAGATTTAGCTAAAGGACAGGTGATTGTAGTGGCAGGATTTCAAGGAGTTGATGAGCAAGGGAATATCACGACCCTCGGCAGGGGTGGATCAGATACAACTGCAGTCGCTTTAGCTGTTGCATTGAAAGCAGAAGAATGCCAAATATATACAGATGTTGATGGCGTATATACAACAGATCCACGTGTAGTTGAAAATGCTCGGCGTTTGGATAGTATTACTTTTGAAGAAATGCTCGAGATGGCAAGTCAAGGCTCTAAAGTATTACAAATAAGAGCTGTAGAATTTGCTGGAAAATATAAGATTCCTTTAAGAGTTTTGTCTACTTTTAATGAAGGATCCGGAACTCTAATTACACTTGAGGATAATCTCAATATGGAAAAACCAATTGTTTCAGGCATCGCATTTAATCGAGATGAGGCAAAGCTTACTGTTCGAGGTATTCCAGATATTCCTGGCAGCGCCGCTAGAATCCTAGGGGCAGTTGGTCGAGCCAATATCGAGGTTGATGTAATCGTGCAAAACGTTGCTCAAGATAAAACAGCTTCACTAACATTTACTGTTCATCGAAATGAAATGAAAAAAGCAGAGGATGTTTTGAATAAAGTAGCTATTGAGTTAGGGGCTACTTCAGTGGAGTCCGATGAAAATATAGCTAAGCTTGCTCTGGTGGGTGTTGGTATGAGATCACATGCAGGCGTTGCTGCAACCATGTTTGATACCCTAGGCAAGGAAAATGTGAATATTCAGATGATAAGTACTTCAGAAATTAAAATTACAGTAGTCATTGCTGAAAATTTGCTGGATTTGTCTGTAAGATCGCTACACAGTATTTTCGGCCTAGATCAAGATACCGTTGATTTGTAGCTTATAAATTGATTTTAGTGTTTTTTTAGATTCCCTGTGCGATTGATTTCTTAAGTGGTGTTGCTATGATATCGCCGCAGAATCATCATCATTCTGATGAGTGGCATTGTATTATCTGGAGAGGTGGCCGAGTGGCTGAAGGCGCTCCCCTGCTAAGGGAGTATAGGTTAATATCCTATCGAGGGTTCGAATCCCTCTCTCTCCGCCATATTTTTTAATCGTAAGTATTCAAAATGTTCAGAGCCCCACTCAAATAATAATGTAAGTAAATCTAATACTTCATCCCTAGATATTCATTTTTTAAAAAATATCTTAAAATTTCAGCATTTTCAATTTTTAGCTCCTTGCTACTAAAGTTCACTTGAAAAATTATGTGTTTTTGAAATGATTAGAGAAAATTTGTTAGAAAAATTGTGGATTATGATATAATTTGTGAGTTTTAACGATAAAATAGGACCTTGTTTGCGTAAATAAGCTTATTTATATTAAATATGTGTGAGAATAAATAGCGGAGGATGTTAGCGGTAGCACTAATTAACCCTTTGAATCTCACATACACGGATAACTTGGTTTATTAGAATAATTTAAGCTTTATTGGGTGGTTTTGGATAAACAACTTTCAGATAAATTTGTTTGCCAGCAGATACTTTACCTCTTAATATAACTATAATTGAATCTAACAACTTGTTTTTTTAAACTTTCTAGAACCACAGAATTAAGGTAGCTCGATATGGGAATGTTAATTAATATCGATAACGGCGGTACACTAACCGATATATGTGTACTGAAAGATAATAATTTCTACACAACAAAAACACTCACCACACCCTATGACTTAAGTAAATGTTTTTTTGATGGTCTAAAAGATGTCTCTAAGGCAGTTTATGGTCAAGAAGATGTCACTAGATTGCTTGCTGAAGTCGAGCATATAAGATACTCGACCACGCAAGGAACCAATGCCATTGTTGAGCGAAAGGGTCCTAAATTAGGAATGGTTGTTAATAAAGGTAATGTAAAATTAATTAAATTAATGCAAGAGGAAGACCCAGAGTTATTTACTTTTCTTGTTGGAGACCGTATCGAAGAGATAGATTTAGCAGATTTGGATGACGAAGTAAGTGCAGCCGAAACTATTACCTCTATAACTCGACTAACCGCGAGAGGGGCAAACCGTGTTGTCGTTTGTTTTGATAATGATGATGCAACTCATTGCGAATCGCAGTTTAAAAGAATTGCTTTTAATAGCTATCCACGACACCTTTTGGGTGCAGTGCCGATGTTATTTGCAAGTGAATTAGCAGAAGATATATCAAGCAACCGCAGAGGTTGGACAGCGCTAATTAACTCTTTCCTTCACCCTGCAATGGAAAGTTTCTTATATAATGCAGAAAATCGATTGCGTGAATACCGAACAAAAAATCCATTGCTTATTTTCCGAAATGACGGAGATGCATCTCGTGTCGCTAAAACTATTGCATTAAAAACATACAGCTCAGGACCCCGCGGCGGTATGGAGGGTGTTAAAGAGTTTAGTAAAAAATATAAACTTAATGATGTTATATCTATGGATATTGGTGGCACCACAACAGATATTGGACAAGTGATCAATAATACTGTCAGCGAATCACGTCGTGGCACTGTTGAGGGCGTTCCAACTTCATTTGGCCTTTGTGAGATATCAAGCCCAGGTGTCGGAGGAAGCTCCATACTTTCGATCAATGGAAAAGATATACAGGTGGGTCCTGAAAGTGTTGGCGCTGTTCCTGGTCCAGCAAGCTTTGGTCGTGGCGGAAAAGAGTCAACAATGACCGATGTAAACCTTTTGATGGGGCTGCTTGACCCCCAAACTTTTTTTGGAGGTGGGCTTAAGCTTGATATTGACAGAGCGCGCGCTGCAATAGATGAAAATATTGCTAGTCCTCTAGGAATTTCTGTAGATGAAGCTCTAGTTAAATTACGTGATGCCTATGATAAAAAAGTTTCTGATGAGATGGTTGAATTTGCTAATGTCTCAGATGAGACAGTATTATTAGCATTTGGTGGCGCCGGTCCAATGAGTGCCTGTGGTATTGCAGATAAAGCTGGTATAAAAACTGTATTTATACCTAAAACCGCTGCTGTTTTTAGTGCATACGGTATAGGTTCTTGCGATATAGGACAAAGTTATTCAATTGTTTTAGCAGACTTTTCAAATAAAACACTGGAAGCGGCATACGCTAATTTAGCTGATAAAGCTCAACGGGATATGTTTGCTGAGGGCTATACTGATGGCGACTATGAGATCAACGCTCACATTGTAGGTATTAAAGGTAGTGATGAAACTACACATACACTAAATGATAAAACATCATTTCCAAAAGCTCTATCTGGTTCAGATTCAGCTACATTAGAATTCTCTGCAAGAAAAAAACTCAGAGTGGATTCAAACCAACAAGCTAAAGTATCGCAAGATACTGCAGCTACTAAAAGCTCAGTAAGATCTATTTTTGGCGATAACCAGGAATGGAATGATTTGCCTGTATATCAAGTAAGTAAAATGAAATCTGGGAATCATGGTGTTGGTCCAGCAGTAATTGAAGACGAATACTTCACGTGCTTGGTCCGACAAGGTTGGACTTTTGTCGTAACCGAACTAGGCGATATATGCCTTACAAAGGGAGCCAAATAATGAAAGTATTAATGACTGAATATCTTCGAATAGATTTAGAATCAGAAAAGTGGGAGTGTCGCAATTGCGAGCATGAAATCGGGTCAGCTCGAGGTAACTATAAAGAAGGATTGTTAGTCTATAATAGAGATCCAGCTGATATACATCCTTCCGTCATCGATCCAGAAAAATATAAATTTACTTTTTGCCCTGATAAAGAATGGGTCAATATTTACGAATTTTACTGCCCGAGTTGTGGTACCCAAATCGAAGTTGAGTATACTTTCCCAGGACATATGCCTCTCTATGATATGGAAGTAGACGTTGATGCGCTTAAAAAGCAGTGGAGCAAAAGAGAAGAGCTCACAGAGCCAACTACGGGTCCAAATGTATTAGTTGACAGAAGTTGTGGGCACAATCATTAATAGTAAAGTGAGTTTCTTTGGTTATGGAGATAAGCTGAACATTTTAAAGTTTTAGGAAAAAAATTATGAAACGTATATCTGTAGATATAGGCGGGACTTTTACTGACTGCTTTGTAGTTTGGGATAATAAGTACATAGAAACCAAAGCTTTAACCACTCATCAAAACCTTGCATTAGGTTTTAATGAGGCTCTTGAAAAAGCATATCAAGAACTCGGTTTAGGCATGGAAGAGCTTTTAGCTGGTGTTGATTCAGTTAGATATGCAACAACTCTAGGTACAAACGCGCTCATTGAACATAATGGTCCAAGGATAGGTATGCTGGTCACAGCTGGTTATGAGGCGATGGTGCCACTCAGTAGAGCTCGTGGTTATGGTGAAGGTCTAGACGATCTTGGTAAACAGAACCTTCCTGATGCTCAAAGACCAGTTCCACTTGTATTGCCCAATATGATTGAAGGCGTTAGAGAGCGTCTGGGTTTTGAGGGCGAACTAGTAATGCCTGTTGATGAAGATGATGTCCGTCAAAAAATTAGAACTTTAGTAGACAAAGGCGCACAAGCAATAGTAATTTGTTTCGTAAATTCAGTAGTTAATCCAGCACATGAAAAACGTGTAGAAGAAATTTTATTAGAAGAATATCCTACGCACTTATTGGGCTCGATTCCTGTGATACTTTCTCATCGTGTAGCTGGTCGTAAAGGTGAATATGTTAGAGCTACTTCTGCAATTGTAGATGGTTATCTGCACTCCACTATGTACCATGCTATGAGTCAACTGGAACAAAATTTACGAGCTAATTCTTATTCTAAACCTATGCTTGTAATTCATAACTCAGGCGGTATGGCACAGCTTAACTCTACAGACGCGCTACAAACTATTCACTCAGGACCAGTTTCTGGAATTAGTGCCGCAGAACATCTTGCGAAAGAGGCTGATTTAGGTAGTGTTATTGCTACAGATATGGGTGGTACAAGTTACGATATTGGTATTGTTGTTGAAGGTGGAATTAAGCATTATGACTTTAATCCCGTCATTGATAGATGGTTAGTTTCAGTACCTATGGTACATCTTGTTACTCTAGGAGCTGGCGGTGGTTCTATTGCTTCATTTGATCGGATGTACAATGCTGTAGCAGTTGGGCCTAAAAGTGCGGGTTCAGACCCAGGTCCAGCTTGTTATGATCGAGGTGGAATGAGTCCTACAGTTACAGATGCAGACTTAGTTCTAGGCTATTTAGATGCTGATAATTATGCGGGCGGCAGTATACCTTTGAACCCTAAGAGATCTATGTTTGCAATTGAAGAAACACTTTGTGATGACTTAGATGTTGAGCCAATTGCAGCTGCATTACTAGTCAAAGAAAAGGTAGACAGTAACATGGCTAACGGTGTTAATACAGAGTTGAGGGTCCGTGGTTATGACCCAAAAGACTTTACTATGCTTGCTTATGGCGGTAACGGTCCGCTGCACTGTTGTGGTATTGCTTCTAAATTAAAAATTAATAAGATTCTTGCAACTCCTTTCAGCTCAGTGTTTTCTGCAGTGGGAGCAGGAAATATGCATCAGATGCATATTCATGAAACATCACTCTTCATGGTCCTATATGATTCCACGTCGCGAAAGGTGTTTGATAATTACTCAAAATTTAATGATTTAGTTGTTGAACTGAGCAAGAGAGGTCAAGCTGATCTTTTAAGACAAGGCTCATCCTTAAGCGATATTAAGCACTCGCTTGAACTTGATATGCGTTACGGTAATCAGTTGGTTCAAACTACCGTAGTAGTTCCAAAGCATTCACTTGAAGCTGTAATGGATGTGATGAATATTCTTGATCAATTTTCAAGTGATTACGGTAAACGCTTTGGTGAGGGAAGTCAGGCGCCAGAAGCAGGTATCCGGATTAACACAATCCGTGTCGCCTCTTATGTTGAACATGACACAGTAAAATTTGACCATATCAAACCGATAGCACAGAATAAGCGTGTCAAACCACCTGCGCCAACAACAACACGTAAATGTTATTTTGTTGGTGATGGTAAAGCTATTGAAACACCAGTTTGGAACAAGGCAGATATACCTCCAGGAACAGAAATTGATGGTCCAGGACTAGTATCTTCAGAGGTATCAACGTACTTAATCGAACCCGGTTGGAAGTATGTTTCAGCTGAGCAAGGGGCAGTTTGGTTTCTTCGTGAAGAAGAAAAGAATTAAATAGGTAAATATATTATGAACGAGAAAGCAAAAATTGAACTTAATGTTCAAGATCAAGAGTTAATACAGAAATTCCTCAAGGATACAACTTTGTTCCTTGGTCCAGATCCTGAGATTATGCGGGATCACCGTATCATGCCTAGGACCGAGACTGAAGAAAGGGTCATGAAGGAGTATACCGATTTAAATCAGATTGCTTCTATACGAGATCGACTTCAGTCTGCATGTGAAGAAGGTTTTGAAATGGTAGAGCAGATGGGCGCAGCTCCGGGCGCGAAGTGGGGCGATATCATTACTGGGATATATTCTGCCTCCGGAGATTTAACTATTGGTAGTGCTGGAGGAGTGCTAATTTTCTCCGCACTTGTTCACCATCCTATTAAATTTATAATTAAAAATTGGATTGATGAAGAAACCGTCGGAGTTCGAGAGGGCGATGGATTTATTCATAATGACTCAAGATATGGTAACGTCCATAATACTGACCAAAGTATGATTTTGCCTGTGTTCCACGAAGGCAAGTTAATCTGTTGGGCTGCCTCGACAGTTCATGAAGGCGAGTGTGGAGCTATCGAACCAGGCGGTATGCCGACTATGGCTGAAACTTCTTTTGATGAAGGGTTGAAAATGTCACCCTTCAAGGTCGTAGAAAATTATAAAATCAAAAGAGACTTACTAACTTTCTTACAAAACTCCGTGCGTGAACCTAAACTTCAGTACGAAGACATGAAAGTGAAGCTATTTGCCTGTATGCGTCTTGAGCAAAGAATCAAAGAAGTTTTTGCCTCTGAAGGTCCAGATGCCCTTACGGCTTGCTTGAGATATACAAATGAAAGTGTGGTTACTGAGGTTCGTCGCAGAATATCTGAATGGCCAGATATGACTGTAAGAACTCATACAATTATGGATGGTACATTACGTGAAAACGCTTTGATTAAGATGAATATGACTGCTATTAAAAAAGGAGACAGATTAATCTTTGACTTTTCTGGAAGTAGCCCAGAATTCACTAACCGTGCTATTAATACACAGCTGCCTGGTATGAAGGGAATGGTTGGACAAGCATTTATGAATCATATCTGGCCTGATTTGCCGAGAGGTCAGGCGGGTCTTTCTCCAATTGAGTTTAAGTCAACACTTGGATCAATTGTAGATTGTACTTATTCTGCACCAAATTCTCAGAGTCTTATGTCAATTTTTCATAGCTTTACAGTAGCCCAGCATGCGACAGCAAAAATGCTTTACAGTACCCCAGAAAAATATACACGTGTTTTAGCACCTTGGCATAATATGATTAATACTTTCATTTGGGGTGGTGTGAATCAGCATGGTGAGACGCTTGGTAACTTATGTGCGGATTTAAACGGTATGGGTGGTGGCGCAAGAATGGATAGAGATGGAGAGCATGCCCTATCGCCAATTTTTGCAACTATGGCTGATATTGGTGAACAAGAAATGAATGAAGAAGATGTCCCATTTCTTCAGCTTGTTTCCAAGAAAATGACTATGAATACTCAAGCACCTGGAAAGTACCGGGGTGGCATGGGTTATACTCAGATTGCTTCTACAAAAGATAGTGATGCATGGGGTTTTATGACCTCTTGTTTAGGTTCTAAAGCTCCAACTATTCAAGGTTTGTTTGGTGGTTATGCTGCAGGGTCTGGTCCACTATGTAGAGTAGAAGGTGTGGATGTATACGATATTATGCTGAATGACCCTTCAAAAATGAGACATTCTATACATGAGATTATGAATGAACAGCCATTTGAGAATGCTATTTATACCACGCAACATCTAGGTTTAGGCTTTGATATATCCAAACGTGGTGCCCTTTACATGATTTCTCAAGGTTCTGGCGGAGGATACGGGGATGTACTAGAGCGTGATCCTGACCTTGTAATTATGGATATTGAAGAATCATTAATATCACCTGATTGGGCCAAAAAGCTATATAAGGTTGTATTTGACGATGAAACACTAGCTGTCGATGTAGTTGCAACTAAAAAAATGCGCGATGAATATCGGGAGCAAAGAAAAAAGCAGGGTGTACCTTATGCAGAATTTGTTAAGAAGCATGTGAGGGATATTCCGCCAGATGATATTCCTTTTTATGGCGCGTGGAACGGTAACAATGAGCAAGTTTATTGTGGATCGAACGACGACTTAAGAGACGCTGCTAACCCTGGCGCTAACTATATGATCAACCCAAAAGATGTGAGAATTAGTGAGCTAGAACAAGAGCTTGCAGATGTTAGAAAAAAAGCAGGAATTGTCGTTAAAGCTGATAGGAAATAAAGATGGCGGTTGATCTTTTAGATTACCTTAAGGGCGGGGTTGATTCTCCGCGGCTTTGGGTAAATTTTAATAAATATGCAAAAAATTTATTACTTGGAAGTGATGCTAACCCATGGACAACACCAGCTTCATACTTGTCCTTTTATACGCAAGCGCATGCACTGGTGAAAGCAGAAGTCGTTGTTATAGACATATGGGACTTATTTCATCATTGGATGGAAGATGATGAGAATGCAATCAAGTCCATGTCAGAAAAAAGTCGTGCCACATTTGCTTCCAAGGTCCTTCTTGAGGCTTATGCCCCAAGAGAACTACTTGCTGAAGTTCTAATTGCCATGAATGATAACTATGGAAATTCAGTCCCTATTGTTCTAGTTATTCCTTCACCAAGATCGTTATTGGCGAGATCCCATCAGGCTGCAACCAAAAATGACCTAGAGCCAACTGAGATGTCAGTTGATACCGTTTCTATGTATATGGCTGATTTTTTGCGCTATTACAGCGAAACAAATTTATCTGGCATATTGCTGGTAGAAGATGAGAAGCTTTTGCCATTAAGTGCAGAAGAAATTGCTTGGTATCAGCCTGTGTTGAACGTTGCAAAGCACTATCGCTGGTCTGTTGGTCTCCAGTTACCTTTTCAAAATGAAGGCTTTAATGCACCAGATGAGATCGACTTTACTATTATTCCTGAGCAGTCAGCCGCTTGTAGTAATTCACTTGGGGTTGATATTAGCCACTCGCTGTGGGCATCAAGTGATATTAAAGAAAATACAGGATTTAGTTATTTTACTATCCCCGAAGGTATCAATCCTGAAAAGGTCCTCGAAACCCTCTCTAGTATAAAATAATCACCAGTATATTATGCGCCTTGTCGATTTTTTGGATCAAAGCTCGGCTCTTTCTTACCCTGAAGCTCTAGAGGCTAAATTTTTCGATTTGGAAAATAATATAGATTTTTCATATTCTGAGATGGTAAATGCTTCAATTCATTTGGCTAATATTTTAGATCAAAAGGGAGTAAAGGCACAGGATATCGTAGCAACGTATACTCCAAACAGTGTTGCAGCTTATTGTTGTATTTTTGCTATTTCCCGTCTAGGTGCTGTTTGGCTTCCCCTGAATACAAAAAACACCTTTGATGCAAATTTAAAACTCATTCGGCTATCTAATGCAGATTTTTTATTTATTGATAAAAGATTTGATAAGAAAATTACAGTATTATTAAATGAACTTGGTTCAGAAAATATAGCTTACCTAGAAACTAACAAAATTGCAGATATCACTTTTTCATCTCTAAAAAAGAAAGCTGAGAATACTTTTCAGACTACAACTTATCCTTTAAAAGAATACAACAGTGTTAGCGATTCTTTAGACTCGAGTTTAAAAGAACTAGTTTCATTATTTCCTACTGGTGGAACTACTGGCGACCAAAAGTTAGCAGAGTGGCGAGCTGACACCTGGGAAGCGATTGTTGATATACAAAAAAAACAGATGACAGTTACAGATATAAGACCCTGCTATCTTATAAGTGCAGCTATGACCCATGCAGCTGGGATTGGTTCGTTCTCAACGGTCAAAGAGGGCGGCTCAATTCTTGTTATGGATGATTTTTCTCCAGAAAAAATACTTTCTGCTATTCAAAAATATAATGTTACAACATTATTCCTGCCGCCTACCGCAATCTATATGCTTCTTGATTTTGAAGATATAAGATCATATGACTATGGCAGCTTAAGATACTTTTGGTATGCCGCAGCTCCTATGTCAATCGATAAGCTCAAGGAGGCAATATCTGTATTTGGTCCAGTAATGGTCCAAACCTATGGGCAGGCCGAGGCACCTATGATATGCACTTTCTTTTCTGCTGAGGATCATATGAAAGCGTTAAATAAAAATGATCTTTCAATACTAGGTTCATGTGGAAAAGCCTCACCTGATATCGAAATTGCAGTTTTAAGCGAATCTGGTGACCCTCTCCCTCCTGGCTCAAAAGGAGAGGTAGCTATTAAAGGAAGGCTTTTAATGAATAAATACTTCAATAACGTAGAGGCTACTAAATCGATAAGGATAAATGGCTGGCAGCTAACAGGTGATATGGGTATATTTGATGAAGAAGGTTATCTATCATTGGTGGATAGAAAGGGCGATATGATTATTACAGGAGGGTTCAATGTTTACCCAGGAGAAATAGAGCAACTGATTTGGGGAATTCCAGCTATCAAAGATTGCGCTGTTATAGGTATTCCGCACGAAAAATGGGGAGAACAAGTGACTGCAATAATCGAGCTCAAGGATAATAATAAGGCGCCTGAAGAATCAGAAGTTATCAATCTTTGCAAGAAACAACTTGGAAGTGTAAAAGCACCAAAAAAAGTTATTATCATTGATGAGCTTCCAAGAAGTCCTGTCGGTAAAGTGCTAAAAAAAGATTTAAGAGCTGTATTTTGGAAAAATGAAAAAAGGAAGATTTAGTCTATTTTTGGTATCAAATAGGAAGAAATATTTTATATCACAGCTGACTATAAAATTTTTTATTATTAAAGGAGGTTGATGTGAAAGTAAGCATAGTGGGTGCATATAATACCAAGTTTGGTGCTTTTGTTAAGCGAGACCGAGAAGCTGGCACTATCGAAGATGTTAAGAGTTTTTATGAGCTATTAATAGAAGCTGGCTCAAAAGCAATTGCTGATGCAGGTCTGGAGGCAAGTGATATTGATGCTATATGGGTTGGGTCTTGCTCACCCTCGTTATTCGTTAATCAGGAGCATGTTGGGCCTTTAGCTTTAGAGATTGACCCACAGGGATTATTGTTTAAGCCAACCACCCGAACTGAAGGGGCTTGCGCAACCTCCTCACTGGCTATTTATAATGCTGCTTATGGTGTTGCTTCTGGTCGTTTCAAACATGTGCTGGCACTTGGCGTTGAAAAAATGAGTCTTTTGGATACACCTGGAGTCACTCATGCATTAGCATGTTGCTCATATTGGCCTCAAGAGGGCAGCCATGGTATGACTTTTCCAGGCTTATTTGCAGAGCTGGGATTAGCTTACCAAAAAAAACATCAACTTAGTGACGATCAACTAAAAACTATGCTAGCTCATGTTTCGGCACTCAACTACAGAAATGGAATTAAGAATCCCCTCGCTCATTTTGGAGCTGGTAGTTTGCCAGACAAAAATAATTTAACGACAGCAGAAGCAATACTAAATTTGCCCGAGACAGGCAAAGGAAGCAATCCAATGATTGCACCGCCTCTGCGATTGCATGATTGCTCTTTAATTACAGACGGTGCAGCAGCAGTAGTTTTGACTTCAACAGATAACGCCATAAAAAACTTCAAGTATGCAGTAGAATTAAGCGGCGTTGGTCATACTACAGATAGAATGATGTTAAATGGCCGCCAAGGCGGACTCGATGAATTAAGGGCTACCAGACATGCTGTTTCACTTGCATGCAAAGAGGCAGGGATTAAGGTGTCTGATTTAGATTTCGCAGAAGTACATGATTGCTTCACAGTTAATGAGCTTTTATGCGCAGAAGCCATAGGTTTGTCAGAATCAGGTCGAGCAGGCTTTGATTTGATGGATGGAAAATTTGACCCGGGTAGCGATTGTCCGATTAATCTTTCTGGTGGACTCAAAGCAAAAGGTCATCCAGTCGGGGCTACAGGCGCCTCCATGCACGCACTTGCTTATAAGCAGTTGACTGGAGAGCCAATTGGTATATCAGCAAAAGATAATGCTGAAACAGCGATGACAGTAAATATAGGTGGCTCTGGCGTTACTAATTGCGTAAGTGTGCTCAAGAGAATTCAATAATTACAAAAAATATCATTACTGCAAGTAATGAAAAATATTCTCCCTTGCAATAAAACCGAGGATACTGCTATACAGCGGCATATTTATTGCGAATGATAACCATTATTGAAAAAAAGTGATAAAAAATATAAGAATTGCTAAAAAAAACGAGCCGATTCATCTTTTTTTTATATAAATTGAACTTTTTTTATACTAAATAGTCCTTATTTATCAGGGTTATTATGACCAATAATATATTTTATAAGCTACTGATTTTATTGATATATATTTATATTTAAGTATTTATACAGGCTTAAAAAAATTTGTTTTTAATACAATTTTTTTGGTTTTATTGGAATTTTGAAAGAAACAGGGTTGATACTGTCGCCCAAGGGGAATATATTGGCAGGTGCCGTGTTCTTATTGGGCGCGGTTTGAAATTATATAATTTTACGAAGTAATACTAAGTGGGAGAATAAGATGGTAAGAAGTAAATCAACCAGCATTTTAAAGGTCGGCGGACTTTTGCTGGGATTTGGGGGCCTACTCTTAGGAAGCAGCAATGCTTTTTCTGCGTATGGTTACGGAGGTGATAATGAACCTTTTTATAACCTCAATATGAACGGTTACCTCAGAACTACTGTAGGCGTTATGCTACAGGATAATGATGAAACCAAAGCAGATGATAAGTATCGTATGAATATGGCGGAGGTAACTCTAAACTTGGATTTCGATATTAAAACAGGTCCTTTGAATTGGAAAGTGATCACACGTTTTGATAAAGAAGCGCAAACCGACTATCTAGACGATCTTGAAGAAAGACAAGATGCGGTTGGCCTAATGGGTAACTATAGTGGTAAAGGCGCACATCGTAAAGGTGATTTCATGGAGCAATATGAAACTACCGATGAGGTCTTTGATTGGTTACGTGAGTTATATTTTGATGTCAACCTCTTTGATGACAGATTGATGGTTCGTGTTGGACGTCAACAATTGGTTTGGGGTGAAAGTGATTTCTTCCAAGCAATGGACGTTGTTCATGGTTATGACTATCGTGGTCGTCTATTTTATGAAAACAACGAAGAATGGCGTAAGCCACTTATGTTGTTCAACTTTAGATTGGACTTCTATGAGTTAGGTGGAAGCTTGAACTGGTATATTAGACCAGGTTGGGATAGAAAAGAGGACATGGGTAGTAACTACAACATTGAAGGTGGTCGTTGGATACCGCACCCATATCGTGGTGTTGACTTCACACAGTTCACAACTTCATATCGTACCGATCATGATTCAGGTGATTGGAGTGACATGACTTACGGTATTCGTTGGAATGGTGAGTGGGGCTCAATAGGCTATTCATTTGCTTATATGAAGACTTACAGTCCAGCGCCAGTAGTAAATCCATATGCTTCTGACGGACTTACCGCTGCTGGTCAACCAGATATGACTGGTATTATAGATGGTAATAATAATGGTACCTTCTATGGTTATTATGGCCTTATGGGTGCAACTGAAACTTATGGTGGCGATGCTGCTAAAACAGGTACTTTACTGGGTG